>Ga0153951_1000001_pt1 | contig 446377 bp, 422 predicted proteins | sample TSNJ035MetaG_FD_102278 | JGI IMG/M metagenome (GOLD analysis project Ga0153951, IMG submission 102278) | Attine ant fungus gardens microbial communities from New Jersey, USA - TSNJ035 MetaG | ecosystem: Host-associated > Fungi > Mycelium > Unclassified | place: USA: New Jersey, Wharton State...
AAGAGGAACCAAGCTTGTACAGATTGGTTCGTTGGAAAAGGGACAGGCTTATGAAAGAGTAGGCGATTCTACCAGCTGGCATGAAATTCAATTTGAAGGTGGTTCTGGCTATGTGAAAAAGAGTCAAACCGTTCCTGATGATGGCAAATCGATAGATAATTTAAACACAAACTATAAAAATACGACAACAAAAATTAAGGTACTTAAAAACGCGGTCGTTTATGATAATACATCAGGGAAGCTCGTGCCTTTTGCCACCATTCAAAAAGGGGAGCAATACCCTATTGTTACTGGTATTTTTACGAGTTGGTATCGTATAGTGGTTGCAGGACGTGTTGGTTATATAAACAAGAGTGACGTCCAAGCTTCGGGATCAGGCTTCACGCCACAGGATAAATTCTTCAGGGTAACAGAAGACAAAGTGCCTGTTTATAACAATCAAAGAGGAGCCAAGCTTGTACAGGTCGGTTCGTTGGAAAAGGGACAGGCTTATGAAAGAGTGGGCGATTCTACTAGCTGGCATGAAATTCAATTTGAAGGTGGTTCTGGCTATGTGAAAAAGAGCCAAACTGTTCCTGATGATGGCAAATCGATACACAATTTAAACACCAGCTATAAAAATACGACAACAAAATTTGAAGTACTTAAGACTACAGTCGTGTACGATAATACATCAGGGAAACTCGTGCCTTTTGCCACCATTCAAAAAGGGGAGCAATATCCCGTTGTCACTGGTATTTTTACGAGTTGGTATCGTATAGTGGTTGCAGGACGTGTTGGTTATGTCCATAAGGTAGATGTCAAATTGATACCGAAAAAATCGACATCATTCACAAGCACTAAGTATAATACAACGTTAGATGGTATGGTAGATAAAGAGATGGGCAGAAGTCCGCAAACCGATCAAGTCCTTGGCTATTTGCGTGAAGATGCCTTTGGTAAGATTACTGGCTCGACAGGTATCGTAAGTGGAAGCGATTGGCAGGTACGTGGTGGACCGAGCACAAGTGAAGAAGTTGTTGGTACGCTTCAAAACGGTCATCAAGTGAACATTTTAGGTGAAACTAAAGTTGGGAGCTTTTCTTGGTATGAGGTGGAGTATGTCGTGCCGTTTGGAAACGCTTTTGAAAACGAAGTAGATTATTTTGTAGATCCAGCTAATTTTTCCCGAGGGACAAGTGATTACTATCAGTTTTTAAGACTTTCGGGCTCTGCTAATATAGATGTTGATGAAGTGAATCAAAAAATTCTTGCGGGTAAGGGAATTTTAGCGGGCGAGGCACAAGCCTTTGTCAGTGCTGCTAAACAGTTTAATGTGAATGAAATTTATTTGATGTCGCATGCTTTATTAGAAACTGGAAATGGCGCATCGAAGCTGGCTACAGGTGGATTTGTGGTTCAAGGTAAAAAAGTTTATAACATGTATGGCATTGATGCTACGGATAGTTGTCCCCAGTGTGGCGCTCAATATGCTTATGATCATGGGTGGTTTACACCGGAACAAGCAATCATAGGTGGTGCACAGTTTATTGATCGTAATTATATTTTAGCCGGTCAAGATACTCTGTACAAAATGAGATGGAATCCGGATATCAATAATTTAGGGCATCAATATGCTACGGATATAGGGTGGGCAGTCAAACAAACCACTAGTATTAGCAATTTGTATAGTTTGTTGAATACTTATAATCTAGTATTTGATGTTCCAGTTTATAAAGCTGCAGGTTAGTTAGTGATTAATTAAAAGCGGCTGACAAAACTTAGTCATTGAAAAGAGTGGTACACGCCAATACAATTTGGTAACTACCACTCTTTTTTTGATGCATAGGATGTGCTGAATTTAACCGAAGTTCCTTATTAAACGCTTTCTTGCGGGGTCTTCGGACACGTGCTGTTCCCGCAGAAGTCTCGCCTCTTTCGCTCCCATCTACTTGAGTGTTAGCAATGTTATGTTCATGCTCAATCAGGGGTTTTGTCCTATACCCCTCTGATTAGTTATGTCCTAGACATTCGTTTTTTAAAAAAATTCCATGAACTTGCTGTGTTGTTCGTAGGATGTAAGTAAGATTTAAAATCAATTTTCTCAGATTGTAAATCATAAAATAGGAATTGCAATGACTATCTATGGGGATATTAACACAGACAATTCATGAAAAATCATTGAAAATGTCATGGAGTTATACTAATATAAAGCTATGTGATTTTGTCTCATTTTGTAAGGTTGTATTTTATTAATTTTTTTGGAGGTTCTATAATGAAACTGTGTACAGTGGGACTAGGATATATAGGCTTACCAACGTCCATTATGTTTGCCAAGCATAATGTAGATGTTGTAGGCGTTGATGTTAAACCGGAAGTCATTGCATCTTTAAATAATGGACATATTCATATTGAGGAGCCAGGTCTTCAGGAGGCACTGATTGAAGTTATTGATAAGGGGTCTTTTAGGGCGTCATTAACTCCCGAAGAGGCTGATGTATTTATTATTTCTGTACCTACTCCGAATAATAATGACTTATATAAATCATGTGATTTAACATATGTACTCGGTGCGATTAAATCCATCGTTCCATTGCTAAGAAAAGGAAATGTGGTCATTGTTGAATCAACCATAGCACCTAGAAGCATGGATGATCATGTGAAACCGATGATTGAACAGGCTGGCTTAGCCATTGGGGAGGACATTTTTTTAGTGCATTGCCCGGAACGCGTTCTTCCAGGTAAAATCCTTGATGAGCTCGTTAACAATAACCGCATTGTTGGTGGGGTAACACCTGCCTGTACTGAAGCTGGTGCAAAGGTCTACGCTACTTTTGTTAAAGGTGAGATCATCAAAACAACAGCTAAAACAGCGGAAATGTCCAAGCTTATGGAGAACACGTTTAGAGATGTTAATATTGCTTTAGCTAATGAACTAACAAAGGTGTGTAATGAATTAGACATCAATGCATTGGATGTCATTGAGATGGCTAATAAGCACCCTCGGGTTAATTTGCATACACCGGGTCCAGGGGTTGGCGGGCATTGTTTGGCTGTAGATCCTTATTTTATTGTAGCTACAGCTCCTGAGACAGCAAAACTTATTAATTTGTCGAGAAATATTAATACGGGAATGCCATCTTATGTGGTGGATAATATTAAGCATTTAATGAAACAAGTAGATGGTCGAAAAATCAGTTTATTTGGTCTTACCTATAAGGGAAATGTTGACGATGTCCGTGAAAGTCCTGCCATGGAGATTTACGAGATGTTGATTGAAGAAAATCAGTTTGATGTGCATGCTTTTGATCCACATGTTGAGGCAGAATTTGTAGAAAAAGACATGAAAGCTGCGGTTAAGGATTCTGATTTGATCGTTATTCTCGCAGATCACGATGAATTTAAACAGTTGAATGCTCAGCAGTTGGACGGAATGAAACATAAAAGGGTTTTTGATACTAAGAATAGTGTTTCAAACGTTCCTGAAGATTTTGACTATATTAATTTTGGTAATTTATATCAATTTGTGAATAGAGAAGAAGTCGTCTTATGACCCTAATCTTGACTTTGTTTAAAGAACAATTGAAAAATTTTGGTTTGATCTTTCGTCTTGCAATCTATGATATTAAAGGTAAATATCAAATGCACTATCTAGGCGTGTTGTGGCAATTTCTCAGCCCTTTATTGCAGGTTGTAATCTATTGGGTAGCATTTGGTGTTGGTATAAGACATGGGGCTCCAGTGAATGGAACCCCTTATTTAATGTGGTTGCTTTGCGGTTTAATTCCTTGGTTTTTTATAGCACCGACGGTGACACAGGGCTCAAATAGTGTCTTTACAAAGGTAACTTTGGTCTCTAAGATGAAATTTCCTGTCAGCATTTTGCCGACAATTACAATTATTAGTAATGGTATTAGTTTTATTGCGATGTTCTGCGTGTTGATCATCATGATGTTTTTATATGGCGTGCCGATTACATTGTATTTTTTGCAAATACCTTATTTCTTTTTGTGTCTTGGGGCAATATTATTTTCTCTGACACTTTTGTTTTCAACTATTTCGACAATGATTCGAGATGTGCAAGTGCTCATTCAATCATGCATGAGGCTGTTGCTTTATATTAGTCCTGTATTGTGGAATATTAGTAATAACCCTCATTTGGCAGCCATTTTAAAAATTAATCCTTTCTTTTATGTTTTGGATGGTATTAGAAACTCGGTTTTATCGACGGGGTTATTTTATCACGAGATAGCTTATTCGCTTTATTTTTGGTGTTTAACGGTACTCATATTGCTCATTGGTTCCGTCTTGCACTTTAAATTTAGAGATAAATTTGTGGATTATTTGTAATAAGGGGTTAACCAGTATGACGAAGCAAAAAGTAAAGTTTAAGAATGTTTCTAAAAAGTATAATCTATTTAAAAAAAGGTCCGATAGATTGTTTGATATCTTCACTGGGGATAAGGATGGACAAGGTTTTTATGCTGTAAATAATGTCTCTTTTGAAGTTTATGAAGGGGAGACCGTGGGCATTATCGGTATGAATGGTTCAGGAAAGTCAACCTTATCCAATCTGCTTGCCCAGGTCATCCCACCGTCATCAGGTCAATTAGAGATCAATGGAGAGACCTCCTTGATTGCTATTTCTGCTGGTTTAAACAATCAATTGACTGGACTAGAAAATATTAACTTGAAATGCTTGATGTTAGGCCTGAAGCGTGAAGAAATCAGAGCGTTGATTCCGAATATTATTGGTTTTGCTGATATTGGAGACTTTATTAATCAGCCAGTAAAAAATTATTCGAGTGGTATGAAATCGAGGCTGGGATTTGCCATTTCAGCTCATACAAATCCTGATATTTTGATCATTGATGAGGCGTTATCTGTTGGTGATCAGACATTTTATAAAAAATGTTTGGACAGGGTGAACGAGTTTAAGAAAATGGGTAAAACGATTTTTTTTATCAGTCATTCCTTGGCGCAGATGAGAAATTTTTGTGATCGGGTCATGTGGATGCATTATGGGATGCTTAAGGATTTCGGTGATGCCACAACTGTTTTAAATAAATATAAAGAGTTTGTAGATTGGTTTAATGGGTTAAGTGAGAATGAAAAGGTGCAATATAAACAGAATATGCTCTTGAAACAGAAGGAGCAGATCACACAACCCGTGAAGTTGGGTGGCGAGGAGCATCTTTCAAGAAGGGCAAAATTGTTAGCTGAAAGAAAAAATAAAAAAACGCGATCTTTTCGTTTAACTGTACAAGTGGTTGTGTTACTAGTACTTACTCTTATCAGTGGTTTTTTTGCATTTACAAACTAATTGGGAAAAAAAGATGATCATTGTTGTAAAAGTAAAAATGCTGTACCTTATTCTGATAGGTCGTTCATTTGTAGACAGGGGAGTTTATCGCCTGCCACTCTCGTGTTTGTTTAAGGAAGGTACTAAGTCATTCATATCGAGGGAGTTATCATGGACAAAATAAAGGTTATGACTGTATTTGGAACGAGACCGGAAGCCATTAAAATGGCTCCTCTGGTTTTAGAAATGAAAAAATATCATCAAGATATTGAATGCATTGTCACAGTAACTGGACAGCATAGAGAAATGCTTGATCAAGTGCTTAAGACGTTTGGGATTATACCTGATCATGATTTGAATATTATGCAAAGCAAACAAACATTAATGGATATGACAACGCGTTCCTTGCAAGGGTTGGATAGGCTAATCTCTGAGGTGAAACCAGATATTGTCCTCGTGCATGGAGATACGACGACGACATTTTCTGCTAGCTTAGCAGCCTTTTATAATCAGGTGATGGTGGGACATGTGGAGGCCGGATTGAGAACTGGGAATAAATTTTCACCATTTCCAGAGGAAGTCAACCGTGAGTTAACCGGTGTCATTGCTGATTTACACTTTTCACCAACGGATGTTGCAAGAAACAATTTGTTAAATGAGGGTAAAAAAACAGAGAACATTTATGTCACTGGGAATACAGCAATCGATGCTTTGAAAACGACGGTTAAAGATCACTATACACATCCTGTTTTAGGCGAATTAAAGGAAAGGGACTTTATTTTGTTAACGGCACATCGACGGGAAAATTTAGGACAGCCAATGAAAAATATGTTCAGGGCAATTAAACGATTGGTTGATGAACATAAGGAGCTTGATGTTATATACCCTGTTCACCTGAACCCAGTCGTTCAAGACATTGCCAAGGAAGTTCTGGGCAATGATGATCGTATTCATTTAATTGAGCCGCTTGAGGTATTAGATTTCCATAATTTTGCTTCTCGTGCACGTATCATATTAACGGATTCAGGAGGTGTTCAAGAAGAAGCGCCTTCACTTGGCATTCCGGTTCTTGTTTTAAGAGATACGACGGAACGCCCTGAGGGAATTAAGGCAGGTACGCTAAAGCTTGTGGGAACGGATGAAAATGTGATCTTCAATGTAGCTCATAAACTGCTTACTGATGAAATCATGTATCGTGAGATGTCTAAGGCTTCTAATCCTTACGGTGATGGGAATGCTTCAAGGCGTATTGTAGAAGCTATTTTGCAGAAGTTTGATAAAAGAGCGGAACGCCCTGATGAATTTAAGATGCTATAAAACAGTTTGCCTGTGAGGAATGTATCCTTCATGGGTTTTTTTATGTGAAAATAATCGACACTCTTCACTCTGAAAGATCACATTAAATTTCCTCTAGATTAATATCAATACGCATGTGCACGTCATGTATTAGTAGCTGAGTGAATATGTTTTATCAAGGGGATGAAAGGAGTAACGTTGTAAAGGTAAGAGTTCGGTTATTAATTGTCCAATGCTTGGGAGGACCTAGAATGAATATTATTGCCACAGGTGGAGCTGGTTTTATTGGCAGTCATTTTGTTCGACATATGTTAACGCAACATCCTGATTATCATGTCATTATACTTGACCTATTGACCTACGCAGGAAACATTCATAATTTAGATGACATCATCGATCACCCAAATCATACGTTTGTTAAGGGGAATATTACCAATAGAGAGCTGGTTGATTGGTTGATTCAGACATATCATGTTGATGCCATTGTTAACTTTGCAGCTGAATCTCATGTGGATCGTAGTATTAGTGACTCAAGGGTGTTTGTCACAACAAATGTTCAAGGAACTTTAGTACTTCTTGAGGCTACTAGAGTCAATCAGCTTATAAAATATGTGCAGGTGTCAACTGATGAAGTGTATGGGTCATTAGGAGAAACAGGCTATTTTACAGAGATGAGTCCTATTTTACCAAACAGTCCCTATTCGGCAAGCAAGGCCTCTGCAGATATGCTCGTAAGATCTTATCGTGAGGCATATGGTTTGAACGTTAATATTACGCGTTGCTCGAATAACTATGGTCCTTATCATTTTCCAGAAAAGTTGATTCCATTGATGATCACGAATGGTCTGGATGGTGAACAGCTTCCCATTTATGGAGATGGGCAAAATATTCGTGATTGGTTACATGTTTCCGATCATTGTGTGGCTATTGATCTGGTGCTTCACCAGGGTAAGCCAGGCGAGGTGTACAATGTGGGCGGGCATAATGAACGAACGAATAATGACATTGTTTATTTTATTGTTGAGCAGCTTAACATACCTAAGGAACGGATTGTTTATGTTGAGGATCGTTTGGGGCATGACCGTCGTTATGCGATTGATCCAACTAAAATAGAAACAGAATTAGGATGGAAACCAAGGTATAGCCTCGATCAAGGAATATGTGAGACCATCGATTGGTATAAAAGGCATGAAGAGTGGTGGCGCCCTCTTGTAAAACGTGCCAAATTGGGAAATAAAAAGGGTTATCATTGGAGCGAGCCGCGCATTTACTAAATGCTCTCGTTGATAAAGTCAATCACATCGATGTGCAGGTTGCTTTAGAGAAAAAGCTCAAACAGCGTGGGTCAGCTGCCTGAGCTTTTTTAAAATTTTAAAAAACCTTAAGCATTGCATAAAAGGATCTAAAAAATTTGTCGGGGAAAAGTCTTGTTTGAAAGTGTTTAAGCATGGAAATCTACATCATTTCTCATACACCATTTACTCACTATGTGAATGAATAACATCTTATGAACGCTCACTTGTTCTAGTATATAGTCAATAATTATACAAATTATCCTAAAAATGCGAGTTGTCTTTATCGACGTCAAGGTGTCATTTATATGTAATATTTTTTATGAAAAAATGTTACATTAGTAAGGAATTTTTATGTTATATTAAAGGTTAGAGACCGAGAAGAGTTAAAGATAAAGGGGTTTAATATGGGAATTTCAAGAAATGAGACAAGAGGTAAAAGGCGAAGAAGGTCTAGAGTTGTCAAATCCATTGTTTTGTCGTTTTTATTGTTGATGTTGTTAGGTTCTGGTTATGGAGCTTATGCGTTTACCAATGTGTATCATGCTGCTACAGAATCTTATAAACCTATAGATCGTACCTCATCACCCTATCGTGAGGAGGCAGCTACAATTGGGAAAAACCCCATTTCCATATTGCTCATGGGTGTTGAAGATTATGAAACGGATGGAAAGGATGGGCGAACAGATACCCTCATTCTTGCAACCTTGAATCCAGGTACGAAAAAAATGACGCTGTTGAGCATCCCACGTGATACGCGAGTTCCCATTGCAGGGCGTAATGGTGTTCTAGACAAAATTAACTCGGCTTATGCCTATGGCGGTGAAAAGGCCACGATTGAAACGGTAGAAAACTTCTTGCACATTCCTATCGATTATTATGTGAAGGTTGGTTTTACAGGTTTCGTTGACGGGGTTGATGAAATTGGCGGTGTGGATGTCAATGTGCCTTTTGATTTTTGGGAGCATAATATTGAGGATCACAATAAGCGTATTGATTTTACCAAAGGACCTATGCATCTCAATGGTCAGCAAGCCCTTGCTTACGTGAGGATGAGAAAGCGGGACCCTCGTGGTGATTTTGGGCGCAATGATCGGCAGCGTCAGGTGATTGAATCCGCTTTGAATCAAGTGAAAAGCGTCAAAACTCTCTTCAAGGTTGATAACCTGTCGAATATCATTGGTAAAAATGTAGAAACAAATTTAAAACCAAGTGAAATCTTTGGTCTAGAAAAGCAGTATGCTAATGCTCAATCAACAAGCAAATCCTTTACACTAGATGTGACTCCAGGTCATGGTAGTAATGAGTATATCAATAATATTTATTACTATGAGCCTGATCCAAGCTATGTTCAACAAATCACTGACGAGCTTAGAAAACAGCTGGATATTGGACCGGATACCGACTCTACTTCGAGTTCCAATGCCACTGTAAATTCAGATGAACAACCTTGATGACAAAAAGAGCAATGAATAGTCACCTACTTCTATTTATAATGAGAGGTGGGTGTTTTTTTTAGCTAGGGTAAGATAATAACAAAGTATTTTCACCGTTTGTAAGAGATTAATATAAACCTTCAAAACGTATTTTCATATAAAAAACAGGCAGACTTCATATGAAGTCTGCCTGTTTTTGAACGTGCAAACCTAACTTTTTTCTTTCGATGTTGGATAAACGATTTTCTTTATGATAGTGAGCAATGGTTTTTTTCGATTTTCGTTTAAATTTAAAGTATCAATAACCTCGAAGGTAAAGCGTAGGAGCACTAATAAAAGGGCTAGGATAATGAGAGAGCCCCAGAGTGCTGAACGAGAGAAAACAACCGCTGCAGCACCAAAAAATAAGCTGATGATATAGATAATAAAGACCGTTGTGCGATGACCAAACCCTAACTTTAGAAGTTGATGATGCAAATGTAATTTATCAGGTGTTGAAATTTTTTGTCGCTTTGATATCCTGCGAATGATTGCAAAAGACGTGTCGAAAATTGGTACAGCAAGAATGATGATCGGTACGATAAGAGAAAAAATAGTCAAGCTCTTGAAGAGCCCTAAAATGGAAATAATGGCCATTGTATATCCGATGAACATGGATCCAGAATCACCCATAAAAATCTTTGCGGGATGGACGTTGAAAAAGAGAAAACCGATGGTTCCTCCGAGAAGAATCACAGAGAATCCGATAGCTAGTAATTGGACGTTTAAAATACTCATGATCAACATGCTACAGAGTGCAATGGAAGAGACACCACTTGCCAACCCATCTAAACCATCGAGAAGATTAATAGCATTAGTAATGCCGACGATCCAAATGATCGTGATCGGAATGGACAGCCATCCAAATTCAATGCGACCAATGATCGGCAATTGAATAAAGCTAATCTCGAACCCTGATACAACGACAAGCACAGCAACGAGAGTCTGCCATAAAAGCTTGTATTTAGGCGATAAACTATATTTATCATCAATGATACCAATGACTAGAATGATGATACCTCCGATAATAAATGCTGTGAGAGATGAAACATGTAGGGAATCAATCTTTGGTATCAGGTACAGATAGCCTGCAAAAAAACCTAGTGCTATGGATATTCCTCCCAGATAGGGCATAGCTTTTTTGTGCACTTTTCTGCCATCGGGCTTATCAACTATATCAAATTTAAGTGCAATCTTTTTAACGATTGGTGTGGTAATTAAAGTTACCGCAAGAGATATAATAAAGGCAAAGGTGTATTCGATTAGAAAATGGTTCATAAATTCACCTTCTTAATTCTATGTCATATGATAAGAAGAAACTCGATTTATGTTGTTTTCTTATGCACTTCCTTCATAATAATACTTATTTATAGAATTGTATATAGTATTAAAAAATCTCATGACTGCACATTGTTTTTCAAAGGATCTTTGTTTGGATAGCGTGTTGCTGGCGTACTTTCTTGTTCATGTCTGTGAAGGTATACTATAATTAGTATAGATAAAGAAAGCGGGATGCATTATTTTGTGTTAAAAATCACACAAAGTATTTAGGTGAGGTGGAAGACTATGGATCTAGGATTGCAGGGGAAAACGGTGATAGTAACTGCTGCCAGTAAGGGGTTAGGTAAGGCGACGGCAAGACAATTTGCTGAAGAAGGTGCCCGCGTTTTAATGGCAAGTCGCAGTGAGGAAGAGTTACAAAAGGCGACGATCGAGATACAAAAGGAGACTGGAAATACACAAGTGACATATAGTGTATGTGATATGATCGACGCCGAAGCAATCAAACAGATGATTGCTGACGCAGCATCACAATTTGGTACGGTCGATGTGTTGATTAATAATTCTGGAGGACCCCCAGCAGGCACTTTTACAGATTTTAATGATGAGGATTGGCAGGGAGCGTTTGAACTCAATCTCCTCAGTTTTATCCGAACGATCCGTGGGGTGCTTCCCTATATGAGGCAAGCTGGAGGCGGGCATATTGTTAATATCGCTTCATCCTCCTTTAAACAACCGATTGATGGGTTAACCTTGTCGAATACCTTTCGAACAGCGATAGTGGGTTTAGCTAAGAGCCTTTCACAAGAACTTGCTCAGGATAACATCTTAATTAATACAATTGGTCCTGGACGCATCGCAACGGATAGAGTGGCTCATCTTGATCGAGGTATTGCTGAGCAAAAAGGTATATCTATAGAGAAGGTAAAGCAAAATTCTGAGAGACAAATTCCGTTGGGACGCTATGGTGAGCCAGAAGAGTTTGCCAAAATGCTTGTGTTTTTATGCTCTGGATCCAATAGTTATACGACTGGACAGGCATTGTTGGTGGACGGGGGATTAGTTAAAGCCTTATAAAGCATAGGCATTTTGTGTTAAGTGAGGTTCACTTCAACAAAGGATTTGCCTACTTTTAGTATGGGGGATTGTCCATTCGTGAGGTTGTTCATCCAGTCCGTGAAATCAGTGGCTTCGTCCTCTCGAACACTCATTTCTAGAGTAACGTTTTCTGCGTAGATTGTCTCGTTTGTGATATAGGATGAATGTTGTAGGGAGTTCTCTACCGATCCTAATAGAGAGTAATCGAGAGTGACTCGGTAGAGGATGACGGGCAGGCGTTCAACTATTCCAGAAGCTGTGATCCCGGCAGATGTTGCCTGTGAATAGGCACGAATCAATCCTCCAGCTCCTAATTTAATGCCTCCAAAATAGCGGGTGATGATAACAAGTGTATCTCGGAGATTCTTTTTCTTGAGCACTTCCAGTATGGGAATCCCGGCTGTGCCACTTGGCTCACCATCATCGTTGGCTTTTTGCACCTTATTGTCCTTACCCACAATGTAAGCATAACAATTGTGGTTGGATTTCCAATGTGTTTTATTCACACTAGATATGATTTGTTGTGCATCTGTTTCGCTTTCAATGTGCGTCACATGAGCAATGAATTTTGACTTTTGTATAATGAGTTCATTTTCGGCAGGGTGCTTTATTGTATAATAAGTTTGAGACATGCTTCGATCCTCCTCGTTGATGGGGCTTTCCTCTATGATAAAATGGTCACGTGTTTCCATCAACTATTATGGGTATGTGGTCATAAAATTTGTGCTGTAAGCATTCATAACTAAAGCATGGGGCAATTTTCATAATTATGTGTTTATGGTAGTCAAAAACAGTTAGTTAGTCCTAATGGTAAAATAGGTAAGAAGGTTCTAGTTAAATTCTCACAGATGCGGTAATATGATAGAGGAGAGTTCTCATGTCATCTGAAAATATGAATGATAAGTTAGATGCAAAGCGATTGGATGTCATATTAGATTCAATGGTTGAGACTGTAAACAAGAGCAAAGAGCAAATCTTTAAGATCGGGGAACAGTTTCGTGTAGAATATGGCAGCTTGGTCGAAGAGCTTTCCAAAGTTAAAAGAGAAGCGGTTCAAACGATTTCTGATTGTGAACAATTAGAAAAACAATCTCAGCAGGCACGGACGCGTCTTGCTGAAGTCAGTCAACATTTTTTGATGTATGGAGAAAATGAAATCCGCACTGCCTATGAAAAGGCAAATCGCATCCAAATTAGATTGTCCATTGTTAAGGAAAAAGAAAAGCAGTTACAGCATGATCGAGAGGACATCGAACGCAGAATTGGATCGTTGGAAAATACGATCACACGAGCAGAGTGGCTTGCTGGACAAACCTCGGTTGTTTTAGATTATTTAAATGGCGATTTAAAGAGGGTGAACGAGCTTGTACAAGATGCGAAACAGAAGCAGGCTTTTGGACTCCAGATCATCGAGGCTCAGGAGGAAGAACGGAGAAAGCTCTCCAGAGAAATTCATGATGGACCAGCACAATTGCTTGCTCACGCTTTAATAGGTTCGCAAATCTTGGAACGTGTGAATAGAGAAAAAGGACCAGAAAAATCTTCCGAAGAAATCGCCAAGCTGAGAAATACGATACGCGATGCTTTGTATGAAGTTCGGAGAATCATCTATGATTTAAGACCTATGTCTCTTGATGATCTAGGTCTTATTCCGACATTGGGAAAATATTTATTGCGTATAAAAGAACATTACCCTGATGTCGATATTATTTTTAAGACTTTGGGTAATGAGGAAAACCTGCCAAAAAAAATGGAGGCACCGCTTTTCCGATTTGTCCAAGAGGCTGTTCAAAACGCATGTAAGCATGGAAAACCAAGTCAAGTTAAAGTTCTTGTGGAATTTAGAGAGCATCGCATCTCATTGTTGATTAAAGATGACGGGATAGGGTTTGATACCAAGGTGCAAAAAGAAAATACGTTTGGGTTGATTGGAATGAATGAAAGGATGGAAGTTCTGGGAGGAACGTTAACCATTCGCTCTTCTAAAGGGAGTGGCACTTCACTCGGTTTTCAAATCCCCATTCTAAGGAAGGAGGAAGGAGATTGACTATTAAGCGTCGAAAAAAGACTTCTATTGCCATTATTGATGATCATCATTTATTTAGAGAAGGTATTCGTCGAATTTTAGAGATGGAAGATGGTTTCGAAATCGTTGCTGAGGGTAGTGACGGTACTGAGGTCGAGCAAATTGTCATTGAAAAAAGTCCAGATGTTATTCTGATGGACATCAATATGCCAGAATTGAATGGTGTAGAGGTTACTCGACGTCTCATCTCTCAGTATAAGGATGTTAAGATTATTATTTTGTCAATCCACGATGACGAAAATTATGTCACCCACTCTTTAAAATCGGGAGCGTCAGGGTATTTATTGAAAGAAATGGATGCCGATTCATTGGTGGAAGCGATTGGAGTCGTTGCAGATGGCGGAGCTTATATTCATCCAAAGGTTACCCATAATCTCATCAATGAGTATCGTCGTTTGGCAACCACCGGTGACAAAATGATTTTTTCAGGCTTCAGGGATGTTGAATATCGCAAGCCTCTTCACACTCTAACCCGAAGAGAATGCGAAGTTTTGCAATTGATGACAGATGGCAAAAGCAACAGGGCTATCGGGGAGATTCTTTTCATAAGTGAAAAAACAGTTAAGAATCACGTCAGTAATATCCTGCAAAAAATGAACGTTGATGACCGCACGCAAGCTGTTGTTGAAGCCATTAAAAATGGTTGGGTCTACGTCAGTTAAAGATCCTGCACAATACCACAGTAAAAAAATGATGAGATAGCGCTATGAAATATAGTATTCTATTCCTTCATGCAGATTCAAAGGCTATTCATTAGTATCGTAAGTGGGTAGCCTTTTGGGTAGCAAAAAAAGCTAATAGCTGTTTACACACATCAAAAAATCTCGCTATGTCTATAAGTGCCCCCTCAAATGCCCCCTTTATTCCTATTAATTTAGATATTTTCTCAACACTAGTATTCTTTTCCCTTTAACAGGAATCGTCTACATTGCCTCCATTTTTTTCAGAGTCACGTTGATTCAAACTAGCCTGTACCGAGAGGCTGACCTCAAACATCACATTCATTTTTATTTCTTGAAAGACGGTATATAGTGTACCAAGTCTCAGTCCGTGTTCATGTAAGATAAAAAAACAGCAAAGGGAGTTTAAATGATGACCAAGATAGCGTTAGTATGTGATAGCGCGCCTGATTTACTAGAAGATGTGGGTGTTGCCAATTGAGCAGGCAAAGGAAAGGACCTCCTCCTTTTTTCCAATTCCATCGTCATTCCGACACAAATCGATCTCAAATGACCTCAACCTTCTCCTTTCAAGCCCCTTTTCAGCACATGACCGCCTCTGAATACGCTCACCTAGATCGAACATACATATTTGATAGGAAGCTTCAAGCCTTTTTGGCAGGACGTCGTTTGCGTTTAGAAGCCTTAAAAGAATTTCCGTCTTCTCTACTGGATGAACATTTTCACCGTGGCTATTTAAAAGTTGACCCTTCTTTCATACAAAAGCAGGGGACGTGGGTATGCCGTCGCTGTGGTCAACCCGTTGCTAAGGAGTTATCTCGCTATGAATGTGGGCGCTGTGGAGAGTGGTGCTACTATTGTCGGCACTGTTTAACGCTAGGCGTCTTAAAACAATGCTCACCGCTTCTATCTTGGTGTGGTCCAGCCCTTCCGCTAAAAGGCAGGGTCATCCGACCTCAATGGGAGGGTGAGCTGACCGTCCTTCAACAGCAAACAGCAGAACAATTGGTTAGGGCTGTTCGTAAAAAAGAAAGCTATTTGTGTTGGGCGGTCACAGGATCAGGAAAAACTGAGATCCTTTATCCAGCAATCACCGAAGCGGTGCGTGAAGGATTGCGGATTGCCATTGTTGCTCCACGCACCGATGTCATCATTGAATTATCCAAACGGTTAAAGCGTGTCTTTGCAGAGGTCTCCATCAATATTTTATATGGAGAGAGTCCAGAGCGCTTTTATCCTGCTCGCATGACACTGGCAACGACACATCAGCTTCTTCATTTTTATGATTACTTTGATTGCGTATTTATCGATGAAGTGGACGCCTTTCCCTTTCATAATAATAAAATGCTACATCATGCTTTACAACAGGCATCAAAGGTGGAAGCGCCTCATTTCTATTTAACAGCAACGCCTTCCAATAAATTGAAAAATGCTTATCGCCATGGCAGTCTGAAGGGTATGATGATCCCGATACGTTTTCATGGTTATCCGTTGCCCATGCCTAGCTTTCAGTGGATAGGTGATTGGAAAAAACAATTGAATAAACAACGCCTTCCTAACAGGTTAAAGACATGGATTGATCAACAGCTAAAAAGTGGACGTCAAGCGTTTTTATTTGTTCCTTCTATTGAAGCGTTGGAGCGGCTCTATCCTTTGATGTGCAACATGGATCACGGGATTGCTTCAGTTTATGCTGATGATTCTGAACGCCATCAAAAGGTTGAAGCTTTTCGTCAGGGAGAGATACGCCTTCTCATTACAACGACGATTTTAGAAAGGGGAGTGACGATTCCTGCTTTAGATGTTGCAATTCTTGGTGCAGACGATGCCATTTTTGATGAACGCGCTCTTGTGCAGATTGCGGGTAGAGTTGGGAGGGCCGCTGAATATCCTGACGGAACTATCATTCTTTTTCATCACGGTATTACTCGACAAATGCAATTGGCTAATCGCCATATTTTTACAATGAATCGACGTGCTTTCGACATGAATAAGAAATTTACCTAATATATATAAAAAATATAGTACAAGAGTCCGATAAATAAAGTACTAGATAATGCTGAATATTTGTCATGACGGACCAGTGCAAATGACAAGAGAAGGCGTAAAGGAGAATAATAAATGTCAGCGTCAACACATATTACAGAATTACTTAATGCGTCAATAAGATCCATTAATAATATTATGACAATGAAAAATACCGTATCTAAGCCGAAATTAGTGGGACATACCCTTCATTTAAACTATGGTGTTTTGATTAGCTTTATTGGGGAGATAGAAGGCAGATTGATTATTACTGGAGATCTAGATGTCTTTGCCATGATTGGAGAAAAGCTATTTGGGGTGCCGCTTGAAGGGGAGATGCTCAATTCTTTCACGGGTGAGTTAGGCAACATGATAGCTGGAGGGATTTCAACGGATATTGGTAATCAAGGCATGGATATTGATATCACCTCACCAACCATCATCGAGGGAGATTCGATTCTTTCGGGGTATACCCAAGGCATTCAATTGCAAATTAAATTAAGCGAGCTACATCAATTTGAGCTTAGTTTGCTCATGGATGATTGAAAATGGCATAAGGAGGAATGTGATGGATGGCACAGTGCCTTTGGTGTAATAGAACGTACAGCCCGTCCTTAGGCTGGGATCGGTTATTTGATCTAAAGCCAACACAAAATCTTTGTCAGCGTTGTTGGAATAAAATCGAGAGTATAGAGGCTCATCCCCCATTTTGTTCCCTTTGTGGTAGGTCGCTATCAGTCTTAGATGCTCGATTCATTGTTGGAGAACACTGTCTGGATTGTTATCGCTGGGAAACGGGTAGTTTTAGAGGTCTTCTGCATCGAAATTATTCCTTGTATCACTACAATACGTTTATGAAGGCTTATATCACGAGATTAAAATTTCAGGGAGATGTGGTTTTAGTGAAACCTTTTGAGAAAGCTTTTCAAAAGGCTTATAAGCAGCATTTTAATCAGTATTTCCCTGTTCCCATCCCCATCAGTCCTCAGCGCATGAGAGAACGTACCTTTAATCAAGCAGAGGGCTTAGCACATTTGCTCTACAAAGCCCCCTTACAGCTTTTAAAACGCGTGAGCCAAAATCAGAAGCAAAGTCAAAAAACGAGACGTGAACGCACGTTGCTTGGAACAAATCCTTTTGAGCTTATTCGACCTCTGCCAATGGACTTGTCGAAACCCCGCATTGTCCTTATTGATGATATTTATACGACAGGTGCAACCCTTCGTCAAGCAGCCCTCGCTTTACAACCACTTGAACCTATCTCTATTGCTTCACTCACCCTGCTCAGATGATTATTCGGGATCATCCTATAAAAAAATGGTATAATTTTGACGATAACTATATAGGACATTGCTTATTTCAAAACCAAGGGAGTCAATATATATGGCTGAATTAGCAAATTGTAAAAATTGTGGAAAGGTGTTTGTGCGAACAATTTCAGATATATGTCCTGCCTGTGTCAAAGAGGATGAACAAAAGTTTCAGAAGGTCTATAAATTTATTAGTAAACGAGAGAATAGAGAAGCAACCGTTACCGAACTTTGTGAAGAAACGAATGTTGAAGAAAAACTTATTTTTAAATGGATTGAGGAAGGTCGCCTGTTGGTAAAAAACTTTCCCAATCTTTATTATCCATGTAGTTCTTGTGGCACGCTTATTCAAAGTGGGAAGTTATGCCAAGAGTGCGCTAGTAAAATAAAACAAGATCTGGATACTTATGAAGCGGATTCTTCAAAAAAGCATGATGAGCATGAGCATTACAAAACATATAGATTAGATCGTTAGAAAGTCTTATTAAAGGTGTGGCAAGACCTGCCGATATATAGGATAAGAGCATATATATTCGGAATGACTGGGGTAAGTATACGAATGATAGTACTTAGAGTCGCAGGTCTCTTTGTTTAGAATAAGGTATGTGAAGGGTCCTTAAGGTGAGGTGAAGAGCAGTGAATATCCATCGTACGAATAAAGTACCATCTGTGAATCCGTATAAAGTCCAACAGAACCACTCTCAAAAACATGAGGAACAGCAACCTACGAAGCCTAAGGATCGTGTCGATATTTCTAAGGTTGCCAAGCAAATGCAGGTTGAAAGTCCAGTAACAGCAGCACGCATGGAAAAAGTGGAAGCTCTGCGCAAGCAGGTGGAAGCTGGAGAATATCAGGTGGATCATAAGACCGTGGCAAAAAATTTGCTGTCATATTGGCTGGATTTAGGGAGCATAACGAAACGTGATTAATACACTCATTCCAATCATTGAAAACATGATCTCACTTCATCAGGAATTTAATCAACTTGCTGTTGAAAAGACCGTCGTCATAAAAAATGGTGATATGAAACGCTTGGATAAAATCATTAATAAGGAAGAGGGACTTGTCAGGCAACTGGATCAGCTGGAGAAACAACGGTTGCAGGTCATTTCACATGCACAGGGAGCTGAACAAAAAAATGTAGGTTTTTCAGCGCTTATTGAACAGGCTCCTGATGATGTTAAACCAACCTTGCAGGTTCTTCAAGAGCAACTGACCGAGGAAGTGTTTTTATTAAAACAGCAAAATGATTTGAATCAAGATTTATTAAAGCATTCTATCGCTTGGGTCAACATGAATCTCAATCTTATGGATCCTGGATTGAAATCAGCGACATATGAACATCCAGGTTCATTGGAAAAACAACAGCACCAACCGATTACGCGCTCGAGGTTTGATTCCAGGGCATAGAATGATGACAAAGAAAAGAGGCATCGGACGATGATATCAACTTTTTCGAGCTTAGAAGCTGTTCGCCGCGCATTGTTTGCTGCACAAGCAGGCATTCAAACGACGGGTCATAATATATCAAATGCTGGGACGGATGGATATTCTCGACAACGTGTTGACTTGCAAGCATCGCTCCCTTATCCATCGGTGGGAATGAATAGCCCCGTTATCCCAGGTCAAATTGGTACGGGAGTTGAAGTAGGAGATGTCGAGCGTATTCGCGATCAATTTATTGATAATCTCGTTCGACAACAAGCGACCACGACAGGCTATTGGCATGCAAAAAGCGACGCATTATCACAGATGGAAGACATCATGAATGAACCAACGGATCAAGGGTTATCCTCTGTTATCGATAAGTTTTGGCAATCTCTGCAAGATTTATCGGATAATCCTACGGACTCTGGTACACGTTCTGTCGTCAAACAAAATGCAGAAACGTTAAACGATACCTTTCACTATTTATCCAGTTCTCTACAAAGCACGCAGAGCGATTTGAAAGATCAAATCGACGTTAACGCCGCACAGATTAACTCATTGGCATCGCAAATCAATGATTTGAATAAGCAAATCGCTCAAGTAGAACCGAGTGGTTATGTTGCTAATGATTTGTACGATGAGCGTGATAAACTGGTCGATCAATTGTCGCAGCTTGCTAATGTGCAAGTGACGAAGACATCATCGGGCGGTAATTCTAGTGGTTCTGCAGATGGTATTTATACTGTGAAAATTGTTGGTAGTGATAATCAAACGTACACATTAGTTGACGGACAAAATTTTAAAACAAGTCAATTTTCAGCCTCAGTGGACGATGAAACGAATACAGCAACGGTTACCGTTGGTGGACAAGAGGTTGGGAATGTCGGTGGTAAAATGCAAGGCTTGATTGAAAGTGTGACAGTGGATTATCCGAATATGATGGATTCGCTTGATCAGATGGCCTATAATTTGGCGACAGCATTTAATGCTCAACACGAACAAGGCTATGGACTGACGCCAGACGATCCTAATGCAAATACACCGCATGGTCAGGATTTCTTTGGATGGACAGACCCTGAAACGGGTGAAGCTGTAGAGCTGGATAGTGCCAAGGGCGCGGCTCAAGACATTGACATTAGCGATGCTATTAAACAGTCCATCGATAATATCGCAGCGGCAGGTTCGGAGGATAATGATAGTGGCTCATTAGGAGATGGCGACAATACTAATGCCAATGCTTTGTCTGATGTGCTGACAGATTCGAAGATGGATTTTACTACGTTTGATGGCGAAACAACAAATACAACATTAAAGGGCTATTTGCAAAGCACTATTGGTGAGATGGGTGTGAATGCAAATAAGGCAAATACGATGACTCAAAACAGTGAAATACTTCAGGATAATGCAGCTCAGCAGCGGCAATCCGTAAGCGGTGTGTCGATTGATGAAGAAATGACGAACTTAATTCAATATCAACAAGGCTATAATGCGGCGGCGAAGATGATTTCAGTTATCGATGATATGCTTGATACTTTAGTGAATAGCATGGGCAGATAATTCAAGGAAAGAAGGGGAAAACAAATGATGCGTGTGACCCAAGGTATGATTTCTCAAGATTTTTTAAGGCAATTGAATAATAGTACGAGCACTTTAGCCACTTTGCAACAGCAATTGATGACAGGCAATAAGATTACAAAGCCCTCTCAGGATCCTGTTATCGCTACATTAGGCATTGCCTATCGCACGGATGTGACCCATGTGGATCAATATTCTAGAAATATGGATACGGTTCACCAGTGGATGGATTCATCGGATGATGCTTTGAGTGAAGCCAATAAAGTGCTGACCCGCATCAGTGAGCTGACCACGGAGGCGAGCAATGATACCTATACGGCAGATCAACGGGCGGATGTTGAAAAAGAAATAGATCAGCTTAAGCAACAATTAGCATCAGTGGCAAACACCCAGGTGGCAGGAAAGTATATTTTTAATGGCACGCAGACTTCTACAAAGCCTATTAATGACGACTATACATTAAATTACGATCCCGATGAGGTCAAGGATGTGACGATTGCGGTCAATAAGGGTGTGAACATTCAAGTGAATGTCAATCCCAATGATGTTTTTTCACAAAGTCTTTTTGATGATATTGGAGATCTCCAGGATGCTTTGAAGGATAGTGAATCTACAGGTCAGGATATTAGCCATTATATCTCTGTAATTCAAGGGCATATGGATGAGGTCACTTCTGCACAGGCAGACTTGGGGGCGCGTGAAAATCGCGTTGATCTAACTGATAATCGCTTAGCTGATCAAAAGGACAGCACTGAAACCATCATGGCAAATAATGAAGGTGCTGATTTTGAAACGACCTTAGTCGAATATGAAACGCAACAAACCATTCATAATGCTGCGCTAGCTGTCGGGTCAAAAATCATGCAAACAACCTTAGTGGACTTTTTAAAGTAGCGATCTTATTTTTAAGATCGTTTTTTCTCTGAAATAAAAGGGGTTTAGAGTGGTATATGACATTTTTGTTATGGTGAAAGAGGTGAGTTGATGCATTTACCATCATTGTCGATTCATTCAACGATGGGGAAAATCCATATTCAATCAACACCGCCAAGTTTGGAGATTCATCAGCAGCCTGCTGATCAAACGATTAAACAGCCAAAGGCTGAATTGACCATTTTCAAAACCTCCTCACAATTGCTGATTGATCAAACAGAAGCTTGGAATAATCTTGATTTAAAGTCGGCGTTTGTTCGGATCAGAGAAGCAGCAGAAAATGGGCATCAAGCGGTTTTAGAAGGGATTGCTCGTCGTGCGGAGGAAGGTGATGATCTGCTTCACATTGAGAGGGGGGGCAACGCTATCAAAGAGCATGCGATTAAACATACGATCCGAGATCATACGTACGACACGGGTCATACGCCGCCTTTTTTAGCGGTGAAGGAGAGCTATACGCCCTCACGATTAAAGATCGATTGGCAAACTAAAAAACCGATAGTGGATGTGAAGAGTCATGCACCAACGTTTCATCCCGAGCGTGGTCATGTCGATATTACTATGGAACATTACCCCTCTGTTACACTATCGGTGGTAGGTGGTCAAATGAATGAAGTTGTCTAATGGAGTTGAATGTCATGGAAATACAGACAAAATATTTTGGTACAGTTGCTATTGATCAAGGGACTGTCATTGACTTTCACAATGGCGTACCAGGTTTTCCAAATGAAACAGCTTTTGTGTTCTTACCGCTGGGAACTGATTCGATTTATCAAATCATGCAATCTATATATACGCCAGAGTTAGCTTTTGTAACGGTTTCCCCCTTTTTATTTTTTAAAGACTATAGTGTGAATCTTAGCGAAACGGTGATGGAAGCTTTAAATATTGAAGCGGAACAGGATGTTTATATTTCAGTCATTTTAACACTGAAACAACCATTTAAAGCGTCTACCGCCAATCTTGTCGCTCCAGTCGTTGTTAGCTTGAAAGAAAGAAAAGGCAAACAGGTTGTGCTAGATGGGACTATTTATCATACGAAGCATCCGATTTTCCAGTCATCTGATGTGGAAGAGGAGGATGGTCATGCTTGTTCTAAAAAGAAAATCACATGAGGCGATAACGATTGGTGATGATATTGAAATCCATATTCTTAGCGTGGAGGGCGATCAGGTTAAAGTAGGTATAGAGGCTCCAAAGCAAGTGGAAATCCATCGTAAGGAAATCTATTTAAGCATTCAGGAAGCCAATAATGAGGCTGCTTCTGTCGCTGCTATTGATGAGGCGTTGGATTTCTTAAAAAATTTTAAACATCAATAAAACAACTGGAGAAAATGTTCGGTTGTTTTATTAATAATCAATATTTTATGAAACGAGAGGCCTAAATGTTCATCTTCTTTTTTGCTCAAAAACTATTAAACAATCTATTGAAATGTCCGATATATAGACTGTAAGGTTAATGATAAGTGGCCACTTACAGAAACCATCGACCACAAGGAAGTGGGACGACATTTCAAGGAGGAAAATAGAATGATTATCAACCACAATCTAGATGCGTTGAACACAATTAATCAGTTGAACAAAAATAGCAATGCAACAAGCAACGTGTTGGAACAACTTTCTTCAGGGCTTCGTATCAATAAAGCGTCTGACGATGCTGCGGGTCTTGCCATTTCTGAAAAAATGAAGGGTCAAATCAGCGGATTGGAACAAGCAAGCCGTAATGGTCAGGATAGTATTTCAATGCTGCAAACGAGTGAAGGTGCACTTAACGAAACAACGAGCATTCTTCAGCGTATGCGTGAACTTTCTGTTCAATCTGCTAACGATACAAATACAGATGATGATCGTGATCAGCTTCAAAAAGAAATGGATCAATTATCACAAGAAATTACGCGTATCGGTAATGACACGGAGTTCAACACGCAAAAATTGTTAGATGGTAGCTTTCAAGGTACCTTCCAAATCGGTGCTAACGAAGGACAGAGCATTTCAGTGAGTATTGGTGACATGAGAGGCTTTACCTTAGGTGTTGCTGGCGATGTTACTGTTGACAATGCACAGCAAACAACTGTAACTGACGGCGGAGATGGCGCAGCGGATATTGCTGATGGTGCCTACACTGTTAAGCAAAATGCTGATGATACATTTAGTCTAGTGGGTTCCAATGGTAAAGCTGTGGCAACAAGTGATGACGGAGTTGCCTTCACTTCAGTGACGGGTGATGATACGATCACATTTGACGAAGCTGTTGCTGGTGGCGATCAAATCACTGTCAATGCAGGAGATGTTAGCGCTTCTCAAACAATAGACAATGAAGGTTTGCAAGCAGGTACTTATACCTATCAGGATAACGGCAATGGCGGGAATCTTGTAGATGACAAAGGTAATGTTGTGGCAACTTCTGAAGATGGTCTAACATTTGTAGATGCTCAAAGCGGTAACGAAGTATTCGCTGTTAATGGCAATGGATTAGCAGATGGCGAGTCCGTATCTGTTGGCGGTCTTAACATCTCTTCTAGTGATTCTGCTAGTAGTGCAATTACGACCATTGATAAGGCGATTAATTTGGTATCAACTGAACGTGCGAAAATGGGTGCTTACCAAAACCGTTTAGAACACACGATTAATAACCTTTCTACATCTAGTCAAAACCTGACAGCTGCGGAATCACGTATCACTGATGTTGATATGGCATCTGCAATGTCTGAATTCACGAAGAACAATATCCTTACTCAATCAGCTCAAGCGATGTTAGCTCAGGCTAACCAAATTCCTCAAGGTGTTTTGCAATTACTTCGTTAAGACAACATCTTTCAAAGACTCCAGATTTCTGGAGTCTTTTTTTAGTATGATGGAGTCAGTCGGGCTCTCATTCAACGACGTGCGAAGCAAAAATATCATTCACCCCTACTATCCGAAAGCTACATACACCCTCTTTTTGATTTTGCTATGTCATGGCTTCCTCATTGATCTCATTGTTTTTTAAACAGTTCTATCAGCTCATGCATATAATCGATTTGATTTTCATACAGGACGTTATGACGTTATTGTTATGGGAATTTTTCTACTAGCAGTGGTTCAAGGTTTGTCATATATTATTGAGAGAAATTAAGTATGAAAAATCACTCTAAACAATTGCAGGAAGCTTGCCGATAATTAGGATAAGGACAACTTAATAGGGAGGCGCACGATAATGAATTTAGGATCATTTGTTGCTTCAAGTACTTTGACTAAGCCACTACCAGATAATTTGATATATGTAGGTGGGCATCATCAATCAACTGAATTGCAGGAGACGGATCATACATCGGAGCAGCCTCAGAAACACTTATTAGGAAAAGCCGTCGACCAATTAAATCAAATAATTCAAACGCATCATACAGCACTGCATTTTGTTTTACATGACAAATTACAAAGCTATTATGTACAGATTGTAGATACGGATTCGCAACAGGTAATAAGAGAAATACCATCAAAAAAGATATTGGATTATTATGCATCAATGCTTCAACACATGGGGTTGTTGGTTGATGATAAAGTGTGAGCGATGGCTCAATTTTTGAAGAGGAGGGCTTGGCAATGGCCGATCCATTAAGCAGTATCGGGAGCAACGGAAATTCTAACTCAAATAATTTTTTGGTAAATGATGGTTCTAATCGTATATTTGGGCTGAGCGGAGATGGTTTAGATATTGATTCCATGGTTAATAAACTGATGGAAGCGGAGCAAATTCCACTCGGTCAATTAGAACAGCAAAGGCAGCTGTTAGAGTGGCAACAGGATGACTATCGTGATATGAATAGTCAGTTGCTAGATTTGAGCAATTTGACGCAAACGATGGCGCTACAAGGGACATATCTTGCTCGAACAGCAACATCTTCTAATGAAGATGCTATCACAGCGACAGCGGGATCTAATGCATCAACAGCCGCTTATACCATTACGGAGGCTACCATGGCTAAAGCTGCTGATGCCCAAAGTATGAATAGCATTGCGATAGCTGGTGTTGATGGCTCTAAAATAGATCCAGAGAAGAGCCTTTGGATGAATAGGGATTATCTCGCGGGCTTTCAATATCAAACGACGACCATCGATTCAAGCAACGCAGATACTGTGAAAGTGAATGCAGATGGTAAGTCAGCGCAGTTGGGACATACGTTGATCGATGATCAATCTGCGATATCAATCACAGCAACTACCGACTCAGGCGATACTGTGACCTATGATTCAAGCACCATCTTTTTCGATCAAAAGAGCTTTGACGATTCCAAGGCAGAGAATAAGGTGCTGGTTAATCCTGATACGGGACAGCTTACGTTTAATCAACAAGTGACAAGTGCGTCGGCGACTTATACATATGGTACAGTGGATAAAGATCTATTATCTGGCACTCTTAAAACCCCGGATGCCGATGGCACTATGCAAAGCTACGACTTTAGCTTTAGTGCTGATCAAAGCCTTAATGATATTATGAGTAAAATTAGTTCATCCAAAGCTAATGTCTCGGCATTCTATGGAAACGGTGATCAGGTGATCTCAATTTCCGGTGTGCAGACAGGTCATTTAGCCTCGGGCAGTGATCAGGATTTAGAAATGAGCGGGGAGCTTTTTTCTTCTCTATTCGGGATGCCTGATGGTGCTTCCGGAACAGATGCCAGCATGGTAGTTAACGGTACGAAGGTAACGAGTCATACGAACACAGTGACGCTTAATAATGTTACTTTCAATATCAAACAAGATATCACGTCAAATGTGAGCATCACTATAGATGATGATGCTGATCAAGTGTTTGATAAAATCACTGATTGGATAGATAAATATAATGACACGATCAAAGCGATAAATGATAAGGTAAGTGAGAAACGCGATCGGGATTATGCACCGTTGACCGATCAGCAGCAGCAGCAAATGACGGATCAGCAAATCGAGCTTTGGAATGAAAAGGCTCATAGTGGTATGCTGTCAGCAGATGCTCTTTTGCCGGAGGCTTTGACTCAGATGCGCACGGCGCTCTATACAAAGGTTGATGGCGTGGCTAGCGGTTTTGATCAATTAGCAGAAATAGGCATTACAACTTCCTCTGATTATACAGATAATGGGAAATTGGTCGTGGATGAAACGAAACTGAAGCAAGCGATTGCTGCTAATCCTGAAGCTGTTATGCAGCTCTTTACTCAATCTGGTGATGATACTAGCAGTGAAGGTATTATGAAACGTCTCAATGATACGCTTTCTACTACGATGGGTAAGGTCACTCAAGAAGCAGGAGCCACCGGTAGCGCTAATGATCAGTTTTTCTTAGGTAAAAATATTCAGGATTATGATGATCAAATTGATGCGATGAAGGATCATTTAACAGATGTTCAACAACGCTACTATACACAGTTTACAGCGATGGAACAGGCGATTGAACAAGCCAATCAGCAATCTTCAGCATTAACGAGTATGCTCAGCAGCTAAGCATTAACAGTTACGATGAGTAAAGAAATGCAAAAGGAGGCCATTTTGTGGCAAATCCCTATGAAGCCTATCAGCAAAACTCTGTGATGACGGCGAGCCCGGGTGAATTAACATTGATGTTATATAATGGATGCTTGAAGTTTATTAAACAGGGAAAAGTCGCCATTGAGTCTAATGATAGTCAAAAGAAAAATATCAATTTACAAAAAGCACAAAAAATCATCATGGAATTGATGACAACGTTAAATATGGAAATCGAGTTATCTCAACAATTGTTGCCTCTTTATGACTATGTCAATCGTCGTCTCATTGAAGCCAACATCAAACAAAGTGTGGAAATCCTTGATGAAATCGAAGGCATGATTTCAGGGATACGCGATTCTTGGAATCAAGCGGTGCAGATGACACGGAAAAAAAATAATGTTCAGAAGCAAGCTGTTGGACGTGTCTAATCATGGTTAATGCGATGAACTGTACACAGGATTTACAAGAGATATTGAGCCAGTCTCAAGCGCTAGTATCTCTTCTTGAGACCTATGAAGGAAAAGTCGATGAGCGGGAGCATTTAATAGAGGAGATCCACAAGCTTTTGGATAAACGTGAAGGATTAATTCAGCAGCTTAAGCAGTATTCATCGGTTGAGCTCAAGAGCAATACAGCACTCAATGGCGCTATTTTGGCGTTGGAACCACATATAAAAGCATGCTTACAAAAGGTCTTTGCGGATATTAAAGCAAGCCGTAAATTAATCGTAAGCAAAATGCACTCTCGAGAAAAATATCGCAACCCTTACGCTTCGATGCCCTTCGATGGTGCTTTTTTAGACAAGCGTAAGTGAGAGATAGAATACGTACGGTTTAATTAGGCTGGTGCAAAATCCAATCATTGAAAGGGTGGTAGTTGCCGATATATTTTGGCAGCTATTACTCTTTTTTTGATACACAAGATGTGCCAACATCGAAGCTAACACATCCTGTGTGTCGGAAGTGAATTTATGAGCACTGTTTAAAAGCAATGTTTTTGGAAGGCGAGTGTTCTGAAGCGAACATCTATTGAATTGTTAACACTACTTTGCTCGTGATGGTCATGCTCAGCTAAGGGTTCCTTTCATAAAAGTCTAAAAATTAAGAACGCAAGAAGTATACCATCTCCGCGTCTCATGAATGATTAAAATCAGCCCCAAAAAGATCCTGGTTATCGTTTTTTGTATATTTGGTCTTTTTAAAAAGAAGGGATGTGTATAGAGCATGTCGAATAGTATTATTTATAACGTGTAAATAATATGTAGATTTTGCAAATTAATAAGGAGGCGTTCTAATGAATTTTAACATTCGTGGTGAAAATTTGACGGTGACGACTTCTTTGCGAGAGTACATTGAACGGAAAATTTCCAAGCTTGAGAGGTACTTTGATTCACAAATTGATTCCGAGGTATATGTCAATTTACATGTTCACAACAATGAACAAATCATTGAGGTGACAGTGCCGATGCAGGAGCTTCTGTTAAGAGCAGAAGAAACGCATTCTAATATGTATGCAGCCATTGATCTTGTTATTGAAAAGCTAGAACGACAAATTCGTAAATTTAAGACGAAGGTCAATCGAAAAACCAAACGATCAAGTGGAGTCAAACGCATGTCTCAATCCATAGTCGACTTTCAAGGCAACACGGCCACTTACACAGATAGTGATGAAGAAGATGCCTTTGATATTGTAAGGACCAAGCGCTTTAACTTGAAACCAATGGATGCGGAAGAGGCCATTTTACAAATGGATATGCTGGGGCATAGTTTCTTCGTCTTTTCAGATTCAGAAACCGGTTTAACCAACGTTGTTTACAAGCGTAAGGACGGTAAATACGGTCTTATTGAACAGGAAAGTTAAATGCAGTCTATGATCAATCAGCATTTTGTGTGGATTCGTTTTGGGAATGCGTAAGGGATGTATGATTCATAAAATGAATGAGTCTTTTTCTTATCCATCCATAGAGAGTGCCATCAATTGGGCACTCTTTTTAGCTGGAGCAGGATAGAGGAAGGAAAAGGATTCTCGAGTGGGTATGTGGACTTAATTGCGGCAGTTTCATAATTTTGTTAAAATAATGAGGCAAGCATTTTTAGTGAAAGTGATGGAATAGATGAAAGACCTCCTATTAACCCTCTCCCTCAGGACTTAACAACATCCAAGGTACTCTGAGTGTTTGAAGGTTTTTGACGTGTTACATTGCTTTTTCTTTTATCATAAATGAGGTGTTTAGAACATGATGGGATTGCTGAAGAAAATTGTAGGTGACCCTAGCCAGCGTCAATTGAGCAAGATGGAAAAAGTGGCTAAGGATATTGAGGCGCTTGCGGACGATATGAAATCATTAAGTGATGCTGAGCTGAGAGAAAAGACAGATATCTTTAAAAAGCGCCTCAGTGATGGAGAGACCTTAGATGATATCCTTCCTGAAGCTTTTGCGGTCGTTCGTGAAGCTTCTACACGTGTTTTGGGGATGACACCGTATTATGTGCAGTTGTTGGGCGCAATCGCCCTTCATGAAGGCAATATTTCGGAAATGAAAACGGGTGAAGGTAAAACGCTTGTGGCAACAATGCCGCTTTTTTTAAATGCGCTCGAAGGTAAAGGTGTCCACTTAGTAACGGTCAATGAATATTTGGCTGCTCGTGATGCTGAGACAATGGGTGAATTATTCAATTTTCTCGGTCTTTCTGTTGGCTTAAATGTGGCAGGCATGTCTCACGATGACAAGCAAGAAGCTTACCGAGCAGATATTACCTATGGAACAAACAATGAGTTAGGTTTCGATTATCTCCGTGATAACATGGTTATCTATGAGGAGGAAATGGTGCAGCGTGGTCTTAACTTTGCGATCGTTGATGAAGTGGACTCTGTGCTTATTGATGAAGCGCGAACACCCTTGATTATTTCTGGTGCCGCTGAAAAATCAACTGTTCTTTATACACAGGCTAATCAGTTTGTACGTTTGTTGAAGGAAGAGGAAGATTATACGATTGACTTGAAGACAAAATCAGCACAATTGACTGAAGAGGGCATCACAAAAGCAGAAAAATTCTTTAAGGTGGGCAATCTTTTTGATAATAAAAATATCCAGCTTAATCACCATGTGCATCAAGCTTTGAAGGCGCATGCGATCATGTTTCTTGACACGGATTACGTCGTCAAGGATGGCGAGATCGTTATCGTCGATCAATTTACGGGGCGTTTGATGTCTGGACGCCGTTATAGTGAAGGGTTACACCAAGCGATTGAGGCTAAGGAAGGCATGGAAATTCAGAGCGAGTCTAAGACGCTGGCAACGATCACCTTTCAAAACTATTTTAGGATGTACAATAAGCTTTCTGGTATGACGGGTACAGCGAAGACAGAGGAAGAGGAATTTCAAAGCATTTATAATATGGATGTCATCGTGATTCCGACAAACCAATCCATTGTGCGTGACGACAAGCCAGATCTTATTTATAAAACAATGAATGGTAAATTTACAGCGGTGGTAAATGAGATCAATCGTGCTCATCAAACGGGTCAGCCCGTGCTGGTAGGTACGGTTGCTGTTGAAACCTCTGAACATATTTCAAAACTGCTTAAGAAAAAGGGTATTCCGCATAATGTATTAAATGCGAAAAACCATGCTCGTGAAGCGGAGATCATTGAAAATGCCGGTCAAGCAGGTGTGGTCACGATTGCGACGAATATGGCTGGACGTGGTACGGATATTAAGCTCGGTGAAGGCGTTAAGGAATTAGGAGGGTTATATATCATTGGTACGGAGCGCCATGAGTCCAGGCGGATTGACAATCAGCTTCGCGGTCGTTCTGGTCGTCAAGGTGATGCAGGGGTATCACAATTCTACCTTTCTATGGAAGATGAACTGATGCGTCGCTTTGGTTCCGAGCGCATGCAAGTAATGATGGATCGGCTTGGGATGGCTGATGATCAGCCGATTGAAAGCAAGCTGGTTTCCCGCTCTGTAGAGTCCGCTCAAAAACGTGTTGAGGGCAATAACTTTGATGCTCGGAAGCAGCTCCTGCAGTTTGATGATGTCATGCGTCAGCAAAGGGAAATCATCTACAAACAGCGCTCTGAGGTATTAAAATCCGAAGATATCCATGATGAAGTGAAAGATATGATGCAGACGGTCATTGAACGTCATACCCAGGCGCACACCCCGGATGATGAGGTTGAAGAGGATTGGAATCTCAAAGCCATTGTTGATTATGTGAACAATACCCTCGTTGATCAGTCGATAGTGACTGAAAGTGAGCTTAAGGGAAAAGATCCTGAGGAAATGGTGGAGCTCATTCATGGAAGAGCGGTAGAAGCTCTAGATGCCAGAGAACAGGAATTCACTCCAGAGCAAATGAGTGAATTTGAGCGGACTATTATGTTGCGTGCGGTTGATATGAAATGGATGGATCATATCGATGCGATGGAACAACTGCGCACAGGTATTCATCTTCGTGCTTACGGTCAAATCGATCCTTTCCGTGAATATCAGCTTGAAGGATTTCAAATGTTTGAGGACATGGTGGTTTCCATTGAGGAAGAGGTCATGACTTATATCATGAGGGCACAGGTTGAACAAAATATTCAGCGTGAAAAAGTGGCTGAAGGTGAGGCTGTTCATCCTGGTGATAATGATGAAGCGCCTTCTAAGAAACAACAGCCCATTCACAAAGGTGAAAAAGTGGGTCGAAATGAGCTATGCCCATGTGGTAGCGGAAAGAAGTATAAAAATTGTCATGGTACTGCTCAGTGTCATGATACGCAGGGTAATAACAAACCATCGTAATGAAAGCAGGGACATACGCAATGGATATAACTGAAATTAAATCGGGACTTGACTACATGGTTGAAAAGCTAGACGAATATAGGGGGTCCCTTTGACTTAGTCTCCAAAGAAGAACGCATTCAAGTTTTAGAAGAACAAATGACGTTATCAGGCTTTTGGGATGATCAAGAAAAAGCTCAAACGGTTATCAATGAAGTCAACGCCTTGAGAGAAAAGGTCAATGGCTTTAAGAGCATGGAAGAGGGTTATGAGAGTCTTTCCTTGTCCTATGAGCTCTTAAAGGAAGAAGATGACGATGAGCTGAGAAAGGATCTAGAAATCAACTTCGTTGAGATTCGCAAGCAGTTTGAGGAATTTGAATTAGCAATGCTTTTGAATGATCCTCTTGATGAAAGCAACGCTATTTTGGAGCTTCATCCTGGGGCGGGTGGCACGGAATCCCAAGACTGGGCTTCAATGCTTTTGCGCATGTATCATCGTTGGGCGGAAGACAAGGGCTATTCAGTTGAGACTCTAGATTATTTAGCGGGAGATGAAGCAGGCGTCAAGAGTGTCACATTATTGATCAAGGGACATAATGCTTATGGCTACTTAAAAGTAGAAAAAGGTGTGCATCGTTTAGTGCGGATATCGCCTTTTGATGCTTCAGGTCGCCGTCACACATCCTTCGTTTCTTGTGAAGTTGTCCCGGAAATGGCTGGTGATGTGGATATTGAGATTCGTTCAGAGGATTTAAAAATTGATACGTATCGATCCAGTGGAGCAGGTGGACAGCATGTCAACACGACGGATTCTGCTGTTCGTATTACGCATTTGCCGACGAAGACGGTCGTTACGTGTCAATCCGAACGCTCACAGATTAAAAACCGTGAACACGCGATGAAAATGCTTAAAGCTAAACTTTATCAATTGGAATTGGAAAGGCAGCAGGCGGAACTGGATGAAATTCGCGGAGAGCAAAAAGAAATCGGTTGGGGTAGTCAAATTCGCTCCTATGTCTTCCATCCCTATTCCATGGTGAAAGACCATCGCACGGATGTAGAAACCGGCAATACACAAAAAGTGATGGATGGTGACATTGATCCTTTTATCGATGCCTGCCTTCGTTTACAGCTGACATAATGAGAAAAAGAGATCATGATCTGGCTTTTGACAGAGGATTGAAGTGAAAGCTAGTATTTTCATTATTTTTTATCGTTGCGAATAGAGTATATGCATGTCATTCTTCCCTAGATCAAGGTGGTGAGCTAGGGATATTTTTATGAAGTAATTTATGATCATTTTTGACATCGCTTTCTTTTTGAAATGAAATTGTAATAAAAATTGATCTTAACTTGTCGAATTCAAATGTTATAATGGCATTAATAAGGTTTTAATAGTGTAGAAATCTCTTAATCAGTACGTGAATTTGACAGTTTTTTGTAGAATGGTGTCCAACGCCTCTTGTTTTCCACGGTGACATTAATGGATGATTCTTCTTTTAACGAGGATTGTTAATGACATACAGAAGTTCTGAAACTTCTGTGCCACATCATCCAAAACTTTCAACAATAGTACGTTTTATGGGTAGGATTTGAACGAGTAGGATGTGTTCTTCTTTTCACATTTTGTAGATGAGATTGTATTGAAGGCAAAGCGAAGAACTTGAGGTAGGATGTGGTCTGTTGTGATCGAAATGCAGGATGTATGGAAATCGTATGCTAATGGCGTAATGGCTGTTAATGGCATAAGTGTGAAAATAGAAAGAGGAGAATTTATATATGTGGTTGGTCAGAGTGGTTCTGGGAAATCGACTTTTATCAAACTTATGTATCGAGAAGAAAAGCTGACGAGAGGTCAAATTTTAGTAGATGGTACGAATATTTCTGATTTAAAAGATAAGGATATTCCCCTTTTAAGACGTAAAATGGGTGTGGTGTTTCAAGACTTTAAATTATTGCCGAAGCTTACGGTCTATGAAAACGTAGCGTTTGCTTTGGAGGTTATTGAAGAATCACCAAGACAGATTCGTAAAAAGGTCATGCAGGTTTTGGATCTTGTTAATCTTAAGCATAGAGCACGTTTTTTGCCATCGGAATTATCTGGAGGAGAGCAACAACGCGTTTCTATTGCTCGATCCATTGTGAATAATCCAACCGTTGTGGTTGCCGATGAGCCGACAGGAAATCTCGATCCTGAAAATGCTTGGGGTATTATGGAGGTTTTTGAACGCATTAATGATAATGGAACGACTGTTGTCATGGCAACGCATAACAAAGAGATTGTGGATCGGATTAAAAAACGTGTTATAGCTATTGAAAGTGGCATGATTGTACGTGATGACAAGCGGGGGGACTTTGGATATGAAGGCTAGGACACTTTTCCGTCATTTAAAGGAAAGCATCAAGAATCTTGGACGGAATGGGTGGATGACCATCGCTTCTATAAGTGCCGTTGCGGTTGCCCTCATGATCGTTGGGTTATTCTTAGCCGTCACGCTCAATCTGAATAAAATTGCTAATCATATTGAAAATGATGTTGAGGTGCGTGTTTATATCGATCGCACAGCCAATAGTCAAGAGCAGGATGCCCTGAAAAATAAGATCCAACAAATCCACGATGTTAAAAGCATCAGGTATATTTCACGTTCGCAAGGCTTAAAGGAGCTCATGAAAGATTTTGGTAAGGATGCAGATGTCATCAAACCTTATCAAGGAGATGAGAACCCACTAAACGATGCCTTTGAACTTAAGGCACAAAAGCCAAAGCAAACGGAAACGATTGCTAATAAAGTCTCTAAGTTTGATAATGTATCCGATGTTAGCTATGGGAAAGGCTACGTTAAAAAGCTATTCAAAGTTGTCGATATTGCGCGTGATGTTGGTCTTGTGCTCATTCTCGGTCTATTGTTTACAGCCATTTTCCTAATTGCTAATACGATTAAACTAACAATCGTTGCTCGAAGTACGGAAATTGAAATTATGAAATTGGTTGGTGCCACCAATTCATTTGTTCGTTGGCCATATTTTATCGAGGGTCTATTCTTAGGTGTGATTGGTGCGTTGATACCCGTAGTCATATTGCTTATCGCTTATCAACAATTGTACCATTACTTTATTCGCAGTAGTTATCAAACTTCGGTATTTATACGGCTCATACCATTTCATGATATGGCGCTTTATCTCAGTGTTCTTTTAATCATCATCGGTGCGGTTATTGGCGTATGGGGAAGTCTAACATCCATTCGCAAGTACTTAAGAGTCTAGTTAATGGACCTTAATCATTGAAAAAATGCGCATTTTTGCTTTTTAAAAATAAAAAATGATTAGGCAGTGTCTGGCGTTAGATTAAAGAATAAGATCCATCATACTGAAGAAAAGTACAAAATAACATAGATGTTTTTAAAGCATAGGCTTGAACACTGTAACATATAGTATAATAATCCGTATGGACGGACTGCGGTTCGGTCGGATGATGTGGTTACAAAGCATCGCATCAACTTTGGTGTGATGCTTTTTCCTTTCAAAAAAAAGAAACACTTCGTCAGCGGGATTATGTGAATAGCACTAGGAATCTTAGCGTTGAGAAACAGATTGATTAGAAGAGGTGGGTATACATGAAGTTTGGTGGTAAAATGGTGGCGCTTTTTGTGATCGCAGCTTTAATTATAGGTGCTGCAGGAGCTTATGGAGTCACGGCGCTGTTTGGTTCAAAAGAGCAAGCGCTCCCTTTAAGCGATAGTCATCAAAGCAATAGTGATTATCAAAAAATTGAATCTGTTTACCAATTTATTGAAAAAAATTATTTTCAAAAGGTTAGCAACGCTAAATTGACAAACGGAGCCATTCAAGGAATGATAGAATCGCTTAATGATCCTTTCTCCTCGTATATGGATCCCAATACAGCTAAGCAATTCACACAGTCCTTGTCATCCTCGTTTCAAGGTATTGGGGCGGAGGTACAATTAGAAAATAATATCGTGACGGTGGTTTCACCAATTAAAGGCTCTCCAGCAGAAAAAGCTGGGCTACGTCCACATGACCAGATTTTAGAAGTCAACGGCGCATCGTTGGAAGGTCTGGGGCTTGACGAAGCTGTATCGAAGATCGAAGGAAAAGAAGGAACGGTCGCGCGTCTCGTCGTGAAAAGAAGCGGTGTAAGCATGCCTTTAAAATTCAATGTAACGAGAAAAGAAATTCCTCTTAAAACAGTATCATCCAAAACCTATCAACAAGGTGGTCATACGATAGGGTACATTGATATTAAGTCTTTTAGTGAAAATACAAGCAAGGAATTCACCAATGCCTTAAACAAGGTGGATGGAGAGCATATTAATGGACTGGTCATTGATGTCCGTGGGAACCCAGGTGGATTTTTAGATCAAGTCGAAAAGATGGCAGGTACTATTATTTCAAGTAAAAAACCACTTGTCCAAATTCAAGATCGCAATGGCAAGATTGTTGAGGCTTTCCATTCTGATCTGAAAAAGAAGGAGCCTTATCCAATTGTTGGTCTCATTGATAATGGGAGTGCTTCAGCTGCCGAGATTTTATCTGGAGCTTTGAAAGAAGCTGGTGGCTATCCATTGGTTGGTGTCAAATCCTTTGGTAAGGGGACCGTTCAACAAGCCGTGGACATCAAGGGCAAGGGAGGTAAAAGCGAGCTGAAATTGACGATGTATAAATGGTTGACACCCGATGGACATTGGATTCACAAAAAGGGCATTCAGCCAACCGTCAGCGTGAAGCAACCTGAGTATTTCTTTACATCACCGATGACAGTGGAGAAAAATAAACCATTACTATTCGATATGAACAATGAACAGATTGCCAACGCACAAAAGATGCTTCAAGGCATTGGCTACAATCCGGGTCGCACAGATGGTTACTTTGATCAGTCTACTCAGAATGCTGTTCGGGCTTTTCAAAAGGCAAATAAGCTGGAAGTCAATGGCGATATTGATGTACAAACGGCGGCAAAAATTCAAGACAAGGTTGTGGCAGCAATAGAAAATCCTCAAAATGATCTTCAATTGCAAGCGGCTTTCCATCTTATTGACCAGAAGCTCGGCAAATAAATGTGGCATAGAGCATGAGTGTTGGTTATGTCTCCTCAGTTGTTAGTAGTCATCTTGCTAGCGGCTGAGGGGATTTTTAATTTTACAAAGTTGTGTTAGCAAAGGAATGGGTCCGTGTCGATACGGTTACGGTGATTTTGGCTTCACTTAAGCCACCAGATTTGTAAATGCTTGTTTTTAAAAGCAGGAAGATGTTTAGGGGTTGTCGAAACAAGAATGTTAAGCGTAAACTAAACAGTATAAAGCTTTAGAATGTGGTTAAATAGAAATAGTTGTTCATACATATAATCAATGTTGGAAGCTGCGGAGGATTAGCGATGGTACAAGATGGTATTATGGTCATTCTAAAGGGGATACTGTACTTTTTTTGTAACCCCGTGCTTTATTTTTTAATTGCGGGCTTTTTTTTATTTGGTTGGCAACGTGTGCGTCGAGAACGACGATCTTTTGGTTTGAAAGTATATGGTGTTTTTAATAGTGTCATGGTGATGATAGTACCAAGTCTGCTTCTTGGGTTGATTGGAACGATTATTTTGGTTGGAGTAGGTATCTCGCTACCTGTTGGTGTGATTGTTTTGATCACCGCATGTTATTTTCTCACCTTTTGCGTGGTGCAATTGCGGTTTTTATCCCCAGTGATCGCTGTTGGATTAGCGCTTATCATTGCCTATTTTTTCGCTGATTTTTCAACGCCGTTTGATTTTTTAAATCGTTGGATTGCGGATATCAATCACGCGTCCTTGCAGGATATGGGCATCGTGTTAACAGTGGTTACTTTATTGGAGGCTGTTGGTGTTCTTTTTTGGGGAGGGAGACAAACATCTCCGCGGTTAATTACGAGTAATAGAGGGAAAAAGGTGGGGGCGCATGAGGCCTACCAACTTTGGATTGTCCCTGTTTTTATATTGATACCGACAGCTACAAGTGGGGTGGATGCCATCAGCTGGTGGCCATTTTCAGCTGGACATAGCTTTGGTCTTTGCTTGTTGCCACTCGGCATTGGTTTTCAACAGTTGATCAGTCATTCGCTCCCTCTTCCAGCTATTCGTCAATCGGGAAGATGGTTATTAGGAACGACTATTTTGATTGCTTTGTTTATTGGCATCAGCTTTTTCTACTTTAGAGATGAGTGTCTATTAGTAGCGGCGGCTATTGCTGTTTTAAGTAGGATAGGATTTGTCTTATGGCATTATAGAGTGCATCATGCTTATTCATTCTTTTTTACTAATAAGGGTAATGGGTTGATGGTTGTCGGTATTATCCCAAATTCTCCAGCTGATTATATGAATGTAAAAATTGGTGAGATTGTAGACAAAGTCAACGGGCGGTCAGTACGTGCGGAAGAAGACTTCTATCACGCTTTACAAATCAATGCGGCGTACTGTAAGCTGGATATTCTTGATTATGGAGGAGAGGTTCGCTTTGCTAAAGCGCCTGTCTATGAAAATGATTTGCATAACATTGGGTTCCTCTTTTTAGAGCCTTCAAGGCGAGTCGTGGAAAAGGTAAAATAATAGCATGGTAGATCATGGCGATGTGGGAGTGACGTATGACCAAATCGTCATTATTAGACCATGCCTGTAGGTACAGCTGTGACTCTTTGTCAAAGCAATTTGAACAAAGGAACTATAGAATGATAATATGATGCGTGACATCGGTTGGTTTTGAAAAACATTATAGGGTTGTCTAAAGAGACCTTTTATTAATCGTCATTATGTCAATAATGATAGGGGCAGATAGGGGAGCTTTGCTACCAAGAGGTGGCAGCGAAGCTCGAGGAAATAAAAGTGGCTTGATTCAATTTAATGAAGAATCAAATTGATCAAGAAAGGGTGAGAGATCGATGATGATGAGGTGATCAATCACGATCTAAGGTTGGGGAGAACCTTACAAATGGGGGATTGTAAGGTTCTTTAACATAGCCATGAACATAAACAAACGTTTGTTTGCATTTTTGCTGATATTCCTTTGTTCATATGCTATAATGTTGACTATAATTAAAGTCAAAGGTTTTTGCATGGTGATAATTTCCAGAATTCTAGATATATTTTACCAATATTTAGGTAAAAGAAGTCGAAATTAAGTAGAAATTAGCGATTTTGACTAGTGAAATTCGGGAATTCAATATATTTAAAGAACCATTGAATAGCGGCAGGAGGGACATCGATGGCATTTGAGCTCGTTTCAAAATATCAACCTGCAGGTGATCAACCACAGGCTATCAAACAACTAGTTGCTGGATTTAATCAAGGCAAAGAACAGCAAATCCTTTTGGGTGCAACGGGAACTGGAAAAACATTTACGATGTCCAATGTCATTCAACAGGTGAAAAAGCCAACATTGATCATCGCGCATAATAAAACGCTCGCTGGGCAATTGTATAGTGAGTTCAAAGAATTTTTTCCAAACAACGCTGTGGAATACTTTGTGAGCTATTATGATTATTATCAACCTGAAGCCTATATTCCACAAACGGATACTTTCATTGAGAAGGACGCCAGCATTAATGATGAAATCGATAAGCTGAGACATTCAGCAACCAGCTCTTTATTTGAGCGAGATGACGTCATCATCATTGCCAGCGTTTCTTGTATTTATGGCTTAGGTTCGCCAGAAGAATATGGTGCTCATGTCATCTCTCTTCGTACGGGAATGGAAAAGGATAGGGATCAATTGTTGCACGAGCTTGTTGACAATCAATATGAACGCAATGATATTCAATTTGTCCGTGGTAAATTTCGTGTCCATGGAGACGTTGTTGAAATCTTTCCAGCCTCCCGAGATGAGCATTGCTTGCGTGTTGAATTTTTTGGCGATGAGATTGAACGCATTACGGAGATTGATGCGTTAACAGGAGAAATTGTTGGCGTCCGTGAACATGTTGCTATTTTTCCTGCTTCCCACTTTGTTACAGGTGAAGAAAAAATGAAGCTAGCGATCAAGCGCATCCAGGAAGAACTAGAAGAGATGCTGAAAACATTACGAGATCAAGGGAAGCTGCTTGAGGCACAGCGCTTAGAACAGCGGACGCGCTATGATTTGGAAATGATGGAGGAGATGGGTTTTTGTTCTGGCATTGAGAATTATTCACGGCACCTAACATTGAGAGAGGCGGGGGCAACGCCTTACACGTTAATAGATTATTTTCCAGAGGATTTTCTCATCATAGTGGACGAATCTCATGTTACCATGCCACAAATTCGCGCGATGTATAATGGGGATCAAGCACGTAAAAATGTGCTTGTTGACCATGGGTTTCGTTTGCCATCAGCCAAGGATAATCGACCATTGCAGTTTGAGGAATTTGAAAAGCACATCAATCAGATTCTTTATGTTTCTGCAACGCCTGGTCCATATGAAGAGGAACGTTGTCCAGAGGTTGTTGAGCAGATCATTCGACCAACAGGGCTTTTGGATCCGATCATTGATGTTCGTTCAACCAAGGGGCAGATCGATGATCTATTAGCAGAAATTCATGAGCGTATGAAAAAAAAGGAACGCGTCCTTGTTACGACTTTGACAAAGAAAATGTCAGAGGATTTGACGGATTATCTTGAAGAAGCAGGTATAAAGGTACGCTATTTGCACTCGGAAATTAAGACGCTTGAGCGAATTGAAATCATTCGTGATCTGCGTCGCGGCATCTTCGATGTTCTGGTTGGAATCAATTTGTTAAGAGAGGGACTGGATATTCCAGAGGTTTCACTTGTCACGATATTAGATGCTGATAAAGAAGGCTTCTTGCGTTCGGAGCGTTCGCTTATTCAAACCATCGGTCGAGCTGCACGGAATACCAATGGGTATGTTATCATGTATGCCGAACGCATCACGGCTTCCATGGAGCTCGCCATCGATGAGACCAATCGACGACGTGCTATTCAGGAAGCTTATAATAAAAAGCATGGCATTACGCCTCAGACGATTCAAAAGGATATTTATGATCTCATCAAGGCGACACATGTTGCCGAAGATGTAGAGGAGTATGTAGAGACGCAACCTATTTTCGGCAAGATGAACAAGAAGGAACGTGAACAAACCATTCTGAATATGGAAAAGGAAATGAAACAGGCCGCTAAGGATCTGGACTTTGAGAGAGCAGCGGAATTACGTGATATTATATTGGAACTTAAAGTGGAAGGATGACGGCGCATGGCTCTTGAAAATATTGTTGTAAAAGGTGCTCGAGAGCATAATCTTAAAAATGTTGATGTGACCATACCTAGAGATAAGCTCATTGTATTGACGGGCTTATCAGGATCTGGGAAATCATCCTTAGCCTTTGACACGATCTATGCTGAAGGTCAAAGACGCTATGTTGAGTCTTTATCTGCTTATGCCAGACAGTTTCTTGGGCAGATGGATAAACCAGATGTCGATACCATCGAAGGATTGTCCCCTGCTATTTCAATTGATCAAAAGACGACGAGCCATAATCCACGTTCAACCGTTGGAACAGTCACAGAAATCTATGATTATCTTCGTTTACTCTTTGCTCGAATTGGCCATCCCACCTGCCCTGATCACGGTATGGAAATTACCTCGCAAACCACTGAGGAAATGGTTGACCGCCTTTTAGAGCTTCCAGAACGGACAAGAATTCAGATCCTTTCTCCCATCGTTTCGGGACGGAAAGGCGAGCATGTAAAAATACTTGAAAACATTGGCAAGCAAGGTTATGTGCGTGTCCGCATCGATGGAGAAATGCGTGAGGTTTCTGAGGACATCAAGCTAGATAAAAATAAAAAGCATACGATCGAAGTGGTGGTTGATCGCATTGTCATAAAGGAGGGTGTTCGTTCAAGGCTGGCCGATTCAATGGAGACGGCTACACGTCTTTCTGACGGGCGTGTCCTTGTCGATGTGATCGATGGTGAAGAGCTAGCATTCAGCGAACATCATGCCTGTCCATGTTGTGATTTCTCCATCGATGAATTAGAGCCGAGATTATTTTCTTTCAATAGTCCGTTCGGGGCGTGTCCAGATTGTGATGGTATGGGTTCAAAGCTGGAAGTTGATGTTGATCTCGTCATTCCCGACTGGGATCGTACGTTGAGGGACAATGCCATTGTGGCTTGGGAACCTATCAGTTCACAGTATTATCCGCAGCTCCTGCAAAGCGTCTGCGAGCATTATGGTATTGATATGGATGTGCCGGTAAAAAATATACCGAAGGCTCAGATGGATAAGATTTTATATGGCAGTACTAAAGAGCGGATTTTGTTTAGGTATACGAATGACATGGGTGTCGTGAAAGAAAATGGGATCTATTTTGAGGGTGTCATCCATAATATATCGCGTCGCTATAAAGAAACAGGTTCAGATTTCACTCGTGAACAAATGGAAGAGTACATGATTCAAAATGTTTGTCCAAGCTGTGGAGGTAAACGCCTTAAAAGGGAAGCTTTAGCTGTTTTAATCAATGGGAAAAACATCGGGGAAGTTACCGCTTATTCAATACGTGAGATGCGGGATTTTTTCAACCATCTAGAGCTGACGGATAAGGAACAGACCATTGCCAAACTCATTTTACGTGAGATCGTTGAGCGCACGGGATTTCTCGTCAATGTCGGTTTGGATTATTTAACGCTAAGTCGTGCAGCAGGGACATTATCAGGTGGTGAAGCTCAGCGGATTCGCTTGGCTACCCAAGTGGGCTCACGATTAATGGGTGTTTTGTATATCTTGGATGAACCATCGATCGGGTTGCATCAGCGTGACAATGATCGCTTGATTAAAACGCTTTTGAGCATGCGCGATTTAGGCAATACGCTTCTTGTTGTTGAACATGATGAGGATACGATGCTGGCTGCCGATCGTATTATTGATATTGGTCCAGGGGCTGGTGCCCATGGCGGAGAGATTACGGCGCAAGGAACGCCTGAAGAATTAATGAAGGATTCTCATTCATTAACCGGACGGTATTTATCAGGAGAGAAGTTCATACCCGTTCCTACTGAACGGCGTCAACCCGATAGTCGTGCTATTATCATTGAGGGTGCTTCAGAGAACAATTTAAAAAATGTAACGGTCAAATTTCCGTTGGGGACTTTAACCTGTGTTACGGGTGTCTCGGGATCGGGAAAAAGTACGTTAGTGAATGATATTCTTTTTAAGGCGCTCTCGCAAAAATTACATGGTCGCAAGGAGAAGCCAGGGCAGTTTAAGTCTATTCGGAATATTAAGGAGCTGGATCGAGTCATTGATATTGATCAATCTCCTATCGGCAGAACTCCACGTTCTAATCCGGCAACCTATACAGGTGTATTTGACATGATTCGTGAGGTTTATGCACAAACCAATGAGGCAAAGATACGTGGCTATAAAAAGGGGCGCTTCAGCTTTAATGTAAAGGGTGGTCGTTGTGAAGCGTGTCGCGGAGATGGCATTATTAAAATTGAAATGCACTTTTTACCTGACGTTTATGTTCCTTGTGAGATGTGTCATGGCAAGCGTTATAATCGTGAAACGCTAGAGGTTACCTATAAAGGCAAAACGATTTCAGACGTCTTAGAGATGACCGTTGAAGAAGCCCTTAAGTTTTTTGAAAATATTCCAAGGATCAAGAGAAGGCTAGAACCCTTACATGCGGTAGGCTTAAGCTATATTAAATTAGGGCAACCAGCGACAACCTTATCAGGTGGTGAAGCCCAACGAGTGAAGCTTGCTTCTCAGCTCTATCGCAGAACAAAAGGAAGAGCGTTGTATATCTTAGATGAACCGACTACAGGACTGCACGTTGATGATATCGCTCGTCTGCTTGATGTACTGCAACAGCTCGTCGATAATGGGGATTCTGTTCTCGTCATTGAGCATAATCTGGATGTCATTAAGATAGCGGATTATATGATCGATTTGGGTCCTGAAGGAGGCGACGGTGGTGGCATGATTGTCGCTTCCGGCACACCAGAAGAAATCATTGAAGTAGAAGCATCCTACACAGGAAGGTATTTAAAACCGATTTTGGAAAGAGATAAAAAGAGAATGGAAAGCTCGATTCGAAAACAAGCACAAACCGTCTCTTAACAAAGGCATTCGCACAGAGGACAGAGAGACAACATATTAGAAAGACGATCCAAATTTCCTTTGGGAAGTGTTGAGTCGTCTTTTTACGTATTTTTAGCTAGCGCCTTTTCTGTTTTTTGGTCAATAGTGTTTCTTTTTAACAGCGACTGGACATTTTTTATTTAATCAGTCAGATAGTTATCCTATGCTCTTACTCTTGTGTTTCTATCTCATGGTTTGAAGCATCAATCTTTCAAGAAGAGTTGACTTCCTTCATCAAATGGGTGACAGGGGTGACTGAGATATCTTAGGGTGCAAAAAATATCTCGATTCCCATACCCTTTACCGCATATGAACCGTAGTGTATGATGGAGGTATTGGTCAATGGGTTAACATTAAAATAATTGCTTTTTAGTAAAGATAGTGGAGAAAATAGTACAAGTGGGTATCTGAATAACCATATAATTTCATTAAAGGTTTTTGATCATGGGGGTGGCAAGGATGAAACGTCTCTATCGTTCTCGAACGAATAAAATGCTAGCTGGCATTCTTGGTGGTATTGCAGAAATGCTAAAGATTGACGCCACAATTATTCGTGTTATCTATGTTATATTGTTGATTGTCAGTGCTTTTGTTCCATTGGTATTACTCTACTTTATTTTATATTTCGTTATTCCGGGAGAAGATAACTATTGAGCTCTGTTTTAAAAAATTGGATGATTCATATCGTGGTTATTACAGCTGTTTTAATGACAGTTGCGGGCTATGTTAATAGCTTTCAACTAGCTGGAGTTGGCGCAGCCATTGAAGCGAGCATTATATTGTCCCTGCTGAACGTCGTCGTTAAACCTATACTCATTATTTTAACTCTACCTGTTACAGTGCTGACACTAGGTTTCTTTTTAATTGTCATTAACGCCATCACTTTATCATTGACTGCACACTTTATGGGTAATGCCTTCACTATTTCTAACTTTGGGACGGCGATCTTTGCCTCTCTGATTATATCCATTTTAAATATGTTGATCCAAAACTTGATTGTGAAGCCACTGATAAAAAAATAAGCATCTTTATGATGGTTATTTTTTTACTCATATGTGTTATTTAAGTCCTGAATGATACGAAAATGTGTTTTAAAGCGGATATAATGATAAAGAGAAAGCGTTTTGATACGTTAATGTTTCTAGGTTTCCTACAGAGTTAAATTCATAAAGACATAATTAATGAAGGCTGTTAAAGGAAAAAGGTAGGTGCAACCCATTGGTACAGGTAACTGTTAGACAGCTTATTAAACGGTTTCATTTAGAACTCGTTGCTGGCGAGGCGTTTATTGATCGTGGGATTACAACAAGTGATATCTCTCGACCAGGACTTGAAATGGCCGGTTTTTTTACGTATTATCCCGCTCGGCGGTTGCAGCTATTGGGGAGGACGGAGTTGTCTTTTTTTCATTCGCTGACCAAAAAAGAGCGCATCACTCGCATGGAGAAGCTTTGTTCTGTTGAAACGCCTTGTGTCCTCGTATCACGAGGATTAGATGCTCCAGAAGAATTAGTGGATGCTGCAATGAAGAGCGGTCTTCCAGTGCTTAGAACCCCTTTAAAAACCACACACGCAAGCAGTAAGATTACCAATTATTTAGAGACCTTGCTTGCTAGGATGATTTCAGTTCATGGTGTTTTAGTGGATATTTATGGAATTGGTATCCTACTAACCGGCGATAGCGGAGTGGGTAAAAGTGAAACGGCATTGGAGCTTGTGAAACGTGGTCATCGCTTAGTTGCTGATGATTCTGTTGAAATTAGACAAACCAGTGAGGATGAGCTTGTTGGCAATCCTCCTGAGCTTATTCAACATCTTTTAGAAATCCGTGGATTGGGTATCATCGATGTTATGACGTTATTTGGAGCAGGCGCTGTTCGAAATTATAAAAAAATCTCCTTTACCATTCATCTTGAATCTTGGGACCCGAAAAAAGTGTATGATAGGCTGGGTCTAGATGAAGACCGCATACAGCTTCTTGATACGACGATTCCGAATCTGACGATACCTGTGAGACCAGGAAGAAATCTAGCAGTTATTGTCGAGGTTGCGGCTATGAACTTTAGACTCAAACGCATGGGAATTAACGCTGCTCAAGAATTTTCCAAGAGACTGGATGAAAATTTGAAAGCTTAAATGAGTCATGCCTATTCTTTAAATAACGGCATCTTAATGGAGGTTTAGGTGTGTATACAACGTTAAGAAAGGGTGCTATAAATGGCTTGAGCACCACATGGCTATTGGGCAAGGTCATTTTTCCTGTCACATTAATCGTAACCATTCTAAGTCATACAGCTGTTTTTGATATGTTGATTCACTGGATTTCTCCAGTAATGAGCTGGTTAGGGCTACCCGGAAAAGCGGCTGTCCCCCTTGTATTGGGCAATCTTCTCAATTTATATGCGGGGATTGGTGCCATTCTTTCCATGGATTTAACTGTTAAGAGCGTTTTTATTTTAGCTGTGATGATGTCTTTCTCTCATAGTCTTTTGGTAGAATGCGGTGTTGCCTCTCGAGTAGGTGTCAAAGTGTGGGTGATGATTGTTGTGCGATTGGGACTAGCCATTGTTTCAGCGATTGTCCTCGGGCGTTTCTGGCAGGGTGGAAGCTCACAAGCTGTGTATGGCTTTTTGCAATCGCATGCCACTCATCCCCAGACATGGATCGGGATTATTGAAGATGGATTTGAAAAGGCCTTGTTTGGCATCTTTCAACTAGCAATCATTGTTATTCCTCTTTTAATGATCATCCAAGTTCTTAAGGATCTTCGTTGGATTGATGTGTTTGCTAAATGGATGATACCTGCGATGCGTTTGCTTGGGGTCAGTTCTAAAAGTTCCACCACTTTAGTGTCTGGACTGATACTAGGGTTAACTTATGGAGCTGGAGTGATGATTCAGGCGGTTAAGGCTGATGGTCTTGATCGGCGCAGTCTCTATCTTTCCTTTATTTTTTTGATAGGGTGTCATGCGATTGTTGAAGATACCATTATTTTTGCTCCATTGGGGATTGCGTTGTGGCCTTTAGTATGTCTTCGCCTATGTGTTGCTATTTTTATCACTTGGGCAGTTGGTATGGCTTGGCGTATTGCGGAACGAAAAACTACGGAAAAAAGGGGATCAGCATCACTGTGATTAATACCTTGTTATTTGATCTAGACGGAACCTTGATTAATACGAATAATCTTATTATTGCGTCCTTTTTACATACCCTTGAATATTATTATCCTAATAACTATACGCGCGAAGATATTCTTAAATTTATAGGAGAGCCCTTAGAAGATAGCTTTGCCAAGGTGGATGCCGAGCGTGTAGACGATATGGTGACGATGTATCGAGAATACAATATTCGCATGCATGATCAGCTTGTCACACAATTTCCAAATGTCTATGCAACGATTAAGAGGTTGCATCAAGAAGGCTTTAAGCTTGCTGTTGTGACGTCGAAGCGTTTGGATGTAGCAAAAATGGGTTTAAGTCTATCCAAGCTAGAGGCTTTTTTTGATGTGGTCATTGCTATCGAGAGCGTTGAGAAACCTAAGCCGAATGCTGAACCTGTTTTAAAGGGACTCAAATTATTAAATGCGCGTCCCGAAGAAGCTTTGATGGTCGGGGACAGTGTAGCGGATATTGAAGCTGGAAAAAATGCTGGAACAAAAACCGCTGGAGTGGCTTGGAGTCTTAAGGGTGTTGAAACATTGCAAAAGGCAAATCCTGATTTTATTCTAGGGGACATGGGTGATATTTTAACCATTTGTCGGTGAAGGCTTTTGAGGCAAAGGAAGGTGTAGCAGGTATGGCCAGGCGAACGACAAGATATTATGTAGAAGGGGCGAATTCTCTTTGGCATGTGTATAAAACAGTGCCCTTTTTTAAAGTGGTTAAGAACTTTATGGTCATCCAAGCTGCACGCTACATGCCTTTTTTAGGAGTTAAAAATAGTCTTTATCGGCGTTTCTTAAAAATGAAGGTTGGACAAAATACAGCGGTTGCTCTCATGGTGATGGTGGATATCATGTTTCCTGAAAAAATTTCAGTCGGTCGAAATTGTGTAATTGGCTACAATACCACTTTATTAGCACATGAGTACTTGGTTGATGAATATCGATTAGGGGACATCATCATCGAGGATGATGTGATGATCGGAGCTAATTGCACAGTATTGCCGGGAGTGACAATTGGAAAAAGCGCTATTGTATCAGCAGGCACTCTTGTACATAAGGATGTACCGGAGGAAAGCTTTGTGGGTGGAAACCCTATGCGCATCATCTATACACAAGAAGAGATGATGCAAAAAATGAAAAATAAGGAGAAGAGAATGCGGGACGTTCAAAGAATTGACAAGCATCACTAGGAGTGGCGTGTACAGAGGCAAATCTATTTTGTTCACATGCATGTTCAATCCACTTGTTCATACTAAGTGTAGCTGTTGAGGGAAGGTTTTTACAGGGAAATTAGGTCATTGTCCATTTCAGATATTGGGGATATAACATAGGATATCTACGAAAGTATAGTTAAATAGTTGAGGAGGTATCCTTTAGATGTCTGATATGGTTAACAATGCAAATCACATGAATGCGTCGAATCATATGAATGTACCGAGCAATATGAACGCGTCGAATCATATGAATGTGCCGAGTAATATCAATGCGTCGAATCATATGAATGTGTCAAGCAATATGAATGTGCCAAGCAATATGAATGCGCCGAGTAATATCAATGCGTGGCATCACATGAACGCACCAAGCAACGTCAATGCGTGGCATCACATGAATGCACCGAGCAACGTCAATGCGTGGCATCATATGAATGTACCGAATAGCATGAACGTATTGAACAAACCACATAAAATGCATCACGGGCATTTTAAACATCATCCCTCTGCCCCAATGCCAACAGTTGTTTGTGCCGAACCACCCGTGAATAAAACGATGCCTGCTATGCATGACCCCGCACAAAAATGGCAAAAAAATTATAATGAAAACATTGTTATTCCGCATGTCCATCATTCGCATACAACGCATTTCAAGCATACGCACTATACCCATGAGCATTATTATCCACATACGGAATCTTGCGTGGAAACATCAAGCTGTTCTGATGTTAACTGCACACCTATTCCTGTTCCACCTTGTCCTCCTTGCCCACCACATCGTATTTTTTAAACTATAAGGGAGAAGGTTGAGACAAAACCTAGTCGTTGAAAAGAGTGGTACTTGCCAATACATGTTGGTAAGTCTACTCTTTTTCCACGTACAGGACGTGCCGGGTTTAACCGGAGCTAGCACATCTTGTGCGTCGGAAGCGTTGCCCGCGGAAAGCGAAGGAGGTTGCTGAAGTAGATTTATGAACAGAAGAGACCATGGATGGATCAGTTCCTTTCAGCTTGGAAGCGGGGAAGTTTGTTACTACAATAAATAAAAGCCGAAGCCCATAATAACATAGGCAGCTAGAAGCAGGGCACCTTCGAACCAGTTAGTATCTCCATCGGTTGTGATGCTCATGGTTAAAAAGGTGGCGAGCACCATGCTGATGAGTTCTTTGACTGGAAAGACGAGGGGCATAAAAGTATCGAGTGTCAAAGAAAATAACACAAGGACTGGAGCAACGAACAGGGCGATTTGTAAGGTCGATCCAATAGCAATTTCAATGGCTACATTCATGCGATTTTTGTAAGCCATCAAAATGGCTGAGGCGTGCTCACCTGCATTGCCAACGATGGCGACAATAATGACCCCAATAAAGGTAGAACTCCAGCCAAACGACTTGCCAACAGGTTTAATTGTATCGACGAGATGCTCACTTATAAAGGCAACGATAAGCGTCGTTAGCGCTAGGACGATCACTGCTTTTAGACCACTCCATTCAGCAATGGCATCGTGTGAGCTATCCTTTGATTCTTCATTTGAGACATAGATTCCGCGGTGAGTAACTAATCGGAATAATAATGAAAAGAGATAAATTAAGATCATGACACTAGCGATTACCGTGCTTAGTAGCTGACCATTGTGGTTTGGCATTTTCATCGAAAAAATAAATGGGAAGACAAAGGAGACAATGATGGTAAACATCATGATGCCTGTATTGTGTCTAGCATCATGGACATTAAATGTTTGGCGTTTGTATTTAAGCCCACCAATAATGATGGAAAGTCCACCGACAAGTAACAGATTGCCGATCACTGATCCTGTTATTGATGCCATGACCACTGCAAATAAGCCTTGCTTTAAAGCGAAAAAAGAGATGATCAGTTCAACGGCATTGCCAAAGGTAGCATTAAGTAAGCCACCAATGCTGGGACCAGTAATAATGGCCAAGCTTTCTGTTGAACGTCCTATGAAACTGGCTAGTCCCATGATGGTTAGGCAATAAATAAAAAACATGAAGAGGTCATTAAAATGTAAAAATAGTCCTGCTATAGATAATAAGGTACCCATGATGGCAACAATAAAAAACAGACGATTCATTCCTTTACAATCCTCCATTAAGTATGTAAAATGTAGGTTCGATTACGATCGATAAAAAACGATTCAGTCGCTTGGTGTGGTTCGTATAGCTACGTGAGTTAAACAGTGAAATGTGTCTTTTATCTTACTATTTATATAAAAAATAGTGATGGATAGAAGCTGTAAGCAGTATGCTTCCATTTTTCGACAAAGCATGTCACTATTTTATGTAGAAATCAAAATATGTCGGGGGAAATTATGAAACCAGATTATAAGAAAAGTCAGGTAATCCCGTTTATACCCGATGGGGATTACTATTTTCAAAAAGGAATCATCGCTTATCAAAAAGGCGATCTTATACGTGCCAAAAAATTTATCGGTAGAGCCATTGCATTTAATCCGAATGATACGGGGTATCTTTGCCAGCAAGCCTCGGTTTTAGCCGAGCTTGGAGAATATAATGACTCCAACGCTTTGCTGAAGGAAGTCGTCTGGGAGCTTGACCAAAGTCTGACGGAGTGTTATTTCTTCCTTGCTAATAATCTTGCTCACCTAGGCGAATATGAAGAAGCTTTGAAGGAAGTTCAACATTATATTGACAATGAACCAGATGGGCATTTTATTGAAGAGGCTCGTGAATTACATAAAATCTTAGTTTTAGAATCAGAAGAAGCCTTCTTTGGAGAAGAAAGCTATATTGTCGATCATGAAAAAGGTAAACAAGCGCTAGAACGCGGTCAATTTTGGGAAGCCATTGACCATTTTAAGAGGGTCATTGATCAGCGAGAGACGTATTGGATGGCTCATAACAATCTGTCTATTAGCTACTTTTCTTTGGGCGAAACGACAACTGCCTTTGCTATATTAGAGAAGATTTTACAAAAGGATCCAGGCAATATTCATGCATTATGCAATAGGATCACCTTCCATTTTCAGCTGGGACAATTTGATCGTGTAGAAGCTTTTTATACAGGACTTCTCAATCTTTACCCGCTGTACCCGGAGCATCGTAGCAAGCTCGGATCGACATTTTTCTCTTTAGGTGAATATGAGTGTGCGTATCGATGGTTAAAATCTGCAGAGCCCTCGGGAGCTTGGGATCAAACCTTTTATTATTGGTTGGCAATTTCGGCATATCGCACTGGAAAAGAACGAGAAGCTTTAAAGGCATGGGAGCATGTGGACTTTTTTAGTGATTCCCCGTTCGCACCATTTGAATACGAAAAAATTCAAGAGATGCTCAAGGCTGATGATATTCAGGATAATCCACTCGTTCTTTCTTTGCTTGAACAGCAATTGCAAGTGGGGCAAGTCGGGGATAAAGTTTTTTCCTTGTTTGTGCTTAACTACTTGGACAATCACGCTTCTCAATCGATCTTGGAATCCTTTAGTCAACAGGGGCTTGTAGATGGGGGCTTGAGCATGCTTGTTTCTTTACTAAAGGCCGAGGATCATGTGGATTCTGTCAATCAAAAGAAGGTTCAGGTTATGTTTCATGTTGAGAATAGGCTAGGAGCGGGCAAGCCACTGATTGATGATTATGGCATTTATCAGTGGTGGTATAAATTTTATGTGCTGGATGTTCCTGTGAAGGATGAGATAAGTATCGCTACATGGGCGGCAGTCATTGACTATTTATGGGAAAATTCTGAGGGAAGAAAGGTATCGCAGTTAGAGATTGCCAAGGCGTACAATACGACACTTTATCGCATGCGCAAAATGTTGAAGCTATTTAAGCAGTATGATTAGATAGTTGCACAGAGGATGGGATGGCACCTCAGTTCAATTTCTTGAAAAATGTGATCTATTTCTTTTAATATTAAGAGGGATAAAGCGAAGTCGATAGATAAAAGATATGATTGATGCAGACTATTGTTGTAAGGAGTGACTGAGGATGGCGGATACTGAAAAAATTTATGACGTCATTATTGCAGGCGCAGGACCAGCAGGGATGACAGCGGCTGTTTATGCATCTCGTGCCAATTTGGATACGCTTATGCTTGAACGTGGGATACCGGGTGGACAAATGGCAAATACAGAAGCGGTTGAAAATTACCCAGGTTTTGAAAGTATTTTAGGACCTGATTTATCAAATAAAATGTTTGACCATGCAAAGAAATTCGGAACGGAGTACGCCTATGGTGACATCAAGGAGATTCATGATGGTGAAGACTTTAAAACAGTTGTGGTGGGTAATAAGGAATATAAGGCTAGAGCGGTGATCATCACAACCGGTGCGGAATATAAAAAGCTTGGCGTGTCAGGCGAGGATGAACTTGGCGGACGTGGCGTATCCTATTGTGCAGTGTGTGATGGGGCGTTCTTCAAAGAGAAAAAGCTCGTTGTTGTTGGCGGTGGAGATTCCGCTGTTGAAGAAGGCGTGTATTTAACACGTTTTGCTTCGAGTGTGACCATCGTGCATCGACGCGATAAGCTTCGTGCGCAAAAAATTCTCCAAGATCGCGCGTTTAATAATGACAAGGTTGATTTCATTTGGAATCATACTGTCAAAGAAATTCATGAACAGGATGGCAAGGTGGGAAAAGTGATGCTTGTCAACACACAGGACGGTAGCGAACAGGAATTTAAGGCTGACGGTGTCTTTATTTATATTGGTTTGCTGCCATTAAATAGTGCTGTGAAGCATTTAGGCATCACAAATGAAGAGGGGTACATTAAAACAAATGAGAACATGGAAACGGTGATTCCAGGTATTTTTGCGGCGGGGGATATTCGTGATAAGGAGCTGAGACAAATTGTAACAGCAACTGGCGAGGGTGCTATTGCTGCACAAGCTGCTCAGGCCTATATTGAAGAGAAAAAAACAGCGGTTAAATAAATTTCACATAAATTTTACTTTCATTCATTATAACCTATAACAACGTTACTCTATCTTAACTCTGCTGTAACATCGATGCAATAAACAGGGCGTATGATGAAGGTGAAGAATTTGACCCCCTTTTATATAGTTTGGCACGGGAGAAGCAAGTTGCCCGTGTTTTTTTTATTTTTTAAGTGCTTGCGCACATGCACCCTTCCTCCTCTCTTCGGACATTCAATAATGCTTTGTGAATAACATAATGGGATCACCTCGCTATATGATGTAGATTTTAAATTTTGAGCAAAAAATAAAACAGTGTATACTTAACATAAAAACATAAGTTGGTAAGCTACCCAGTATTGAATATAAATGTGATAAAGTACTAGTTGCTAGAGGTGAACGTAGATGCAAAGAGTAACTAACTGTCTTTTGCTCCAAGAAAATAAGGTTCTTTTGCTTCAAAAACCGCGAAGAAATTGGTGGGTGGCTCCTGGAGGCAAAATGGAGACAGGCGAATCAATCAAAGAGTCGGTTGTTCGTGAATTTCGAGAAGAAACGGGACTTTATCTGGAAAATCCGACACTAAAAGGCGTATTCACGTTTGTGGTAAAAAACGATCATGTTACGGAATCTGAGTGGATGATGTTTACCTTCTCTGCTGATCACTATCAAGGACGATTATTGAGAGAAAGTGCGGAAGGGAAGCTGGTATGGCAACCGATAGGAGCTATCAGAGATTTATCAATGGCTGAAGGTGATCGCTACTTTCTTGATTATGTTATCCACGAGAAGGGTATGATTTTCGGTACCTTTTATTATACGCCTGTTTTTGAATTATTAAGCTATCGCCTTGATCCAAGCTGATAATAAAGGGCGATGCTTTAGGAATAGTGGAGGTGTTCAATGGTGAATCAGCAGCTACAGATCATTATTATTACAGGGATGTCGGGAGCTGGGAAAACAGTAGCTATTCAAAGCCTAGAGGATATGGGCTTTTTTTGTATAGATAACCTTCCACCAACTCTGCTGCCGAAATTTTTAGATATTGTTGATGAATCAGGAGATAAGCTGAATAAGCTTGCGCTTGTCATGGATTTGCGTGGCAGAGAATTTTTTGATTCTTTATTTGGGGCGATTGATTCCTTAGGAAATAAAGAGCATATCCAACCACAAATTCTCTTTTTAGATTCTGATGATGAAGCACTTGTTAGAAGATATAAGGAAACACGACGGTCGCACCCATTAGCACCTCACGCCACGCCGCTCGAAGGCATCCGGGCTGAGCGTAAGATTCTTGAAGAAATTAAGGGAAATGCTCAATATTATATTGATACAACCGGACTTGAGCCTAGGCAATTAAAGGAAAAAATCATGGGAATGTTCGCGGAGGGGAAGACCTCACCTTTTAATGTTAATGTGATGTCCTTCGGGTTTAAATATGGTATTCCCATCGATGCTGATCTTGTTTTCGATGTGCGCTTTTTGCCGAATCCCTATTATATTGAACATATGCGTGGGCGAACAGGACTCGAAAAAGATGTTTCCGATTATGTTTTCAAGTGGACGGAGACCAAACAATTTTTGCAAAAGCTTATGGATTTACTCACCTTCATGCTTCCACACTATAAACGAGAAGGTAAACACCAGCTTGTCCTTGCCATCGGCTGTACAGGCGGTAAGCATCGCTCTGTTGCTTTAGCCGAGTATCTTGGTCAAATGCTAAAAGAGTATTCAGACATCAAGGTTTATCATCGTGATATTGCAAAAGGAAAAGAGAAGACTCATGGCAAATAGAAGATCAAAAGTGGTAGCAGTTGGTGGGGGAACGGGTTTATCTGTACTGCTCAGAGGCTTAAAAACACATGATATTGATATTACAGCGATTGTTACTGTTGCTGATGATGGAGGGAGCTCTGGGCGATTGCGCAATGAATTGAAAATTCCACCTCCAGGTGACGTTCGCAATGTTTTAGTCGCTTTATCAGAGACGGAACCGATTTTTGAAGAGCTGTTACAGCATCGTTTTATTAATGGTAATGGGTTAAGTGGGCATTCTATAGGTAATCTATTGTTAGCAGCAATGACTGATATTACGGGAGATTTTGCTCAAGGTATTCGGGAATTAAGCGGTGTGTTAAACGTCAAAGGGCGAGTGCTACCGGCTGCTAATCACAGCATTGTGCTTAATGCCGTGATGATAGATGGCACGTTGGTAGAGGGGGAGTCCAATATACCCAAGCGCCATGATAAAATTGAACGTGTTTTTTTAACACCAGAAGATATTGAACCGTTGCCTGAGAGCATTCAAGCGATTCAACAGGCTGATCTTATCGTCCTCGGACCAGGAAGTCTCTACACGAGTGTGCTCCCTAATTTGCTTGTTCCTCAGCTTGGTGAAGCAATTGCTAAGGCAAAGGCCCGTAAGGTTTATGTATGCAATGTGATGACACAAAAGGGAGAGACGGATAATTTTACAGCCAGTGATCATCTTAAAGTCTTGTTGGATTACATTGATCTGTCATCAATCGATGTGATGATTGTGAATAAGCGTTCTATCCCACAGCATGTTTTGGACAGATATGCTTTAGAAGGAGCGGTTCCTGTTTATTATGACAAACATAAATTAGATGATTATGGAATTGATGTGATGAGTGACGATCTCATTAAGCTAGATGATAATGTCATTCGTCATAATGAACAAATCGTGGCAAATTTATTGATGGGATTGTTGAAATAGTGGACTTATAGGAGGTGAGAAGGATGTCGTTTGCAGCAGAAACGAAAAAAGAGTTAACGCAATTAGACGTTGAGGGATCCTACGCAAAGGCTGAATTGGCGGCGTTGATTAGAATGAATGGATTCATATCGATTATTAATAAACAATTAAGTGTGGATATGTCCACGGAAAATGCTGCGATCGCCCGCAGGATTTATGTATTGATTAAATCGGTTTATCATTATGTTGCTAAGGTTCTGGTGCGTAAAAAAATGCGTCTTAAAAAAAATAACGTCTATATTGTGCGGTTGGATGAGCATGCTCAAGAGATGTTGGAGGATTTAAAAATTGTCAATCGGCAACTGATGTTTACCCGCGAGATATCGCGGGAGGTTATTAAAGATGAAGGCTGTCAGCGTGCTTATTTGCGGGGGGCATTCTTAGCTGGGGGATCGCTTAATCATCCCGAATCCTCTTATCATCTTGAAATTTTTTCCAACTATGAAGAACATATCCATTCATTGTTAAAGCTTATGAATGTGTACGAGCTCAAGGCAAAGGTTCTTCCAAGAAAGAATGGCTTTGTCCTTTATATAAAAGAAGGAGAGAGCATAACGGAATTTCTAAATATCATTGGTGCTCATAAAGCATTGCTGTATTTTGAAGATATTCGCATTGTAAAGGATATGAGAAATTCTGTTAATCGTCTTGTCAATTGCGAAACAGCTAATCTTAATAAAACAGTGACGGCAGCGCTAAATCAGGTTGAGAATATCCGACTGATTGAGAAGGAAATTGGCATGGATCAGCTCCCGAAAAAGCTGAGAGAGATTGCAGAGCTACGCATCAAAAATCCAGATATCACTTTGAAGGAACTTGGGGAACTTGCTGATGAATCAATCAGTAAATCGGGGATTAATCACCGTTTTAGAAAAATAGGAACTATCGCAGATAAAATTCGTCAAGGGGTTTTTGATGCAAAATATTTGAAATTTTAGTTAAAATGTGGGATAAAGATAGGGAGAAAGTGTTACGCTTCTTTAAAATCGCTTGATTTTCTACAAAGTTTCATGTGTAATTATGGAAGGTAGCTTGTTTTATCAAATTTTTATCACATTCTATGATGGATTAAAATAACTTATTGTGAATATGAAAGAGAGGGAAAAAATGATACAGGAACATGTAGTGGTTCATTTAAAATCTGGACTTCAAGCTCGCTCAGCGGCTTTGTTTGTCCAAGAAGCTAATCATTATAGCAGTAATATTGAAATCCAGAAATCAAATAAAAAGGTGAATGCAAAAAGCATCATGGGGATGATGAGCATTGCCATTCGCTCAGATGAAGAAGTCCTGTTGCTTGTTTCGGGTCCAGATGAAGAAGAAGCCCTAGAAGCAATGAAAGCCTTTGTATCTCGAGAGGACATTTAATGACTAAGGTCTATCTACCGCAAAGCTGTGAGGATTGAGCGTGTTGTCACTATCAAAAAGAGTGTCCTCAAACGTTTAATGTTTGAGGACACTCTCTTTTTTCATTGTTCTGTTATTTTTTTTGAGCTTTTGTTTTTGGATAAAGCACTTCATCAATAAGACCATAGTCTTTTGCTGCTTCCGCAGGCATGAAATTATCACGATCCGTGTCGCGTTCAATCACTTTGAGTGATTGACCTGTGCGCTTGGAAAGAATTTTATTAAGTTGTTCACGCATTTGAATGATGCGACGAGCATGAATTTCAATGTCAGTAGCTTGGCCCTGTGTACCCCCAAGTGGTTGATGAATCATGACCTCACTATTAGGCAGTGCAAAGCGCTTGCCTATTTCACCAGCTGCGAGTAAAAATGCGCCCATTGAAGCCGCCATTCCTATACAAATAGTGGATACCTTTGCGTTAATATGCTGCATGGTATCGTAGATGGCCATCCCAGCAGAGATAGAACCACCTGGACTATTTATGTAGAGCGAGATTTCTTTTTCTGGATTTTCAGCCTCTAAAAATAAAAGTTGGGCAACGATCGTATTAGCCACATTATCGTCAATGGCAGTTCCAAGCATAATAATACGATCCCTCAGTAAACGGGAATAAATATCATAAGCTCTTTCACCACGGTTTGTTTGTTCAATGACTGTTGGAATTAATGGCATAGGTTTCTTCCTCCTTTTAATAGTCACCACCTACAAGTACGGTGGTGGAATGAAGCGATAGTTTTTTAGAAGATGTCAAGGTCTTTATATGCTTAGAACTGTATGACATGCTTCGTTTATATGATTTGTTTGTGAGTTCATCATAACTCAAAGGTCAATAAAGGTCAAATATTTTATCTATGTAAAAGATATAAAAAAACTTACTAATCATGTTATCCACCTTTTCCTATTTTCAAACGAATTGCAAATCACTCCTTTTTCACTCATTTCTTGAACATATTCAATGCGATTGTTCATCGTGGTGTTATTCAAAGCTTGAAAATTTCTTTAGCATCATGTATAGTTATGTTTGCTGTTTTAAAGATAAATTGATCAACAAGCGCCCGTAGCTCAGCTGGATAGAGCGATGGTTTCCGATACCATGTCTGCCGGGGGTTCAAATCCCTCCGGGCGCGCCATATAAACCTAGATATAAAAAGGGATTAGCTAATTATTAGCTAATCCCTTTTTTAATGCGAAATAGACAACTTGGCACAAAACTGGCACTGGCACGAAGCATTTTTAAATAAAAATAGAGTCCTTTAAGGGCTATTTATGTCACACCATGCTTATACAGCATTTCTCTTAGATAAAACTTCTTCTGTTACGCTATTTTCGACGTCATTATTTAATTCCCTGGCAATCCCAGAAATCAAAAATAAGTCAACAATGGCCCATATTGCGGAAACGATGAAGCCGACACCAGTGAGTGTTAGGACAAGCTGGGCAATTGCTGTTCCTTTTTTTCTTAGGTAAAAACGGGGCCCCCCAAGCGATCCAAGAAGCATCCAAAAAATGTAGGCGACTGCCATGCTTTTCCCATTTTTTCTAAGTTCACTATTAACTAGCAGCTGCTCTTCGTTCGTTAGGTTAAGATTCATGTATAATCCCTCCAAGTATAATTAATTTATGTAAACCCTTTCGAGTAAACATCCAAGATTGTTATATTTGCAGGAATGGGATCAAAAACATCCATGGGGTAAACCCTTTCGAGTAAACATCCAAGGTTGTTATGGCTAAGATCGTAGAGACCTTAGGCAAGATATAACATAAATAGACATAATTAGTCAATTATTTTAAATATTTATTTAAACATATATATATGAAAATTAAGACTTTTAGTACATGTTAACCAGAACGTTGGTCGGAGCATAGGATAGACCATTGAATAGCGAATAATTAAGCATTTGGAGAATTGAAGAAGAAATTTATTTGTACAATTCTGCGATACCATGTAAGATTAAGAAGGCATCAGTTATTAAAAAGTGAAAGGGGTTGGTAGCGCAATGCAAAGTGAAGAGGGCAGTCGTCCTGATTCTGAGTATTTAAGGTGGAGGGCGAGCACCAATTATTGTAGGTTAAATAACGCTTGTCGTTATCAACCTCTTTATCTTTAGGTGATTACGACCTCCAGAAATTATTGGAGGTGAAGTATATGTTAAACATCTATTTAACCTTAGTAGATGGACAGTTTCAAGAAATTGATCAGATTAGGAAGGGTTGTTGGATCAATCTTATTGCGCCAACTCAAGAGGAAATTGCAAGGGTTGTTGAGTATACAAAAATTCCCCAAGATTTTATTAAGGATCCTTTGGATGACGATGAAAGGTCGCGTATCGAAAAAGAAGAAAATAATGTGCTTACAATTGTCGATATTCCCATCCACGTTAAGAATGATAGTGACTCGGCACTCTATGATACCATTCCGCTTGGTATTATTGCGACTGAGGATTATTTTATCACCGTTTGCTTGGAAGAGAATCCGATCATTAAGGAGTTTGCCCGAAATCGTGTCAAGGGATTTTTCACCTATAAAAAAACACGATTTACGTTGCAATTATTATATGTGATGGCCGCTCACTATCTGAGATATCTCAGGCAAATTAATCGGAAAACCAATGAGATCGAACGAGAATTGCATGAATCTATGAAAAATAAAGAGCTATTTTCATTGCTTAGTCTTGAAAAAACGCTTGTTTACTTTATGACATCGTTAAAGTCCAATAACATTGTTATGGAAAAAATCATGAGAATGAATTACCTCAAAATGTATGAGGATGATAAGGATCTTCTCGAGGATGCCATGATTGAAGTTAAGCAGGCGCTTGAGATGGCTGAAGTTTACAGCAATATTTTAAATGGGCTGATGGATGCGTTTGCTTCAGTCATATCGAATAATGTTAATATTGTTGTGAAATTTTTAGCGGCGATTACTATTGTGCTTTCTTTGCCAACGATGGTGGCTAGCTTCTTTGGCATGAACTTTGTAAAGCTTCCTTTGGAACAAAATCCATGGGGGTTTGTCATTGCTATATTAATCTCAGCTGCGCTTTCTATTATTACTGCTCTGATCTTTTGGAAGAAGAAATTTTTTTGATAGAGTGTCTTAAATGAGGGTTGCGCACATGAAGGATGGTGTCGATGGCTACTAATCAACCAAAGATCATTTTATACGGTAAAGAACGTTGCCAGCTTTGTGAAGAAGCAAAGATATCACTTCAATTGTTGTGCGAGGCGCATGGGCTGTCTTTTGAGGAGTTTGATATCTATTCAGACAGCGTGGTGCTTGAGCGTTATCAGCTGAAAATTCCAGTTTTGACCATTGATGGAGAAGAAATTTCCTCAGGATATCTGAGCTATAGGGACACGGAGCAAGCGCTTGTGTCGTATATAAAAAATAATCGTACACATTCTTGACACTTTTCGCTTGAAAAGTGTTTTTTTAATTGTTAAGATAATAAATGCAAGGATGGGACATCATATGGCTACGCGGGGCAATTAAAGTCCATGGAGGGATGCATATTGAATGATTTAATCAATATACAAAAGAAACTTGTCCCCGATGTCATTACTATTATGTCTAATCGTTATCGCATATTGCAGTCCATTCATTCTTTGCAACCTATTGGTCGAAGAGTACTATCCACTCATTTAGGTATGACCGAAAGAGTCTTGCGTGGTGAGGTGATGTTTCTCAGTCAGCAAGGTCTTATTCAATCGCAAAGTACAGGGATGCGTTTGACTGACGAGGGTGGGCGTGTGCTTCATCGTCTTGAGGATATGATGAAGCATGTATCTGGCATTCCGCAGTTGGAGACACAATTAAAGGATATTCTTCATTTATCTCGCATTGTTATTGTACCTGGAAATAGCGATGAACAACCATGGATTAAGAATGAAATGGGATTGACCTGTGTGAAGGTGATGGAATCCTTGATCACTGATAATGCAGTGATTGCCATCATGGGAGGGACTACGTTAGCTGCAGTGGCAGATATGATGTATCCTTTCAAACAATCGCAGCAGGCATTATTTGTTTCAGCGCGAGGAGGACTTGGTGAGCAAGTGGAAAATCAGGCCAACACCATTTGTGCCAAAATGGCAGAAAAGGCCAATGGTCGCTATCGCATGCTTCATGTTCCTGATCAGCTGAGCGAGGAGTCTTATCATTCCTTGAGCATGGAGCCTTTCATAAGAGAATCTCTTCTTCTGATACAATCAGCAAGAATGGTTATCCATGGCATTGGTGACGCTATGACTATGGCTAAAAGACGGCGTGCAAGCCAGGAGCTCTTGGCTAAAATTCACAAAGAGCATGCGGTGGCTGAGGCATTTGGTTATTATTTTGACCAAAATGGGGAAGTCATTCATAGGGTCAAGACAATTGGATTACAGCTAGAAGAGCTCGATGAGAAGCGTCCGGTCATCACGGTTGCTGGCGGGAAGTCAAAGGCAAGCGCTATTGAAGCTTTTTTTAGAAGAGGTCCGAATTCGGTTCTTGTAACCGATGAAGGAGCTGCAAAACAAATCATACAAAATAATCATTTTTAGGAGGAATTAAAATGGCAGTAAAAGTTGGAATTAATGGTTTTGGTCGAATTGGACGTAATACTTTTCGTGCAGCTTTAAAAAATCCAGATGTTGAAGTGATAGCAGTTAACGATTTAACGGACGCTAACATGCTTGCACATCTCTTACAATATGATACAGTCCATGGCAAGTTAGACGCTGAAGTTTCTGTGAATGGTAACAATCTTGTCGTTGATGGCAAAGAAATCAAAGTGCTTTCAGAGCGTGATCCAGCACAGCTTGGCTGGGGAAATCTAGGTGTAGAGGTTGTTGTTGAATCAACAGGTCGTTTTACTAAACGGGCTGATGCAGCGAAACATCTTGATGCAGGTGCAAAAAAAGTTGTTATTTCTGCTCCAGCTAATGATGAAGATATTACGATTGTTATGGGTGTTAATGAAGATAAGTATGATCCGACTAGTCATCATGTTCTTTCCAATGCTTCTTGCACAACCAACTGCTTAGCTCCTTTGGCAAAAGTATTGAACGATGAATTTGGTATCAAACGTGGTGCGATGACAACCGTTCATTCTTATACGAACGATCAACAAATTCTAGACCTGCCACATAAAGATTACCGTCGTGCGCGTGCAGCTGCTGAAAATATCATTCCTACAACGACGGGTGCTGCTAAAGCTGTATCTCTTGTTTTACCCGAATTAAAGGGTAAATTAAATGGTATGGCAATTCGTGTACCAACACCTAATGTTTCTTTGGTGGACTTGGTTGTAGATCTCGAAAAAAATGTGACTGTAGATGACGTTAATGCAGCGCTAAAATCTAAAGCGGAAGGTTCTTTAAAAGGTATCCTCGCTTACAGTGAAAAACCGCTTGTTTCAAAAGATTACAACGGTACAACAGTTTCTTCTACTGTTGATGCTCTTTCAACCATGGTTGTGGAAGATAATTTTGTAAAAGTTATTTCTTGGTACGACAATGAATTTGGTTACTCAAATCGTGTTGTTGATCTAGTAAATTATATTGCTAAAAAAGGTCTATAATATAGCACAGGAATAGTCGGAGAGAAGGGGGAGACTTTATGCCTCCTCTTTTGCCTTCGCCTATCACTACATATTTATAGCTTGATAAAGGAGGAAGTTTGACATGGCTAAACAGTCGATTCGTGACGTCGAACTCAAAGGACAAACGGTCTTTTGTCGAGTTGATTTTAATGTTCCTTTAGAGGGCACCAAAATTACAGATGATACTCGGATTCGTGCGGCTATTCCTACCATTCAATACCTTATTAAACAAGGTGCAAAGGTCATTTTAGCTTCACATTTAGGTCGTCCTAATGGACAGGTTCAAGAAGAGCTTCGCTTGAATTCCGTTGCACAACGCTTAAGAGAGTTGCTTGGACAGCCGGTTGTGAAAACCGATCAGGTCGTTGGTGATGAAGTTCATAAAGTAGTCAATGAAGCTCAGTTTGGTGATGTGGTTTTAATAGAGAATGTCCGTTTTGAACCAGGTGAAGAAAAAAATGATCCTGAGTTAGCCAAAGCTTTTGCAGCTCTTGCTGATATTTATGTCAATGATGCATTTGGTGCGGCTCACAGAGCACATGCCTCTACCGAAGGGATTGCTCAACATCTTCATCCAGCTGTTGCCGGATTTTTGTTGGAAAAAGAGCTTGAGATCATCGGGAAGGCACTTTCCAATCCAAGCCGTCCTTTCACAGCAATTATCGGTGGAGCCAAAGTCAAGGACAAGATTGGCGTTATTGAAAATTTGTTAGATAAAGTTGACAATTTGATTATTGGTGGCGGACTTGCCTACACTTTTATTAAATCTCAAGGTTATGAAGTTGGGAAATCGCTTTTAGATGAAGAAAAAGTAAGCCTTGCGCGCTCATTCATTGAAACGGCCAAGGCTAAAGGTGTTCATTTTTACATGCCTGAGGATGTTGTCGTAGCAGATGATTTTTCTGAATCAGCAAGCACAAAAGTGGTGTCTATTAGTGATATTCCTGCTGATTTGGAAGCATTGGATATCGGTCCTAAAACAATTGAAACCTATAATAGTGTCATCAAGGAATCTGAACTTGTGATATGGAATGGTCCAATGGGTGTTTTTGAATTGACTCCCTTTGCTAAAGGAACGAAAAGTGTTGCCGAGGCACTTGCTGAATCTGATGCTTATGCCATTATTGGTGGCGGTGATTCCGCTGCAGCAGTAGAAAAATTTCATTTAGCTGAGAAAATGGATCATATTTCTACAGGTGGCGGTGCTTCTCTGGAATTGATGGAAGGGAAGACGCTTCCGGGTGTAGCGATTCTAAACGATAAAGAATAGGAGGGGTCTCCGTTGCGAAAACCAATTATTGCTGGGAACTGGAAAATGAATAAAACACTTGCTGAGGCAACACAGTTTATTCAAGATCTAAAAGGTTCTATGCCAGCAAAGGATGTTGTTGAAGCGGTGGTTTGTGCACCTGCGGTATTCTTAAGTGCCCTTGTGAAAGGGACAGAGGGTACAGATATTGCCATCGGTGCCCAAAACATGCACTTTGAAGAAAGCGGTGCGTTTACAGGAGAAATCAGTCCTGTCATGTTGAAAGACCTCGGTGTTCAATATGTTATTTTGGGTCACTCTGAACGTCGCGCTCTTTTTTCCGAAACTGATGAAGCAGTTAACAAAAAAACACATGCAGCTTTTAATCACAGGTTAGCCCCTATTGTTTGTGTGGGGGAAACCTTGGAAGAGCGTGAAGCAGGAAAGACGGATAGCTTAGTTAAGGCACAGGTGACCGAGGCTCTGCAAGGTCTGAGTGCTGAACAAGTCAAAGCAGTGGTTATTGCGTATGAACCTATTTGGGCGATTGGTACGGGACAATCAGCCTCTTCTGATCAAGCTAATGACGTTTGTGGTGTTGTCCGTCAAACGGTAGCTAAATTATATGATCAAGCGACTGCTGCCTCCGTTCGCATTCAATATGGTGGTAGTGTGAAGCCGGCTAGCATTGCTGAATTGCTTGGGAAAGAGCATATTGATGGTGCGCTTGTTGGAGGAGCAAGTCTTGAATCAGATGCCTTTCTCCAATTATTGGAGGCGGCTAACCATGCGTAAAAAACCACATGCTCTTATCATTTTAGATGGCTTTGGTTGTCGTAAGGAAACGGTGGGTAACGCTGTAGCTCAAGCAAAAAAGCCGCATTTTGATAACTATTGGGAAAAATACCCACATGCTACTTTGCGAGCAGATGGTGAGTTTGTCGGTTTGCCTGAAGGACAGATGGGGAATTCCGAGGTTGGTCATCTTAATATTGGAGCAGGACGAGTCGTTTATCAAAGCTTGACCCGTGTTAACCTTTCAATCAAAAAAGGTGAATTCTATGAAAATGAAGCCTTTTTAGAAGCTATGGAAACTGTCAAAAAAAAGGGTAAAAAGCTTCACATCATGGGACTTTTATCTGATGGCGGTGTACACAGTCATATCGACCATATGTTTGCTCTGTTAAAATTAGCGGCTAAAGAAAATGTCAAGGATGTTTACATTCACGGGTTTCTTGATGGTCGAGATGTCGGTCAGCAGTCTGCTAAACAATATATTACAAAAACACAAGAGAAAATAAAAGAAATCGGCGTTGGCGCTATTGCAACGTTATCAGGTCGCTATTATGCGATGGATCGCGATAATCGTTGGGAGAGGATTGAAAAGGCTTATCGTGCAATGGTTTATGCAGAGGGTCTTGATTATACCGATCCCATTGCCCTTGTGGATGATTCATATAAAAATGACATCTATGATGAATTTGTGCTTCCGTCTGTCATGAAACAAGAGGATGGCTCGCCCGTTGCAACGGTGGAAGATGGGGATGCGATCATTTTTTTCAACTTTCGCCCAGATCGTGCTATTCAAGTTTCTCAGGTTTTCACAAATGATGATTTCCGTGGCTTTGACCGTGGGGATAAGCGTCCAAAGGATATTCATTTTGTTTGTCTCACACATTTCAGTGAGACAGTCAATGGTACAGTGGCATTTAAGCAAACGAATTTGGATAATACATTAGGTGAGGTTGTTTCACAAGAAGGAATGACCCAGCTTAGAATTGCAGAGACTGAAAAGTATCCGCATGTGACTTTTTTCTTTAGTGGTGGTCGTGAGCAAGAATTCCCGGGTGAAGAACGTATTTTAATCAATTCTCCAAAAGTGGCAACCTATGATCTAAAGCCTGAGATGAGCGTTTATGAAGTAACGGATGCACTTGTCAAAGAAATCGAAGCTGAAAAATTCGATGCCATCATCCTTAACTTCGCAAATCCAGACATGGTTGGTCATTCTGGTATGTTAGAGCCTACAATTCAAGCGATTGAAGCGGTGGATGAATGTCTTGGTCGTGTGATCGAAGCGCTTCTTGCTAAGGGAGGCGATGCGATCATCACGGCTGATCACGGAAATTCAGATGAGGTTATTACCTTGGATGGTCAGCCACAAACGGCGCATACAACGAATCCCGTTCCCGTCATTGTAACGAAAGATGGTGTAACCCTTCGTAAAGATGGCAAGCTGGCTGATCTTTCGCCAACCTTGTTGGACTTACTGGATGTTTTGCAACCTGAGGAAATGACAGGCGTCACATTGATACAAAAATAAATATAACTATGATTGGAATGGAGAGTGACAGTTCATGTCTATGATCGTTGATATCTATGGTCGAGAAATCTTAGATTCTCGCGGTAATCCTACCGTTGAAGTAGAGGTTGTTTTAGAATCTGGTTCTGTTGGTCGAGCACTTGTGCCAAGTGGTGCTTCAACAGGCGAATACGAAGCCGTTGAACTGCGAGACGGTGATAAAAATCGTTATTTGGGTAAAGGTGTTCTTAAAGCTGTTGAAAATGTCAATACGATCATTGCTCCAGCTCTTGCAGGCTATGATGCTTTAGATCAAGTAGCTATTGACCGTGCACTCATCGATCTTGATGGTACAGACAACAAAGGCAAGCTCGGCGCTAACGCTATTCTAGGTGTTTCCATGGCAGTTGCTTATGCTGCAGCTGCTGATCTTGAAGTGCCACTCTATCGTTATCTTGGTGGGTTCAGCGGGGTGACACTGCCAACGCCAATGATGAACATTTTAAACGGTGGAGAGCATGCTGATAACAATGTGGACTTCCAAGAATTTATGGTTATGCCTGTCGGTGCAGATAGCTTTCCAGAAGCGCTTCGCATGGGAGCGGAAATCTTTCATAATTTGAAAAAAGTGTTAAGTGACAAAGGGTTAAATACCGCTGTGGGTGATGAAGGTGGCTTTGCTCCTAACCTTGCTTCCAATGAAGAAGCCATTCAAACCATTATTCAAGCGATTGAAAAAGCGGGGTATAAACCAGGCGAGCAAGTTAAAATTGCCATGGATGTTGCTTCTTCGGAGCTTTATGAAGATGGTAAATACGTCCTTAAGGGTGAAGGTGTCACAAAAACATCAGAAGAAATGATTGATCTTTATCGTGAATTGGTGGATAAGTATCCGATTGTTTCCATCGAAGACGGCTTGGATGAAAATGACTGGGAGGGCTGGAAGAAGCTTACGGCTGAACTGGGGGGGCGTATACAGCTTGTTGGTGATGATCTTTTCGTTACGAATACGAAAAAGCTCTCTGAGGGTATTGAAAAAGGCATTGGTAATGCCATTCTCATCAAAGTGAACCAAATCGGTACACTGACTGAAACCTTTGAAGCCATTGAAATGGCTAAACGTGCTGGCTACACAGCAATCATCTCACATCGCTCTGGTGAAACAGAAGATACAACGATTGCTGATATTGCTGTTGCAACCAATGCAGGTCAAATTAAAACAGGCGCGCCTTCACGTATCGACCGCGTTGCAAAATATAACCAACTCCTTCGCATTGCTGATGAACTAGAGGAACAAGGTCGCTACGCAGGTAAAACCGCATTTTATAATTTGAAAAACATCTAATACTAATACTATATTGATGAAAAAGAGGTCGTCTCAAATCGTTGAGGCGGCTTTATCTTTATTAATTGGGGCAAGTACTATGTAAATTAGATTAGTGTGTTTGTGTATAACATTTACAAACCTTGACAAAAACAACTGTTTAGGCTACACGACAGAACATCGCTTACTTATTGCAAACAAAAGGGAAACCTGGTTATCAAGCATTGAAGGAATTACAAAGGGTTTAAAAAGATTTGAGAGTATAACAAAAAGAGAGACATTTCGAACCATTGAATTTCCTTTCACAAATACTTGACTTAAACCGATTTTTTATTCCCATACTTATCCATTACATTTTTATGGTAAAATGAGTTATATTGCTTATAAAGTGACTGAGGTGTATCTATTGAATATCATTACTTACAACCACCTTTTAGGTAGTAGGGCTATAAATCAAAATATCTTGCAGCAGCTGACTACATCGCTAGAAGAAACTCCTATTCAGATAGCAAAAGGATGTGCTTCTAATTTACGAAAAACGATTGGACGGCTTATTCAATTGCAGGGTTGGTCAGGAAAAGTGAAAATTGATAGATCAAAAGAAATTACCATTACTTCAATGAAAAACAATATAGGATTATGTATTCAGACTGGCAATGTCGGACGCTTTTATGCGGATATTTTAAAATTGCAATCGCTTTACTTGAACGAAAAAATTGAAGCTGGGATTTATATTCTTCCAACAAAGTATTCTGCTAATATCATGGGGGATAACCTTGTAAATTTTGAAAGATTTGTTGAAGAATTAGATTTATATAAAAAAATAATTACAGTACCGTTGTTTGTTATTGGTATTGAGAATTAAAAGGGAATGATATGATGATATTAGGTAAGCCGTATCCAGTAAGAAGAGAATTGATTGATCGCTTAAACAAAAATGTAGCAGTGGATCAGCCTAAGTATCCAATTAATTTTCAAAATACTAGAAATTTTTTTGTGATTCATACAGTTGAAATCGGAATGCCGAAATATAGGTTGCAAAACGGAAGGACCACAGCTTATCAGGAAGAAGTCATTGTGGATGAAGGGTTGCCTGAAGATTTCTTTGAAAGGGATCTGGAGATGGAAGAAGCCCATAAAAAGCAACATGAAATTTTAAAGAAACAGCTAAGTGCAAGTGGAACTGACCTTTTGGAGTACTTTAAGGATCACGACCAAGAAGAACCGCTTATCCTTGATAATAAAGGTTTTGTAGTTAACGGAAATAGAAGACTGTGCACAATGAGAGAACTACATCAACAAGATGTGAATTCCGGCAAAATAAAACCAAGATTCTCCCACATTGAAGTAATAATTCTCCCGCCTTGTTCTGAAGATGACATTCTCACACTTGAAGGGAAGCTTCAGATTGTAAAAGATATTAAAGCTGAATATGACTGGACATCAGAGGGTTGTATGTACAGAAATTTGAGAGATAAGAGGCATTATACAACCGACCAGATAGCTAGTCTGTATGACAAAAAGAAAGAGGATATAGAAGATATAATATTGTTGTTGACGTATGTAGACCAGTACCTTAAATCACGAGATATTCCTAAGAAATATCACACAATTGTGAATGAGAAGTTTGCATTTGAAGCCATCGTAAAAGGAAGAAAAAAATTAGGTGAAGATGTTGATAAGAAAAATGTTTTCCAGACTGTGGCTTTCTCAGTAATTGAGCAACCTTTAGATGGTATGGGTAGATTGCATAGTTTTATTCCAAAAATTGTAGATAACATTGATGCGATTATCGACCGCGCTTTGGAAAAATTTCCTTCTGATGATGTTGAAAGTGTGGAAGGAGGGGATTTTTCAGGCGATCTATTAGATGGGAATGAAGTGCAAGAGAATCTAACTAATTTGGTTAATGTTCTAGACAAGGAAGAAAATAGGGTAAATGTAGCCTATATAGTAAAAGATGTTATCGAAGCTGAAGAAGATCGTCAACAAAGGTTTGCTGTTATACAAAAAATACAACGTGCAAATTCCCTTTTGCAAGATGCTCTGAATATTTTTGATGATAATGTAGAGGTAAACGGCATAGATTCCCAGTTAGAATCTATTGAAAGCCATATTTCTGACCTGAAAGGAAAGCTGTTACATGTTACACATTAAATATATAGAAACACTGAAAAGTAAAAATAAAAAGCTTGATTAATCTCTTAGGGAAGGGGTTATCTTGATTTATAACTCCTCTTTACATACTTTTCTTTAGGAATTTCATCATAATCATTAAGCTTAAGTTTTAATTTGCTAAAAATAGGCGGTATTTGCTTATCTGTATGGCTTATATTTAATAGTTCATTTTGAATTATGTTTATTGCCTCTTCAGTAGTAACCTGAAATACATTATTTATAGTACCTTTGCTATACAGGTTTAAAGTAGTGTCTAAGGAATTTATTAAGTCGACGGCTTCCTCTGAACTAACAAACTTAACATTAGTTATAAGCCCATATTTTGATAATGGGGCTTTGTTTATCAGTTTTTTTAACAGATGTTCCATTTTTTCTTCTATTTTAGCGTCGGTTACTAGTATGTAAGAAACTTTCCCTATCTTATACTTAATCTCTTTATCTTCGTTGGTCATTTCTTCTTCAATGATTAAGGCTGCTTTTATTGATATTGGATTTTTTGCCTTATTCAGGGTTTTTATTAAAGCTTTAGGGAACTTCACTATCCGTAATTTGTATATTGCTTCTTGAAGAAGATTTTTTAACCTGTCTTGTTCTTGGTAATAAAAATTTATGTCGTCTATTTTTTCACTAATAAGAGGCATAGTTACATGCTCAAAAATTTGTTTATAATCTGGATTTGTATCTAGGCCAAGATATTTTCTGTTCAGGTTCATAGCGGTGGCAAGCAATGTTCCGGTGCCTGCATATGGATCAAAAACAACATCCTCCTCATCTGAGGATAATTTGATGATTCTCGCCATCATTTCAGGTGGGAAAGGACAAGCGTGTTTAAATTCTTTATCCCCAAAATCTTTTTTGGTACCCCAGCTGCCTTGAGTAGGAATAAAATATTCCCAGATGTTATCTGGAACCTTTCCTTGAGGACTATATCGTTCAGGATAATGGATCCACCACTCTTTTAATTCGTCTACAGTTTTAATTCTATCGGTATAATATTTATAATTATCTGTCTTAGTAAATATATATATATATTCAAAAATATTTCTCACCTGCCCCTTGCGAGACCAAGGTAAGGTTTTGCCTTTATTCCATATAATTATATCTTGGTGAATCCAGCCAATCCTTTCTAAGCAATTGGCAATGTCATCGGGCAGTCTTATGATTTTGCCATCACGTTTTAAAGTATCACTATTAAGATAAAGCGTAGCTGTATCTTTAGAAAGTGCGTAAATGTTTTGAAAAGTGTGTTCGATATCATCGAGATAATCATCATAAGACTGTTTAAAGCCAGTTTGTTCGACTTCGCCATATTGTTTCATGTCCCAATAAGGAGGAGATGTGACAATTAGGTCAATGAACGGCTCAATATTATCGGGCATATAGTTAAGGAATTCTGTCGAATTACAAGTTAAATATTTATTGAATTTGCTTAAATCTAAGGTTTGATTATTAATATTTATCATGATGCTGTCCTTCCTAACTAATTATTTTGTGGTTCTCATTATAACAATGTTGGAACAAAAGATCTATCTTTTTCTACAAAAAATTTTGATTGCTAATAAAAAGATTGAAAGAGTTGTTGTGGAGTGACTATTCCAAATATCAAGAGTTTAGGTTACCGTTACTTCAAGTGATGAAAGACGAGAGGTCATGCAGAATCAAAGTTTTATTCAGGTCAATGAACAGGAAGGAATTTTCCAGTTGAATATCGAAGAAAGCTAAATTCCTCAGAAGGATAGCGTAATCGGCTACGCCAATAATAAAAAGCAAGTGTTTCCTTCCAAGTAAAAGAGTTGATGGCGAACTTGAGGAGCAAGGTCGCTACGCAGGTAAAGCCGCATTTTATAATTTGAAAAACATCTAATGCTATGTCGATGAAAAAGAGGCCGTCTCAAAAGTTTTGAAAAGGATTGATATGGGGCGACTTCCACTTTAAATTCACATGCACATTAGACATTTTTATTTCCATTCACGATGTAGCTGTGTTATCAAAACATGTGGGGAGTTTTTTAAGTCTACATTTCTCGTTACCCTTGTGCCTAACATCTGAAAAACTTTATCATTAAAAGGAATTTCCCTTTTTGAACAAACTGTGTTAAATTTAAAGTAATATTTTTGGAGGCATGTTAGGAGGAATCATATGGAAATTTTATTAATTACATTGATTGTCATAGCGGCGCTCTGTATCATTGCTATTGTGCTTTTGCAGCCGGGAAAGAGCGAAGGTTTAGCAGGTTCCATTACTGGTGGCGCAGAACAGCTTTTCGGAAAACAAAAAGCGCGTGGTTTAGATAGATTTTTGCATCGCACAACGATTATTTGCGCAATTGTCTTTTTTGTTGCAGCATTTATTCTTGGTTTTTATTATTAATGGATACAAAGCAAGGGATGACGGCGCCAGCATCTGGATTCTGGTGCTGTTTTATTTTTAATGATTAGAATTGTCGTGTTTATTCTTGTTCACATAGTGATTTAGCGTGAGCACATTAAGGAAAAGGTCTATTTCAAGCTTCTTGTAACAAGAGAAGAGATGGCAAAAGAATAGTGTCGTTTGTAACGATCACAAGCACCACAATATTGCTGTTTAAGGAATGGCATGAATGGATCAAGGGGTGTTGCAGTTTGAAAATAGTATTACCAGAGCCATTTACATTTGAAGGAGGAAAGCGTGCGGTTTTACTCTTACATGGTTTTACAGGTAATTCTGCTGATGTACGTATGCTGGGACGTTTTTTACAGGATAAAGGATATACCTCCCATGCTCCGCATTATAAAGGTCATGGTGTACCACCAGAGGAGCTTCTAAGGACGGATCCTAAGGATTGGTGGGAAGATGTTAAGAATGGTTATGAACATCTCAAGAATCGTGGTCATGATGAAATTGCGGTTGCTGGATTGTCGCTTGGAGGCGTATTTTCTTTAAAAGTTGGTTATACTTTCCCAGTAAAAGGGATTGTTTCAATGTGTGCGCCAATGTCGACTAAAACCGAAGATAAAATTCGTCAAGGTGTGATTGACTATGCTAAACAGTGGAAGCAACTTGAGGGTAAATCGAAGGAACAAATTGAATTAGAATTAAAACCTTTTATAGATGCACCAATGAAGACATTAGCCAAGCCTAGTGAATGGATTAAAGATGTCCGTCCTCATATTGATTTGATTTATAGTCCTATTTTTGTTGTACAGGGGCGTCTAGATACTATGATTGATAGTAATAGTGCCAACATTATTTTTGAAACAGTTGAGTCCGAAGACAAACGCATCAAATGGTATGAGCACTCGGGACATGTTATCACCGTAGGGGATGAAAAAGCTCAGCTACATCAAGACATTTATGATTTTCTCGAAGGTTTAGATTGGTCGGGCTCCTGATTAACGGAGGAGAATTGTTTTGAATGAACAATTAAAAGAACGCATTTTAAATTTTATGAATGAAGAAGTGACCACGTCTTCAACCCTTGAGGATTTAGAGGAAATGCTCGGATTAACCTCTTCGGATGATTTTAAGGACTTGGTTAAAACACTCAATGATATGGAGGAGCATGGACTCATTGCTAGAACGCGGAGCAACCGTTATGGCTTGCCTGAAAAAATGAATCTTGTTCGCGGGAAGGTGCAAGGACATGCGAAGGGCTTTGCCTTTATATTACCTATAGAATCAGATAGTCAAGACGTTTATGTTGCTCAGGGTGACCTGAATGGAGCTATGAACAATGACATTGTGTTCGTACGTTTGTCTGCAAGGTCATCGGGTGAACGTCCTGAAGGCGTTGTTGTCCGCATCATCGAAAGAGGAACGCTGACCGTCGTAGGTACCTATCAGGATAGTCGTCATTTTGGTTTTGTCATTCCCGATGATTCTCGGATTGGTAATGATATTTTTATCCCAAAGGAAGCAGCTGGCGGTGCGACCGAGGGGCATAAAGTGGTTGTAAAAATCATTCAGTATCCAGAGGATCAGAAAAGCGCTGAGGGTGAAGTCATCGCGATCTTGGGGCATAAAAATGATCCTGGTGTGGATATTCTCTCTATCATTCATAAGTTTGGAATTCCTATTGAGTTTCCCGATGAAGTCATTGCTGCGGCAAACACAGTGCCAGAGGAAATAGATTCAGAAGAGATCACAGGACGCCGTGATCTGCGTCATGAAACAATTGTCACGATTGATGGTGAGGACGCCAAGGATCTTGATGATGCTGTAAACGTCATTAAGCTCGACAACGGTAATTATAAATTGGGTGTACATATCGCCGATGTTAGTTATTATGTCACAGAGGATAGTGCTCTAGATAAAGAGGCTTTTGAGCGTGGGACTAGCGTCTATCTTGTTGATCGTGTGATTCCAATGATTCCCCATCGACTGTCCAATGGTATTTGTAGCTTAAATCCGCATGTGGATCGTTTGACTATTTCTTGTGAAATGGAAATCACGGCGGCGGGACATATTGTCAATCACGAGATTTTTCCAAGTGTTATTCGAACGACTGAACGGATGACCTATACTAATGTTCGAAAAATCCTCTTAAAGGAGGATGAAGCGATTCTTGAACAGTATGAAGAGCTGATTCCCTTTTTCGAGCAAATGGGTGCATTGGCTGCTATTTTAACAGAGAAGCGACATCGTCGTGGTGCGGTTAATTTTGATTTCACAGAGGCGAAAATTTTAGTTGATGAGAGTGGATATCCGACTGATGTGGCCATTCGTGAGCGTTCAGTGGCAGAAAAATTGATCGAAGAATTTATGCTGGCTGCCAACGAGACAATTGCTGAACATTTTCACTGGATGGATATGCCCTTTATCTATAGAATTCACGAGGATCCGGATCCTGAAAAATTGGTGAGATTTTATAATTTTGCAGTGAATTTCGGCTATGTTATCAAAGGCTCAGTAGATGATATTCACCCAAGAACCCTGCAGTCTTTACTGGAGGAAGTTAAGGGGGAGCCAGAAGAAGCCGTCATTAGTACGATGATGTTGCGTTCGATGCAACAGGCGAAATACAGTGATCAGAGTCTAGGGCATTTTGGGCTCTCAACGGATTTTTATACCCATTTCACATCGCCCATACGTCGTTATCCAGATTTGATTGTACATCGTTTAATCCGCAAATATCTTTTTGAACAGCAGATGGATATTAAGACGAAGCAGCATTGGGATGGAAAGGTTTATGATATCGCTAAACACGCCTCGGAAATGGAGCGTCGTGCTGCCGATGCTGAATGGGAAACCAATGATCTTAAAAAAGCAGAATTTATGCAAGATAAAATTGGTGAAATCTATGAAGGTGTCATTAGTAGCGTTACCAGCTTTGGTCTCTTTGTTGAGTTACCTAATACGATTGAGGGACTTGTACATATTAGCCATTTGGCCGATGATTATTATCACTATAACCAAGATCACCTGGCTTTGATAGGTGAACGTACAGGGAAAGTGTTTCGAATCGGTGATGAAATTAAGGTGAAGGTCATCAATGTCAGCATTGATGACCGGACAATTGATTTCGAAGTCGTCGGCTTAAAGGGAAATCGCCCGATCCATCGCAAGGAGCGACCTAAGGTGATTACTGGCTCAGGAGAAGGACGAAAGCAGCATTCTACAAAAAAGAAAACCTCTGGATATCGGAATGGCGATGCTCTTAAAAACACTGTGAAAAAACGGAGACCCAAAAGGAAAGAAAAAGGTAATTAATCGAACCAGCGCAAGAAAAAATCAGTATTTAAGAAGAATTCTGTTTCTTATGTAAAGAGGTCGGATTTTTTATTGTCTTCATTGGATGAATGGTTTGGGGTGTGAGAGGCATTTATCGCAAGCACCTACACGATGTTTGAATAGCTAGCTGGTAAAAAATAAAACAGATAAAGACAATGCTTTTTACATGCATGAGGTAGGGGTGGTCATTCTTTGTGGTGATGGCAATGACCATGCCCCATGCCGAGAAGGATTGTTACAGGAGCTAAGCAGGCGTACGCATGGCTTGTACATTATTAATGGCTGAATTATATTAGGGAAGAGCCATTTTAAGGTAAAGAAGGAGTGTTTGCTATGATTGAACATATTGTCTTTTTAAAATTCAAACCAGAAACGACTAGAGCACAAAAAGAGGAGGCAATCAAACGGCTTCATGAGTTAAAACATAAAGTATCAGGAATTGTGGATCTACAAGCAAATTTTAATTTTGCAGATCTTAGCAAGGGTTATGAAGTAGGCTTAACTGTGCGCTTTGAATCGATGGATGTCTTTGAGCAATACGGTCCATCACCTGAGCACCAAGAATGTCTCGCCTTTTTAAATAAAATTGGTGTAGAAGATAAGATCATCGTTGATTTTGAAATATAAGTGAGATCAAGGGTATCTTGAATATCTTAGATATAAATGCTTTCAAACAGGTGATTTATACTATACATGGAGAGGCATTAGGAAATAAAAATAACTCGTTTTTCTAATAATGGACGCGATAGGACGTTTGGATGGAAAGAAGGGGGAACGCTATGACCGAGCAAAAAGGGCGACAGCTTGCACAAAATCGGCGGGCACAACATGATTACTTTATTGAAGATACCTATGAAGCGGGTATTGTTCTCAAGGGTACTGAAATAAAATCCCTTCGAAAAGGCTCGGCGAACTTTAAAGATGCTTTTGCACGTGTGGAAAATGGCGAGATTTTCCTTCACAATATGCATATTGCCCCGTATGAGCAAGGCAATCGTTACAATCATGATCCTTTGCGTACGCGCAAGCTCCTCTTGCATAAAAGTGAAATCAATAAGCTGATTGGTCATTCCAAAGAATCTGGCTATACGATTATTCCTCTTAAGATGTATTTAAAAAATGGTTACGCTAAAGTATTGCTTGGCGTGGGTAAAGGTAAGAAAAACTATGATAAGCGTGATACATTGCGCAAGAAAACAGCGGAGCGACAAATGCAAAAGGCTATACGTCGTGCTGAAAAAGGGGAATAGGCTGAGTGTGAGATGCTCCTTTTTAGAGGGCAGGTAATCAATGGAAGAAGCATCAATGCACGGATTCATTGATGTAGTGCTGCATTTGTGGTATACTTCAAGAGATGTATCCTTCCGGGATAGCATTTTTCCTTTATATTTTGAGGTTTTTCATAGAAGCTTTTAAAACCTCTTTTATGGGGACGTTCCGGATTCGACAGGGGTAGGTCGGGTATAAGCTGCGAGTCGAGGGGGTCGGCCTCGTTAAAACGCCAAAGCCAATAACTGGCAAAACGAATAATAACTACGCTCTAGCTGCCTAAGTAGCTTAGCGGTTCCCCCCTCCATTGCCCACGTGGTAGGGTAAGGAACTCACTTTAGTGGGATACGCTTTGTGCCCGCTGTCTGAGGGTAGGAGAAGAGAATAATCAGACTAGCGACACGATTGTCCGTCGGCAGATTGTCGTGCCTGCGAAATGAATATGTCGACTATGCTTGTAGATGCTTATATTACGATGCCTTTGGACGTGGGTTCGATTAAGTATTAGTCGCCTCATGTGGTAACGCATGAGTGAAAATCCAGCTTGATCGGTGAAACCTAATTTACTTTTTCATTTGAAAAGGTGATATGGCAATACCGAGCAGTATGTGGAGTAATCCAACAGCTGTGTATCGACTTATAGACTGCCTTAGACCAAGGGAGTACTAGGATGCGAAATTCTACCTTATGAAAGAGGTAAATTTAAGTTTTGCATAAGACGCTGGAGGACCTTTTTATAGAAGGTTCAAGATATAGTCAGTGCCATGATCGAAAGCATGGAAATACATGTCCCACCGTCTCCACCATTTATAAATGGTGGTTTTTATTTTGCTTAAAAATGTTTTTTGTTCACAGATGAAAGTGGATAAAGAGCATAAATAATTAAAAAGAGACATTTAAAATAAATAAAAAATACATATTCAAAAATAAACAAAAGTATTATATAATAAAAACGGACATAGACAGACTATGAAAATGTGAGTAGATTTCATTATTGGAGGCGCTTTAATATGGTTAAACATTTATGGAAAGATGCGGATACTAGGCAAATCCATGGGGTTGATGAGTTGGTGTATCGTTCAAATGTCATCGGTAGTGATCGCTCGGTGTGTAATTGGGGTGGCGGTAATACCTCAATGAAAACAATAGAAAAGGACTTTCGAGGACGCGATATTGAAGTGATGTGGGTGAAAGGAAGTGGCTCTGATTTAGCAACGATGACTCGGGCTAATTTTACGGGTCTAAATCTGGAAGATATTCGTCCATTGATGGAGCGGAAGACCATGTCTGATGAGGATATGGTCGATTATTTATCACATTGCATGATTAATAGTGAACATCCAAGAGCGTCTATTGAGACATTATTGCATGCCTTTTTACCCTTCCGACATATTGACCACACGCATCCTGATGCTATCATTAGTATCTGCTGTGCCGACAATGGCAAGGAGGTTGCAAAAGAACTGTATGGAGATCGCTTCGTTTGGATTCCTTATGTTCGCCCAGGATTTACCCTTTCCAAAATGATTGCTGAAGGTGTAAAAGGTAACCCAAATGCAGAGCTCGTTTTAATGGAGAAGCATGGGTTGGTGACATGGGGAGAAACATCTAAGGAAAGCTATGACAAAACGATCGCTATTATCAATGAAGCTGAGGTATATATTCATAGTAAACAAGATGAAAAAAATACCTTTGGCGGACCAAAGTACACGGCGCTCTCCGATGACGAAGCAAAGGTGATTCTTGCGCAAGTGCTTCCCACAATACGTGGGGAAGTCAGTGATGCGAAAAAAATGCTCTTAACGAATGATCGTGGTGAGGATGTCTTACAGTTTGTAAATAGTTATGCGGCAGCATTATTATCTCAAGTTGGTGCCGCATGCCCTGATCATCTGGTGCATACAAAGCGTGTCCCTCTTTATATTGATTGGGATCCTCAAAAGGAAGATGTGGAAGGTTTGCTCCATAAATTAACGGTGGGTATCACAAAATTTAAAGCAAGCTATCGAGAATACTTCGATCAAAATATCAATGACGGAGACACTATGTTTGAACCTGCACCTAGGGTGATCCTCATCCCAGGGGTTGGTATGGTGAATACGGGTAAAGATGTCAAAAATGCTCGAATTAGTGGAGCGCTTTATCAGCGAGCTATCGCGGTCATGAAAGGGGCAACCGCACTTGGTAGCTTTGTTTCCTTGAACGAAAATGAATCCTATAATGTGGAATACTGGCCACTAGAGTTGTATAAGCTTTCCCTTGCACCAGCTGAGGTGGAATTTTCTCGCCAAGTTGCTTTTGTGACAGGTGGGGCGGGAGGAATCGGCAGTGAGACTTGTCGTCGCCTTGTCTCCGAGGGTGCTCATGTGGCGATTGCTGATCTCAATATTGAAGGTGCTGAAAGATTAGCAGATGAGATGAATAATGAATTTGGTGAAGGTCGTGCCATAGCTGTTCAAATGGATGTGACTAAGGAGGAAGAGGTGCAGTCGGCCTTTGCTAAAACAGCACTCACCTTTGGGGGTGTGGATATCATCGTCAATAATGCCGGTCTGGCAACGTCTAGCCCAATTGAAGAGACCACTTTACAAGAATGGAATCTAAATATCAATGTTTTAGGCACGGGTTATTTCTTGGTTGCTCGGGAAGCGTTTAAACAAATGAAAGAGCAGGCTCTTGGCGGTAGCATGATCTTTATAGGCTCCAAGAACTCTATCTATGCAGGTAAAAATGTTGTGGCCTACAGTTCAGTTAAGGCACTTGAAGCTCATCTGGCTAGATGCATTGCATCGGAAGGTGGACAATATGGTATTCGTGTTAATTCCGTTCTCCCGGATGCTGTTTTACAAGGCTCGGCTATTTGGAATTCCGAGTGGCGTAATGAAAGGGCGGCGGCGTATGGCATTGAGCCTGATCAGCTTGAAGAGCATTATCGTAAGCGAACGACGTTACTCGTGAATATTTATCCTAAGGATATCGCTGATGCCATCGCTTTTTTTGCTTCTTCAAAAGCTAAAAAAACAACAGGTTGTATGCTGACCGTCGATGGCGGTGTGCCTGCGGCTTTTACAAGATAATTTAATCAGCCTGATTTCTTAGGTGAATACCCAATCACTATCGATAGCAAGGGATGATAGCGTCCATTGTTGTTTTTGAACCGACTCTTTCGCGGTGGAGTCAAATAAAGCGGGAGTCCATTGCAGAAAACGGTAGGTTGTTAGTTGGTAATCAGGGCTATAAAAGATAACTCAGATCATGTATGTTGGGTGCTTGTGAATGAAGACATATAAAAGAAAGCGTTTTCTTGGGAGTTGACATGTCATGACAACGTATAGTTTAGCTGTAGATATCGGCGCTTCTAGCGGGAGGTGCATACTAGGGCACATCGAGGCGGGAAGGCTGGTGCTACAGGAGGTACATCGTTTTAAGAATAGGATGGTAAAAAAAAATGGCCATGTGTGCTGGGAGATTGATCGACTCTTTGCAGATATGTATGAGGGGATTCAAAAATGCAAGGAGATGGGCATACGTCCAACAAGCATAGGCATTGACACTTGGGCAGTAGATTTTGTGCTTCTTGATGAAACAGATAAGCGCCTTACTGATGCTGTCGCGTATCGTGATGCTAGAACGGATAGCATCATGGAAGAAGTCTTCCGACAGATTATGAAAGAGAGATTATACTTAGAAACTGGCATCCAATTTCAAAGATTTAATACACTCTATCAGCTTTATTTCTTAAAAAAGCAGTCTCCTGATGTCCTTAAAAAGGCAAAGAGCTTTCTCATGATTCCCGACTATTTTAATTTCCTTTTGACGGGACGAAAAGTAAATGAGTACACGAATGCGACATCAACCCAATTGGTGAATGCTTTTACAAAGCATTGGGATCACGCATTACTACAAACCTTAGGTATTAATGATGAGATGTTTCAGGACATTTATATGCCGAAAACTGTATTGGGGCAGTTAAAACAGGAATGGGTCGATCACCTTGGTTGGGATATGCAGGTCATTCTTCCGGCGACGCATGATACGGGGTCGGCAGTGCTTTCCATGCCTGATCAAGCCGATGCTATCTACATTAGTTCTGGGACATGGTCGCTTATTGGCGTTGAGAATGCTTTTCCAATTTGTGTGACGAAAGCTCTTGATTATAACTTTACAAATGAGGGGGGCTTTGACTACCGCTTTCGATTTTTAAAAAATATTATGGGGCTGTGGATGATTCAAGAAGTCAGGCGACTTTATAACAATGCCTATTCCTTTAGTGAACTTGTGAAGTTTGCCAAAGAAGCGACGCATTTTCATTCTCTCATCGATGTCAATGATGATCGTTTCCTCAATCCTAGCCATATGATAAATGAAATTCAGGCGGCTTGTCGCGATACGCGACAACCGATTCCACAAACGCCTGGTGAATTGGCAAAATGCATTTATGAAGGTTTGGTGATGAGCTACAAAAGGGCGATTGAGGAAATTGAAGATATTTTCGAAAAATCTTTTCAGACGATCAACGTGATTGGCGGGGGCTGTCAAAATGACTATTTGAATCAGCTGATTGCAGATGCCACACAAAAGCGGGTGAGTGCTGGTCCTGTTGAAGCCACGGCAATTGGCAATTTGAGTGCACAGCTTATGGCACTTGGAGATATCACTGATTTACAAGAGGCACGGCGACTAATCAGACAGTCCTTTGATGTGACAACCTTTTTACCGCAACCGAATGCTTTGTGCCATACATCATAATAAGGAGGGTGATGAGCATGACTGTTAAAGAAAGCTATGAATATGCGAAAGCCAGTTATAGCAATTGGGGAATTTCTGCTGATGATGTATTGGAGAAGCTTAAGAGGGTCCCCATCTCTATTCATTGCTGGCAAGGTGATGATATTGTTGGTTTCGAAGTGAACCGTAATGCATTGTCTGGAGGTATTGATGTAACTGGAAATTATCCTGGTAAAGCGACAACGCCCGACGAGCTACGCAGTGATTTAGAAAAGGCATTATCCTTGATCCCAGGACAGCATCGCGTAAGTCTGCATAGCATTTATGCGGAAACAGATGGAGAGGTAGTGGAGAGGGATCAGCTTAAGCCAAAGCATTTTGAGAAATGGGTGAGCTGGGCGAAAAAGAATGGCCTTGGTCTTGATTTTAACCCAACATTATTCTCGCACGCCAAAGCTGATGATGGATTCACACTAGCCCATCCTGATTCAGAAATAAGAAATTTTTGGATTCGTCATTGTATGGCTAGTCGACAAATTGCTGAATACTTTGGGAAGAAGCTTGGAACTCCTGCGCTCACAAATATTTGGATTCCAGATGGTTATAAGGATATTCCTAGTGATCGCTTAACGCCGAGACAGCGGTTGAAGGACTCTTTAGATAAAATTTTTGCGGTGGAGATTGACGAAGCTTACAATTTAGATGCAATCGAGAGCAAGCTATTTGGGATTGGATCGGAATCCTATGTTGTCGGTTCTCATGAATTTTATTTTGGTTATGCTTTAAAAAACAACAAATTATGCTTGTTAGATACGGGTCATTTTCACCCTACAGAAGCTGTTTCTGATAAGATTTCTTCTATGTTGTTGCACAGTGGTCAGCTGGCTTTACATGTTTCACGGTCTGTGCGTTGGGATAGCGATCATGTCGTCACTTTAGATGATGAGCTTCGGGAAATTGCTCATGAGATTGTTCGAAATGATGCATTAGATAAAGTGATGATTGGTCTGGATTTTTTTGATGCAAGCATCAATCGGGTTGCTGCCTGGGTGATTGGCACACGAAACATGCTCAAGGCCTTGCTCTATGCGTTGCTCATGCCTGTCAAACAACTTAAAGCATTGCAGGAGGAGGGCAATTTTACAAAGAGACTGGCAGTGCTGGAGGAATTTAAAACCTACCCCTTTGGTGCAGTGTGGGATTATTACTGCGAAATAATGGGTGTCCCCGTGAGAGAATCATGGTTGGACGACATCAATGCTTATGAAAAAGATGTTCTTTCTCTCCGTTCCTAATCATTCCTAGGGCTGTGGTTTAAAAGCACTGGACTTCACCCTCATCAGTGTATGGTATAGTGGTATGAGGACAGATAAAAAAGACTAAAAACACAGAAAAACAACATAGAATAAAACTAAAGGGATGGGATGGATAACGGTGCTTGTTGCTGAGAGACAGAAAAAAATTGTTGAGCTTGTGAATGAACGATTAAGCATTCGCGTAACAGAGCTAAGTAAAATTTTCTTTGTAACTGAGGAGACGATTCGCAGGGATCTTGAAAAGCTGGAAAAAGAGAAGCTATTATTAAGAAGTCATGGTGGGGCGATCACAGTTGCTGATGAGCAATCGGAGATTTCTTATACGGAAAGAGAAATTACAAATGCGACTGAAAAACGTGCGATTGCTGTTGAAGCGGTCAAGCATATTCAACCGTCCGATGAACATATTGTTTTAGATGCGAGTACCACAGCCTATTATATGGCGAAGGAGCTGCCAGATAGGCCGCTCACAGTGATTACCAACTCCATCCAAGTATGTCTCGAGCTCAGTAAAAAAGAGCATATTAAGGTGATTTCAACAGGTGGCATGCTCTCACCCAAATCACTCTCCTATGTGGGACCACTGGCAGAACGTTCGTTAACGATGTACCATGTGCACAAAGCCTTCTTATCTTGTAAGGGTGTAGATTTACAAGGTGGGTTGACAGATTCTAATGAGTGGCAAGCTTTGTTGAAGAGGAAGATCATGACCATTGCTGATGAGACGATTTTGATGGTTGATTCAACAAAGTTTGATAGTCGGACATTTGTTCACATTGCTGATTTAACGGATGTCGATTGTGTCATAACAGATCATTTAGAGGAGAATTATCGTACATCCTTACTTGAGCATGGTGTTGAGTGTGAGGTTATTTCTGTTTTGAAGTAAGGTATTTTTGTTAAACGATTGAAATGAAAAGAGGGGTACCGATGTTGAGAAAAGCATCGATCATGTATGTGAATCCATCTGATTTTGATGAGTATCAACGCCGCCATGATGAACTGTGGCCAGAAATGGCAACGGAATTGAAAAAACATGGTAGCCATCATTACGCCATTTTTCTGCATCGGCCAACTGGACAACTATTTGCTTATTTAGAAATAGAAAGCGAAGAAAAATGGGCAGAGATGGCCAATACTGAGATTTGTCAAAGTTGGTGGAGGTACATGGAGCCATTGATGACAACCCACCCTGATGCGAGCCCAGTCAGTGAGGATTTAGATGAGGTTTTTTATTTAGACTAGCTCGGAGCTGATAGTTTAAAAGCTTAGATTAATTGGACTGTTCCATATGCATGGGAAATCATGTGGGACAGTCCTTTTTTTGCTAAATACAGAGACGGGGTTTAACGAACGCTTGCGTTTAAAAACAATGAAGGAAATTTTTGAATCTATCTCTATGTTATAATCCAAATAAAAATAAATAAACAAAATTAAACAGTCTAAAAAATAGTTGTTTTGTGTTGACTTTATAATTTAAAAGCGCTATCATTTTATTGGTAAGTATGAAATATTTTTATTCAAAAATAAATGCCAAAATGATTCATGTAGTGCTTGTCGTTTATTTGAAGGGGAATTAGCATGTTCTGTCATGCTATTTTATGAATGCGCTTAACTTTTAAAAGGACATGTTGGTTTCAACTAGAAAAACAAGTGTGTTATGTAGTACATCATGCATATAAGGGGGAAATATCGGTGATGAAAATTGGTAGTCGATCGACAACAGGCTGGAAAGCAACCATTTCAGTGGCGATGGCCAATTATATTGAGGCGGGTTCTATTATTGCTGCCGCAAGCAGTTTAACGTTGTGGCAGGCCTATCTCCATCTCCATAGCGTAGCCATCGGCTTGTTAAGTGCGTTGAGCGCTAATGCATTTGGAGCAGCAGTTGGTGCACTATTGGGCGGTTATTTATGCGATAAATATGGACGTAAATTTATCTATACCTATGATTTGTTGTTATATATGCTAGGGGTTTTATTAATTGCTTTTTCATTTAGCCTGCCGATGTTGCTTGTTGGTACTATTATTACAGGTATCGCAGTTGGTGCAGGTGTTCCGGCTTCTTGGACGTATATTGCTGAAGAAGCGCCTCATGAAAAAAGAGCGGCTCATGTTGGCATGGCGCAGTTAGCTTGGTCAACAGGTCCGGCACTTACCTTTTTATTAGCGGTAGTATTGGCACCACTCGGGCTTTTAGGAAGTCGCATTATTTTTATTCATTTATTGATTATTGCATTTATAACATGGTATATCCGCCAGGGATTATCAGAGTCTAAACTCTGGAAGGAAGAACAAGAAAAGACTGAAAATAATAAAGGAGAATCAACCGCATCGCAGCGTTCTTTTAAAGAGTTGTTTAGCTTAAAGGTCAATCGTCAAGCCTTGGTCTTGTTATTGGGCATTTATTTATTTTGGAATTTGACTTCTGGTGCCTCGGGCTATTTTATGCCGTACATTTATCAGCATGTCGGCGGGCTGTCGAATGTCCAAGCTAACTTGCTCCAAGTGTTTTTATGGGGGCTGACGGTTGCCACGACATTCTTTGTCTTTATGAAGTTTGCGGATAAGTACAGTCGGCGTTTTCTATTTGGATTAGGGGCGGTGTTAGGCATCGTCGCTTGGTTAGTGCTTACCTTTGCTGCGACAAATTGGTTTACACTTTTTGCTTTTGTTATTTTATGGGGAGGCGCTGCTGGATTTGGTGCACAAGCTTTTTATGGTTTGTGGGCAAGCGAATTGTTTCCGACAAAGTATCGTGCGAGAGCGCAGGGCTTTATGTATTTTGTCGTTCGAACGGGGATCGCCATCTGGTCGTTTTTATTACCAACGATTATGAACACGCTAGGATTTAAAGTTGCTGGTATTGTGATGAGCATCTTCCTGATCATTCACTTTATCATCGGTGTGATCTTGGCACCAGATACTCGCGGTAAAACGCTGAGAGATATTGAAAGAGAACGCCTTGAGGGCGATATCTCTGATCTTTCCAAAAAGCAGGCTTAAGGCTACTGAAAGAAAAACAACATCTATATAATCTAAAAACGACATTACTATAGAGGTGGGCTTGTCAAAGGCAAGCCCGCTTTCTCTATTCTTTTCTTACTGGAAAAAAATCTTAAAGAAAGAAGTATAGCAAGTGAATTTTGTTGTGACATCGGTTTTTTTCTATATCCTATTTTTTATAATTTTTTTGTAGTGTATATTGCAATAGGAATAACCTTATTGTTACTGTTTATTGATTTTATAGATACTAAAATAGACCTTAAAAGTAGTAAAAATCAATGATAAGCTTCACTTTTGCTTACGTGAAAATAGTCTGCTATCATTTTTTTATTATCTTGAAATGCTGGATCTCCTTTAATGTTAGCGAGCATACTTTGGATGACAATGAGTCTAGGAGATTCTTCAGACAGTTCACTTTCCAGAACAGTGAGTGAGTTGAGCATGTCTTCGTCGTTACTAAGAACCTCTAATTTTTGTTTCAACTCATGCATTGCCTTTGTGACCTGTTTAAAAGTTATGGGGGTTTTAGGGCGTGTAGGGTAGCTGAATCTAGAGCCTGCCTTGTCAACATCTAGGAAGGGCTTTTCTCTTGACGCAAGCAGCCCCTGAACAATATCGTCGAAACGGCGAATAATAAAATGGGCGAGTTGTTCAAAGTCGAGTGCAACCTGGTTAAAAATTAGCTTAAAGTAGGTTTGAATGAGGCCTTCAATAATAAAAAATAAGTCATAGATGTACGGTTGGACTTCTGGTCCATAAATATCGAGAATGCCCTTTTCAATCCATTGATGCGTTTCATTGTGTATTTTTTTGAATAACGCATGTAAATCATCGTGGAAGGTCAGGGTTTGCTCACGCATGAACATCGTAAAAAAGCTGTAATTATCATGTATTTCTTTAAATTGAATTGTGATTTGTTTGATGAATTTCTCTTTTGGAGTCAGCTGAAGCTTGCCCGTTTGTCGGATTTTATCCTTCATGGAGTCATTGTAATAACAGAAAATCTTTAAGAGCAAATCTTCCTTTGAGTCAAAATATAAATAGACGGTGCCTTTAGAAATTTGTGCGTGGTTAGCAATTTCTTGGACGCTGGTATTATGAAAGCCGTTTTCGGCAAAAAGCTTTATGGCAGATTCAATGATGAGCTTTTTCTTTTCTTTCATTTTTTTCACGTTCCTTTATAGAGTTATCATGACCATTCAGTTATTATTATACACAAAAACGTCATGAATTTATTAAAATATAAAAATTAAAGTCCAGTATAATTAAATAATAGATAGTTTGATGATGAAAAAGATAGTGTGAAAACAGTTTAATTCTGATTGTTTAGTCATTCAATGGAATTTATGACCAAATGGTCAGTTGATTGGGTTGTTAACCATTAGAAAGGTGGAAGTTGATGAGACGTATTATCCAATTCTCGCTCAACAATAAATTTGCCCTGTGGTTCATGACGATTATTGTCATCGTAGCGGGTTTATATTCTAGTGTACATATGAAAATGGAGACCCTTCCGAGTATTACAGCCCCCGTGATGACCATATCAGCGGTAGATCCAGGAGCGACTCCTGAAGAAGTGGCGGATAAGGTCACCAAGCCGATTGAACAAGCGATTCAAAATCAATCGGGAGTGAAAACCGTTACTTCTAACTCTTCTGAGGGCACTTCTTCTATTCAAGTAGAATATGAGTTCAAAACAGATCTTAATCAGGCAGAAGACAAGCTTAAGGATGCTGTAAGCAACATTGATTTACCAGACAATGTTGATGCGCCAACCATCAACCGACTGTCCTTAGATGCTTTTCCTATTTTGACTTTTAGCATCTCTCAGTCGGATCATCAGTCATTAGAACAGCTGACTCAAACGGTTGATAAACAAATTATTCCTAAGCTGGAAGGGGTAGAAGGTGTTTCATCTGTTGATGTGTCTGGTAAAGAGATCAAAGAGATCGATCTAGCTTTTGAGAAACAGAATTTAGATAAATATGGTTTAGATGAAGAGACGGTTATCAATGCGATTAAAGCCGATAATACATCGGTGCCGTTAGGTTTATATACCTTTGGTGATACACAGCAATCCGTTGTCATTAATGGTCAGGCGACAACGCTTGGTGATTTGAAGAATCTTGATATACCAATTCAAGGGACGGCTGGTCAACAAGCGAATCCGCAGGGAGGAGCAGCTGGACAGGTAGCAGTATCACCCAATCAGCAGGCATCTCAACAACTTCCAACTGTAAAATTATCCAGCCTTGCTGATATCAAAATGGTTGGTAAAGCGGATTCAATAAGCCGTACGAACGGAAAACCATCAATCGCCATTCAAATTGTGAAAGCTTCTGATGCTAATACGGTGGATGTTGCCAAGGGCATCAATGATCAAATGGATAAGATTAAAAAGACTTTTCCTAGTTTGAAGGTGATCGACACTTTAGATCAGGCTCAACCGATCAAGGATTCAGTGAATGCCATGATTGAAAAAGCGGTGCTTGGTGCACTCTTTGCCATGTTGATCATCTTGCTGTCTTTGCGAAATGTAAGATCAACGATCATTTCAGTTGTATCTATTCCTCTTTCACTGCTCATTGCACTGATCATTTTAAAGCAGATGAATATCACCTTGAACATTATGACCATTGGCGCCATGACAGTTGCCATTGGGCGCGTTGTTGATGATTCGATTGTTGTTATTGAAAACATTTATAGGCGACTGTCTTTAAGTGAAGAAAAATTACATGGAAAAGAATTAATCATGGCGGCAACACGGGAAATGTTTATTCCAATTATGAGCTCTACAATTGTTACCATAGCGGTCTTTTTGCCTCTAGGTTTTGTCACGGGCGTGATTGGACAGCTCTTTTTACCCTTTGCTCTGACAATCGTTTTTGCCTTATTGGCATCTTTGCTTGTAGCAATTACGATTGTACCGATGCTCGCTCACAGTTTGTTTAAGAAGGGGTTTAAGGATAAGGTAAAACGTGAGGAAACAAAGCCCAATCGCTTTGCTTTGGGGTATAAAAGCTTTTTGAATTGGACATTGAATCATAAATGGATTACCTCGATCATTGCTGTGGTTTTATTCGTTGGTTCATTCACACTTGTCCCTTTTATTGGAACAAGCTTTATACCGTCAGATGAGCAAAAAATGATGGCTATTACGTATAACCCTGATCCTGGGCAGACTGAGACGGATGTTGAGAAAATTGGCACGCAAGCGGAATCTTATTTTGATAGTCGCAAGCATGTTAACATGACTCAATACTCTATTGGCGGTGGCAATCCGTTAGGTCAAAATAACAATCAAGCTTTATTTTATGTCCAATATGACGATGACACGCCTCATTTTGATAAAGAACAAGATACTGTATTGAAGCATTTGCAAAAGTCCGTCAGTAAAGGGGAATGGGGAACGGTTAATCTCTCTTCAAGTGGCTCTAATAATCAGGTCACAATGTATGCTTACGGAGATAGTCTAGATCAAATAAAGCCGACCATTCAAAAGCTTCAAGGGGTTATGGAAGATAATAAAAACCTTAAAAATGTTGATTCCAGCTTGTCAAAAGATTATGTGGAGTACACGTTTGGCGTTGATCAAGATAAATTAAGTGCATTGGGATTATCAACAGCTCAAGTCGCAGCGGCATTTACGCAAAATAGCCAACGCGATGCGATTACAACAGTTAAAAAGGGCAATGAAGATATCAACGTGTATTTAGCTGGTAACGATACGCAGTATCAAACGATTGATGATCTTGCTAAGACGAAGATTACAACGCCATTAGGCAATTCTGTTGCGCTATCAGATATTGCTCATCGGAACACAGGTCAAACCTCCGATACGATAACTCGACGAAATGGTCAGATTTATGCCAGTGTTTCAGGGGAAATCACGAGCAAAGATGTTGGCAAGGTGACTTCTGAGGTAAAGGCCAAGGCAGATAAAATTAATGTCCCTCCAGGTGTCAGTGTTTCTATGGGTGGTGTTTCTGATGACATTAATACGACGTTTACCGAGCTTGGGTTAGCGATGCTTGCAGCGATAGCGATTGTTTATTTGATATTAGTGATTACCTTTGGTAGTGCGGGCACGCCGCTAGTCATTTTACTTTCACTACCGTTTGTGCTTATCGGCGCTTTCTTGGCTCTCTTCATTGCTGGAGAAACCATCAGCGTCTCGGTAATGATTGGGGCATTAATGCTAATAGGTATTGTTATTACAAATGCCATCGTGTTGATTGATCGTGTCATTCGCAAAGAGAAGGAAGGTATGTCTATTCGTGAGGCGTTACTGGAAGCCGGTGTGACGCGTTTACGTCCAATATTAATGACGGCGATAGCCACTATCTGTGCTTTGCTTCCATTGGCATTTGGATTGGAAGGAGGCGGCGCGTTGATTTCCAAAGGTTTGGGTATTACGGTCATTGGCGGATTAACCAGTTCAACCGTCTTAACTCTTGTGGTTGTTCCGATAGTTTACGAGCTCTTTGCTTGGCGTAGAATTCGCAAATGGAGAAAAGAACATGAAATAAAATAGAAATTGATGGATGAAGAGACTGAGGCAAAGTTCAGTCATTGCAAAAAGTGGTACTCGCCAATGTGTATTGGCGGGTACCACTTTTTTAATTGCTTTCCTGCGAGGTCTTCAGACATGTGTTGTTTCCACGGGAGTCTCGCCTCTTTCGCTCCCATCCATTTGAATGCTGACAATGCTTTTATGTGAACAAACAGGCGAAACAGGTCGACTATTTTGCTCTCATTGACTTGGGAAACTATCATCTGTTCTCCCATTAACGGAAGCAACCTATGAAGACTTGTGCGGGAACAGCAACAGCTGAAAATTCTTCGTGTGACACGACAGTGGAGCACTAGGAACTTCGGTTAAATCCGGCATATCCATGTGCCAACACCGAAGCTAACACATCCTGTGTGTCGGAATTTCAGTTAAATATGGCATATTCGTTAAATACGGGTATTAAAAAAACTCTCGGTTTATGATGACCGAGAGTTTTTCATGCAGTTGATTTTAGTAAGCAAGTGTAAAGAGACCATTAATATGAGCAAGATAACGCAGGTTGCTGGCTTCTTTCATGAGTGCAGCAGGCGTGCCTTTAAGGGGCGTTTTGTTGCCACCAACGGTTGCAATCGCATCTTTACGTCCTAGGCTTCCTAAAGTTCCTGAGAAGATAGGATTAAATTCACTCATTGCACCGTCTTTTAAGTAAGCAAACAGATTGAAACCAATGAGCTCACCCATTTGCCATGAGAGTTGAGCTGTCGGTGGGTAGGGGCGTTCAGCGCCAGGTGCGAAGACCACTGCACTATCACCAGCAACAAAAATATTTTCATGTGATGTGGATTGGAGATAGGCGTTAACCGTTGCACGGCCACGATCGACCTCAATACCAGAATTAGCAACAGTACTATTACCTTGGACGCCACCTGTCCAAATCATCGTTTTTGTTTCGATGGTTTGACCATTTTTTAATTCCACAACATTATCTTCGTACTTTGTAGCAGGGACGCCCGCTATAAAGGTAACACCACGTTTTTCAAGACTTTTTGTTGCACGTTTAATAAGATCCTCTGGGAATCCAGGCAGAATGGTCGGAGCAGCTTCCACACAATAGAGTGAAATATCCTGTGGATCGACCCCATATTTTTTAGTGAGGGAAGGCATCCAGTCGGCAAGTTCGCCAACTGTTTCAACGCCTGTTAAACCGCCACCACCTACGACAAAGTTGGCATCAACTTTGTTTTTGGTTTTAGCATATTCACGCACGCGTGCTTCCACAAACTTATGAATATGGTTGGCATCTTCAACGGATTTAAGAATAAAGCTGTTTTCTTGCAACCCAGGAATACCGAAAAATGCTGTTTGACTACCAAGTGCTACAACGAGAACGTCATAGCTGATTTTATTGCCATCTGAAAGAGTGACTTCATTGTTATCTGGCGAAATTTCTGCGACTTCGGCAATTTTTAAATCAATATTTTTGCCACGAAGTAATTTTCCAAGTGGTAAGGCGACTGCTTTTTCTGAAACATTGCCTACTGAGAGGCGATGAAGTTCTGTAATAATTTGATGTGAAGCGGTGCGGTTTATGACGGTTACATAAGCATCATCACCATCTAAGTGTTGGCGTACTGTCAATGCAGTGAGCAAGCCTCCATAGCCACAGCCTAATATAACAATATGTTTTTGCATAATCATCCTCCGTCCGTATTCCGTATCATTCATGAGAAAACTCAAGTCATTTCTTAGGTATCGGTGATTTTCATAGGATACCTATCAAGATATGTGTTGGTTACTCGCTTGTTTTTTCAGCAGAAATTTTTGCAAAGGTTTGGGTGAAGCGTAATAGCGTTTGGATTTGTGGATTTTGTAATAATCGTAGCAGAGCAAATATATTGACGGTTTCATGGCTTTGATCAGCAATATCCTTTGCTTCAATAGCTGAGGATGCAAGATCTTTAACCTTGTGCCCAATGGGTTTAAGGAATTCTTGAAAGCCACCTTTAAAGTCATTGATGAGCACTTCGTCAGTCGCAACTGATTGAAAGAAGTCATAGCATTTTGTGAGCGAGATGACCATTTCAGTTAATTTTGGTAAGTTGTTCACAAGGATTGTTAGGGATTCTTGATTTTCTGGCTTAAGAAGCTGGTCAAGAATGTTGAGTTGTTCGTCTGCTGACTCTGAGGTGCCATTTTGATTTCCAGAAGCGTTTTGTTTTGTTTCTGACATACCGATATCTCCCTTTCTTAGACGATTCCGTGTTCCACGGGTAGAACTTTTCAAATTGACCTGATTTATGTAGGCCGAGACATTGTTAGGATATGATTGCGATGTCATGAGATGCTTGTACCTTGAATAAACACACTATTGCACCTGTTCCTTACTTTGCTATTTTATGCTTTAAATTTGTTAAAGTAGGGACAGTAAAATTGATAGCTGTGAAAGGAATATAGTGAAGAAATGCACAATAAGATCTCGTAGATCTCCAATCATATCTTTTTTGTTTTACTATCTATATAGAATACCACTTTTTTATTAGAATTACAGTAAAATAAATCATAAATAAAATTTAATGCGCTTGATGCGTGTGGAGAAGTGATTATGGAGCGTTGCGTTTGATCATCGTCTGGACGGTCTAGTGATGATGTCACTTTCAAACCAATCGTTAAGCTAGAAAAAGTCTTAACAGGTAATCTGTATTCATGGCTAATATTTATTTTTGTAATAGGCACTAGAATGTCAATGTGATTTACTAGAACCACTACTAAAAAGTAAGTGCTTTTTATATTGACGTATATTTAGACTGAGTCTAAAATGAAAGTATAGGGGAGGGGATCACTCTTGAGCTTAAAGGTTAACCTAACACCCCAACGCAAGGCTATCTATGATGTAATTCACGAGTCGAACGATCATCCAACAGCCGCTGAGGTCATCGAAAGACTTAAGGATAAAGATGTCAGCTTTGCCTATGGAACAATTTATAATTCCTTGCACTATCTCGCCGAAGTGGGTCTGGTGCATGAGCTTAAATTGAGCGATGCCGTGAGTCGTTATGACGGAAACGTAGATGAACATCAGCATATCCAATGCCAGATCTGTGGTAGAGTCGATGAGGTGTTCACCAACGTCACGAAGGATTGGCTCAGTGAAATTGCAAAAGAGACGCATTATATCGTGGAATCACATCAAGTGATTTTAAAAGGGATTTGTCCCCGATGTCGTGAAGAATGAAGTATCGTTAATTGATGATGGACCTCATTGGAGCATGCAAGAGGACGTGTTATCTTGCATGGTGCTCGAGGATATATTATTTTAGGAGGCATAATCTGATGGTAGAGAATAAGAAATTAACAACCGCTACCGGTACACCGGTGCATGACAACCAGAATTCGATCACAGCTGGTTCCCGTGGTCCAACGCTATTGCAGGATATTCACTTGGTTGAGAAGCTTGCTCATTTTAATCGTGAACGTATTCCTGAGCGTATTGTGCATGCTAAAGGATCAGGTGCGCATGGCTATTTTGAAGTAACCAATGATATGACACAGTACACCAAGGCGAAGTTTTTATCGGATCGTGGTTTGCGTACACCGCTATTTATTCGTTTTTCAACCGTAGCGGGTGAAAAAGGTTCCGCTGATACAGAACGCGATCCTCGTGGATTTGCTGTGAAGTTTTATACAGAAGAAGGCAACTATGATCTTGTTGGAAACAACACGCCCATTTTCTTTATCAGAGATGCGATCAAATTTCCGGATTTTATTCACACGCAAAAGCGTAATCCAGCAACAAATTTAAAGGATCCAACAGCGGTTTGGGATTTCTGGTCTCTTTCACCCGAATCCTTGCAACAAGTGACTTATTTAATGGGAGACCGTGGTCTTCCAGCAACTTGGAGAAACATGAATGGGTATGGTAGCCACACGTTTAAATGGGTCAATGCTGAGGGTGACGTGTTCTTTGTGAAGTATCACTTTAAAACGGATCAAGGGGTCAAAAACATGACACCAGAAGAAGGCGCTAGGATTGCTGGGATTGATCCAGATTTTCATACCCGTGATCTCTATGCGACCATTCAAGATGGCAATTTCCCTTCATGGACGCTTCACGTACAAATCATGCCTGAAGCAGAAGCATATGCTTATAACATCGATCCATTTGATGTCACCAAAATTTGGCCACACAGTGATTATCCGCTTATCGAGGTGGGCAAAATGGTGCTTGACAAAAATCCAGAAAACTATTTTGCTGAGGTTGAACAAGCTGCTTTTTCACCGGGAAACTTTGTGCCAGGGATTGAAGCATCACCGGATAAAATGCTACAAGGACGTCTGTTTGCCTACTCTGATGCACATCGTTACCGCTTGACGGGAAACTACGAACAGTTGCCTGTTAACCGTGCGAAAAACGAAGTCAATAATTACCAACGTGATGGCGTGATGCGTTTCGACGGAAATGGTGGTGGTTCTATCAATTATGAACCAAATAGCTTTGGTGGACCACAAGAATCTCCGGAAGACAGTCCAGCATCATTTGAAGTGTCGGGTGTCGCAGAGAGTGTTTCTTATGATGCCCACGATCATTATTCTCAAGCGGGTGACTTGTATCGTCTCTTTTCAGAAGATGAAAAAGAGCGCGCTGTTCAAAATATTGTTGGTGGCTTAAAACAAGTTCCAGAAGAGATCCAACAACGTCAAGTAGGTCATTTCTTAAAGGCTGATCGCAATTATGGTGAGCGTGTTGCTAAAGCTTTAGGCTTGACTGTAAAAGCTTAATAGATTAAATGTTTAGAGAGTAGGAGTGTCATAAAAAATTGAATGCTTTTTTATGGCGCTCTTCTGTTTGGTTAGCGTTTTTGGTTATGAATGATAGGCTTGAATGAATCATTTCAAAGGTTTATGGGCAGTGATGACTCTGCTATAGGAAAAGCGGCTCTATTTGTTAGATATTATTTAGATATAGATAAAACAGTGACAATGGTCATCCGTCGGAAGGATTATTGACAGATTATTTATTCTTCTTTATCATTACAGTTCCATGAAAATTATGAAATGAGGGGTGGCAATGTCATTTCTTGACGACTATCTAAGCTATAATAAGAAATTTGTTGATAATAAGGAGTATGAACCGTATGTTATAAAGGAAGTACCCCACAACAAACCAGCAATTGTAGCGTGCATGGATTCACGAATGATCGATCTTCTTCCTAGAGCGTTGAATATAAAAGTTGGCGAGGCGAAAATGATTAAAAATGCCGGGGCCATTATTCGAGATCCTTATGATAGCGTAATGAAGAGCCTTTTGGTTGCGATCTACTTGATGGAAGTAGATGAAGTGTTTATCATTGGTCATAATCGCTGTGGAATGGATGGCTCTGATGGGAAGATATTAGTAGACGTGATTAAACAAAGAGGTGTCGATGTCTCTCATCTTGATAAATCACCAGAGGAGTTGGGAGAGTGGTTTTCGGGGTATCCTTCAGTAAAAGAAGGCATTATAGAAAGCGTTGAATTTGTAAAAAACCATCCTTTGGTTCCAAAAGATGTCATGGTTCATGGATTGACAATTTCTTTAGACACGGGCAAGCTTGATCCAATTTCATTAGATCCACGAAGGTTTGAGGCTGTTTCACTAGAGACACAAAAGGTGTAAAATTGAGGCTGGTTTTGGCGTAAAGATGTGGGATATAATTAGTTTGAAAGAGTGGAAAAAGAGTCCGATTATCTGTTTTTGATAATTGGACTCTTTTTCTGACGACGCACAGGATATGCTAGCTTCGACATTTGTGCACGAATGTATCGGGGTTAGTCGAAGTTTCCTATTAGTCGCTTTCCTAGGGCACGGCTTCAGCCTCCTCAGAAAGTACCAAACGCTTTCTTGTGGGGTCTCAGACACGTGCTTTTCCCGCACGCAGGAGTCTCGCATCTTTCGCTCTCATTCACTACGATACCTTTGGATGTTCATGCTCAATGAAGGTTCTTGTCCTGTATACTCTCAGATTAATAATGTTCTAGCTTCTTTTGAATTACCATTGGTTAAGCTCGGCATGTCTGTGTGTCGTTGTCCCAATCTCTTTTTATTTAATACAAGTAAAGGATAAAGCAGATGCATAAATGTTCAAGGAGCAACTTAAGATTTTTCCTTCTATTCTAGGACAACCCATCATATATATGGCGTAAGGTACCATGAATGAGAATGTTCTCTTAGGAGGCTATCGCTATTATGCTCAATCGCATGTTCATTGGTGTTTGTTTTGCTGCTGTCCTATTTTGTGTGATAAAGGTTCTTGTTTTTCCAAATGACGGTACGTTGCCATCACAAAAAAGTCAGGTGCATGAGATAGATACGGAGGTTCACAAAGAAGTTGCCTCATTAGATAAAAAAGTGAAGTCAAATGCCCAATCTGTAAGTCATAGTCAGGATGAGGCATCACAAAAACAACCAGCATTTGCTTCGGGTGAGCAAGCAGGAGCAGTTGCTTTGACCGTTGGTGATTCAGTGCCTTCTGTTGATATGGAAAGCTTAGATGGTCAGCATATTGATTTATCTGATTATAAAGGAAAAACTGTGGTGTTGAATTACTTCGGATCATGGTGTGCGCCTTGTAAAGCGGAGACCCCACATCTTGTAGATTTTTATAATCAAACCCCTCACAGCGATGTCGTCATGTTTCAAGTGGATGCCTTTTATTATGAAATGGATGGTAAAAAGGGTATAGAAGCCTTTGCTAATCATTATCATGTGCCTTTTACCATTCTTTTAGATAAAAATAAGCAATTCAAGTCACAGTTTGGTGTATCGATGATTCCAACGACGATTGTCATTAATAAGCAGGGGATTGTTGATCAAATCCATATCGGACCTGTTTCTGTTAACTGGCTTAAGAAGCATAGTAAGAGATAGGCTTATTTCTCAATTATGGAAAGGTTATTTAGACAAAAAACGAATAAAATGAAGCGTATAAAAGCTTTCATGATAAACGCCTTGAGAAACAGGCGTTTTTTAGCATGTAAGCTAAAAGTTTGCCTTAGATTAAAAAAATATGTCAATAGACTTAGTTAATTGTTATTTTATAGGCTATTAATATTTACAAAATATTAATATTTAGATCAAAAATTTTTACAAAAAATTCACATAAGGTTAAAGAATTTTCTTTAATGTATGGACTGTAGAACTAAATAGGCTATAAAAAGGGGATGTAAAGATGAAGAAAAAATGGTTAGCGTTTGCCATGGTGGCTATTGTTCTTATTGTAGCAACAGCATGTGGCAGTCAAACTGGTTCAAGTAGTAGTAAAAGTTCTAGTAGCTCAAGCTCTTCAAAGAGTAGCAGTGATTCATCGTCGATATCTGGACAGATTATTTCTGGGGGATCGACAGCATTGCAACCTCTTGCTGAAGCCGCTAATGAAGGATTTAAGAAAAAATTTCCAAATGCTCAAGTGCAGATTCAAGGTGGAGGAAGTGGCACAGGTCTGAGTTCTGTAGCTAATGGAAGTTTTGGTATAGGTATGTCGGATGTTTATGCAGAGTCAGCTCCTGATATTCCAGCTAATCAGCTTGTTGATCATACAGTGGCAGTTGTTGCTATGACGGCTGCAATTAATAAAGATGCTGGTGTGACAAATCTGTCTCAAGATGATTTAATCAAGGTGTTTACAGGTAAAGTGACCAACTGGAAAGATGTTGGTGGTAAAGATGTTAAGATCACATTGGTGAATCGTCCAGATGGTTCTGGTACAAGAGCAACATTTGATGAATTTGCATTAAAAGGTGCAACGCCTGCAAAAGGTATTGAACAAGATGCTAATGACACAGTTAAGAAAATCATTTCTACGACGAGTGGTGCTGTAGGCTATCTTGCTCTATCTTATTTTGATTCTTCCGATGATAGTATCGTTGCCATGAGTTTAGATGGAGTCAAGCCTACGGTAGACAATGTTGTCACTGGTAAATTCCCAGTCTGGGCTTATGAACACATGTACACGAAAGGTCAACCGAAGGGTGTAGCTAAAGCGTTTATCGATTACATGCTCAGCGATGATGTTCAAGGAAGCTTGGTTAAGCAACAAGGCTATATTCCTGTCACGGATATGAAGGTAAAACGTGATGCTTCAGGTAAACAAACGAATATATAAGAGCAATTGAGTAGGAATGATAGACTTTCAACAAACAATGTAAGATAATTTGATTGGGTTTTATTCAAAGATATAATAGTATAGGAAGGTGGTGGGGCATTGGTTATGACATTAAATAAAGGTAGTCTTCTTTCTATGTCGGATAAGCTTGCGAATTCAACAACACAGGATCGTCTACGTAAACGCCGACAGAATATAAGTGTGCTTTTTAGAAGGGACAGTGAATTGCGCGGGAAGTTGGGGATTTATTTTGGCGCCATGCTCATAATTTTGGCAACAGTAAGTCTGACTATATTTTTGATATGGCAAGGACTGCGCTTGTTTTTATTTGATGGTGTGAATCCATTGTCTTTCGTTTTTAGCGGAAACTGGAATCCGGGAGATAGTACGCATCCTACTTACGGAGCATTCCCTATGATTTTTGGTTCATTCGCCATCACCTTTCTATCAGTCATTATTGCTATGCCAATTAGTATTGGCACAGCTTTATTTATGTCAGAGGTTTCCAAAAAATGGGGAAATAAAGCATTAAGACCAGTTATAGAAATTCTAGTCGGTATTCCATCGGTAGTCTATGGTTTGATTGGGCTGACTTTTATTGTTCCTTTTATAGTAGCTCATGGTGGCGGGGTTGGCTATGGACTATTACCAGGTCTGATCGTTGTTGGATTAATGATTATGCCGACCATTACGAGCATTGCAGCAGATGCGCTTCAATCGATACCTCAAGAGCTAAGAAATGCTGCTTATGCGCTTGGGGCCACCAAATGGCAAACGATTTATAAGGTGATCATTCCTGCGGCGTTGCCGTCCTTGTTGACAGCAGTTGTTTTAGGTATGGCACGAGCATTTGGTGAAGCACTTGCTGTGCAAATGGTTATTGGAAATGTTGTGGATATTCCGCATTCTTTAGTTAAACCAGCTGCAACCTTGACAACGATTATCACTTTGAATATCGGACACACGACAAATGGTAGTCCCTATAACCATGCTCTATGGTCATTAGGTCTCATCCTACTTATGATGTCTTATATTTTTATACTCATTACCCGTTATCTTTCACGAAGGAGTAAGGTATTATGAAAAGCCAAGTTTCTAATAGAATTGCCATTGTGCTGATCAGTGCCTGTGCAGGATTAATGGCTTTGATTATGATCGCATTAGTTGGTAATGTATTTTATCAAGGAATAGGTCATGTGACCTGGCATTTTCTAACGACAGTTGCTTCAACCTTTCAAGTGGGGGGAGGAATAAAAGATCAGCTATGGAATTCCTTCTATTTGCTTATCGTCACGATGATTTTTACCATTCCACTAGGCGTTGCCGGAGGTGTCTACCTTTCCGAATATGCCAAGCAGAACCGAGTGACTTCTTTTATTCGTTCTTGTGTTGAAGTGCTTGCCTCTCTTCCGTCAATTATTGTGGGATTATTTGGTTTATTGATTTTGGTCAATACCTTTCATGCGGGATATTCGATTGTTTCTGGTGCCGTAGCTCTTACCATTTTTAACTTACCTGTCATCGTCAGGGTTACAGAAGATTCCATTCGATCAGTGCCTGTTGATCTCAAACAAGCGAGCTTTGGCTTGGGTGTTGGTCATTGGTACACGATCAAGAAAGTGTTATTGCCGGCGGCTTTTCCCGGCATACTGACTGGCTGCATTCTCTCTGCTGGGCGTGTTTTTGGGGAGTCAGCAGTACTCTTGTATACTGCGGGTTTAACGTCGCCAGATCTTGACTTTAAGAACTGGTCACCGTTTGCTTTTGATTCACCGCTTAATCCTTTTCGATCAGCAGAAACGCTATCCGTTCATATTTGGTCTATCAATACGGAAGCCATCGTTAAAGACGCTCCACAGGTCGCGGCGGGTTCTGCAGTAGTCCTTATACTCTTTGTTTTGGTATTTAACCTTTTAGCCCGCGTGCTTGGTGCATGGATTCAAAAAAGAATGGGTGGTAAATCCTAATCCTAAGGGGGAATAGCCATGATGATAGGCGTTCAAGAAAAAACAATCGTTGATTTTCCGCGTCGTGATCAGAAAGAAAAAAAGAAGTTTGTGGAGGCCGACAATTTAAGTATATATTATGGAGATTTTCAAGCGGTTAAACAGGTTTCGATGCCGATTGAAAAAAATACCATCACAGCTTTGATTGGCCCATCTGGATGTGGGAAATCTACATTTTTAAGGGCTTTGAATCGCATGAATGATATGATAGACTCTTCACGGACCGAAGGCGCAATCTATTATGATGGCGTTTCTTTACTTGATGAGGCTATTGATGTGTCTGCTTTGAGAAAAGAAGTAGGTATGGTTTTCCAAAGACCTAACCCTTTTCCAAAGTCTATTTATGATAACGTGGTTCATGCTTTGCGCTATCATGGCATCCGTAAAAAAAGTCAGGTCAAGGCTTTGGTCAAAGAAAGCTTGGAACAAGCAGCATTGTGGGATGAAGTCAGTGACCGCTTAGATGTTTCAGCTCTATCACTTTCCGGAGGACAGCAACAGCGTTTATGCATTGCGCGAACGCTTGCTTTGAAACCGCAGGTTATTTTGTTTGATGAGCCTACATCAGCCCTTGATCCGATTTCGACGGCTAAAATTGAAAAATTGATGCTTGAGCTTAAAAAGAACTATACGTTAATCGTTGTGACACACAATATGCAACAAGCTGCTCGTATAGCGGATAATACCGCTTTTTTCTATCAGGGTGAACTCGTTGAATACAATGCAACACATGAATTTTTTAGCCAACCTAAGGAAAAGCGGACAGCGGAATACATTAACGGACAATTTAGTTGATGAGGAGGGGAAAAGGATGGAGACACTTGTCGATGTACAAGAGGTTTACAGCATAGAGGGCTTGTCGCTTTGGTATGATAAAACGCAGGCATTAAAAGATATCAATGTCAGCATTTTGGAAAATCGTGTGATGGCTATTATCGGTCCTTCGGGCTGTGGGAAATCGACGTTTCTAAAGACGCTGAATCGAATGATTGACATAGAGCCGAAGGTGACGATAAAGGGTCAGATAAGTTACAGAGGTCATGATCTTTATAATGAGCACTATCCTGTTGAGGAACTTCGTCATCGTGTCGGAATGGTGTTTCAAAAAGCCAATCCCTTTCCAAAATCAATTTATAATAATATTGCCTTCGGTCCTCGGCTTAGAGGGATTAAAAGTAAGCAGCTGCTCAATGAGATTGTGGAAAAAAGTTTAAGCCAGGCAGCATTGTGGGATGAAGTGAAGGACAAGCTTCATCAAGATGCGCATAGTCTTTCTGGTGGGCAACAGCAGCGGTTGTGTCTGGCACGTTGCTTAGCTGTTGATCCAGATGTGATTTTAATGGATGAACCAACCTCTGCGCTTGATCCAATTGCTACGGCTAAAATAGAGGAACTAATCTATCAATTACAACAGCAGTATTCTATCATTATTGTTACGCATAATATGGAGCAGGCGAAGCGTGTTTCTGATCAAACAGCTTTCTTTTTAAATGGTGAGCTTATTGAGCAGAGGGAAACGAGTGATTTATTTGATAAACCCTTTCATGAAGAGACTGCCGATTATATTTCTGGTCGCTTTGGGTAACGCTAAACATAAACAATAAAGTCTGTTAAAATAGAAATATAGTTCTTAGTATGTTGGCTTAGGGGAGGGATTCCAGTGGCAAAAAAGATCTTGTTAGTAGATGATGAAGTGTCTATTGTGACTCTTGTGCAGTTTCACTTACAAAAAGAAGGGTACACTGTGATTGCTGCTTCGGATGGTCCCATTGCCCTTCATCTAGCTCAAGAAGAACGTCCAGATTTAATTGTTTTAGATCTTATGTTGCCTGAGATGGATGGACTGGACGTTTGTCGAGCGCTTCGCCAAAGACAATTGAACATGCCAATCGTGATGTTAACGGCTAAGGATGATGAATTTGATAAAGTGCTTGGCTTAGAGCTAGGGGCAGATGATTACTTAACAAAGCCCTTTAGTCCTAGGGAACTCGTCGCTCGAATTAAGGCGGTATTAAGGCGTTCAAAAAGCATTGAGCAGACAAATCAAGATGGGCAAGATGATCAGGACACGTTGATTACGATTGCCGAATTAAAAGTGTTTCCTGATGAATATAAAGCCTATTTTCGCGGTGAAGAGATGGTGCTCACACCGAAGGAATTTGAACTGCTTTTATTTTTATCTCGAAACAAAAAGCGTGTTTTATCAAGAGATCAGTTATTAAGTGCAGTTTGGGATTATGATTTTGCAGGCGATACGCGTATTGTTGATGTGCATATTAGTCATCTTAGAGAAAAGTTAGAGGATAACACGAAAAAGCCTGTTTATATTAAAACAATTCGTGGTTTCGGCTATAAAATGGAGGTTCCTAAGTGAAAACGTCATTTAGACAATGGATCGGACTTCCCATTTTGAGGACAGTCTTTGGCTGTCTACTTTTATTTTGGATATTAGCTGGAGCGCTGTTTGGTCATTGGCTAGGTCTTGCACTCATTGTTTTATTGCTTTTTTTTTGTATGATTTCTATAAGCTATTATTTTGTTCGCACGATGCTCATTGCCAACGATGAGGCGTTGACGACGATCAAACGTTTTACAGAAGGCTCTTTTAATCTGAGCGTTTCTGAGCGTTGGAATTACAGTGGCAATCCTTTGAATGATGAAATCCGTCGGCTTTCGTCGTTTTTGTTAAATATGAGGCGTTCGTTTCAGAATCAGCAGGATCAACTAAGTGCTTTGATTGAAAACATTGGTGGTCCTTTTTTATTTATTGATAATCACGGCAAGATAAGGCTAGCAAATGAACTCTTTCAACAGATTTTTGATAATAAGATCAGCAATTATGAGGCATTGCAGTATGAAGATGTGATTAAAAATAAGGAAATCATTCATACGATTGAGCGTACGTTTCAACTTAAAACAGATGTTCATGCGACATTGGTGGTTTCCGTTGGTATTGAACGTAAGCATTTTGATGTTCATGCGATACCTATTCGCAGAGGGCATGGTCATTCTAAAGGATTAGTTGTCATTTTTCATGATATTACACGTTTGAAAAAACTAGAACAGGTACGCAAAGATTTTGTAGCCAATGTGTCACATGAGCTGCGTACACCAGTCACCTCTTTAAAGGGCTTTGCTGAGACGCTCTTAGAGGATAGTCAGATTAGCGATGAAGAACGCGAGGCATTTTTAACGATCATTTTAAAAGAAAGCGATCGCTTGCAATTACTCATTCAAGATTTGCTTGAGCTATCAAAGATTGAAGATGAGCACTTTCAATTAAACACAGGGGCTGTTGACGTGGCACAGATTGCTCAAGAAACCCTTGAATTATTACAAGAAAGGGCTCATAAAAAGGATATTTCCGTTCAATTCAGTACGCATGGGAACACGATTGCTCTCGGAGATGCCGCACGTGTCAAACAGATGTTTGTTAATATCATCAGCAATGCTATCGCCTATTCTCCGGAAAAAAGTCGTATTTCTGTTGTGGTAGAATCTGTGGGGAACACTGTGGTCTTTAAAACGACAGACACGGGAATCGGTATGGAAAAAGAGGAAATTCCGAGAATTTTTGAAAGATTTTATCGAGTAGATAGAGCGAGAAGTCGAAATTCTGGAGGCACAGGTTTGGGACTTGCCATCGTCAAACATTTAACTGAAGCTCACAACGGTCACATTGAAGTGGAAAGTGAGCCGGGAGTTGGGACAACATTTAGCATTTACTTAAAAGCATTTGCGCTCAAAAAAAAGAATAGCTAATTTTATTGGGCAGTCAGGATAACTGGCTTATTTTTTCTGTGATATGAGCAGCTATAAGTTGAGGTTCTTATTTTCCAATACTCGCATTCGGTAAGCATTCATTGCCATACTACCGAGACTGTCTAAAAAACGGTAATTCACGACAAAGCCAGCAGCAGCTCCAATGCCGGGGAACAATTGCAAGAGCTTAGGTAAATCGATATAATCACGGTATTCTTGTTGAAGGCTTTGCCAGTCCAGTTGATGGATGTATGTGGAAGCAGATGGAAAATCCTTTATTGTGTCATCCCAATGCTTTAGTTTCATAAACGCTTCCTTTCGTCTAAAATCACTAGAAAAAGCAACTTGAAAAATATAGAGAATGTATAGCCTCTCGCGGTAATCCTTAACATCATAGCCGTACAATGAGGCAATATCAAACAATAGCTTCATTTTGATGGCTATCAAGGCTGGAAAGTCAGCAAAGCCTAGCCAAAAACCACCAGCCCCCGTTCCAGCCCCTTCGATAGCTGCAAGGCGTTTATAGATTTTTATTCTAGCTCTTATCTTGTCTTCCCGTTCTGATAATGGTGTATGTGTTAAGGGTGTTCTCTTGGATGTCCATTCGGATCCAAGGATAACCGCTTGAATCATCTTTTTAATGGTTTCCGTTATGATAGTGTGAATCTGTTGGGGGATTTTTTCGTTGATTTTAGTTTGGATATTTTTGGCGACACGCCCAAGAGAGTTAGAAGGTTTCAGCATTTTTTTTTGCCAGTGTAAGCACTCTTTTTCCGCATATTCTTTGTAGTTCATTGGGTTGCACTCCAATATGTGAGAATTTAAATTTTTATAGATATCTATAGTACATGAAGGTTTCTTAAAGTTCAACGAAGGGAGGAGCAGGTTTATCTCTCGTAATTGTTGGGAATCAAGGGATATTTTGATATGTCAGTGTATAAAAATAGTCAGCCATGCTGTCCTCTCGTGTCATGGTGTTGCAAGAGGATACATAAATTATAAAAAGACTGCTTATAGGAGATCATTGACGAGTATCTTCCATAAATTAGCGCTGTATTTCTGAACAAAATTGATAGAACAACACTGGTTTAAACAACCCTATCACTTAATGAACAGTATGCATAAGAGAAGGCGTTATTATTCCTAGAGTGGTTAATTAATTATGAATTGGCAAGGGAAGTGTGGATTATTTTATTGCCATCGTCATCAGCAAGTGATTTTTCAAGCATGATGGGTAAAAGACTGGTACAAACTAGAGAGGGATAGCGTGTTGGAGCAAACTGAGAATGGGCTTTAAAAAAAAGCGAAGGCATATCTCTATGATTTTTATATTTTTAGAGCTATAATGTTTAAGTTGGTTATTTAGTTTGCATACGAAATATTTTTATGCGAAGGGTTTTCGAGGTGGATAGATGATGGATAGCTATGAAAAGATCAAGAAAGTCACGCATTCTTTTCGGCAGATTAATAATTTATATTTTTCCTTGATACAATCGAATTCAGAAAGCAGTGAGATCACTGTCATGCAGTTTTATGTTTTATCTGCATTGGCCGAACAACCTGATCTTTCGCTCGGGGAGCTTGCCGAAATGCTTTATACGGGGAGCAGTACGATAAGCGGTGTAGTTGACCGGTTGGTGAAGGCTGGTTTGGTCACTCGAGAACGCTCAGCGAATGATCGTCGCATATTATTCACGCGTTTGACATCTTTGGGGAGGGATAAGAAAAAAGAAATGAAGAAGAAGTTTTTAGATCGTTTGTCAGGTATAGCTGATTTACAAGATGAAAAGATAGATCAATTATTGATGATTCATCAAGAAATTCTAGATAGAATATGTTTACAAGGAGATGGAAAGAAAGATGTCTAGTTCTCAAACTGCTTCAAGTTCAGGTGAAAAACACTTTAATCCTGTACCGATTGTAGCAATCATGATTGCAGGCGCATTTGTTGCCGTTCTTAACCAAACGTTAATGAATGTCGCTCTTCCTAAAATCATGACGGATTTGAATATTGACGCGAGTACAGGACAGTGGTTGACCACGGCATTCTTGTTGGTCAATGGTGTGCTTATTCCCGTGACGGCTTTTCTCATGCAACGCTTTACAACGAGGCAGTTATATATTGCTGCAATGCTTTTATTTTCTCTTGGTACCTTAGTTTGTGCACTTGCTCAGGGATTTGACACCTTGATCATTGGTCGTGTCATTCAAGCGGCTGGCGCTGGAATATTGATGCCATTATTGACCAACACCATTCTTACCATTTTTCCTGTTGAAAAACGGGGCTCTGCTATGGGTGTTGTCGGTGTAGCCGTAATTTTTGCGCCAGCAATTGGTCCGACATTGTCTGGATGGATTGTGCAAAATTATGATTGGCGCGTGCTTTTTTGGATCATTCTTCCTATTGGTGTTATTGATGTTATCCTGTCCATTTTTATTCTTAAAAATGTCGGTAAAAGAACGTTTCCTAAGATTGATATTTTAAGCATTATTCTTTCTACCATTGGTTTTGGCGGCTTGCTCTATGGGTTTAGTACAGCTGGTACACCAGGCAAAGGCTGGGGAAGCGGAGTGGTTGTTGGCTCGCTTATTCTTGGTGGTTTGTTCTTGTTGTTCTTTATTTGGAGACAATTCATTTCTAAGGTACCACTGTTGGAATTCCGTATCTTTAAATACTGGATGTTTTCCCTTGCAACGGTCATTAATATGATTGTGACGATGGCAATGTATGCCGCTATGGTCATCGTGCCTCTTTACCTGCAAGATATTCGTGGATTCACACCGCTTAAATCTGGATTGCTATTATTGCCTGGTGCGATTTTAATGGGGATTATGTCACCAGTCACTGGGTGGATTTTTGATAGAATTGGTCCAAGATGGTTGGCGGTCGTTGGTTTAGGTATTACGGTAGTCACGACCTTTCAATTCAGCCATTTGACTGATCATATGTCGTACACAGTATTGATTGTGCTGTATTCCGCGCGGATGTTCGGTTTGTCTATGCTTCTGATGCCAATCATGACGGCAGGTTTAAATGCTTTGCCGCCAAAATATAATGCACACGGTACAGCGATGGCTAATACAGCTCGAACAATGGCAGGAGCTGTGGGAACGGCAGCTCTTGTCACGGTTATGACGAGTCATACGGTGACACATGCGAAGGATCTGTTGCAAACAAGCGGTATTTCACCAAAAATTCTCGGGATGATAAGTTCCGTTAAAAATACAGCTGATATTCCTAAGGTGTTAGCTCAGCATGGTGTCGATGCCAAAACCATTGGCATGATTGGTCATCTTCAGAGCGAAGCGACTATTAAAGGGATGAATGATGCGTTCATTGTTGCTACAATTTTGGCGGTCATTGCCTTTGTGCTTGCTTTCTTCTTGAAGAAAATCAAGCCAACAACAGAAAAAGAAAAAGCGCCAAAGCAAAAAAGTGAAACAGTCGAAATACCGGCGGAAAATCATTAACAGAACGATTTAAAAGAGCTCGGATTTATTTAATCCAGAGCTCTTTTTTATATGTATCGGTAGATGGGGACAAGCTAGAAATAATGGAGCAAAAGTGATAACAAATACTCATTTCCACCAGACATCAAAAGGTGTCACTGGAAGTTCTCGTTTATGTTGTGTGTTGAAATATATTTTCTCTAGTCTTTCAGCCACTTCATCATCGACATCATAGCCTTCAAGATAATCGTCAATATCATTGTAGTTTAAGCCCAATTCGGTCTCGTCAGCTTGTAGCGGTTTTTCATCTAAGAGGTCAGCGGTTGGTGCCTTGTCATAAAGGCGACTGGGACAGCCTAGTTCTTTTAGTAAAAGCTTGCCTTGACGTTTGCTTAACCCAGTTAAAGGTAGTAGGTCTGCCGCGCCATCACCGAATTTCGTAAAAAAGCCTGTGATCGCTTCAGCAGCATGATCGGTGCCGATAACAAGTAGGTTTTCCTCGCCTGCTAAAGAGTATTGCGCCATCATGCGAAGGCGTGCTTTCGTGTTCCCTTTTTGAAAATCACTTAACGTGACATGAAAAGAGTTCTGATCAAAAGTCTGTTGAAAGGCTGTTGTTGTTTGTTCGATGTTGAATGTGACTAACGTTTTTACTTGGATAAAGTCTAGGACATATCGCTCATCCTCTTGATCCTGTTGTTTGCCGTGGGGTAGCCGCATACCAATGAAGCGATAGCCACCACCGTGCTCCTCATTTAATTCATTTACTGCGATTTGCGCTAGCTTGCCAGCGAGGGTAGAATCCTGACCGAGGCTAATCCCAAGAACAAAGCCCTTGGTACGGGCATGGATCGCATATTCTTTTAAGAAGGTCACTCTCGCACGAATTTCTTGCTTCGGGTCGATTATTGTTTTTACATGTAAGGCTTCTTTAATTTGTTTTTGCAATGGTCTCATGTTCATATCCCCAATTTTTCAATATATGCCTTTAGTATACATCATGCGCTTTTGTTATTTCATGAGTGGGGGTAACAATTACCTTATAAAGCAACCTTGTATAAATAGATGCGCCACAGGGATTGCTTGTTTTCGAAGGTTCTTTCTAAGGCTAAATGATTGTCAGAGGGGTTGTCAATTTTTACAGCGGAAAAAATATAGTGGCCTCCCATTTTTTTGAAGGCAGCAGTGTTAATGGCTAAATGGTGAATCTGTTTGTGGGAGGTTTTTGTGTACATATAATGCTTGCCAAGCTCGGCTACGAAAAGGTAGCAGCGGCTACCCCAATGATCATAATAGCGGCGCAGGCTGGGACGTTTTTTTAACTCAGGGGCGATGATTTGTCTAAACTGTTTTTTATAGCTTAGAGGATAGCTGGCAACATAGCCGTCCAATGTGTAAAAATCGTTGTATTGTGCAATGCTGGGATGCAGTCCAATGCTGGCAACGCGATACGTTGATGGATCTTGCCCAATGTAGTGCTGAATTTCATGAAATAGCTCGGTTGAATAAAATTGATTGTAGGTCGGTGCACCAAAAAAGGTGTACTTATTTTCCTCACTATAAGATAAAAGAATTGTCAGCTGTAGCAACAAAAAGACATAGACAAAATGTTTCCCGTTTTTATACGTTTTATAAATAAATGATAAGGCGAGAGCAAAAGCCACATACCATAGAAGGGGTTCTAAAAAATGGATTCTCCCAAAATTAAAGGTGCCGATAAGACGAAAATGGTGTTGGAATTGCCATAGTATCTCTGAATAATAAAAAGCAATGATAGAGCAAAACAAGCCATTGAGCAACATGAGTAGCCACAATAGTGGTGCGGGCTTTAACCTGATGGTTGTGACCATTAGAACATACATAATGATAGGTAGGACGATAAATTCAGTGAGACGCAGTACATGTGTTTGACCAACGGTGAAATAGTAGAGAGCACGTCGCTGAAGGTCTTCTGACGTAAGGTGTCCTCTATCAAAGGCTTCACGATGAGAGATAAAGTGCATCTGTAAAAACATTTCATCAATAATGCGGTAATTGACAATAAGATAAAGGAGTGTCATCACGGTCATGGCGACAAGCCATTTTACGTGGAATCGTTTATTTTTTATGCTGTTAAATACCCACCAGATGCCTAGACAAGCAATAAAAAAAATAAAACTAAGAATAAAGCTTGAATAGAAGGGTAAGAGACCAATGATTAGCCAATGCCATAGCTTTGTTTGGTTATTTTTGATAGTCATAAAGGCATAAAGAGCGAGTGGTAAACCAGCAATTGACAATCCCATGGAGGGCCAATAGGGCAACCAGGCATAGCAAAGAGAGACTCCGATGATAATGGGAAAGAATTGAGAATAGGGTTTAAGTGTATGATGCTTTAGTAAGAGAAACATGCCGAAAAAAGCGACAAAGCGCATGATTGTCTGATTGGTAATATAAGCTGTAAAGGGTGATAAAAAGCTGAACATTAATACGTAAATATCAAATTCAGATCCTAAAGAATTTCGAGGTAAGCCGTTCATAATGTTGGGAACAATACTATGTGGATTTCCGAATAACGTATGGGTGTCCGCCATTAATTTATACCAGATAATATTGGAATCAAGATTATCATGAATGCGCACATGGGCATTGCCTCTTAACAAATAATAAGGTGATAAATAAAGACATATAAGGATGAGCGCTCCATAAAAAAGACTCTTTTCATATCGCATGTGAATCTGCTCCTCTGGTTGTATTTCTCCCTATTTTTACCTTGTTCATCTGATAAGATTCTAGATAAGGATGAGAAAAAGTATCATTTTGTTGGTACTACATAAGAACAATATTCAGAATTGGTACGTGTTTAACTTATCGTTTGAAGTAGATACATTATTGATTTTTAAAGCATTATTTAATGAAACGCGAAATCAAATTCTATTATGGTTAAAAGAACCTGAAAAGCATTTTGGCGCTCAATATCATCTTCCTGTCAATACAGATTTCAAAAAGGGTGTATGTGTAGGAGATATCCAAGAAAAATCTGGGTTGATGCAATCTGTTATTTCTAGTTACTTAAATATAATGAAGAGTGCTGGATTATTGGAGTCAAGACGCGTTGGACAATGGACATACTACAGGAGAAACGAAGATGTGATTCGGCAATTTAAAGAATTTGTTCAGAAAAAATTATAGGAAAGGGGATTCTTTTATCATTTTATATCTATATATTTAGATATGATACTATTTGTTATCATATGGGGAACGATTCACTCCGGAGGGCTTGTTATTAGTCAGACTTGGTTAAGTCAAGAAACAGTGGATGCTCCTGATTTTGGTAACAGTCTCTATATGTCCTTTTCAAATTTGGGTATAACGGTGGGGACATCTGTAGGTGGATTGTTTATCTCTCACCTTGGCATCAAGCAGCTGATTTTAAGTGGTATGCTCTTTGTGGTTCTTGCCTTTCTTTCCGTTATTTTGAAATTAAAACTATTCGGATCCGAACAACAAAAGATGAGGAAATGAAACAGGAAGTTGTAAGTGTAAAACAGATAAATATCAATTAACAAAAAAATATTAAAGTTTCTGTGGAGACTAAAAAATAATTGGATGTACTGATGAAATTTTCTGGTCACAAATTTGCTTATGAACGCATTGAAAGTATGAGGGATGTTTATGTAGATCATAAGTTAGATAGTGATCATAAGTGTGCTTTTAGAGAAATGACTAAATTAATTGGTAGTTAATATCAATAATTAAGCTAGTAGAAAAATTATAATTTGATCCATCATTTACCACTATTTGATGGATGGAGGGGGTGCCTGTTGCTATAACAAGGTTAAATTAAAACTTTGTTCAATTAAATCATACACGTCGGCTGCTGAATCAGTACGTTCTAAAACAATTGAAATCCAATGTTCTTTATTCATATGATATCCAGGTAAAATATTTTTCCTATTCCTTAAAATTCCATTTAATTCAGGAGGACATTTTAAATTGAGTATGTCTATTTCTCCTTCTCCACTTAGCTCTATTTTATTTGGAGGGATATTCATCATTAGACCATACCACTTGCCATTAGACATATGTCTTAAGGCGACATAGTTTGGGAATTTTTTAAATGGGTAATCAAGTATGGCGTCATATGTTTCATTGACATGTTTGAAGATAGTTTCTCTTGTTAACATCTTTGATAGCTTCCTCCGACTATTTAAATAGATTTTCTATATTTGACATTAGAGAAAAGAAGTAGAGTATTTGATTTAAAGCTTGTCATAACCGAGCTGGATTTGGGAATAAATAAGTCTCCTCAAAGTAATATTATTTTAATAATAACGATTTATAAAATCAAATTAAGCCTTTAATAACTAGTTTATTTTTTTCATCGTATATGTATGGTCATGACACTTTTAATCTCATCGAAATACTCTCTTGAGAATAATCAATTAAACATTCACTTAAAACACATGTTCTTGCCCTTTGTGAGTTTTGATGTTGTTCATTTTGGGCACACTGTAATAATCCTTATAAAATCGTTTCAAATAGTGTCCTCTTTAATTAATTTATTAAAGACCTTCAAATCACTTCTTTTGGTGTCATTCGTTGTTCGTAGTTCTAGAGATAATGAGTGTATATGTTAAATATGACATGCAATAATTGACATGCCATATATGACATGTAATAATTGACATGTAATCAACTGTATGATTATATGCAATAAAGACCGCACATGCTACTAACATGTACGGTCATCATAATAGACTGATCCCCAGCAAGAGGGGTTAGGCGCTTAGGTATTTATAATCCCTTATGCCCAGCTAAAGCACAAGAGGGATTATTTTCTTTTGTCGGACATTATATAGGCTACTAACATCCCGAAAGAAATCATTAGGGTAAGAGCCGTAGATATGTCCATTGGCATCACCTCCCTTCCATGGAAAATTCTCAATGGAAGGTTTATAGTGTGCCTAATCCCTCATGTGAAGCCAATCTATTATTATCTCTATTATAACAGGGTTTTTATGCTACCTGTAAAAGAACTTTCGACTCACGTAACATCCCGTTATCACTTGTTGCGTCAAAGAAAAAATGAGCGTAAATAAAGCTCTCGATCTTGGTCGAGAGCGTGTTCTTTTTTAAGGGTTGGCGCATAGGGTCAAGTCGCACACTCATTAGGGGTGTGGCACCATCTAGAAAGATGGCTGGCTATGCGGATTGTCCTACTACATCAAATTGTTTAAGTATCGTCTTTTTGTCGTATATGTGGATCGGACCTGGGTCAGCGGGGGTATTAAAAGGATTTCTCACGAGTAAAACAATGTAGTCTCCAGGTTTACATATTTGCCCTTTGATAGTGAGATTATTCCGCTCCTTGCTGCTTGCACCTTGCCGAGTTAAGGAGTCCAAACTTAAGAATTTACGAACTTCCTTAGCATTATCTCCGTTCCATTCAATGGCTTCAAACTTTTCTCCTTTAAAGGCTTTTGCCATTCCCTCATCCAAACCCTCGAGCTTAATCGCTAAGTATAAAACCATTATAACAGCTCCTTTTGGTCAGTAATTCAGTTTATAAACCTGTTATAATGGTTTTATAAAATTAATTCAAGCGTTTGAAAAAAGTTTTTTTATAAAAAATGACCTAATGTTGTTGTCTTTTATGTGTTTTGATGGTGATCAGTGATGGAAAATCTTTTTTAGTTGTTGTATGATGATCGACATCATATATGAATAAAAGCGATTACCACCGATGGGGATGCTCCTAAAAATTAAACGTTAAATTTTGATTGATCAAAAATAAACGAGGGGATTGGACGTTTGTGAATGAAGCCCTTTATTTTTATCATAGGCATCGCATATATCATGTATTTTCATGTATTGGTTAATTTTTTTCCTTATATATGAGGCCATGATTCGTTCTGAATTTTTCCATCATTCTGCTGGTCCGATGAAAAATATGGATGAGGCTTTAAACCAAATAAATATTTGGCTTAAGGATTGGTCAATCTGCGGTTATGGATATTGGATGATTTCGTCAAGGGAAAGTTCTGATATCTTAGGTATTGGTGGAGTAAGAAGGATGAAGTGGAATGATCGAGACATATTAAATCTATATTATCGATTTTCACCTAAAGCTTGGGGTAAAGGATATGCAACTGAGTTAGCAAGATATGTTATCGGTTTAGCACGTCAACATCTTTCTAATTTACCGATAGTAGCTAGAATTCGTCCGTATAACATACCTTCTTTAAAAGTTGCAGAAAGAAGTGGATTGCTCCGTCAACCGAGCCTAGATAATGATGAACATATTATTTATTCTGCAGGATAGAAATGAGTATTTCAGATTGTTTTTCTACTTACCTGTTTAATAATGCTTTTAATGTCTAATATATCAGTGTTTTAAATAAAAGAAAGTAAGTAAAAAAAGAGGGGTTATTTTTTGGGGGCGAAAATCCAAGATGACAACGATTAATGATGCAAAATTAATTGCAAACATTAAACTCTCTTATGTTGTCATGAGCCACTTCCTAAACAGTTGGAAGTGGCTCTCCTTATTTCAAATCCTTGTGATAGAGTTTTTGACTCTATAATCCTCTTTATTTTTGTTTTTCTTCTGAATGTTTTTCAATCCATTCAGCAACTTCTTGAATCTCTATTGGTGGTTTTGTTTTTACAAGGTTTACAGTATAATTCTCTGCCTCTATTTGAGGCGCAACAAATTGGTAACTATTAACCCATAGGAATTGTTTCATAGCAGCCATTGCTGTTCTTTTGTTCGCATTATGAAAAGCGTGATTCTGGGCAATGCTACTATATAATGCGGCTGTCTTTAACCAGATGGTAGGATAAGCTTCCTCACCAAAGGCACTTTGCTTTGGTCGGTTGATAGCACTATCTAATAATGCTGTATCTTTGACCCTCATTTGCTCTCCAGGGCTGTATCGTCTAATTAACATAGCATTGATAAGGATGAGTTCTTTGTGATGTAAGTACTTAACCATCTACTTAACGATCCACTAAGTTCTTGAGAGTCTGATCATAGTTATCAAATAAGTCCTGCATACCGTCAAGGAACTCTTGATCGATTCCTTCCAATGCATCATAATTCAATTTTTTCTGTTGTTTAAAGGATACTGTACCATCCTTTTCAAGTTGCATTTTGATTTCATCGCCTTGTTTCACTTGAAGGTGATCAAGTACTTCTTGAGGTAATGTAATACCTAGACTATTGCCGATACGTGTAATTTTACGTTCCACATGAGTCACCACCATTTTGGTCTCCTCCTCATTATATGCAACTATATTCGTGTATATACAATTATTACATAATAACATTATAACGTAATAATTTGCTAAGTAAAGGGTTATGAATGATTGAATAGATTAGAATCCACACTGATATGATGATGCGGTTTTTTTATAGAATGAACAATGCTGTAATTAGGGTAATGATTGCAATGATTAAGTTAACGATAAAAGTTAAAAAAAGGATAACTTGATCTAACCTTCATCATATCTTTTTAAATTGAAACTTATGGTTCTTATAATGGTGGTTATAATAAAACTAGAGGAAGTAGATAACATTTTTCAATTCCTATTAGCTACTGGTAAAGCCAAATCCAGAGGTATTTCTTAAAGTAGTAAAGATTATAATTATTTTTTGAAATAATGATATAGGTATGGAGTAGTAGAAGTAAGGCTGTGAGGATTTGCGTTTAAACTAAAGGTCATTTTAAGTGAATAAATTACTCGTCAAAAACGCCGCAAACCTCTTTTGGTTTTACAGCGTTTTTATAGTTATTAAACTTTTAAGAATTGGCTTCTGTATGAGAGCGTTTATTTCCTTGATATATGAAATAAAGGGCAATAATCATAAATAATAGTGCCAGCATACGCTTCCAGTCTAAAGATATAACCAAACTATCGAACCAACCGAAATTATCAATAATCATACCAACCGCAAGCTGTCCAATGATGCCGGCAATATTGGTTGCGACGACTCCAATTCTTGGAACAGCTATAACAGAGAGGAGTAAGTATGCAGTGCCTAAAAACGCTGCACTTAATTGCCATTTAGGTGCAGTAAGTATCCCGAGTACAGTGCCATGACCGAAAAAAATAATAATAATGGTAAGAAACATTAAACCAGTTAAAAAGGTTAAAAAGGTCGTTTCAATTGTTCCGGCTTTGCGGCTGAATGTTCCATTGATGGATGATTGTGCGCTCAAGGCGATACCACCTAATAAGGTAGATAAAATCAGTAATATATTCATGTTTAGACCCCCTAATTAATTAATATAAGAGCAATGATCATTGAAATAACCGCAAATACTTTCTCTTTATTAATTTTGGTTTGCTTCATACCGAGCCAGCCATAATGTTCTATAACCATACTCATAATCAGTTGACCAATAATGACTGAAACCATCGTTATACCAACACCGACAAAAGGAACACTAATAACAATAGCTGTTAAATACATCACCCCTAAGACCCCTCCAAGGAGGGACCATTTAGGTGCCTTGACCGTATAGGAAAGCTTGCCTTTCCCAAAGAATAACCATAATAATCCCATTATGATAGAACCCATAAAGAAGTTATAAAAACTTGCTTCTAGCTGTCCTATTGTCTTCCCAAGCTGACCATATATGGCGCCTTCAAAGCTAAGGGCTGACCCCGCTAATACTGCTAAAATATAGGCTAAGTAACGCATGAAATAATATCCTCCTTCATCCTTATATTCGGAAATCTAGAATAGTCAATTTGAGGGCGTGTAAAAAAACAAAAACCTACAATCAGCTTAGATTTCCGTTTTAAAATAGTCAGCTAACCGAGAAAGGTTTTCTTCGTTTCGTCTATAATAAGTCCATTGACCATAACGAACAGATTCCAGAAGTCCTGCGTTCTGCATCATATTGAGGTATTGGGAAACCGTAGATTGAGAAGCTTTAGCCTTTTCCTGAATATCTCCTACGCACACTCCTCCCTTGATACTTACTTCCTTTGGTAGATGAGCGCCTTGTTTAGGGAAGTGCTTCTCTGGTTTCTTCAACCATTTTAAAATGTTCAGTCGTGTTTCATTCGATAGCGCTTTAAATACATCAATCGGTTCCATGTTTCCCATTATATCGAGATTTTCAGATATGTCAATGTTAATTATAAAGTTCACAAGCTCTCTTAAAACAAGATTGCAAACATAAATTTACAAATTGTTAATTGTTACTTTCTCATCTATAAAATGACATTGTGTTTGTTTTTTTTTATGTTAAACTGATCTTTAATTATGGAAGAACTAGAAACTAAAGCCCAACAAAAAGAAAAAAACGCCAATCCGGGTGCATTAGATGAATTGAAAAAGAAGAAGGCTGAATTAGAAGCTAAAAATTATTTTGTGGAAAGAAAAAAAGAAATTCTAGATCATTTAGCTCTTTTGAAAAAGATTCATCAATATGAAGAATGCATAGAGCAGTTGACTACAACAGCAGTTACACGCAAAGGTAACAGTATAGTGTCTTCAGGTCTAACTGAGAGGTTTTCCGATACGTTAACCAAAGAACTTAAAGCTCTCGGTGTGCACCATTTATCGTTACAATCTTTTGACGTTTTAAACCTTCTCGGTTCATAAGGGGATTGGTCATTTAATTGGTAGGCTTCACGTTGGAGTTCTGCTAATTTTTTATTGACGTTATCAAACATGCTTGTCATCATCTCATCTTTATATTTAGTATGGTATGTTTGTCCATTTATTGTATAGTTTAGAACAAACATTTTAAACTAATTTTTGGACACCTAGAAATGAATAAGAGGTAGGAATAAAAACGAGAGCAATTCTTTGTTTCCTGTCCTCTTCCTTTGTAAAAGACTATGTTAACCGTTCGTCATCAAGAAAAACTTAGGCTAAGTGAATATCAGCTTGCAAATGTGCTTTCTCAGTCATTGTGTTTTTGCGTGCTGCTTTCGGCTTTCTTGAGAGTAGATCGACGCATACATGAGTACAGCTCCAATAGATAGAATAATAAATACAAACAAAGCCATGGAGAGAGGCGTTAATAGAGCACCTAAGGCGATACTCAAGCGTGCTAATAATTCCGATAGATTATAACCAAGACTATTGATACTAGAATAGGTCCCTCTTTTTTTCTCAGGAGTTAATGTATATTTTTGTTCATCAAAGATAGGAGAATATATTATTTCTCCGACGGTGGCAACAATCATGAAAATAATTAAAAGTGTGACATGGTTTAAGTAAATGATATTGGCATAGCCGATAACATATAAGAGTAATCCTAAAGCGAGTAACCGTTTATAGCCTAGAAATGATAAATATTTAACAATGATAAATGTACAGGTTACGACGACAAGGGTGTTCACAATCATTAAAATTGAGAACATTTTGATGCCATTAATGTGGAATGACAAGAGCTTTATGCTATCAAATGTTTCTTCCAACCTCACCGAAACATAGGAAGAGGTTGAGAGTTCGGCCATCATGATAAAACTGAAGGCAAGCGTTAAAACCAGGTATCTTTTATCGCTTAGAACGGAACCATAACTCTGAAATATAGCTTTAAAAGAATGGTTCCTTTTAGTATCTAGCAATGGTTGGTTATCTGGCTTTATCCATTTCCATAGCGAGAGAAAAACTAAAAAGAAAATTAGAACAGCGGATAAAAGTAAGAGCGATTTATTCGATGTATAGAGAATGCCACCTAAGAAGGCACCAAACGCTACGGCTACATTCGTTAACCAATAATCAATTTTATAAATATAATTTTCAACTTCTGGAGTGATCGCATCCATAATGAGTGTATCCATCGTAGGGTAGTGTAACCCCCAGGTTATACTGAAAATGGCATAACCGATGCAAAATAATAAAATGTGAAGTGTCCCATTCATTAATGCAAAGGCTATAAATAATAAAGAAAGAGCCATCACAAGCTGGTAGACTAACACCATCTTTTTTTTCGGTAAACTTTCTATTAAATAGCCTCCTAATAAGGCGATTGGTAAGTTCAAGATCACTAAAGAGGATAAAAATATTCCCGAAAACACGGGATTGACCATATCTGTGAGATATAGCGCAATAAAAGGTAAAAATGCCGTTGACACTATTTCCTGAAAGAAATTAGAAATAAGCCTGACTTTAAGTGTGACATTTAACTGTCTAAATCCCATGTTACTGTACCTCAATATGGTTTATTGTTTGATAAGCAATATTTGTCATTTCTTCTTTCTTAAACATTCAACGATTATCTCATATATTCCTTTAATTAATTTATTTAAAAATACGTGTGTAAGGATATAAAAGAAGAAATTAAATTTTGTCCTGGACTTTTGTCGTAATCTAATAATTATATAATTTATAAATGTCAAAAAATAATTTACTATAAAAGGTAGTAATAGTATAATTATGAAGTTATTTTAAGGTAATGATTACATAATAGAGTTATTTCACTTGCTGCTAGAGAGAAAGAGATTCTTTCAAGACATTAATTAGGAGAGTGTGAATGAATCTGACCAATAAACAACGATTGAGAATTTTATATGTTTCTGAGCCTTTGTCTAAATTAGGTGATATGGCTCAAGGAATTGCCTTGGCTACATTTGTTTATACCTTGACTCAGTCCGGTATACTCTTTGGGCTATTTTTATTTTTACGCTTTGTTCCTGAATTAGTCATTGGTCCATTTTCAGGTTACTTAGCGGATAGAATCTCGAGAAGAACAATCACAACAGGCGTAAACTTCATGTTATTTTTAATGAGTTTGCTTTTGATCGCCTACCATGAGGATTATACAATCATAGTGGTGATAACTACCTTGTCGAGCGTCATAAAAATTATGTATAGACCCGCATTTTCATCGAGCCTCCCGCATCTGGTGAGTCCAGATGACTTGCCTAACACCAACCGATGGTTTAATGTGTTTCAAAGTATTTCAAGTATATTGGGGGCGACCTTAGCAACATTTGGCATTGTTTCTCATAACATCACGCTCATTTTCTTGTTTAATGGGCTCACGTTTCTCATAGCTGCCATCACGTGTTGGATGAGCATTCCTAAAAACCAAGTGAATTCAATGGAAGCTAATCATGCTTCTGATCAAGAATCGGGAACGATGATGAGTGCCTTGAGGTATTTGTTTAACAATCAGAAACTGCTGGGATTAGTATTAGGATCGACCTTATTATGGGGGTGCTTAGCTTTATCAGATACGCTTCTTGTTCCTACTTTGGGGTCTGTTAGAGTGGGTGGGGAAGACTATTATGGCTTTTACCGTATTATTTCCACGGTAGGTATGCTGGTTGGGGCTTATTTATCCTTATCATGGTATAAATTATTTGAAAAAGGTTCTAATCCGCTTATCGGTTTTTATATTCCGATCACCTTTCTTAGCTTTTTTACTATTCTACTACCGACTTCTCCCTTTTTTTTAGGGTACGCTTATTATTTTTTAATCTGGGTTCTTATGAGTTTACCTAATAATTTACTTGAAGTCGGACTTCTGAATGCTCCTGACGGCATTAGAGGAAAGATTTTTGCCTTAGCTGATGCGATTGATGGTATTTTATTCTCTCTCATTACTGTCGCATTACCCTTTCTTATAAAGGTATATGATCCGAGTACCATTTTGTTTTATTCCCCCTTTCCATTTTTAATTATTGCGGTTATTTTTATGCTATATAGTTTGAAGAGATCAAGGGAGCAGGGAGCTTTAAAAAATAAGGAATGCGAATAGTGATGACACGAAAAGCGTTGTTAGAACAATATTTGGAACTGATTAACTTTCTATGTTGCCATCCTTGAAATGGACGACGGGTATATATGTTTGTCGTATGCTATGTTTTTATATAAGGTTGAATTCATCTTGAATATGAAATGTTTTGCGAGTACTTAACTCTTTTTGCGATTTGGAGAAGTACTCTTTTTTTATGTTCTGGAAACTATTTAATTAATAGATATTGACATTATTTACAAAAAAATAAATAAACGCTATGATAATGAGTAATATTTTAATTATTATAACGAGGTGTCCTATGCAGAAACAAGATGGATCGGAAAACAGGAGTATACCATGGTGGATAATGGGGTGGAAGATTTGGAGGATTCCTGTAGGACTTGGAATCATCTCTACTGTGATTGATTTGATTTATTACTCAGGGGAACTTAACAATGATTGGAATTGCTGGGGGATTACTATTCTATGCATTCTGATAGCTTTAGGTGGTGTAAAAAAAATCATTCCTATTATTAACAATAATGTTATTCTGGGTGCGTGGATAGTTTGGGGAATTTCACTATGCGTTTGGTTAGCCCGATTGTTGTTACGTACATCGTTCCACTTGCATTTTTAAAACCCTCCATTCTTATCTTCATAAAACGTTATGTTATTTAAACGCCTATTACAAGCTAGGAGAGTGTGAAAGAATTAAAAATGAAATCAATGGATACTGTCAAGGACAATGTAGATTTACACTGCTAAACTCATTTTTTAAGACGCCCTCGCTTGTCACTTCTAAATATCTATATTAAAAGCTCAATTAAATTTTTATTTAGTAACTTCAAATGAATAGAAAGGAATTATATCATGTATATAAGAGAAATTAATAGTCCAGAAGAAGCACCTCTAAGCCTATTACTTGTTGCAGATCCTTCGGAAAAAGCTGTTCATGATTATATAAATAGAGGCATGTGCTTTGTGCTGGAGGAAGAAGAAGACATAAGAGGGGTTTTTGTTTTACTTCCAACGAGACCTCACATAATAGAATTAGTCAATATTACTGTAGAGGAGACATATCAAAATAAAGGACTGGGTAAATTTATGTTGAAGGAAGCTGTCAATATTGCAAGGTTAAAGGGTTATAAAACAATGGAGATTGGTACAGGGAACTCTAGCATAGGACAGTTGGCCCTATATCAGAAGTGTGGGTTTAGAATAATAGGTATTGATGGGGACTTTTTCATTAAGCATTATGATGAGGACATCTACGAAAACGGCATTCGTTGCCGTGATATGATTCGACTATCTCAAGATTTATAAAAATGAACATCATCTGTTAATGGTAAGTACATTCAAGGTGATAGATGGATTGTAGAGTTACTGGTCGATATAGGTTTATTTGATACGAAAAATGAGGCATGTCGCATGATTAAAATGGGGGCGTCAAAATCAATCAAGAAAAGATAACAGATAGTGATGCGCATATCACACTAGAAAACGATATGATTATCCAAGTAGGAAAAAGAAAATTTATAAAAATAAAAACAAGATAATCATCGTTTTTTTAAAGGGACGGTATTAGAAACGGAAATCACTGAAGTAAACTCTTATGGTCAGAAGAAACCTGTCAATCGAGCGAACTTTGTTGGTTAGGAGTCAAACCTTAATGAGTCATTGGGGAAATATGAGATATTAATGAACCAATAGTGATACATCTAATGAGGAGGAAATTTATGAAACTGGGAATTTTTTTTGGAGGACAATCAACGGAACGAGATGTTTCATTTATGACTTGTCATAATATCTATAAGGTTTTAAAAGATATAAGTGATATTGAACTTGCACTTTTCGAGTTGGATCAAGAAGGAAGAATATGGCTAATTGAAAAGGAATTTTTTGAACATAAAAACATAAGGTCTTCCCAAGTAACTAAGTTTCATAAAGATCCTGAAAATAGTTATTCCACTATTGACATTTTCTTTTCTTTAATTCATGGAAATTTAGGGGAAGATGGTGGGTTACAGGGATTTTTCCGGACATTAAATAAACCTTTTGTAGGATGTTCCACTTTATCTTCAGCAGTTTGTATGGATAAAGACTTTACCAAACGATTATTATCTTTTGCGGAAATAAACGTTGCCGATTGGTTAGTAATAGAAAATAAAGAAGACTATTCATTTGAACAAGCGGTATCCAAAATTAATCTACCTTTTTATATAAAACCAGCAAATCTCGGTTCATCAGTTGGTATTTCTAGGGTAACTACAAAAGAAGACTATTTAAGTTTTTTAGATGTTGCATTCAAGTATGACAAAAAAGTGCTTCTAGAGCAAGAAATAATTGGAATTGAGGTTGAGTGTGGCGTCATTGGAAATGAAGAATTAATTGTCAGTGAAGTTGGTAGCATAGAAACAGGAGAAAACGAATTTTACGATTATACAAAAAAATATACGGATGAACATGGAGCAACGCTTAGCATTCCGGCTACAATACAACCGTCTTTAAAAAAAGAAGTACAGCGCATATCAAAAATAGTATACAAAACTCTAGAGTGTCAAGGTCTAGCTCGAATTGATTTTTTTATAGATAATAATAAAAACATTATTGTCAGTGAAGTGAATACTGTACCAGGTTTTACCAGCTCAAGTATGTTTCCTCTACTGTTTAATGAAATAGGGATGAGTTATGAAGAATTACTTTTGAAGTTGATTGGTTACGGTTTTGCAGCTTATGAAAAACAAAATGCTATTAATTATGATTATTAACAATTTTAGCTTTAGAGTATATACCTTATCCCGGGTTAGCGGAATTGGGGTACGCACCTAGAATACAGCTAGATTAAACTCCGGTCTTTTGGAGGTTTAAGTCCTTCACCTGACATTTTAATTTCTTTAAGGAATGCCATCTAATCCAAGTAAACTGATAAGAAAAATGGATAAAATGACCATGAAGCTTATGTTTTTATTCAATTTTACTCCATTTATCCCCTTTATAAACAGGTATTTGGCGAAGGTGTTTTGTTAGCTATATGCATAGTGTTGGTGGTATGATTAACGGTGCATTTTCCTTAATACCAATCATATCTTGCGGAAGGTGTAAGAGGGGAATAGACATTGCTTTAGTGGAAATTGGTTCTTTAAAGAAGAGCCAATGATCAATAAAGCTAACATTTTATGAGGGGTGAAGAAGAATGACCAATTATTTAGCACCATTTAAATTGGGTAACGGTGTCGAACTGCGCAATCGTTATGTGATGGCACCGATGACCACACATTCTGCTAATCCAGATGATACCGCATCAGATGAGGAATTAGCGTATTATGCAGAGCGTTCATATGGGGTAGGGTTAACGATCACGGCGTGCACCTATGTCATCGCAAATGGGAAGGGATTTCCAGGTGAATTTGCGGGACATACAGATGCCTATATTGACAGCTTGCGTAATGTAGCCCAAGCAATGCACAAGGGTGGTGCCAAAGCTATTCTTCAGATTTTTCATGGGGGACGGCAATCGCCACCCGAACTTGTACCAAATGGTGACGTTGTGAGTGCAAGTGATATAACCCTTGATGGTAAAGATCAGGCACGCGCATTAACGTTAGAGGAGATTCAAGAGGTTATAAAGGCATTTGGGGAAACAACGCGTCGTGCTATTGAAGCGGGTTTTGATGGTGTTGAAATACACGGTGCCAACACGTATTTATTACAACAATTTTTCTCTGGATTTACGAATAAGCGTACAGATGCATACGGTGGTACGCTTGAAAAGCGTATGAGATTCCCATTAGAAGTCATTGCAGAGGTGAATCGTGTGAAACAAAGCTATGCAGATGATTCATTTATCGTTGGTTATCGGTTCAGTCCAGAGGAGTCAGAAGCGGATGGTATCACATTTGATGATACAGTACAGCTTGTAGATCGTTTAGCGAACGAGTCGCTTGACTATTTGCATGTTTCACTCATGGATTTCCGTTCATTACCGCAACGTTATACAGGTGAGCAAGAAAATCGCATTAAAATTTTACATCGTGTTATTAATGGGCGTGTACCACTTATTGGTATTGGTGCTATTTATTCAAAAGAAGATGCAGTGGCTGCCAGTGAAACAGGGGCAGATTTACTTGCCTTGGGTCGAGAATTATTGATTGAACCGCATTGGGTTGAAAAAGTTGCAGCGGGGGAAGAAGTCATTACAGAAATGGATATGACACGTGACAACGTTATTCCTAAAGAGATGATGCGTAGGGCGAAATTAAATCCTGGTTGGATACCTGGGGTTAACTAATATCAAGGAATTTTACAGGAAGAACACATAGGTGGTATGCTAAGCAAGGTTCAATTTTGAAAAACAATAATAACATGGCATACACAATCATCTTAAACACATGATTGAGCGACTGATAGTGCACCTCTTGACTGAATGTTTTATTCAGCTGAGAGGTGATTTTTATTGTCTAAGGGTAGTCGATCATGTTGTCATGTTCATATCTTGCTCATAACGCTCACCCCATATTCGGTGGATCAAAAGTAGTATATAATGAATGATACATAACAGAACATTTGAATGTGGTGGGATACCATGGATGTAAAAAAGGGGGAGAAAATTGAGACTTTATGGTGCCTTAATTAGCTTGAGCCTTATATGGGGAATGTCTTTTTTATTCATTAAAATACTCGATTCACATATAGGTCCTTCGGATATTGTTTTTTTGCGTTGTTTATTTGGCGCGTTACCTCTGTATATCTTAATAGTATGGAAGACACAGAAAGAAACATGGCGTGGAGTGCCATGGGGAAAGATTGGTATTGTGGGATTAATGAATGCAGCGATACCGTGGACATTAATCGCACTTAGTGAAACAGTGATTAAAAGTAGTACAGCATCCACTCTCAATGCAACAACACCTATATGGGCAAGCTTGATAGGTTTTTGTTTCTTTTCTGTCCGCTTGTCAATAAGGCAATGGGTAGGTATTTTAATTGGGTTTATCGGAATTTTAATTTTATTAGGCTTTGATATTAGTGACTTTTTAGGGGATAATTTTATAGGTACGGGTACGATGATCGTCGCTACCCTGTGTTATGGGTTTTCCTCACAATTTATCAAGCGTTTTTTAGGAGGAGTCTCAGTTCTTGTTGTCGCGGGGGGAACGCTGACAGTAGGTATGGTAGTGAACGGTTGTTTATCCATTATTTTAAATGGGTTTCCAACGGAAGCATTTCAATCCTGGGAATCAATAGTCTCTTTAATTGGGCTCGGAGTGTTTGGATCTGGTATTGCCTATGTATTATCCTACTATATGATTAAGGAAGGGAGCGCTGAATTTTCAACCTTTGCCACCTATTTGGCGCCTGTGACAGCCGTGTTGTGGGGATGGCTTCTTCTAGATGAACCACTCTCAACCCATTTGACTATTGGTTTGTTAATCATTTTTGGAGGCGTTTATCTATCGGGGAAGCAGGCAAAACGAAAGACAACACATGCTTTGAAAATGTAAAAAATATTCGGTAAGCATCTCTAATGTTATGGTATTAGAGATGCTTTTTCTGATCTAAGAGGATTTTGAAGAAGTTGAGGGTGATTGCGGTACAGGTAGTAAGTTATGACTGGTTAGGACTTCTTTTGTCATGAACAAATATTTAGGCTGCGGCCTGTTTTTTCTTCGAGGGTTCATAGGTGTTCTAGACAGTAAATAGATGGGGAATTGAACAAATTGTTTGAATCTAAGATAATGTCGATTTAAAATCGGATGAATCTCAAATCCCAACCGCTCACTACCTCTATAGAGCATACTGATACCGATAATCGCTTTTATTTTTTGTGATTTTTTATGTGAAGACACAAAATTTGCAAGCTTAGGCAACGCATTTTTAATATTGTTATAGAGATATATGCCTTTCTTCAGGTCGCTTTCAAGATTATATAAGTCCTTTAATAGGTGGACATTATGCAGATGAATCCTCAGCAGTACATCATTCTTTTGGATAAGTGTCCCATCCTTTAAGCGAATTGGTTGTCCTTTATATTTCGTTAGACGGACTCGGAATATCCCTTTATTATGAGAGCTCTTTTCAATGTACCTGAGCCGAGTAAAACGATAATAAAAAGGATCAAGTAATTTCCATATGAAAAGGAAATAAGAACGCATTCTTGACATGATAAAAGAACCTTCCTCCCTTTACATTCTACTTTGCTACATGAATCTAATGCAAGTAGCGAAAGTCAAAGTTGTAGAAAAATTTATAGCCTCATTATAGCATGCCGGACAGATTTTTAGCGAAAAAAATATTTTTGATAAAAAGCGCTATAAACATTTAAAGTGAACATGTTGAGATGTTTTAATGCTCTATAGGGTTAATGGTGATTCTCTAGAGTATTACAGGAGGTCGATGGACATTAGTTTTTTTGTCACTAGTGCTGTTATTATGGAGATTCACCTCATAATCTTTAGACCGAAAAAACGCCATCATACAAAATGGTCACCAGAAAAAAGCGTTGGAAATGAACGCCCATAAACGAGACTGCTGGATGGATTACCGAGCGATTATACCGTTCGGTTATCTGTATTAAAATGTCCAGGCAATAGCATATACATGCTATGAGGGTGATGGTGATGAGGATGCGCAAATGGTCGGCATCGAAAAAAATGAAACTTCGACATATGAGAGTGCCAAGGAGAGTGAGCTCCTATCGCATCTTTATGATAGCATTAGTCCTATTTTGTGTTATGACGGTATTTGGTGCCATTATTTTGAGTGAAGCCATTAAGCCAACGCTTATGGAGCTTGCTCTAACAGAAGCTGAGCAAGCGGTTATCTATGCTGTAAACTATGGATTAAGTGATCGGACACTGAAAGAGATGCGTCATGACGTCGATTTTAGTAAGGAAAATATTCTTGTTAATGAAAATCGATTTATGCATAAAACCTTTGATAAGGATAGCGAGCCGCAATTGATCACGTTTAATGGACTGGCGATTCAACAGTTCATTGCCCATCGGACGGGGAAAATTCAACATTTTTTGCGCTTGATTGAAAATGGTAAACTATCGATTAATCATGATGGGGATTCCATTATAAAATTCAATAAAAAGCCTGTGGGAATCTCTACACAGGTGCCAATTGGTAGTGTCACGGGTGTCACGCTTCTCAATAATCTTGGTCCGAATATTCCTATTCATTTTGAGGTCATGAATAATGTAGAAACGAAATTACAACAGAAAATTGATCGGGTCGGTATTAATTCTTCTCATATTCAATTGAGTGTTCAAGTACGGGTAAAAATAAAAGTTGTCATGCCTTTTATGACAAAAGCGACATGGATTGATCATCCTTTCCCTATCGTCGAGGAAACCGTAAAAGGTAAAATTCCAAAAAAATTATCGAAATAAGTAAAAGAATGCGGATAGCCATTTTTTCTAATGGTGAGATTCTCTTAGCTTGGCATATTAATCTTAAAATCATTAGGCTGTCACCCATATAGATGAAACGCTTGAAAAAAGGATGTATAAACGGTGGCAGCAGTTCTTCTAAAATGTTTCCCGGGAAATAGTGTGGGGAGAATGCTTCAAAATTTTTTTCATGAAATTGTACTAAATACTTGAAAGTCAAAGAAGGTCAAAGTATAATATGAAGTGTAAAGAATAATGTCTTTGACTTTAACACTCTTCCAAACATATGAATGGCTATTTATATTAGGATAGAGTATTATTTTTCTCATAAAGGTCAAAGATAGTCAAAGTCAAAAATTTATCGGAATGACTGGTACGCAATCTTTCTAATAAATAAGGAGGAATGACAAGATGCGTTGTGATCATTGTAAACAAAATTCGGCAAGTATTGAGTGGACCATTCAAGTGAATGGACAAAGGCAACATCTTCATCTTTGTGAGGCATGCTATCGTGAAATAAAAAATCAAATACAACACCCTCATTCCGCTGCTTCTTTTCCATTGGATGATTTCTTTAAAGAATGGATGCAGCCTTCTATGGGTGCAACGGCACAGCAGGCTCAGTCTCATGTGCAAACGCAAGCTGGACGAGGTGGCAGAGGTGGATTACTCGATGAATTAGGTAAAAATGTCACCGATGTGGCACGATCGGGATTAATTGATCCTGTCATCGGACGTGATAAGGAAGTGGAACGTGTGATCGAAATCCTCAATCGTCGCAATAAAAATAATCCCGTTTTAATCGGTGAGCCCGGTGTAGGGAAAACAGCTATTGCAGAGGGACTAGCCCTTAAAATTAGTGAAGGGACAGTGCCTAATAAGCTTAAAAATAAAGAAATTTATTTACTGGATGTGTCCTCTCTTGTCGCTGGGACGGGCATCCGTGGTCAATTTGAAGAACGTATGAAACAGCTTGTTGAGGAACTACAGCAAAGAACAAATGTAATTGTCTTTATTGATGAAATCCATCAAATTGTTGGCGCAGGTTCTGCTGAAGGATCTTCCGATGCGGGAAATATTTTAAAACCAGCATTGGCTCGTGGCGACATTCAATTAATCGGTGCAACAACATTGAATGAGTATCGAAAAATTGAGAAAGACACAGCACTTGAAAGGCGCTTTCAACCTGTCATGGTAAAAGAACCTACTTTGGAAGAATCTGAAGAGATTTTGAAGGGTCTTCGAGCCAATTATGAAAAATATCATCATGTGCACTATACGGATGAAGCGTTACGGGCATGTGTGCTCTTGTCCAATCGCTACATTCAAGATCGTTTCTTGCCTGATAAAGCCATTGATTTAATGGATGAAGTGGGTTCTAAAGTGAACTTACTTCACTCAGATAATGATGGTGCGTCTCTTCAAGCAAGGCTTGACTCCATTATTGCTGAAAAAGAATTAGTGACCGATAGAGAAGATTATGAACGAGCTGCAGTTTTGCGTGATCAAGAAATGAAGCTACGAGAACACTTGCAACAAGTGGCAAGTGATGAAGATAAACAATCCGTTGTTGATGTTGACATGATTGAAAAGATGGTTGAAGCCAAAACAGGTATTCCAGTCAGCAAATTACAAAAAGATGAACAAAGTAAGATGAAGCATTTGGCAGAGAACTTAAGTGAAAAAATCATTGGTCAAGAGGAGGCGGTGCAAAAAGTATCTAAAGCGATTCGCCGCAACCGTGTAGGGTTTAGAAGAAAGAATCGTCCGATTGGCTCTTTTCTATTCGTTGGACCAACAGGTGTAGGAAAAACGGAGCTTTCGAAAACTCTTGCAGCAGAAATGTTTGGGGATAGAGAAGCTATGATCCGTATGGATATGAGTGAGTATATGGAGAAGCACTCGGTTTCTAAGTTAATTGGCTCACCGCCTGGATATGTAGGACACGAGGAGGCCGGACAATTAACAGAACAAGTGCGTCGCAAGCCTTACAGCATCATTTTGTTAGATGAAATTGAAAAGGCTCATCCTGATGTTCAGCATATGTTCTTGCAAATTCTTGAAGATGGGCGATTGACAGATAGCCAAGGACGCACTGTTAGTTTTCAGGACACGGTCATTATCATGACGTCTAACGCAGGATCGACGACTAAAAAAATCACCGTAGGATTTGGAGAGGATCAAGACGAACAGCCGACTATTGTTCAAGGCTTACAGGATTATTTCCGCCCAGAATTCCTCAATCGTTTTGATGCTATCGTATCCTTCCAAGCGCTTACTAAAGATGATCTTATTGGTATTGTTGATCTCATGCTCAATGACGTGCGAGAAAGCATGAATGAACAGGGAATGACTATTGAAGTCACTGATCGAGCCAAAGAGAAATTAGTGGAGATGGGTTATGTTCCCGCCTTCGGTGCTCGCCCACTTCGCAGAGTGATTGAAGAGCATGTTGAGGATGCTATTGCCGATCTTATGCTTGATAGAGAGGGTATAAAGCATGTCCGTGTTGATGTGAAAAATGATGCGTTAGCTTTACGCGCTGATGTCTAAATTTTATTTTGTGACTGAGGGTACCTTAAAGTCTTATCTTTGAGGATATCCTCTTTTTTAGTTAACGCAATCCCATCAAGCTGGAGCAGGGTGGTGGCTTCTATCATCAGAAATCACCGTGTCGATTTTATCATTATCTTCAATCATGCTGGTGGATTGATCCACTTTATTCGATCCGGTTAGTATGCCAAGACCATTATTGTATTTATTGTGGGTGCGCCAGTCTCTTTGATTATTTTCGCCAATGGATAGAGTGGCATTTTGGTGAAGGCTATTGGTATTGATGTTATCTAATTTCAGTGTTGTCGTATGAGCGGTGGTGTCTTTTTTAGTTGGAATGACATCTTGATTTTCACTGGTATCAGTGATGACGGTGTCTACCACATCATTATCTACCACGATATTAAGCGAGTGGGATAGTATGCTTGATCGCATCGTACCGAAGCCATTATTTATTTTTATATAGGATCGCCAATGATGGGACTGATTATTTCCGATAAATATTCCTGAATTCATTTGCACGCTATTGACATTGAGCGTCGCATACTCTATCTCTAGATCAAGGTCATCATCGCTTATTTTCAAGGTGACTTCTCCCTTCGAGGTTTCTAAGCTATCAGGATTTCTATAGGCTATGATGGGATCAGGCACAATGAGTCTGTCTACATTGCCTTTTCATAGCATGACAAGTAAGCACGACAGGCGCCGAATCATTTCAAGAATAGTGTGCGGTAAGGGAGGGAGAGGGGTTTAACGGTATCTAACAATGGTATAGCTGAAAATCATTTGATACCTGATAATTATAAATGTGAAACTTTTACAATTGAAATTGCTTTTTTCTCTCTCAATGCCTGTTATAATGAAAAAGCAAATGTATAAAGGAGCTGTTCCTATGTCTCAAGAAAACGAACGGTTTGATGTCACGATTATAGGTGGAGGTCCAACAGGGCTGTTCACTGCTTTTTATAGTGGGTTGCGTCAAATGAAAACAAAAATCATTGAAAGTATGCCGCAATTAGGTGGTCAGCTGGCGGCGTTATATCCAGAAAAAATCATTTATGATGTTGCTGGTTTTCCAGAAATAAAAGCGCAGGAATTGGTTGATCAGCTAGTGAAACAAACCGAGCGCTTTGAACCAACCATTGTCCTTGGTCAATCTGTTGAAAAGCTTATGCGCAATGAGGATGGTACGCTCACGCTTACATCTGATAATGGCGACGTGCATCATACCAGGACGGTCATTATCACAGCGGGTGTGGGAGCCTTCCAACCAAGGAGATTGGATATTGATCAAGCAGATGAGCATGAAGGAAAAAACCTTCATTATTTTATTACGGATTTAAATCGATTTGCCGGACGTAAGGTGTTGATTTCTGGCGGCGGAGATTCGGCTGTCGACTGGTCTAATATGCTGGAGCCTATTACTGAGAAGGTCATATTAGTTCACCGTCGTGATAAATTCAGAGCGCATGAACGCAGTATAGAACAGCTGATGAACTCCAGTGTTGATATCAAAACGCCTTATGCTGTTAGTGAATTTTATAAGAATGAAGCTGGTATTTTTGAGGTCATTCTCAAGGATCTAGAAAGGGATGTGATGATCAGCGTACCAGTGGATGATATCATCGTTAGCCATGGGTTTATTTCAGCGCTTGGTGCTATCAAAGAATGGGGATTAGCAATTGAGAAAAACTCCATTGTTGTTAATACTAAGATGGAGACAACTATTGAAGGAGTTTATGCTGCTGGTGATGTCACAACCTATCCAGGGAAAGTGAATCTCATTGCGACTGGCTTCGGCGAAGGTCCGGTCGCCGTTAATAATGCAAAATCTTATATGGATCCAAAAGCAAGAACACAGCCCAAGCACAGTACAGCGATGTTTGATAATAATTAATCAATAAAAATAAAGAGGTTAGGATTAACCTAGTCATTGAAAAGAGTGGTACTTGCCAAGACAATTTGGTAGGTATCACTCTTTTTTTCGACGCACAGGATGCGCTAGCTTCGGCATTGGCACATGGATGTGACGTACTTAGCCGAAGTTCTCTCAATGAATAGGTTTCCCAAGTGGATTTTGGAGAGTATGCTGTTCCCAAGGGAGTTTGGCGTCTTTCACCTTCTTGCTTGAATGTTGTGGATGTCTGCTCCAGAACATTCGCTTTCCGCGGAAAGTGAAGTAGGTTGCTGAAGTGGATTTATGAGCATTATTTAAGGAATGTCTTTGGAAAGCGAGCGTTCTAAAACATTCATCCATAGTAGGCATTCATCCTTAGATATGCCCCCAATCTTTTTATAGTATGGAAAAGTAAAATCATATATGTTATTGAAAATCCCTTGGATTATCTTTGTTAAATGCCAAAACTCGAGAGTCTATTATAGAAATCACGAAGAAATTGATGAAGCAGGGCTTCAGATGGTGCCAAGGATCGATGCCGTGGTGTTATTACGCCGACACTTCGATAGATTTCCGGATCGTTAATTTTTATCTTAACTAATTCCGGTGAGAGCTCCGTGAGAGCTTGTTCCGGGAGGAGGGCAATGCCAAACCCAGCAATGACTAAAGACTTGATTGTGTCGGTATCTTCTCCTTCAAAAGCGAAAAACGGTGTGATTCCTGCTTGTGCACAGGCTTTTTGAACAATGGCGTGAAGGGGGAGCCCCGGACGATAGGATATCCAGGTTTCATTGCGTAATTGATCCAATCGGATTTGTCGTTGATGAGCCAGTTCATGATCAGCGGGGAGAACAGCCAGGAGTTGCTCGCGGTAAAAGATATCACCTTCAACCGTTGAATGTTTTGTAGGAACTGGAGCGGTAAAAGCAATTTCTAAACTGCCTTTTTCAATCAAATCGATCAAATAGTTTAGAGATCCTTGATGAAGCTGAAATGTGATATTTGGATGCTCTTCTCTAAATTTAGCCAGGATCAATGAGAGGGTTTGGACGGATAAGCTGGCGACAAAGCCTAGGCGAATGGCACCTTGCTCGGGATTTAAATGCTCTTGAATTTTTTGCTTGGCATGTTCAATCTCTGCCACAGCTCGTTCAGCATGAGTTAAAAATAATCGCCCAATGTTGGTAAGTTTAATGGTTCTTCCTTCGCGATTAAAAAGCGCGACGCCAAGCTCTGCTTCCAATAAGCCAATTTGACGGCTGATGGCAGATTGAGCGATGTGTAATTGCGTTGCGGCCTCTGTCACATGCTCGGTCTTCGCCACTGCGATAAAATATAAAATTTGCCTCATTTCCATAAGCAAACTCCTTTAAAAATAATTGTTCTTAATTTGAGATTATTAATATATTAATTATATATTGTTTAGAATGATTAGTGGAGATATAATTTATAATAAGACTCTATTATTGATAACATCGAAAAATATGCTGGGAGGTAAGGGAAATGCAACAATCAGGCTTATACCACCCATCTTTTGAACATGATGCCTGTGGCATTGGATTTATTGCTAACATAAAGGGAGTTCCCTCTCATGACATTATAAATGATTCTATTGAAATGTTGCATCGACTGGATCACCGTGCGGGTTACACGGGTGATACAAGCGATGGAGCAGGCATTCTTGTGCAAATTCCACATGCTTATTTTAAACATATTGTACCATTTCAACTACCTAAAAAAGGTGATTATGGGGTAGGTATGTTTTTTTTACCCCAAGAATCGTTTCTTCGCAATAAGGTTGAACAGCTTATTAAGCGGTTGGTTGTTTCTTCGACTTTAAAATGGTTAGGATGGCGAGAAGTTCCCGTTAATCCAACATTTCTTGGAGCTCAGGCAAGGAGAACAGAACCGATCGTTAGACAATTTTTTGTTGCTAAACAAGAGAAGATGGACGCACTCACCTTTGATCGACATCTCTTTGTGTTAAGAAAATCCATCGAAAAACAAACACAGGGTATCTCTGGTGTCTATGCTGTTAGTTTGTCTTCACAAACGATGGTTTACAAGGGTTTATTAAAACCCAAGGCACTTCCTGCTTATTATGAGGATTTAGCTGATGAAGCCTTTGCTTCCGCCTTTGGTTTGGTGCATGCACGATATAGCACCAACACAGCCCCTACTTGGGAGCGAGCTCATCCTTACCGCTATCTCATTCATAATGGTGAGATCAACACTTTGCGGGGCAATATCAATGCGATGAAAGCCAGAGAAGGGAAGATGGCATCAGGGGTATTTGATGTTCCATTTCATACGTTGTTGCCGATCATTGATGAACATGGAAGTGACTCGATGGCGTTGGACAACACTTTAGAATTTTTAACACTGAGTGGGCGTTCATTAGCCAATGCGGCAACCATGCTTGTCCCAGATCCATGGGAAAAGCAACAGCATGTCGATGAATCCATTCGCAACTACTATAAATATTACAGTCAATTTATGGAGCCTTGGGATGGTCCGATGGCTCTGACATTTACAGATGGTCGAGAGATCGGCGCACTGCTAGACCGCAATGGACTAAGACCGGGACGCTATATCTTGACTGATGAGGATAAGCTTGTCTTTTCATCAGAATTTGGTGTCATTGATGTCCCTGATGAAGCGATCAAAGTGAAGAAAAATTTAAGCCCAGGCGAGGTGCTGTGGATCAATCTTGAAGAAGGGCGAATCGTACCAAGCGATGAGTTAAAGCGGCAGCTTGCGACTGAACATCCTTATGGGAGTTGGCTTGCGAAAAAACGCATCACTTTAAACGGTGTTGAAGCTCATGTGGAGGAAATCTATACAAAACTCTTGTTCGGTGCTGAGCAAAGAAAACAATTGCAAAAATTGTTTGGCTATACTCATGAAGAATTAACAAAGATGTTTTTACCCATGGTTACAGAAGGTCAGGACCCCACAGGATCGATGGGGATGGATACCCCCTTGGCGGTGCTCTCAGACCAACCACAGCTTTTATATAACTATTTTAAACAGCTCTTTGCTCAGGTCACGAATCCGGCGATTGACGCTATTCGTGAAGAGTCTGTTACGTCAACGTTAACGTGGTTAGGGGCAGAAGGGAATATTCTTGATTTAAATTCTGAAGGTACAGGACAAATTCAGCTCTTTTCGCCCATTGTGAACACACAGGACCTACAAAAATTGATAGCAAATAATAGCTATAAAACCTTTTTTGCAAAAGCTGTGTTCAAGGCTAATGGCGAGGAAGGAATGCTTGAAGAAGGATTGGCAACCTTATTTGATGCTATCGATCAAGCTATAAAAAATGGTGCAGAATATATTGTCATTTCCGATACAGAGGTCGACGAAACTGTGGCGCCGATCCCAGCTTTACTCGTTGTTTCAGGCTTGCATCATCACCTCATCCGCAACAAAACTCGAAGTAGCATGAGCATTATTGTAGATAGTGGCGAAGCACGAGATATCCATCATATGGCAGCTTTAATAGGCTTTGGTGCAGATGTCATTCATCCTAAGTTGGGCATTGAAACAATCAAGGGACTCATAGAAGAAGACTATCTTCAGGGTTGGGAAACGCATGAAGCGATTGAAACCTATATAAGTACGCTGACAAACGGAATAGTCAAGGTTATGTCTAAGCTAGGGATATCCACTGTCCAGAGCTATCGCGGTGCGCAGATGTTTGAGGCGCTTGGCATTTCAGATGATGTCATTGAACACTATTTTCCTGGAACTGCCTCTCAAATTGGAGGCATTGGTCTCGATATTTTGGCTCAAGAAACATTAATGCGTCATGCGAAAGCCTTCAAGGATTTTGACAAGACATTGGATGCTGGCAGTCAGTTTCAATATCGTCACGGCGGAGAGTATCATAAAATCAATGCCAAAACCGTCTATTCCTTGCAGCAATCTGCAAGACAAAATGATTATACGCTCTATAAAACCTATTCGGAGCTTGCCAATCGTGAGGCACTTACGTCAATACGTGACCTTTTGCAATTTAAGAAGACGAGATCGGTGGTTCCGTTGGAAGAGGTGGAGTCTGTAGCCTCTATTAGTCGTCGTTTTAAAACAGGAGCGATGTCATTCGGTTCCATCAGTCAAGAAGCGCATGAAACTTTGGCAATTGCCATGAATAGAATGGGTGGTAAAAGCAATAGTGGCGAAGGCGGAGAAGACCCTAAGCGTTATACGTTAGATAGTAATGGTGATAGCCGTCAAAGTGCGATCAAACAGGTGGCTTCAGGACGGTTTGGTGTGACAAGCTATTATTTAGCTCATGCTGATGAAATTCAAATTAAGCTAGCTCAAGGTGCTAAGCCAGGCGAGGGCGGGCATCTTCCAGGTAAGAAGGTGTATCCTTGGATAGCTGAAGCAAGGGGCTCTACTCCAGGGGTTGGCTTAATTTCACCACCTCCCCATCACGATATTTATTCCATTGAGGATCTTGCACAATTGATTTATGATCTCAAGCACGCAAATCCAAACGCGCGCATCAATGTGAAACTTGTTTCCAAGGCGGGTGTAGGAACAATTGCTGCGGGGGTTGCTAAAGGTCTTGCAGATGTTATTTTAATCAGCGGTGCTGATGGTGGAACAGGGGCATCGCCAAAATCAAGCATTCAGCATGCAGGACTCCCTTGGGAATTGGGTCTGGTCGAAGCGCATCAAACCTTATTGTTGAACGGGCTGCGTGATCGTGTCGTGCTTGAAACAGATGGAAAATTGATGACAGGTCGCGATGTGGTTATGGCGGCTTTGATGGGAGCGGAAGAGTATGGATTCTCAACGGCACCCCTTGTGGTTTTAGGTTGCGTGATGATGCGGGTGTGTCAATCAAACACATGCCCAGTGGGTATAGCAACACAAGATCCTGAGCTACGGAAACGCTTTGTTGGGGAGCCTGAACATGTGGTTAATTTCATGCAATTTGTTGCTCAGGAAACCCGTGAAATCATGGCTGAGCTTGGCTTTAGATCGATTGATGAGATGATTGGTCGCACCGATGTATTGATGATTCACGATCAAGCAAAAACACATTGGAAAGCCAAATATCTTGATTTTTCTAAGTTACTCACTGTTGTTGAGCCTACAAAATCTTGCGGGAGCTATAAGCAGCGTGAGCAGGATCATAAATTACATGAATCAATGGATAGGAGACGATTGTTACAGGATTGTCAGCTAGCTTTAGAGAATGGGAAACGCGTGTCATGTTCTTATTCAATTTCCAATACGGATCGGGCGGTCGCTGCTACATTGGGACATGAAATTTCTAAAAGATACGGTGCGGAAGGGTTACCAGAGGATACGATTCAGCTTCAATTTCGTGGCTCTGCTGGTCAAAGCTTTGGCGCCTTTGCACCAAAGGGCATGACATTGGCTTTAGAAGGGGATGCCAACGATTATGTCGGTAAAGGATTATCCGGAGGGAAAATCATTGTTAAAAGTACTGTTAATCCTTCGATCCACAAAGAAAGTAGCTTAATAGGTAATGTCGCATTTTACGGTGCAAGTTCTGGTGAAGCTTACATTAATGGACATGCCGGTGAACGCTTTGCTGTTCGAAATAGCGGTGTGGATGCCGTGATCGAAGGCATTGGCAATCACGGGTGCGAATATATGACAGGCGGGCATGTTGTTATTCTAGGGTCTATTGGCACAAATTTTGGTGCTGGTATGTCGGGTGGTGTGGCATATGTGCTTTCAGATGAGACAGATGATCGATTTAAGGTAAAGTGCAATTTAGAATTGATTTTGGTTGAGACATTAGACGATAAGAAAGAAATAATTAGAGTAAAAGAGATGATTCAGCGACATGTGCTTTACACAAATAGCTTGATAGGCTCCGAAGTCTTGGATAACTGGGAGAAATCTGTTTGTCAAATTAGAAAAGTCATTCCAAGTGATTATAAGCACATGCTTCAATCTATTGAGGAAGCCAAAGCTACTGGGTTGTGTGATCAGGCAGCGATTTTAGCAGCCTTTGAAAAAAAGAACGCATCCAAGCCTGTTGTGGTTGATGAAACGTTGGAGCCAGTATAAGGAAGGAGGGAGAGACATCGATGGGGAAATTGACAGGATTTTTAGACTACGACAGAAAAAAGTCGAAAGAACGCAGTCCACGTGATCGTCTCCACGATTGGAAGGAATATCAGCTAGAGTGGTCAGAGGGAATAGTGAAAGAGCAAGGTGCGCGTTGTATGGATTGCTCAACACCCTACTGCCATATAGGCGTTGAATTTAACCAATCATCATTTGGGTGTCCCCTTCACAATTTAATTCCTGAATGGAATGACCTCGTTTACCGAGGTCAATGGAAGGATGCACTTGATCGTCTTCTCAAAACCAATAATTTTCCGGAATGGACAGGAAGGGTTTGTCCTGCTCCATGTGAAGGATCTTGTACAGTGGCTCTCAATGGATCTGCTGTAGCTATTAAAAATATTGAAAAAAGCATCATAGATAAGGGCTTTGAAGAGGGATGGATTGTTCCCCAGCCTCCTGAAAAACGCACGGGCATGCAAGTTGCGGTGATCGGTTCGGGACCAGCCGGCTTAGCAGCAGCTGATCAGTTAAATAAAGCAGGTCACTGGGTAACAATCTTTGAACGTGATGATCGTGCGGGTGGATTATTGATGTACGGTATTCCTAATATGAAGCTTGAAAAAGCGTCGGTTGATCGTCGCATAAGCTTGCTTAGACAAGAAGGTGTTGCCTTTCAAGTGAACACTGAGGTAGGAAAAGATGTGACTATGAACCAGCTTCAGGAAAAATATGATGCCGTGCTTGTCTGCACGGGTGCAACCAAGCAAAGAGACATTGCCATTGATGGGAGAGAGGCAAAAGGCATCCATTTTGCTATGGATTATTTAACCGCAAGCACTAAACAGTTTCTTGATCCATCTGTTGAGATGCTGAAGGGGATGTCTGCCAAGGACAAACATGTTATTGTCATTGGTGGTGGTGATACAGGGGCTGACTGCGTGGCTACTGCCTTGCGTCAGGGCTGTAAGAGCATTGTTCAACTTGGGAAGCACGCTAAGCTGCCAACCAAAAGATTGGGTAATAATCCTTGGCCGGAGCAACCTCAGGTTTTTGAATTAAGCTATGCTTATAAAGAAGCTAAGACTGAATTCGCTGTTGATCCTAGGCAATATACCATTTTAACGCAAAGATTTATCATGGATGAGCAGGATCAGCTAGTCTCTTTGAAAACAGTAGAGGTGGAAGAAGTGATAGATGAGGAGGACAATGTGGTCACCCGTGAAATTCCAGGAACCGAAAAAATATGGCTTGTTGACATGGTATTAGTTGCTATTGGGTTTGAAGGATCTGATAGGGGGTGGCTGAACCATATGGGCTTAAATTATACGTATCGGGGAACGGTTAAAGCAAAGTATGGTCAGTACACAACGAATCTTGATGGAGTGTTTGCTGCAGGTGATGTCCGTCGTGGTCAAAGTTTAATCGTGTGGGCTATTAATGAAGGAAGAGAGGTCGCCAGAGAGTGTGACCGCTATCTCATGGGAACAACCATCCTTCCATAGTTTTTCATAATGAGGGAGTCCAATGTTTATCGATGGACTCTCTTTTTATGACTAATTTTATTTGAAATTAAAATCACTCTAGTGGAGCAATGTCTGTGTGTGTTTCTATGAGCAATGGCATGTGTGTTCTTTGGAGGTTTTTAAGGTCTATAGTGACGACTGAATGAGAAGGCTACAATGTCCAAGACCTCCTCCAAAGCCACTCAAAATCATTGTGTCGCCGGTTTTAAGCTTGTCGGCTTTAAACGTTTTGTGTAAAGCAAAAGGTAAAGAAAGCTCGACAAAAACTTTGAACGGACAAATACAAGAGAGCGATTTCGAAGACTGTGGTTAACAGTGTATGTATGCGTCATGTTGAAATCTTTTTACGTTTACATCATGGGTGTAATGCTTTATAGTTAAATATAAGAATAACAGTGTTTTTATTGTTAGTTCATTAAGAATTTGACAATGAATCAACTTTTGAAGCGATGCAATCTTTTTTATATGGTTGCGTATAAGTGACTAGAAAAGAGAAGGGAGCAAGAGTTCATGTCAAAGATCCCAAAATGGTTAGGAAAATCATTTGTCGCGTTTGTGACGCTGGTAACCTTGGGGACTGTTGTTCCTTCAATTAACTATCATATAGAGCAAAGGTCGTCCTCGAAAGAAAACCTTAACGGAGCAAGCATAGCTGCTCAGCGTTCCGAGCCTGTTGTCGGTGCTCCACCTGTTGATTATGTTGAAGAGGCGACGGAAAAGGACTGGTTTGATGTTGCACAAAATTATGATGACGTCGCTGATTTGCTCCCTCATTTCCAAGCATATGCTTTGAAAGAAGCCAAGGCTCAAGGATTTTCAAAATTTGGCGATAATATTGCCAAACAAGTTGGGGACACATATACGGAGGACATCCTTCCAAAATTTGCGGATGCTGTTGCTGATCTAGGAAAGGGTACTGATGCAGATACTTTGAAAAACATCGTGATCAGTCATAATCCTGCTGGAGGGACTGGAGAGCGGATATTAAATCTGTATGATGGACGCAACGGTAGGGAGCTGTTAAAGCTTCATGTCCGTCGAGATCATCCGCCTTTAGATGGCTATTGGTTCAATTTTCATTATCATACCTATGAAGATCATCACCAGGTGCACCACGAGTTAGGAAAGGTGTACTGGGATAAAAATACTCCGCCACAGTGGCAGGCTTAAAAGAAAACGCCTAGTGCGTTTTCTTTTTCAGTTTGTCAAAGACAGAATCATTCTTAATCATAAATTAATAATAAAGATGTTGTTTTTACGAATTATCTGTGATAGTTTATAGAAGTTTCAACGTGATTATGCTCGGCGACGACGTGGTGAAATAAGAATGATAATGAGTCACTGTTGGCTTGAACAGCGATTGAGGATGATCAGGATGGGCATCGTTGTCTGTGCGTTAAAGCCACCGGTTGCTTTCTTATTGTATCGACGAATAGGGGTCGTGGCTAAACATGGAACTATTCGTTTAGAGTCTATGTATTGTATAGGCTTTTTTACTTTTTTTTAAAACTATAAAACTATAGAAAGGTTTTTTTAGTTGAGCAGTAAGAAAGCAGCAAAGAAAGAAGGCACAGAATGAGATTAAGAGATTGGGATTTAAATTTAAAAATTCGGCTTTTTGGAGAGGGTATGATAAATTTATTATTTTGGATGTTTTACCCTTTTATGACGATTTATTTTTCTAATGCCTTTGGCAAGGGAACTGCGGGTGCGCTTCTCATAGTCACACAGATTATCAGCGTTGCAATAGGCTTAGTGGGTGGTTATTGTGCAGATCACTTTGGTCGAAAGAGAATGATGGTGATCTCCAGCGTTGGTGAGGCGATCAGCTTTGTCATCTTTGCTTTAGCGAATTCACCTTGGCTTACGTCGCCCGTCTTGACTTTGGTTGGTTTTACATTATTAGGTTTATTTAGTCAGCAGCTTTACTGGCCAGCGAGCAATGCGATGGTGGCGGATGTTGTTCCAGAAAAGCATCGCAGTTCAGTGTTCGCTACGTTTTATACATCCTTTAATATTTCTGTTGTTGTTGGACCATTGCTTGGGGGAATCTTTTTCTTCGATTATCGCTTCCCATTTTTGTTAGTTTGCTTCGTTGTTAGCGTGCTGTTGGTTATTATCTTTCAAAAATACATACGTGAGACAGCTCCTGTAGTACAGAAGAGGGAGGTTAAGGAAGATAAATGGTATCGATATGTGACGGAACAACTGCATGACTATCGGATCATGACGAAGGATAAAATTTTCCTCATGTTCATATTGGCAGGCGTCCTTGTGGCACAAACCTTTACGCAATTGGAACTTGCCATGGCCGTTTATACGACGGAAGAGGTGCCTGTTCAGCATGTATTATCATTGGGGAATTTGCACTTTGATATCGGTGGAAGGGAAGTTTTCAGTTGGATTGTTGCTGAAAATGGGCTGCTTGTTGTCTTATTTACGGTTCTTATGACCAACTGGATGACCCGATATAAGGAAAAATCAGTTTTTATGGGTTCGGCGTTTCTCTATGGAATTTCCGTGATCGTATTTGGACTAACGACCAATATTTGGGTTCTCTTTATGTCCATTATCCTATTTACTGTTGCAGAGTTGATGGTTGTTGGTATTCAAGATTCCTTTGTTTCTAAGCTAGCACCAGAGCATATGCGTGGACAATATTTTGCCGCATCCAGTTTGCGTTTTTCATTAGGAAGAACCCTTGCACCGATAGCTATTCCGTTAACGGTGTGGGTGGGTTATTCGTGGACTTTTATTATTTTAGGCGGAGTAGCTTTCGTTGGTATGGGGCTTTACAACCTAATGTTTAAGCTGCTTGGGAAAAAAGAGCAATCTCACTTAAAAATGGCCAAATTATAGAAAGTAAAGGTTTGGATTGTGATTCTAACTTTTTGGACGGAGGGAAGCAAGACATTCACTCTAAAAATAAAAAACCGTCTCAGATCAGTCCCAATAAGGACTTTTCGAGGCGGTTGTTGTACGTCAAGCCTATTGATTTATGCTTTATAAAGCTGTTGAAGCTGTTCAAGGACCTTTTGATCGGCGAGGGAAGTCGTATCGCCGAGTTCCTTGCCTTCGGCAATATTGAGAAGCAGTCTGCGGATGATTTTTCCACTGCGTGTTTTTGGTAGATTATTTATAAAATAAATTTCTTCAGGACGCGCCATTTTTCCGATTTCATAGATAACCTTTGTCTTGATTTCCTGTATTAGGGCTTCTGATTCCTCGACGCCATCTTTCAAGGTGACAAAAGCGGAGATGGCCTGACCTTTGAGCTCATCTTCACGTCCGATGACAGCGGCTTCAGCAACGGAAGGAATGCTAACAATGGCGCTTTCGATTTCCATTGTTCCTATGCGGTGACCTGAGACATTGATGACATCATCGAGACGTCCAAGCACCCATATATAACCGTCTTCATCTTTGTGTGCACCATCTCCGGGGAGATACCATTCAGGAAATTTGCCAAAATAGGTATTTCGAAAGCGCTCATCATCTCCCCAAATGGTGCGCAGCATTGAGGGCCAAGGATGTTTAATGACGAGTGTGCCACCGCTATTGTAGTCCACAGAATGACCTTCATCATCAACCACGTCAGCTATGATGCCTGGTAAGGGGAGTGTGGCTGAGCCTGGTTTTGTTGTCGTTAACCCAGGGAGCGGAGCTATCATGGCACAACCGGTTTCTGTTTGCCACCACGTATCAACAATTGGAAGCTTCTCTTTTCCTACATGCTTATGGAACCACATCCACGCTTCTGGATTAATTGGCTCCCCGACTGTGGCGAGCAACCGCAAACTGCTGAGATCATGTTTTTCTACATAGTGTGTTCCCCACTTCATAAAGGTACGAATGGAGGTAGGAGCAGTATAGAAGGTTGTAACACCGTATTTTTCAATAATATCCCAAAAACGATCGCATTCGGGATAATCAGGCGCACCCTCATAGATGACCACAGTAGCTCCGGCAGAGAGTGGACCATAAACGATATAGGTATGTCCAGTAACCCAACCGATATCAGCACTACAAAAAAAGACATCGCTATCTTTAAGGTCAAAAGTGCTACGCAAAGAGTGATTAACTCCAACCATATAGCCACCAGTCGTGTGAACGATGCCTTTGGGCTTTCCCGTAGTTCCTGAAGTATAGAGAAGATAAAGGATGTCTTCAGCATCCATTTCTTCAGCAGGATAAGGTGCAGAGGACGTTTTGGTCATTTCATCCTGCCAATAGAGGTCACGATCATCAGTCATGCTATAATCGGCGTTTTTTCCAACCGCATTGACTACTAAGACATGCTTAATGGCAGTGCCTTTAACGGCTTCATCAGCAAATTTCTTCAAAGGCACTGGTTTACCACGGCGCCAGCTTGCATCAGCAGTAACAAGGAGCTTGGCATCGGCATCTTCAATGCGATCTTGTAGTGAATTGGCTGAAAAACCGGCGAAAACAACCGTGTGTATAGCACCTATTTTAGCACAGGCAAGCAATGTGATCGGTAGCTCAGGAACCATGGGGAGATAGATGGCCACACGATCTCCTTTTTCAATGCCTAAGTTGTGAAGCATGTGGGCGGCACGATCCACTTCGCGACCTAGCATATCGTAGGTATAAACCTTGCGATCTCCTTTTTCTCCTTCCCAGATAATCGCTGCTTTATTTTTTCTATGGTTTTCACGATGGCGATCGACACAGTTATAAGCAGCATTTAGTTTACCGCCTAAAAACCATTGTGCATGTGGTGGATTCCATTCAAGAATCTTATCAAAAGGCTTGAACCATGTTAATTCTTCGGCTTGCTTAGCCCAATAGGCTTCAGGAGATTTTGTCGCTTGCTCATAGACACTGGGGTCATTGAAATTAGCCTGTGCGGTGAATTGAGGGTCGGGCTGAAACGTTCTGATCTCTTTTAAAAATGTATCAATATTTTTAGACTGGTTTATCATAGATGGTCCTCCTCTTCTGCGAATAAATAAAATGCTTTTTGTAAAATTAACTAGGATCATAATCATATTACTAAAATGACACGATATAGTAAATTCAGTATAATCATATTATAAGCGCTTACAATATATGTTTCAATTCATGTGAATACTTAGTGTAAGATTGAACTTCTTGACAATAAGTCTACTTTTTTGTTAACGTTTATAAAATACAGAAAATTTAATATAAATAATGGAGGAGGCTTGATTATAGAAAGCGTTTACAATATAATGACATGTAGGAGGGGCAACAAGTGTGGTTGCCATGGTTTTAGGCGAAGGCGGAGCCTTTTACCGTTTGAACAGCGTAGGACGTCTTTGTATGTGGACGATGTGTCGACTGACCTTTTGCCAGTCTCTTGTTAAGTGTCAATCCCATATGTTGCTCATAGGTTAGCAGAGAGGTCCTTATTCAGCTGAATTTACCAAAAAAATAATGGATGAATTTTCGTTTGATATTAACTTAGGGAGAATTTTGTCGATAAATTAGAAAGTGGTCATTTTTTATTATGCATAGATTTGCTATATGTGCTGATTGGGTGATCATATTATGAGTGTTGCTTAAAAATGAAGATTAATAGCATTATTTTCGAATTGAGTATTCTATGGTAAACTGGACTGTAGTTAGTTATTGTACCTGGTTGCCAACAGATTGTTTGTTCTATTCACTAGACACGGAGTTTGAAAGAATAATAGGGAATGGGAGGTTTATTAAGTGAAAAAATTGGTTCCTTTTGCCGTAATAGGAGGCATTGTGTTAGGTGCGAATGGAGTGGCATCGGCAAGTACTGGAGACAACGTTATACAGCACGGAGATAAGTATCTCGGGACACATTATACGTTCGGGGCAGCGATTGGTGACACATCACAATTTGATTGTTCCTCATTTACTGCCACTGTCTATAGAGAACTTGGCATTACTTTACCCCGAACATCAAGAGATCAAGCAACGATTGGCGTTGCGGTTAGCCGCAATAATTTACAAAAAGGCGATCTTGTTTTCTTTGATACTGATGGGGACCATGTGATTGATCACGTTGGCATTTATGCTGGCAATAATCAAATGATCAGCGCTCTTATAAATGATGGCATTGCCTACTCTAATATTACATCGAGCTACTGGGATCCAACCTATGTGACTGCGCGCAGGGTATTGTCGAGTAATGGTGGTTCCAGTGCCGTAGACATTTCGACAGGAAAAATTGGTCAAAGTGCATCGTCATCCTATACTGTGAAATCAGGGGATTCATTATGGTCAATTGGTCAAAAGGCAAATCTATCTGTAGACCAGATTAAAATCTTGAATCACCTTACTTCTGATGTCATCTTTCCTGGGCAAAAGCTTGTGCTTTCAAGAGCTACAAAGTCTACATCAGCAAACGGCAGTGCAGGTAAGACGGTTGCTTCACCTTCAAAATCAAGTCCATCATCTTCTATTTATACTGTGAAATCAGGAGACAGTCTGTGGGCGATTGCGGCTAAATATGGCATTAGTGTTGCGGAAATTAAAAATTGGAACGGTTTGTCTTCGGATGTTATTTATCCTAATCAAAAGTTGAGTGTGAAAGCAAAAGCTGTGAGCGTTAGTAAGCCAAGCACGACGATAAACAAACCGAGTGCAAGCGCCGGAACCTATGTGGTTAAAAAGAACGATACGCTTTGGGATATTGCTGTGCACTATCATGTAACGGTGGATGATATTAAAACGGTTAACAAGCTATCTTCTTATATTATTTTTCCGAATCAAAAATTGAAGATACCAGCGGTAGGTTCTTCGAAAACAAGTGTTCAAAATATGCCTAAAGCTACCTCCGTGAAAAAACCGATTGGAAAGTATACCGTTAAGAGTGGCGATACATTATCGGAAATTGCTTTGTTAAATAACACAAATGTAAAGAAAATTATGCAAACGAACGATCTTTCTTCTACGACCATTTTCCCGGGACAATCTTTAGTTATACCTAAGTAGATGGGTATCGATAATTGATAGTTATAAAAGGTCACCAAGGGAGAGCTTGAGCCCTGCGGTGGCTTTTTTGCAACGATGTGAATGGATGATAGCTGGAAAGAAAATATATACTAGCATAATAAAGCAACCGGGCGTTATCTCACCGCTCGGTTGCTTGTTTTTACTGGATGTTGCTGGTCGAGAATTGATTAGTTGCATAGTGAGTAAATTGTTGGTAGGTTTGCTGAATGGTTTGTGGGGATGCAGCAGTGACACTATACCAGCCTTTTTGAAACATCAGGTCATAAATAGCACGTTGGCATTTTTCGGTTTCATTAAATAGTGTCATGATATCTTGATAAAGAGCCTGATGACTCATCTCGTGTAATGCCACTGAGTAGGATGAAGTTAAATATTTTTCTGTTGTGAGACAGTCATCAATGAAATCACGGTCATTCATCTCAGGAGTCTTCGGGATGTTGCTTGAAGGGTTTTGAATTTTATTTGTCATGCTTGCATGCCTCCTGTCTGCATGGTTGAAGAGCTTTGTGTGGATTGCAGATGGTGTTGCATATGATTCAGAAGCATGTGATAGTGACGCTGGTGCATGATTTCCATTTGATGGATGGCGTTTTTGACTTCTGGGTCTTGGACATTTTGCTCGAAGAAATGCGCTTTTTTAACAGCTACTAAATTCCACGACAGCATGTCTTGAAGGTATAAATGATCTTTGGTTGAGATGATGAATGGGGGTTGTTGCATGTACTGCTGTTGTTGCATGTGATGCGCCTCCTAATGGGAATTATTTTATTGTATGAATGAGTTCAATGACTCATATAATCAAGAGGAGTGGAATGTTGATGTGAGTCAATACATCTGAACCAATTATTTTAGACTTAGGCTCATCTCTTAATGTGTTCGCTTTTTCTTTCTCTTATACAGCAGAAAAGAAAAAATAGATGGTATTCATTTCAATAGTAAAAATTTACTTTCTAAATTTTGGAAGTTCATATGGGTTGTAAGTTTTTCCAAATCTATGGTTAAGATGAAGGTATACCCTGTGGTAAAATGAATGTTGGGTGGTTTTATTACTCCATATAATGGAAAAAATTTGATGATGGTGTTCGATATCCGTGCTCTTGATATTGGCAATACTCATTCATGTACTTATTGAGCGTACGTTAATTTAGTGTTGAATGTAATGGGAATAAAATGCTGTGAATGGAGGAGAAATGAGCATGAGTATAGTATTTTATGGTTATTCAACTTGTGGAACGTGTCAAAAAGCCAAAAAATGGTTGGATAAAAATGGCGTAAGTTATCAGGAGATCCCCATTGTAGAATCACCCCCGAGTAAAGTAGAGCTGGAAAAGCTTTATAAGATGAGTGATCTGCCGCTAAAGAAATTTTTTAATACGAGCGGGCATCGCTACAGAGATCTTGGGATGAAGGATAAAATTAATACAGAAAGCGATGATGAACTGCTTAACTGGTTGGCAGGAGATGGTATGTTATTGAAGCGACCGATCGTTACAGATAATGAAAACAAGGTGACGATTGGTTTTAATGAAGAACTTTTTGAAAAAAATTGGCGCTAAAACCTTGCTAGAATGTCTATTACTAGATATGATGAATTGTATAAACGAAGTCACGGAAGGAGTAATTTAATGAGCATACCTGAGGATTTGCGTTATTCAGAAGAGCATGAATGGGTAAAAGTTGAAAATGAGACAGTAAGAATCGGTATCACTAGCTTTGCACAAGATGAATTAGGAGATATCGTCTTTGTTGAGCTTCCAGAGGTAGGGGATGAGATTGTAGCCAATGAATCTTTTGGAAGTGTTGAATCTGTCAAAACGGTTTCTGAGCTTTCCGCGCCTGTCAGTGGCACGGTTGTTTCCGTCAATGAAGCATTAGAAGATTCTCCTGAATTTGTCAACGAGTCTCCTTACGAAAAAGCTTGGATGATTGTTGTAAAGCCGGGTAATGTTTCTGATGTAGACAAGCTTTTGTCACCAGAAGATTATGAGAAGCTAATAGATGAAGAGGATTAATTAGCATGAATATCCAAAGGGCCGCCATTTAGGACGGTCCTTTTAAATATCCTCATGACAAACATTATGAGCGACATTTAGTGTTTGGAAAAGCATGGTATTTGAAGTTTTGACCAAATTTTTCTAAACTGTTCTTGAGCTTCTTTATAACGCCTATTACAGTGAAATAATGAGATAGTGAAGTGAGGAGAGGTAAAGGTGAAAGATTTGTCAGTCGAAGCCTACGAATTGATGGCAGAAGATGGTGCGGTCGGCTTGTTTTTCAAGACGCCTTTTTGTGGAACCTGTCAGTTGGCTGAACAATTGTTGAGCATAACCTTTCAAGCTTTGGATAGCAGGAGTGTACCGACTTACGAGTGTCGAGCTGGAGAGTGGAAGGAATATTTAAACAAATGGCATATTGAAAGCGTACCCTGTTTGATTTTTATAAAAAATGAAAGTATTTTGGAAAAAATTTATGCTTTTGAATCAGTTACAAAGCTTTATCAATTCTATCAACGCTACTCGTAACAAATATTACAATCATATAAACAGCAGCTTGTTTTTGTCATGAAATTGTAGCTTTATTAATGGCTTAACAGTGGTATAAAAAGAGAAAGAGAGAAAAATAGATTCAAGGGAAAACATTTTTAGATCACACATTAGTTGATATCCTTTGAAGCTTTTGAATTATGAGAGGTGACCCCACTGTGCAAACAATGACGGAAACAAATATGCTTACGATAACTTTAGAAGATAGAATTATATGTATACAAAATGGTGATGAAACGCTAAGAAATAAAATTATTCACATCTACCAGCCCTTTATTAAAAAAGTGATATCCAAGGTATGCAATCGGTTTATAGACCATTCGATGGATGAATTCAGCATTGGTCTGTTTGCCTTTAATGAGGCGATCAATCAGTATAAAGAAGGGCAGGGGAGTAAGTTTTTAACCTTTGCTGACATGGTGATACGTCGCCGAATGATTGATTTTATTCGGAAGGAAGCAAGACAAGGTAAGGACATGTATTTGGATCAAGTTGATATGGAAGATGAGGCGCAGTATGGTGAAAGCTACTTAGAACACAAGGTAGCGCTGGAGTGCTTTGAGGAGAAGCAGCAAATTGAAGAACGCCTAGAGCAGATTGAAGCCTATCAGATTTTACTAAAACAATACGGCATTTCTTTTAAAAGCTTAAGCAGGCATTGTCCTAAGCATATGGATGCGCGGGAAAATGCTAAGGTGATTGCGAAAATCCTCGTTTCCAATGATAAACTAAGCCAATATCTTCAAGAAAAAAAGCAATTGCCTATCAAGGAATTATTACAACTCGTGTCTTGTAGTCGCAAAACCATAGAGCGCAACCGCAAATATATTATCGCCTTATCGCTGATATATTTAGGGAAATTTTATGCATTACAGTCCTATGTGGAGCCAGAATCCTTGTGAGTTCTAATGCTCTTTATGGTGCATACATGCTTGAGTTGTAGGATGGTGCTATAAATTCTTTGTAGCTTTAGGTTTTTCTGTGATTGCGTCAGGGAGGGAAGCCGTTGGCTCGTGGAATTATCCTGTCAAAGAAAAGAAGAAAAGTCGTTATCCTAAGAGATGACGGTTACTTTTGTTCTGTTCGATTAAAAAAAAATATGTCCGGCATGATTGTTGGACAGAGTGTTTCTGATTTCCATCTTGTTCCTAGAACAAGTCATAGTCATAAAATGTCATTAATTATTGTCAGTGTCATGGTGTGCATCGTGCTGTTTCTTATCGGCTACCATATTCGACAAAATTATGTGGTGACAGCTTATATAAGCTTTGATTTAGACCCGAGTATTGAGGCATCTGTCAATCGCCATTTAAATATACTAGCCGTTGATGCGATGAATGATGCTGCTCAAAAGCTTGTTCATGATAATGATTATGTACATATGTCTTTAGAACAATTTACCAATAAAATGCTAAAAGGTTTCTCAAAGGTTGGTCATGTTGAAAAAAATGAGAATATTGTTATCAGCACAACTCTGGCTAAGCCTTTGAAAAAAGCAAAACGAGAGCAACTAAATCGAAAAATTATTTCAGATATTGGTTCGCTTAATAAAAAGACAGTATCTACACATAACATTCAAGGTCACTTTAAGATCATCCATTCCACTCTAGCGGATCGTAATGCTGCAAAAAAAGTGGGGTTGACCGCTAGTAAATACTTAGCGTATAAAGTATTAATGAATGAAGGTTATCATCATGTGACTATAGCCGAGGCGCAAGAATTACCGATTCAAGACATGCCTGTACAATTGCTTGATAATGATGCCGCAGAAGTCAGCATGAAGCATCGGTAGAAAAAGCCCTTTATTTGGGCACTCTGGGATAGCTGTAGGGCAGTTTGTCTAATGTTCATTGTGAGGGTTTACATACAGGGTACTGATAGGAATCAGTCACTCTTTTCTGAATAAATTTGGCTTTTCTAATCCAAAATAAAAAGACATATTGTAGTTTTTTATACAAAAATGGGGTGTCGGGATGCTCATTGAAGCGTCAAAAGAATTTATCGATGTCTTAGAAAAGAAAAGTGCACTTGAACCATTGTACAAAAAAAGAAATATTGTTGTATCTTTGAAATGTGAAAATGAAGAAACGTGGATAGCATTTTATGAAGGGAAATGCAGCATATTAAATGCTCAGCCCGATCATGTTAATGTGCATGTATCAGGGGATGTAGCATCGATCAGAGCACTTATGAGCGGCAGTGAACGGTTGATGCTTTTAGAAGTAGAAGGCCTTTTGAAGTTGAACGGTCATTTGCAAGATTTATTAGCTTTAGAGTCCTTGTTTCTACTAACTGGAAAGCGTTCAGCATTATTTAAGAAGTGATGATGCCAACTGGCTGACAAGTTAATCCATGTATGACTAAAAGGGATGCTGGGATTTTTTTATGAAATCTGACAATCCTTCATGTTGATCTTTATGATTTTGTGATTGGATAGGACAGGCACTGAACACTCAGGACGGGCTAATTTTAAGCCGTTTTTCTTGTTTGCTATTGTTGTGTACGTTTGGTTATTTTTATTCTTTAAACAGGAAAGATTATCTATGTTGTATGGCTTGATTTAAAGTAAGTATTAGATTAGAATGATATTAGACTGAGAATTATAATATATTTGGGAACACAATAGCATTTACAAGAAAACTGGAGGTTATAGCATGTCTACATCTACGCTTAAAATTGAGAATCTTCATGTTGCAATTGAAGATAAGGAAATCGTTAAAGGTTTCAACCTTGAGATAAATGGTGGAGAAATCCATGCGGTCATGGGGCCAAATGGTACAGGTAAATCTACGCTTGCTTCAGCATTAATGGGGCATCCAAAATATGAAATTACAGAGGGTACTGTGACATTTGAAGGACAGAATTTGCTGGAAATGGAAGTCGATGAAAGAGCACGTGCTGGATTATTCCTTGCGATGCAATATCCGAGTGAGATCAGCGGTGTAACAAATGCAGATTTTTTACGGACGGCTATTAATGCACGTCGCAATGAGGGTGATGAAATTTCACTGATGAAGTTCATCAAAGATCTCGATAAAAAAATGGATACGCTGGACATGGGTGAAGAATTTGCACAGCGCTATCTTAATGAGGGATTTTCCGGTGGTGAAAAAAAACGTAATGAAATTCTTCAATTAATGATGCTCGATCCAAAGCTTGCTATACTTGATGAAATTGACTCGGGGCTTGATATTGATGCTCTAAAAGTCGTTGCAAAAGGCGTCAATGAAATGCGCTCTCCTGATTTTGGTTGCTTGATTATTACCCATTACCAAAGAATGCTTAACTATATTACGCCAGATAAAGTTCATGTGATGATGCAAGGTCGTATTGTTAAATCCGGTGGTCCTGAGCTTGCGGAACGACTTGAAGCAGAGGGATATGATGGGCTCAAAAAAGAGCTGGGCATCGAAGATGAAGTCGTAAATCATGAAGTGTGAGGGAGGGCTATTTATGGTGACGGGAATTCAAGAGTCAAAATATGATGTCCATTACATCACTGATTTTTCCAAAAAAAGAAACGAACCTGAATGGTTTACAGATATAAGAACAAAAGCATTACAATTGTCAAAAACATTACCATTACCACAACCTGAAAAAACAAGAATTATGGATTGGAACTTCACCGAATTTGAGCACGATGTCTCTTCAAAGATGGTTGCTTCTACAACCGAATTACCTGAACATGTCAAGCGCCTCATTGGACAAGATGAAGAGTCGGGTAATTTATTGGTTTTACAAAATGGTCAAATGGCTTATACTGCCCTATCAGAAGAGCTAAAGAACAAGGGTGTTATTTTTACGGACATGGCGACAGCTTTAAGAGAACACGGCGATTTGGTGAAAAAATACTATTTTACTGAAATAGCAGATTATGATGCGAATCGTCTTACGGCACTTCATGCTGCATTTATAAACAGTGGTGTTTTCTTATATGTTCCAAAAAATGTCGAAATTTCAGTACCCCTTCAAACATTATTATGGCAAGAAAACCCGAATGCGGGTCTTATTAGTCACTCCATCATTGTGGTTGATAGTGGAAGCTCCGTTACTTACGTTGAGAACTATCTATCAGACAAAACTGAAGGGTACGCTGTTGCCAATGTCATTGCAGAAGTTTTTGTTGGTGATAATAGCCATATCCGGTTCGGGGCTGTGGATAATCTTTCTAAAGATGTGACAGCCTATGTGAATCGTCGCGGTCATGTTGGTAGAAATGGTAAGCTTGAATGGGCGATCGGACAAATGAATGCCGGCAATACTCTATCAGAAAACTACACGGCGCTCATCGGTGAGGCTTCTGTCACTGATACGAAAGCTGTTAGTATCGGTAATGGCTCACAAAAGCAGAACTTTACCAATCGTATCCAGCATTTCGGTCAGCATTCGGAGAGTGATATGCTTATCCATGGTGTTCAGCGTCAGCAAGCAAATGCCATTTTTAATGGTATTACGAAAATTGAGCGTGGCGCCTCTAAGTCGGATGGTGAACAAACACAGCGTGTGCTTATGCTCAGTTCGGATGCTCGTGGAGATGCCAACCCTATTTTGCTCATTGATGAGGATGACGTTGTGGCAGGGCATGCGGCTTCAGTTGGTCGTATTGATCCTGTTCAATTGCATTATCTCATGAGTCGGGGGATCAGCCAAAAAGAAGCTGAACGCTTAATCATTCATGGTTTTTTGACTCCTGTTGTCTCACAGCTGCCCATTGAGGGTGTTAAAGAACAGCTTGTCGAGGTTATAGAGGGGAGGGTCAAGTAATGGATGTCCAAGGGATCCGCAGTCAGTTCCCTATACTTGATCAAGAGGTAAATGATCATCCATTAGTGTACTTGGATAGCTCAGCAACCTCACAAAAACCACTTCCCGTTATTGAGGCGATGAATCGTTATTATCGGGAATATAACTCGAATATTCATCGTGGTGCCCATACCTTAGGAGCCAAAGCGACGGATGCTTATGAGAATGCGCGTGATAAGATTCGTCAATTCATTGGTGCCGCAAGCTCTAAAGAAGTCATCTATACGCGTGGAACAACTGCTGGGCTCAATTTAATTTCTTATGCTTATGCGCGCTCTAATCTTTCTGAAGGTGATGAAATTGTTCTGACACCCATGGAGCATCATGCGAATTTAATTCCTTGGCAGCAAGCCGCTAAGGTAACGGGTGCGACATTAAAATATATTCCTATGCAAAAGGATGGTACGCTTCGTCTTGAGGATGTGAGACAAACTATCACAGAGCATACGAAAATTGTGACAATAGCTCATGTATCAAATGTGTTGGGAACAATCAACCCTATTAAAGAAATCACATCGATTGCTCATGAAAAAGGAGCCATCATGGTTGTGGACGGTGCACAAAGCGTTCCTCATATGAAGATCGATGTCGTTGATCTCGATGTTGATTTCTACGCTTTCTCTGGACATAAGATGTTGGGACCTACTGGCATTGGCGTTCTTTATGGGAAAGAACATATTTTGGAGGGTATGGAGCCTTTCGAAACAGGCGGGGAAATGATTGATTTTGTAGATTATTATAATGCGACATGGAAAGAGCTTCCTTGGAAATTTGAAGCAGGGACGATGCCAATTGCTGAAGCGGTTGGATTATCAGCGGCCATTGATTTTTTATGGGAGGTTGGTTTAGAGAATATCCATGAGCATGAAACAAAGCTTGCCAGCTATGCTTTACAACAATTAGAAGCGATTGAGGGCATTCAGATTTATGGTCCTAAGGAACGTGTAGGCTTGGTGACTTTTAATCTAGGTAACCTGCATCCACATGATGTTGCGACGATTTTAGATTCTGAAGGAATTGCTATTCGGGCGGGTCACCATTGTGCGCAACCTTTAATGAAATGGCTGGATGTATTCTCCACTGCTCGCGCAAGTTTTTATTTATATAATACGACATCGGAAATTGACGCACTTGTTGAGGGATTAAAGAAAACAAAGGAGTATTTTAGTGATGTCGATTAAAAATTTAGATCAACTTTACAGGCAGGTCATCATGGATCATTACAAAAAACCTCATAATTATGGGCAAATTGATTCCAAAGATAAGATCACAATTGATATGAATAGTCCTACATGCGGAGATCGTATTCAATTACATCTTGCTATCAAGGATAATGTGATTGAGGATGCGAAATTCACGGGAGAAGGTTGTTCTATTAGCCTTTCCTCTGCTTCAATGATGACAGAAGCGGTGAAGGGATTAGCCGTTGAAAAGGCGTTGCATCTGTCTAAGATTTTTTCAGACATGGTTCAGGGAAAAGAATGGGATGACGATGACCTTGATTTAGGTGATCTTCAGGCACTTCAAGGTGTTTCTAAATTCCCCGTTCGGGTTAAATGTGCTACATTGGCTTGGAAAGCAATGGAGAAGGGGATTCGTGAAAATCCATCATAATCTTAAAACTTTGTGTTCATTTGTGTTAAGATAGAAATATGGTAAATTTGAATTGTTGTCACCAATACCCAAAGGAGGGGATTCCTCATGGCAAAAAAAATGCCGGAAATCGGTGATTATAAATATGGATTTAGGGATAAGGATGTTTCTGTCTATCGCGCTGAGCGTGGACTAACAAAAGAAGTGGTTGAAGACATCTCACGTCGGAAAAATGAACCGAAATGGATGCTTGATTATCGCTTAAAAGCGCTTGAGCATTTTTATAAGCGCCCAATGCCACAATGGGGTGGTAATTTAGATGATCTTAATTTTGATGACATTACGTACTACGTCAAGCCATCTGAAAAATCGGGTCGGACATGGGATGAAGTGCCTGAAGAGATCAAAAATACTTTTGATAAGCTCGGTATTCCTGAAGCAGAGCAAAAATATTTAGCCGGAGTTTCTGCTCAATATGAATCTGAAGTGGTTTACCATAGCATGAAAGAGGATCTTGAAGAAATGGGCATTGTCTTCAAAGATACTGATTCTGCCCTTCAAGAAAATGAAGAGCTCTTCAAAGAACATTTCGGTAAGATCATCCCTTATGCGGACAATAAATTTGCGGCTTTGAATTCAGCTGTTTGGTCTGGTGGCTCATTCATCTATGTGCCTAAAGGTGTGAAATGTGAAACCCCATTGCAAGCTTATTTCCGAATCAACTCGGAGAATATGGGACAATTTGAAAGAACGTTGATCATCGTTGATGAAGGCGCATCTGTCCACTATGTTGAAGGATGTACTGCGCCTGTTTACTCAACGAATTCGTTGCACAGTGCGGTTGTAGAAATCATCGTTAAAAAGGATGGCTATTGCCGTTATACGACCATTCAAAACTGGGCTAATAACGTCTTTAACCTTGTAACAAAACGCGCCGTTGCAGAAGAAAATGCGACAATGGAATGGATCGACGGTAACATTGGTTCGAAATTGACGATGAAATATCCAGCCATCTTGCTCAGAGGCGAGGGAGCACGTGGCAATACACTATCCATCGCCATCGCTGGTAAAGGGCAGCACCAACATGCTGGTGCCAAGATGGAGCATCTTGCTCCCAATACGTCATCCACGATTGTATCTAAATCAGTCTCTCGTAGTGGCGGTAAGGTCACTTATCTTGGTAAAGTCCATTTTGGACCTAAAGCTTCTAACTCGCGCTCAAACGTTGAGTGTGATACGTTGATCATGGATAATGAATCCACTTCGGATACGATTCCATATAATGAAATCAATAACGAGAATATTTCTCTAGAGCATGAAGCTAAGGTCTCCAAGGTCTCTGAAGAGCAATTGTTCTATTTGATGAGCCGCGGGGTTACCGAGCAGGAAGCAACTGAGATGATCGTCATGGGTTTTATCGAACCTTTCACGAAGGAATTGCCAATGGAATATGCCGTTGAAATGAACCGTTTGATCAAGTTCGAAATGGAAGGCTCTATTGGTTAATTGTTTAAAGCCCTGGTGCAATAATGATTGCGCTGGGGTTTTATTTATAAAAAAATGTAAGATGTATCGATTCGATTCAAAGGCAATTTTATATTTTTTTGGTATAGATGATGAGCTTTTTGAGTTCGTCTTTTTTATTTTTAAAAAATTATCGGACAACTGTATCATAGCAATAAAGCATAGGGTATAGTTATATGAGTGGGGATTATAAGTAAAGAATATGTAAAAAAGAGAAGAAATTGAATCTTTATTGAAGAAGGATAAATAAAATCACCATGAAATAATTGGTATAACATACGATCTTAGAGGAGTTAAGGGTATGAAACTTATTGCTATTGATTTAGATGGTACTTTGTTGTCTGAAGAAAATAGGGTTACGCCAGAAAATGTCGAAGCATTACAAAAAGCACAAAATCAGGGGAATATCATCATGATATGCTCTGGTCGATCTCCAGAAGACATTCAGCACGTTTTGAGAAAACATGGAATTTCATGCCCTTTGGCAGGGTCCAATGGAACCATTGTTCAAGTTAATGGGAAGCTATTGGAGAGTATTTCCATGGATAAAGAAAATGTTATGAAAATTGTAAAGAAGTTAAATGAAGATAAAATTTCATATCAAGTCTATACTAATCGTGGGATTTTTACCCCTTCGGATTGGCTTGAACGAGCAGAATTGACCATGAAAAAGGATAATATTCAAGCAGATGACTTCATAAATGATATTTTTAGGGGGATTGCTGAACAAATATGTCCATCCGGTATCATTAAGCAATTTGATAAGAGCAGTGAATGGTTTGATATCCCAGATCTGAGTATTCAAAAATTGTTTTTACTTACTTTAAATGGTGGTACAAAATCAAATGTAATTGCATATTTAGATGGAATTTCCGGAATTGCCATCACCTTTTCAAATCTTGTGAATGTCGAAGTGATGGATCAAAAGGGAAATAAAGGAACAGCTTTAAAAAGGATGGCCGAATATTACGGTATTCCTATGGATGACACTGTGGCTATTGGAGACAATTTTAATGATATTCCCATGCTTCAATCAGCTGGGCTTTCTATTGCTATGGAGAACGCTGAGCCTTTAGTAAAAGACATGTGTGATGTTATGACATATTCCAATAGTAAAAATGGTGTTGCTTATGCAATAGATAAATATATTTTGAATTAAAGAACTCTTAATTACCTTTAACACTATTTTTAACTATAGATAAAGGAGATCAGAATATGGTTAGATTTGGTGTAATAGGGACAAGCCAAATCACTGAGTCATTTCTACAAGCGACAAGTCAATTAGAGAATGTTTTTGTATCTGCCGTATACTCTAGAACGAGTGAGCGGGCAGCGGAATTTGCAAAAAAATACGGAGTAATACTGACATTTACTAATTATGAAGACTTAGCAAAAAGCGCCGAAATTGATGCAGTTTATATTGCTAGTCCCAATTCTTTTCACGCTCAACATGCTATTCTTTTCATGAATTATGGCAAACATGTGTTATGTGAAAAACCCATTGCATCCAATGCTTCGGAAGTACAAGAGATGATTCAGACAGCTAGGGCAAACAATGTGTTACTTATGGAGGCTTTAAAACCTACACTTGTTCCTAATTTTAAAAGTGTACAGCAACATATACATAAGCTTGGTAAGGTGCGTAGATATATGGCAAGTTATTGCCAATATTCTTCTCGTTACGATGCGTATAAGGAAGGTGTGGTGTCGAACATTTTCAATCCAGTGTTCTCGGGAGGTTCCTTGATGGATATTGGTATTTATTGTCTCTATCCTCTTATTGTATTATTTGGCAAGCCGCTTGAAATTCGAGCAAATGGTTATTTGCTTGAATCAGGTGTTGATGGGGAAGGGAGCATTTTGCTGAAATATGAGGATATGGAAGCAGTCATTATGTATTCTAAAATTACACAATCTAGGCTTCCTTGTGAAATACAAGGAGAGGAAGGGAATATGACAATAGATAAGATGAATGTACCCGAACAAGTAGAAATTTATTATAGGAATGGAACCGTAGAGAATATTACACGATTACAGAAAAACCATTCGATGTTTTATGAGGTAAAAGAATTTATTGAATTAATTCAAGCAGGGAAGATGGAATCCTCTATAAATTCTTATGCCAATTCTCTAGCCGTCATGGAGATTATTGATGAAGCTAGAAAACAAATTGGCGTTGTGTTTCCAAGTGATGAGAAATAGTACACAGTCATTTCTCAGAAAGAAGATGTAGATTCAATTTGATGTTTCTTCGGTAGAGAGGCGAGCTCTTTGAGCTTGTCTTTTTTTGTCTTATTGATAGGTTTACGACCACTTGTGTACAGGTTAAAAATATGTAAAAATTGGAAGGAGTTGAATCTTATTTAGGGAGGTAGTCTCATGTTTGTTGTTAATGTAGAAGGAATAATTATGAAAGAAAATAGAGTATTAATAGGTAGAAGAAGTATAAAAGAAGAACATGCTGGAGATCAGCTTTCCTTAATTGGTGGTACGGTAGAAACAGCAGAGAGTTCAAATGATATTTTAGAAAATAATTTAAAGAGAGAAATCATGGAAGAAACGGGGTTGGAAGTAGGAAATTTTAAATATGTTAATAATACTTCCTTTGTCACGAATTCAGGAACGGACGTCATCAATATAGTATTTTCCTGTGATTGGATATCAGGAGAGGCTGTTGTTAAGGATAAGGATGAAGTTTCTGAATTGTTTTGGATGACTTTTGACGAAATTATTAATCATGAGGCAAGTCCGTTTTATTTAATTGATAGTGTTCAAGTTTACAAAAAAGGATAAAAATTAAAAGTACGTTTTTAAATTATGTATTTTTATTTTTTCTTTTTCATTCAAGCTTAAGAAATAAGCATGTTTGTGTAAATTTATAGTAGACAGCCTTTACTCTCATTTACATAGTGGTTAAAAGGAGAGACGATCTCATGGCATCATTTTATTAAAAAATAAATGATTTAACCCCTAATATTTTCCTTTGAAAATAAGCTTTAGGGAATTTTTTATGGGAAATGACGGCTATGTCCGTAGGGTATTGGTAAGCGTTATATTAATAAATTTAAACTTTTTAAAAATTATGTAAATGCAATTGATAATTTATGGAATTAAGGATTATAATAACAATGAAATTGGAATAACTGGAAGAATTACCAAATCGATTGTATGAAAGAATACTGTTTGGTTTGGATCGATGAATTGGAATATTTATTACAGTAGGGAAAATGGGAGGAAAGTAAGATTGAAAATTAAAAGAATTTCAGAACATATTTGGAGCATCAGTAGCTGGTTTATTATTCCTTTTAATGTATGGCTTGTAAAAGATGATGAAGGTGTGAGTTTAGTTGATACCGGCATCTCGACGATGGGAAGTGGTATTTTAAAATTCATAGATAAATTAGATGTAGATCCTTTATCGCGAATTCTTTTAACACATGGTCATTCTGATCACGTTGGCTCAATTAAAAAAATAAGATTAAAGCGTGAAGTTCCGATTTATGCACATCGAGAAGAAATACCTTATATGGAGGGCAAGTTGCCATATCCTCGTAGAAAAAAATCTCAAGCTCTAGTAGAATCCTCCATCGCAACGCCACTAGAAGAGGATGCATCTAATAATTTGACATCAATAGGAGATCTCATGCCTTATCATACTCCGGGACATTCCCCTGGACATGTTGTTTATTATCATCAAAAAGATAGCGTTTTAATAGGAGGTGATTTATTTACAAGTAGACGTCACAAGTTGCAAAAGCCAATGGCAATGTTTACTGGTAACATGGATCAAGCTATAAAAAGTGGTCAAATCGTGAAATTGTTGAAACCGAAAATCCTGTGTGTTTGTCATGGAAGTACAGTTCAAAATCCTCATGAACAATATGATGTGTTGCAAAAAAATTACTTTCATAATAGGAGGAACGCATGGACAAATTAAAACTTTTTTGTTTTCATCATGCTGGAGGCTCTGCAAGGGTATTTACGCCATGGAAGAATTATCTCAATGATTTTATTGAATTATGCCCTATTGAATTATCTGGTAGAGGAAGCAGGATGAATGAACTATTTTATCAAACATTTGAAGAGGGATTGAATGATGTATTCCAAGTAATATTGAAGGAAGTGGGTGACTCTCCTTATGCATTATTTGGTCATAGTATGGGGGGAATGATGGTATATGAATTATGTCATCGAATTCAAAAAATAGATTTTCGGAATCCAGAACACATATATTTTTCGGGGATGGAGGCACCGGGACCGGGTATCACAGCCAAAAAAAGTGAGGGTAGGATTTCTGATACATGGATTGAGGAAAAGATATTTCAGTTAGGGGGAATGCCAGAGGAACTCATGCATAATAAAGAAATATTAAAGCTATTTATGCCGATATTGCGTTCTGATTTCCATATGTTAGAGACGCATCAATATAATGAGCTAGATGAAAAACTAAATACTGATATTACTATTTTAAATGGAGTAAGTGATGATATCGTTACAAATGATAGTGCAAAATGGCAAGCTGTTACATCTAAAGAGTTAAACATCTATACTTTTGAAGGTGGTCACTTTTTCATTAATGATCATGTGAAAATGATCGTGGAAATCATTAATCAGACATTGAAGGGTCATGAAAATCTTATTCATGCTTAATCAATTTGGATTGTGTAAATGGAGGTTTTCTATGAGTGAATGATTATTTGAATGAGTTAAAAAACTTAATTATGCTTCATGTTCAATCCCAACAGCTAGACAAAAGTAAATGTCTGTCAGTCATTAATCGGATTCAACGGGAAGAAGGAAATGAACAGGGTTCTTGGACCTATGAATGGATGTCTTTGGGCAATGATTATTTACATGATAACCAAAAACTTGCTGCTGTACAATGTTATAATTTTGCAAGATTTCCTTATGTAGATGCCAATGCTCGTAAAAGAGCTTATGTAAAATGTGTCACTGTTTTTACAAAATGGATAAATGAGCAGCGTACGACTATAGAAAGACGGACGATATATTTTGAGGAAGAGAAAATCCCAATATATGTATCTGGATTTGACGTTCAAAAACGACCATTGTTAATAGTGATTGGAGGAATTGTTTCAATAAAAGAGCAGTGGCACAAATTCCTTTTGGATGGTCCACGTCTTGGATTATCAGTCATTGTTGCAGAATGCCCGGGAGTAGGAGAAAATCCATTGACATACGATCATAAATCTTATCGTATGATTGGAGCTTTAATGGATGCTTTTTCCGATCAGGCTGATGTTGACCACACTTATTTTGTGGGGATGAGTTTCGGCGGAGCCCTTGGAATCAAATATGCTTTGGAAGACAGTCGTATTTGTGGCATTACAACCGTTGGTGCCCCTTTAAAATACTTTTATATTGATAGTGATTGGTTTCGAAAAGTACCTGATACGACGAAAAAAACACTGGCTCATCTGTGTAAGGTAGATCAAGAAGATTTGTTCAGCACCATTCAATCCTTTGTCATTGATGATGGGGAAGCACAGAAGTTGACGATGCCTTTACATTATATATTCAGTAGGCAAGACGAGATTATACCTCTAACAGAGAAGCAATATTTAAAAAATAATGTGTCCCAATTAGAGCTTATTGAGTTCGATGATGTCCATGGATCACCGCATCATATGGGGGAAATACAAAAATACATCCCTTTAAGTATAATGCGTCAACATAAAGGAAAGTTTACTTTTTTAAAATGGGTTTTAAGGTTTTTGTTGACTATTGAGACGATCAAAAGGAGGATCCGGACTTTTTCTATACAAGGGAGTGAAATCATTGAGAAAAAAAGATAGGTGCGTAGTTACTGGTATCGGTATATTGAATTCCATAGGGAACAATAAAGAAGAAGTTCTCGGTAACATGAAAAAAGGGACGACAGGTATTCATAAAATTACACGATTTGAAACAGATAAATTTATGAGCCAAATTGGAGCTGAACTTAAGAATTACGATCCTAACATGCATTTTTCAAAAGCTGAGCAAAAGATGTACGATCATTGTGCACAATACGCCATTATTTCAGCTAAAGAAGCTATTGAGGATAGTCATTTGAATTTGGAAGAAATGAAACAACAAAGAATTGGTTTGGCATTTGGAACATGTAATGGTGGCATCAATTCCCTTGAAGAACAGGGAAATATTAAACAATTAGATCAAAAAAGAACCGCTCGCTACCCTTTTTATCAACAAGGAGATGATGTCGCAACATTCTTTGGCTTGAACGGACCAATTAACACACTAAACACAGCTTGCGCTGCAAGTGGAAATGCGATTGGTTTTGCTTACGATATGATTACTGAAGGATATGCTGATGTCATGTTAGCCGGTGGGTCGGATTCGATGTCCCCCACTGTATACGCAGGCTTTAATGTTTTACAAGCGCTTAATTCTGAGCCGTGTTCTCCTTATAGCGATAAGTTGGGGTTAAGTCTTGGTGAAGGTGCGGCATTTGTTGTTCTAGAGCCACTAAGTAAGGCATTAAAACGGAAAGCTTTTATCTATTCAGAGATTTGCGGCTATGGCTTAAGCAGTGATTCTTATCATGAAACAGCCCCTGATCCAGAGGGGGCAGGCATTCGCTTTGCTGTTGAACTTGCTCTGAAGCAATCTGGTGTAGATAAAGAACAAATTGGCTATATCAATACACATGGCACGGGTACGAAAGCAAATGATTCTGCTGAATTAAAAGGTCTTGAAAACTTTTTTGGAGAAAAGTTATTTTCAAACATCTTGTTTAGTTCTAGTAAAGCCTATTTTGGTCACAACCTAGGAGCTGCAGCGGCAATTGAATATGTAACAACACTTCTAGCTATGCAAGAAGGATTATTACCTGCCACAGTGAATTTTGAAACAGCTAGGGAAGGCTGCGAATATCAGAATTTAATTAGCAACAATATGAAACAAGCCTCACCAGAATATTTTCTTTGTAATAATTCAGCTTTTGGTGGTCATAATGCTTCAATTGTATCAAAAAATTGGAATAAAAGTCAAACATCAATTGCACCTATACCAAGAAGCAATAAAACAGAACGAGTGGTCATTACTGGAATGGGTATGATTAATGGTCTCGGACATATTCAGGGGGGTGCCTTTGAACGTATTTTTAATTCGAATGCTCCTATCGATGAGTGTTCATTTTCCTTAAAGGAATATGATCAATCTTTATACCAACGACGAATGAATCGATTATCTCAATTTGGTATTGGTGCAGCTGATCTGGCTTTAAAGGACGCAAATTTAGAAGTAACAGAAAAAAATCAGCAAAAAATTGGATTAATCTATGGAACATCACGTGGTACGCTGCAAAGTGCTGAAAAATATTTTAACAGCATATTTGAAAATTCACCTGAGTATGCCAGTGGGATTTATTTTCCTGACCTGGTTGTAAACTCAACAGCGGGAAAGATCGGAAAAAAATTGCAAATTAAAGGATACAGCAGTTCATTGAGTACCGGAGGAAATGATGGATTAATGAGTGCTTTTTATGGATTTGAAGTTATCAGAAAGGCGATTCATGACGACTGTCTTGTGGGTGCTGGGGACGAGCATTCAGAATTATCACGAGCCATTGACATAGCTTATGGGTTGGATGATAGTGAATTTCCATGTTTAGAAGGAAGCTCCTTCCTTACCTTGACCAGTTTGAAGCAGGCTCAAAATCTTGGGAAAAAAGTTTATGCGGAGATTCTAGGGGTAGGCACCACGTTTGAAGGAAGTTATGATGAATCTTCTTCTTTTGGAATACAGATGCAAAAAGCTATTGATCAAGCCTTGGAGCAAGCTGAAACAACAGCAGATGAGATAGATTTTATTTTCTATAATTCGGATGGTCGTCCAAAGAGATTAAAGGGCATGAAAGAGCAGCTAGCTCAGAAATTTAAGAATCAAAAAATACTCTGTTTTAATGATCAAATTGGATATGGAGAATCAACGAGTTCTTTAAATCATTTATATCTTGCAGCAGAATATATCCATTTTGGTTTAAAAATACCGCGTTATGCAAGACAAATAGCGCCTTCAGTAGAAGAAACCCATGAAGGGGGTGTTAGTCGGGGACTGGTTGTTAGCTCTTCCGTTAATGGTAACAATATTGCAATGGTTGTTGGTAGTGTTAGGTAACGATCTTTTTTGATAGTAAATTAAAATTTAAAATTTCAAGGAGGAATTTTCACATGAAAACTATCGAAGACATCAAATCTACAATTAAAGAGGTCATCTTAATTGAAAGATTAGAACTTGAAGATATTACAGCGGCTGAAATTAATGATCAAGCATCTCTGTTTGGGGACGGTCTCGGTCTTGATTCAGTGGAAGCACTTGATGTTGTTGCAGGACTTGAAGAAGAGTTTGGAGTTAAGCTCCAGGGAATGACTGAGGAAGAAATCCGCGAACACTTTTATTCTGTTGAAACACTTGCTAGCTTTGTGGCTTCTAAAAATGATGTTGTTACAAAATAAGATTGCTATTGTTACCGGTGTGACACGAGGAATTGGCAAGACGATCTTTTATAGACTAGCAGAGGAAGACGCCTGTGTTATAGGAATTTATGCCAGTAATGATCAGGCAGCTCATAGCATTGAGAATGATTTTAAAGAAAAAGGATACAAGGGGATGCTATTTAAAGGGTCGATTACAGACCGAAAATTTATATCTAATATTATGAAGAATGTGAGTGAAAGATACAGTAAGATTGATATTCTTGTCAATAATGCTGGGGTAACTGGAGATCAGTTCATTGCCCAAATGACACATGAGCAGTGGAATCATGTGTATAGTACAAATTTTCTTGGTGCTTATATTTGTTCAACAGAAGTTCTTCCGTATATGGAAAAACAACATTATGGAAATATTGTCAATGTGGTATCTACAACAGGAGTTCTTGGTCGAGAGGCTCAGAGCAATTATGGAGCATCTAAAGGATCGATAATGGGCATGGCACGCCTCTTAGCAAGACGATATGCTCAGAAAGGATTGAAAATTAATTCAGTTGCACCAGGAATGATTAATACAACGATGATAGACCATGTTCCAAAAAACAAGCTGGAAAACTTCCTTCGGTTTACAAGTGAAAAGCGATTAGGTGAACCAGAGGAAGTGGCAGATGCAGTTTTATTTCTGTCCAGTGATTTATGTGGATATTTTAGCAACACCGTCTTAAAAGTTGATGGTGGATTTCTAAGGTAAGGGGGGAAAATCTTGGAACAAAGAGTGTTAATGACAAGCGGTGATCAAGAGTTTAATCAGTTGATCGCAACGTATTTACTCGAACAAGGCCATCGAGTTACTGTATGTTTTCAAAATAAAGATCTGAGCGATGACTATTTTTCATCTATACGTTCGGATCTGCAAGCAAAATACTATTCTATTGTGATAAGTAACATCAATGGAGATTGGATAGAGTATGTGCGGAACGAAATAGAGAAGACCATGAATGGTTTGGACATATTGATTCATGGAAATGAAATGGTTGATGAAGATTTTTTGTTCGAACAAAATATGTTGGGATTTGGGGAATATATATCATCACAATTCAATCGGATGTATCTATTTAATAAGATGGCTGCGCAATTCATGATGAGACCAAAATCAGGGAAAATTATTTTTCCGTTGATTTATGATCCGCTATATTATGCAGATTATCCAAGTTCACCCATTTTTAATCAGGGGAAACTATCGATGATGAAGTGTTTGTCTCATGAATTATCCGCCTTTAAAATTAATGTTAATGCCATGACATTTGGCTATCATGAAAAAGACTCTGACCTTTCGAAAAAAAAGGAAACTAAACAAATGGTTGAGATATTTAGCTTGAAGCCAACGCTTGTAGAGTTAAAAGAAATGATCCCAGCCTTGGAGATACTTATCAATCCTCCCGTGCAAAATATCGGGGGAGAGAATTTTCATATTGGTGCTGGGATTGAAACCAGTTTGTAAGGGGATAGAAGTATGGACGTGACTATTTTAGGGGTTGGCACATTTCTTCCCGGAGAACCTATTACTAATAAGAAAATGGAGGAATTGTTTTCAATTCGAGAAGATTGGATTGATCAGTTAATTGGCACCAAAACACGTTATTTTGCGATCGATTTTTCTGAATGGGAAGTAAGATACAAGTTAGAAGATCTCTGCAAAAAAGCGGCTTTGAAAGCAATAGAACAGTCAAAATTGAGACCAGAGGACATTGATTTATTGGTTATGTCGACAGCTACACCCGATCATTTGATGCCGGCGACAGTAAATCTGGTTGCAGATCAGTTAGGCTTAAATAATGTTCCAACTTACGAAATACAAGCGGGCTGTTCGGGAGCATTGCAAGGGATTGACATTGCCTATCGTTTTTTAAAGAGTGGTGACTTTTCAAATGCGCTCGTGATTGGCGGGGATGTTTGCAACAAGTATATGGATCTAAATCAGGATTTTCAGAATCTCCGTTCATCAGAACTTATTAACTATGCTTTATTTGGAGATGGGGCAGGGGCCGTTGTTTTATCGACACAAAAGCAAAGTGATGGAGTTAAAATAAAGAATATCCACAATAAGTTTGTTGGATTAAACCGAGAGCCAGGGCAAATCATGAATTGGTTTGGGTTTATTCCAGAAAATATTTCAGACATGGACAAGAGAGAGCGACGTAAAAAATTTACATCTGCAAAAGAAGATTATAAAGCTATAGAACAACATGTTCCAGTTATGTCTAAGGAAGTAATAGAGGAGTTATTATTATCTGAAAATTGGGAAAAAAATGAGGTTGAGCACTATCTTCCGCCACAATTGTCAGGAAATATGACCGATAAAATTGTTGATTTTATTGCTATTGACTCCTCTAAGGCCATTAATTGTGTGCGACACACTGGGAATAATGGTAATGGACTGCCCTATATACAATTGCAGGATTTATTAAAAAAGATGAAGTCTGGGGAACGGGCGATTGGTGCTGCCATAGAATCGTCAAAGTGGATCAAAACTGGAATCTCATTGATAAAAGATTAAAGAGGTGGCTTTATATGAATGAGGAGGAAATAATTGCTGCTTTAAAAAAAATGAAAAAAGAAGGAACCTTAAGCAAGAGCTTGCCTCAAGTTATTGAATACGCAAAGGAATTATCCTCTAACTCGTTAGAAAAGGCTGGCTATATTTTGCGGGATATCTCCTTTGCGGACTGGATGCACCCAGAAGCTGTTGATCTAAAACCAATAAAAATAGCAGTCATTAGTAACTTTACGGCTGATTCTCTAAGCCGGTATTTATGTGGGCTACTCATTCAAGAAGGAATATGGCCGGAATTTTACATTGCCCCTTATAATCAATATGTTTATCAATTGATGGGCGAGAAAAGTGATCTGTACCGATTCGAGCCTGATATCACATTTTGCTTGTTAGACGAGATGTTGATTTTTGAAGAATGCCAAGATGATGATTGGACAGTAGAAGATATCAAGTATGGTGCAAAGCAGAAAATCGAGCAATTAAGGCTCCTTATTGAAATGTATCAGAGACACTGTAAAGGATTGCTCGTGTTAAATACCATTCCTTTTCCTGAAGAATTGCACTCAGTCGTTATTGATTATAAATCAAAAGCGATGCTAAGCAAGGAATGGCGTTTATTTGAGGCTAATTTATTGGGGTTTTCAGACCATTATCAGCAGGTGATTACTTTAGATTTAAGCATATTGCTACAAAATGTATCGCAATATCGTGATGCTCGACTTTCATATTATGCCAGCATGAAGATGAGTGATGAGATGCTGCTTGCTATTTCCGAGGAAGGGTTAAAGATTTCCCGTTCAATCTTAGGGTTAAATAAAAAATGTTTAACCCTTGATTTAGATGAAACACTATGGGGTGGCATTGTAGGAGACGATGGACTAGATGGTATTCAATTGGGGAATACATCTCCTGGAAACATCTTTATTGATTTTCAAAATAAAATAAACATGTTGAAAAAACAAGGTGTTTTATTAGCTATTAATAGTAAGAATGAGGAGAAAAATGTAAAAGAAATATTCGAAAAACATCCTGATATGGTTTTAAAACAAGACGATTTTGTAATAATTTGTTCAAATTGGAATGCCAAGCATGAAAATCTTAAAAAAATAGCATCACATTTAAATATTGGGTTAGACAGTTTTGTTTTTTTAGATGATAGTCCATTTGAACGCAACATGGTACGTGAATATATGACAGATGTTACTGTGCCCGAAATGCCAAAAGATCCTTCCTTCTATGTAGAAACACTTTTAAAGCCAGGGTGGTTTAATTGTATCGCATTAACAAAGGAGGATTCACAAAGGACAGATAAATACAGGCAAATTGTTAAACGGAAAGAATTTCAAGATTCTGCTTCTTCAATTGAAGAATACTTACAAGGGTTAGATGTGAATGTTTTCCTGTTAAACACAACAAAAATGAATCTTCCTCGATTGCATCAATTAAATACTAGGACGAATCAATTCAATTTAACAACCAGAAGATATCAAGAATCTGAAATAAAAGAGATGTCTGAACAAGATCGTTATCTAATCATTGGTTTTCAAGCAACGGACCGATTTGGAGATAATGGGATTGTCGGCAGCGTGTACATTGAAAAAATAGTGGATGAGGGTAATGAAGAATGGTGGATTCGCAACTTTATTATGAGTTGCCGTGTGTTTTCTCGAGACATTGAAACAGCCGTTTTGCACTATATTTTGGATATTGCGAAGGAAAAAGGTGTTTCAAGCGTATTTGGAGAGTATATTCCGTCCAAAAAAAATGGCTATGTACAAAATTTCTATAGTGACCATGGATTTCAGGCTATTTCCAAGGATCAAACGCCAGTGATCTATCGTCATTCCTTAGATCCTATTTCATTAAAAGAGACTTGGGTTACTTTACATCCTTTTAAGGAGGGTTCAACAGTATGAATGTTGAAGACCAACTGATAAAAATTGTTGCTGATGTTCTTGAACTGGATATGGAGGATATTTCTCCTGAAATGGGACCAGAAACATTAGAGGAATGGGATTCTGTGAATGCCCTTCGCATTCTTACGAGCGTTGAAACGGATCTAGGGGTACGTTTGACGATGAAAAGTTTTATGGATGCCAAAAATATTAGACAGTTGGCAAATGCCATTGGAAGTGCGTAATGATTAATACGATGCATTTCCCAAGAGCGAGAAGGCATACGTATTATTTTTTACGATACGCCAAGGAATTTAGTCCTGTCTATTTGAGTACAGACATTGATTTTACACAGGTGAAAGTAGAACGTCAACGTCAATTGCAGGAATTGGACGTTAAAATCAGCTATATCACGTTTGTCATCCATACAGTTTCCCGGGTGCTTAAACACTATCCCGAAGCGAACACAGCTATCCGACATTCACTACTTCCAAAAATGGCGTGGTATAAAAAGGTCAATGCCAAATTTACGCTAGACAGTATGATTGATAAAACACGTGTTGTCCTCAGTGGACTTATTCCTAATACAGATGAACTATCTCTACATCAAATTCAAGAAAAAATCAATTATTATCGTGAGCATTCTTTTAGAGAAATAAATGAATTTACACCTGTTCAAAAGCTACAATCATTACCGCTGGGTATTGGGCAATGGATGTACAATAAAGCGATCAAAAATTTATCGAAACGAGAACAATTACAAGGCACATTTACAGTAACATCATTAGGACATCAACCCATACAGTCTTTTTTTCCTATTATATCTTCCACAACCTGCTTCGGCATGGGCGCTATACAAAATAGGCCTGTAGTTGTCAAAGATGAAGTAGAAATTTGTCCAATGCTAACGTTAAGCCTGGTCTTTGATCATCGAGCTATTGACGGAGCGATGGCAGCAGATATTTTAACAGATGTCAAAACAAACTTAGAAACTGGATATCAGAAAGGAGGGGCATTGGCTTGAGGAAACAACGTATTCCGAAAAAGAAAAATTACGATGTCATCGTTATAGGGTCAGGAATAGGTGGACTTAGCTCAGCAACTTATTTAGCACAACAGGGTTACTCAGTGTTAGTGATGGAACGGCATTACAGGGCGGGTGGGTATGCCCATTCATTTAGAAGACGTAAGTATATCTTCGATTCGGCAGTTCGTATTGTTGCCGGTGCAGAAGAAGGTGGGCTATTAAATCGACTTTTGGATCAAGCAGGTATAGCTGATCAGTTGCATTTTTTAAAGCTAGACGATGTTTATACTGCTTACTATCCTGATTTTCAGCTGACTGTGCCAAGCAATATTGAGGGGCTTATTGCTAAATATTCTGAGCTATTCCCGCATGAAAGCACTAATATTAAGGCACTTGTTCAAAGTATGGAGGCACTTTATTTGGCAACGAAAAAATTATTAAGTGCTAGCTCGCCCTTTCAATTCCTTTCTGATCCATGGATTATGAAGTATAACAAGAAGACCTTTCATGAAATGGTTTCTGAATTTTTGGAAGATCCTAAGGCGATTTATTCATTTTCTACTTTATGGACACATTATGGTGTCCCTCCTACACAAGGAAGTGCTATGTATTTTTCCTACGCCACTATGAATTATTTCAAAGATGGTATCTACTACTTACAGGGAAGCTTTCAGAAATTGGCGGATGCTTTTGTGACGCGTATCGAAGCGTTAAATGGTGAAGTATGCTTACGGAATGAAGTCAAAAAAATTGTTGTTGAGGATAATCAAACAAAGGGAGTTGAACTACAGACGGGTGAATATATAGAGGCTCCCATTGTTGTTTGTAATTGTGACATGCTCAAGATGATGGGTGATTTAGTAGGTGAGGAGCATTTTCCAAATCGTTATAAAAAACGCATTTCCCGCTTATCTGCTTCTTTATCTGCTTTTGAAGTTTTTCTAGGAGTGAATTTACCTCTGGAAGAATATAACTTGAGTCATGAAACATTTATTTACGGTGATTATGATTATGATAAAACCTTTGAAAGTCACCTTAATCTAAAGGAAAATGGGCAACAAGGGATAAGAGGTGTTGCCATTTCATGTCCAACATTGGCAGATCCAAGTTTGGCTCCTGAAGGAAAGCATACGGTTGTTATTACGACGCTTGTTCCGTATTCTATCAGCAATAGTTGGAAAAATATGAAATCTGATTATGAAAAATTGATGATTCAATGGACAGAAAAGGTGATTCCCAATCTTTCGCAACATTTGGAATGGGTAGAATCAGCCACCCCTTTGACGATGGAGCGTTATACAAATAATAGCTATGGATCTATCTATGGATGGGCACAAAGCTTAGAGCAAATGGCAACACGCCCTCAGCACGAAACGCCAATTCAGGGATTATTTCTTTCTGGACAATGGACAGATCCAGGAGGTAATGTCGCTTCAGTCCTTCTGTCAGGGTATAAGCTGTCTGAGAAAATTGCTGCCAAAACAAAACAAGAAGGTGTGACTGCCGGACAAGGGGTGGATGAATGACTATTGTAAACGTTCGTTCTAAAGATGCTGTTCGATATGTGGAACTTAATAACTCGGATACAAAGAATGGTTTTGATCTGCAAATGGCTCAACAGCTATTAAAAGCGATAAATCAGGTGAATGAAGATCCTCATTGCCAAATTATTGTTTTTACAAGTACACTGCGCGCTTATTTTTCAGTCGGTCCCGACCCCAAAGATCTGGAGGGAATACTAGCAGAAAAAGATGGGCTCGATTTACTGGATCAAATCGTTTCCAACTTCAATCAGATCATTTTAGGGATATACCATTCTCCTAAAGTAACTATTGCTGCTATACATGGATGTGCTTACGGCGGGGGATTGAATATCATGTTGCCGTGCGATTATCGCATCGCTGTAGAAAGAACAAAGCTTATTGAAAATTTTCATTATATGGGTGTCACGCCAGACCTGAGTTCTAGTTACTTTTTACCTCGTTTGATAGGATCTGCAAGAACAATGGACTTGATATTGACGGGACGAATGTTTTTAGCAAAAGAAGCCAAGGAATGGGGATTATTTCAAGAAGTTACAAAGACACACAAGGAAATGATCGAACGTGTAGAACAGCTTTGTGAACAAATAGTGAGTGGGGAGACCGAGACTGTCGAGCTAATGAAGAGGTTATTTCAACAGTCTTTTTTGTCTACTCTTGACCAACAAATTGAATTAGAGAAAGAGTATTTAATGGCGTGCTTTAAAAATCCAAATTTACGAGAACGTTTGGACAGGATTACAAATAAGAAGCTTTCAATTTAAATCTATGAAAAGGAACGAGGGAAAAGCAAGGTGAATGTTATTGAAAAAAAACCACATGAATTGTTGAAACAGTCGCCGCCATTTTTATTTGTGGACAGCATAGTAGAAGCAGATGATCAAAAAATTATTTGTACCAAAAATCTTTCATACAACGAACCGTTCTTCGCAGGACATTTCCCAGGTAACCCTGTTACGCCTGGCGTTTTACTGATTGAAATGGCTGCCCAAGCAAGTTTGATTTTTGCTGATTCATTAGAAAAGAATAATGAACAACAGCAAAGAACAGGCTATCTTGTTGAGGTAAAAAAATTTCGTTTTTATCATCAAGCGATACCAGGAGACACTTTAAATATCGAAATTAGATTGGTAGATAGATTAGGAAATTATCGAACGGCGGAAGCTCTTATAACAGTGGGGGATAAAAGGATCACAAAAGGATCACTCGTTTTTTATCTACCAGAAGGAGAGGACTCACTTTGACACAAGTATTGGATAAACAGGTGTGTATTGTAGGTGGTGGTCCTGCGGGAGCATTGTTGGGCTTGTTGCTAGCTAAACAAGGGATCGAGGTATTAGTGATTGAAAAACGGTTGACATTCAAACGAGAATTTCGTGGGGAAACGATTGCGGCAGGATCAGTAGCTATTTTGGAGGAATTAGGTCTCTTACAAACATTGAAACAAAGCGGCTATGTCAAAGTGAATTGTGTTGAAATGTTTGAAGGGGAAAAATTATTGTTTAAGGCGGATTTTGAACAGTTTAAGCATAAGCAAAAGTTTGGGATTGATATGCCTCAGCCAGTTGTTTTAAATACGATCATTGATCAAGCTTTGCAATACCCTAGCTTTCAAATCATGATGGGTGCTACGTGTACTGACTTATTAGAACAAAATGGTCAGGTTTTAGGCGTTATGTGTAAACGGGGTGATGATCTATTCGAGGTTCACTCTCAGCTGATTGTTGGGGCAGATGGTAGGTATGGTCAGGTTAGAAACATGGCTGGTTTAGAAGCAACTGTTCAAACATTTGAACGTGATGTCATTTGGCTTAAGCTTCCTCGACCTGAAAACTGGAGTCGCTCAAGTATTATTAAAGTCAACAAGAGTAACCATTTAGTGATTTTACCTGCATTTCCAGATTTACTTCGTGTAGGCGTTTATATTCCTAAGGGGGGCTATCTTAAAATCAGAGAGCAGGGTATGGAAGTATTTCGAGACATGGTCAACGCAGTAGAGCCTGCATTTAAAGAGGTGATGGAAGAACAGGTAACAAGCTGGAATGATCTCGTGATGTTAGATATATTTACGGCAAACGCTCACCAGTGGTCGCGAGACGGTCTCATTCTTATAGGAGATGCAGCCCATACCTTATCCCCCATTTTAGGACAAGGTGTTAACATTGCTATGCAGGATGCGGTGGAATTAGCCCCTCATATTGTAAGCTATCTACAGAAAAATGCGAGAGAACCCATGCCGAAGGAAGCTTTGTCTACTTTTGAGAAAAAAAGAAAAAAAACAGTGGCATTTGTCCAAAATTTTCAAGAGCAGCAGGAAAAAACGCTGGCGGCCGAGACTCCTTTTGAGACCTTTTTACGTCGCGTGAAAATGCGCACACTTCATCGATTGCCTTGGAAAATGAAGGTAATGAGTAAATTGCAGCATGGCATTCAATACAAATAAATTTTTTAAAAAGGATTTGGATAGGAATGATAGTGGGCATTGGCTGTGATCTCGTTGAACTGAAAAAGATTGAGGATAGTTTTCAAAGAGGAAAGGAAGCTTTTTTACGCCATGTATTATCAGTCCGTGAGCAGGAGGTGTTTTATCAATTTAAAACAGAACGCAGGCAAATCGAATGGTTATCGGGGCGTTTTGCAGCGAAGGAAGCCTATTCTAAAGCCGTTGGCACTGGTTTTGGAGGCTCCATCAATCTGAATGATATTGAAGTACTGTCAGATCAATTGGGGAAGCCGGTGATAGCGATTTCGAATAGTGCTATTCTACGAGTTACCAGTGATATGGCATGTCATGTGTCCATTACGCATACAGATGTGACAGCTGGGGCTGTTGTTATTATTGAAAATAAACATAGGGGCAGGGTGACTTTATAGTTCTATGATTAATTTTATGACGAAATGCGAAGGATGGGCTATTTTCTGTTTGGCAACATATAGTTATTATTTTCAAATTAGTGGGACTTGGTGGCTGTATTTTCTTTTAGCCTTAGCTCCAGATTTCTCTATGCTAGGTTATGCATTTGGTGCTAAAGTTGGCACCGCAACGTATAATGTTTTCCATACATATACTATCACGATCATCGTTTTATTAGTGGGATTGATTTTTCATATGCATCTTGTTTTAGAGATTGGGTTGATATGGGCTGGTCATATCGGTGTTGATCGAGGAGTGGGATATAATCTTAAAAATGTGGACAAGTTTTGGTGATGCGTTTAGGTAGTGCTTATAAACATGAAGGAGCGGTGGTCACAGTAATTTTTACTGGGCAACCGTTTTTTCAAGCAGTCATTATTCTATTCAAGCTAAAGCACCCATTGTTTGGCAGAAAACATATACGGTTATTTATTAAAAACTGTCGGGAATTAAAAGATATTTGCCCACAACTCTCTATACTTCTGCGGGGGACATACCTATCATTTTCTTAAAGGCGTGGCTAACGTTGCTGGCACTGCTGTAACCAACCATATAGGCAATCTCTGTTACGGTTCTATCCGTCGATTTTTAGCTTTTGTATTTAATACTGTTTTAGGAGGTTCCGCAGGATTCCCGTATGTTGTCCTTTTTTTAACGGTGACCTTCCTAGCTTTCCAACAGGCGGCTGTTTCACCCGTAACTTGGTTGACGTTGTCTGAGATGTTCCCATTGCAAATACGTGGGTTGGGTATGGGATTAACCGTTTTATTCCTATGGGTAGCGAATTTCTTTGTAGGATTTCTATTTCCTATTTTTATAGCGAATTTAGGTTTATCAGGAACGTTCTATATTTTCGTTGTCTTAGGTGTTCTAGGCATTGCCTTTGTGTCTAAATTCCTCCCAGAAACAAAAGGACTTACGCTCGAGCAGTTGGAGCATCAGTTCTGTTCCTGATCATCGGGAAATTTTGCTGAGACCTATCTAAAGCGTCACTTTCGATTTTGTTAGTGATGTGAGGGTGGGTGTTTGTTTGTGTCTGTTTAGAAGAGAGTTTTTAAGGGAGTTCCAATTGCCGAAGGAATCAGTTGAAAACAGCGATTCAGAATAGCTTTTGTAGAGTTTTAAAAGGTAAAATACGTAAAAATATTATCGACAACAATCGGTTAGATGCTGTTATTGGATTACCAGCTAACTTGTTTTATGGCACAAGCATCCCAACCTGTGTGCTGGTGTTCAAAGGTCCTGAAGCTCGGAAAAATAAAGATATTTTGTTTATCGATGCTTCAAATGAGTTTGAAAAAGGAAAGAACCAAAACAAACTCTCTCCTGAAAACATTGACAAAATTATCGATACATATAGGCATCGTAAAGACGTTGAGAAATATGCACATGTCGCCTCTTTGGATGAAATCAAAGAAAATGATTATAATTTGAATATTCCACGATATGTGGACACGTTTGAAGAAGAAGAAGTTATGCCGCTTTCACAAGTGGCTCAAGAGTTGACAGAAGTAAAAGCAGATATTTCGAATTCATATGACAAATTGTTCAAGCTTTTGAATGAGTTAAACGGGACAACCGACGAAGCCAAAGAAGAACTGAGTAAATTTATCAGTCTTATAGGTAAATAAGAGTGTTAGCAAAGGGCTAAGAAGGATGTAAAATGTCCTCTACAAAGGGTACATTGTAACATCTAAGTGGGGATTTTTTGTAGCTTACTTAGTATCAGCCTTGATGGTCACCTTTGTATGTATTTCTTACATAATAGTATAGATATATGGAAAACAAAAAATTGTTTTTTCTGATATTTCTTATGGAAAAATTGTTTAAAATTAACCAAAATAAAACACATTTATGAACCATAAATTTTTAGCAAAAAACTGTGGTTTTATGGTTGCGTAGTCAAAAACAGGAACTCTTGCGGGAACGGTACGAAAGAGAGCTATTAATTAAGGAACTTCGACTAAACTCAGCACATCCATGTGCCAACGTAGAAGCTAGGCACCTCCTATCGTTATCATCGTCATTCATAACAAGCTTGACCCAAAGCATATACATGCTTATGGAGGTCATTTTAAAGAGTGAGGGGTAGCATGAAAAGGAGGATACGTAGGCAGCGGGTGATTCCTTTGCGACATGTGTTCGTCGCTTCGATCATCTCTTTCCTTGCCTTTACTGTCATGGGTCTATGGTTAGTCAATGAAAGGGTTTCCCCTGTTCTCATGGAAATCGCTAAATCGAAGACAAAGCAAATCGCTACCTATGCTGTTAATTCTGGGTTAGATAAACAAGAGTTGCATGAAATGGAGAAATATCAATCAGATGATGGTAAAAGTGATCTGTATACCATTACCTATGATAAAGAAGATCAAATCACGAGTGTCAATTATAATATGGTGGCTGTGACTCAAATTTTTTCGGAGGTTACACAAAAAATTCAACACTATTTAAGAGCGGTGGAGGAGGGGACTATTAATCCTACCAATGCAGATTTCAATGATATACAGGCTAAGAGCGGAAAAAAAGGAGTTATTGCGAGAATTCCACTTGGTCAGGCGACAGAAAACGTCTTATTTTCTAATCTGGGTCCGACCATTCCAGTTCGGATGGTTGTGACGAGTAATGTTATTCCAAATATTAAAAATAAAGTTCAAGAAGTCAACATCAATGGAGCGTACATTCAAATCTATTTAGATGTTAAGGTTCAGGTCAGAGTGGTGTTACCTTTTGAAACCAAAAACGCTTCGATATCAACAACAATTCCCATCACATCGCAATTTTTGCCTGGGAAGGTGCCAAATTATTATAGTGGTGGTAAGGACAATGCCTCGATAGCTATCCCACAAAAGATGTTGGATAAAGATGATGATAGCTCGAAAAAAACAAAAGATAAAAATGAAAATGGATAGAGGTAAGGACAAAATCTAGTCATTGAAAAGAGTGGTATTCGCCAATATATTCTGGTAGGTACCACTCTTTTTAAACGATGCCTATAGCATCGAAAATATAAATTGATGCTCCAGTGACATAGAGGACATACTGGATATGCCCCAGTTCATCTGTATATAAGTGCAGGAGTATAAAAACAGTTATTTCGAAGTTGTAATGGGATTTGTCTGTGACTGTGGAATTGTAGCGTAATTTATCCAAATGGTTTTTAAAAAATTTGATACCATCAACCACAAAAATTTTGTGATTCTTTTGGGTGACTCAATACCAACATCTTCATTGCTCACTTTAAACAATCAAAAAGACGGTGCCCCTTTGAATTTGGGGTAAACATCGTCTTTAATGCGCTTAAGAAAGCTTGCAAAACTGGGACATTTAATAGGATTTTCTCTTTGACTTCTTTTCTTTGAATATTTTTTTCTTCTTTTATTTCTTCCAAAGGTTCATTTAAAACAGAAGTAGGGGTAACTGGGGGTTGTTGTCTCTTATGCGCTTTGATGTCGTTCATTTTGGACACGTTCTAACAACTCCTTATAAAAATCTTTATAGTGATGTAATGTCTGATTTAGTTCAGTGTTATTATTAAATCCATACAAAGAAATTCTTCCGGTAGGGGCTTTTCTTGTAATAACCGTTTCAAATACTAATTTAGGATAATCCTCTTTGATTAATTCATTAAAAGCTTTCGCATCACTTCTTCTAGCATCATTCATTGTCCGTAATATGCCAGCAATTTGAACGTCTTTATGACTGACAGTTCTTGCACCCTTGATAGAATCCATAAAATTGGGGATGGCAGAATAACACCAGTTTGAGCATTCATACATAACAACGACATAATCACTTGCACATAAAGCATTCGTGGTCTGTTCGCACAAAGAAGGGGCTGTATCAATGACGATAAAATCATATTCATCTTGTACAGATTCTAACATCGTGTCTAAAACCAAACTAGGAGTTCCTTTATGAGGTATGACTGTACCTAAATAGGTTTTCCCTGTATAGAGCCACCTTTGAAAAGTGGCCAAGAAATTGTTGGCTGGTAATAAGTCTAGATTTTTTGATAGATGGATGATATGGTCTTGTGGGTTTTTCTGTTGCATGGCTTCTAAAACGGAGTGTTCGATAAAGTCATTGGACGGTCGTTGAGACAGCAATTCTGATACATTGCCTTGGGAGTCGAGATCAATAGCTAAAACCTTATAGTGCTCACTTAATAAGTAAGCCCAGGACACCTGTGGTTGTACTTTTGCCACAGCCCCCTTTTTGAATCTCCATGGTGATGGTGATACTCATTGTTTCGCCCCCCAGAAATAAATGAAGAAATGTTGATAGCTTTATTTCTTCTTTAAATAAACATTCAATGGTTGTCTCATATATTCCTTTAATTTACTTTAAAACTATATTTAGGTAAATAAAACAAGAAATAAACGTTGCAATAAAACAACGTTTATTCGGAAATATATATTAGGTGCAGAGTCAATTAAAAAGAATATGTAGTAAAAATACTATATATACTCACTTTTAGTTTAATTACTATGATTAATATAATGAATAATAATGGTTAAATAGTAATCTGAATTTATCCTATTAAAGGTACTTTTATGAGTTCTTTATAAAAGAAGGAGATCTTGAGGGAAATAGCATAACTCAAGGTAAATATCTTATTTTATATTGTTGCAAAAGGAATATTTTTTAAATAAATTTTTGAGTGAGTGTTCCTTTACCACTTTTTACTTTGACATTAGACCAAGCCCCATTTACTAATGTCATTTGAGGAGGTAGATGACCACAATCTATATCAAAAACTATAGGTAAACTCAAGTCTTCATAAATTTCATCATATACCTCTTTTATAGAGTAAGAGTTGTTATCTTTTTCAATAGCAGTTCTACCAAACAATATTCCACTGCAGTTTTTAAACCACCCAGCTAATCTCATTTGTATTAAACTTCTCTTCAATTCTACGGGGCTTAGACTACAATTTTCAAAATACCATAAAATAGGTTCATTATTGATTAATTCCTCCTGAAATTTATTAATATTTCCGTATTCTGTACCAATTAAGTGGCGAATGACATCTATACATCCCCCTAATAATCTACCGGAAAATTCTGATTTTTTATTAATGGATTTCCATTCGGTTTTATCTGTAAAATTAAAAACATGCGGAGTAAGATTTGTAAAATCCCATTCACTTTGAAATTTTTCTGAAGAATACTGGGTAACTTCACTGTTTATTGTTGTTGATAAAACTGTTGTCCACATCTTTGTAGTATCGTCCATGTTACTACCTCTCATGTCAATAAAGTTAGTTCCGTGAGCTGTGGCAATACCAGATTTTAAAGTTATTGATAATAATAATAAGCTGATATCAGAGTATCCCATAATCCATTTTGTATTCAAATTTTTATAGTCTATGTATTCTAAGATTTCAATAGCTAATTCACCCCCCCATGGAGGGATAACTATTGAAACTTTATCATTATTTAATAAATTCATAAATTCTTCTGCACGTTTGACTGGATAATCCGATCTGACTTTATTTTTCTTCCAAATATTGGGCGTTTGGATCACCTTATAATTTCTAGTATTCATAGCTTTTATAGCTTCTTCTAAAATATTGTGTAAACTTTTACGAACACCTGATGAAGGTGCAGTTACCCCAATTGTAATTGGAAAAATTAGTTTAGGATATTTAATCATAAGTTCACCTCCTAGATATTATAATTTATTTTACAATAAAAACATATTATTTACTATTTAAAAATAATGTATTATTGCAAAAATAGGAGAGGAAAAATGAAGGCGCTTACCTCGCAAAGTGGGTTAGAAGATTTGAATTTTAATATTGATACTCATTATTTAGATGCGATCGATAGTAAGTGGTATCAATTGTTGTGTTTATTACAAGATGAAATCAATAATGCTACTTATTCCTTCTTTAGAAATCAAGGTATTAAAAGTGTGTCATTACCGATTACAACTGGATCAGTAACAAGTCCAATGGGGTTAGGAAGTGATTCCTCTCCGATAAAGATAAATTTAGAAGGCGAAGATACATATCTATCGGATTCAATGCAATTTCATTTAGAATATGCAATTAGACTGTTAAATAATGGGGCACATTATGTTATGCCTTCATTATATTAATAATAATGGACTGAAAATTATTTCTATGGGGATGTTTGCAGAGAGAACTAAGGCTTTTATTTGGAAGGGTGTAATATTAAAGGGCATAATAAAACAATTATTGAATGATGTAGATTGGGGAATGCTTGATTATTTTATAATTGATACCCCACCTGGGACAGGTGATATATTAATAAACTTAATACAGGAATTGAATATTAATGGGGTTATTATGGTAACAACTCCTCAAGCAATGTCTAAAGCAGATGTTCGAAGAAGTTTAAATATGATAAAACAACTTAAAATACCAATTACCTCTCTAGTCGAAAATATGTCTAGTTTTACTTGTCCACACTGTGGTGAAAACATTAGTATCTTTAAACACGAAGATAGTGACATATTATCTGATTATTCTATAGGTAAACACGTAATATTACCCTTTGAATTAAACTATAATGATAGAATCTCTGAGAGCATAGAGTGGAATATGGAAAAGGAATTGTCCAAAATGATAGAAATATTATAACGGAATGTTGGGGAAGCTATGGAATTTAATAAAGATCGAGTTCTTAATATACACAATACTCTTGATTATATATATTACGATGTAGAAAACGAAGTGAATTTTTATGGTAAAAAAACTCAGGAAATATTAGGACATAGTAATTCTATGTCTATGATATATTTTGATCAAAGAATAAAAGATAACTATCATTCAATTTACAATGCTTTTAATAAATATTTTCAAAATGTTAGCATCCATTTTGCTTTAAAATGTAATTATATACCTTTGTGTATTAAAACACTTTTAAACATGGGTGGTTCTATTGAGGTTATGAGTAATATTGAATTACAGATTGCTCTCCAATCCGGATTTAAAAGAGATCAAATAATTTGTAATGGATTAGGAAAGTCAAAGGAAGAATTAATAATAGAGTTAGAGAACAGTAAGTTAATTTTTATTGATAATGTACACGACCTTGAAAAAATTCATTCGCTCTCCATAGAATTAAATAGGGAAATTTCTATAGGTCTTAGAGTTTTACCTGACATCGCAAGTTATAGTCATGAAGAAGTGATGGTTAAACCTAGTTCAAAGTTGGGTATGGATAGCAATACAGCAATGAATGTCTTAGAGCAATATAGAGAAACAAATTCTAATCTAAAAATAATTGGAATTCAATTTCATCTAATGAGTCATTTAAAAGACCGTAATGTATATGTAGACTACTTGTCTAGAATAAAGTCCTTCTTAAATTCTACTTATAATAAACTTGAATACTCTTTCCAGCATATTAATCTGGGAGGTGGATTTGAAACAAGGTTTCTAATGGAAGGTAGCAATCTCAATATCAATGAATTAGCATTTATTGCATACGAGGGATTAAAAGAATTACCTTACGATTTTGAACTCCTTTTAGAGCCAGGAAGATACATTATGGCAGATGCAGCAGTGATATTAGCATCAATAACTACTGAAAAAAACAATGCAGATATTAATTGGAAAATCACTGATATTGGGTCTAATATTTTAATACCAGTGCCTAATATAGAATATTACACAATTCCATATAAACTTAGTGAAATAGAACAACCTTGGGTTCGCTGTAACGTAGGTGATGCTACTTGTGCCCCTTCGTATTTATGTAAAGGGGTTGAATTACCTAATGATTTAATTGAAAATAAAATAGTAGTGTTAAACTGTGGTGCTTATACATCAGTATATGGTGAACTTTGGTCTTTTAAATTACCCGAAATATACTATTTAAAAGATAATCAAGTCTATAATATATTTTCTTATAAACATTTCCGTCGACTATTCAAATTAGCTTATGGATACAATCTCTAGAGAAATGAGGAATCTGAATGTTTGTTGTTAATGTAGAAGGATTAATTATGAAAGGTGATAAAGTGTTAATAGGTAAAAGAAGTATAAAAGAAAAACATGCTGGAGGTCAGCTTTCTTTAATTGGCGGTACGGTTGAAGTAGCAGGAAATTCTAATGACATTTTAGAAAACAATTTAAAGCGAGAAATCATGGAAGAAACAGGGTTGGAAGTAGGAAATTTTAAATATGTTAATAATACTTCCTTTGTCACAACTTCAGGAACGGACGTAATCAATATAGTATTCTCCTGTGATTGGCTATCAGGAGAGGCTGTTGTTAAGGATAAGGATGAAGTTTCTGAATTGATCTGGCTGACTTTTGATGAAATTATAAACAATGAGAACAGTCCATTTTATTTAGTTAATAGCGTTAAAATTTATAAAAAAGTATAAAATTTAAAAGCGCACAATAGAATAGTGCGCTTTTCTTCTGTTCATTGAGCATGTTCAAGACATTCAAACTTGATGTTATTTTTTATGTAGGTTATTGTGTTATGTAACTCTTGTTCAGAATCCCAAGTAAAGTGAATTTGACATATACTTTCAAAAGGGTCAAAGAACCGATATTTATTATTTGAACCTATTGTAACCGTCAAGTAGTTTTGAACACTTTCTGTTCATTATTATAAAACCAGCTCAGGATGCAATCATCATAGAATCTATTACGGAGGATACTAGGAAAAGGTATTCAACAATTCAATACTGGGTTAATAATTTATCCATGGCTTTAGGAATAACAATTGGTGGAGCACTATATAATAATTTTAAATTAGAATTATTTATCGCAGTTACAATAGTATTATTAGTTAATAGTATTGTTATTAATTTTTTTTTACAGGATTTCAACATTAATAAAATCAATAAAATTCATAAAAAATCAGGTGTGTTTTTAAAAAATACTCTTGCAACCTATAAAGAAGTATTTAAGGATAAGGCTTATCTAAATTTAGTTCTCGGATTGGCATTTGTTATTATGGCTGAGTTATCTATGTCATCTTACGTAGTGGTCAGGCTAAAAGAGGGTTTCACGTCGGTGGTTTTGTATGGCTTTTTAATTAATGATGTTTTTAATATAATCGGTATAAGTCTTTCTGGATATTTACTTTCACTAATATCTATAAAATATATTCTACTGATTAATATGCTTACTTTTTTAATTTCTGCTCTATGCAATACCTTTATCAATAGAGTGACTGAAAGAGAATTAAAGAACTTTGCTTTTACAAATTATTATAAAAATTTTATGGAAGGGGTACATTTTATAAGAAAAAACCATGATCTTAAGCTGATGTTGGTTTTATCTACGGCAAGTAGCGCCAGTATTCAATTTGCAAATACCATGATGTTGCCTTATGTCAAGCATGTTTTAAATGGCTCAAGTATTGTTTATTCCATTTTAGAAATTAGCTTTGCAATAGGATCTATAGTAGCTGGTTTGGCATTGTCTTTGTTATTAAAAGCTTTTCGTCAAAATTTAATTCTTATATCGTTATTGTTAATGGGTCTTGTTTATGGTTTAAGTTTCTTTTTGGCAAGTGATATCTTAACACCATTAATATTTATTGTTATAGGCTTCTCTACCCAAGTTCACCTCATTTTATTACAAACATTAATACAGTTGAAGGCTCCTAAACATTTAGTTGGGAGAATTGTAGGTGCAAGGTCTTTTGTCTTGTCTTTAGCAAAAATAACGGTAGGATTAGGTGCTGGATTCATAGGAGAATTAATAAAACCAGATAGGGAATTCTTTCTTTTTGGTTTATTCATGTTGTCGTATTTAATCTTAGCTGCACCGATAAAAAAATTAAACATCCCAGCTTCTTACTATGTTAAAGAAAGTGAAAATAAATCTCTGGCAAAGTAGATCTATTTTCATATGAAAACTTTATATAACAGTGAGCAATGAACAAGTCTTACGCTGTGTTATCACTTAGATTTTTCCTTAAATTTAGAATATCCTCTGCTAATTAGTTCAATTCAATAATTCCTCCTCTATGGTGTGTACAATCTATTCTACTTATCCCTTTTTAAATCTTATATGAAAACATATTCCTGAAATAATGTTATATTATGGTATATTAAAAATTCCTCGATTATCGTAATGAAGCTATATAAGACATCTTAAAATGATTAAGATAGGATATACACAAGAGCAAGGAAAGTTCTGGGAAAAGGGGTAATATAAAACCTTCTTTTAGTAAAATTACTTATAATAGTAAATTTAATAAAAATACTAATATTACTAAATTTAGTAATATTAGTATCATTGATCTTTTGAGTAATTTTAGTATGTAAACATTAGAAAGTCTGTCATGTTATTTATTTAAGAAAAAAATAATTTTCCAGGAAGATATTCGGTTTGAGCGCAAGTGAGAGCTTGAACATGAGGAACAGGCTGTAGGATTTGAGTAAAGGTGTTCTGTAATATTAGAGGAACTCACTTTAGAGTTTCGAACAGTTAATTTTATACTGCTCTCTTTCTCAATAACGGAGAAACTCCTATTCCTATAATAACTCACGCAACTTTAGATCAACAATCCTGTTATCTGTCTTGGTGTTTTTCAAGCATTGCCTTTAAGTATTCTTCAGATTGCCCTTTTGGAATGCTGAGACTCTCCCAATTATTATCCTTTAATTGTTTACCAATATATACAATTTGTCCGACATGATAGGCGTAATGTGCCATCTGCCTTTCAATTGCACCTAACACTAAATAACTTTCTCCACGAATATATATTTTTTTCAATAAATCTTGTTCACTCAAACCAGTAAGTGTGTCAATTAAAGCTTTCCAACCCTTTTCCCAAACATTCTTTAATTCTATCTTTGAGGTTATATCATCTATAAATTCTTCATCACGATCTCTATAATCTTTTTCCCCATCTGAATTTAAAACGTCAGTCCATCTTGATATCATGTTTCCGCTCAAATGCTTTACGATGATTGAAACACTATTTGATTCGTTATTATACGTCCAATGAATTTCGTCTTCAAGCAATTGATCTATTGTTTTGTCTCCAAGATTTTTTACATTTTTAAACCTTTCAACGACAACCCTTAAATATTCCTTTCCAATATCCATTTACTTTCCTCCTAATAGATAAAGCACACGATTATTTTACCATTAAAATTCAATATTTTTGCGACATTTGCTGTACCCTCTTCTGTCGTTATAGAACATGTTAAGGTTTCGTACTGTATGCCAAGTAACTTTTCATTCTTTTTAAAATTTACATAAATTAAACATTCAACGGTGGTATCATGTATTCCTTTAATTTACTTTAAAACATATATTTAGGAAAATAAAACAAGAAATAAACGTTGCAATAAAACAACGTTTATTCGCTAAGATTGCTTGTTTATTGTTTAATTAGGTGTATAATTGTTGTATTTATTTGTATTGTCGTTTTTTAATTGAGATTTACTTTTATCTTCAATCTCACGAAATAATGCCTCACTTCTGTTTTCCAAATAATTATTGATTAGGTCATTTATCCTGCGATGTCTTTAATAGATGATGGTGAAAATAACAATAAAGTAATGGAATTTGAAGAAAATCGTAACCTTTAGAGGGGGATTAAGAAAATGAAAGCCATTATACAGAATGGATTTGGTGATATCAATGTATTATCTTACACAGATGTTGATACTCCTGTAATTGACGAAAATGAAGTTCTTATTAAAGCGTCATACACAAGTGTGAACTATGCTGATATAAAAAAACGTGTAGGAAAAAAAGGTAAAGGTAGCAGGTTTCCACTTACACTGGGACTTGATGTCGCTGGGACTGTAAAAAAGATATCTGCGAATTCATCATTATCAATAGGAGATCGAGTCATTGCTTTTCCGACAAACGGATCTTATGCTGAGTATGTGGTAGCACATGAACATCTAGTTTTTAAAATTCCTGACAGTTTGTCGTTTAAACAAGCAGCAACCATGCCAACGGTATCTATTTTATCGTATATACTCCTCCATGAAATCGGTCAAGTAAGACAATCAGATACCATTGTGATTCATAGTGCAGCAGGTGGTGTCGGTTCAATGTTAACACAGTTAGCAAAAATAGCAGGTGTTAATACAATCATTGGGACTGTTGGTAATTTGGAAAAAGTACACTATGTCAAGAGTTTAGGCGCTGATGTTATATGCACTTATGAAACATTTGTTGAAAAAGTATTAAGCAGGACTGGCAATACAGGAGCAAATGTTATTTTTGATTCAGTTGCTGGAGACGTTACCAGCAAAAGTTTAGAGTGTTTAGCTTTCTATGGAACACTTGTTCAATTTGGAAATAGCAGTGGCAAAGCAGGTACAATTAAAACAAGCGATGTCCATAGTAGTTGTAGGAATATTAAAGGCTTTAGTTTGGGAACAACGCGTAAACATAATCCAGAGAGATTAGCACCTGTTGCAAAAAAAATGATTGACCTATTTTCTACAAACAAAGTTTCTATTCCAATTGCGAAAGTGTTTGATTTAAAAGATGTTCCATTGGCTCATCAATTAATTGAAAGTCGTCGTTATGAAGGGAAAGTTTTGATTAGAATTTAAACCATCTATTCATACAGTTAATTTCCCAACTAAAGTATGGTCTGCAAAATATAACTACTAATCTATTGTTGCGGTCAAATAGCTAAGAAAAATAAGGTTATTGTCTTGGTCATCGACACTTCCAGAGAAATGCCACACCTAATAAATTTAAATAAAGCATACAAGGAAGTCCTATCTGAAAAACAGGTGCGGCTTCCTTGTATGCTTACGGTTAAATTAGTTCTAAAAGGTATACCTTTTTACTCCTTAATGATGTCCTTGTGATTGTTGGGTTTTATTTGTTTCAAAAGGTTTATTTTCTATTTTAAGAACGTTTTTAAAAACAAGACTACCTTTTGAAACGTAATTTAGTATAATGAAGGGAAGAAAGATAAAAGGTGGGACTAACATTTGGGAGAAAAGCGATTTGCATACATACGTGTTTCTAGTAAAGATCAAAATGAAGAACGTCAAGTGGCAACAATGAAAAAGGCAGGTATTGATGAGCGTGATCTCTTTGTTGAAAAAGTGAGTGGAAAAAATTATGATAGACCTGAATATCAATTGTTGAAGCAGTTAGTACGACCAGGAGATGAGATCGTTTTTGATTCCATCACTCGCATGGGGCGGTCAATGAAAGAAACCTTAAAGGAATATGAATGGTTCACTGAGCACGGTGTTCAATTGTCTTTCATTAAAGAACCCATGATTAATACCTCTCATGAGCAAGATGATGTGATCAAGCAAGCTATTCAACGTGTCATTTTAACAGTGCTAGCAGCGTTCGCTGAAAAAGAACGGGTGGATATTAAGGAGAGACAAGCTGAAGGGATTGAAATTGCTAGAAAGCAAGGAAAGCATTTAGGACGACCGAGGACTGTTCTTACTCCTGAATTTGAAGAGGCTTATCAAAAATGGGTGAATAAAGAAATATCTGCCGTCGAGGCGATGAAAGCATCTCATATGTCTAAAACGACGTTTTATAGAAAAGTGAAGGAATATCGGCAATTTGGTTAAAGATTTAACTTTTGGATGAAGAATCTCTATTAAATTAATTTTAAATGCAGTAGTTTTATTCATGACAATATAACTTAGTGAGGGATTAGTATCTATTTAGATAGGATTTGACAACATTCATTATTTCTCTATGTTAGATTAATTATTATCTTTTATTTAGGAATAAAACCATTGTTTAGAAGAATTTTAAAAGACTTTTGATATACTGGAAGTTGTGAGTTCAGCTTACCTTTTTGCTGTGGTTTACAGTATTGGCAAGATGAAGGGTATAAGTTTCAAGTTTTAAAGATATTTCTAAAGGGGGTTATCGTATGTCAGTGATTGAATCGATTATTGAGTGGGCAAAAAAAGATTTATTGGATTGGCAAAGTGATGCAGTTCGTCGCCTTTTAACACAGAAGGAATTAACAAAACAGGATGAAGAAGATATTTTGTCAATGATAAAAGATTCACATGGTTTGAACGACGATGAGCAACAAACTGTTATTCCTAGTTGCTTAACAGATAAAGATGTGCCGGGTGTTCGAGGACAATCTACGAAACTGACACTGAAGGGTATAAATAATCTTTATAATGTAAACGCTATTATGGATGGATCAAACCTTTCATTTGGACATGAGGGTCTAAGTGTCATTTATGGTGAAAACGGGGCTGGTAAAACTGGATATGCCCGGGTGTTAAAGCGAGCTTGTAAGGCAAGGGGTTCGAAAGAAAAAATTTTATCGAATGTCTTTCAGAAGGAATCCAGCGAGGTTGCAAAAGCTACTTTTAAAATATCAGTAAACGATGGTCAAGATGAAGAAGTAACTTGGATGGATGAGGTGGATATAGAAAGTTTGTTGTCTCAAATCACAGTATTTGATTCAAAATCAGCCGAAATCATAGTGGATGGTAACAATGAGGTGATTTATTTACCACAAGGTGCACATGTTTTTTACGATCTTGTAGAATTATTAAGGAAATTAAAGGACAAATTAGAGCAAGAGAAACCGAAGGTCGAGAAACTTGATTTTAAAGATATAAACGGAGAAACTGAGGCTGGAAAAATCATTGATGGACTTACATATTCAACAAAGGTGAATACAATAGAAGAATTTGCTGTGTGGAACGAGGCATTGCAAAACGAATTTGAAAAGCTGAGAAAGGATGTCGCAGAAGCAGAAGTCAATAATCCTATTAAACAAGCACAAAAATTACGCAACTTAAAAGAGAAAATTGCTAAGATAACGAGGAGAATAGAGAAGATAGAAAAGACTTTTTCAAAGGGACAAGAATTAAAAATACGTCAGGCGATCGCACAACTGTTGGAGGCTCGTAAAGCTGTCACAATTATTCAAAAGGATCTAACAAAAGAACCACTGCCTGGTATTGGAGAAAGTGCATGGCAACTTCTATATAATGCAGCAAAGGAGTATTCAACACAATGGGGTTATCCCGAGAAAGAATTTCCACACACCGAGGAAGACGGCCGGTGTGTGTTGTGCATGCAACCTTTATCCGACGATGCTAAGGTCAGAATGAATCGATTCAAGGATTTTATGGAAAATAGCACAAAACAAAAAGAAGATTGCGCCAAAAAGGCTTTAGAAAACTTAAGTCAAACAATGAAAGAGCCAGGGATTCCTTCATTAGATGAATATCAAGATATTGAGCAAGAAATTCGAGATATAACAGATGAGAATGTAGTTTCTAAACTCTCTAAGCTTAAAAAATTTATAGAGGTAATAGAAATACGGAGAGAAGAAATGGTACGGGCTATTTCTGATGAAAATATTGAAGATTTATCGGAAATGGGGGACAGTCCTAACGAGGATTTGAATAAAATTATGGAAGAACTAGAAACCAAAGCCCAACAGAAAGAAAAGAACGCCGATCCAGGTGCATTAGATGAATTAAAAAAGAAAAAAGTTGAATTAGAAGCTCAAAAATATTTTGTGGAAAGAAAAAAGGAAATTCTAGATCATTTAGCCCTTTTGAAAAAGATCCATCAATATGAAGAATGCATGAAGAAATTGACTACAACAGCAATTACACGCAAAGGTAACAGTGTAGTGTCTTCAGGTCTAACTCAGAGATTTTCCCATGATTTAATAAAAGAACTTAAAGCTCTTGGTGCCTACCATTTACCATTACAATTAAAATCCTCGGGAAGTGGGGGGCAAACAAAGTATCAAATTGAGCTTCAGGAGAAGGTCAATAAAAAGGCAAGACTTTCAGAGGTATTGAGTGAAGGAGAGCAACGGGTTGTGGCATTATCAGGCTTTTTTGCGGAACTTAATTTGGGAGATCATGAATGTCCAATTGTATTTGATGATCCCGTGAGTTCCTTAGACCATCGCTATCGAGAAAAAATTGCTGAACGTTTGGTGCAGGAGTCTTTAAAAAGACAAGTTATAGTATTTACTCATGACATAGCCTTTCTGTTAGCGTTGGAAGACAAGGCTGGGGTAAACCAATCATGTTTTTATACTCAGACTGTCCGAAGAGCTGGAGATTCCTCGGGAAGGATAACAGATGGTCGACCCTGGCATGCATTGGGTGTAGAAAAACGAAAAAACTATTTAAAAAACAAAATAAATGAATTTAAAAATCTATTTCCGTCGGATATGGAGCAGTATAATCAACGAGCAGCAGAATTTTATAGCTTGTTAAGGGAGACATGGGAAGCATCCATCGAAGAGGTACTGTTTAATAAAACGATTCAACGTCATTCTGCGGTTGTTCACACTCAACAGCTTAAATTAGTTTACATTACCACAAATGATTACATACTGATTGATCGAGCTATGAGTAACTGTTCGAAATGGATGATAGGTCATGATACCTCGATGGCTTTAGATATAAACCGCCCTAATCCAGAGGACTTGGAAAAGGATATTGAAGCATTGGATAATTTTTTAAAAGAGATTAAAAAAAGGTCAAAGGAACTTAAAAAGGAACGTGGGAATGCTTTGAAACCGCTAAGGCCAGAAGTTGGATAAACTTGTATCTAGTTGTTTTGTTAGGATAATTTTCTTCCTGTTTAAAATTCTAACTCATCATCTCCAAAATCAATGTGCAATTTTTTCACTTAAAAAGTATGAATGACTTCGGTAATAGGCGTAAGGTTATAAGTAGATTCAATTTTAAATTTTTTTATAAGAAGGGGAGAGATTGGCTTGAATAAAGAGGATGTGTCTCAAAAATTTTTGACCTTTGCTGAAACAGAATGTCAGGGGTCGAGCCCCCTATACAATTATTTATCAATAGAAATTTCAAAGGATGAAGAGCTGCTTAACCTATGTATGCAGGCAAGGGAGAGTCAGCCTCTTCCCAACCTTTTGTTTGGCGCCGTGCATTATCTTCTATTAAAAGGGACAGATCATCAGCTAAACGATTACTATCCAAGTATCGTTACGAATCCTAAACCTTATGATCAATCCTTTGACTCCTTTCAAGCTTTTTGTCGTAGCTATAGCCAGGGCATCCTATCTATTCTTAAAACACGACGGGTTCAGACGAATGACGTTCGAAGATGTGCCTATCTTTATCCTGTTTTTTGTTTTATTTATAAGAAAGCGAAAAAAAATTTGGCACTGATTGAGATTGGAACAAGTGCTGGTTTACAACTTTTGTGGGATAAGTATGCCTACTCCTATGGACAACATGACGTATTGGGCAATAAGGAGTCTAGACTGGAGATTCCTTCAGAGATTGTTGGGGATCACCGACCTATTTTATGTTCAACACCACCTCCTGTTTCAACAAGGGTAGGACTGGATTTGAATGTGGTGGATTTAACCAATGCAGATGAGAAACTGTGGCTTAAATCGTTAATATGGCCTGAGCATAAAGAGAGACGGTTGATGTTTGAGAAGGCTTCTAGCTACATAAGTGACTATCCCGTTCATTTCGTTGAAGGAAACGGTGTAGAGTTACTATATCAACAGGTTGAAAACGTACCAGAGGACAGTGTTGCTTGTATCTTTCATACGCATGTTGCCAATCAGATGACCCCTGACATGAAAAGAAACCTTTTAAAAACTGTTGAAAGTATGGGTAAAGAGAGAGATGTCTGTCACATTTATAACAACATTCAAGATAGATATTTACATCTAGACTATTACTTGAATGGAGTGGAGAGTAAGCAAACCATTGCTGAAATAGATGGGCATGGTCGATGGTTTAAATGGTTAATAGATCATGATTAAGTGTACAAAGAATAGGATGGTTCTGAATGAGGAAAGTTGAAGTGAAGCCGTATAATGAGCAATGGCCTTTAATGTTTGAGGAAGAAGCTCATACATTGTATGAAATTTTCGATTCCGAAATGATCGACATCCATCATATCGGCAGTACTTCTGTAAATGGCTTAAAGGCAAAGCCAATCATTGACATCATGCCTGTAGTGAGAGATATTCATCAGATTGATGCGTTTAACATGGCAATGACCACCATTGGTTATGATCCAAAGGGTGAAAATGGGATAGTTGGACGTCGATATTTTCAAAAGGGAGGGGATACTCACACGTATCATGTCCATATGTATGAATGGGACAATCCGGAAGTTGAACGCCATATTGCCTTTCGGGATTATTTGCGTGCCCATCCCTCTGATGCAAAAAAGTATAGCGATTTAAAAGAGGCATTAGCCCAACGCTTTCCCTATGACATTGCATCGTATATCAAAGGGAAGGAACAGTTAGCATTAGAAATTGACCGAAAAGCCTTAAAGTGGTATCGACGTTCAAGAGAATCCTATTAAATAAACAACGATAGCTTAATAACTGACAGGGATATTTTTTAGATATCGCCGAATTCATCGTCCTTTTCATACCAGTTCCTTTCAAAATCATCACAAGGATCTAAAAGGAGTTTTTTACCGTCTTTTGACGTTTTAAACCTTCTCGGTTCATAAGGGGATTGGTCATTTAATTGATAGGCTTCACGTTGGAGTTCTGCTAATTTTTTATTGACGTTATCAAACATGCTTGTCATCATCTCATCTTTACACTTAGTATAGTATGTTTGTCTCATTTATTATATATTTTGGATGAAACATTTTAGACTAATTTTTAGACGGCTTTTTATCGTGAAAACGAGAATAACATAACTAATAAGAAAGGCGTCCAAAATTTTTAAGTTTTAGACACCTAGAAATTAATAAGAGGGTAGGAATAGAAACATACGATGAAAAAGGAGAACAATCTTTGGGTTTGCTTTTGATATAAAAAAAAGAATGGATGAGCTCCTGAGATATTAAACTCCAGGAGTTCATCATTGTTTTATTTCCTTCGTGAAGAAAGGTCTAGGTTAACCGTTCATCCTCAATAAAAACTGAGGCTAAGTGAATGTTATCTTGCAAATGAGCAAATGATACACGTGCAATGCTTTCTCCGTCATTGAGTTTTTGCGTGCTGATTATGGCTTCTTTGGGAGTAGATCGACGCATACATGAGTATAGATCCAATAGATAAAATGATAAATACAAATAAAGCCATGGATAAAGGTGTTAATAGAGCACCTAAAGCGATACTCAAGCGTGCTAATAATTCAGATAGATTATAACCGATATTATTGATACTAGAATACGTCCCTCTTTTTTTCTCAGGAGTCAACTTATACTTTTTTTCATCAAAGATGGGAGAATATAATATTTCTCCTACAGTTGCAACAATCATAAAAAGGATTAAAAGCGTGAAATGGTTTAAGTAAATGACATTGGAGTAGCCGATGACATATAAGAATAATCCTGAAATGAGCAACCATTTATCACCTAAAGATGATAAATATTTAATGATTATAGGTGTACAGGTCACGACAACAAGGGTGCTAACAATCGTTAAAAGTGAGAACATTTTGATGCCGTCAATGTGGAATGCAAACAGTCTTACGCTATCAAAGGTTTCTTTCAATCTCACTGAAACATAGGAAGAGGTTGAGAGTTCGGCCATCATTGTCAAGCTAAAGGAGAGTGTTAAAATGAGGTATCTTTTATCGCTTAGAACGGAACCATAACTCTGAAATATAGCTTTGAAGGAATGGTTCCTTTTAGTATTTGTTGATAGTTGGTTATCTGGTTTTATCCATTTCCATAGAGAGAGAAAAATTAAAAAGAAAATCATCGCAGCAGATAAAAGTAAGAGCGATTTATTTGATGTATAGAGCATACCACCTAAAAAAGCGCCAGAAGCTATAGCTACATTCGTTAACCAATAATCAAATTTATACACATAGTTTTCAACTTCAGGAGTGATGGCATTCATAATGAGTGTATCTGTAGCAGGATATTGTAAACCCCAAATTATACTGAAAATGGAATAACCAATGCAAAATAAGAGGATATGAGGTGTCCCGTTCATTAATGAAAAGGCTATAAATAATAAGGAGATAGACATAATGAGTTGGTAAGTCAATATCATCTTTTTTTGGGGGAAAACCTCTATTAAATAGCCCCCTAGTAAAGTGATGGGTAAACTCAAGATCACTAAAGAGGATAGAAATATCCCGGAAAAAACGGGGTTGACCATATCTGTTAGATACAGCGCAATAAAAGGTAAAAATGCCGTTGACACTATTTCCTGAAAGAAATTAGAAATAAGCCTGACCTTAAGTGTGATATTTAACTGTCTAAATCCCATGTTACTGTACCTCAATTTGGTTTTTTGCTTGATAAGCAATGTTTACCATTATATATACCATTTCATCAAGGGGAATATATAACAGATCAGGAGTTTATGAAAGAGTTAAATTTGAACAGAAATTTTATAGATAATATTGACCATTTTATTAGTAATCTAGATAAGGAAATAAAGTCATTATAGAATCCAATTGAAAAGCCAAATATATTATTATGGATCATATGAGGTGTTCTATCAATAACATTGCAACGGGAGAGATGTGAGGGTCATAAAATTATATATAAAAATAATTATGAGTGTAATAAAAGTCCTCATCCTAACGGTTGGAGGCTTTTTATCACTAACATATGCCTACATTTCAATCCACACACTTTTGAGGAGTGTGACCTGGGAATATCATTTTATCTTAGTTCACTATAAATATTCTTTATTTTTATTATTAATTTTTGTGATTCTTCAATACTTTTATTCAATGCATCATGTTCCATAGTTGAAATATCGACGATGTCCGTATCTTCTTGTAGACGTGTTATTCTTGTTTGGATGATTGCGTTAAAATCTTTTAATTCCTTAATAACATCTTCTTTAGTCATTTTTTTACCAAATTTAACTAAATTAGCACAATGATTTATAAATTTTACATATATAGTATATAACTGCAAAAGGTTAATTTCCAAGATTTTCGAAAAGTCTTTTGTATAAAAAAATCCCCTAGCACTATGGCTAGGGGAAGTAGTGAATCCATTATTGTATTCAAGCTAATCCTTTTTATATTTATTAAACCTGGTTACGAGTGTGTTGTTATGATTAACGAGCTAACTCATTCTTTTGAATGGACGTTTGTTGTTCATTCTCCTTCTGAAACTCTAATTTTAAATTTAATTCAGAAGCCTCTATCTTTGGATAGCTTGCTGTCTACGCCAAGCATTTAAATAAGGGTAAGGGTCAAAGGAAAATTCAATTTTTCCATTATATTTATACATGCCGTAATGAAGGTGAGGTGGGAATTTTCCTTGAGTGCCTTTTGGTCCATATCCTGAGCTGCCAACATAGCCAATGATTTGACCTGGTTTTACGAGGGTCCCTTTGCCAATGTCTTTGTGATAGCCATTTAAATGTGCGTAGTAGTGATAAATATTCTTAGGATCACGAATGCCAATGCGCCAGCCACCATAGTTGTTCCAGCCTTTAAATTCAACTATCCCGTATGAGGTTGCGAGAACAGGCGTCCCGTAAGAGGCAAAGATATCTGTGCCTTCATGAATTCTCACCCCGCCCCATCCGCGACGATCACCCCAAGTGGAGCGAAAATCTGCGAGATATCCCTTAGGAATTGGGAAGGCGTGATCTGTTAGCTCAATCTTTCCAAAATGTTTGTACAGTTTCGCATTTTCCATGATGAGTGCTACAGCTTTATCCTTATGGTAGTAATTCCATAGAGAGATTTTAATAAAAGGCTCTGTCGTTCCAAACGTTTGAATATAATTCCCCATGGTATAAAGCACATCTTCTGGGTTTGTTTGCTCCGCCCTACCGTCATTATTACCATCCTGTCCCATACCATTAAAGAAGGCGATACGCTGGGGATCGGTTTCATGTTGATTAGGATTTAATGGTCCAGACCACACAATGGGATGAATATAGATTCCCTGAAGATCCTTGGGGTTGGGAAGGTCTTGACGCGATAGTCTAGCATGTCGTTCATATTGATCGATAGCGGCTAAATAGTACCATGGAATATCGGTCAACGCTGCGGTTTTTAGATATAAAGCTTTGCTTGATCGGTAGGTGTTTTCTTTTGCTTTAACACAGGTACAAGAAAAGCAAAGAGTCATCAGTAGGAAAAAACAGAGGCAATAATGTAAGCGCAAGGTTAGGCTCATCTCCCTAAATGTATGGGATTGGGTGTTTCATCTATCTGAAGATAGAGGATATTGTTGTTATTTGTTAGGATGTCTCAGTCTAATAAAAGTTTCCCTGGTAAGTGATGGATGGCACATTGTGAGTGAGCGGTTTCTTATGGTATGATGGCATTGGAGGGAAGAGCGATGCTTGAGTATAAAGTACCCATTAGTATCAATGATGCACACTATGAATTGATAAAGGATCATCACAATGGTTGGAATGAAGAAGTCTTTCAAAAACGATATAGTGAAATATTGGAAAAGTATGATTATATCGTTGGGGATTGGGGTTATGAACAGCTTCGACTTCGTGGTTTTTATGATGATGATCATTCTAAGGCAACATATGATACAAAAATCAGTAGTTTAGTGGATTATGTGATGGAATATTGCAACTTTGGTTGTGCTTATTTTGTTTTAAAAAAGCTTGCAAGCAACGAGGATCAACACGTGTAATATGGAACCCCCTGTCTATCAGGGGGTAGAGTTGTCATAAGGTGGTTCAGAATCTTTATTAGGGTTATCATCATGCGGGGGATGGGCACCTGGATATTGGCGAGGGAGCTCTTGATGAAGTGAACGATCCTCGTAAGCGAACGCACTGATATATTTTTGTCCCTTATGCCAAGGGGTTTCTTTATTTTGTACGAGATTTTCCTCATCTCTCGTTTGACCAAATGAACCTTCAGGAAACTCTTCCGGAGCTAAAAAGTTGCGCTGATCTTCTACGTTAGCAAAATCGCTGTATTTATTTTCTTCTATCCTGCCCTTGTGTTTGTCCTTCAATTTTTCCACCACCTTCTTGATTAGTGTGTCCAAAGGGGCGCTGATTATAAAATGAAACTTCTTTTAACAGAAGTTTTCAGTTGAGATGAGACATGGCATAAGAAGATGTATGTTTATTAAGGTGGAGATGATGCGTATGTATTTTGTAGAACGACAAAGGATCGAACACATCCTTCAATTTATGTCAGAACAAATGGAGGTACTAGCCGACCACCAAAGCTGGGAGAGTTCTTTTGAGCAAAGAGCTTTAGAACGACTTATCCATGTTGTTATTGAATCCACCCTTGATGTAGGAAACCAGATGATTGATGGATTTATCATGAGGGATCCGGGCAGCTATGAGGATATTGTTGATATCCTTGTCGATGAACAGGTGATTCCAAAGGAAAAGGAAGAAGCTTTTAAGGTAATTGTTAAGCAAAGAAAAGCGTTGGTTCAGCATTATGATGCGATGGATCATTCAGCTCTTCATGAACTTATATCGCTGTATTTAACGGATTGGCAAGCCTTTCCGGGCTATGTCTGTGAGTATTTAGAGCGTGAGCTGGGTCCTGTCTCAGCTTTTAAGCCAACTGAAAACAGTTAGCCATCAGTGAATGACCGAACCCTCTATTGAAGGATTGACTGGCAACACGATAGAAATGAATGAGCTTGACGAAGCGACACCATGGATATTTTGTTGAATCATTTTGGTTTCTGATCTTTAAACATCAGCGTGATAAAAAGGTGGGAAGACTTTTATGCCTAGACAGTATAAAGTGTATTTGATCGATTTGGATGGTACGATGTATCTTGGAAACGTGGTCATAAAAGAGGCTATTGCTTTCATTCAAAGATTACGACAGGAAAATCTACATTATTTATTTGTGACAAATAATTCGATGCGGACTAAGGAGCAGGTTGCGGAAAAATTATGTCATATGGGCATCCTGGCTGAGCCAAAAGACGTGCTGACATCGAGTGCGGCGACAGTAAACTATATCAAAGCGCATTTCAAACAACCTTCTGTTTTTTACATAGGTGGAGAAGGGTTACAGACAGAGTTGGAAAGGGCAGGATTTCGATATGATGAAGAGCATCCAGATGTTGTTGTCATGGGATTGGATCAGCAAATCACTTATGAAAAGCTAGCAAAGGCAACCTTAGCTGTACGTGCTGGAGCCACATTTTTGTCCACTAATCCAGATGTCGCACTGCCAACAGAACGAGGACTGTTACCTGGCAATGGCTCCCTGACGTCTGTTATTACCACATCGACTGGAAGAAAGCCGATTGTTATTGGCAAACCTGGTGCGGAAATGGTGGAACAAGCGCTGGAGCTCTTTCAACTAGATCGTGAGGATGCGATCATGGTAGGGGATAATTATCATACGGACATTTTGGCAGGAATTCACGCTAAGGTTGATACTTTGCTCGTTCATTCGGGAGTGACGCGTTCAAGTGATTTACGGCAGCAAGCTATACAGCCCACTTATACGGTAGACACCTTAGCGGATTGGCATTTTTAAGCAAAGGGAGCTAATGTCCTGTACTGTGAGCGAGTCGGCTTGAAGCTGCGGCAGCAATGGCACCAACGATGTCATCAAGAAAAGTGTGGCATTCTCCTGTGCTTTTGTTATTTAACTTTTTTAGGATTCCTGGTTTTAATTTATCAATATATCCGTAATTCGTAAAACCGATGGAGCCATAGATATTAACCACAGAGAAAGCAATGATTTCATCAATGCCATATAGACCTTCATCACGCTTCAAAATATCTAATAAGGGCTCATCGATGAGCTTTTTTTCCGTGAGGCGATCAAGTTGAATGCCAGTAATAATGGCATTTTGGACCTCGCGCTTTGAAAGAACAGCTTCTATATTTTTTTCACATAATTCTTTTGTTAAGTGATGGATATAATCCTTTTGTAGAAAAAACACCAGTTCGGCAATATCTGCAATCGTCACGCCACGCTCTGTTAACCATTGGCGTGCTGCACGTTCAACAGGTTCTAGCATGTCATCAGCCTCCTCGGCTTATCTTGTGCTCTTACACATGATTTCATGCAGAGCTAGGTATCTCTTTCCATTTGTTACATAGATATAAAATGAAGAAGAAGGAAAGCGGGGGATGGAGGTTGCAATCGCTTTTGTCGCACTATTTTTTAAGTGGACAGCTGATGAAGCAGGAAGCGGAGCAGGAATGGTATCAAACCTCTCATGGGACAGTGCTCATCTTACCTCATCGACAGGTGATGTTTTCCGATTTGGATGAGCTAGCAGAGCTCTCGAGCTATCTGGTTAAAAATGGTGAACAAGGCGTCGCACTACCTTTAAAAAATAAAGAAAATCAATGGATAACGGAAATGGGGGAACAAAGGGTTGTCGCCTTTTTGTTATCTGATAGGATTTTAGAACAAAGCTTAGAGAAGGGGCATGTACTGGCAACGTTTCATAATAAGAGTCATCACTTTCAACTGATGAATCGAGGGGAATCCTCTATTCAATGGCCAGATTTTTGGTTTCAAAGGATTGATCAATTACATGAATGGTATGCAGAGACATTGCAGCGAGAGGAAGCTCCCACTTCTTATGAAGAATTGCTTTTACTCAGCTACCCTTATATTATTGGGAGGGCTGGAAACGCCATACAATATATCATTGATGTGTTGCGGGATAGGCATGTTTCAGAGGCGCTTACGGTGTGCCATCACCGTTTAGATGTTGACCTGATGCATCTCGGGTTTTCTCCTCGTTGGGTGATTGATCATCCAGCACGTGATATTGCAGAATGGATCCGAGCTCAGATTATAAAAAATGGGGAGAAAAAGGCTACCCAAGAAATGGATCGCTTTATCGAAGCTTACCAGGCGTTGCGGCCCTTGAGCCAGGAGGCTTATGCATTAATTTATGGTAGGCTGTTGTTTCCTAGTGATTATTTTGATCATATCGATCAATGGACAACCGAGAAGGATGCGAGCGTGTCAGCTTTATCAGAGCTCAAGGCAGTCATAGACAATGTGCTTAAGCAGGAGCGCTTTCTCAGATCATTTGCTCAGAAATATATGGAAAACTTACCTGTGATAGAATGGCTAAGCTAAGGGCTTCATAATAAAAAGAGACTCGCACCTCTCACTCTTACCCACTTGAGTGTTAGCAGTGTCTTTGGATGTTCAGCCGTTGCTTTTCCTGCAGGAGTCTCCATAGGTTGCTTTTGTTAATGTTCGTAACGTGGATGGGAGCAAAAGACACGAGACTCCTTCGGGAACAGCACGTGTCTGAAGACCCCGCAAGAAAGCGTTTGGTAAGGAACTTCGACTAAATTCGGCACATCCGTGTGCTAACACCGAAGCTAGCACATTCTGTGCGTCGAAGGAACTTTGGCTAAACCCCGACACATCCGTGTGTCAACGCCAAAGCTAACACGTCCTGTGCGTTGAAAAAAGAGTGGTACCTACCAACATGTATTGGCAAGTATCACTCTCTTCAATGACTAGATTTTATCCTAGCCTCTTTAAAATATAAAAGAGTATGAACCGTTTTTAAAAGACCTGTTCTAACTCTGTAAATCCAGGTATTTCTTCAAGAAGCGCACGTTCAATGCCTGCTTTTAAGGTAATTGTGGAACTTGGACAACTTCCACATGCTCCCATTAAGCGTACACGAACAATGCCGTCTTCATCTACATCAACCAATTCTACATCTCCGCCATCTCGCAATAAAAATGGTCGAAGCTTGCCGAGGACTTCTTGTACTTGTTCTTCCATTTATAGACGACCCCTTTCCGTGATCTTATCACTATTATAAAAGTTTCCAAAGAAAAAATCTATATTCTTATCTTATAGTCATTATTTATTTCCACATTTATTGTAAAATGGAATTAAAAATTGTGCAACTCATGTGGATTGGCAAAAATATATGTTATTTTTGATATAAATGTATTGCCATAGATAGTGGCGAGTCTAAATTATATAGAATAGAAGGGAAGAATGCGAGATGCAATTGACTGTTTTTGGTGCTGATATCCCTTGTCCTAGCTGCCTTCATTCGCCTTCATCGTTTGCGACAATGGAGTGGCTTGATGCAGCTGTGAATAGAAAATTTCCGCACGATACCATTGAATTCCGCTATGTAGATATTTATCATCCAGAAAATGATGAGGATCGTTATTTTACTGAGAAGATAGTGAAAGATGAATTATTTTATCCTTTGGTTGTTGCTGAGGGAGAGGTCATTTCTGAAGGTGATCCACATCTACAAACGATTTTTCAATTTATTGATCGCCATAGGATCCAGACCTTAAATGATGATGTGTGATGAGAAGTGTTAAAGTTGACGAAATGGCTTGATGTGAGTAATATGTAGGTGATACGAGGTGAGTCTATATGAATCCTATTATTGAGTTTTGTATGAGCAATCTTGTCGCTGATTCACAAAAAGCATTTGCAATGTTGGAAGAGGACACGAATCTTGATGTGATTGAATATACGTGTTTAGATCATTGTGATTTATGTTATGAAGGTCCCTATGCACTGGTTAACGGTGAGTTTGTATCTGGTACGACGGCTGAGGAGCTTGTCCAAAACGTCTATCACTATTTAGAAGAAAATCCAATGCTTTGATAAATAAATCAATTGGCGGAGCTGAGCGACTATCTCATGACTCCCCTTTTGGGATAAGCACCGCTCTTTTGCGGTGTTTTGTCTGTATAAAAAAATTGATGACAAAATTGTTCTCATAGTATATCAACCGCCGGAGAAAAAATAAATCATTTTGGAGGATGAGCATGTACGAGTTTTCCCATTCTTGGCCTTATGAATGGGTCATGGATGATCTTTATGTTGAAGAATGTCCTTTCTGTAAAGAGCGATCTGTGTTGATTTCCTTAAAAAAGGAAAACATTCAGCTTGCCCAGGAAGGATTTAAAACGCATACGGTGTTGTCGTGTTGCCATGAGAAGTTAGTCATTGTCAATATGGATGATGATTATCTATGGTCTGATCGTGCGCTTAGATAAGGCCTCTTCATTGACTGGAGTGACAGAGTTGAATGACGGCATAACATTTATAAAAATGCATGGCTTAGGCAATAACTACATATATCTTGATTTGATCACTCATACCTACACCCTCCCACCTTATCCACAATTGGCTCAGCGCTTGGCAGATCAAAGCAGAGGGATTGGTTCTGATGGTATGATACTCATTTTACCGTCTGATACCGCTGATATTTTCATGCGGGTATTTAATAAGGATGGTTCAGAGGCTGAAAATTGCGGCAATGGGTTGCGCTGCGTGGCGAAGTACGCCTATGAAAACCAGCTTGTCTCAAAACCCCAATTTACTATTGAAACGCTAGGGGGATTGGTTGAGGCGGAGGTAAGACTTGACGGCAAAGAAGTGTCAGAGGTGACCATTGATATGGGAGAGCCCCATCTTTTAAGGAACCAAATACCCATGTGGAATGAAGGCGGGGAGGAAAGCATGGCGATACAAGCTCCCATCAGCTTAAGTGGCTTGAATTATCAGGTTACAGCGGTGTCAATGGGTAACCCTCATGCCATATTTTTTGTTGAGAATATTCAAGAGGCGCCTATTCATGAGCTTGGGCCATTGCTTGCGGATGGTCATGAACTTTTCCCAGAAGGGGTTAATGTAGGCTTTGTGGAGGCGATCAGTGAACAAAGCCTTGCTTATCGTGTGTGGGAAAGAGGCTCTGGGATAACACAAGCTTGTGGAACAGGGGCTTGTGCCGCCGCTGTAGCCGCCGTTGTTACAGGACTTGGTGCTAAGGATACCTCAATGACTATCCATTTATCAGGCGGTGATCTGACTGTCCTTTGGGATAGTATGACAAATCATATTTTAATGACAGGTTCAGCGATTGTGGTTTGTATGGGCACATTTTATTTATAAATTCTCTCTGAGTGAGTAGCTGGGTTTTATGTGCAAATGTAAGCTAAGCTGAATGGTGTGAGTACTAATTTCTTGAGATTTATGGGACATCGTTATATAATGGAAAGATGAGTAGTCATTAAGGTAAGTAACGATTTTGTTGTTTAGAAGACCAATATTTTCTGTATAAAGGAGGAAGGTTGTCATGCTTACCATTACAGAATCAGCCAATTCTCGTATTAAAGAGATGATGGCAGATGAATCTAAAGATCAGCTTTTTCTTAGACTAGGTGTTCAAGGCGGAGGGTGTACAGGGCTATCCTATGGAATGGGTTTCGATAGTCAAAAGAGAGCGGATGATACGACCTTTGAAACCGATGGGCTTCAAGTAATCATTGATGGAGATAGTGCACCTTTGTTACAGGGTGTGACGATTGATTATAAACAAAACATGATGGGCGGCGGTTTTACTCTTGATAATCCCAACGCCGTTGCAACATGCGGTTGTGGACAATCCTTTAAAACTGAGGAGAATGCAGGAACGCCAAGTACGAGTTGTGGTTGTTAATAACAAGCATAATTAAATGTGTTTCAAACGACCTTCCTGATGATCAGGGAGGTTTTTTATGTGAGGATATAAAGATGCTGAGTGTCATATGCCTTTAATAAAGGTATATAGTTTTGCCATGATTTTTAGGGTGTCTGGAAAAAATGGAACAAAACATTTTATTCTCATTTTTTTAATACACGCTACTTAACGAGCGAATTTTCGCTTGTTATAAAGTTTTTTATGAATTTTAACTATTTTTTACAATTAAAAAAGGTTGAAATATAAGAGAAAAAGACATATGATTGTTTCTGGGATTGATTTGACTGGATACGTGAAAAGTATCACAAAGTCTCATTATGCATAACTCAAAGGGTGGAAATAATGACAGTAAGTAAGCCAAAAATAGTGATCCTTGGTGCAGGATACGGTGGCATGATTTCAGCGACTAAATTACCAAAGTATCTAGGTATAAATGATGCGACGATCACTTTGGTTAATAAGCACACTTATCATTATCAAGCAACATGGTTACATGAATCTGCAGCTGGAATGTTACCTGCTGATCGGACCTGTATGCCCATTAAGAACGTTATTAATACGAGGCGTATTAACTTTATTGAGGATACAGTGACACTGATAAAAAAAGATGAAAATAAAGTTGTTTTAGAGAAAAGCGGGGAGATTGATTATGATTATCTCATCGTGTCTTTAGGTTTTGAATCGGCTACTTTTGGTATTAAGGGATTAAAAGAGTATGCATTGACCATAGTAGACCTTGATTCTGTCAAACAAATACGGAAGCAAATTGACTATCAATTTTCACGCTATCCTACTATGCAAGTTAAAGAAGATCATATTCTCAATATTGTCGTTGGCGGGGGAGGCTTTACTGGCGTAGAATTTTTAGGAGAGTTGGTCAATCGTATTCCTGAGCTCTGCAAGGCATATGGTATTGATCGTAAGCAGGTAAGAGTGGTGAACGTTGAAGGATCTCCAACCATCTTGCCGATGTTTGATGAAGAACTGGTTGCTTATGCGATTCAACGTCTTGAAGAAAAAGGTGTTGAATTCAAATGTGGACATATTATTAAGGAATGTCAAGAGGATGGCGTCATCATTGGCACGCGTGATAGTGAGGAAACGGAAAAAATCAAGGCGGGTACGATCATTTGGACAGGTGGTGTAAGGGGGAATCATATTGTTGAGGACTCAGATTTCGATGTTGAGCGTGGGCGTGTCACCGTTACAAAGGATTTGCGAGTACCTGGTTATGATAATATCTTTATGATTGGTGATTGTGCGAATGTGTTTAATCCTGAAACGGATCATCCTTACCCAACCACGGCGCAAATAGCGATCCAAGAAGCCAGCTATCTTTCTGAGAATTTTAAAAAGGTTTTGAATGGAGAACCTTTAGAGCCATTTATGTTTAATGATTTAGGTACAGTAGCTTCCTTGGGTCAGAGTGATGCGGTTGGAATTATTTTTGGAGAAACAAAGCTCAAAGGCGTACCCGCTGCTGCGATGAAGAAGATCATTGATGATCGTTATCTGTTCAAGCTTGGTGGCGTTGGGTTGATGTTAAAAAAAGGTAAACTTAACCTGCTAAGTAGACCATAAGTGGTTTTCTGTTTGGTAAGTATAAATGGTTTAAAAAGAGAGTTTTCAAAAGTTAAGTTTTTTATGTTTTAAGTTTGAAGGGACAAATTCCATTTGGATTTTGTCCCTTTTCTAATGATTGTGGCGCTTATTTTTTTGTAGTGAAAGTGCGAAGAATGTTTAAATAAGCCATGTCATAGGATAGTTGCTCGGACATGAGGGTGTAAGGTATCTTTATGAAAGGGCAGGAATATCAATAAAGTTATATGAGTGTTTTATTTAAAAAATCATGCCATAAACGTGTGATAATCTTGCTCTTGTTGTGAGAAGAAAAGCGATGTTTAGTTTAACACCCCTTAAATGATTTTGGAATGTGTGGACAATGCTTTAAAAGCTGGAAAAATGAAGATGGAAATTGAGATAGGTTCATATGAGCCGTTATCTTTTTATTGAAAATGTAGTGAATTGACGATTTTATTTTTTTTCAGTAAACTAACGATGACTCAGGGGGTGAAAGCGTTGCCTTTTTCATTACCACAGTTGATTATATCCATCCTTCTATTTGCTGTTGTGTTTTTTGGTATTGGTTTTATCGTTAATATGCTGTTAAAAACAACGTGGTTAATTGCCTGTTTATATCCCATAGTTATTATTTTAATCGTCGATCATGTGTCATTCTCTGATTACTTTACTCACACATCAAGAGCTTTTATCCAATTAGAAACGAATCTGACCCACTTACAAACGGCTGATATTATTGTATTAACGATGGGGTTTGTTGGAACGCTGATAGCAAGCATGACGATAAAAACATTAAGAAAACATGGTTATACTATGTTTTAAGGAATTTTTCTCTATCCTTCTCAGCTTAGTTGTTTAGAAAAGCTGACTTGCGGACATGCTTTTGTTGAGGAGTGGTGTGAGACGTGAAATATGTCAAGATATGGGTGCGTCGTATGCTGGTGACCGGGTTATTTGTGGCAGCGATTATGGTGACGTTTCAATTTATCACGGGTTTTAGTGGCTATGATCTTTTGTCTTGGGTGATGCATTAGAATAAACGAGATGATTCATCACAAAAAGCGTTGGAGAACCAACGCTTTTTAATGCTGTTAAAAAGTAAAAAACGCTACATGTATGCATTTGATTGTAGTGTTTGCTGAATAGGATTAAAGGAAGGACGAGAATATGTCATGATGGGTCTCCCTTTATGATGTCCCAAATTTGTTCAATTTTTTTAAAGTGTTCAGGATGTTTAATGATCGAGTAGATAAATGATTCTAAATCATCTATTTTTTTAATCGACTCAATGAGTTGATGATCTTCAATGTCGTTCCTTTTAGTAGGCAGCTGATTTTGTATGCCTAATAGATAATCGGTTGATACTTTAAAAAAACAAGCAATATGTACGATGATTTCAGGATCAGGTGTGCGGTCACCAGATTCGTAGCGAGAGAGCTGCACATTGCTAATGTTTAGCTGCAGAGCTAACTGTTTTTGTGAAAGGTTTTGTCTGTCACGCAAATGACGAATGCGTTCTCCTAATGATTGTCTCATGCAATGCATCACCTTTCACAAATTTGTCTAAAATTTTATCACGGCTTAGATTTTACCACATAGGTAATTGCCAACATGGAAAAATTGAGAATTTAAAGAGTTTATGTATTAATGAATGGCAAAATGCGTTACCATATTGGCAACAAAAGGAGGAGGACAATGAAAAAGCATATTGTGGATTTGGAAAAGATGAAGAGATTAAGAAAGGGACGTATGTCGTTAGAAGAGATTAAGAAAGGGACGTATGTCGTTAGAGGTCATGTCGAAACAATTGGGGTATGCAAGTCCCAATGGCTATTATTATTTGGAAATCGGAAGATCTAAGATTTCTGCAGAAATGTTAGCAGAGATAGCTGGGATCTTAGAGGTGGGTATTGAAGAATTGTACAGAGAGATGTAGGAGAGTATCTTGCTTAGACATTTTAAAATATGGAAAAAAATTAAAAAATAGAAAAGAGTTATTTTAGATAATTTATTAGAGCATTATGCTCTTTTTTTTTTGAGCACGATTATATGACAGTAAACAAAGTATTGCATAGGGGAAATAGGCGGACTCTCATGATTTTATGCTATTTCCATAGAGTTTATCATGGCGATACTAGGCAATTAGTAAGGAGAGTGGTAAACTATTTTAGTATATGAAAAAATGGATTGTTTGCGATCAAGCATCAGTATATAAAAGTGGAAAAATTAGGGATGGATAGCTTGTTGCTTTACTGGAAAGGAGATCAACTTATGTGTGGATTTGTTGGCTTTGTGTCAAATAAGCTACTTGACCCCGATCAACATGAACAAAATAATATGATGAAACGCACTGATATCATTACACATAGAGGCCCAGATGATGATGGTTTTTATACAGATGACACGGTTCAATTTGGCTTTCGACGTTTAAGCATCATCGACTTAGAGGGTGGACATCAGCCGTTAAGCTATGAAAATGATCGCTATCAGATTATTTTTAATGGCGAGATTTATAATTATTTGGAGCTTAGAGATGAATTAATAAAAGAAGGGGTAACATTGGCAACAAGTTCTGATACAGAGGTGATCTTAGCTTTGTACGCTGCTCGTGGAGAAGAGGTTGTTAAGGTGCTTCGCGGCATGTTTGGCTTTGTGATTTGGGATAAGGAAGACAAGAAAATATTTGCAGCGCGGGATCCTTTTGGCATTAAGCCTTTTTATTACATGGAAACGGAGGATGGTCTATTCTTGGCTTCAGAAAAGAAAAGCCTGCTAGTGGGACGTCATCCTAGTCCAGTTGCTAACGAAGCATTGCAGCATTATTTAACGTTTCAATTTGTTCCTGAGCCTGAGACGATGGATGCTTCTATTAAGCGTTTGCCGCCGGGGCACTACATAGTGAAAAATAGCGAAAAACCATTAGAAGTCAAGGCGTATTGGAAACCAGAATTTAAACCCATTAAACAACCAGTTGATAAGATCAAAACTGCGATCCGCGATACCTTATATGAGTCGGTAAAAATGCATATGCGCAGCGATGTTCCTGTGGGAGCTTTTTTATCCAGTGGGATTGATTCTACAAGCATCGTTGCTCTTGCCAAGGAATTTCACCCCAATATACAGACCTTTACCGTCGGTTTTGAAGGAGAGGGTTACAGTGAAATTGACGTTGCTAAGGATTCTGCTGAGAAATTAGGGGTGGAGAACATCCACGCTGTCATCACACCACAAGCCTTTTTAAAGGAGTTACCAAAAATCGTTTGGCACATGGATGATCCAGTAGCTGATCCTGCGGCTGTTCCTTTGTATTTTGTTGCCAGGGAAGCTAGCAAGCATGTTAAAGTTGTGCTCAGCGGCGAGGGAGCAGACGAGCTCTTTGGTGGCTACAATATTTACCGTGAGCCCCGTGATTTAAGGTGGTTCAAAAATATGCCTGAGGGCGTAAAAAGCTTCTTGAAAAAAATAGCGATTAAATTGCCTGAAGATATGAAAGGGCGGAGCTTTTTACTGCGTGGTTGTACGCCGATGAAGGAGCGTTATATTGGGAATGCTTTTATGTTTGATGAAAGTGAAAAGCGCTTTGTTATGAAGTCGCATAAGGAAGTCACTCACTTTACACAGATAACAGAGGCTCTCTATGCTAGTGCTCATGTGTATTCTGATGTGGAAACCATGCAATACATTGATATGCATACATGGCTGAGAGGCGATATTTTGGTCAAGGCGGATCGTATGACCATGGCTCATTCTCTAGAGCTTCGTGTACCATTTTTAGATAAAGAGGTTTTCAAAGTTGCCTCTGCGATACCTGGAGAATTGAAAATAGCGAACAAAACAACGAAATATGCGCTACGTGAAGCTATGCGTGGCGTGGTTCCTGATTCTATTTTATATCGGAGAAAGCTGGGATTCCCAGTGCCGATTCGCATTTGGCTGAAAGATGAGCTGTATGATTGGGCTAAAAATCTGATTCGTGAAAGCCAAGCAGACCAATGGATTAACAAGTCTTATGTTTATAAATTGCTCGATGATCATCGCAATGCTAAACGTGATAACAGTCGTAAAATTTGGACACTATTGATGTTCATGGTATGGCATCAAATCTATATTGAAAAGGCATTGCAATTTGATCATGAAGGAGTAAGACAGCTTTAAATCCATAGTGTAGAAAAAATAAATATTTTGATACATTTTGTAGCGTGTATACTATGTTCATTCTATATTGCGAGAGATGTGAGTAAGCGCGATGATAGGGAGGGAATATCCATAACTTTGACCATTTTGATTTTGTTTGTCTTGTTTTTTGCTTTGCGTTTAGTGACATTGTTTCTTTCTATTCGAAATGAGAAAAGATTAAAAAGCAACCATGCGGTGGAGTTTGGAAAGCGGAATAGCCTTGTACTGGGGGCACTCCATGTTATTTTTTATTTGGCTGCTATAGCAGAATCATGGGAACAAGGGGCTAGTTTCAATAGTATAAGTGTGATAGGCGTGGTCTTATTTGGGTTTTCCTATATTATTTTATGCTGGGTGATTATTCAGCTTCGGGATATTTGGACATTAAAGATATATATTGCTAAAGACCATAAAATCAATAAGAATTTTTTATTCAAGTATTTTAGGCATCCAAATTATTTTTTAAATATCATTCCAGAGCTCATTGGAATCGGCTTATTATGTCATGCTTGGTATGCAATGCTTGTGCTGTTACCATTTTATGCGATTGTCCTCATCGTCAGGATTGTTCAGGAAGAAAGAGTCATGCAGGCTCACTTTAAGGAATTTTAAAGACATTAAGAAGAAGCACTTATTCATTTGTTAATTCTTAATCGTGGTGGGAGAGTGGTCCGGATCATTCTGAAGAAAATGACAATTATTTGATGTAAAACAAAAGGTATCCTAGGGGATACCTTTTATTGCAGTATATAGGTGGTATGACTTTAATCGTATTGCCTATGTGGTTCAGTGCGGAATTCTTTTGAGGGTTTGAATAGAAGGGTAAGACAATAAAGTGCTGAAATACCTACAATGTCATAGATGATGCGAGAGATAACAGCACTCTGGCCACCGAATATAGCAGCGATGAGATCAAACTGAAAGAAACCTATGAGCCCCCAGTTAATTCCACCAATGACGATGAGTGCTAAGGCAGTGCGTTGTAACCCATTCATGTTTTTGACCTCCTTCGTAAATAGATTGAAGAAAAACGGAATCAACTTACTTACGAAAAGAAATCCATATCGTAAGAAGTCTTCTTTGTAGGTTGTGAATTTCCAAAGAAAAATATGCATTTATGAGTATTTTGCTTTACTTTTTATAAAAATAACCTTGATAATAAAAGTGCAACATGGTAAAGGTATTACAAGGGATATTTTCTTAAGTTGAGTAAACAGATAGATCATTATTCAACAAAAGTGATTTTTGGAGTGGATCAAACAGAAATTTTCTGTAGGGGGTTCTTAAGCGTAGGAATAAAACCCTGGGTGTTTAGGTGGTGACAGTGCGATTGGTTGTGTAAAATAAATTGTTATACCTTAATGTTTATAGAGTGAATCTGAATCTTAGATAGGATGAATGGAGGCTGAATAGAAATGCGTAAAGTAACCTTTGATTATCACAATGCCCTTCCCTTTTTCTCAGAAAAAGAAATTGATCAGCTAGAAAGTGCTGTGATGGGCGCTCATGAGGCGATACATAATCATACGGGTGCAGGGAATGATTTTCTTGGTTGGGTTGAATTACCAACAGATTATGATAAAGAGGAATTCTCTAGAATTCGTAAGGCAACTGCGAAAATACAATCCGACTCAGATGTCCTGCTCGTCATCGGTATCGGTGGTTCTTATTTAGGTGCTCGGGCAGCTATTGAAATGTTGAATCACAATTTCAATAATCTATTGAGCAAAGAGGAGAGACAAGCTCCACAGGTATTTTTTGTCGGTAATTCAATCAGCTCCACTTATGTAAAGGAGTTGCTTGATGTACTGAAGGATAAGGACTTTTCTGTCAATGTTATTTCAAAATCTGGGACGACCACTGAGCCAGCAATTGCATTTCGGATTTTCCGTGCGCTTTTAGAAGAAAAATACGGCAGGGAAGAAGCACGAAAACGCATCTATGCAACAACTGACCGTGAAAAAGGAGCTTTGAAAACATTGGCTAATAATGAAGGCTATGAAACCTTTGTTATTCCAGATGATGTTGGCGGCAGGTACTCCATTCTAACTGCTGTGGGTCTGCTTCCAATTGCCGTTAGTGGCATTGATATCGAAGCAATGATGGCAGGGGCTCGTGATGCTCAAAATGATTTTGCAACCCCAAGTTTAAAAGAAAATGCGGCGTATCAATATGCGGCAGTTCGCACTATTTTTTACAATAAGGGCAAGGCGATCGAACTTCTCGTCAATTATGAGCCAAACCTCCATTATTTTTCGGAGTGGTGGAAGCAATTATTTGGAGAGAGCGAAGGGAAGGATCAAAAGGCTTTATTCCCAGCTTCTGTTGATTTTTCTACGGATCTCCATTCCATGGGACAATACGTTCAAGAAGGTCGTCGCCATCTAATGGAAACCGTATTAAATGTTGAAAATGCACGGCATGAAATGACCATTGAAGAAGATACAGATGATCTCGATAAACTTAATTATTTGGCTGGTAAGACGATGGACTTTGTCAATAAAAAGGCTTTCCAAGGAACCTTGCTTGCGCATACAGATGGTGAAGTGCCTAACTTGGTTGTTAATATTCCTGAATTAACTCCTTATCACTTGGGTTATTTGGTTTATTTCTTTGAGAAGGCCTGTGCGATAAGCGGCTATCTCCTTGGCGTCAATCCATTTGATCAGCCAGGGGTCGAGGCTTATAAAAAGAACATGTTTGCACTTCTGGGCAAAGCGGGCTTTGAAAAAGAAAAGGCTGAGCTTGAGCAGCGGTTAAATAAATAAACGAACAAAATTTTTTAATATGAGTAGCACAGCCATGATCATGGTTGTGCTATTTTTTTATAGAAGAAATAATCGGAAGGGGAAGGTTAAAGGGTTCCTTGAGCTACATGTGACCCCACTTTAGTGATCCTTGAAAAAGAGGTAAAAAAGAAAGGCTCTGTCAATGGATGGGATGTGTCGTGAATGATTTTTATGCTCAGGTGAACACTAGTCTCACTAGCAAGAAAAATGAGCTGAGCCTTGACACGATAGGCTAATAGTCATTTTTACCCTTATTAAAAAACACGGATGCCATATAAAAGGGGAAAAATCATTGGAGGACAAATATGAAAAAACAAAACCATCTCCTTTCAAAAATTATCACCCTATTGGTGTATGTTGTCCAGATAACTTTGGGACTTTATGGTGTATTCAAATTGTTTGGGGCAGCGGAGGTTCCTTTTGTCCACTGGGTATATATGCTGAGTGAGCCGTTATTGACTCCTTTTAAAGGCATCTTTCATTCCATTCTTCTTCAACAAGCTTACTTTTTAGATGCCTCGGATGTTTTTGCCCTCTTTGTTTACAGCATTGCTGGCTATATTCTCATTCACCTTGCCTTAGCTATTGAATCTAAAGGGTAATCTCATCGTGAAAATCTAAGGCATTTATCTCCATTTTTATGAGCGATTTGTTATACTAGCATTGTAAAGGTTTTATCGAAAAATCAGGAGGTTCCTAAATGGAGTATAGAATCGAAAAAGATACAATTGGAGAAATCAAAGTTCCTGCAGATAAGCTTTGGGCAGCGCAAACCCAGAGAAGTAAGGAAAATTTCAAAATTGGTTGGGAAAAAATGCCCTTAGCTATTGTACAAGCCTTTGCCAATTTAAAAAAAGGGGCTGCTTTAGCTAATAATAAGCTCGGAAAGCTTGAGCAAGATAAGACAGATGCGATTGTAAAAGCAGCCGATGAAGTGATTGCTGGTAAATGGGACGAACATTTTCCGCTTGTCGTTTGGCAAACGGGTAGCGGCACACAATCGAATATGAATGTGAATGAAGTGATCGCCAATCGCGCAAATCAGCTTTTAAAAGAAGCACGTAGCAACAGTCGTGTGCACCCTAATGATGATGTGAATAAATCACAGAGCTCGAATGATACATATCCCACGGCGATGCATGTTGCCGCTGTGATTGCTGTTGAAGATGAAGTGATTCCTGCCTTACATAAGCTCAAAGCGACATTGATCGATAAATCTGAGCAATTCGCTTCAATCATAAAAATTGGTCGGACACATCTACAGGATGCCACCCCGCTTACTCTTGGTCAAGAATTTAGTGGATGGGTTGCCATGCTTGAAAAGAGTGAAGCGATGTTGACTGAAGCTACTCAGCATATTAAAGAGCTAGCTATTGGCGGTACAGCTGTTGGAACAGGATTGAATGCTCATCCAGATTTTGGGGATATGGCAGCTGCGGAAATTTCTAAAATGACCGGGAAGACATTTGTCTCCTCTGATAATAAATTTCACGCTTTAACGAGCCATGATCAGATCGCTGTTGTACATGGGGTTTTAAAAGCGATGGCTGCTGATCTGATGAAGATTGCTAATGATGTTCGTTGGCTGGCAAGCGGCCCGCGTTGTGGCATTGGTGAATTGTCTATTCCGACTAATGAACCAGGAAGCTCGATCATGCCAGGAAAGGTTAACCCTACTCAATCTGAAGCCGTCACAATGGTTGCTACTCAGGTCTTTGGTAATGATGCAACCATAGGTTTTGCAGCAAGTCAAGGCAACTTTGAGCTCAATGTATTTAAGCCTGTTATCGCGTATAATTTCTTGCAATCTGCGCGCTTGCTTGCTGACGTGATGGTATCCTTTCATGATAACTGCGCTGTCGGTATCGAACCGGAAACAGAGAAAATCGATGAGTACCTCCATAATTCATTGATGCTCGTTACAGCACTTAATCCACATATTGGATATGAGAAGGCGGCTATGATTGCTAAAACAGCTCATAAAGAAGGAACAACATTAAAAGAAGCAGCGGTGAGCACGGGTGTTTTATCTGCTGAAGAATTTGATAAGCTCGTGAGACCTGAAGAAATGATTGGTTCAAAGGCCTAGTAAAAATCCTCTCTCAGCTATTTAGAGAGAGGATTTCATCTTTTAAGATATGGAGAAGGAATCGATGTGTGAGTAAAGGGATTGACAGCTTATTTTGATCTTGATACAATAATCCTTGTCTAAAAAGTAAAGGGGCATTAGCTCAGCTGGGAGAGCGCTTGCATGGCATGCAAGAGGTCAGCGGTTCGATCCCGCTATGCTCCACCATAAAAAGCCTATTATAACGGGGTTTTCGCTAAGTGCGAGGACGCTGTTTTATTTTGATTTTTACGGTTGGGCACTGCAAGAAAATTGGCAGGTAATTTAGGTGTGTATCATGAACAGATAAAACGATTGAAGTTTGATGACAGGGAAGAATTTTTAGATATTTTACTTCAATATTTGTAGCAATTCTCTATATTGTGAAGACTATTCTTCCCAGCGTATTGGATTTTCCGTATGGTGTACATATTGTTCTGTTCGGTCTTCAGAATAGGCAGATTGATTTATCTAGCCTTGGCTGTTAAAAAACGAATGTTGCTGTTTAACACTTCTGTCCATTAGTTGTTTTGTTCGTTCACTGTTTTCTACAATAAGAGCAAAAGCAAGCATAAGGGTTAAAAATACGGTTCCTATTAGAATGAAACCAAGTAGGTATAAAGCATTGATAAAAAAGATATCTCTTAACTTTTGCCTGGTAATGGTCATATTTGCGATAGTTGGATGTGATTTTGCTACTGCAAATATAATTATAACCACAGCTGCAAATACATTTATAAGAAATAAAATTATTTTTTGAATTTTAAAAGGATTTTAGATTGATAATGTATAAAGTAATGATTGGGATTATTTTTTATTCCGAATTGAAAAGGAGGAGAATTCTTTCATGAAAAAAATTTTTGGTATGATGTGGATGATTATTTTAGCGTTTGTGATAGTAGAGGCACCTTTATCTTTGAAGGCATCAGCAGCTAGTCCCAGTAGCCCTAGTATAGAAAAGCATGTTTTAAAGCCATCTAAGCATACAGAAAAAGTTTTAAAAAAGGTCTCTCTTTCTATGAATAATAATGTCTATCATATGTCTATTTCTAATAATATAGAGAAAGGTGATACGGGATTTAGAGGTTACCATATTCAGATCGATCCAAAAACGATGACCTATACCATCACAAAGATAAAACAAGAGAGGGTGCAAGAGGAAGAACCAAAAAATAATGTATCCATCCCAATGATTCCATCACGGTCCCCGTTTTCTAGCAGTCATCGTGTACCTTCTTCAACAGTGCCATCTATGTTGCAGAAAACGGCTACTACTCAAGTTAAAGCTGTGACCCATGATCCGTTGGGAGCAGACCTTGTATGGACCATTCACCAACTAACATGGAATTATGACGGTACGAATGCCTATAAAGATGCTACTGAAGGATCATGCAATTACGCTTCGCCATCTATATTTGGTAGTCATTGGTTTAATGATTCTTGTCAATATGATGGGTATGATGTGATTGATGGTGGTCAAGCGGTCACTGTAACAGGGCACGGTTACTATCATAATTATGATTTTGGAAATAATAGCAAAATAACCAATGTCTCTCATACTGTCTATATAGAAGGTCATGGTGATGGTTCCTCGTATTATAATGTAGACTGGACGAAAAGCGGAGAATTCACCTTTTTTCTAGGTCTAGATGTATATGAATATAATAATTAACCGATGAGTGTGATGTGTAAAACACGACAGAATAAAACAATTATTTACAAAATTCAATTAATGGAATATAATGGGTATGCGATATAACCCCCTTTATATTTTTAACCCCTCTTTAGTTAAATGAGGTGACCCCTAAAAGTTAGATTGTGACTCTAATTTTTGGGGTGCAGGACAAAGAGGGGGTTTTTTATGCTGGGTGCACTTGGTGCATCTATTGAAATAATGTAGAGGCACCCAGTTACAGCTTATGGAGTCACATTGTGTTTTTAATCAATTGAGTTTAAGAGGTAACTGCTTAAGCCCGCGGATCAATAAACCTGGGCGCCATTGCAAGGTAGTCGTTTCGGCAATAAGCTGTAGATGGGGATAACGTTTGAATAATGCGAGAATGGCAATCTTCCCCTCCAGCCGAGCAAGTGGTGCCCCTAAGCAATGATGAATGCCTTTTCCAAAGGCTAGATGCTGATTATAGCGTCTTGTAATATCAAATGTGTCGGGATCTTGAAAGTGCTTGGGATCATGGTCGGCGGAAGACAATGCAATTAACACCAATTCTCCTTTGGAAATGGGTTGACCATAAAAGGTTAGGTCTTCAGCTGCCCATCGTGTCGATGTGAATTCTACGGGTCCTTCATAGCGAAGCATCTCTTCAATCGCTGAATCGATCAGCGTTTGATCTTTGTTGAGCTTGTCTAGCTGTTCTGGATGTTGTAATAAGGTGAAGACACCATTACCAATAAGCCCCACTGTTGTTTCATGACCAGCAATGATTAATAAAAAGATAAGGGAGCGTACTTCCAGCTTGGTTAATTGATCCCCGTTTTCTTCAGCTTTAATCAAGTGGCTGATCAAATCATCCTTCAAGTTGTGTTGCTTGGAGTCTACAAAATCATCTATGTACTTAGAAAAATCTTCTAGGGCAGATGAGATTTTTTGTAGGCGTTCAGGATCATTGACAGCTTCTACAAAAGTATTCGACCACATACGAAATTGCTCACGATCTTCAAACGGGATGCCTAATAGATCACAAATGACAATAATGGGAAGTGGAAAAGCAAATGTGTCAATGAGATCAATCGTTTCCTTATTTTTCATTTGATCCAGTAAATCGCAGGCAATCGCTTCGATTTTAGGTTGTAAATTGGCAACCATACGTGGGGTAAAGGCTTTTTGGACTAAGCTACGTAAACGGTGGTGGTCAGGTGGATCAACATTAAGCATGTGACGGCTAACAAAGGGGTTTTGATAAGCAACTGATTGTTTGGATCTCTCTTCCCTAGCCTCTTCATTGATGAATTTAGACGCATCTTTAATAAAGCGTCCTTCTTTTAGCGCAGCGATAGCTATTTCATATTTAAAAATCATCCATGCTTTTTGACCATTAGGCATGGTCATAGGCTCAATAGGACTGTGTTCTCTGAAATGTTGAAAAGCGGGATAAGGATTCTGAGTGAAGGAATCAGACCAGATAATCTGAGAAAGAGTTTCTTTTGGTTTTGTCATTAGTTTTCTCCTTTTCATATCGTTTATGTAGTTCTAAAATAAGGACATACAACGGTTAACTAGTCAAAATAGTTCGTGAATGCTGATTGTTTAGCTAGAATATAAATGACTTTTACAGTCATGGCAACTTTTTGGCTTCTTGGTTGTTCTCTGAGAGAAGCTAGGAGTAATAGATAGGAAACGTTATATAAATCATCTCAGGCTGTTCGATTTTGAGTTGAAAGTACTGATAAATGGATGGATTAGAAATTATATGATAGGATAGGTAAGTGCTAATATCATTAAGAAAAGAGGGATAGAAATGAAAGCGATTAATATTGGTAACAGCGGTTTGAATGCCTCAGATATTTCACTTGGTTTTATGAGAATTTTGGATTTGTCTAAAAAAGAAGCATCAACACTGATCAACACGGCCTTGGAAGTAGGTATAAATTTCTTTGATCATGCGGATATATATGGTGGAGAAGGAAAAGCGGAGGCGGCTTTTGCAGACGCGATTGACATGAATCCGAGCGTTCGTGAAAAGTTTTTTCTTCAAACAAAATGCGGTATTCGAGACGGCTATTTTGATTTTTCAAAAGAGCATATTTTAGAAGCGGTCGATGGCAGTTTAAAACGATTGAAAACGGACTATATTGATGTGTTGCTTTTACATCGTCCCGATTCATTGGTTGAACCGGAGGAAGTTGCTGAAGCCTTCAATCAACTACATAATAGTGGAAAAGTAAAACATTTTGGCATCAGCAATCAAAATCCGATGCAGATTGAATTGCTTAAAAAATATGTGAAACAACCGCTTATTGCTAACCAACTGCAATTAAGCGTTACGAATACCGGGATGATTGATGCTGGTTTGAACGTCAATATGGAGATTGATCCTTCTATTGACCGTGATGGTAGTATTTTGGACTATTGTCGTCTTAATGATATCACTGTTCAAGCCTGGTCTCCCTTCCAATACGGGTTCTTTGAAGGTATTTTTTTGGATAATCCGAAATTTCCTGAACTCAATAAAAAAATTGATGAATTAGCTGAAGCTAAAGGTGTAACAAATACGGCTATTGCGGTGGCTTGGATTCTCAGACATCCTGCTAAAATGCAAACCATTATTGGTACAATGAATGTCGATCGTGTCAAAGCCATCAGCAAGGCTTCTGATATTGAGCTTACGAGAAAAGAATGGTATGAGATTTATCTTGCCGCAGGAAATAAATTACCTTAAGAAAATTAATTAAGGATGAGAGTCTCACAGGTGTGAGGCTTATTTTTTTAGGAGATTTTTTGGCTGGAAAGATCGTATGTATCGTTAATTATCTTGTTTGGTCTCTTTGAACATGCTGTTCTTGTTGTTTATAGAAAGGATCAATGTATAAAAGAAACTCCCGTGATTTTGCTGGACTAGATTCTTGTGCCTGATGCCTGATGGGAGCAGCATCATGATGCATGATGAATTGACTTTTCTTACGATGGAACAGAAAACACGCAAAACCGTTGCAGGAGACTTTTTTTATACATTATAATAAAAGCTAATATTAAAAGTTGTGGATTTTGCTAATCAAAGGTTAGTGTATAGTATAGCGTTCTTGAGAGTCATAATAGAAGCCTTAGCAACGTTTATTACTAGGGAAAGTATTAGATTTGGAGGATAGACAATGCCAAAAAATCCAGTTATAAAGCTTTTTGATCAATTGTCACTATTTGAGAGAAAAATTTTCAAAGGCATCATTAGGGGTGTGCATTTAGATGATAAGAATACAAAAGCGTATACATTTCAATTAGTCGATTTTGAACTTGACCATTTAAATCCTTCTGATATAACGGTAAAGGTGAAAAAAATTGCGGATATGGCAATCATGATGATTATTGATGGACAAGAAGCACGTGTTCCATTGTTAACCCATATGCAATACAAAGATAGGGACAAGACGATAATATTGACGTTTAATTCTTTGTTAAAACCTTATTATGTTGATCTCAAAGAAAGGCTACAAGAAGTGGTTCAATGTGATGATTTTTGAGCAGTATTGCAGCTTGCGTGTCAAAAAATACTAAGCGTTCTTCAATGGTGTTATTTCTTTAATAGGAATGGGGTATGTGTTCTCAGCTATGAACCCTGCTATGCCACTTAGAATAATATATAAGTGGGAGGAGGGGCACTGTGTATGCAACGGTTTAATTTTCGTCCTATTGACGCATTGCGGGATCGTCAAACCATTGTTCAATTTCGGAAAGACTCCTATATTGTGAGCTTTGGAACACCGGATGAACTAGGTGATGAGGAGGTATATGTGGCTTGGATGGCGATGGCACAAGCAATGGAGCCGGAGGGCTTTGTTATTATGGAATGTGAGGGGCAGCCTATTGGTCAAATAGAACTAGAGGTAATCCTTTATGAAGGTCATCCGGTTGGTTATGTTGATTTATTTTATTTGGTCCCTGAATACCGCGATCGTGGTATTGGCAAACTCCAGCTTGACTATGCAGAGGTTTATTTTAAAAATAAGGGCTTATTGGAATATCATTTGCGGGTATCACCGACAAATAAAAGAGCCCTGCGTTTTTACGAAAAGCATGGCTTGAAAAAAATGATGACTGAACAGTTGACCCAAACCGTGATTAGAATGGGAAAGAGGTTTAAATTAGCTATTTAGCATGGATTTCAAGTGCTGATAATGTGGTGACCAATTTTTCGATTAAAAAAGGAATGTCGGCAATAAAAGCTTCACCGAGGTCATCTTTGAATGAAAGGACGATTTGATTGTCAAAGAGGGGAGTGGTGTTGCCGTAGACAAAGCTAATGTTTTGTTCAATCTTAGGCTTAAAAGAACGCCAGATTTGGTTGAGGCGGAACCGAATAGCAGAACAGTCCTGATCAATATCGGCTACTTTCAAAAGGAATTCTATATAGATCTGACAAGGATAGTTCCCTTGTTCTGGGGCTAAAATTTCTCCAGACCAATTCAAGGCATCTGTTGTGAGCTCAACAATAGCATCTATCTTTCCTTGTGTTAACGTCAGGGTATAAGAGCGAGACATTTTGGCAAGATCAACTATGTCACTGCGATCCGTTATTTCTACATCCTTATTAAAATCCAAATCGTACATGGCGCCTTCTAATACGACTTTAAGGTTATCAAAAACGGTTGGATCAAACATTCACGTTCCTCCTAAGTACTAATACAACCTCATGCAACGGATCATTGGCCAGAAAAGCGCGATAAAAGTACTCCCTTCGATTTTATCTCAAGTTAACTGGAAAAGCTATGGGAAATTTCCGTAGCTTTAAATTTTTGCCTACGACTTTTCTAACTGTTAATCGTATTCATCGTTGTTGTCAATAAATTTTTCTATATAGCACTATTTTTTGGGTTTTGTTCAACTGGGTGAGGTATGTTGGCATTGCCGAAAAACCTTCTAGATAAAATCCATCTACCAAAGATGGAACCACTCTCCTTGGTCAAGTGACAGGAGATGTCACTTCGTATCCTGAAGAATCTCGTGCGTCTGCTTGACACATATTTTTGTTGTGATTATGATAAATATATAGTTCGGTCGGCGAACGAACTAATATGTTGTCCTATTATTTTACTTAATTTAAACTAGTTTTAGAGAGTGAAATTTTGGGAGGCAAATGATCGTGGGGAACTGGAATCAGCAATTTGTAAAGGTTTTAAATTTAAATAAAATACTCAATCAATTGCGAATGAGTGATGTGACTTCTCGCGTGGAATTATCTAAGCGCTTAAATTTGAGCAAGTCTACCATTACAAGCTTAATAAGCCTATTAATAGAAAGTGGGTGTGTTGAGGAAGTTGGGCGAATGGAGTCAGCCTTAGGTAGAAGATTAACATCTTTAAGACTGAAGGCTTCTTGGAAACATGTCTTGGTCATACATTTTGATACACCGGCATTTCACTTAGCTATTCTGGATCTCAAAGGGACGATTATTTGTGAAAGACGTCTTTTTTTTGATGAGCATCAGCAAGAGGTCACCTGGCATTTTATTTCTGAGTTAATGAAAAAGTCTGCGGAAGCGCTTTGTTTAGATGCCAATCTTAATTGGGAAAGCGATATTATTGGAATTTCTATTGCTATTCCTGGGATTATAGATAGTCATGCTGGAAAGGCATGGTCCCGTATCATTATGAATCATTCAGGAGTATCGATTCAAGAACTTCTTATGAATACGTTTAAAAAAAGGGTTTTAGTTGATAATGATGTACGCGCTTTATCCATGGCATTAGGAAGAGAAGCAGGTGATGAAACATCAGATATGGTTACCTTGCTCGTTAGTAAAGGTGTAGGTGCGGGAATTATTTCAAATGGGAAATTGGTTCGCGGTGGCGTATTAGGGGCAGGACAAATTGGTCATATTAAAGTTTCTGAAGAAGGTCCGTTGTGCCATTGTGGTCAAAGAGGATGTTTGGAATCATTCGTTGCTAATGATGCTGTTATCCGTACATTTAGCGGATTATGTAAGGAAAATCCAAATTTAGAAAAAAGGGCTTTAAAATTATTATCAAAATCAGTACTTGACCAAATTGAGATAAAGGATATTGGTATTCTAGCTAATTTAAATGTAAAGGAAGCCCTCGAAATCATTGATGGTATATCCATAAATTTAGCTAAGGTTTTACATTCAATCGTTCAGATGCTCAATCCGAGCAAAATTTTACTTGCAGGGCCTTTGTTTGATGAAGTTGCTCATTTAATGATTCCTAAAATAATCCAAAAAATTGGACAACTAACACAAGCTTATTTAAGCGCTAATACTCATTTTCAAGTCATTACTAATTATGAAGAGCAAATTATTTCGGGAATAGCCAACTTCATTTTAGATGAGGTCTATGCTCCGCCCATTTATAGGGAGAGCGGTGAGCAAGAGATTACATTGACTGATTTTATGAGCAATATATAAGGGTTTGGTTTTGATTCATTGACGCTGGTTATACTGATTAACAATGAGGGGGAGGGAATGACGTGAATGTTCTATATATGCACACTCATGATATGGGAAGATGGATTGAACCGTATGGACATAATGCGCAAACACCACATTTAATGAAGCTAGCTCAAGAGGGGACAGTATTTAGAAATGCTTTTTGTGCTGCCCCTACGTGTTCACCAAGCCGAGCTGCGCTTCTCACAGGGATGACACCACATTCATCTGGGATGCTAGGCTTAGCCCATCGAGGGTTTCAGCTAGGTGACTATGATAAACATTTAGTCCATTTTTTAAATGGTAAAGGGTATGAAACAACGCTGTGTGGTATTCAACACGAAGCTGAAGCTGCAGAAACACTTGGATATAAAACAATACTAGACAATCAGGATTATAATATGGGAGATTTTGATAAGGATTGGACAGCTTTTGATAAAGATAATGCTGAATTGGTGGCATCTTATTTAAATCAATCGCATAGTGAGCCTTTCTTTCTCTCTTTTGGGATGTTTAATACTCACCGTGAGTTTCCACCACTTGATGCAGATAGTGATCCAAACTATGTTGCCACACCTTATGCGCTTCATGATAATCATAATAATCGAATTGAAATGGCTAGATTTTTAAGTTCGGTTCACGTGGTAGATGATTGCGTAGGCATTGTCATGAATGCTTTACAAAAATCAGGACATCTTGAAGACACCTTGATTATTTTTACAACGGATCATGGACCAGCATTCCCTTTTATGAAGTGTAATCTTTATGATGATGGCATCGGGATATCGCTTATCATCAGGCATCCAGAGGTTGATTCAACACCTAAGATAGTTGATGGTATGGTATCCCATATCGATATTTTTCCAACGATTTGTGATCTGTTAAATCTTGAACAGCCATCTTGGCTTCAAGGCGCTTCATTAAATCCAATATTGAAAGGAGAAACAGAAAAGGTTAGGGAGGAGGTCTTCTCTGAAGTAACTTATCATGCTTCCTATGAACCTTCTCGTTCAATAAGAACTGAGCGCTATAAATATATAAGGTTTTTTGATGATGACCTCAGTATTGCAAGTGCTAATATTGATGATAGCCATAGCAAAACCTTTCTAATAAATAATGGGTATTTAAATATGCATCGAGAGAGAGAGCTTCTGTTTGATCTATATATTGACCCGATGGAGAGGACCAATTTGATACATGACCGAGCTTACCATCCAATTTATATGGATATGTCTCAGAGGCTTCATGAATGGATGGTTGAAACGAATGATCCGTTGCTTTCAGGTCAAATAGCAAAACCAAAAGGGGCTTTTGTCAATAAAAAATCTACTATTCATCCTGAATAGCAGTCATTTCAATTCATTTAGAGAGGATTGTCATGTATTAAATAGACTGTAGAGATTTCTTTTGTAATGTTACTACACGTAGCAGATTATTTATTTCCTTTAATGATAGCGATGACATAAGTGATTTATCTTGGAGTTAGAGCTTCTATAATTAGGTGGGTTGAATCACTAAAATAGTATTGTTTTTGGTTAATTATTTCGTTTGTGCGGTTTATTTTTAAAGGATTTAGAAAAGAGGGGTATATAGACATGTCGTGGAATAAATCTATTATGTCAATTTTTATTTTTGGGGCACTTGCTGATTTATTATTTGGCTATGATTCAGGTGTGATGGGGGTTGCTTTATTATTTATTAAGAAACAGATGTCACTGACTCCACTCATGCAAGGTTGGGTTGTCAGTTTGTTGCTTGTGGGGGCGATGTTTGGCGTTGCCTTTGCCGGAATGTTGGCGGATAAATTTGGCAGACGTCGGATCATTCTCGTAACTGCTATAACGTTTGCGATTGGGGCAGTAGGAGCAGCCCTAGCTCCTGATGTTTATACGATTTTAGCCTTTCGTTTTATAATGGGATTAGGTGTAGGGGCTGCCTCAGTGGTTGTTACCATCTATCTTTCTGAAATGGCACCAACCGATAAGAGGGGCATTCTAACATCACTTAATCAACTGATGGTTACACTGGGTATATTAATATCTTATATTATTGATTATTCTTTAGCACCATTCGAAGCTTGGCGATGGATGCTTGGATTTGCTCTTATCCCATCTATTATTGTGTTCATAGGTATTTTCTTTCAACCAGAGACACCGCGTTGGTTGGTTAAAAATGGATTTGAAGATAGGGCTCACGAGGTGCTTAATAGACTTGTGGGAAAACAGGCTGCTAAACAAGAACTGAGTAATATAAAACACTTTATAGAATCTGAGAAAATAAACAAACAGACAAAAGTGTTTACGCCAAAGATTCGTTTAATGATAGTTGTTGCTGCATTTATAGCCATGTTTCCTCAAATAATGGGAACGAACAGTATCATATACTATGCTCCAACTATTTTAACAAAAATTGGTTTTGGTGGTTCAGCCGCAACTTTAGCGAATGTAGCGATCGGAACGATCAATTTTATCATGACTCTTGTTGCCATGAGGCTTATTGATAAGGTAGGCAGAAAACCGATGTTATTGGTTGGTAGTATAGGTATGGGTTTAGGGATGCTAGTTCTTGGTATAGTTTTTCATTTATCTGATGCGAATCCTTCTGCTATATCTGGAATCATCGCACTGATTGCCATGCTTGTATTCATCGGGTCCTTTGCAACAACATGGGGAACCATTGCACGTATACTGATTTCTGAACTCCTACCTTTGAAGTTCCGTGGCTCTTTAATGGGGTATGTTTTAGTACTTAACTGGGGATTCAACTTTCTCATTAGCTTAATCTTCCCTATTGTTCTTAGTGGATTTGGTGCGAGTGTCATGTTCTTCATCTTTATGATTATCACCGTTATTGCGTTCTTTTTCGTTTTGTTTTTGGTTCCTGAAACCAAGCAGCGCAGTTTAGAAGAAATTGAACAATCGATGCGTGTTTGACTCCTTTTCTCAAAGAACACATTCAAGAGTGACTTTAAAAATTATAAAACCAGTTATGATTCCTCAAATTGTGGGGAATTATAACTGGTCATTTTATAAAGGCGGGTGCCGGCGTGGTTTTTGTGCAAAATGGATGACTTTTTTAGCTAAAATACATGCGTACGCCGATGATTATCAATAAGATGGATAGCATCTGCATAATGATGCGGCCTGGAATACGCTGTGAAAGTAAAACGCCTATTTGTGAACCAATGATTATGCCGATTCCACCCCAGATCACAGCGTGCCAATCAATGCTACTATAAAATAATTGGGAAATGACGCCTACAGATGAATATAAACATAAGGAAAAAATCGATGTCGCTGTGGCATTATGGGTTGGTACTTTAAATAGATAAATCAATATTGGAACTAAGAGCCAACCGCCACCTATTCCAAGATAGCTGGATAATATCCCCATGAGTAATCCGAGTGGAATGAACCATTTTTCTTGTAATAATGGATGTGTTTTGGATTCAGATAGGGCTACCTTTTCATGAGAAACAGCTGTCAATTCATCAATAGCTGTTGTCGTTTGCTCGTGTGAGGTGTCTTTGATTGCTTTTCTCTTCGCTTTATTTGCAAAAGGAGAATTTTTACTGAATAGAAAGAGTCCGAGTGCCACTAAAATGGTTGCAAAAACAACAAAAAAGTATTGTGATGAGAAGGACTGTAAAAGCCAGACGCCTAACAATGATCCAGGGAGAGCACTGATGCCTATGGTTAGACCTATTTTATAGTTAATTTTCTTTTGTCGAGCATATCCGACGACCCCTGATAAAGAGTTAATCAAAACAACTACCAGCCCCGATCCTGATGCTAGTCCAGGATTCATATGAAATAAAAGCAGTAGTGCAGGAACAAAGATAAATCCTCCTCCAGCACCAACAATGGTTCCGTAACTACCAGCGATGATGCCGATGAGAAGGAGTAGAAGCTCTGTTGTCAGGTTCAAGGTGGTTTCCTCCTATCCGTGTGTATTCCTACCTAAGTAAATCATCTCAGATTAGTTGGTCGGTGTAAACTCACTTTATTTTATAGGGTATGTTTAAATAGCATGTCGCTATACACCATATAGTGGGAGTCCTTACTAAGGACTTACTAGAGAGTGAAAGGTATCTAATGATTAAAGGAAGTGTCATCTAGTGAATAATAAAGAAAACGCCAATTCATGTTGCTGTACAGGCAGTCGAGAATTGGTCACAGGTGCTTTTTGTACAAATAAAAGTGATGAGCCATTGGAGATGTTACATGATCAAGCGATGAAATTTAAGCATAAAATGGTTCCTATTCCAGGTGGGGAATTTCTCATGGGAACAGAGGATGATGAAGGATTTAAGTCTGATGGAGAGAGTCCGATTAGAAAAATAAAGGTTAATCCTTTTTATATGGATAAACACACGGTAACCAATCGGGAATTTAAGACATTTGTAGATGAGACGGGCTATAAAACAGAATCCGAAAAATATGGTTGGTCCTTCGTGTTTTATAAATTTTTACCCCAAGACTCAGCGATGCGGATACAGCGTGTTTCTTCAACACCGTGGTGGTTTGCAGTAGAAGGAGCTTATTGGTATCAACCGGAAGGCTCACAATCATCGATAGAAGCTCGAATGGATCATCCAGTTATTCAGGTTTCGTGGCACGATGCCAAGGCTTTTTGTGATTGGGCGGGTAAACGATTGCCGACGGAAGCTGAATGGGAATTTGCTGCTCGTGGGGGTTTAGAACAAAAACGTTTTCCTTGGGGAAATGAGTTGACGCCAAATGGAGAGCATTATTGTAATATTTGGCAAGGGATATTTCCAGAAGAAAATACAGAAGAAGATGGTTATTTGGGGACTGCCCCTGCTGCTTCTTTTCCGACTAATGGCTATGGATTGTATAATGTATCTGGAAATGTGTGGGAATGGTGTTCAGATTGGTTTTCTCAGGCACTTGATTTAACGCAGAATAACAATCCCCAAGGACCTAATAGTGGTCAGTCTAAGGCTATGCGTGGTGGATCTTATCTTTGTCATAAGTCGTATTGCAATCGTTACAGAGTGGCGGCACGAAGTTCGAATACACCTGACAGCGCAACAGGGAATTTAGGATTTCGGTGTGTCGCTAATAGTTACTAGGATGCATTGTATTTTAATTTGTAAAAGGAGTAAGGGTGGTTCATATGAATATTGAATGCTTACAGATGTTCTGCCGGGTTGTGGATGAAGGGAGCGTTAGTAAAGCTGCGCGCTTAGGCTTTGTCTCTCAACCAGCGGTCACAAGGCAAATTCGTCAATTAGAAAATCGCTATGGGTCTGAATTGTTTGATCGTATGGACGGAAAATTAAGTTTATCTGCTGCTGGTAAAATTTTATATCCTTATGCCAAAGAAATCATCCAGCTTGATACGCTTTCTTTTGAGAGAATACAAGAGAAGACCGAGACCACCGATAGTGTATTGAATGTAGGAGCTAGTCTGACCATTGGTGAATACTTGTTACCAGGATTGCTAGGGAATTTTAAGAAGCATAATACTGATATTAAATTTAATCTTTTGATAGGAAACACGCCATCTATCTTATACAAGCTAGAAGGTAATAAGATAGATATTGCTTTAGTAGAGAGTGCTGTCAATGAATCGAAATATAAGGTTAAAAAATTTGCTGATGACGAATTGATACTTGTTACTACCTATAATCACCGCTGGAAGGAAAGAGAAGAGATCGATATTCATGAACTCACGGAAGAGAAGATGATATGGCGGGAGAAGGATTCTGGGACGCGCTTAATCGTTGAAAAGGCTTTAAATGAATACGGGGTGTTAGACAATATTGAGAATGCCATGGAATTAGGGAGTATTCAATCAATCAAGAGTGCAGTAGAAGGCGATTTAGGCATTAGTATTCTTCCTAAATTAACCGTTATAAAAGAGCTGAAGAATAAAGATTTGCGAGAGGTTCCGATAAAAGATTTTTCACTTGTGCGTGATTTATGGATGGTGCAAAAGTCACGGAGATTTAAGAAGCGTGCGCAAATTTCTTTCGAAACCTTTCTTCACAGCTGATGCATAGGGATAGGTTAAAAATTTAAACGCTTATAAAAAATCTTTGCGTACAAAAAAAGGAGCTAAGCGAGGGGGAATCGCTTAGCCCAAATACTATATGCCGAGTTATAAAAGGGGTCATACTAAAAGACTTTACCATTTGACATATCATGCATGCTGAAAAGAAACGACATAATCTCCAAAATTTTTGATGAATATGACAAATCTTTCAACACTATCTTAAGAAACTTAAAATAGAATATGCCCTTTACCTCATCCAAGCGATGCGACGAGATAAAGATAATGGTTTGTTCATAAATAAGATAACATGTCTTAAGTCATTTGTGTATTGGGAAAATTACTAAATTTATGCCCGATTATTAGGGGGTAATTAAATTTTTTTCCCTAAAATTCGTCAAAAACTGTGGTGACTTGATAATGTCGTTGATTGATATTTTGAATAAAATTGATTACGATAGTAATTGAAACAGATAAAGGAGATGATTGATTTTGACTAAACAATATGGAATTTCTGATACTGAACTTAAAAGAATCATGGGTCAATATGTACTAAAGCAAGGTGAAACCATGGATGTTGAAAGATTAAGAGAAGGACTTGAAGTGCTTGTTCGCGATAATAATGAGGCGCTTATAAATGATATTAAACAATTGCTGGAGAAAAAATAACTAGCGCCAACTCAATAAAATAAACGCTCATTTTGCATATCATGGGCGTTTATTTTAAGTAGTTTTTCGATCGGTCAGCCAATAGGCTATGTGATGGATGGATCTTCCGTCACAGCGCTTTTATTTATATGGCGTTGTATGTTATTGAAGCTGTTACGAAAATGCCAAACCATCGCTGTTCTATCTTTTTAAATCATGCTTGAATCATGAAAAAAGTTTTGTTAATTCAAATAGTATCTGATGGGGTACTACTATACAGATTAATCAATAATTGGTAGTGTACGTGTATCTCTGACCATGTCCGCTTGGCATAATGGGCACTTAGGCTCTTTGTCAAAGGAGTAGGCGTCTCTCATCCAACCCAAACAATCACTGTTTTTACAAGCCCAAATGGCTGTTTCTTCTTCAGGTACAGGTTCGCGACTATTTTTGTTGAACGCCATGATACTTGCCCCCTTAATTTTAAAAACTCGGTGAACATCTAATTTTCTAATCATATGTTTTTATTATAACCGATTTGTGCAAAAAAATAAAATCCATGGTCAAGTCTGCATTTGTATAATAGATTTGACGTTGTACTCCCAAGATTGAGATGCCTTGTTTTCTCGCATATTTTTTGTGATAAAGAGTGATATATTTATTTTATGTCTTTATAACGCAAAATAATAACAACGTTTAAATGGGAGCGAGGGCTTATGAAATACTGTCGATTTTTACGAGACGGTCAAATTAAATATGGCATGATTGATGTGAACTATGTTGTTGAACTGACAGAATCGTACGTTAAAAAAACAACGGCACCCACCCGTCACATGTATCGCTTGGAAGATGTGACTTTATTGGCTCCAGTTGAACCCTTTCAGATTGTTGAGATTGGTCTCAATTATGTTGATCATGCTAGGGAATTAGATCTGCCACTTCCAAAGGAACTAATGATGTTTATGGTCTCTCCGAGCGCGGTGACGGGTCCTAATGAAGCCATTGTTCTTGCTCATCCTGAGCATCGCATTGACTTTGAGGCAGAACTTGTCATTGTGATCGGGAAAAAAGCTCATCGTGTTTCCGAAGAGGCTGCGCTAGACCATGTATTTGGTTATACCATTGGATTGGATATTTCTGACCGTGATTTCCAGAATGGGGATGGTCAATATACACGAGCGAAATCTTATAGCACCTATAAACCATTAGGTCCTGTCGTTGAAACAAGCATTAACCCCAATAAGGTATCGATTCAATTACAGGTGAATGGTGAATTAAAGCAGGATGGGACAACGCGAAATTTTGTGTATTCGATAGAGAAGATTATCGAGACAGTCACCGAAGTGATGACACTATATCCTGGTGATATTATTTTCACAGGCTCGCCGGCAGGTGTTGGTCCGATACGAAAAGGGGATGAGTTGGAAACGACTATCGAAGGTATTGGAACGCTACATAACTTTGTTGTGGCAAGAGAGGGTGAATAAAAACGAGGCTACCTTGAAAAGTGGGTTTTTTAAGGCAGTCTCGTTTTATGTTTGCTAAATTTAACTGCTTATTTCTTATTGCCAAGGCGTTTTTAGGGCAGTCTTTTTTAAGACGCCCCTTTTTTCAATCAACGTTCAAAGCGTGCGGTCCAAGCTGTGCTTTGTTGTTCACAGCTCCAGAAAGAAACGGGAGATGTTGTTCACAAAATCGGGCAAATTGTAACAGGGTTTCATCTGCAAGTCGTTGCGTAGCAGCCTGTATCCCAACAGGAAGTCCTGAGGGGGTTAGTCCCATTGGTAGAGAGATGGCTGGTAGCCCTGTGATGTTATAGATTTGTGTCATGACCCAATCAGAGCTATCTCTGATTGGTTTATCATTAATAGTTGGTGGACCCTCCCAATCGTATTGAAAGGCAGGAACTGCGAGAGTTGGCGATAATAAAATATCATAGTTTTGCCATTGTTCTTGGAAGAGATGCCAGTAATAAGCACGATCCTCTTCCAGTGCTTTAAAATCAATAGCAGAAAACTTTTGACCATTTTCAATCATTGCTAAAATGCCTTTGGAAAATGCTTCTGGATGTGCCTCAGAGCGTTCCTTAAATCCAGCAGCAAACCCAACTGTCCATAAAGCTTCAAAGTATTCAACATACTCCCGTAACGTCTTTTTCATGTCGAGCTGAACGGGATGAACCTCAAAACCAGCCTCGGCTAATTGATCGACTGTTTGCATGAAAATAGAAGCGACATCCTTATCGATTTCATACATATTAAAGTCAAGGGTCCAACCTATTTTTAATCGTTTGTTCTTTTTATTATTTTGTACTGCTTCAAGGGCGGAACTCCCATTGTCAGGTATAACGAAGGGATCTGTAGTGGTATAGCCTTTCATGATGTCGAACATCAGGGCAGCGTCTTCAACGGTTCGTGTCAAGGGTCCTGAATGAATAAAAGGCTCATGGGAGCCAAAAATGCTATCCAGATGGTTGTCATTGGGAATGCGTCCGTAGCTTGGCTTAAAACCATAGATGCCACAAAGAGCAGCAGGGATACGAATGGATCCACCCCCATCGCTACCTTCAGCTATCGGGACAAGACCCGCTGAAACAGCGGCAGCTGATCCACCGCTTGATCCACCAGAATTCATCCGTAAGTCCCAAGGATTTCGTGTTGCACCAAATAAAGGGTTATCCGTGGTCCCTTTATAGCCAAACTCGGGTGTATTGGTTTTACCCATAATGATTGCTCCTGCCATTTTTAAGCGATGAACGACAGTGGAATCTCGATTGGGTATATGGTCTTTGAAGAGAGGGGATCCAAAGGTTGTGCGAATGCCTTTAGTGGGTGTTAAATCTTTGATTGCAATGGGAACACCCTCAAGTGGGCGAAGCGCTTTACCTTTCATGATACGCTCTTCAGCTTTCTTGGCAAAGGACAAGGCGTTGTCTTCGTTTAAGGTAACAAAGGCATTTAGTGCTGGGTTCACAGAATGAATCCTGTCGAATAGGGATTGGACGACGTCGATGGGAGAGAGGTCTTTAGTTTTATAATGGTTTAAAAGATCAAGGGCTGATAATTGGTTGAGTGCCATATTTCTTATTTCCTTTCTGTAAGCCGTGCTATATAAATTCCTCAGTATCGAAAAAGGTGGGAATCATTATTGATGCTTTGTTTGTGCGTAATCATAGGATAGGTGTCTTTACATCATTATCTAAAGGTATTATAGCGTTTGTCTAGATCGCATTCAAGGAAGAGGGCGTTGCCCTCAACATTCATATGTCACTTACATTGATTTCCGTAAAAGGTTCGGGTCCGCGCTTAAGCATGCGTATTTCTAAAACGCTGTCCTTGTATTCAGCTTTAGCATTTTTGGGGCGGATGGGGGCAGGAAGTGGCAGTTTGAGCTCAGGTTCTTGATTAGGCAGGCCTCGAACATATAGATGGTAGGTATCCATCAGTATTTTCGGAGGATAATAACTATTCGGTTGGATTGGAATGCGAGCGATCACGAAGTCATGTGTTTCAAAAATCTGACTTTTTTCAGCTGTTCGAGATACTGACGATGGCGTGTTAGATTCAGACGTTGAAGAAGATTTTCCTTGCTTTAGAAAGCTAGGGAGAAATTGATTAAGGGATTCCATAACTTTTTTTTGAACACCCTCCGTGTTGAAGGATTCATCATTCATAAATGTTTTTCGCATGTTTTCAATATATGATTGGATATCCTGGGGATTAATAAAAGGATCCATTTTCCTCGCTCCTTTCTTAGTAAGTAGAAATATCTTGAAGGTGCCTGTAATAGACATATATAAAAGCTATTTATAGGAGGAATTTTACATGGTTGACATACGGTTTTCTCATTTAACAATTGACGCCATTACACGATCTTCTGGGGTATTCACCGGGCGCAATCAGCAAGTATCTTGGCGTGCAGAAAGCAAGCAGACACAAGGCTTTGGCGTGGTGGAAGGCGATCGCAATAGGCTGAGCCATCATATGCATACCGTGTTTAAATCCCAACATAAGAAAAGCAACGCATAAGTAATACTAGTTTATTCTTTGAAAGATAAAGGGTGAGAGTGAAGGGATGGTATGTTTTTTCGAAGAAAGAAGCAAAGTGAACAAGATAAAGCCTTACATGAGCTCACTACGAAAATTGGTCAGCTGGAAAAGATTTTGGAAAAAATGCTTGAGAACGGTGTGACTCATGAGGTGACTATTGAAAATTTTAATGTCCATGATCCTGTTTTAAAGGAGCTCACGTTCCGTTTTGATAAGTTGGATGTCAAGGAGGTTAGCGGTGCTTTAAATCTCGGCAATAATTTCGGAGTCAAAATGGGTGAAAATGTTCAATCAAAAAGATTACCTGAAAAAGATGTCAAAAAAGAGGATGCTAGAAAATCTGTTAAAAAGGAAGAGAAAACAGCTTCTCATTCTCAATGGGTGAGCAATGAGAAGGGACTGACGTGGAACAAGGATGGGTGAGGTGATATTTTTGTCGAAACTTTCGCTTTTTTCACCGTTATTTTTAATTGGTGAAATCCGTATTGGAACAATAAGTGATGCCTCTGTCATGAATTTGGGCAACAGCGAAATGGCTCATTTTGCAAGTCATAAAAAGCAAAATCAAGGCTTTGGTTCAATTACGGGAGATCATCATTCTATCGATAATATTCGTACATTACTCAACGATCCTGATTTTATCGACATGTTTTCGGGTGGGGAAGAAGTGGCAATGCCCCAATGGCTAGAAGATGTACTCGCGCAACAATTGAATGGACAGGACTGAGCACAAGAGAAGAAATGAGGGATGGCTATGTGTTTCTGTATGAGCTTGATTGATTTGAGAGCATAAAAAGAAACTCGCCAAAATGGCGAGCTGTAGGATGAAAATATGTTGGGGTTAGGGTTATTTATAGGATTTCCCACTAGGATTCATTTTAAACCTCCTATTTTAATTTTTATGAGGGAGCTGTTCCTAGTCGAGGGTTCACGATGAAGGAGTATGGGTCTACGGTCATACGTATGAGGAGTGCTTGATAAGGTATTTTATTGAGAAACATAAGGATTATTTTTTATCCAAAAACGCCACGGATAGTGAATAGCTTCTTGGGCATAGGCGATGTTGATGCGCGGACCTCTGGAAATAATAAGATGCTCATCAATGTTTTGAGTGGGAGGTTCGGCTATGCTAAGCGGAGGAAGTTTTAGATCATGGTCATAATAGCGTTGATCAATTCCTAAGGCTTGGGTGAGCTTTCCAGGTCCATTTGTCAGTTGCTTTTTTAAACGAGGGGTTAAGCTTTCTTCTTTCCTTAGACCGGCAGCGTATTTTTGTGGGAAGCGCTGCTGAATCATGAAAGGAATGCCATTAATAGGTTCCAAAGCTCTGATTAAGATGGCTTCTGGCTTGTCTGTGGCAGCACTCACCACATTGAAGCAATGATACATGCCATATATAAGAAAAAAATAGGCGTGTCCTGGTGGACCAAACATCACCTCTGTCCTTTGCGTTCGCTTGCCTCCGAAAGAGTGAGCAGCCCGATCTTCAGGTCCTTTATAGGCCTCAGTTTCAACAATTCTGCCGACAATCGATCCTTGGTTGGTCTCATGAATCACGTATTTTCCAAGCAATGCCTCAGCAAGTACTAGCGTTGGTTGTTCAAAAAAAGCACTTTCCATTATTTTAACCTCGCAATGGCTAATCCATCGCCAAGGGGAACTAAGATGGCTTCTATTTGCTCATGTTGCCCGAGATATTCATTAAATTCACGAATGGTTTGCGTTGTTTTTTCTTGGTTTTCTGGTTGATAGACACCTCCACCACGAAGCGTGTTATCAAAAAGGTAAACGGCGCCGGGGTTGGAAAGGCGAATGGCAGCTTCGAGATAAGCAATGTAATTACTCTTGTCTGCATCAATAAAAAAGAGATCAAAGGTTTCATCCTCTGCTTCTAATTTCTTTAAGCTTTCCATAGCGGGTCCAAGTTTATAGTGAATTTGTTTGCCATAGCCCGCTTTGGTGAGATTGGTTTTTGCCAAAGGAATATACTCTTCGCGGATTTCTAGTGAAAGTAGGGACCCTTCTTTTGGCAACCCTCTTAATATATGTAACCCACTGTAACCGCAGAGTGCACCGATTTCTAAGACCTTTTTAGCTCCTGATATTTTTGTTAATAGTGTAATGAGTTTTCCGGTTTCTGGAGGGATAGAAATGTTGGGAATATCATGATCTTCTAAGCTTAGCAAAATAGCCTCAGCATCTGGATCCTTTTTAATGAATAAGGATTGAATGTATTGTTTTGCCTCCATGGTTATGCATTGTCCTTCCGTGAGAAAAAAATAGTGCAATAAGGTCAATATATCATTTTTCTCTAGTATGTTCACTTTTTTTACTAGTATGGCATATGAATGCTTTATGAAGTGAAGAAGCAGTTAAACACTTCGCATGATGTTGAGCTTAATATAACACAGCTTTGCATAAAGACAGTTTAAAGAGTCTAGATAGCCATGAAAATAACTAACGATCATCCTTGGATTCATCTAGTGTGAGGGACGTTTTGGTAAGCATGTCTAATAACGGTGAAAGAAGGAAACACTGATAGCAAAACCAGTTTGGAGTGGAATGTCTTGGAAAGACAAAATATACTGCGATCTGCCATTCAGGCACGAAAGCAACAAATTATTAAGCATCTGGAAGCATTAGGTATGGAAAATGCTCTAGAAAATTGGACGGCATTAACTTTAACCGAGCTAGAAATGATTTGGGAGACAGTTAAAGACAATGAAGAAGATGCTATTGGCTAATCTGCACGATGGCGAAGTAGAGAGGAAGCTGCTTCGTCATTTCTTTTATTTCATCTACTGAAAATAGAAATGGGGAGTATAAAATCTTAATATGGTGTAGCTTTTAATGCCATAGAGAAATAATAATGGAGGTAAATTGAAAAGAGGAGATAAGTAAGCCAAGTTTTCCAAGGCTGTGTTACACTATATATAATAGAAAAAAGATGCAGAATAAGGCGCAGGGAGTTATTTTATGGATAATGCAATCATTTTCGATGACTATTATAAAAATAAGGTGACATTTTCCCATGATCGTCATCCATTCTCTGAGTGTCCTCGCCATGTTTGGGTCGTCTGTCGCTTCCGTGATCAATGGTTATTAACCAAGCATCCTAGAAGAGGGTGGGAGTTTCCAGGTGGCAAGGTTGAGAAAGGCGAAACGCCTGAGGAGGCTGCCATTCGTGAGGTCTATGAAGAAACAGGAGCACATGTAGCTGAGCTTAGGTACATTGGGCAGTATAAGGTGGATAGTCGTAGTGATGTCATCATTAAAAATGTCTACCTTGCAGAAATAGACGAAATTAAGCTTAAGGATGATTATCTAGAAACAAAAGGTCCTATTTTTTTATATAATTTGCCACGAAATTTAAAAGAAAATCATCGCTTTTCTTTCATGATGAAGGATGATGTCTTAACGCAAAGCTTGCAGTATATTTTTAAAATGGCTTGATGGGGTTAAAAAATAGTCATTTTTTATGATATAAAATGATGGTAGGTTTCTGTGTGCCCTAGTTATCCACTTGCTTGGTTGCGGGCGCTTTTTGCTCTTAACGAAGGGGGATGGTTCGTGCGCCGCTTGTAAAAATTTTGATTTTACGAATGAAAAATGGTATATCTTGTAGGGGAACTAGGCTGGTGATACAGCGCAAGGTGCATGGGATGTGCCAGTAAGTAGGGGCAAACAAACCATCAGTTGCATATTTGTAATGCAAGGAGGACTTATTTATGACTAAAACTTACTCGAGACGGTTGTTTACATCAGAATCTGTGACTGAAGGTCATCCAGATAAAATATGCGATCAAATATCGGATGCTATTCTTGATGAGATTTTAAAAAGTGATTCTAATGCCCGAGTGGCTTGTGAAACGATTGTAAATACAGGATTGGTATTAGTTACCGGTGAAATCACAACCAATACGTATGTCGATATTTCCAGTGTGGTTCGTAAGACCATTCGGACCATTGGTTATGATCGTGCCAAATATGGATTTGATGCTGATACGTGTGCGGTTCTCACTTCAATTGATGAACAATCTGCGGATATTGCTCAAGGGGTCAACCAAGCATTTGAAGTGCGAGAAGGTCAAATGAGCGAGGATGAAATTGAGGCGATTGGTGCAGGCGACCAAGGATTGATGTTTGGTTACGCTGTCAATGAAACGCCTGAACTAATGCCCTTACCGATCTCTTTGGCTCATAAGCTTTCCAGGAGACTCTCAGAAGTGAGAAGAGAAGGGATATTAGATTATCTTCGCCCAGATGGCAAAACTCAGGTGACTGTTGAATATGATGAAAAAGGAAAGCCGGAAAGAATTGATACCATTGTCATTTCCTCACAGCATCATCCCGAAGTCAAATTAGAGCGTATTAAAAAAGATGTGATAGCACAGGTGATTCGTCCAATTGTTCCTGAAGGATTAATCGATGAAGATACCAAGTATTTTATTAATCCAACAGGGCGCTTTGTCATTGGAGGACCGAACGGTGATGCTGGATTGACTGGTCGAAAAATTATTGTTGATACTTATGGTGGTTATGCTCGGCATGGTGGCGGAGCTTTTTCTGGAAAAGATCCGACGAAGGTTGACCGTTCAGCTGCTTATGCAGCACGCTATGTGGCAAAAAATATTGTGGCGGCTGATCTTGCAGAAAAATGTGAGGTACAACTTGCTTACGCCATTGGTGTCGCTCAGCCCGTATCGATTTCCATTGATACATTTGGTACGGGTAAGGTTTCAGAGGAACGCATGGTCACTATTATTAGAAATGAATTTGATCTTCGTCCCGCAGGCATCATTCGCATGCTAGACTTAAAACGACCAATTTATCATCAAACTGCGGCGTACGGTCACTTTGGGCGTACGGATATTGAGTTACCATGGGAGAAAACAGATAAAGTGGCGCGATTAAAATCGTTGATTACAGAATAGTTGGTTTCACATAAATAGTGATAGTTATCCTTGCTTAAACCCGTCATTTTACGACGGGTTTTTTCACCATTCAAGCGCGTATGACGTATAACAGTCATATGAAAGAATGTGAGAGGGCAGGGAGAAAAGGGAGAGAAGGACATGTGGGTTTGGAAAACAGAATCGAAGGCTCCTCAAGGAGTGGTTGTCATTGTCCATGGAACTGGCGAACATCATGGAAGATATGAATGGTTAAAGAGGCAATGGTTGAAAGCTGGCTATCATGTCATTCTCGGAGACTTGCCCGGTCATGGAAAAAATGCTGAACACAAGGGACATGTCGACAGCTTTAACGAATATATTGTGGCATTGAAAAAATGGATGGATAAGGCGAGGACATTCAAACTTCCTTACGTAGTTTTTGGTCATAGCTTAGGGGGATTAGTTGTGATTCGTACACTTCAAGAATCACGCTATAAGCCTGATGCTGTTATTCTTTCCTCACCGTGTTTAGGATTAAAAGTCCCACCGCCTAGCTGGTTGAAGAAAGCCGTAAGTCCTTTTAATCTTTTTTCCCCTCGCTTTCGTGTTCCTATCAAGAGTTCTGCTGACAATGTTTTAGCAACACGTAATAAAGAAATATTGAAAAAGGATGCCTTGGACCCACTGATCGTTAAGAAGATTTCGTTGCGGTGGTACTTTGAATTGGATCATGCGATGGAGGAAGCGTTTCAACAGGTTGATTCATTACCAAATAGTCCACTGTTTACTTTACAAGCGGGGAATGATAAAATCGTCGATAAGATTAAAGTTTATGAATGGTTTCGTAAGATTCAACTAAAAAATAAGCACTATAAGGAGTGGCCAGGGTTTTATCATGAGATCTTTAATGAGCCCAAGCGAGACATAGTGTTTAGTTATATGTTGCGCGAATTAACACCATTTCTTTCAAAGTAATAGTTTTGTCTATGAATGTGTACTCTGTGCTTTCTGTAAAATACAAAATTGATGCGACCTAGAGGAAAGGGTGGGGTGCTTTGATGAAGGTATCGACAAAACCGTGGGGATTAATGCTACAGATTTATCGAAATGTGTTACCAGATGTTAGAAAAGAGCTTTTGATTTGGAAAAAGAAGGCTGAGCGAATCCCAAATGTGGAATTAAGGAAACAAGCTCTGGCTAGCATAGAGACAAAGACCTTTCATTGTGAAGGCGGGGGGATTTATAGTCTGATTTCTGGAGAGAGGCGTTGTGACACCCTTTCATTTATTATTGCCTATCAAACTATCAGTGACTACTTGGATAATTTATGTGATCGTAGTACGTCCTTGAATCCAGAAGATTTCCGTGCTTTACATGAATCCATGCTTCATGCTCTGACACCAAGTGCTTTATTGGGGGACTATTACCGTTTTCGAGAGGATAGGGATGATGGTGGTTATTTACAGCAATTGATTAAGACTTGTCAAGATTTTTTGAGGACTGTCGATGACTATGCTGTCATTCAACCTATGCTTTTAGAATTAGCTAGCTATTATTGTGATCTTCAAGTACATAAACATATAAAACAAGACTTAAGGGTCCCAAATCTGAAAGATTGGTTTAATGAGTTTAAGAATCGGTTTCCTCAGATGAGCTGGTATGAATTTTCGGCAAGCTCGGGGTCGACATTAGGTATTTTTTGTTTGGTTTCGTATGCTGCAGCTGGCTATTCTATGGAGGATTTGGCGATTCAAATTAAAGAAGGGTACTTCCCTTGGGTGCAAGGGTTACATATTTTATTAGATTATTTTGTCGATCAGGAAGAGGACAAGAAAAGTGGGGATTTGAACTTTTGTTTTTATTACGAAAATGAAGAAATGCTCACCAGTCGCTTTAGTTACTTTATTAAGCAGGCGGATTTAAGCGTTGCCAATCTCCCACATGCCAATTTTCATCGTTTAATCAATCGTGGCTTAATAGGGGTTTATTTAGCCGACAAAAAAGTGACCGAACAGGATAGTGTGCGACATATTGCTCGCAAAATCCTGAGGCAAGCCGGTGGTGCAGGCTGGTTTTTTCTGATGAATGGCTGGCTGTATAGGCGCTTGAAGGCTGGTTTATAAAAAATGCTTCTTCTTTAGCCCTATTTCCTATTTTTATAAAACATGTGATGAGGGTTTAGATGTTTAATAGGCTAACCCCATTTTTTATTTAGGGTTTTTTTGGATTGTCAAAAGGTATGGTGGGTAGTAAACTGAATATAGATTCAGGCTCAAAATATCTTGCTGACATCTTGAAAGAGGGATTTGTATTATGCCAAAAAAATTATGGCTACTTATTATTGGAATGATGATTAACACGACTGGAATGATGTTCCTGTGGCCATTTAACACGATTTACCTTCATAATATGCTCGGGCATTCATTATCTTTTGCTGGATTGATTTTAATGTTAAATGCTGGAGCTGGGATTGTCGGCAATTTATTTGGAGGAGTTCTTTTTGATAGGGTTGGAGGTTATCGTGCGATCCTTGTAGGCGTGTGCATTACAACCAGTGCTTCCATTTTATTGTTTATCTTCCACTCTACTGGTCCGTACGCCTTATTCATGACAATTATGGGCTTTGGCTCGGGAACGATATCTCCTGCTGTGTTTGCCATGGCTGGCGCCACTTGGCCGGAGGGAGGTCGCAAGCCATTCAATGCCCTTTATGTTGCGCAAAATATCGGTGTTGCGATCGGATCATCGATTAGTGGACTTGTGGCTTCCTTGTCGTTTAACCTCATTTTTGCTGTCAATGCCAGTGTGTTGATTTGTTTTACTTTTTTTGTCTTTTTTTTGTTTCGAACAATCGATGTGACAAATGCTTCTGGTCCATTGCGTACTAATACCCTTGAAGGATCGAAAAAGCTAAAACAAGCAGCCCCCTTTTGGGCACTTTTAATTCTTTGTATTGGTTTTATGTTATGTTGGACTGGATATGTTCAGTGGCAATCAACCATTGCTTCTTACACGCAAACACTTGGTATCCCCATCTCATCTTACGGTTTATTATGGACTGTCAACGGGGTATTGATTGTCCTCGGTCAACCCTTGGTTAACATGATTATCAAGCGAATGCCATCAACAAAGCTACAAATGGTCATTGGCATCATCATATTCATTGGCTCTTTTAGCATTTTAAGCTTTGCGCATTCATTTGTGGGCTTGGTTTTGGCTATGGCTGTTCTCACTTTTGGTGAGATGTTTGTTTGGCCTGCAGTACCGACGATTGCCAATGATTTAGCACCCCAAGGGCGGGCTGGTTTTTATCAAGGATTTGTTAACAGTGCTGGAACTGGTGGAAGGATGATCGGTCCTTTATTTGGCGGTATGATGGTTGACCTATTTAATATGAGCGTACTCATCGACGTTATTTTTGTTTTATTCATTGGTGCAATGGTCACTACATTAATGTATGAACGTCCGATGAAGAGAGTGGGTTATTCGGATAAAGGCTCATCGGTATCTCAGGAATGAGTAGGTCTTTGATCCCAAGTGGTATATCATAAATACCTTGACATTTTCAGAATGATTGAATAAAATACAGACTAATAGTGAAACATAACGTCAGTGATGCGAAATTATGTTAATTGATAGACAGTTGTAGTGAGTGCCTAACAGCTAATTCAGAGTGTGGTACTGCGAGGTTTTATGACGATTACGTTAACCAACCTCTCGCCCCTAACGCTAATGTTGAGGGCGGGAGGTTTTTATCATATTTTTATACATAATTATTGGAAAATTCATTGTTAGAAAAGGGGGAATTGTGATGACCTACGATCATCGCAAAATAGAGCAAAAATGGCAGGGCTATTGGTCAGAACATAAAACTTATAAAACTGATACAGAATCAGATAAAGATAAATGTTATGTTTTGGATATGTTTCCTTATCCTTCAGGGGCTGGATTGCATGTGGGACACCCAGAGGGGTATACAGCGACGGATATTTTAGCGCGTTTTAAACGCATGCAAGGCTATGAAGTCTTGCACCCGATTGGTTGGGATGCCTTCGGTCTGCCTGCTGAGCAATATGCGCTTGATACGGGAAATGATCCAAGAGAGTTTACTAACTATAATATTGCTAATTTTCGGAGACAGTTGCAATCCCTTGGATTTTCATATGATTGGGACAGAGAGATTAATACGACATCCCCGGACTATTATAAATGGACCCAGTGGATCTTCTTAAAGCTCTATGAAAAAGGTCTGGCTTATATCGATGAAGTTCCGGTTAACTGGTGTCCAGCTCTTGGAACCGTCTTGGCGAATGAAGAAGTGATCGACGGGAAAAGTGAGCGTGGTGGGCATCCTGTCATTCGCCGTCCGATGAAGCAGTGGATGCTCAGGATTACCGAGTATGCTGAACGATTATTAATGGACTTAGATAAGGTAGATTGGCCCGAACATATTAAAGAAATGCAGCGCAATTGGATTGGCAAATCAGAAGGGGCAGAAATCACCTTTGTCATTGACGGGATAGGTGAAACGATGACGGTTTTCTCTACTCGCCCAGACACATTATTTGGAGCAACGTATGTTGTGGTAGCACCTGAGCATCCGCTGGTAGATCGAATGACAACGCGAGAACAATTGGATACTGTAGAGATGTATCGCAAAGAGGTGCAAAGTAAAAGCGACCTTGAGCGTGCGGAGTTATCTAAGGAAAAAACCGGTGTGTTTACTGGAGGTTATGCGATTCATCCGATTACTCAAGAGAAGTTGCCGATTTGGATAGCCGATTACGTGTTGATCACTTACGGTTCTGGGGCTATCATGGCGGTTCCTGCCCATGATGATCGCGATTGGGAATTTGCTAAGAAATTTGAGTTGCCAATGATTGAAGTGGTTGCTGGAGGTGACATTACCAAAGAAGCCTATACTGGTGATGGCAAGCATGTCAATTCTGGTTTCCTAGACGGTTTGGGCAAGCAACAGGCAATTGATCGCATGATTGACTGGTTAGAAGGTCATCATGCTGGCTTGCGTAAGATTACTTATCGTCTCCGCGATTGGTTATTTAGCCGCCAGCGTTACTGGGGTGAGCCGATTCCAATTTTGCACTTAGAAGATGGGACCATTAAAGCTTTGCCAGAGAGCGAATTGCCTTTAATGCTACCAGATATGGATGAAATTAAGCCGTCGGGTACGGGAGAATCACCACTTGCCAATAATCTTGATTGGGTGAATACCATTGATCCTGAAACGGGGATGAAGGCATATCGTGAAACGAATACAATGCCTCAATGGGCTGGGAGTTGCTGGTATTTTTTACGCTTTATCGATCCCAAAAATGATCAGGCAATCGCCGATCCTGAAAAATTGAAAAAATGGCTTCCTGTAGATGTTTACATTGGTGGCGCCGAGCACGCCGTTTTGCATCTTTTATATGCACGCTTCTGGCATAAAGTTCTATATGATATTGGCATTGTATCAACAGAGGAGCCTTTCCAACGGCTTTATAACCCTGGAATGATTCTTGGAGAGAACAATGAGAAGATGAGTAAGTCCAAAGGCAATGTTGTTAATCCAGATGATATTATTGATGCCTATGGCGCAGATACCTTACGCTTGTATGAAATGTTCATGGGACCACTTGATGCGTCGATCGCTTGGTCAGTGGACGGTCTTGATGGTGCACGTCGTTTTCTTGATCGCGTTTGGCGCCTGATCGTTACTGAAGATAATCAGCTTGTTTATAAGGTGACAGAAGTGGCTAGACCTTCTGTTGAATTTGAAAGAGTTTATCACCAAACTGTGAAAAAAGTGACGGAGGATATTACACATATTCGTTTTAATACGGCTATTTCTCAGCTGATGGTATTCGTTAATGAAGCGAATAAGCAGGATGAGCTTCCGCAGGCCTTTATTGAAGGATTTATTAAACTGCTATCACCGATTGTTCCTCATCTATCCGATGAGCTTTGGTCGATACTTGGTCATGAAGGGACAGTAAGCCTTGATAGTTGGCCAGCCTATGATGAAGCGAAAACAGTGGAATCTACCGTGGAGGTTGTTATTCAAATCAATGGCAAGATGCGCTCAAAAGTTATCGTGCCTCAGGATACAACAAAGGATGATTTAGAACAGTTAGCCATGGATGCTGAGGTCATTAAAGACAAGCTCAGCGGACTGACCGTGCGCAAGGTTATTGTCGTTCCTGGAAAGCTTGTGAATATTGTAGCTAGTGAAGGGTAAGCATATCTACATATATGAGATGTTCTTTTGCCTTGATACCGTACAAAGTCTAAGATAGATTATAGGGAATGAATCTAAGGTAGAATTTTTAAATGCGAACGAAGTCTAATAGCTGGTCGACCCATAAAAGGTTAAAATGACACTTAAATATAAATAACATGGCATAATTTAATAAAAAAATATTTGTGGAGGAATTGTGTCAGTTCTTGACTTTTAGTGGAGAAGGCGGCAAAATTAATTGAATAAACCTTTATGAAGGGTGAGAATGATGTCTGACCAAATAGAATTGATTCTACCGGAGCAACTTGAAAAGCGTTTAACAGATGATCATGAAGACTTATTAATTGTCGATGTTCGTGAAGATGATGAGGTGTCCTCTGGGAAGATAGCAGAAGCCATCCATATTCCTTTAGGGCAGATACCTGATCGTTTGGAAGAACTTGATCTTAGTAAGCTGGTTATCACTGTCTGTCGTTCGGGTCGTCGCAGTGAAACAGCGGCTGAATATTTACAAGGACAAGGGTATAGGGTACAAAATATGATCGGTGGTATGATGAAGTGGACAGGTGATATTCAGGCTTAATATCATCGGTAAAAACGTGGACGGAGAAGTCCACGTTTTTTTTATACTTTATCTTTAGGTTAAGGTTAATGTGGCTAAATAATAGCAGTCTGTGAATAGGAGGTTTAATGGTCATTTTATAATCGTTTTCTATACCGATTGTTCTTCGTTGTGATACAATACATGAGATGAGCCGTTAAAAATGTTGTAAATTGTAGGAAAATATTCTAAAAATGATACGTTTAAGATACATATTAGGATCACGGAGTTGGTGATCGTTTAGGAGCTGTACACTGAATGTCAGGTTCTTCTCTGATGCGAGGGGCATTTATTCTCTCAGCAGCAATCTTTTTTACAAAATTAATCGGGATGCTATTTACTATCCCTTTCTACGCTATTGTTGGATCACATGGCGTTTACTTGTATGGATTTTCTTACAATCCCTATGCGATTATTTTGAGCATATCTACGGTGGGCGTGCCGTTGGCTGTTTCAAAATTTGTGGCGAAATATAATGCGATGGGTGATTATAAAACAGGACAAAGATTATTCCGTTCAGGATTACCTTTGATGACGATTACGGGATGTATTGGTTTTGTCATCATGTACTTTGGGGCGCCAATTATAGTCAAATTAAGCGATGTTCATGCTCAAGATTATCATGATTTGATTAAAATCATGAGAGTATTAAGCTTTGCTTTGATCATTGTACCATCAATGAGTTTGATCCGTGGTTATTTTCAAGGTTTCCAGTCTATGGGACCGACTGCGCTTTCGCAAACCGTTGAACAGATTGTTAGAATTGGTTGCGGGCTAATTGGTGCTTTTATTATTGTCGATTTGCTTGGAGGTTCTAAAGTAACTGGGGTTGCCTTTGTTACATTGGGAGCTTTTATGGGGGCGGTTGCAGGTCTTATCGTGCTTATCCGTTACTGGATTAAGCGCAAACCACATTTGGATCAACTCCAGAGCCAGAGCCAAGAGGCGAGCCGTCCAGCTTTAACATCAATGTATAAGGAATTGATTAGCTATGCGATTCCTTTTGTTTGTGTAGGGCTTGCTACGCAGCTTTATTTGCAAATTGATCAGTTTACTCTTAATCATTTTATGAGGGAATTTCATCAGATATCTAAAGGAGATCTGGAGCTGATCGTTGATTGCTTGATGCAACTGGATCAAAAATTAGTTATGATTCCTGTATCTTTATCTACAGCCTTGGCTCTCAGTGTTGTTCCCTCCATTTCTTCCTCTTATGTTTTAGGTGATAGAAGGGATATGTATACGAAAATAACACATGCCTTGCAGTTAACGATTTTTTTGACCATTCCAGCAGTGATTGGTCTTTCTGTTTTGAGCCACATGATATACGGTTTGTTTTATAACGTGAACGATGTGGCAATTGGTGGTGAGATTTTACGATGGTATGCACCGTCAGCGCTCTTTTTTGCATTATTTTCGGTGACCGCAGCTATACTGCAAGGGATTAATCGCCAAAAGGTCACAATTCTAAGCTTAGGCGTTGGGATCTTGCTTAAGTTGATTTTAAATCCTATTTTTATTAAATGGTTTGATTTGACTGGTTCGATCTGGGCTACAGATATTGGTTATCTCTTTTCTATTCTCATCAATTTTGCTGTGATTCGTTGGGAAACTCAGTATAGCTATAAATTTATCATCAAGCGCTTTTTACTTGTAATGATTTTCGGCGTTATCATGTGGATGGGGATTGAGATACTTTTCTTATTTCATGGCAGTAGTACACCAGAGACTAAAGAACAATCATTGATCTACACGGTTCTCGGTGTCCTGTTAGGTGGGGCGATATTTTTGATATTATCGCTTCGCTCGGGTCTCGCTCGACAGGTGATAGGTGAGCGCTTGCCATTTTTACGGCGTTGGATGTAAGGAAAACGAAGTGTTCAATTTAAAAAGGACTTGTAAAAAAAGGGCGTGTCTAAAGAGATAATGCAAAAAAATAGCCTGTCTCCATTGCAGGAACAGCCTGTGTGATGCTACTTCATAGTCCTATTTGATGTAGAAATGGACCATTGTTGCTTACGAGTTACCATCATTCAGATAATTTTTCTTTATACCACTTCAGCTGTTCACCAATGCTATAGCCTTGGAGCGGAACAGTGAATTGGAAACCATGAGTTTGAAGCTCAGGCTCTAGGTGTTTACGATAAATCATGCCGCCGTGGAGGTGAAGGGTGGTTTTGTTTGGGTTTTCATATTCCAATAAACGTTCAATGACCGCAGAAGCCCATGCCCTTTTTTCATTGATATTGAAGCTTTTGATAGAGACGTCATAGGGGGCTATCCATTGATCGGGTAAAAGCAACCCGTCTTTAGCATTATAAAAGTACAAGCGATCATAGTATCTTTTGCCATATTCGAGGGATTTAATGAACAAGGGGCTTTGATAAAACTGAACAACAGGTGCAGCATAAGTTGCTTTTTTTCGAGCAGTGGCCATGAGACCTACTGTATCTATGAGGCTTCCCTCCCTCCCTCTAAATTTTTAAAGTTTTATATAAAAAGAAACCCTACAATAATTCTAAGATAGCGTAGGGTGTGGTGTGAGTGTATTATGAGACTTTTACTTTTTTATTTGTCACACGCCATTTCCCACGGCTCGGACTTTTTACGAGTTGATTATACAATAAAATATTTAAATCGCGTTGTATGGTGCGTTGAGTCATTTCAAATTCATCTACTAATTCTTGTGTCGAAACAGTTCCTTTTTCTCTAATGAAAAGATAGATATCTTTCACACGATTCATCATTCGACCTGTAGAGGGATTCAAAAAATCACTCCTTATTTTTTATCTAACCTCCTGCAGAAATTAAGAGCAAGAGAGGGAAATTAGGCATAAAATAAAGCTTGACACAAATCCATTTCGAATGTTACAAAGACTGCTTAGTTTCTGAGTTAAATGTTTTTAGCTAATAATGTAGAGTTATGAATTTAGAAAAGGAAATGTGTGAACTTTTCCCCTTTACCTTTATGGTACAACAATTTTTTGATTTGTCAAATCTACATGCAGTGTCATTCTTGAAAATTGGTTGAGGTAGTGGTGTCGTAAAAAATGGTGATGAGTGATCCCTATTTTCATTGATTCTTTTACAATTGAAAGAGATCTCCTGAGAGATAGCGTTCACCCGTATCGTTTGTCATGCATACGATAATGTCTTCAGGTGTGAGTGTTTTGGCAATCTGCAGTGCAGAATGAACAGAGGCTCCCGATGATGGGCCGACTAAAATGCCTTCCTCGCGTGCTAATCGTCGCGTAGTATCATAGGCTTCTTCGTCAGTGATTAAATGAATCTGATCATATATATGTTGATTCAAAATCGAAGGGATAAATCCAGGGCTTGTCCCGACCAGTTTATGCTTGCCTGGGTTACCACCTGAAAGAACTGGGGAGCCTGAGGGTTCAACAACGTGAATTTTTAATTCTGGAAAATAGTCTTTTAATGCTTCGCCTGTTCCCGTGATTGTTCCGCCTGTTCCTGCAGTGGCAACAAAGACGGAAAGGGGTTTTCCGAGTTCCTTCATCGCTTCTATAATTTCTGAGGCTGTGGAATGACGATGAGCATCTGGGTTTGCTTCATTTTCGAATTGCATGGGCATAAAACTGTTAGGAATTTCCTTAGCCAATTCACGGGCCTTTTTTATTGCCCCTGGCATTTTTTCATTTCCAGGTGTTAAGATAACCTGTGCACCGTAAGCTTTTAATAAATGTATCCGCTCTTGGGTCATTGTATCGGGCATGACAATGATCGCTTTATATCCTCGAGCAGTAGCATTCATAGCTAAACTAATACCCGTATTTCCTGATGTTGGTTCAATGATGGTGGTGCCAGGTCGTAATAGCCCTTTTTTTTCAGCGACGGCAATCATGTTGTAAGCAGCTCGGTCTTTGACACTACTACTTGGATTAAAGGCTTCTAATTTGGCATAAACCTTGGCTCCACTAGACTCAGGGAGTTTATTTAATTTTAGAAGAGGTGTATTTCCGATAAGTTCTGCAATATTATTAAATACTCTTTTCATGAATTGGGGTCATCCTTTCCCTAGTTTTCTATAAAACATTATATAGTAATTGTAGTATCCTCGGGTATTGATAGTATCTGATCAATACAAGCTCTACCAAATTTGTAACCTAAAGAATGAAAAAATGATCGAAAGCAGTAGTAAGATAGTATAAAATAAAGTAGAAGAGAATGGAGGAGATCGACCCGTGGCTCAATTGGTTAAGATAGAACGATGTATCTCAAGGTATTCTCAGAACTTATACCATTATGCAGGTCGCTTTATCCATCAGAAAGCTCGGCGCTTTGAAGAATTTAAAGAAGCTTATTCTAGACAGAATGATCAGGTCATAAAGGATAATTTCTATAAGAAGTTTTTTCGTCAGCAGCTTATTTGGGCAACCTCGACAGCAAAGGAATATTCTGAGCTGCCAAGTAAATATAAAATGGATTTATGGCTCCGGTTATTCCTTAGAAACTTCGATGATACGATTTTGATGTTTTATGAGCCTGAATTGAAGATAGGGGATGCCTACACGTCAGGAGATATCATTTTGGTAACGCCGTTTAAAGTGTGGACGGTTAAGCTTGTTTTAGGAGAAAAAGACAGTGTTTTTCAGCCTTATGATCGCAGAAAGTGGAAGGAAATTCAAAGTGGGGGAACGGATTATACCATTAATCCATTATTATCTTTACAGCGTACCTCAGAAGCTGTTCGCCGTATTTTGCATGAGCACAACATGACAGTGTTCCTACAATCTATCTTATGCGCTCCCGAGAGCTATATAGAATTTTCTAGTGAAAGTGGACAAGTTAAGATTGTCGATAAAACGGAGTTAAAGACGTGGATGGAAGGGATGTCAAGCTATCGTGCGACGTTAAAACGTGAACAATTACAGGTTGCGGAGGTGCTTTTGGCACATTCCGAGGTTGTTGCTGAAGAAAGGGTATAAGAAGAGAAAAATTAGATAAAAAGGCAAAATGATGGATAATCAGCAAGCAGTGGTGTTAGCTCACAATCAGATGATTTTATGTTTTGGTATCATCGTGTTATTGCCTAAAGAGGAGTTGGACATAGACAATGATGTGTTAAACATATGAGCTGTGAGCCCTGTGATTAGATGCCAAAACTTTATTCATTTGTTTATGACCGACTTGAGTCAAGAGAGTGAATCCACATGGCAATGCTATCCTTGTTTTCGGTTAAATGATTCGTGTAATCTGTCAACGCTAATCCTTTGCTGCAGTAATCGTCGATTGCTTGTAAAATGGTGACCTGAGCTGAGGTGTTCCTATCGCTGAGAAGATTTTGGACAATGCGATAAAGCTGTTCATATTCTGAGGTATGGGCAATTCCATCAGAATGATGTGTAGTGAGTATGTCTTTAACTAAGTTCAGCTTATCGGTTAGCGTGAGTGTCATAGTCTTGTTCCTTCTTTCGGATCATGATGATATTTATAGCATGAGCGAAAGAGAGAATTTTTATGAAAAAGAGCCTCATTCAAATGATAGGCTTCAGTTCAATGATGTTTCGTGTTAAAATGCTTTTTGTTAAATATTAGGAGAGTGAGTACATGCGTGTCAGAAATAAGCCATGGTCAAAAGATAAAATCGCTGAACATCCAGAGGTTCTGATTCCGAATCCAGAGAATTATAAAGGAAAATGGCGGGAATTGTTCGGAAATGATCATCCACTTCATTTGGAAGTTGGTGCGGGGAAAGGTCAATTTATTTTAGGCATGGCAAGACAGTATCCATTGATTAATTTTATCGGTATTGAAATTGAAGAGAGCATCATCGTTTCTGCTTTGGAAAAATGGCTTGAGGAGCCTCAGCCAAATGTCTTACTCTTGCATAAGAACGCACAGCATATTACGGAATTTTTTGCTGAGCATGAGTTGGACGAAATGTACTTAAATTTTTCAGATCCTTGGCCTAAGCGACGCCATGAAAAAAGACGATTAACGTATGCGGAATTTTTGAAGAGCTATAAAGCTATTCTAAAGTCCAAGGGAAAGCTTAATTTAAAAACGGATAATCAAGGTTTATTTGAATATTCATTAGAAAGTTTTTCAAAACACGGGTTGCAGCTAGAGCAGATTAGCCTTAATCTTCATGCTTCTGATTATACTGAAAATGTGAGAACAGAATATGAGGAAAAGTTTTCAAAAAAGGGTCATTGTATTTATCGTTGCGAAGCAGTTTTTCTGCAATAAGTCAAGGTATAGAGTAGATCTCGAGCTACTTTCTCTACGAGGTACAAGGTCGGTTGAGGGAGTTAAGAAAACAAAAGTTATGATAATACGCTGATCAGATGAATAACCTTTTCCTGAAGAAAACATTTTATGGATTTTATAGTATGATAATGATAAAGCAGATGGGAGGAATATACTTGCTGATAAAAGTAATTACCGCGCTTTCTGCGTTAGCATTTATCTTTTTTCTAACATCGGGATTATCGCATGCGCAAACATTAACACAGGGTAAGATGTTTGATGCCTTTCAAAAACAGTATAAAGATGTAAATTACGATTATAAAAATGGATCGTTGGAGATTGATGATGTTCAAACAATTCATTTAGATCAACCGGTTAAAGTTCAAAGTGGAGATAAAGAGATGCAGATTGACACGATTCAAAGGGGATTGGCTCATTTTAAAACAGTCAGGGATAGCATATTTTTTAAGGACTATCGTGATTATGCTTATTATTCCCCGAAAAATAATCTCATTCTGACCGAAGCGGATGTTGGTTCGTTGCCACAAATTAAAAGCTTTGAAAAGCAACACACCTCATCGGTAACACTTGAACTCGGTCCAATTGTTGGTTTATGTCTACTGCTTATTATTGCTCCACTTATTTTTGCGTATATATGGTTGAAATTTAAGTACAATAGCTTAGATTTCAAATTGAAAAATGGTTTATTAGACGATGAGGTAAAATCATATTAAGTGCATTTTAAAAAGAACCTTACCGTAATTTGATGGGTAAGGTTCTTTAATGTTTGCTGATATTATTGATGGGTTTGAGTCTCAAATGATAGGAGCGTGCCTGTCTGGGCATCGGCAATAAAGTCATAATGAATTATTTCATTGTCCTTAGTTTTTTCAGTTAACCCGCCTTTATACACTTCATAGGTGAGCTTTCCATTAGTCCAAGGTTCCTTTTGCAGAAAGATCCATGCTCCATCCATTGTTAATACTTGTTTGACAGAGGCTTTCACTCTAGCAAGTGCTTGTTCTGGGCTAAGAGGAGAATGACTCAGTGACCTTTGTACAAAAAATCCACCTAAAAATCCCAAGCCTAATACTGTGACAAGTCTAGCACTTTTATTCAATCTGTTCACCCTTTCTATAAGGAAGGATATCTTCTTTCATTATAGCAATATGATTGTTGAAAACCAACTACGGCTGTGAAATAAGGTCAATAGCCACTCGAATAGTATATGTATGATTAATTCAAGGAGATAGTTTATGTAAAAAAATAGCTAGGGCATAGTGTCTCTGTTAAATAGTCGCTTTTTGATGGCTGTAAAAGAATTAAGCGTGTGGTTTATCTTTTTGTTGTTGCTCATTATCGGATTGTTCACGATCAACTTCTTCGTCACCAGGGCTGTTCTGAGATATTTTGGTATTAGCCATAGGGTTCTCATCACGCTTTGCTCGTTCAAATTTTGAAATTTCTTGTTCAAGATTGGAGGCAATATTTTGCAAGGTCATCGCTGATTTATTGACTTCTTCAATGGCTTCTGTTTGACTGTCACTCGAAGCTGAAACTTGTTCAGTACTTGCTGCTGTTTCTTCTGAGATTGCGCTAATTTCTTCTAATTTAGTGGAAAGATTGACATTTGCCATGGTCACATTTTGTATGGCTGATTGAATGCTTGTTATGCCTCCGCTGATTGAAGTGACATTGACATCAATATTATCAAAGGCTTGTTTTGTTTGTGCGACATTTTTGCCTTGTTCATTGCAGTAGTCATTAAGCTTCGTCGCTTCTTGTGTGATATGACCTAAGCGCTCTATAATTTTCTCAATGACTTCTTGAATATTAGAGGTTTCATTTTTAGAGCGAACGGCTAACTTTCTGATTTCTTGAGAAACAACGGCAAAGCCATGTCCTGCTTCACCAGCCCGTGCTGATTCGATGGCAGCATTTAAGGCGAGCAAATCGGTATTTTTGGAAATGTCTTGAATGATTTTAACAATGCTGGTGATTTCTTCGGATTGTTTCGCAACGCCTTGGATATCACTAATGAGCGTTTTTGCGACATCTAGGAATTTATTGGAGCTTTCTTGTAGTATGCTGACAACATCTATGCCTTTTGCATTGGCATCCTGTGCTTTTGTTGATTGGTGTTGCATCTGTTGATTGATTGATTGTGTGTCTTCAACCGCTTGAGACACCTTGATTAATAGATTCATGCTTTCTTCTAGGTGATTAGCTTGATTTTGCGCACCAATACTGACTTGTTGAACAGCTTCATTCACCTCTACTGCCTGTGCATTCGTTTCTTTTGAAATCGCAGCAAGATTTTGTGAGGAAGAGGAGAGACGGTCGACCGCTTCAGTCACTTGGGTAATCGTTTCTTCCATGCCAGAAGCCATCTGATTAAATGCTGTAGCAAGCTGTGTGAGTTCATCGTTACCTTGGAGAGGAACACGATAGCTTAAATTCCCATTACCAAGGATTTCTGAGCCAATTTTGAGCGTTTGGATGGACTCGGAAATAGAGCGGTAAAGCCGAATGCCTATGACTCCCAATATGGCTAATATGAGTAGTCCAAGTAAGATAGTCAAAATTAAAAAGACAATTTGAACAATTGTTTGAGTATGGTACAGATTATCCGTCTTTTTATCAAGAGTTGTGGTGATTGATGTCACGGTTTTTGATACTGTATTAGAACTTTTATTGAAATCCTTTAAAATACCCGTCGATACTGTATTTGAGCTATCTAATGTATCCATGCTACTGGAAAGCTCAAGTGATACCTGATTGTATTGATCTAATCTATGACCTGAGAAAGCATTCTGCGCTTCGTTATCAAGATCCTTTAAGTTATTTTTAAAGGCAGTGAAATTGTTAGCGGTCGGATTCTGCAAATAGGCTGCTTGAGTGATAATCATGTTTTGTCCTGAGTTTGCAAGGGTAGCGTTTTTACTTTGTTTGATAATATTTAGTATATTCTTTTTATACGTAGATATGTAACCATTTAATCCAGCATCTTGTGTATAGCCAATTTGTGTCCTGATAGATTTAAGATTATCAAAGCCTGCTGCGTAGCTATTGATTTGTTTTTTTAATGTGCGGACTTCTTTGGTGAAGCCTGTTTGCACGCTTTGTAATTGCTTGAGTGACCCTTTGATGATTTTGATGTTATTCTCCACTTGTGCGGCACTTTCATCACTCGGCTCTTGAGTAAAGGCTTGGTCATGAATACGGGCATTTTTCATTGTAACGTCAATATCTTGTGCAGCATGCAGAGCATGGTTAATATTTTTGATTTGCGTACTTTCATGCTTGGAAGTTAGGGATGAAATAATCATAAAAACAGCCATGATGATGATCCCTATTAAACTGGATAAAAGTATTGCTGAAAGCTTTTTTCGAATCGTCCAACTCATTTGTTAGCCCCCTGCTTGCTGGTTTCTGTCATGATAATAGGCAAAAAAGTCATCTATAAATGATGTTGCAACTCCATGACTATATATCGTATAAAAAGGGAAAAATTTAAAGCGGTTTTTTACAGGAATTTGTTGATTTATATTTTTAATCAGTGACGTGTCGTGATAAACTAAGATGTAATTGTCATATGACAGGAGGAAGTCGCTATCGATAGTATAAAAATAAAAGAGAAGTTAGAAAAAAGGTTAGCTACTCCTGATCGTAGTATATCATACAATAAAAAAGAGGATAAGCTTCGAGTGGAGGATAAACAAACAGGTAAAGGGATCACGCTATCCATACCAGGGATCCTTTCGCGTTATGACGAAGAGAAAGAACAAGCTATTGATGAGGTCGTTTACTATATAGATCAGGCACTTCAGGCAATGAACGCTGACCAAAGCTTAAAGGGGCAAGAAAAAAATATATTTCCCGTGATTCGTTCAACGTCTTTCCCTACAAAAACAAAGGATGGCGTCGAATTAGTGTATCGAGATCATACAGCTGAAACACGTATTTATTATGCTCTTGATATCGGACAATCTTACCGATTAATTTCGACAGATTTTTTAAAAGAACTCAATCTTACTGCCGGCGGGATTGACGAGGTCGCTCGTTTTAATCTGAGAAGACTTCCCATAGAGTATCGTGTTGACGAGGTTGCTGGTAATCCATTCTATTTTATTAATTATAATGATGGATACGATGGTAGTCGCCTTTTGAATCCATTGCTTTTAGATGAGATGAAAAAGAAAGCAAAGGGAGATCTCGCTGTGGCTGTTCCACATCAAGATGTGCTCATTTTTGCTGATTTGCGGAACAAAAAAGGATACGATATTTTGGCACAAATGACGATGAAGTTTTTTACGACGGGTAATATTCCCATTACATCCTTGCCCTTTCTTGTGGAAGGTGAGCAATTACAACCAATATTTATATTAGCGAAAAACAAACCTATTGATGAAGCATAAGGAAGGGAAAACTATGAATTATTATTATAATAAAGAAGGCATCGGTGACGTTTTAATCATTGATTTGTTAAAAGGTATTTTTGAACAACAACAGGTAGAAAAAAAAGGCGATATAGCGATTATTACATCTAATGATCAAACGATTGGCTATAATCTTTTTCATGCATCACATTATGTAACACTGGAAGGCTCGGGTAAGATTTATGGAGATCAAGCTTTTCTTGGAACGTTACAACATATTTTTGCAGAGCATGACATAGAAGCTGAACTGACTGTAGATCCCTTGCCTGAGTTTATCATTGGTTTTGTTGAAGAGATGACAGCCCATCCAGATGCGGATAAGTTAAGTATATGTCAGGTGACTATTGGTGAACCCTCTTCATTGCAAATCGTTTGTGGCGCAGCTAATGTTAGACAGGGGCAAAAGGTAGTTGTTGCAAGAGTGGGTGCCGTTATGCCAAATGGTATGGTGATCAAGCATGCGATGTTAAGGGGTTTTGAGTCTGCCGGCATGATCTGTTCTGCTCGTGAATTAGGTCTTTCAAATGCATCAGCAAAAAAAGGAATTCTAGTTCTTGATGATTCAGAAATAATCGGCAGTGTCTTTGATCAGCGGGAAAATAACTAGTTGCGTGTCAGTCATTTTTCAAGCAGTTGCAAAAAGCGAGGGATACTATGTCAAATTGGTGGAAACGTCTTTTAGGTTTTGACTCTGAAGATGACTATTTGGATAATGGCGATTCCTATGAACATCATAGATCAATAGCTAAAGGACGACTTGAAGCACCTAAGAAGAATGTTGAGGTCAAAATGTTTCGGAAATATCCTAGTGATGCCTCGCAGTATAATATAACGGGGCGAGATCGTCAACATAAAGCATTATGGGAAAAGGATCCATATAGCGAGCCGGCCTATGTTCGCTCACGTCTTGTCACTCAGAAGATGAGTGAGCGTAAAACATCCTATCAAGAACATAATCCACAAGTGGATGAAGCAATGATCAACGAACAGCAAGAGAACAAGAATGGGGTCTACCCTAAGAAACGATTTAAACCGACAGAAATTCCTGCTCCTCTATATGGCTCTAGAAAAAAATCTGAAATTACACAGCTAGCACAAGATAGTCAAGATATTTCTAGTCACTCTCATTTTTCGGAGGAACGACGTTCACAGCAAAGGTCACAGCGGATGACCATAATTAAAGAATCGGATTATAGGGATGAGGCTCTACCATTGTTAGAAGAAGTGACAGATGTGACGAAACATGAGCATCTTAGAGCGCTAGAAGATGGCGTTATGAATCAAATGGAGGTTAGGGAAGAACCTGAACATTTATTGGATACAAAGGATGCCGTGGAAGAGACATTTGAGCCTGATGAATCTGCAATAATGGCTGGTCAAGCACCAGAGCATATAATGATGTCCAGAGATAAAGAAGCGGTGTCAGCGAGGGAAGTCAACACTGTTAATGAAGTTCCTGATGAGCTACCATTAAAAGAGGTAGAAAAAGCAGTTTTGCAACAACAGGAAATGACTGAGAAGCGAGATGATAGCGAGGTACGGAATACGCGATACAAAGGAGAAGGACGGAATTCAACCATCCCATTTAATGTCTTGATGCTGGGTTCTGATCGCATCCATACGAGAAAAAAGGGGCGTCTTGGCTTTGAATCTGAGCTCAGAGATGAGTCTGTTAATCAACCAATGCACGAATCTATGAAACAGTCTGGTTCTTTAACGCTTGATTTGCTTAATGATCCTCCTGAATCATTAGGGGATGACAGCCAGTGGATTCATGAAAAACAACGGATTTTAGAAGAGACATTGCTTAACTTTCATGTTAAGGCTGAGGTGATCAGCTATGTTCAAGGACCTGCGGTGACACGTTTTGAATTGAAGCTCTATCCAGGAGTCAAGATTAATAAACTTGTTAATTTAACTGAAGATATCAAGCTGAGTATGGCAGCAAAACAAATTCGTATCGCACCGGTACCTGGTAAGAGTATGGTTGGCATTGAGATTCCTAATAGTGGACGTAAGCCGGTATTTTTGAAACAGTTGCTCCAAACAGAAAATTATCTCCATAGCCATTCACCATTAACGGCTACTTTGGGCATGGATGTTTCTGGGAACCAGGTCGTGACAGATTTAGCTAAAATGCCTCATGGATTAATCGCTGGGGCAACAGGATCAGGAAAGAGTGTATGTATTCACTCGTTGTTATTAAGCTTAATTTATAAGACGAGTCCAGAGGATCTCCGCTTGATACTTATTGATCCGAAGGTTGTGGAATTGGCTGCTTATCAGCAATTGCCTCATTTAGCTGTGCCCCTGATTACTCAACCAAAAGAAGCTGCACTGGCGCTAAAATGGGCTGTCTCGGAGATGGAAGAGCGCTATCAGCTTTTTGCAAAAAAAGGCGTTCGCGACATTCAGCGTTATAATCAGGAAAACCAAGATTCAATGGTTGAAAAAATGCCTTATATTATCATTGTGATTGATGAGCTTGCCGATTTAATGATGGTAAGTCCACAGGATGTTGAAGAAGCGATATGTCGGATTGCTCAAAAGGCTAGAGCCGCAGGAATTCACATGTTATTAGCAACACAGCGTCCGTCAGTTGATGTCATCACGGGATTGATCAAGTCTAATATTCCTACACGCATTGCTTTTAGTGTTTCTTCGCAGGCTGACTCACGGACAATCTTAGATGTTGGGGGAGCTGAACGCCTCCTAGGTCAAGGTGACATGCTATTTGTAGAAAATGGAGCTAGGGATATGAAGCGTCTGCAGGGTGCCTTTGTAACTGATGAGGAAATTGATCGTGTGACAGAAGCATTGAAACATATTGAGCCCATGCCTTTTTTGTTTGACATTGAACAAATTCAAGAACAGAGAATGGATTTTGAGCCTGGAGAGGATGCTCTCTTTGAAGAAGCGGTTTTATTTGTTATAGAACAGAATCAAGCATCTGTTTCTAGTTTACAAAGACGTTTCCGAATTGGTTATAATCGTGCGGCACGCTTGATGGATCAATTAGAAGCGGGCGCTATTATTTCTGAAGCGAATGGGAGTAAGTCTAGGCAGGTTTTAGTCAATAAGGATACATATGCCAAATCGTAATAAAGCGAAGTGTCAAATGGTCAATTAGTGTAAAGATAGATAATAAAAAAGCGTTTCACTATGTCTTCCTATAGTATTAAAATTTCCTTTTTACAAGGGATACTATTCCATGTAAAATATAAAACAGGTATGGTTTACTGCTATATCTAGATTGAGCATGGACATCATTCTGTTTGGCTCCTGATCAGAAGAAGCACAAGCACCTGATGTTATGCATGCGTGTAGGTTAAACGGTTTATGTAACAAGGTTCATGGTGAATTTATTGGGGACAATGTGATAGTAAACAGAAGCTTCGAGATAATGAGGAAAGCAAGCAATAATTGATCTGAGCATTGAACAAGCGATTGAAAAACCATTTGTGAACATTTACAATCATAGGCATATGATGTGATGATGACGAAATATTTTGATTGTGTGGAGGTTGTGTCATGACAAACTACCATTTCGTTGGTATAAAAGGGACCGGAATGAGTTCATTAGCTCAAATTCTGTGCGATATAAAAGAATATGTTCAAGGTTCGGATGTTGAGAAGTCATTCTTTACGCAAGCTGCATTAGAAAAGAGACGTATTCCTTTATTTCCTTTTGATAAAAATAATATACAAGAAGGTCAAACCATTATTTGTGGAGAGGCTTTTGGTGATGAACACGAAGAAATGGTTCGTGCCAAAGAGCTTGGTTTATCCATATTTCGTTATTCTGATTTTTTGGGTGAATTCGAGAAAAAATTTACAAGCCTTGCTGTGACAGGGACTCATGGAAAGACAGGAACGACAGGACTGGCTGCCCATGTTTTTAGCGGCTTTACTCCAACATCCTTTCTCATAGGCGATGGCACAGGTAAGGGCGTAGATAATAGCCAATACTTCATTTATGAGGCTTGTGAGTATCGGCGGCATTTTTTGAACTATGAACCAGACTACTGTATCATGACCAATATTGACTTTGATCATTCAGATTATTATAAGGATATTGACGATGTTGTAGATGCTTTTCAAGCCATGGCTTTAAAAGTAAAAAAAGCGATTTTTGCCTATGGGGATGATCCGAAACTCCAACAGATTAAAAGTAATGTTCCGATGATTTATTATGGTTTGAGTGAGGAAAATGATTTCCAAGCGCGCAATGTTAAAAGAACAGATCAAGGGATGGTTTTCGATATTTATATTAGAAACGATTATTATGGATGTTTTCAAATCAACTCTTTTGGAGAGCATAATATAGTAAATGCTCTTGGTGTTATCGCTTTTTGCCATTATTTAAAAGTGCCTATAGATGTCATTAAAAAGCGTCTTATGACATTTAAAGGTGTTAGGCGCCGATTTAGCTATCGGGCGTGGGGGAATCAACAGATTGTTGATGATTATGCTCACCACCCAACCGAAATCAAGGCGACAATTGATGCGACTAGGAATCAATGGCCTGATAAAAAAATCATTGCGATTTTTCAGCCGCACACATACACGAGAACTAAAACCTTTCTCAACGAGTTCGCTGAAAATTTAAAAGAAGCTGATGTGGTATATCTTTGTGATATTTTTGGGTCAGCACGAGAAGCAGATGGGGATTTAACTATTGAAGATCTTCAGGAAAAGATTCCAGGCTCTATGTTAATAAATGAGGATACTGTTGACCAACTCATACAGTATGAGGAAGCTGTGCTATTATTTATGGGTGCAGGCGATATCCAAAAATATCAAAAAGCATATGAGGCACTTTTGGTTTCGACAGAAAAATAAAGGCTGTGCTCTCTTTCTGAAATTTTTCTATTAAAAGGGATTGAAGGTATATACCTCTTTCCTGTAGAATGACATTATAGAATATATTTAGAAGAATGAAAAAATTATGGTTGATGGATGGTGTAAGATCGTCTATGCAGGCGAGTACGCTTTAGCTATAAGAAGCCTCTTCTTGCTGACTCCACGATTCCTTCTAGTATTCTAGAGTTTTTACACCAGATGTTTTTGAAGCGTTTTGAATTGCTTCACTTCTAATTTTAAGAATACTTTTTCATATTTAAGAAAAATATAAGGGGTAGTAGAGTTAAAGGGAGGCTAGTTGAATGGAATTAATATTATATCTCAGCGTTGCGCTACTTGCCGTTGCATTTGCCGTCCTTGTTGTGTTTGTAGTTCAAACTCTGCGGTCAGTACAGCATACTTTAGTGAATGTATCAGGATCACTGAATGATGTAGTGAAGCAAATGGATGGCATTACTCATGAAACAACAGAGTTACTACATAAGACGAATCAGTTAACCGCGGATATTCAAGAAAGAGCACAGATGCTAACTCCTGTTTTTGAATCGATCAAGGGTATGGGTGATTCCGTTCAGAAAGTGAATGCATCGATTGAGCACATCACGCAAAATGTGATTCAGAAAAGTGAAAGGCACTCTGATGAAATTGTTCGGATAGTGCAGTGGGCTGAGGCGGCTATGGACATTTGGAATAAATGGAGAAGGAGAAATAAAAAATTTACTTAACATTATTAAGGAGATGGAGAAGCGATGAGTCGTGACGACCATAATATCAATGCTAAGGATTTTTTAATGGGCGCTCTAATCGGTGGAATAGTCGGTGGGATCACTGCTTTACTCTTTGCTCCAAAGTCGGGTAAGGAGCTTAGAGAGGATCTCAATACACAGTCACAAGCTGTGAGGAAAAAAGGCGGTGACTTAGCTGTTATTGCTAAAGAAAAGTCAGTTGACTTGGCAAAAACAGTATCACAGCAACGCATGCAATTAATGAACAAAGTGAGAGTATTGCCTGACTACATTGGAATCACTCCAGCGAAACCTTCAGAGAATGCTGATGTCAATACGATAGAGTTGAACAAGGATGCCCCAAAAAATGAAGCAGCAGATACCGAAGAAGAAAAATAATAGAATTATCCTGTAAAAAGTACAAAAAGGCCGCTTAAGCGAGCCTTTTTTAGTTTATGTTATAGAGTTTAGTGTAAGGTGATTGTCATAAAATTTAAGGTCGATGAGGGTTAGGAAGCTAGTGCTTAAAGATGCGTTTATTCGCCAAATTGGTAAGTGTTATGTTAAAATTGAACAAATGAACAATGAAGATGAGCAATAGAGGCTGTATTGGGATACGGGATCAATGTATATATGCATCATGTATCTGTGAGCTATCTTGCTCATTTCTTGTAGAAATGAGTAGAATAAGTTACTTTCAATAGAAAATTGTCAAATAACGTACATAAATATCACAATAAAGTGATAAAAATTGTATAAAATAGCACCAAGAGAACACTTTTTGGTTATAATAAGGCATAAAAAGAACGGATTTAAGGAGGAAATAGAGATGAGTGCAACAATTTATGATGTAGCGAGGGAAGCGAACGTGTCAATGGCGACAGTTTCTCGTGTTGTTAATGGGAATCCAAATGTAAAGCCAACAACAAGAAAAAAGGTACAAGATGCCATTAAACAGCTTGGATATCGTCCTAATGCTGTGGCCCGTGGACTGGCAAGTAAAAAAACAACAACCGTGGGAGTTATCATTCCGGATATTTCAAGTCCTTTTTTTTCAGAGCTTGCTCGAGGCACAGAAGATATTGCAACCATGTACAATTACCATATTATTCTGAGCAATTCCGATCAAAATGAGGATAAGGAGCTTCGCTTGATTCAAGCAATGCTTGGTAAACAAGTAGATGGTATTGTGTTTATGGGTGGTACAATTTCGGACAACCTCATTGAGGAGTTTAAACAATCACCAGTGCCTATTGTTTTGGCAGCTACTATTGATGAGCATCAAACAATGCCTTCTGTTAACATTGATTATGAGCAGGCAGCCTATGATGCTGTCTCATATTTTGTCGATCGCGGACATAAAAGAATTGCCACGGTTTCGGGACCACTTCATGATCCCGTCAATGGAAAAAAGAAAATTGAAGGATATAAGCGAGCCTTAGAGGAAAGTAAGATAAAATTAGATGAAGCGTTAATCCTTTCTGGAGATTACACATATGATTCTGGAAAAGAAGCGACCGAGCAATTATTGTCCCTTCAAGAAGCGCCCACAGCCATTTTTGTAGCAAATGATGAAATGGCACTCGGTGTCATTCATGAAATTCAAGATACTGGATTAAATGTTCCTAATGATATTGAAGTGATGAGTTGCGAAAATACACGTTTGACACAAATGGTGCGCCCTACACTTTCTTCTATGGCCATGCCGACTTATGATCTTGGCGCTGTAGCCATGCGTTTGTTAACAAAATACATGAATAAGGAAACAGTGGATAATCATATGGTTGTTCTGCCACATCGAATGGAATACCGTGGTTCCACGATAGAATAGCTCAGAGGAGAAAGAAAAGAGGACTGTGGAGCCCTCTTAGGACGTAAAAAGCCTCTATTTATAGCAAAAAAAGATCGCTAATTGCCTACACGTTTAGCTAGGTGATCAGCGATCTTTTTTATAGTTTGGATGGGTGCTCATTCATTGGTGGATCACTCGTTCTGTGGATCGGTTTCATGATTGGTCTTCGCATCATTTTTTGATGTAGATAGTGATTGTCCCTTCCCATCATCTGGTGTCGTCTGGGTAGCATTGGCATGTTTAACTGTAATAACAGAAGAGGCTGGGGACATTTTTCCAGTAATATCGACGGCGGCAACATAAGAATAATCGATATTAGCAGGTAGTGCATAGCTTAGGCTGCTATCAGAGCGAATAGCCGCTAGCTTATGGTAAAAATTATCGCCATTGCTAGCCCCATAAATATAATATCCGACGACATCATTAGATGGGCTTTGCAACCATGTTAACATGTTTCCGTTCAGACGGATACCTCTGACCGCCTCAGGTGCTTTATCGTCTGTCTGAAAATCTTGGGCTGAATTGAGACTGTTCTTGTTGTCAAGACTCGTTTTAATATCACTTGTAATCAAGTAGGGAAAGCGGTTCTTAAGCAGGTTTGTATCAAGAATGCTTCCTTCCTCTGTAAATTCTTTTGGCGTAGAAGGTAGGGCTTGATACTTCTTCCCAGCTATTGTTATAAACGCTCCCTTGTTCACAGATACATCCACTTTATCATTTGGCAAATACTTTGAATTGAACAGGTCAGTGACCATTAGTCCAGCGTTTTTACAAGAATTAGTCGCTGCCCCATTTGTCAAGCCACAGAAGGATCGTTTGACGATGCCAGCAGGTCTATCAAAGCGCGTATCAGGAGCCATTAGCTTGGGATCGATATCATAAGCTGCATTGGCAAAGGAGGACCAAAGAATAGATTGATCCGAATGGTAACTGGCATGGTTGAGTTCAAGTGAATGGACTGCCCCATTAATGCTGGCCTGTTGTTGGTCAAACCCAGTCCATATCCCGAGTGTGATATTTGGATTAGAAGCGATAAGCCAGGCATCATGCCAATCTTGACTCGTTCCCGTTTTACCATACCAATCGCTGCTGAATTTTAATCGTCTAGGTATATCTGCTGCTGTTCCATTGCCTTTCATAACATCACGAAGCATATCGATCATCAAGTAAGATGTTTGTGGTGAAAAAACCTTTACTGGCTTCACCTCATGCTGATAAATGACCTTGCCATCTCTAGTCGTAATTTTATCAATCATGTAGGCATCGACAAAATTCCCCCCATTGGCGAAGGTGGTATAGGCATTGGTGTTTTCCTCGACAGTGACCCCTTTGGTTAACCCTCCAATACCGATAGGTAACGGTCCTTTGTCAGGGTAGAGCAAGGAAGAAAAGCCCATTTTCTGAAGGTAATTTAAGGGTTCAAAATGCTGACGATTATCATAATAGGTTTCTAGAGCTGGAATGTTATGTGATAGGGCTAAAGCTTGACGAGCGGTTTCTAGACCATGGAAAAGCCCATTTCCAGTTTCACCATAGTTATGTGGTTCATATCCGCCAGGAAATTTGATGGGTAAGTCGGCCATGATGGTTCCAGGTGAGAGAAGTCCGTTTTCTATTGCAGGACCATAATCCAGTAATGGTTTCATGGTTGAGCCGTTTTGCCTTGTTGTTTGGGTTGCGTGATTGACCTTGGAATACTGATAGGCCTTATCTGTACGTCCTGGAACATAGCTGATAATCGCACCCGTATCATTTTTAATCAAGACTGAACCTACTTCCATAGGGAAATGAATGGTTTCATTCTTTCCTGTCTTAGGGTCAACTGTAGTAAAGATCTTGTCGGGTTCATAAGCGTTAGCATGCGTTGCAGCATCTTGCATTTTATCGTAGATGTCTTTATTGATTGTTGTATGAATTTTATAGCCGTTACGATCCAGAGCTTTGCTAGCATCAGCGACAAATTGATTGAATAAATCAGCATTTTTTTTAATCTTTTTATAATTAAGACCCGATTTTTCAGTGTTTTCCTGAATGGTGTGGTTGACGCCTTGATTCTTCTGGGTACTAGTTAGCCACTCTATATTTTTGAGTTGCGTTGCATTTTTTTCCAAATTCTCACCATCATAGCCTTGTTTATTTGCGGCGATAATGGCTAATTGTTTCTCGGCTCGTTCGTGGATATCGACCATGAGTGCAGGGTATTTTAAATTGGGTGATTCGCTTTTTTGAGCGAAATGCGATTTATAATTATAGTTGAGAGCGGTGTGATATTGTTTAGTTGAAATATAGCCAACATCCAGCATGCGTTTTAATACAACATGTGCACGATTAACACCTAGAGAAATATTTCTCTTTACTCCACCGTTATTTTCAAACGGTGTGTAGACAAAAGGATTTTTAGGTAGACCCGCAATAAAAGCCGCTTGTGCTAAATTAAGATTTTTGGCATCGACATTAAAAATCCCCTTTGCGGCAGTTTCGACACCCGCTATATTTTGCCCGGTGGCATTTCTCCCAAAAGGGATGATATTGATGTAAGCTTGTAAAATTTGCTTTTTATTAAAGGATTTTTCGAGTCTTAGTGAAAGGAGAATCTCTTTTGCCTTGCGGTCAAAAGAAACCTGATTATTTAAAATTTGATTTTTGACAAGCTGTTGGGTGATGGTACTCCCGCCTGTCACAACAGGTTGGTTTGTGAGCTCTTGACGAACCGCACGAAAGATAGACTTAGGAACAACGCCGTGATGTTTATAAAAGAGCTGATCTTCAGTGGCAATTAAGGCATGGATGTACAATGGAGAAACGTTTTTAAGAGAAACATCCGTGCGAATCAAATCAGAGGGCACTCGCCCTAAGGTTACATTATCAGCAAAATAGATTGAGCTCGCTTCCGAATAATTGGTGATATCTTTCTTTAAGGTTGTGTCACTTAAAATAGGCTGATCCTTGACCAGAGATGCAAAATAACCGGAGGCAATGCCTCCAGCAAAAAAAACGCCGATAAATAGAATAGAAATAAAAATTAAAAATAAGTTCCAAGCCACTTTATAACCGATGCGAAATCCTTTGAGTATATTTTTCTCCTTCAACCGCTCATAAGCAGTCTTGAGATGCTCCCACAAAGTTGATGATTTAAAGTTCATGTGTCTCCTCCCAGCCTGCGCGAACTTCAATCCTTAAATGTTTTATTTTATATAGATCATTCATTGAATGACGTCTCATATTGAAGTGGATGACAGATGTTGATCTATTTCTATTCCATTATACTTTTTTTATATAGTTTCATCAGCATAAAATGAAAATCAATATGGACGGGAAAATATATGCTCTAATTATCAGTGATTATTATGACATATATTTAAAAAGAAAAAGCCTTGAAATATTGATATAGCAACATTTCAAGGCTTTTTTGTATAGTTGATTTAATGTGTACTCCTTAGCGTGAATAGAATTCAACGATCAAGGGTTCTGTGATTTCTGCTGGAAGCTCTGAGCGTTCAGGAAGGCGCGTGAATGTTCCTTCAAGCTTATTCTCATCAAACGCAAGATACTCAGGTACAAAGGTGTTGACCTCAAGTGCGTCTTTAATGATATCAAGGTTTCGTGATTTTTCTTTTACACCAATGGTTTCTCCAAGGCTTATGCGGTAGGAGGGAATGTTGACGCGTCGACCATTGACGGTGACATGACCGTGTGAAACAAGCTGACGAGCTTGTCTGCGTGTTCTTGCAAGCCCTAAACGATAAACAAGATTGTCAATGCGAGACTCAAGAAGAATCATGAAGTTTTCACCATGGACACCCTTCATTTTACCTGCGTCATCAAAAGTGCGACGGAATTGTCGCTCGTTCAATCCGTACATAAAGCGTAATTTTTGCTTTTCGTTTAGCTGTAATCCATATTCACTCATTTTACGTCTTTGGTTCGGACCATGTTGACCTGGTGGAAATGGACGTTTTTCTAATTCTTTCCCCGTTCCAGAGAGGGAAATGCCGTAACGGCGAGCTTTTTTCCAAGCTGGACCTGTATATCGAGCCATAATATAGCTCCTCCTTCGTCATTTTATATTGCATAAAATGACAGACACCTTACAAGCGAGTCAGTCACAAGGCTATTTGGTATTCACACATCCTCACCCGACAGTAAGGTTACGCGATGTGCCTCAATATTGAGGAACAAAATAGACACCATATGATGATCTCAAGCATACTGTCTCATTTTACACAAAGAATATTATATCTATCTGTTTCTTAAATGTCAAGCTAAGTCAAGAGCTGTGATCAATCGACACATGTTGGATGGTAACACTAAACATTAGGGAAACAATGGGCTTTTTACATACTGTATCGCACAGATACAACAGATATGCGGTATAGTTAGAGGTATCCCCCCTGATGATGAAGCATACTTTTACATATCTGTTTTTAAATATGATGAATGAGGGTGGCAATAAAGGCTTCCAAGCCTTGCTTGTCTTGTTCATTAAAACGGTCTGTTATAGGGCTGTCTATATCCAAAACACCGATTAGTTCATCATTGGCAATAATCGGCACAACAATCTCTGATAATGACGCGCTATCACAAGCAATATGACCGGGAAATTCGTGCACGTTTTTAACAATGATGGTTTGACGTTTTTCAGCGGCCGTTCCACAAACGCCTTTTCCTATGGGAATGCGCACACAAGCGGGCAGTCCGTTGAAAGGTCCTAAGACGAGTTCGTCACCATCCATCAAATAGAAACCTACCCAATTGATCTGATCCAAGAATTGATTTAAAAGGGCAGAAGCATTGGAAAGATTGGCGATTCGATTAGGTTCGTCCTCAATTAATGCCTGCAATTGTTTTACGACTAAGGCATACTGTTGCTTGGAATTACCTGTATATTTTGTGGCAGAAAACATTGTTAGCGCTCCTTTTCATATTAAAAATAATACTAATAGTTTAGCAGAAATATGTTGGTTTTTCAGCTTTTTTGCTGAGATATCTTTAGAGGGAAAAGACGAGCAGCATAGAAGTTGTTTAGTGAAAGTGGGTGACGCACTTGAACGTTAAAGCAAAAGGTAAGAAAACAGAAACAAAACAAGCGATTATCAATGCAGCGATTGTGCTTTTCCAAATGCATGGGTATAATGGGACCTCTGTTCGAGATATTGCTACGGAGGCGAAAGTCAATGTCGCTCTTGTTTCTTACTACTTTGGGAGCAAGAAAGCTTTACTGGAGCATTTAATGGAAATGTTCTTTGAGGAATATATTCAGGAAATAGAAGAGGCTATTCCGTTACAACACAAGACCTCTATGGTTTGCGAGTGTTTATTTCAATTAGCTATCAAACTGCTCCATTATCAACAAAAAAATTTTTATTTGTCATTACTTGTGCACAGGGAAGTTACCATCGATTCCCTATTGGTGAGAGAGCTGATGACCACCTATTTGATGAAAGAAAAATATTTAATGGAAATGATTTTTGAAGAAGGGATTCGAAAGCAGGAGCTTCGTGATATTCCCATTGATTTATTAGTTTTGCAATATCGGGATATGATCGTTACGCCCTTTTTGCAGCCTTTGTATTTACGCAAGGTTCATGTTTTAGAGCCTTCACAAAGCCTATTTATTGACCGTTATGCTGAAATGATTAGGACGTGGATTATTCAGATCAAACGGGAAGCTTAAGGCAATGTCACTATAAAATATGTTTGTCAATCAGCTATAATGAATAAAAAACTCCGGAAATTTTGAAATTGACTGTCGCAAATTCTCTATTCCATGATATATTAATACATAAATAGAAGGAACAGCGTCATTTTTGTCGATAATTGGACGGGTGACAATACTATAAATGTATCATGCGGATCATTGTGGTTGAATGGAGGATCTTTATACATGATTTATATAATCATCGCACTTATTGTGATTGTTATGGCAATCGTCATTATTGGGGCGATCATGCGTAAAAAAATATATAAACAAATCGATTACTATGATGCGTGGAAAATAGATGTCTTAAATCGACCGGTAAAAGATGAGATAGCGAAGGTAAAAGAGTTAAAAATGGTCGGGGAAACAGAGAAAAAATTTGAAGAGTGGCGGGCAAGCTGGGATGAAATTGTGTCGGAATCCTTGCCACAGGTAGAAGAAAGCTTGTTTGATGCCGAAGAGATGGCAGATAAATTTCGATTTAGTAAAGCTCAAGCTATATTGAGCGATTTGCAGCAAACGATGGATGTTATTGAGACACGCCTTAAGGAGATGCTGACTGAATTAACTGTTGTTGTTGAAAGCGATGAGTTGAATCGTAAAGAGAGCGTGGAGATCAAGGAGCTTTTTCATGAATTAAAAAAGAAGCTGATTATAGATGGTCCTCATTTTAAAAAAGCAATGGCATATATTGAAAATACATTAAACACCATTGATGAACAGCTGAGTCAGTTTGAAGGGGAAACTGAGGAGGGCAATGTTATAAAGGCGCGGGAGATTCTTTCCGAGGCAAAGGCAAGCCTTGAAGCGATTGCTAAGGATATGGAGACCATTCCTACATATTATGATCAAATTTTGTTGCGCATCCCAACACAGTTGAATGAATTGGAATCGGGAGTACAGGAAATGGTGGAACAGGAGTATATGTTAAACCACCTGCAAATTGAAAAACAAGTGGCGGATGTGCGCAAGCACCTTTTTGCTTATGAAGAGGCTCTGGGAATGCTGAAGCTTGATGAGGTGGCCACGGGAATTGACAGCACGCTTGATCAATTAGATGTCATCTATAGCAATGTTGAGAAGGAAGTGCAAAGTCGACAAAAAATTGCTGAAGAAGTTGAAATTCTTAAAAATGATCTTCGAATCGTTGGCAATAAAATCAAGGAAATTAATGAAGAGACGGCTGTCGTTCAACAAAGCTATCGCATTGACCAAGGCGATATACAGGAGCAGGGTGATGTCGATGCGGCATTTGCTAAATTGGATAAGGAGTTTAAGGAAGTAGAGGCAATATTACAGGAGAAAAAAGAAGCCTATAGCATCTTGCTAGAAAAGGTGAGTGCAATGCGTGAGGAGCTTGACCACCTTCATGATGATGTTGATTCCTTTAAGGAAAGATTAACTGCCCTACGAAAAGATGAAATGGTTGCCAAAGATACTTTGGGACAATTAAAAAGGCAGCTCGTGGGAATACGTAGAAAAGTGCAGAAAAGTAATTTACCCGGAATTCCTACTGAATTTATGACCATTTTAGAGGATGGTGAAGAAATACTTTTGGAGATCAGCGGTAAGCTAGATGAACGTCCTTTGGAAATGCATGCGATCAAATTGCTTATGCAAGAGGCTGATGATAAAATGCATGTTGTATTGGAGAAAACGGATGAAATGGTAGAGTCGGCAATCCTAACCGAACAGCTTATTCAATATGGTAACCGTTACCGAAGTCAATATCCTGTCATTAACGAAGAATTACAACGAGCGGAGGAGGCTTTTCGAGTTTACAACTATAGTGAAGCCATTGAAATTGCGACCAGTGCCATAGGCAGAGTGGACAAAAGCATCATTAAAAAGTTCCAGGTTGAAGTGGAAGAGAGCCATTGAGAAAATCCTCTGGTATAATGAGGATTTTCTTAATTTTATGGGTGGATAAAGACAGATGATGGGAGATAGAAGGTATGTTATAACTCTGTTTAAGTCATCTTAAACCATATGGTTATGGACAATTAATGAATGACATTAAGTATAAAGGAGATATGCAGAGGATGATTTATCTAGATAATAGTGCAACAACCCTCATTTATCCCGAGGTTCTTGATGCGTATCGTGTAGTTGCTGAACAGTTTTTTGCAAATCCTTCATCCATTCATAAATTGGGTGGCCAATCTGAGGATTTACTTCATAAATCGAGACAGCAGGCCGCTGAGCTGCTTGGAGTCAAAGAAACTGAAATTATCTTTACCTCTGGAGGTACAGAAGGTAATAATTTTGCCATTAAAGGAACAGCTCTAGGCTATCAGCAAAGAGGTAAGCATATGATTACCAGTACAATTGAGCATGCGGCTTCGTTAAGTGCCTTTGCGCAGTTAGAGGATTTGGGATTTGAAGTGTCTTATTTAGATGTAGATGAAGAAGGGAGAATATCGCTTGACGAATTAAAGGATACTTGGCGTCCCGATACGCTCCTCGTTTCATTGATTCATGTTAATAATGAGATTGGCACCATTCAACCGATTGAAGAAATTGGCAGATTTCTCAAGGATAAACCTAAGACTTTGTTTCATGTTGATCATGTTCAAGGTCTTTCCAAAGTACCTTTAAATTTTAAAGAGAGTGGTATTGACCTTGCGACCATGTCTGGTCATAAAATTCATGGACCAAGAGGGATAGGAATGTTATATGTACGAGAGGGTGTAAAGCTTTCTCCATTGTTATCAGGCGGTGGTCAAGAGTTTGGTCAAAGATCAGGGACAGAAAATCTTCCCGCAATTGTTGGGATGGTCAAGGCATTGAGGCTTGTGATGGAAAAATCTCATGATGGGGCTGCCTGTTTGCAAACCATGATGAATGGATTAAGACAGCAATTGGCGGAGCGCTCATTCATTACCTTTCATACGCCTGAACGAGGAGCTGCGCCCCATATTCTTAACTTCAGTGTTAAAGGCTTTCGTGCAGAAGTTTTGATCCATGCTTTGGAAGAGGACGACATTTATTTATCAACAAAATCTGCGTGTGCTTCGAAAACTTCAGAGGCTAGTCATGTTTTATTGGCTTGTGGTTTATCTGAGAAAGAAGCTAAGCAAGCCATCAGGGTCAGTCTGTCTTTTGAGAATACTCAAGAGGAATTGCATGCATTTATAGCTAGCTTTGATAAAAAAACGCAAGAGCTTATGAAGGCAATGGAGGTTTAAGATGAAATACGATACACTGATTCTTCGGTATGGTGAAATTTCCTTAAAAGGTAAAAATAGAAAAAGTTTTTATGATACACTCTATGATCGTGTCCGGGAGCAAGTGCTTGATATGGTGGGGGATATTAAACTTAATAAACGTTTTGATCATATAGAAGTGGTCTTAAACGGTGTGGATTATCGAAGGGTTACAGATCGGATTTGTCATGTCTTTGGCATTCAAAGCATGCATGCGGCGATTATTGTAGATAATGAATTAGAGTCAATTCAATCAGGTGCATGGCGTATTCTTAAGGAAGAAGATCATATTACAACCTTCAAGGTGTCCGCTCGAAGGAAAAATAAGGAATATGCAATGACATCTAAGGATCTTAACCACTCGATTGGCTCGTTTATATTAAAAAATATGGAGAACGTGACCGTGGATGTGCATCATCCAGATATCAATTTGAAAATTGAAGTGCTGGAAAATTCGACACGTATTTATGGTAAGGTCATTAAAGGTGTAGGTGGACTTCCTGTTGGTTCAGCTGGGAAAGTCATGCTTATGCTCTCTGGAGGCATTGACAGCCCCGTAGCGGGATATATGATGATGCGGCGCGGCGCTACTATTGAAGCCATTCATTTTCATAGCCCACCTTACACGAATGATCGAGCGAAGCAAAAGGTGCTTGACTTATCGGCAACATTACAAAAATTTGGTGGTCGCTTAAAACTTCATGTTGTTCCTTTTACGAATGCACAAGTGGCTATTCGGGATCATGCCCCTGAGAGTTACCGCATGACCATCATGAGGCGAATGATGTTGCGAATAGCTGAACGGCTAGCTATAAAACGAGAAGCGTTGGGCATTGCCACGGGAGAAAGCTTAGGGCAGGTTGCCAGTCAAACACTGGAAAGCATGAATACGATTAATGAGGTGACTAACCATCCCGTCTTTCGTCCGCTTGTGTCAACGGATAAGGTGGAGATTATTGAGATGGCAAAGAATATCGGAACTTATGACATTTCAATTCGACCTTATGAAGATTGTTGCACGATCTTTTTACCAAAAGCACCTAAAACTAAGCCGAAAAGAGAACAGGCCATTCATTTTGAAGAAAAGCTTCCTGTTGAGGAATTGGTGGAAGAAGCTCTTGCCGGGATAGAAACCATCGATGTGAGCAAGCGGACCGAAGCTCTAGAAGGTCTTTTATAATTTATAAGGGATTTAAAACCTTTGATAAAGCGGATTTTTGCTTCTTTTATGGCATGTGATAGGCAGAAATAATTACCATGAATTTATGTGAATGAAGTCTCTCTCCTTGACAAATTATATAGGTACGCAAGGAGGTGAGATACATGGCTAATAATAACAGCAATCAAATCCTAGTTCCTGGTGTTGAGCAGGCTCTTGATCAAATGAAACAAGAAATCGCTCAAGAGTTTGGTGTACAACTTGGTGCTGATACGACTTCTCGTGCTAACGGCTCTGTTGGTGGTGAAATCACTAAGCGTCTTGTTGCAACTGCACAACAACAGCTTGGTGGCAAATTTTAATAAGTAATTAAATAGCAATGGCTAAAAGAGTGACCATTAACGGTCACTCTTCTTTTTTGAGCCTATCTAGTTGTTTTATCTGAAGCCTTCGTTCTTCTCACGTAATAGTTATGCCAAATGTATGAGTGGAATACAGACATCTTGCTCGTTTGTCTTGAAGAATATAGGGCACATGATTTTTTTATGATAAAAGTAGTGATGACGCAGATAGGGATGTTTATTTTCATAGGCGTTGTAGATGATAAGGAGTATCATACTTTCTAAGGGTGTTGCGTAGCATGATTGTAATTGAAGTGATTTTGCTCATTCTCTTTGTTTTATTCATTATCACTCTCTTTTGCATGAGTTTTGGTAACATTCAGTTGAGGGTAGACGGGTGTGTCATCAAGGCACATGTGGAGCTACAAATTGCTGTTAGATTTTGTGGTATTCGCTTATTGACATTAAGGTGGCCAGATAGTGATATAGCTCATGGATCATCAAGGGTTCATTGGATAATGAATTTTATATGGCAACATCAAGTGGTAGAGGGTATAGATAGAGTGATGCATTATGAAGGCTTGCAGAAAGAATTAGAGAAGTTAAGGATTAAATCTTTAAGTGTGTCTCATGTTTATTGGTCTACCACCTTTGGGTTAGGAGAAGCACATCAAACGGCTGTTTTTGTTGGATTACTATGGGCACTCAAGAGTAGCTTGATCTCGATTATAAACAATGTATTACAAGGAAGAATGACCAGACCTGTTCTACAAGTCTGCCCGGACTATTCGGAGGAGCTTGGATTTAGGACACATTTTAAATGCATGATTCGTTTTCGCCTCGGGCATGCTATTTCTAAAGCTGTCAAGGTCGCTAAATATAAGAAAAGGAGGCAAAAGACATGCCAGAAGAACACCCAATACAAGGTTTAATGAAGACGGCATTAGAAAGTCTGCAGGAAATGACTGATGTTAATACAATCATTGGCGATCCAATAGAGACTCCCGAGGGAAATGTGATATTAACAGTGTCAAAGGTAGGATTCGGCTTTGCAGCTGGAGGCAGTGAATTTAAACCAAGTGATCAATCAGAAGACACTAGTTCGGGTGAGGGTGTCCTTCCTTTCGGTGGGGGAAGCGGAGGTGGTGTGTCTATTACTCCGATTGCTTTTCTTATTGTTGGGTCACAGGGTGTGAAAACAATACACCTGGATAACAATACCCATTTATACGAAAAGTTTCTGGAGCTAGCTCCTCAAGCTATCGATAAAATTCAGCATATGCTATCGGTAAACAGAGAAGGGAAGCAGCAGAGAAGAGAAGGGAAATCGGAAGGTGGGCGCGTTACCCGTCATCGTGGACAAAATCAAGAATCTGATGATTATTTTTAATCTAAATCTTTGTGATGAAACTCCAGGAAACTGGAGTTTTTGCGTGTACGGAATAATTTGAGTATGATGGAGGGTGGAGGGGAATATATGGAACAATCACAATTACTGAATCATTTATTTGAGTGCTTAGATCAAACAGCTTCACTTATAGAAGAGCATGAGGAAGTAAGCTATTTAGAAGCACTTTGCTTAACGGCGGATAATATTACGGAATCTACAATCAAACAAGAGAATATCAAGAGTCAGCTTAAACCGTTCTACGATGCTTTTTTTGTTGAAGGCATGACAGCAGAAGATATCCGCAAGGCCTTTCAGTTGGTTGTATTAAAGGGAATGAAGCAATTTGCTCAGGCACAACATCAAATAACTCCAGATGGCATGGCAATATTTATGAGTTATTTGTTAAATAAGTTACCCTTGCCTAAGGGGTATCGATTGCTTGATCTGGCTGTTGGAACTGGGAACCTGCTCACAACAGTACTAAATCATCTTGATAGCAAACCAGAACAGGTGTTAGGTGTAGAAATTGATGATCTTTTGATCAGTACCGCTTACGCCAATGTCATGCTTCAGCAGCACGAGGTTGAGCTTTATCATCAAGATGCCTTGCGCTCATTGCTTATCCCATCTGTGGATGTGGTAGTGACCGATTTGCCAGTCGGCATTTATTACAATCCAGAGCACGCTAAAAACTTTACTTTAGGAAAAACAGAACAGCCTTATAGTCATTATTTACTCATCGAGCAATCCTTGAATCATTTACAGCCATCGGGTTACTTTCTTGGACTTGTTCCAAATACTCTTTTTGAATGGGACAAGGATAAACAGCTTTATCAGCTCATTCAAAATCAAGCTGTTATTCTCGGGGTAATTGGCTTGCCGGCATCATTATTTAAGGATTCACGTCATGCTAAAAGTATTTTATTACTTCAGAAGAGGTTTGAAGGCATCAAACAACCCAAACAAGCTTTATTCGTCAACATGCCGAGTTTTAAAAATCATCAGGCTGTTGCTAGCATGCTAGAGGAAATCAATCAGTGGTTAAAGCTCAACGTGTAAGCTTTTACGTATAATGACTCTTATCTGTACAGAAGCTATGTAAGAAATAAAATGTCACGCATTTTAAATCTTATTTAGGAGGCTTCTAGTATGACGGATAAAAGAGTATGGACAGCAGATGAAGAGAATGAGAATGATACGCTTGTGCGTCACTATATTAACCAAGCTTATCAAAATGGAGTTGTTGATGAGCATCTGTATGATGAGGATGTCTTTAACAATAGGAAAGATGGGAAGAAAGAGGAAAGAAGCAGCAATAGACCAAGTTCTATAAAAGATGCGACTTGATAGTCTAAAATCACTGTATTAAGCTGTGATACAGTGATTTTTTTATTAAAAATTTTAACTAGAGGACAATCATTTTTTAATTGGAGAGCCGAGATATGCTGCTTGATAGGTTGTTTATTGAATTGACGGAGTCACATTAAGTTTTAATAGAGCAAAATTCGACATTCTATCTCCGGCATGAAAAAAATAGGTATAATAAATGTAGACTCGTGAGGAAAAGGTGGGGAAAGAGCATGCGCCATGTTTTAATTACTGCAGGAACCAAGGGTATTGGGCAGAGAGTGGTCTTAGAATTTCTCAAGGCGGGTTATTCGGTCACCGTCAATTATCGCAGTGATGAACAGGCAGCCAGGGCTAGGGCGATGGAATGGGAACACTATTCAGATCGACTGCAGTTTATTAAGGGAGATGTCTCGCATCAAGAAGACATTCACTATCTTGTTGAGGAAACCGTGAAAAGATTTCAACGTGTCGATTGTCTCATTCATAATGCGGGTCCTTTTGTATTTGAACGCAAATCATTGGTTGATTACAAAGATGATGAATGGACAACGCTGTTACAGGGAAATCTAAGCGCGGTGTTTTGGTTAGCAAAATGCGTTTTACCTATCATGCGAAATCAACATTTTGGACGGATAATTACTTATGGATTTCAGAATGCTGAATCAGCACCGGGATGGCTGTATCGTGGACCGTTTGCAGCAGCAAAGGTCGGTTTGGTATCCTTAACTCGCACGATTGCGCTTGAAGAAGCTAAATATGGCATAACGGCTAATATGATAAGTCCAGGCATTATTTTAAACGATATGAAAATGGCTGATGTATCCGATGCCGAAAAGGTATCAGAACAACGCGCACGCACACCTTTAGGGCGTTCTGTAACAGGGGAAGATATTGCCCGGGCAATTACTTTTCTTTGCAAAAAGGAATCAGAAATGATTACAGGCACCACCTTAGATTTAACAGGAGCGATAGATGTCATTCATCGCTTTCAGTAAAAGTATGATATGAAATAATTCATCTATTATTTAATGATTGCTTGATTAATGAGACATTTTGGCGTAAATTCAACATGTAAGCGTTATATAAAATCATATGCTTTTATAGTCTTCTTTGCTGTTAACTAATTGGACAACTTTATTAAAAGGGGGCGGTTGTCGTGCGGATTGGTATACCAAAAGAGGTCAAAAATAACGAAAATCGTGTTGCCATGACACCAGCGGGTGTTGTGAACTTGATAAAGGCAGGACATGAGGTGTATGTTGAACAAGATGCTGGAATGGGTTCGAGTTTTACAAATCAGCATTATGAAGAAGCCGGAGCAACTATTGTGTCCACAGCTGGGGAAGCATGGGCAACAGAAATGGTTATGAAGGTGAAGGAACCTGTTCTTGAAGAATATCACTATTTTCGTGAAGGTTTGATTTTATTTACTTATCTTCATCTTGCACCTGAGTTAGAATTAACACGAGCGTTAACGGAATATAAAGTAGTAGCGATTGCTTATGAAACAGTACAGTTAGATAATCATGCATTACCGTTATTGACGCCAATGAGTGAAGTGGCAGGCAGGATGTCCACGCAATTAGGTGCACAATTTCTTGAAAAGATCCATGGTGGTAAGGGCATACTGTTGGGAGGAGTTCCAGGAGTAAAGAGAGGGAAGGTTACGATTATCGGTGGGGGCATTGTTGGAACAAATGCCGCTAAGATAGCTGTAGGGCTTGGCGCCGATGTGACGATTTTAGACTTGAATCCTCATCGTTTACGCGAGCTCGATGACCTCTTTGGGCATGCGGTGAATACGTTGATTTCTAACCCATTTAATATCGCTGAATCTGTAGTGGAATCGGATCTTGTCATTGGGGCGGTGCTTATTCCTGGTGCTAAAGCACCGCAGTTGATTACGGAGGATATGATTAAAAGCATGCATGAGGGTTCTGTGGTCGTGGATGTTGCGATTGATCAGGGCGGCATTTTTGAAACCACTGATCGCATTGCAACTCATGATGATCCAACATATGTTAAGCATGGTGTTGTTCACTATGCGGTAGCTAATATGCCGGGTGCAGTGCCACGTACATCAACCATTGCATTGACCAATGTCACGGTTCCTTATGCGGTTAAAATAGCATCGCTTGGTTTTGCCAAAGCCTGTTTACAAGATTCTGCACTATCAAAAGGTATCAATACACTGAATGGTTTTGTGACATATCAAGCTGTTGCTGATGCTCATGGCTTAGAGTATAAGCATGTTGAAGAGCTCTTATCGCAATACGCTTAATTGATAGAGGGGGGGGGGTGCTCTAAAAGGTTGACTTTTGAGATCACCCTCCTGTTGATTTATCAGTCAATTATTTGCAATGTTTTGGGATAATTAGTCAGTGTTTCTGCACCTTTTTCTCCTAAGTAAATGTCATCCTCAATGCGGACGCCACCCATATTTGGTACATAAATCCCTGGTTCTATAGTAAAGACCATGCCTGTCTCTAAATTCTCTGTGTTGTTAGAGCTCATGGAAGGAGCTTCGTGAATGTCTAGTCCAAGTCCATGCCCGATTCGGTGGGTAAAGAAGTCGCCATAGCCAGCATCGGTGATTACGGTTCTTGCTGCGCGATCGACAGCGCTGATTTCGATTCCTGGTTTGGCAGTATTTATTGCTGCTTCTTCCGCCTTTAAAACAGTTTCGTAAATCCTTTGTTGCTCGTCGGAAATATGTTTATATATAAATGTCCGTGTTATGTCTGAGCAGTAGCCGTCGACAACCACGCCCAAGTCGAAAAGCACAAAATCACCTTCGCGAATTTGTCTATCATTTGGATGACCGTGTGGTGCGGCGGTGTTATCTCCAGTTAGTACAGTTGTAGCAAAGGACATGCCTTCGCAACCACGTTTTTTTAATTCATATTCAATCTCAGCTACAAGGGCTTGCTCGGTCTTGCCTTTTTTAATAGCCCCAGCCCCTATATCAATAGCAAAGTCTGCCAATTGTGTTGCTTCACGGAGGCTGTTTAATTCCGTTTCGTCTTTGATATTTCTCAAGTGATTAACTCCTGGTTCAGCGGCAAAAAATTCTGTTTGTTGAAACATGTGCTGTAATTTTTGTGCACGAGCATAGGAGAGAGTATCCATTTCTATCGCAATTTTCAATGAGGGCGCTGTGATTCGTTCTTTTATTTTGTTGTGTACGGTTTCCCAAGGGTCCTCATGATCGCTGTAGCCGATGATAAGATGCTGCCATCCAGACTGTTGGGCTTGAGAAACTTCCATGCTAGGACATATCAGAAAGGGTTCTTCATCCTGAAAAATTGCTAACCCTAGAAGTCGTTCGTGAGGATTACACATAAACCCTGTGAAATAAAAAACATTTTTAGGTTCTGTTAAAAGGGCAAATGAACAATCATTTTGTTTTAACCAATTTGTAAAGTTGTTCAATCTTTGAGACAAGCAATATTCCTCCCCATCCTCTAATATATCTTCACTTTATCATAAAATGAATGCAATCGCCCCCCTATTTTGATTGTAACGAACTGATATGCTCCGCCATTACTTTGGAGAATCTTTTATTTAGCTCAAAGAAACTAGGGTGTTTTCAACCAAATAGATTTATCCATCCCTAATTATTGAAATGTACCAATAGGCTTGGTTATACTTATACTATTCATAAAAAATTTAGGAGAGTGTAGCGATGAAAATTACTTATCATGGACATTCCGTTGTATTGGTTGAATCTGAACAAGCGAATATCATTATTGATCCATTTATTTCAGGAAATGGACAGGCCACCATTAAGCCTAGTGATTTACCTCATCTTGATTATATTATATTGACCCATGGTCATAATGATCATGTGGGGGATGCCTTTGATTTAGCAAGAACACATGATGCGACGATTGTTGCTGTGGCAGAACTTGCCGATTACTCAGCATCTAAAGGGCTTAAAGTGCATCCAATGTCCATTGGCGGCGGATACCATTTTAATTTTGGTAGAGTTCAATATACAATTGCTTTCCATGGATCGAGCTATGCTGATGAAAATCACCGTACCATCTATGCGGGCATGCCTGGAGGTATTTTGTTAACGATTGAAGGTAAAACGATTTACCATGCAGGAGATACCGCCCTTTATTCGGATATGAAATTGCTCGGCGAACGTTATGATATTGATTTGGCCTTTTTACCCATCGGCGATAATTTTACTATGGGACCAGAGGATGCAGTTTTGGCGGCAGAGTGGATAAAGGCAAAAACTGTAGTTCCAGTTCACTATAATACCTTCCCTATTATTGAACAAGATCCTCAATCTTTTGTTGATAAAGTGAAATCGGTAGGGAAAGTGATGGCTTCTGGAGAGTCGATAACACTATAAAAATAATGGAAGCAGAGAATCTGGTGTGATTTACTGCTTCCTTTTGACTGGAAAAGTAGGATTATTGAAGAGGTGACGTCTTTGGCGACAAAACATGAGCTTATTTTAGAACATATCAAGCAATTGGAAATTGGGCATAAACTATCGGTGCGCCAAATTGCCAAAGCGTTACAAGTGAGTGAAGGAACAGCTTATAGGGCCATTAAAAATGCTGAAAATCAAGGGTATGTGAGCACCATTGAGCGTGTCGGTACCATCAGAATAGAAAAAAAGCATAAAGGGAATATTGAGAGACTAACTTATGCAGAAGTGGTCAAGATAGTTGACGGGCAGGTAGTGGGCGGGCGAGCAGGCTTACATAAGACCCTCAATCGGTTTGTTATTGGGGCGATGAAATTAGAAGCTATGAAGCGCTATATTGAAGCAGGTGCACTCTTGATTGTGGGCAATCGTGATCAAGTGCATGGCTATGCTTTAAAATCGGGTGCAGCAGTGCTGATTACTGGAGGGTTTGAAGCGAAGGATGAGGTGAGAGAGTTAGCAAATTTAGTCGATTTGCCAATCATTTCGACAGCTTATGATACCTTCACTGTTGCAGCCATGATTAACAGAGCGATCTATGATCGGCTGATTAAAAAAGAGATCATTCATGTTAGCGATATTTTGATCCCCTTTAACGAAACAAGCTATATACATACATCTGCAAAGGTGTCTGACTGGCAGACTATGAACAAGGAAACGGGACACAGTCGTTACCCGGTTGTTGACGAACACTATCGGGTACAGGGCATTGTGACTGCCAAGGATATCGTGCGCTATAAAAATCAAATTTCTATTGAAAAGGTGATGACTAAAGCACCGATCACAGTTACCGAAACAACAACAGTTGCGGCGGCGGCTCATCGCATGATTTGGGAAGGAATTGAATGCTTACCCGTGATCAATGAGGCATCACAGTTAATTGGAATCATCACGCGTCAGGACGTATTAAAGGCGATGCAAATGGCGCAAAGACAACCTCAAGCGGGAGAAACCATCGACGATATTATTACGGATCAGCTTATGGAAGTGGGTCAGAATCGGTTTCAATTTACGGTTAGCCCACAGATGACCAATCACCTTGGAGCGTTATCCTATGGGATTATTACAACCATTTTGACGACAGTAACCGAGCGAATTTTAAGCAAACAAAAAAAGGGAGATCTCGTCATTGAGAACATATCCCTTTATTTTTTGAAACCCGTGCAACTAGAATATGTGATCATTATTTCTCCAAGGATATTGGAAGTCACGCGTCGCTATGGGAAAATTGATATCGAATTATATCATGAGGAACAGGTCGTCGGTAAGGCATTTCTCATCGCTCAATTTATCGATCGTTATTCTTAGTGCTTTGTCTCCAACGATGCTTCCTCAATCATTTTAGCAGTATAATATCGGTAGTGCTTATAACCATGGTAAATAATAAACAGTCCGTATACTATAAAAAGAATGCAGATGCCAAGGATGATCGCTTTGGAAGAAACGATCAACCGATTAGCTCCAAAAAATAATATAAAGCATCCTAAGGCAATTCTAGCTTTGGAGAACATCCATTTTTTTCGATAGGGAGCCTCTGTCACCCAGCCTTTAAGCCAATAAAAGAGCAACATGATTAATGAAAATATGATAAAGATGATCAGCGTTGGCATCTCATTACCCCCGACTCATTAGTCATTTTTACACTATCAGAAAGTGTTTCATAATACAACGTTTTTGGCAGGGTTTTCTGTTATGAAATAACATCATTCACTTAAGGGGTTTGATAACATGTTAAAAAAAATATTGGATACCATCCTATCTTATGACGTTATTATCATACATAGACATAGTCGACCCGACCCAGATGCCCTGGGTTCTCAGGGGGGATTAGCTGCTCTTATTAAAGACAATTTTCCCGACAAGAAAGTATTTATTGTGGGGGAAGAGGTAGATTCCTTGAAATTTTTAAGCGTCATGGATCAGATTGATGAGGCGAGCTATCGTGGCGCACTAGTCATCGTATGCGATACAGCGAATCAGGCTCGTGTGAGCGATGACAGGTATACAAAAGGGGATATGCTCATTAAGATTGATCATCATCCTAATGAAGATCCATATGGTGATCTCATATGGGTAGATACTTCAGCAAGTTCAGTTAGTGAAATGATTGTAAAGCTTTATCAAGAATGCTCGCAACTTATTTTGTCAGATCAAGCTGCACGCCTTTTATACGCAGGAATTGTTGGAGATACTGGCAGGTTTTTATTCAACAATACAACGCCAACAACCTTTCAATGCGCTAGTTTTTTAGTTCAAAAATCTTTTGATCGACAACGCTTAGTGGATCAATTGAATGAAATGCCTGAGCATTTGATGCGCTTCAAAGGTTATGTGCTTGAGCATTTTGAATTGATCGATGGCATGGTTGGGCATATGAAATTGACTCAAAAGCTGTTGAATGATTACGGGGTGACACCACAAGAAGGGGCGCTGCTCATCAATTCGTTTTTAGAACTAGAGGGTATTAAAGCATGGGCTTTTTTTGTAGAGGAGCCCGATCAGATTCGCGTTCGACTGCGTTCAAAGGGACCTGTTGTCAATGAACTTGCTAGGGAATACAGTGGTGGTGGACACCCGATGGCAAGTGGGGCTACCGTCTATAGCTGGAAGGAATGTGATGAACTATTGGTACAGCTAGTGAATGTGACAAGGCACTATCAAGAGGCACAATGAAAAAGCAGTCATTTTGTCAGGCTGCTTTTTTAAAATCTTATGTTTGGCCTTTCGACACACAGGATGTGTTAGCTTCGACCGTAAGGTGTCGAATTTTCCATTGCTAGGAGATGACATGGCTCTGTTCAAGATTATTATTGGTTGGCTAATGTCGGTTTAGCTTCAACGACTTCTACATCGATTTCCAATGTGGTTGACAGGATTAATGTTTTAACTTTAAATTGATAAGCCTTGTCCTCTAATAAAAACTTATGACCATTGATTGTATTAAAGATGAGTGATTTACTGCTAGAGATTGCTGTAATGTCTTGATTGATTAAAGGGTTAAGCTGTTCGGATATTTGCCGTTCCAAATTATAAATCACAAATCTTTTGATATCCTGCTTGCCACTATCAATATTTACCTTTATCTCTTGAATCTTAAGTTGTTTGGAAAGCTCTTCATTTTCCTCATCCTTTAATTTGGTTAAGGTGTCATTTTTGTCAACGAGATTTTCTATCAACGCCTGTTGTTCTTTAATTTTTCTTATTTGTCTATCTTGAGCAATTCCGAATAAAATGATAAAAAAGATGAAGCCAATGAGTGCACCAATAACAATTCCTGCCAAAAAGCGCTGAATAGTTGGAGGGGTGTAATGAGGTGGCACGCGCATGAGTTATGATTCCTGTGTGAGCCAATGGATAATACTAGAGGCAGTATGTGCTCCAGTCATGGCTGAAGCGATGAGCAACAAATGTTTTACCACCTCTCCAGGTGTGCCCCCCAAAAAACCTTTTTCAAGCTCATCTATCGTATCGAAGGTTCCTCCGATGGCGGCTACAATGGCCCAGATTTTTAACCTTTCGGCGTAATCGTTCATTGTAAACAAAGGAGGTTTACTGGAAAAGATTGCTCCCACTCCGCTGAGTAAACAACCACCAAGGAGTACGCCTAGCGCGATTAAAAAGTTCATAATAGCATTGGTTGTAAAAGTACGAAAATCCATAGGGTACCTCTCCTTTTACCAGTGATTATATGAGACAAGTTGTTTATGTATACCATTTTTAAAATTGAAGGGAATCTGTATTATAATAAAAGAATAATCAAGCGCTGATGATAGAGGGAAGTGACACAGATGGGATTTACTCACTTACATGTGCACAGTGAATACAGTCTTTTAGATAGTACTTGTCGATTAGAGCCATTAGTAAAAGCGGCCAAGGCTAAAGGCTTTTATGCTTTAGCTATTACGGATACAAATGCTCTTTACGGTGTCGTTCCTTTTTATAAATTGTGCAAAGCAAATGATATTCAACCTATTATTGGTATGGAGATCACTTTGGAGCCGCATTTTGTATCGAATGAAAGCAAAGGCAAGACCAAGACCTTCTCCCTCGTATTACTGGCTAAAAATGAAGTGGGCTATCGTCATCTTGTACAAATAAGCACAAAGCTTCATACAACGCGGAGTCACACTGTGACGTATAAAGAATTATCAGGTATAACGGAAGGACTTATTGCGCTGTCTTCAGGTCCTAAAGGTGAGATTGCCGAATTATTGCTTAATAATCAGATGGAGAATGCTCAGAAATTAGCCACGATGTGCAAGCGGCTCTTTCCACATTTTTACTTAGAACTTCAAGATCACGGTTTGCGATCGGAAAAAGAACTGCTGATGAAGTTTGTAGAATTAGGTAAAGACTGCGAGATTCCCTTGGTGGCAACAAATGATGTTCATTATATAGAAAGCGATGAGGCGAGAGCACATTTAGCCTTGACTCATATTCGATCGGGGCAAACACTTGAGGATGCCGAAGAGACCGTGACGGATTTAAATACGACATATACCTTAAAGAATGAAGAAGAAATGGCGCAGTTGTTTCACAGCCATCCAGAAGCGATTAAAAACACAGAATATATTGCTCAGTTATGTACCTTTACCTTTTCTCTCAATGTTTCTCGTTTGCCTAAATTTCCTTTGAATGAGGGTGTAAAAGCGGATGTTTATTTACGTCAATTATGCTCGAAAGGCTTAACGCATCGGTATGGGGTGTCCACGGCTCAATTAACCGAGCGGCTGGATTTTGAATTATCTGTCATTCATAGGATGGGGTTTGACGATTACTTTCTGATTGTGTGGGACTTTGTGAGATTTGCCAGACGAGAAAAGGTCACGCCTGGCCCAGGTAGGGGGTCTGCTGCAGGGTCGTTAGTGGCTTATGTTCTCGGCATTACGGATGTTGATCCCATTGCGCATCAGTTGCTATTTGAACGTTTTCTTAATCCTGAACGTGTCAGCATGCCTGATATTGATATCGATTTCCCTGACATCCAAAGAGACAGGGTCATAGATTATGTGAATCGTAAATATGGCTCTGACCATGTTGCACAGATTGGAACCTTTGGTACGTTGGCAGCAAAGGCTGCAATACGCGATATCGGACGTACGTTAAGTATTGAGACGCAGATGATTGATAGGTTGGCAAAGGAAATCCCATCAAAGCCGGGCACGACATTACGGGAGGCTTATCAGAAGTCCCCTCGTTTAAAAAAATTAATCGCTCAGTCGAAAGATAGTGAAGAATTATATAGATTGGCCTTGCAGGTAGAAGGTGTGCCACGTCATACTTCTGTTCATGCTGCGGGGATCATTATTAGTGAAGAGCCTTTGATTCATTTGATTCCTTTGAATGAAAGTCGTGGAGAGCTATATGTTACACAATATCCTATGGACGTGATTGAAGAGCTGGGCCTGTTAAAAATGGATTTTCTAGGTCTTCGCAATTTGACGTTAATTCAAAGGATATTGGAAATCGTTGAACAACAGGAGCATCAACATCTTTCACTCGAGACGATCCCTTTAGACGATCCATCCACATTTAGACTATTGTCTCAAGCGGAGACAACGGGAGTTTTTCAGTTTGAAACCGATGGAATGCGGGCGGTGCTTAAACGTCTGCAGCCTACACATTTTGAGGATTTGGTGGCAGTCAACGCCCTGAACAGACCTGGACCAATGGAATTTGTTCAAGATTTTATTGATGCGAAGCACGGTAAGCGTCAGGTTCACTACCTCCATCCGGATTTGGAACCCATTCTAAAATCGACATATGGCATTATTGTTTATCAAGAACAAATCATGCAAATCGCTGCCACTATTGCTGGTTTTTCACTTGGTGAGGCAGATATCTTGAGACGAGCGGTTTCTAAAAAGAAACGAGCGGTGTTAGAGAGGGAGGAAAAGCATTTTGTAGAAGGCTGTTTAGCTCGAGGGTTCCAGAAGACAATTGCCGAAAGTATCTATAAGTTGATTGTACGGTTTGCTGATTATGGGTTTAATCGATCGCATGCTGTTGCCTATACGATTATTGCTTATCGCTTGGCCTATCTAAAAGCACACGAACCGATTGCCTTTATGACGGCTCTTTTGTCAAGCGCGATCCATCATCAAGATAAATTAAACGATTATCATCAAGAAATGATGCGGCGTGGGCTTGTCTTACTCAGTCCATCCATCAATAAGAGTCAGGATTTATTTATAGCCACTTCACAAGGTATTGGCTTTGGTCTTAGTGCCATTAAAAATGTTGGGTCTTTGGCTGTCAAAGAAATCATGGAAAAAAGAAAAGAGCAACCTTACGTGAGCTTATTTGATTTCTGCCGTCGGGTTTCGCTTCGCAAGGTCAATAAACGCATGATCGAAGCTTTGATTTTTGCTGGGGCGTTTGACGAATTCCAAGTTGATCGTTCGAATTTGCTTGCCTCTTTAGACCTTGCTATCGAAAAGGGTGAGAGCTACCAGAATCTTGGCGGACAAACCTCCTTCTTGGATGATGATGAAGAGGCTATCTATGAACAGGTGCCGCCGCTTACCTTGAAGGAGCGTTTATATTTTGAAAAGGAAGTGCTAGGTTTTTATATCAGTGCTCATCCAGTGGATAATTTTAAAAAGATCATTCAACATCTACCGGTCACCGCTATTAGTGATATAAATGTAAATTCAAAACAAGTTTATCAACTCGCTGTCTACATTGAAGATGTGAAACAAATCCAAACGAAGGATGGAAAGCCGATGGCGTTTCTAAAAATAAATGACCCGACGGGTGGATTGGATGGCATCGTCTTCCCTGATGTCTTTGAACGCATTGGCTCTCTTTTAAATAAAGGGGCACTGTTATGGGTTAAGGGAAGCCTTGATCAAAAAAGCAATGAGGGACAACGTCAAGTGATTTTTCAAGAAGCTAAGGATCTAAAAGAAGTTGAAGTACCTTCACGATTGTTTTTAAGAATCAAAACAGAGATTGGTACGAAAAGCCTTTTATATCAATTGAAGGATGTTCTTCGGCAGCATGAAGGGTCCTGCCGTGTTTTTCTTTTTTATGAAAATAAGGAGCAGCTTGTTGAGCTTGCCTCGAAATATCAAGTGACTCCAAGCCCAAAGTGCATTGAGAGATTAAGTCAAATATTGGGCAGTGAGAACGTTATTCTAAAAGCTCTTTCAACAAAATAGATCTTAATATGTGATGGGCTTTTATACGCTTATATTGTTTGTTATAATTGATAGGTCATAATCATATGTTTCTGGGTTGAGAAGCAGGATCTTATGTCGTGAGCGATGGGCTTAATCGCCGACAAACGCATCATGTTTTATTAATTGGAAAATGGCTCATGATTACATAATAAAATTTGACGAAAAAAACATACAACGCTAATATTATGAAGGTGTGCTTCTTACCTAAGATTAACCAATTGAATGAAGAAGGTGTAAAGGCATTGCTAAATAATATTTTTAACAAGAAAAAAAAATATGTGATTGTACCTTCACAGCAAATCAGGCAAGATGTCCCAGAGGGTTTAATGAAAAAATGCCCAAGCTGTAACAAAATTATGTATACAAAAGAACTACAAAAGAATTTATACATTTGTCAATCTTGTGGTTATCATTACCAAATGGCTTCGAATGATAGAATTGAGAGCCTGATGGATGAAGGAACATTTATTGAATTTGATGAAGATCTACTTTCAGAAAACCCGCTTAACTTTCCTGGTTATGAGGAAACGTTAGATAAGGATAGAAAGAAAACCTCCTTAAATGAAGCTGTTGTAACAGGGAAGGGTAAAATCAATGGGAATGAAACAGTTCTTGCTGTCATGGATGCGCGGTTCCGCATGGGCAGTATGGGATCGGTTGTTGGAGAAAAAATAACGAGGGCATTAGAACACGCTCACGAGTCTTATTTACCTATGATTATTTTTACTGCATCTGGAGGCGCGCGCATGCAGGAAGGTGTGCTTAGCTTGATGCAGATGGCAAAAACGAGTACCGTTTTGAAAAAATTTAGCGACAATGGTGGTTTATTTATAACTGTGATGACTCACCCTACCACAGGGGGAGTGACAGCAAGCTTTGCGTCACTAGGTGATTATAATTTAGCTGAACCTGGAGCATTGATTGGTTTTGCTGGTCGGCGGATTATCGAACAAACCATTCGCGAAGAGCTTCCTAAGGATTTTCAAACGGCGGAATTTTTATTAAAACACGGTCAATTGGATCGGGTTGTGCCAAGAACTGAATTGCGTGAGGTATTATCTAAGATATTAGTGCTACATGGTCAAAGGGGTGACGAGACATGGCTTCAGAATTAGATTTTGAAAAGCCGATCGTTGAACTGAAAAAGAAAATCGATGAGCTTCAATCCTTTATGGATGACAAGCAGATTGATTTATCTGATGAGCTTGAACAATTAACACAACGGTTATCAGAGCTAGAGGATGAAACTTACTCGGACATATCTCCTTGGGATCGTGTGCAAATTGCTCGGCATATGGATCGTCCTACGACGTTGGACTACATTCCCTATTTATTTACAGATTTTATTGAGTGTCACGGGGATCGCTTGTTCGGTGATGATGCTGCGATCGTTTCTGGTATTGCAAGCTATCACGGACGCTCAGTAACGATTATTGGTGAGCAGCGTGGGCGAGATACAAAGGAAAATCTGAGCCGTAATTTTGGTATGGCACATCCCGAAGGCTACCGCAAGGCATTACGGCTCATGAAACAGGCTGAAAAATTTGGGCGTCCTATTATAACCTTTATCGATACTAAGGGCGCTTTCCCTGGTAAAACAGCTGAAGAAAGAGGGCAAGGAGAAGCGATTGCTCGGAATTTATTTGAAATGGCAGGACTTGAAGTTCCTATCGTTTGTATCGTTATAGGAGAAGGTGCGAGCGGTGGCGCGCTGGCTATTGGTGTAGGGGATCGCCTATTAATGCTGGAGAACTCTTGGTACTCTGTTATTGCACCTGAAAGTGCTGCAACATTATTGTGGAGGGATGCAGCACAGGCTGAAAAAGCGGCTAAAACCATGAAAATTACTGCACCAGACCTTAAGGAACTTGGCATCATTGATACCCTTATTCCTGAAATTAAGGGTGGCGCACATCACGATATTGAAACACAAGCTCAATCGATTGATCAAGCGTTGCAAAAGGCTTTGCTTGATTTGTCGATGTGTACGAGGCAAGAGCTTATTGCGCAAAGATCAGAAAAATATCGCGTCATGGGAAAATTTAAGCATGCAAATAATTTCGCTGAACAATCTTAGTGTGCTTTTCGCAATGGAAAGCATCTTTTTTCCATCCTTCACATGGTGATTATGACTGTGTTGAATGGGCTATTACATAGGGATGTTTAAACATATGATCATAGATTTTATCCATATATTACAGAGTGTTCTTTGGTAGTGGCTTGATGTTATGAGGGCTACCCTTAAGGAATGCAGCTCTATCAAAATGCTACCGAGTTTGTCCATAAAGGTTTTATAAGCACTGTAATGATGTTAAAAAAAGGGGGGAAGGTGAAAATGCAGAGAATTGGTGTTTTGACAAGTGGGGGCGATGCACCGGGAATGAACGCAGCCATTCGCTCAGTGGTTCGTAAAGGTATTTATCATGGGCTTGAGGTTTATGCCATTTATCACGGTTATTCTGGTTTGATCTCAGGTAATATTGAAAAGTTGGAAGTTGGTTCAGTTGGAGATATTATTCAAAGAGGAGGCACCATGCTTTATAGTGCTCGCTGCGAAGAATTTAAAACACCAGAAGGACGTCAAAAAGGAATTGAACAATTGAAAAAGTTTGGCATTGAAGCACTGGTTGTCATCGGAGGTGATGGCTCCTTTAGAGGTGCAGAAAAGCTTTCAGAAAGCGGTTTTCCGACTATAGGTGTTCCAGGAACCATCGATAATGATATTCCAGGGACAGATTTTACTATTGGATTTGATACCGCTCTGAATACAGTGATAGATGCTATTGATAAAATCCGTGATACGGCAACGTCGCATGATCGCACATTGATTATTGAGGTCATGGGAAGAAATGCTGGTGATATCGCTTTATGGTCTGGACTCGCTGGGGGTGCAGAATCCATTCTTATTCCAGAAAACCCGAAAGAAATTGAACAGATCATTTCAAGGATTGAACAAGGTCATGCTAGAGGGAAGAAGCATAGTATTATTGTGGTTGCCGAAGGTGTTAGTTCAGCTGGTGATATCGCTGAACAATTGAAAAAACAAGGGAATATTGAAACGCGTGTCACGGTACTGGGTCATATCCAACGCGGTGGTAGCCCAACGGCATATGATCGTATTTTAGCCAGCCGTTTAGGGAGTGAAGCTGTCGAATTGCTGTTAAATGGGGAAGCAGGTAAGATGGTAGGGATTCAAAATAACCGCATTGTTTCGCATAATATAGGGGAAATATTAAAAGAGCAGCATTGTTGTGATAATGAGCTCATCAATCTAGCATGCGAGCTTTCTATTTAATTTGATGGGAGTGTTTAATCATGAGAAAAACTAAAATTGTTTGTACAATCGGTCCTGTAAGTGAAGGGGTAGAAAGTTTGGTTGAATTGATTCAAGCCGGAATGGATGTTGCTCGCCTAAATTTTTCACATGGCGACCATGAAGAGCATGGTAATCGTATCCAGAATATTCGTAAGGCTGAAGAAATCACCGGTAAAAAGATTGCAGTTCTTCTTGATACCAAGGGACCTGAAATCCGTACAGGGGATATGGAATCAAGCAAAATAGTGCTGGAAAAAGGTCAAAAGTTCATTGTCAGCATGGATGAGGTCAAAGGAACTAATGAAAAGATTTCTGTCACTTATCCAGGACTTGTTAATGATGTCCACCCTGGCTCAAAAATCTTATTGGATGATGGCTTAATTGAACTCGAAGTGATTTCATGTACAAAGCATGATATTGTGACGACGGTCCTTAATTCTGGTGAGTTAAAAAGTAAAAAAGGTGTTAACGTGCCTAACGTAAGCATCAATCTTCCAGGAATTACAGAGAAAGATGCTCGTGATATTCTTTTTGGCATTGAGCAAGACATTGATTTTATTGCTGCCTCTTTTGTACGCCGTGCTTCTGATGTACTGGAAATTCGTGAATTACTTGAGAAGTATAACGGAGAAGATGTCCATATCATTCCGAAGATTGAAAACCAAGAAGGTGTGGATAATATTGAGGAAATCCTTAATGTTTCCGATGGGCTTATGGTGGCAAGGGGCGATTTAGGTGTTGAAATTCCTGCCGAAGAGGTTCCGCTTGTTCAAAAAAGGCTTATTAAAGCGTGTAATGCATCAGGCAAGCCGGTCATTACCGCTACACAAATGCTTGATTCTATGCAAAGAAATCCTCGTCCTACACGAGCTGAAGCGAGTGATGTTGCCAATGCGATTTTTGATGGTACGGATGCCATCATGCTTTCTGGAGAGACCGCGGCTGGGGATTATCCCGTTGAAGCTGTTCAGACAATGCATCGCATTGCAACACGTATAGAGGCATCCCTTGATTATCATGAATTAATTAAGGCACGTGCACAAGCCAGTGGCGTTAGCATTACAGATGCCATTGGACAAGCTGTTGCCCACACAGCTTTAGGATTAAATGTACCATCCATTGTTACAGCCACTACTTCTGGACATACCGCCCGCGTTGTGTCTAAATATCGTCCAAAAGCGACGATCATTGCAATTACGAGTTCACCAAAAGTGTTAAAGCACCTCTGTCTTGTGTGGGGTGTTCATCCACATCTTGGTCACAGGGCACAATCGACGGATGAGATGCTTGATGTTGCTATCGATGAAGCGGTGCATTCGGGACATGTTCATTATGGTGATCTTGTGGTCATTACGGCAGGAGTACCAGTTGGTGAAAAGGGAACAACGAATTTGATAAAAGTGCATCTCGTTGGAGAAACCTTAGCAAAAGGACAAGGTGTTGGTCGAAAGTCAACGACAGGGAAGGTTTTCATTGCTACATCAGCTCAAGATGTCAACAGCAACATGCCTGAAGGAGCTATTTTAGTCGTGCATGCTACGGATAAAGAAATCATGTCAGCGCTTGAACGTGCTTCAGCGATCATTACGGAAGAGGCGGGGCTTACCTCTCATGCTGCAGTGGTAGGACTTAATTTAGATATTCCCGTTATTGTTGGTGTTGAAAGAGCAACAAAACTTTTTAAAAATGATCAAGAGATTACCGTGGATACCGAAAGAGGAAATATATATAGCGGAAAAGCCAAGGTACTTTAAGCTCGGAGTTATTAAGAAGGGAGGGACAATGGGGTTAAATTTTTAACTAAAATAACCTCATTGATTTGTTATGTTAGTAACAGAATCCAGGTTGCAGGTTAGGTATAGTGAGACAGATCAGATGGGCGTTGTTCATCATAGCGAATACATCAAGTGGTTTGAGGTGGGGAGGCTGGATTGTGTTTATGCCCTTGGAGCCTCTTATATGGATATGGAAAAAGCGGGTTTTTATCTGCCAGTCATCAATGTACAGGCATCTTATAAATGGCCTGCTAAATATGATGAGTTCATCATCGTTAAAACAACATTGGTGGAATATAATGGTATACGCCTTAAGCTATCCTATCAGGTAGTAAGAGAAGATGACGGAGAAGTGCTTGTTGAGGGTTCAACGGAGCACTGCTGGACGACAACAGCGATGCAGCCTGTTAATATGAGTAAGGTGCGACCCGATCTTCATCAAAGGTTTCTTGAAAATATGGGGATTAGACTTGCGTAACTTTATGTTTGTTTTAATTCTTTGGATCGCGTTAGAGATCATATTTTTTGTCATCTCCTGGCATTTTATTGGTTCGTATACCATCCTCCTTGTCATCGCAACGAGCTTGCTAGGGGCTTATTTAGCAAAAAGACAAAGCCGCTTTATTTGGATGAGGGTGCAGGAAGAGCTTTCTCGTGGTTTCATGCCAGGTAATGCCATATTAGAGGGTGTGGTGATTTTATTTGCAGGTCTCTTATTGTTGATTCCGGGATTTCTATCGGATGTGGTAGGCTTTATTCTCCTCATTCCTTTTGTAAGGCGAAAAGCAAAGCGGCTCGTATATATTTTGTTGAAAAAGCTTTATCAAAGTGGAAGGTTTTTCTTTACCTTTAGACGTTAGAACGATTACGGACGCTTTTTCCCAGCAATGAATTGCCAAAGATCAAGTAGCATGCCAGAGCGGAAAAAGGCAGTTAATAGAATAAGGCAAATGGGGCCGAGTACTAATCCGAGAATTCCAAAGAGATTAAGTCCGATAAATAAAGCAATGAGAGTCATCAACGGGTTGCTTCCAATGGATGAGGAAAGAAGCTTTGGTTCTATCAATTGCCTTTGAATAATTGTGATGGCGTAGAGACTGGCAATACCGATTGTTAGAAAATAGTCATGAGTGAGATACGTAAAGAACCCCCAAGGAATGAGCAGGGTACCTGTGCCGAGATACGGTATGATATCAATCAGCATGGCGAAAATGGAAATGGTTAAAGCGTGTTGAACCCTTAAGAGGGTCAGACCAAAAAAAATCGTTAATCCTGTGAGGGTCATAAGAATACATTGCGTTCGGACATAGCCACGTAAGGATCGTCTTAATTCTTGAAAAATAGCTTCTGTGCTTTTTTGAAAATCCAGCGGAATCTTATGTTTAAACAGGCGAAGCATTTTATACCAATCCTTGTTGATGAAAAAAGTGCCCATCAGGATGAATACTAGAACGGTTAAAAGTGAAGGAATAGATAGGATGATAGTTGTCAGTGATTTAACGATAGATTGTCCGAGCATGCTTAACCATTCCGCTAATCTTTGACCAATTTCTTGAATATTATCCTGAATGGTTTGTTGTTGCCCTTCGTTTAATGTATTGATCATCCGGGTTAAATGCTCCCAAAGGGGCATGATATGTTTGCTGAAAATATCTTGCAGATTCATTGATAGCCACTGGATATTTTTGGGGATAACAGCGGTTAGTTCTGCGATGCCATTGATCATTTCAATGACCAGCAAGATGGTTAAGGAGCAGAAAGTAGTGAGAAGGATGAGAATGGCAAGCAGGGTAGCTAATCCTCTTTTTAAACGACCTTTCTCTTCTAAGAAGTTAACCAGTGGATTAATGAGGAGGGCAGCAAAGAAGGCAATTAAAAAAGGATAAGCGTATTTTGTAACATAGTAAAGCAGTGTGAGGCACAGGATAGATAATGAGAGAATAAAGACCAATCGAAAAAGAATAAAGAGATATCTGATGATATCATTTAAATATTTTGAGTTCATAGTATGCCACCTGACCAATCATTAGGGTTTAGGGCTTATCCTATTTTCATTCTATGGTTTAATTGTGAAAACATTTCCTTTTGATGAAGTTTTTTGATCTTCATATGGCTGGTTTTTTTATTATTTGTTGTTTAAGGTAGGGCTGGCGTGTAAAAAGACGAAGGATGGGCTTGGGAGATTTATATGAATGTTAAGTAAAGAGGTGCATTTGACAAACCGTATCCATATTTGTTCACAAATACAGTGACATTGTTTATAATTAAATGTGGATTCCCTATCTCATTAACCAATCATTTAAGTGGGTAAATCATTGGTTGAAAAAATATAAGATTTTAAGGAGGAGATTAGATTGCCATCAACAGGAGGATTAGAAGGCGTTGTAGCAACGACTTCTGCAGTTAGCTCAATCATTAATGGCGTGCTTACATACAAAGGCTATGATATTGATGATCTCGCTGAAAAATCAACTTTTGAGGAAGTTGTCTATCTATTGTGGAATGACAAACTTCCTAACCGATCAGAATTAGAAGCATTTAAAAAAGAATTGTTTGAAGAAATGACTGTGCCAAGTGAGATTTTTGAACAGATTAAAAGCTTTCCTCTTCAAGAGGTTCACCCAATGGGTGTATTACGCAGTGAGGTGTCTGCGCTTGGACTATATGACTCTGAAGCGGATGAAATGACTGAGGAAGCGAATAAGCGTAAAGCGCTTCGATTACAGGCAAAGATACCAACGATCGTTGCTGGATTTGCTCGCATTCGCGATGGCAAAGATCCTGTTGCTCCGCGCGCTGACTTAAGCTTTGCAGGCAATTTTCTTTATATGCTATTTGATCGTGAACCTAACAGTATTGAGATTGAAGCCTTCAATAAAGCGCTTATTCTTCATGCTGACCACGAGCTTAATGCGTCGACTTTCACGGCTCGTGTTTGTGTGGCTACGTTGTCTGACGTCTATTCGGGTATTACAGCCGCCGTCAGTGCCTTAAAAGGTCCATTGCATGGCGGTGCCAATGAGCAGGTTATGAAAATGCTGAGTGGCATTGGCTCAGTGGATCAAGTTGAGCCTTATCTTAAGAAGGCTTTTGCGAATAAGGAAAAAATCATGGGGTTTGGACATCGTGTTTATAAAAATGGTGATCCCCGTGCTAAGCACCTCAAAGAAATGTCTCGTCAATTAACAAAAATTAGCGGTGAGCCAAAATGGTACGATATGTCTGTGAAGATGGAAGAGATTGTTGCTAAAGAAAAAGGTCTGCTTCCTAATGTTGATTTTTATTCTGGAAGTATGTATCATAGCATGGGCATTTCTCGTGATATTTTCACACCGATTTTTGCGATCAGCCGTGTATCAGGTTGGTTAGCGCATATCCTTGAACAGTACGCCAATAATCGTCTGATTCGTCCACGTGCTGAATACGTTGGACCGGGGCATCGTGATTATGTTGCTATTGAAGATCGCAAATAATGTGATCAGTGTCTATTTTGAACATGTTTGTTATCCATGAGCAAAAATGGCAGAGAAGAACTAAGCTCCCGTTGTATGGAACGGGAATCTTCTTGTCTGTTTTTGTTTGAAAAAAATTTATTGATTTATTTACTACATAGGAGGTCATCAAGTTGGCAAATGGAGAACGTATTATTGTAGAAAATGGAAATCTTAAAGTCCCAAACGAACCAATCATTCCTTTTATTGAAGGTGATGGTACAGGTCCTGATATTTGGGCCGCCGCTTCAAGAGTGTTGGAAGCAGCTGTAGAAAAGGCTTACCATGGTGAAAGAAAACTGGTTTGGAAAGAAGTGCTTGCCGGGCAAAAGGCTTTTGATCAAACGGGTGAATGGTTACCGTCTGAAACCTTAGATGTTATCCGTGACTATATCATTGCTATTAAAGGACCTCTTACAACACCAATTGGTGGTGGTATTCGTTCCTTGAACGTTGCACTGCGTCAAGAATTGGATTTATTCACATGTTTGCGTCCAGTTCGTTATTTTGATGGTGTACCTTCACCGGTCAAGCATCCAGAAAAAACAGACATGGTTATCTTCCGTGAAAATACTGAGGATATCTACGCTGGTATTGAATATGCTAAAGGTACAGAAGAAGTGAAGAAGGTCATCGACTTCCTTCAAAATGAAATGCACGTAAACAAGATTCGTTTTCCTGAAACATCAGGTATTGGTATTAAGCCGGTTTCTCAAGAAGGTACGAGTCGCCTTGTTCGCTCAGCTATTCAATATGCGCTCGATGAAAACCGTAAGAGCGTGACCTTGGTTCATAAAGGGAACATCATGAAGTTCACAGAAGGTGCCTTTAAAAATTGGGGTTATGAAGTGGCTGAAAACGAGTTTGGTGATAAAGTTTTCACGTGGGCTGAATATGACCGCATTGTTGAAGCTGAAGGCAAGGATGCTGCTAATGCTGCACAGGCACAGGCTGAAGCTGAAGGCAAGATCATCATTAAGGACGCTATTGCCGATATCTTCTTACAGCAAATCCTAACGCGCCCTGAAGAGTTCGATGTAGTAGCTACAATGAATCTTAACGGTGACTACATTTCTGATGCTCTAGCTGCTCAGGTCGGCGGCATTGGTATTGCCCCAGGTGCTAATATTAACTATGAAACAGGACATGCTATTTTTGAGGCAACACATGGTACAGCGCCTAAGTATGCAGGTCTAGATAAGGTAAATCCGTCATCGGTGATTCTATCTGGCACACTTCTTCTTGAGCATTTGAAGTGGAATGAAGCGGCTGATTTCGTCATTAAATCCATGGAAAAAACAATTGCGAGCAAAGTGGTAACATATGATTTTGCCCGTCTTATGGATGGTGCGACAGAAGTTAAATGCTCTGAATTTGGAGATGAACTTATTAAAAATATGTAATCATTAATAAAAAAGGCGCTCCGCAGGCTTTAAGTCTGCGGGGCTTTTTTCTATTTATAGAGAAATTAGCAGTTAGTTGTGTAAGTAGTCAGAATGTATATGGAATTTTTACTATTAAATTTAAAGTTAAACGAGGTTTGTTACTTGCCTTTTTTCAGTTATGCTTACCTTCATGTCCAAACCATTTTACAGAATTGAAATAGAATAGATTTGTAATTAAATAAAAATTAAGGAGGGAAGATTGGTTGTGGAAGATCATATTTTTGTATATACAAAAGCTTCTTGTTTATTTTGCTCTAGCATCATTCGCTGGTTGAATAAAGAAAATATAACATTTGTAGAAAAGAATATAAATGATGAAGAGGTATATAAAGAATTTTCTAAATTTAATGTGGAAGGAGTTCCACTATTAACGATTATAAAAGAAGGATCACTTAAAAAGAAAATACTTGGCTTTAACCAAAAAGAATTGGAAAAATATTTTAAAAAAATTGAAGGAGTTTGATTAGTTTGTTTAGTATTTTAGAAGCATCTAATAGTGAAAAATCACAAATCGCTGAAAGTGTTAAAGAATATGGACTTATCCAAAAAAATGAAAAAAATTGAAGGAGTTTAACTGCACTTTAGAGATTTTTGGACCTAAGTATTTAGGAATCAATTCTGATGAAGGAATTGATTATATAGTTGTATATCCTATTAATGGAATTGGGTATAAAAGTCACTACACTGCTATTTTTAATAGTCAATTTAAGCTGGTGTCTGAGTTCAATTTTCTTCATAGTAACGTTGATGAAAATACAGTTCATAGCCTGGTCATAAAAAATGGTGAGATTCTTCTTAATGAGGACTTTAATTTAGATTCGAGAAATTATACCAGCAGACAAAAATCATTAAAACAAGTATCAACTGAATCTATTTCTAGTTATTTTTCAAATGTATTAGATTGCTTAGAAGGATTAGGGATACCAAATTATTTACTTGGTATAGCCGGGGCAGTCTGTGGAGCAGTTTGCCTTGTCTCAGGTGGAACTGCTTGTCCAGCATGTTTAGCTGCCGTTTTAGCGGGGTATGCAACGGAAATTACTCACTGCATAGTAAGCTAACTCCTATAATATAATGCATAACGTACTAAAATTATTGGAAAAAGTTATCGACGGATGACTTTTTCCTTAGAATCATTATGAGAAATGAAGGAAAGTCTGGCTAAAACCTTAAAGATTTCGAATTAGAAATATAAAAACTGGGGTTTTCACCTTCATTTTTGAATCAGATTGAAGCCACGATTGTTTTGTTCCGTTTACATGTTGAAAGCTAAATGAAATAGAGAGAATTATTGTTGTAGTCGGAAGATGTTCAAAACTATTGAATAATTATAAACTGGAAAAATACATAGTGTAACGTAAGATTAGGTATAGAACCATTCTTAGGCTGTTTGAAGGATAAATACAAAATTACATTTTAATTAACTGTTGATGAGAAGCAGAGATAAAGGAGTGAATGTATCGTATTATTTTAGTCTTAACATATTTACAATAGATAGTACGAATGCAATCAAAATAAATAAAAATGAGATAATCCAAAAAATTCCTGAGATAAAATTATTATCTATTAGTAGATTTAAAGACATAGAAATGATACTTAGTAGCAGGAAGAATATTAAGGTGAACTTTATTTTATTATGAAGCATAATTTTACTGAATTCCCCCTATTAAACATAAAATTTTTCTTTAACTTGCTAAGAATTCATCCTAAAAATCTACCTTGTTTGCCTTAATCAGTTCATCACGAATAAATGGTATTTTAATAATTAATGTAATATTGAGGATGATTTTATTAAAGATTGAATTGAATACTTTCAAAGGCATGGCAACTTGGAATAACAGCTAAAATTAATAATCACTGGACGAATACTTCGTGTGCTACGCTATAAAGATTCTTGTATATATGAAATATTTTTTAATTAAGAATATCCCTTTAGAAAAATTCAACTAATAAAGTTGAAAAGCTTAATCCTACAAAAATTAAGGAAAAATAAAAAGCAAACCATTTTATAGCTAAATAATTTATGCCAAGGATAGCAGAACAGTTTATAGATATAAATAGAACGAGGAAGGCGATACTTAAATATATGAGTAAGATATTTTTAAAAAAGCGTATAACTCTTTCATCTTTTACTGTATCGTTTTTTTTCTTTAAACTGAGAAAAAAAAGTAACAAGCAAATAATTAAAATAATTATAAAATTGGATATTAACCCCATTGTTTTTTCGGTGAAAAATATAGAAATGAAAAGCAACAGAAACATAATTGATAATATTATTTTCATTTTTAACCCCCCTCAATAAAATTTATTCTAACCAGAATACATCTTCCACAGTGGCATCAAAAAATTGTGCAATTTTCAAAGATAATTCAAGACTTGGATTATATCTGTTTTTTTCCAGAGCAATAATTGTTTGACGAGTTATTTTAAGATTTGTTGCTAAATCTTGTTGCGTTATGATTTTTTTTAGTCTGAATTCTTTTATTTTGTTTTTAATCAATTTATTTCGCCTCGACAATGTAATATAAACTTTACCTTTTTAAAAGTAGCATGCGTTGGTATATATGTCAAATTTATATTACATTTTAGCAGTAAAAATGGTCTGTATTAGGCAAATAAGTTATAAAGAGATTTAAATATGAAGTGAATACTAAATGTCGTAAAATCAAAGATATTATGATGAACTCAGGAAAAAAGTTGTACCTTTCATGTGGTATCATAATGGTTTAGAATTAAAACAGGATTATTTTGAAGAAGGAGCGTGTCTATGAAGAAGCTTGTTTTAGTCGATGGCAGTGGGATTGCCTATCGAGCCTTTTTTGCTTTACCGCCTTTAAATAATGATAAGGGTATATATACTAATGCAGTCTACGGTTTTACGACCATGCTGCTTAAAATTATTGAAACTGAACAGCCGACACATTTGCTCGTTGCTTTTGATGCAGGCAAAACCACTTTTCGTCACGAGACCTTTAAAGAATATAAAGGTACGCGACAAAAGACGCCGCCTGAGCTGTCGGAGCAATTTCCACTCATTCGTGAGATGCTTGATCTTATGGGGATCAAGCGCTATGAAAAAGATCTTTATGAAGCTGATGATATCATTGGCACGCTGTCTAAAGTTGCTCAAAATGAAGGTTGGTTCACGAAGATCGTGACAGGTGATAAAGATCTCTTACAGCTTGTTGATGAAAACGTTACTGTCAGCTTGACACGAAAAGGAATTACGGATATGGATGATTATGATGCGGCTAAGGTGTTGGAACGCTATGAAATTGAACCGATCCGCATCATTGATCTTAAAGGGTTTATGGGTGATTCTTCGGACAATATTCCTGGGGTTCCCGGAGTAGGAGAAAAGACAGCGATCAAGCTACTCAAGCAATATGGTTCTTTGGAAGCGGTCTATGAAGACTTAGATGCCATTTCAGGAAAAAAGCTGAAGGAGAAGCTTGAAACAAATCATGACCAAGCTGTGATGAGTAAGCAGTTAGCAACGATTGATCTTCACGCACCTGTGGATATTGAGCTGGATCATTTGGTCTATCAGCAAAGCTTTTCTCAGGAGCTAGGCGACTGGTTCAAGGAACTGGGGTTTTCTTCCTTGCTCAATAGAATAGGCTTTGCGGAAACGGTTGCTGAAGAAAACCAAAAGATTGAGGTTGAGTTTGAAGTAATAAAGACTGTCCGAGCTTCTTTATTGCTGAAGGAAAGTGCCCTCACGGTTGAAATGTTAGAGGAAAATTATCATCATGCTGATATTCTTGGGTTCGGGCTTGCCAATGCACAGGGCTGTTATTTTATTCCAAAGGATGTTGCCTTTTCATCGGATCATTTTAAAAATTGGTTGAAAGATGAAGCGACGAGAAAAATTGTCTATGATAGAAAACGTGATAGTGTCGCATTAAAATGGCAGGGACTCGAGCTTCGAGGTGTGCATTTTGATATTACACTGGCCTCTTACCTGATTGACCCTTCAGAATCTAATCATGATCTATCGGCGATCGCTAAGCGCCGTGAAATCAATTATGTTTATTCTGACGAGGCTTTCTATGGTAAGGGAGCGAAACAGCAGATACCTGCTGAAGACAAGCTGTCCGATCATATTGTACGAAAGGCAAAGGCTATGTTTGAGCTGATGCCACTATTAGCACAGGAGCTTGACAACAATCATCAATCAAGCCTCTTTTATGAGCTTGAGATGCCATTATCTGATGTATTAGGAGAAATGGAATTTCAAGGGGTTGCTGTCAATCAAACGACTTTAAAAAACATGGGCGTCGAATTGAATGATAAGCTCATTCAGCTTGAAAAGCATATTCATGCTTTAGCTGGTACAGAATTTAACATTAATTCTCCCAAGCAGCTCGGTGAAATTTTATTTGAGAAATTGAATCTTCCTGTGCTTAAGAAGACTAAGACAGGGTATTCTACCTCGGCAGATGTTCTTGAGAGGCTTCAAGGTCATCATGAGATTATCGATAAGATCTTAGAATATAGGCAGCTTGGTAAATTGAATTCTACCTATATTGAAGGATTGCTTAAAGTGATCCATCAGAAAACCGACAAAATTCATACGGTGTATCGCCAGGCTTTGACACAGACAGGTCGCTTGAGTTCAACAGATCCCAACCTACAAAATATTCCAATTCGCCTGGAAGAGGGAAGAAAGATTCGCAAGGCGTTTATTCCATCAAAAAATGATTGGATGATGTTTGCTGCCGATTATTCACAGATTGAATTGCGTGTACTCGCTCATATAGCCGAAGACGCTAATTTGATCAAGGCTTTTAAGGATGGGATGGATATTCATACGAAAACAGCGATGGATGTGTTTGGTGTTTCTGAAAGTGAAGTAACCTCTCTCATGCGTCGTCATGCCAAAGCTGTTAATTTTGGTATTGTTTATGGTATCAGTGACTATGGATTGTCACAAAACCTTGGTATCACTCGAAAAGAAGCGGGAGAATTTATCGGAAAATATCTTGATAGCTACCCTGGAGTGAAGAGATACATGACAGAGATTGTGCAGCAAGCAAAGCATGATGGTTATGTGACCACCCTTTTACATCGTCGGCGCTATTTACCGGAAATTACAAGCCGTAACTTTAATCGTCGTAGTTTTGCTGAGCGCACAGCGATGAATACACCGATTCAAGGTTCTGCAGCGGATATCATTAAATTAGCCATGGTCAGCATGGCAGATCGCCTTAAAGAAGAACAATTTGAAGCTAATATGTTACTGCAGGTTCACGATGAACTGATCTTTGAGGCGCCTGAACATGAGATTGAACGGTTGAAGATCATTGTTCCAGAAGTGATGGAGAATGCTAAGGTACTCAAGGTACCGCTTAAGGTGGACGCTTCTTACGGACAGACTTGGTACGATGCTAAATAATCATTGGTAAGAAAGGGACTGAACATGCCAGAATTACCAGAAGTAGAAACGGTCAAAGAAACGCTTAAACATCTCATCATCGGTAAAACAATTGAAGAGACGATTGTTAGTTGGCCGAGAATTATAAAAAAACCTGAAGATAGGTCACTTTTTCAAGCAACTCTCCGTGGACAGACTTTTCAAGATATTGAGCGACGTGGAAAATTTATTCGCTTTATCCTCTCTGAGTATGTGCTCGTCTCTCATTTGCGAATGGAGGGTCGCTATTCTGTAGAGGATGCGGATGCGGAGCCAGATAAGCACACGCATGTCATCTTTCAATTTACGGATGGCGTGCAATTATTTTATCGGGATGTTCGAAAATTTGGTACGATGCACTTATTTCTAAAGGGAGAAGAGTGGAAGCACCCGCCCCTTGCTCATTTAGGGCCTGAGCCTTTAGAGTCCGATTTTAATGAAGGGCTGTTAAAACAAGCTTTTGCTCATACTGAACGTATTATCAAAGCCGTGTTACTTGATCAACACGTGCTCGTAGGTCTTGGAAATATCTATGTGGATGAATCGTTATTTCGAGCAGGTATTCACCCAAACAGGGTAGCCAAATCGCTCTCTGATGATGAGATTGAGAGGCTTGTTGAAAGTATCCGTGCTACCTTATCGGAGGCAGTGGAGAAGGGTGGTAGCTCCGTTCGAACGTATTTAAATGGTCAGGGACGAATGGGCATGTTCCAGCATAGTTTATTTGTTTATGATAGAAAAGGTGCCCCTTGTAAGCAGTGCGAGGCATCTATAGAAAAGATTAAAATCGCAGGACGAGGCACGCATTATTGTCCGGTATGCCAAAGGAGGTAGTTCCTTGAAAATTGGCTTAACAGGTGGTATTGCCAGTGGTAAAAGCACCGTTGCTAACATGTTTCGTGAACGTGCCATTCCAGTTGTTGATGCAGATGAAGCGGCACGAAAGGTCGTTGAGCCTGGTCAGAAAGCTTATGAGCAAATTGTGGATTATTTTGGAGAAGGGATGTTGCTCAAGGATAAGACGCTAAACAGAAAAAAATTGGGTCAACAAATTTTTACGAATGAAGCGGATCGCTTGAAACTCAATAGTCTGGTTCATCCGGAGGTGCGTCGCCATATGCTCGAGAAAATTTCGGCTTATGAACAGGGGCATGCCCCGATTCTTGTGCTCGATATCCCGCTTTTATTTGAAAGCAACCTCGTGGATTGGGTGGATAGGACGCTTGTCATCTATGTGCCCTATGCTCTTCAACTTGAACGTTTAATGGCAAGAGATCATTTGACAAAGAACGAAGCTGAACAGCGAATCCACGCACAGCTTTCATTAGAAAAGAAAAAACAGTGGGCAGATCAAGTCATTGATAATAGTCGAACAAGAGAGGAAACAGCGCAGCAATTGCAGGCTATTTTAGAAAGCTAATTTTTGTCCTTTTCAAGGGAAATAAGCTCTTCTACCTGCGACGGAGGATAAGCTATGAATAATTGATAGATTTGAATAAAGTGGTCTCTAGTGCAGAAACACTTCATATAAAATTTTTGAAAAAATCCTGTGTTTCCTAGAGGAATAAGATTATGTTCATTTAAAAAAGCGTAGGATACTATTGTAAGTCTAGGGGGAGCGCAAAAGGCGTTTCCTTTTGCATTTTTAAGGTGTTATAGGGGTTAAGATAATTAAATCTATGATTGCGTTTTTAAAAAGCTTGTTAATCATCGTTCTTTTCATTAAACTTAAAGTAAGAGAGAATCGCGAGGCGGTGTTTGTGGTGGGAATGATGTCCAAGCTTAGGGCTTTTTTTAATAGTCATGTAGAAACATCAGACCGAAATGAAGATGAAACGTTGAAAACTCATTATTATAAAACGTCAAAGGATAAATTAATGGAGGGTATTCAATCTATCATTTCGAATGAAAGGCAGTTTTCTTTACTTGATGTATCAAAGGAACGTGGAGAAATTTCAGTCAATGTTATTAAGGGAAAAAAGGGATTTCTAGTCATCACCGTGGTGAATGTTCGTCCCTTTAAAACAGCGGTGGATATTTCATTAACGGTCGAAAGAGGAATGAATTTGGGATATGGTCAAAAAATGATTCGTCAATTCTATCAAAGATTGGATAAAGACTATGCATTTATTGGTGTTGAGATAAACGAACAGTAGACGATCATAGGAGTAAATAAAAGTAGAGGCTGGTGAGTTGATTTGCGCTGTCCAAATTGTCAACATAATGGTTCGCGTGTCCTTGATTCTCGTCCAGTTGATGATGGGCGTTCAACTAGGCGAAGAAGAGAATGTGAAGGATGCCAATATCGATTTACTACATTTGAAACTGTGGAAGAAGTCCCGCTTATTGTTGTGAAAAAGGGTGAAAATCGTGAGGCGTTTAATCGTGAGAAAATACTAAGTGGTTTGATAAAAGCGTGTGAAAAACGTCCCGTGCCTCTTGGGAAATTAGAGAACATTGTTCGGTTGGTTGAGCATGAACTCAGAAGTCAAGGGGTTCCTGAAGTCAAAAGTCAAGATGTTGGGGAATTGGTCATGGACGAACTTGCCAAGGTAGACGAGGTGGCCTATGTCCGCTTTGCTTCTGTTTATCGTCAATTTAAAGATATCAATGTTTTTATTCATGAATTGAAGGATCTTTTAAATAAAGCCAAGACGCATGACTAGTCAACGTTTTTTATTTGAGAAATCGTATCATATTTAGGGGGGATAGAAGTGCAAGACCATTGGAAAGAGTTGCTCCCTGTCGATCAATATCAAGTAAGGCTTTCTGTTGTTGTCCAGGCCTTTGATTTGAAAATACTGAATTATTTGTATCAACCTCTGATCGGTGCTTCTGCTTGCCAGCTATTTATGACTTTTTTATTTGAGGCAGAGGAACCTAAAACCGCAACTTTTACCCATCATCATTTAATGGTTAAGACGAATGATTCACTTCAATCCTTGTTTGAAGATCGTAAGCTTTTGGAAGCCATGGGATTATTAACTATCTATAAATATGAAGAAAACGATGATGAGCCGCTCATTTATGAATTGGTTCCTCCACTTGCTCCTGAGCAGTTTTTTATAGATGGGTTACTTAATATTTTTTTATACAATCGGATAGGTCAGCAAGAGTATAGTCAATTAAAGGCACTGTTTATCCATGAAGAATTACCGCTCAACTATAAAAATGTCACGGCTAATTTTACCGATGTGTTCGCATCAGTTAATCCGTCTGAGCTTGTATCACATCAAAAACAGACGGTGGGTGAGATCGGGGTAAAAGAGCAGGAGCATCGGCGGGCTGAACCGCAATTATCTAGCGACTTTGATTTTGATCATCTGTATCGTCAACTGTCCAATGTTATCATTTCACCAGAGGCCTTTACAGACGAGAAAAAGGAAGCGATTCGAAAGCTTTCTTTTGTCTACCAAATGGGACCAGAAGCCATGAGCAACATCATTCAGCGTGCGTTCTTACATACGGGTGAAATCGATATTGAACAGCTTCGTAAAGAGGTTCGAAATTATTATCAGATGGAACACGGTGCTCATTTGCCCTCTCTAATCAGGCGTTGGCAGCCCGAAGCATTTAAGGAGTTCCATGATAAGCAGCCGCAGGATGATTTTGAAAAATTGATCCAGTGGTTTGAAACGGTATCACCATTCGAACTGTTGGAAGCAGTGGGCGGTGGACAACCAGTAGATCCTGATCTTAGAATAGTGGAAGATATATTATTTGACCAAAAGCTGCTGCCAGGGGTGGTGAATGTTCTCTTGGATTATGTGATGCGTACTAATGATTATAAGTTAGCTAGAGGTTATGTGATCAAGATCGCCGCCCATTGGGCACGCAAAAAGGTTCAAACCGTTCGAGAGGCGATGATGCTTGCCAAGTCTGAGCATAAACAGTATCAAAATTGGACGGAGAATAAGACGCGTCCCAACTCTCGTAAGAACACGAGGAGAGCAAAGCTTCCGAAGTGGATGGAAAAGGATGAGGAGAAGAAGACAGAAACCAGCCAAGCATCGGAAGCAGCTGAACAGAGAGGAAAATGGCTTGAAGAGTATTTAAATAATTTATAGGGCGGTGTATGGACATGCAATCTATCCAGTCCACTCTGAGAAAAATGGCTAGTTCCCAATCTATTACAGAAAAAAATAATGCGCTTTTACAAGAGATCAAAAGGCATCCAAAGCTGATCGCCTTTTTACAGGAACATCCATCCGTTACGGATGAACAGTTGTTAAAAGGATTGCCCAAGGCTTATGAATATGTTGAGGCTAGTCATGCTTGTGAAGCATGCCAAGGTTTGGCACTGTGTAAAAATTTACTCAAGGGTCATCACCCAGAATTGTTTATGGATAGAGGGGCGTTGGCTATCACGTATAAGCCATGTCGGATGTTTGAGGAAGACAAACAAAAACGGAGACAGGCTTCTCTTTTAAAGGGGCTCTATGTGCCAAAAGATGTCCTTAAAGTCACTTTTAAAACTCTTGATACAAAAGAAGAAGGGCGTCATGATGCGTTAGAAGCGGCAGGGCGTTTCGTTGAAAGGTATAGCCGAAGTCCGAAGGAGGTAAAGGGTCTTTATTTCCATGGGAAATTTGGCGTAGGAAAGACCTACATCATGGGAGCTATCATGAATGCGCTCGCTGAGCAAAAAGGAGTAGAATCCTTGATGGTGTATACACCAGATTTCTTCAGAGAATTGCGGGGAGCTATTCAGGAAAATACGCTAAATGAAAAAATTGACTATATTCAGAAGGTGCCAGTTTTGATTTTAGATGACGTGGGTGCAGAAAATATGTCGCCATGGGTGCGTGATGAGGTTCTGGGAAGTATTTTGCAGCACCGCATGATGGAGAGTCTGCCAACTCTCTATACCTCCAATTATGACTATGATGAGCTAGAAGAGCATTTATCTTATTCAAGCAAAAGTGGAGTAGAAGAGTTTAAAGCGAAACGATTGATGGAACGTATTCGCTATTATTCATCATCTGTTGCTGTGACGGGTGAGAATAGGCGAGCGCTATGAAAATAGGATGGGAAGCAGGGCAGCCTGCTTCTTTTTTGTCATCTTTTTTTAACAGGATCCATATAGTGTATACATAGGGGAAGGGAGGGTTTCTGTTTGATCTTGATGACAATGAATTCGAGTCATGAAGCTGTTGTCCTATATAGGTTTCTTTATATGCGTTTTACAAACACAATAGGCATTAAGCGACGACATGATGAGATTGAAATCCACTTTACGGAAGGCTTATCAGAGCATCTTAAGAATGAATTGATTGATAGTGTCGCACACTATATGATTGATTTTTATGAAGAACGCTGGATTATACATATGATTCAGGACTCATTTTATTTTACTGATGAAAGCGATCAACATGATATTCTTGAGATTGTAAAGGCTATTTTTGATGGGGAGAAATCCGAGCTGCCAAAGGTTGATCGCTTGCCTTCGCGTCAACAAATCATGCGCAAAGCGATCGGCGAGGTGTTCATGGACCACGCATCCTTCAGCTTCAAATCTTTGGAAACCTTTCGTTTAAGAGATTATTTTGAGTGCTTGATGGAAATAATTGAGCTAGCGATTGACGAATTTAAATTACAGGAGGAATACGCTGTCTTTGTTGATAAGCTAAGAAGGATTGTCAAAACATATAAACCGATTCATCATACCATTTATGCAATCGATAAGGATAAGGAGGGCTATTTACTTTACGATGGTAATTATCAAGTGGCCGAAGCGCCTCCGACTGTTCGTTCATTTTATCCATTTTTAAAGCAATGGGGAGTTGAAACACACTCTTCGCTTTTGCTGACATTAATTGGTCTTGCCCCTGTGACAATGCATGTGTTTACAAATAGGAAAGATCATGGCGTGATGCATACGCTACGAAAAGTATTTGAAGAGAACGTCCACTTTCATTCTCTAAAAGAAGCGGAAAAATGGGGATTGCTTTTCACAGGTTAAGCTAGTATAATTTATTACATAATTTCATCATTAGAGAAGCAATGAAAAGGAAAAGGATTTGTAACCCCCTGCTTTCAGAGAAGGAATGGTGCTGAGAAATTCCTAGCAGAATGCAAATTCACCGCCTCTTGAGCTTTGTCAGTGAACATGATTTGTTTTATGATAACTGACAACGGTACAGCCGTTATCTATACTTCGAGCCATAGGTGAAGATCGTCTATGGAAAGAAGGGTGGAACCACGAGATAAACACTCGTCCCTTGATTGAGGGACGGGTGTTTTTTAATGATTATATGAAAGGGAGTGCACGGCATGTCAGAGCTACTAAAAATCACATTTCCAGATGGAACAGTTAAGGAATATCCTGTTAATACAACTATAGAAGATATTGCTGGTGGAATAAGCTCAGGATTAAAAAAACAAGCGATTGCTGGTAAATTTAATGGTCAAACAATCGACCTGAGGCGTCCATTGACAGAGGATGGCACGGTTGAGATTTTAAAAGAGGATGCCCCGGAAGCATTGGAAGTTTTAAGGCATACAACAACTCATGTCATGGCGCAAGCGATTAAACGTTTATATGATGATGTGAAGCTGGGCGTTGGTCCGGTTATTGAGGAAGGCTTCTATTACGATATTGATATGCCTGATGTTTTGTCTGATGAACAGTTTGGTCGTATTGAAAAAGAAATGAAGAAGATCATTGCTGAAAATTTAGAGATCACGCGTGAAGTGGTTACTCGTGAAGAGGCACTTGAGCATTATAAGAAAATTGGTGACGAGTATAAGGTTGAATTGCTTTCTGCCATTCCTGAGGACGAAATAGTCACGTTCTATCGCCAAGGTGAATTTGTTGATTTATGTAGAGGTGCTCATTTAACGTCTACTGGAAAAATCAAAGCCTTTAAATTGTTGAGTGTTGCAGGAGCATATTGGCGAGGTAATAGTGACAATAAAATGTTACAGCGTGTGTATGGCACAGCCTTTTTCAAGCAAGGGCAACTTGAAGAGCATTTACAAAAGTTAGAAGAACGCAAGGAACGCGACCATCGTAGGATAGGAAAAGAATTAGACCTGTTTACAGTTTCTCAAGAGATTGGACAAGGTTTCCCTATCTGGCTTCCAAAAGGGGCAACGGTCCGCCGTGTTATTGAACGCTACATTGTTGATAAAGAAATTGAATATGGTTATGAACACGTCTATACGCCGAATGTGGCTAATGTCGAGTTATATAAGACGAGTGGACATTGGGATCATTATCATGAAGACATGTATCCGATTATGAAAATGGATAATGAAGAATTGGTACTTCGTCCAATGAACTGCCCGCATCACATGATGGTTTACAAGCATCAGTTGCGGAGCTATCGAGATTTACCTGTTCGTGTAGCAGAGCTTGGGACGATGTATCGTCATGAGATGTCTGGAGCGCTTGCTGGTTTACAGCGTGTGCGAGCGATGACGTTGAATGATGCCCACCTTTTTTGTCGTCCAGAACAGCTAAGGGACGAATTTATTCGTGTTGTTCGTCTGATCCAAGAGGTTTATAAAGACTTTGGCATTGATGACTACTATTTCCGCCTCTCTTATCGTGATCCAGAAAATAAGGAAAAATATGTTGATAATGATGCGATGTGGGAACTGGCACAATCAAAATTACGCGATGCCATGGATGCGATGGCGCTTGATTATGTAGAAGCAGAGGGAGAAGCGGCCTTCTACGGACCGAAGCTGGATGTGCAGGTTCGTACGGCACTGGGCAAGGATGAGACGCTTTCTACAGTGCAGATAGATTTCTATTTACCAGATCGCTTTGACTTGAGCTATATTGGAGAAGATGGCGCGGAGCATCGTCCTGTGATTATCCACCGGGGGGTTGTCTCTACGATGGAACGCTTCGTTGCTTTTTTGATTGAACAGTATAAAGGTGCGTTCCCAACCTGGCTGGCTCCGGTTCAAGCTAAGATCATTCCAGTGGCTGATGTGCATCGAGACTACGCACATGAGGTCGTTGATGCACTTCGCAAGCAGCTTGTCCGAGTTGAAGTGGATGAGAGGGACGAGAAGATTAGCTATAAGATTCGTGAAGCCCAAACAAAGAAAATTCCATATATGCTGGTTGTCGGGGATAAGGAAATTGAGTCTCAAAGTGTCAACATTCGTAAATATGGGGAAGATGCTTCTGAATCGATTAGCCTTGAAAGCTTCGTCCAGCAGATCAAATCAGAGATTGATGAAAAAGGATAATTTACAAACCAAAGCTAGTGAAGATGACTGCCGAGCAACTCGGGTGGTTGTTTTTACTGATAATGAAAAAATTTTGATGCTGAAATGCTCATGGACTTATTATCTGAAGAAGATGATGAGTTGTGTACAGGTACCTCCATGATCGATAAGTTTTGCTGATATTTAAAAATAACTGGGTGCTCAAGTGCGCTCAGTTATTTTATAAAGAAGACGGGTAGTATTTGATATGTTAAAGGAAATATCAGAAATTCTTACTATCAATAACTTCGCCGAATCACTGTTTAAACTAAATATTCTGGCGTATATCTATCATTTTGATATATTAGAGCTCATTTTGAAATTGAAATGATAACACTGGATAATAATGCTGAACATGATTAACATGCGGTACAGTCGGGAAATATTGTTTTATATATAATTTTTTTATAATGATGCTAATAAATTTGAGGAGTGATTTCTTTGGTTCTTTATGCTGATAAAGACTTGGCTTTAAAATTGGAAAATGAACTTGTTGAGAGCTATCGACAATTAATAGAAGCTTGGAATTCCTTACACCTTGAAACAAAGATAAAAGGATTAGAAGTTGATAATGTGATATCAGTTTATAGTGATTTGGATTTCCCCATTAATAAAACAGTGGTAGGACTTGGAATGGCTTCAACTGTTGATGAAACACTATTAAATGAAATAGAGAATTTTTATAGGACAAATAATAGCTCTTCCTTTGTAATAAGAGTTTGTTCATTATCTGATCCATTACTTATTGAGTTAACACAAAAAAGGGGTTACGTTCTTGGTGGTTTCTCATATCGGTGGTTTCTGGACTTAGAAAAGTGGCATTCACCTTTTCCTGAATTAGATAAAAAAGTTGAGATTGTCGATAAAACTGAGGAGAACGATTGGGCGAGAACAGTCGCTTCTGGATTTGAGAATGTTGATGACGTATCTGAGGAGTATAATCTTGGCTTTCCAAAGGCTTGTTTTCGGATGAAAAGTAGTATCCCTGTATGTACATATGAAAAAAACATTACATCTGCCGGCGGGCTGCTTGTTTTGAATAATCAGATCGCTTCCTTATTGAATACAAGCACAAAACCCTCATTTCGTAAAAAGGGATACCAAACGGCTTTGATTGATTGGAGATTGCGATATGCGAAACAAAATGGAGCAACAATCGCAACAGTTGAAACTGGACCAGGTTCGGATTCTCAAAGAAATGTTGAACGGTTTGGTTTTCATCTAGCATACGTTGTAGCTGAATTGATTAAAGTCTTCTAAATAAAACAAGAATTTGCTTAAGATAGCCCCTCCCGTCAATTTAATTTTTAAAAATGTTTTCTTGGCAAATTTGTTCTTTGTGTATAAACATATTATAATAACTGTGGTAAAATTCACTCTTGGATACCGTGACTAATTATCGTGATAGAGGTAATCGTTAGATTTTCTATCTTTTATAATTGTGTTTTTCAGGTGTACATATATAGTTAAAATACAATGCTCTGATTTGGGGAGGGGCAATGATGAAGAAAATACTCATCACTGGGGCAATGGGGCAAATTGGTTCAGAATTGACGGCATTATTAAGAGAGATTTATGGCGAGAAGCATGTCATTGCGACAGATATTCGTAAAGACAATAGTTCTGTGGTGACTGCTGGTATTTTTGAAACGCTCGATGTGACAGATCAAAAAGAGATTTATCGATTAGTCACTCAGTATCATGTTGATACGATCATCCATTTGGCGGCGCTATTATCTGTAACAGCCGAGAAGCAGCCTTTAATAGCTTGGCATTTAAATATGGGTGGATTGATGAATGCTTTAGAGGTTGCGCGCGAGTGCCAATGTCAGTTTTTTACACCGAGCTCAATCGGTGCTTTTGGTCCGTCCACTCCAAAAGACTTGACGCCACAGGAGACGATTCAGCGGCCCATCACAATGTACGGAGTAAATAAGGTTGCTGGAGAATTATTATGTGATTATTACTATCATAAATTTGGAGTAGATACCCGAAGCGTGCGGTTTCCAGGAGTGATTTCTTATGTGACACCTCCTGGCGGTGGGACGACTGATTACGCGGTAGACATGTACTATCAAGCGATTGAAAAAGGAAGCTATACTTCCTATATTTCCAAAGGAACGTATATGGATATGATGTACGTGCCAGATGCTCTGCAAGCCATCATCACGTTGATGGAGGCTGAATCTAGTAGATTGAAGCACCGCAACGCCTTTAATATCACAGCAATGAGCGTAGCTCCCGAGGATATCGCAGCAGAGATACAGAAGCATATTCCTCATTTTACGTTGCGTTATGACGTTGACTCTGAGAGACAAGAGATTGCAGAAAGCTGGCCTAATGCATTAGATGATCGAGCCGCTCGTGAGCAGTGGGATTTTGATCCTGAATACAATTTAGAAAAAATGACGATAGATATGCTTCAAAAGTTGCGCAAGCACTGACATAAAAAAGTGGTAGCTGAGGATAGTTCGTAGTGATGGAAATAAAATATTCTGTGAAGTCAACAATGTAGTTAAGTTGGAACTCTTCATTTGAAATTCGATTACCATTTTCATTGACTGGTAGGCGTCATCCATGTCCAACCTCTTGTAGTTTACTGTTTTCACTTCTATTTGAACGTAATTGCAACGTTGTAAACCGCTCCACCATTAGCGGAAGCAACCTACGAAGACTCCTGAAGGAAAAGCATGAGTCTTGGACCCCACAGGAAGTGAACTTCTTCCGAGGAGGCTCAAGCCATGCCCTAGGAAAGAGAAGTAGGTTTCTGAGCGAGATTATGGGCATAGCCACTAATAGACGGTAGTTGTGAAGGATAGCTAGGGGTCTTTACTTTTTTATTTTGATTTAGTATAATCAACACAGTGAGTTAAAAACTCAAAGCTTGCATGATTTTTTTATCATGATAATCTGAATAAAGAATTGAATAACGACGAACAAGAAGAGGCGCCCGGCTTCTCACCTGATTGACGTAAGCGGAAGCATACAGTTGACTGGTTTTATTCTTTAATGATGCTGAAATAATAGCGTGGGCGCATCCCACGCTTTTTTATTTTTCATTAAAAAATAATCTCTTATATGAGAGTTGTCTTGCCAGACTTAATCGTCGGCTCAAATTATTTTGGAGGTGGCTCGATATTAGCAAAGATATGTTTGTCAATGAGTTCATTCGTGCAAAGCAGGTTCGTTTAATTGGTCAAAACGGGGATCAGCTTGGAATTAAAACCAAGAGTGAAGCATTGGATATGGCTAAAAATGCGAATCTTGATCTTGTCCTTGTTGCTCCTACTGCGAAACCACCGGTATGTCGAATCATGGACTTTGGTAAATATCGCTATGAGCAGCAGAAAAAGGAAAGAGAAGCACGTAAGAAACAAAAGGTCATCAATGTTAAGGAAATTCGTTTGAGTCCCACCATCGAAGAACATGATTTCAATACGAAACTGCGCAGTGCGGTTAAGTTTCTATCCAGTGGGGATAAGGTCAAAGTGTCGATTCGTTTTCGTGGACGCGCGATTACTCATTCTAACCTTGGTCGTAAAGTTCTTGAGCGTCTGGCTGAAGAGTGTAAGGAAGTTGGTAGCATAGAGGCTAAACCGAAAATGGAAGGTCGTAGCATGTTTCTTATTTTAGCACCAATGAACGAGAAGTAATTTTGTTAGGAGGATATACTCATGCCAAAAATGAAAACCCATAAAGGGACAGCGAAGCGTTTTAAGAAAACGGGAACAGGTAAATTGAAGCGTAGCCACGCTTATACAAGCCATATGTTCCGGCATAAAACACAAAAACAAAAGCGTAAATTGCGCAAAGGGGCAATTGTCTCTAGTGCTGACGAAAAACGTATCAAAAAGTTACTTCATAACTAACACACAAGCGATGAGGTGTATAGATTCGTCGCGAAAATTGATATTTTCAGGAGGTAGTTGCACATGGCAAGAGTTAAAGGTGGGTATGTGACGCGTCGTCGTCGCAAAAAAGTATTAAAACTTGCTAAAGGTTATTACGGTTCAAAACATAAATTATTCAAGGTTGCTCAGCAACAGGTTTTCAAATCCTTACAGTATGCGTACAGAGATCGTCGTCAACGCAAACGTGATTTCCGCAAGCTTTGGATTGCGCGTATTAATGCAGCGGCACGAAACAATGGCATTTCTTACAGCCGGTTAATGCATGGTTTAAAAGAAGCTGGTATTAACGTTAACCGTAAAATGCTTGCTGATCTCGCTGTTAATGATACGCAAGCTTTCACACAGCTTGCTGAACAAGCAAAAAAAGCAATTAATGTTTAAAATTTATCAAGTGGATCATTTATTTTGACAGTGGTTGGTTTGCTAGCATAATGATAGCTCTCAACCTAATGGTTGGGGCTTTTTTTACAAAAATTGTTGATAGAAATGGGAGAGTTACTTCATTGTTATCTTTAATAGGAATATAGTAGTAAAAATAGCATGGGTATTTTAGCGTATTGATAGTTTCTAATAATAATATATAAATATATTTGTATGTATCAGTTTATAGAGGAGGAAAAAAAGCATATGTCAGAAGTCTTAAATGTACTTGGTCCTAGTCTTGAGCATTTAACAGAATTATCAGATGATAAAGATTATTGTATGATGAAGGGTGAGATGGCACCTGGTGTTTTTGTGCCGATACACCGTCATGCGGACCGCGAAACCTTCTTTATTCTCTCTGGAGAGGTTGAAGGGTGGAGAGGAGAAAAATGGGAAACATTTAAAGCTGGTGATACCATTGATATACCAGGAAATCTGGGTCATGCTTGGAGAAATGTTTCAAGTGAAAAGGTAGTTATATTGATCACAACAGAGACAAAGCTCGGTAAATTCTATATTGATGCTGGTTATCCAGTAGATGTTGTACCAGTTGGTGGTCCTCCCACACAAGAGGCAATTAAACGTTTTACTAATGCGGTTCACGATTATGGTTATTGGCTCGCACCATCAGAAGAAAATGCCTCTATTGGTCTTTAATGGGGGTAAACGATGCTAAAGAGCTAATATCTTGACAGTATAGTTGAAGAAATTAATAATTAAATGGTCTTGTTATCATGTTATAGAGTAGAGGAGAATAGTATATGTCAGAAGTTTTAGATGTAATGGGTCCACATATTCAGCACGTAACAGAGTTGTCAGACGATAAGAATTATTCCGTGATGAAGGGCGAATTGATGCCAGGTGTTTTTATACCTTTACATAGTCATGCGGATCGCGAAACATTTTTTGTCATTTCAGGTGAGCTTGAAGCTTATACAGGAACGGAATGGAAGGTATTTAAAGCTGGTGATACCCTTGATGTATCGGGAAATCAGAAGCATGCTTTGAGAAACGCTTCAAATGAAAAAGTCACGTTGGTGATCGTTTCAACAGTAAAAATGGGTAAATTTTTTAAGGAAGTCGGTCATCCGGTAGCTTCTGTACCACCAGGTCCTCCTACGCCAGAGGCTATGCAACATTTCGTTGGAACAGCCATATCTTATGGTTATGAGCTTGGAACGCCTGAAGAAAATGCTTCCATTGGTATTTCACTTGGGTAATGCCTGTTCTTTTTCCAAAAAATAAGTTTTAAAAAGAGTTAAAACAAGTGTAATGAAGAGTCCTTTGGCTGATGTCAGAGGACTTTTTATTTGTGCGGGATTCCATGGGAAAATGTTGAATTTCTCACATAAGCAGGATGGTTTATTATGTATAGTATTGATCTAGAGAAAATCAACATGAGGACAGATATATTTTTTCATATCATTAGAAAATGTGAATGATCGTTTTTTCACCACCAATAAACAGAAGTGAGCCATTTTTATAAAAAAACGTGATAGTATAGAGGGTAGAGCTGGCTAGTATTTAGATGAGCAGATGTAAAAAATGCCCATCAAGCAATCAACATGAATGATACCCCGGCAGAAGGTTCAATCTTTTAAGATGGAGGAGAAAGCATGAAATGGTTAAATGAATTATATGCGATACAAAAGCAATTAGACGAACATATACACTCTCAGCATCGTCTAGAAAATAATGATCTTGTGAGGGAAAAAATGCTCGCTTTTTTTGTTGAGCTAGGCGAGCTTGCTAATGAAACGCGTTGCTTTAAATTTTGGAGCCTAAAACCAGCTTCTTCTCAAGCACTTATTTTAGAAGAATATGTGGATGGGGTTCATTTTTTATTATCTCTAGGACTTGATTTAGGCTTTACCGATGTGTCTGCCATTTCATTAGAAAGCGTAGAAGACAGATCTACAACTGAGCAATTTCTCACTGTTTTTCGCATGATGACTACTTTTCATGAGACGCAGAAGCAGGATGATTATCTTACTTTATTTACTGAATTTTTATCCTTAGGAAAGCTTCTAGGCTTTGATGAGGAGCATATTCAGCAAGGGTATTTCAAGAAAAATGAGATAAATCATAAGCGTCAGCAGGAAAAGTATTGATAGAGATGATTTATTGAGTGGCACTTAATAAAAGCTGTTCCTATGAAATACCCTTGGCTAATGTGTCGAGCATGGTTTTCCTTTGGGGTTCATCGGAATGATTCCAAATGATTTCAAAGAGGACGCCGAGCCCGGGTAGCATTTTTTCTTGTCCATCTTGAATGGCATCAACGATCGTATCACGCAGTTGATTCGTGTCATCGTCACTGATATTATGCTTAACGGCATTGCGAATATTGATATCCATTTTATATACTCCTTTACTTTTTGGTATAGTATAGGTTATTACATAAAAAATATGTACTCTGGTGCACAACCTGTTATAAAGTGGGGAATTTCATGGATGTTCAATGGATTGAATCTGGACAAAATAAACGATTTAAATCATGGCATAAGCTGCTGACAAAAAAGGGTAGGGATAAAGCAGAGTCTTATCTCTTAGAAGGGTTCCACTCTGTAGAAGAGGCGCTCCGAGAGAGTGGTAGTGTTCAAGCGATTTTACTCGATGAAAAGCAAGAGCTACCTTTTAATGTGGGTGAAAGCATCCAAGTATATAGGCTGAAAAGAGGGCTGTTTAAGGCATTGATCTCCACCGAGCACTCCCAGGGTATTTTGGCTGTCTGTAAGATCCACCATGCCTCCTGGTGCTTGCAAAAGGGGCAACGACTGTTGCTCTTAGATGCCATTCAAGATCCGGGAAATCTTGGCACATTGATTCGAACCGCTGATGCCGTGGGACTTGATGCTGTGATCTTGGGAGATGGTTGCGTGGATCTTTATAATGACAAAGTGTTGCGTAGCGCTCAAGGCTCGCATGGCCATATTCCTATCATTCAGCGGAATTTATTTGAAGTGATCACACGGCTAAAAGAAGAAAAAATGCCAGTTTATGGTACAGCTTTACAAGGAGAGCTTCTTACTTCTGATAATCGTTCTAATAGTTTTGCTTTGCTTATGGGGAATGAAGCCAATGGTGTGCAGCCAGATCTCCTTAGAGAAGCAACAGCCATTCTAAAAATCCCACTATATGGACAAGCTGAATCCTTAAATGTGGCTGTGGCTGCTGGTATATTCATGTATTTTCTGCGCGGTCTATAATCATTTCGATGCACGAAGGGTCGTCTTTTTCAATAGAATATAGAAAGCAGATGCTTGCGGATGCAGAATCAGGTTTGTTTTTTACATCATGTTGCAGAATAAGCTGTTTTTTTTTATACTATAGTAGGGAAGAACAGAATGTGTAATGCGTTTGAAGGAGAGTAGTACTGGCGAAAGATGCCATTAAGGGAGGATATTGCCTTGACTGAAAGCATATCCATGGTGACTCGTTAGGAATTCGCTCTGGAGCAATCATCCGAAAAGGTCAACCTTTCATGTGCAATGGTGGAGTAGTTGATAAAGGATGTATCGGCACCGCCCGTTATCCGGCTTAAGTGAGTATTCTAACATAAGAATGCTAACAAGGGTGGTACCACGGAAACCTCGTCCCTTTCATTAGAGACGAGGTTTTTTGTTTTGTTGTATGATCTCTTGTTTAATAGTTGTTATAAACAGTGAGTAGAGATTAGGAGGGGTTATATATGAAAGACCAATTAGAAAAGTTAAAAGATGAAGCTTTAATTGCTGTGAACGAAGCTGATGAAATCAAAGGTCTACAAGATTTGAAAGTGAAATATTTGGGGAAAAAGGGACCAATTACAGAAATTTTGCGCAGTGTAGGGAAGCTCTCTGCAGAAGAGCGACCAATGATTGGTCAGTTGGTTAATGAGGTGCGTGAAGCTATCCAAACAGCCATTAGTGAAAAGCAAGTCATGTTAGAAAAAAGGCAAATTGAAGCGCAGCTTGCTAGCGAAGGTATTGATGTCTCATTGCCAGGGAAGACCATTGCTGTAGGAAATCATCATCCTTTGACAGCTGTTATTGAGGAGATTGAGGATTTGTTCCTCGGCATGGGTTTTTCCATTGCAGAAGGTCTCGAGGTTGAGCAAGATTACTATAACTTTGAAGCTCTGAATTTGCCAAAGGAGCACCCTGCACGGGATATGCAGGATTCCTTTTATATTACAGAGGACCTGCTTCTCCGGACGCACACATCTCCAGTACAAGTGCGCACGATGGAGCAGTACAATGGGGAGGGTCCTGTTAAGATTATTTGTCCCGGTCGTGTCTATCGTCGTGATGCAGATGATGCGACGCACTCTCATCAATTCATGCAAATCGAAGGCTTGTACGTCGACAAGCATGTGCGTTTAAGTGATTTGAAGGGTATTTTGACAGTGTTTGCTAAGAAACTATTTGGTGAAGAGCGTGAGATTCGTTTGCGACCAAGCTTCTTTCCCTTTACTGAACCATCGGTGGAAATGGACATTTCCTGTTTTCAATGTAGCGGGGTGGGGTGCTCTGTTTGTAAAGGAACGGGCTGGATTGAAATTCTAGGGGCAGGGATGGTCCACCCTAATGTTCTGAGAATGTCTGGCTTTGATCCAGAGTATTATACGGGTTTTGCTTTTGGTATGGGACCTGAACGAATTGCTATGCTAAAGTATGGCATTGATGATATTCGTCATTTCTACACTAATGATCAGCGTTTCTTAGAGCAGTTTATACAGGCGTAAAGGGGAAGAACAAGATGAATGTTTCCTATAAATGGTTGAATGATTACGTAGATTTAACAGGGGTGTCGCCTCAAGAACTTGCGGATAAAATCACCAAGGCAGGGATCGAAGTCGAGCATGTGACCTCTCTTAGTGAAGGGATTAGGGATGTCATCGTTGGCTATGTTGAGACATGCATCCAGCATCCTAGTGCTGATAAACTGAAAATTTGTCAGGTGAATATTGGGGAAGCTGAACCCGTACAGATTGTTTGTGGAGCAACAAATGTTGGTGCTGGACAGAAAGTGGCTGTTGCCCAAGTAAGCGCTGTGCTCCCAGGCAATTTTAAAATAAAGAAAGCGAAGCTGCGGGGAGAAATGTCACAAGGCATGATTTGCTCGTTGCAAGAATTAGGCGTTGAGGGCAGCCTGATTCCAAAAGAAGTGGCACAGGGTATTTATATTCTTGAAGAAGATGCCGAGGTTGGTACGAACGTCTTGCCTTATATCAATCTTGATGATGTCGTACTGGAGCTCGATATTTTACCTAATAGCGCCCATTGTTTGAACATGATTGGCGTGGCTTATGAGGTGGCGGCGATTTTAGATCGAGAGATTCATCTACCAACACCGAATGTTGAAGAAACTGCTGTTGATGTCACATCGAAAATATCTGTTCAAATTGATGATCGAGATAAGGTGTCATTCTACGGTATGCGTGTGATTGAGGGTGTGCAAGTTGAGGCTTCTCCTCAGTGGTTACAGAATAAGCTGATGACTGCAGGCATTCGTCCGATATCCAACATCGTTGACATCGCCAATTTTGTCATGTTGGAATATGGACAGCCTCTTCATGCCTTTGATTATGATGCGTTTGCTTCTGATAAAGCTGAGGTTCGTCATGCCCAAAATGGTGAACAGATGACGACTCTTGATGGCATAGAACGCACGCTGACGGCAGATGATCTTGTCATTACAAATGGGAAAGTACCGGTGGGGATAGCTGGAGTGATGGGAGGAGCTGATTCTGAAGTCACAGATGACACAACAACAATTCTCCTTGAGGCAGCGATTTTCAATGGTCGTTCTATACGTCAAACCTCCTCACGTCTTAGTCTTCATACTGATGCTAGCAGTCGGTATGAAAAAGGAGTCGATAGAAACCGTGTGGTAGAGGCTGCTGATCGTGCAGCCGAGCTCATCACGCAAATTGCCGGTGGACAGGTGTTAAAGGGGCTTACACATATCGGAGAACGAGCCGTGCCTGATCAATCGATCACAATGCCTTGGGACAAGATCAATGCTGTATTAGGTACAACGCTCTCGTTGAATGAGATTTTATCTGTGTTTCGTCGCTTACGTTTTGAGGCAAGGATTGAAGGAGAACAGCTAAAAGTTGCTGTTCCAGCACGTCGCCCAGATGTGATGCTGCCGGAGGATTTGATTGAGGAAGTCGGTCGTATCTATGGCTATGACCATGTACCAGCAACATTGCCAGAGGGCAGGAGCACAGCAGGTGTGCTTACAGATTATCAGCTTCAGCGCCGTCGTGTTCAACGTTATATGGAAGGGGCAGGACTTTACCAAGCCGTTACTTATGCTTTGACCACGGAGGAAAAGGTTAAGAGCGTGGCTACCATTGATGAGGCGTCTTATCAGCCGATTCCGCTTGCCATGCCGATGAGCCAGGAGCGTGCTGTTCTAAGACTCAGTCTCATTCCAACACTGTGTGAGATTACAAAATATCATCTTAATCGACAAATAAATGATGTGACGTTTTTTGAGCTTGGTAAAGGTTTTTATTCAAAGGAGAAAAAGCTCGTTCAGCTTCCTGAGGAACGAGAACAACTTGCGGCAATCTTAACTGGCAATTGGCAGTCTGCTGGATGGCAGACAAAGGCTGAACCCATTGATTTTTTCGTTGCTAAAGGCATTTTGGAAGGGTTATTTCACATGCTTCATTTGACGGAGAGAATCTCTTATCAACCTACACAGCGTGAAGGGTTACATCCAGGACGCACTGCCAATGTCTGGTTAGATCAGAAGGTCATTGGGTTTGTTGGTCAGCTACATCCAGATTTACAAAGCAAACTTGGTCTCAAGGAAACCTATGTGTTTGAGCTCGATATTGAGCAGGTGCTCCATGCTGAACGTGAGTCACTTAGATACATGGCTTTACCGCGTTATCCAGCAATTTCTCGTGATATTTCTCTTGTGGTGGATGAAGCGCTCCTTTCAGGAGACTTGATTAAGGTCATTAAAGACATTGGTGAACCACTTCTTAGAGAAGTAAAACTCTTTGATATTTACCAGGATGACTCTTTAGGGGCAGGTAAAAAGTCGATGGCATACGCTTTGAAATATCTCGATCCAGATAAAACCTTAACTGATAAAGAAGCAGATAAGGTACATGCAAAGGTTTTGCAGGCGCTTGAAACGACATTTGATGCCGTGCTTAGAGAGTAATGAGGCGAGTAATATCGCTCGTCTTGTTATGAAAAAAAGATAGATGATCGCAGGCATTTCAGTCCTGTTCATCTATCTTTTTCTTTTATGCGACAGTGTCTAATGTTATAAAAATTATGACATACCTGTGCCATTTGGGAAGTTTGACGGATGCTTAGTGATAATTCCCAAGCGGAGCGATACACCGATAGAAATCAGCACAAGTAGGGTGACCATAGAGACGACACCTAACCAACCGAAATGACTATAAAAAAGTCCACTTACTGTTCCTCCGACGCTGGAGCCGGCATAATATGAAAATAAATAGAGCGATGAAGCTTGAGCTTTATCATGATGAGCAGCTTTTCCAACCCAGCCACTGGCAATGGAGTGACCGGCAAAGAAACCGTAAGTAAAGATAGCTATTCCTAAAATTTTAAGCCAAATATCTGTGCCTAAGGTGACACAAACGCCAAGTAGCAGGATGAATAATGATAGCTGTAGTATGCGTCGTTTGCCATATTGATCCGCCAGTATTCCCATCCAAGTGGAACTAAATGTCCCCACTATATAAACGATGAAGATAAAACCGACTAAGGTCTGACTTAATGAATAGGGTGGTTTAATTAATTGGAAGCCAATATAGTTATAGAGTGAAATAAAACTTCCCATTAATAAGAAGCCAATGATAAAGAGATAAATAAGACCGGGTCGTTTAAATTGGCTTAATAAGGAGCGGCTGAGTTTTTTTATGTTTAATTTTTGTGGTTTAAAATGTGTTGACTGAGGCAGAATCAGCCAAAATATGAAGCTAAAGCATAAGCTTAATACGCCAGTGCCTATCAATGCGATATGCCAATTAAAATAATCGGCTAAAATACCACCGATGATTCGCCCTGTCATTCCTCCGATGGAATTTCCGCTAATATAAAGTCCCATAGCCATTCCTAGGCTACGAGGGTCTATTTCCTCACTTAAGTAGGCCATTGCTACAGCGGGGAGCCCAGCTAGCGAAATGCCTTGAAGAATTCTACCGAATAGGAGGAGATGGTAGCTTGGAGCAAAAGCTGTGAGTATTGCAAAAATAGAAGAGAGAATGAGGGACAATGTCATGATGCGTTTCCGTCCAAAGACCTCAGAAAGGGAGCCAGCAATTAACAGACTGATGGCTAAAGCAATCGTCGTCGATGACAGACTAAGGCTGGAGGCTGCTGGCGAAATAGTGTATGCCTTAGCGATGTCAGGGAGTATTGGCTGGGTTGCCCACATGATGGCGAAGGTACTGAATCCGCCTGCGAACAAAGCAAATGATGTCAGTTTAAAGGTGAGTGTGCCCCGTTGAATATAACTCATTGTTACTGTATACTCCTTTAATTGGTGTTCGCTACTTCGCAAATGTCTTTACCACATAATTATACTCCAAGTGGTGCTATAGGTGGAGCGAGAAGATTTAGATTAAAAGAGGGGAGAATGGAGACATCCTTAATAAAGGTGGGGTAGAGGCTAATGCTTGTGTTATCCTCTGGCAAGTTTTAAGGCTTTTTCAGTGTTGTTAAAATGAAATTTTGTCAGTTTTTTTAAGGCATCTATGCCTTGAGCTTTGATGATTTGGGCGGCGATGGTATCGACATGGGAGCCGGCTCCTTTAGGGAGCACTTGGCCGCATTGGTCTGAAAGCTGATCCATTTCAATGAGAAAGCGTTGTCTAGAAAGAATGGACGCACATGCCACAGAAAGGTGTACACTTTCCCCCTTCGTTTTAAAATAGATGTTTTCCTTGATCACTGTTTGGCGATCGGCGAGCAATTTAAAGTAATTTGATGGTGTGGTGAATTGGTCGATGAGAAAGCCATCGAATGGGTGGTTAAGCTTACTTTGTACATTGAGCAATGCTTGATTGTGCATGACTGCTTTGAGTTTATTTTGGTTGTAGCCCGAGTCTTGCAGAGCGTTGTATTTTTCATTTGGCAAGACTAATACACTGCTTGTGATGAGCGGAAGGATGTGTTCTGCTATCAGGTTAATCCGTTCATCTGTCAACGTTTTAGAGTCACGGACGCCAAGTTGACGCAGAGTGTCTGCCTCTTTATGATCAACATACACAGCGGTAACGACCAGGGGACCAAAGTAATCGCCAGTTCCAACTTCATCAGAACCAATGATCGCTAGCTCTTCAATATTATCTGGAGGTGTATACCCATGCTGTTCTACACGAGGGAGTCTCTTAACGGTTGCTTTGATTTCCTGACTACCTTTATCCCATTTTTTTGCTTCATGTTCAGCCGTTTTACCTTGAAACAGCACTTTTCCCGATCGATAGGCGGTGATGGCACAGCTCTCTGTCTCCGCTCGAAAAAGGGCTCCGGGTGGCAGCTTATTCACTAAATAGGCTTGATAGTAAGTTTGTAATTCTGGTAGAGCTTTGGCTTGTAGCTTAATCACAGACTGGCTCAACATCTTCACTCTCCTATTATTTTATTATACATGAGGTGAGCGGGTAACGACATCACGTCGGATAAGGTTAAAAACTAAAGTAGTATTATAAGTAAAAAATAGAAAAAATTAGGTATATACCTTAGAATGCTGTTCGAAGCAATGTGTGAGTGTGACAATGGGAAAAACGGTTAAAAAAGTATAGAGAGACAAAAATCTTCTTTATCATGCGCCGAGGAGTAAAGTGTTTTCCAAATTCCCGCTTTTTGATATGATAATAGAGTATTAAAGATTCATTGATAAAGAAAAGCTTCCGTGAACGGCGTCTGTTTAATAGGGGATAAATGGTGACCCTGTTGGTTTAGAGACAGAAAGTTGGAGAACATTTTATGCTGAGTATAATCATTATTGTTATTTTAATTGTCGGCTTTTTTATTGGTAGACGGCGTGGGTTGATTTTACAGCTCATTCATCTTACAGGCTTCGTCGCTGCCTATGCTGTTGCGTTCATTTATTATAAAAAATTTGCTTCTGTATTACAACTGTGGATTCCATTTCCGAACAAGGATTCTAATACCTTTTTTTCAATGCTGAGCCATGGTGTTTTGGAGAGTTCCTTTTATCGAGCAATCGCCTTTGTGATCATCTTTATTGCGGTGAAGATTCTTTGGCATATCGTAGGATCAATGCTTAATTTTCTTGCGGATATTCCCATACTTAGAACGGTGAATCGTTGGCTAGGTGCTTTGTTTGGTTTTGTTGAGGTTTACCTCGTGCTGTTTATTTTGCTGTTTATCGGTGCATTAGCTCCTTATATGGGCATCGATCATGTGATTGATCACTCTTATGTTGCGCATCTCATTATAGATAATACACCCGTTCTTTCTAATAAATTAGGAGATCTTTGGTTACAGATGTCGTCCACAGCCAGTTCGATACGTGGCGTATAAAGGCATTCATCACTTATGATGGATGTCTGCATCATTATAAAGAGGTGGGAAAATGTGAATAAAAAGCAGATTATCAAGATATTAGAGGAAATTGCTATTTACTTGGAAATCAAAAGAGAAAATCCTTTTAAAATATCAGCTTATCGGAAGGCTGCCCTAGCATTGGAAAACGATGTTCGAAGCATGCAGCAAATCAAGGATCCCGCAGCGTTAAAAGGAATTGGCAAGGGAACGGCTCAGGTGATCAACGAATGGCTAGCTACGGGTGAATCTGCTCTCTTAAATGAACTGAAAGCAGAGATACCGGAGAGTTTACTTGCGTTGCTTAAGATTCCAGGATTGGGTGGAAAAAAGATTGCTAAGCTGTACCAAGAGCTAGGGATTACCGACCTAAACACATTAAAGCAAGCCTGCCTTGCTGAACAAGTCCAAGGTCTTGAGGGGTTTGGCAAGAGAACCGAAGAAAAAATAGTGCAGGCGATGGAGACTTCAATCCAACGTCCAGAGCAGTTTTCCATTGACTACATGCTACAGCTATCAGCACAAATTGAGACGGTATTAGCAGGCGTTCCAGCTATTGAGCGTTATTCTAAGGCGGGGAGCTTGCGCAGGCAGAATGAAATGATGAAAGATATTGATTATGTGATTGCGACTGAGCGACCTTTTGATGCTGCCGAGGCGATTAAGAAAGGATTGGATGTTTCAGAGGTGACGGGTCAAGGTGAAACAAAAATGTCTGTGATTCTTAAGGATGAATGGGGCGTGTCAGTTGATTTTCGTTTTGTTACTGCTGATGCGTTTGCAACTGCACTTCATCATTTTACAGGGTCGAAGGATCATAATGTGCGCATGCGTCAGCTTGCTAAAGCTCGAGGAGAGAAGATCAGTGAGTATGGTATAGAAAACGAGGCAACCGGTAAAAAAGTGACGTTTGCCTCTGAAAAGGCACTTTTTGCTCATTTTGGATTATGTGAGATTCCAGCAGAGATTCGCACAGGGCGTGAAGAAATTGCCGAAGCGGCTGAGAGAACAGCCTTTGATTTTATTACAATGAAGCATATCAAGGCAGATTTACATATGCATACAACCTATAGCGATGGCGCTTATACTGTAGAAGAAATGGCTGAAGCGGCTCGTAATAAGGGTTATGATTATATTGTGATCACAGATCATTCTAAATCTTTAAGAGTGGCTGGTGGACTTAATGAAAAGCAGCTCTTGCAACAACGCGAAGAAATAGAACGGTTAAATGCGAGATATGGCTCTGCATTTAAACTATTTGCAGGCACAGAAGTGGATATTTTGTCAGACGGTCATTTGGATTTTAGTAATGACACGCTTGAGGCTCTTCATTTTGTCATTGCAGCGATTCATACGGGCTTTTCCCAAGATGAGTCTAAGATTATGTATCGGGTACGCCGGGCTATGGAGAATCCTTATGTTCGATTAATTGCTCATCCGACAGGTCGCATTATTGGGCGCAGGAAGGGCTATGCTGTCAATATGGAAAGGCTTATTCAGTGGGCGCGGGAAACGGGGACAGCTCTAGAATTAAATGCTAACCCGAGTCGGCTGGATTTGACTTCAGAGTGGGTAAGACGTGCCCAGGATGAGCAAGTCAAACTTGCGATTAATACGGATGCCCATTCTTTGGACATGTTAGAGGATATGTCTGTGGGGATAACTGCGGCGAGAAAGGGTTGGATACGTCCAGAAACCGTGCTCAATAGCATGGATCGTAAGCGTTTTGAGCTGTTTATAAAAGAACCAAAGACTGTTTATAGTTAGTAAGAAAGGATGAAGGTCTTGCAACATGCACTCTCTTTATTGGAATACGATAAGATTAAGGGGCTGCTTAAAAACCATGCCGCTTCTTCATTGGGAAAGGAGTGGATCGATCAGCTCATTCCGCGAACGTCCTTGGCAGAGGTTCAAGCATTGGTAGATGAAACGGATGAAGGAGCGACAGTCTATCGCTTGCGGGGCAATGTGCCATTTGGTGGCGTAACAGAGATACGCCCCTTTATAAAACGGGCGGTGGTTGGCAGTGTCCTCGCTGCTAGTGAATTAAATGCTATAGGTGATATGATCCGTGCTAGCCGCATTATTAAAAAGTTTTTCAGTATTTTAGAGGAGGAAGAGGTTGCACTTCCTATTCTTTATGCACATGTAGCCGAAATTGTTCCACAAACATCATTGGAAAAAAATATCGCCACTTGTATAGATGATACAGGACGGGTGCTCGATGGAGCCAGTTCGCAGCTGCGCACGATTCGCTCACAGCTGAGGACATTGGATGTGCGCATTAAAGAACGATTGGATGGAGTCATTCGGTCATCACATCATCAAAAAATGCTTTCTGAAAGCATTGTGACCATTCGTAATGATCGTTATGTTATCCCAGTTAAACAAGAATATCGGCATGCCTTTGGTGGCATCGTTCATGACCAATCTTCTTCAGGGGCAACGGTATTTATCGAACCGCAGGCTGTTGTTGAAATCGATAATCAATTAAATGAAGTGAGGGCAAAGGAAAAGCATGAAATAGAACGGATTTTGAGGGCATTGACAACACAGGTGGCTGAGGTGGCTGAGCTGTTGGAACCAATGGTTGCACGGCTTGGCTATTTGGACTTTATTTTTGCAAAGGCTAAGTTTGGATATGTGTTAAAAGCGACAAAACCACTTCTTCGTGAGGATGGTAAGCTTGAATTGAAGAAAGCGCGGCATCCACTTATCTTAGCTGATGAAGTGGTACCGATCAGTATCCAAATGGCTAAGGATTATCAAGCGATCATTATTACGGGACCGAATACAGGAGGAAAAACCGTGACATTAAAAACGGTCGGGCTCTTGACCGTCATGGCGCAGTCAGGCTTATATATTCCCGCGGATGAGGGCTCCTCTATCAATGTCTTTGAGCAAATTTTTGCAGATATTGGTGATGAACAATCCATTGAGCAAAGCTTAAGCACATTTTCTTCACATATGACGAACATTGTCACTATTTTAAAACAAGTGAATTTTCGCAGTCTTGTCTTATTCGATGAGCTGGGTGCGGGCACTGATCCTCAAGAAGGGGCAGCTCTATCTATTGCCATTTTAGATTATGTCTTTCGTCGCGGGGCTAGCATTATGGCTACGACACATTATAGTGAACTCAAAGCATATGCTTATGAACGAGAAGGGGCAATCAATGCGAGCGTTGAGTTTGATGTCCAAACCTTGCGTCCAACTTATCGATTGCTCATGGGTATTCCAGGAAGAAGTAATGCCTTTGAGATTTCTCGTCGCTTGGGGCTTGATGAGCGAGTTATTGTAGATGCTAAACAGCAAATTAGTGCTGAGACGGCGAAGATTGATAACATGATTGAGGCATTGGAGAAGAGCCAAAGAGAAGCAGAGGTGGCTGAACAAAAGGCTAGGGCCCATCAGGCGGATAGTGAACGTTTGCAGAGTGATTTAGAAGCGAAGCTATTGAATCTAGAAACAGAACGAGACATGATATTGAAAAAGGCAGAAGAAACAGCGAAGGAAGCTGTGAAAAAAGCCAAGAGCGAAGCAGACGAAGTGATCATGACTTTGCGACAATTACAGAAGCAATCTCAGGACGTCAAAGATCACGAAATCATAGATGCTAAGAAACGGCTAGATCATGCCTTGGATGCTTTAGCTGATGGCTCCAAGCTGATGACTCCATCGTATGAGAAAGCCAAGTCATCGCATTATCACCTGGGACAGGAAGTTAAAGTAGTGAGTTTTGGACAAAAGGGGCATATTGTCGAAAAGATTAATGATCAAGAATATTTGGTACAGGTTGGCATCATGAAGATGAATATAAAAACAGATGACCTTCAAGCTGTCAAAGAGGAAAAAGAAGTCAAAGAGGTCGTGAATATTAGGATGGCGACTGCAACAGTGAGAAGGGAGCTCGATCTTCGCGGTGAGCGATATGAGGAAGCAATTCGTCGTTTGGATCGCTATATTGATAAAGCGCTTCTTGCTGGTTATTCGCATATTTCAATTATTCATGGAAAGGGAACGGGAGTGTTACGCAAAGGGGTAGAAAACCATTTGAAGCAGCATGGGCGTGTCGAAAGCTTTCGCTCCGGTGGTTCCGGTGAAGGTGGTGGTGGCGTGACCATTGCTGAACTCAAATAACATCGATTGAAAATGCGAGTGGCAATGTCCATGAAATTAGGGCGATCGCAATGATATATTTTCAGTGGTTATCTGATGTGATGAGCTCAATTTCATAGTGAGCTACCCTTGAAATTAATTAAGGGGGAGTTTTTTGGAGACCTTAGCGAAAGTTTTAATTGGCTGTTGTGTGATCTTTGTCGCAGCGGGTGTGATTTATTTACTTGTACAATAACCGAGCATGCGCGCCATAAGTATGTACAGGGGAAATAGTATTTTTATAAGCACCTTTGGCATGGACTAAAATAAGATATATTAAAAGGATTTCATTATGTGAGGGTGTACGTCGTCAAATGACTAAAAAATGTGCTGTTTGGAAGAGTGCGGATCAGGGGGAGGGTGGAATATGAAAATGACAGCAAGGCCGTGGCTTTCGTATTATCCAAAGGAAATTTCACCTGAACTTGCCTATGATAGGCGTCCGCTGTTCGATTATCTTAAGGAGGCAGCTGAAAAGCATCCAGATAAAGTGGCTATTCATTTCTTAGGGGAGGAGCTCCCTTATAAGCAAATTTATGGCGATGCGCTAAAATTAGCTCAGCAATTGGCTGAGTTGGGACTGAAGAAAGGTGACCGTATGGCAATAATGTTGCCTAATAGTCCACAATCGGTCATTGCTTATTATGCCATACTTATGCTCGGTGGCATTGTGGTACAGATCAATCCGCTGTATGTTGAGAGAGAGTTGGAGCATCAGCTCAATGACTCTGGGGCAAAAATGATCATCTGTTTGGATCAACTGTACGCAAGGGTTGCACATATCAAAGAAAAAACAGTTCTTGAGCAGATCATTGTCACTGGCATCCAAGACTATCTGCCTTTTTCAAAGGATATCTTGTACACAGGTGTTTCTCAAGCTGAAATGCCGATGAAGAGAGACTTTGAAGAGTTAACGCGTGTACGTGTTTTTAAGGAATTGCTTAAGCAAGGACAGTCATCCTTACCCCCTGTTGAGATTTCTCCTGAGGAAGATCTTGCTCTTCTTCAATATACAGGTGGAACGACAGGTCAGGCAAAGGGTGCCATGCTCACGCATAGAAATTTGATAGCGAATACTGAGCAATGTCAACAGTGGTTGTACTCTCATAACTACGGGGAAGAAGTAATATTAGGCGCATTGCCTTTTTTCCATGTTTATGGGATGACGATGGTAATGAACTTAGGCATTATGCAATTATCTAAGATTGTCATTTTGCCTAAATTTGAAGCCGAGGAAGTGCTTGAAACGATTGCTTCGCAGAGACCGACGTTTTATCCAGGCTCACCGACGATGTATACCGCCTTGCTTAATCATCCAAAGGTAGCGAATTACGATCTTTCTTCTATAAAAACTTGCTTGAGCGGATCGGCGCCATTACTGATGGAGGTGCAGCAACAATTTGAGCAGTTAAGTGGCGGGAAATTGGTTGAAGGCTATGGACTGACAGAAGCTTCGCCGGTGACGCATTGCAATCTGATTTCTGGGGAAAGGGTTAGAGGGTCAATCGGGCTTCCTTACCCTGATACGGAAGCACGCATTATTTCCCTTGAGACCGGTGAGGAAGCTGAGGTAGGAGATGTTGGGGAGTTAATCGTTAAAGGACCTCAAGTGATGAAGGGGTATTGGAACCGTCCGGATGAGACAGAGAAAGTGTTGAAGGATGGCTGGTTGTATACGGGAGATATGGGCTATGTTGATGAACGCGGTTATTTTTATATTGTTGACCGTAAAAAAGATCTGATTTTGGCGGGTGGCTTTAATATCTATCCGCGAGAGATTGAAGAGGTTTTATGTGATCATCCACAAGTGAAGGAGGCTGCGGTCATCGGCATTGCCGATGATTACCGAGGTGAAACGGTCAAAGCCTTTGTTGTTCTCATGGATGACCAGATTCTTGAGGAGGATGAGTTGGATCGTCATTGCCGTAAGCACCTAGCTGCAATGAAGGTACCTCGTATCTATGAGGTAAGACATGCATTGCCCAAGACGTCTATTGGTAAGATTTTGAAACGAGAACTCCTTGTGGAGGAGCAGAGGGGTCATCTATCCTAATTTTATTTACAGATTGGCTCTAATTTTCAGATGATGATGAACAGGCTATGGAAAAAGCGCGGTGGAAATATGACGAGAATGATTGCAGATATATCATATGCCCACGCGCCCTCGTTTGTTTTTTGTTGATGACGACTTACTTGAAAGTGTGCCAAGTTCAATTATTGGCAAATTGCTTGTTGTAAATGATATACTATAGTGGAATAATAACATTGAGTACTCAAAAGGAGGGTTTTTCAAATGGCAATTGCACATGTCAATGATAAAACGTTTTCTGACGAAACTTCTAATGGCCTTGTCCTTGTTGATATGATGGCGGATTGGTGTGGTCCTTGTAAAATGATGGCGCCTGTGTTGGAAGAAATTGATTCGGAAATGAGCGATAAAGTTAAAATTATTAAGCTTGATGTTGATGAGAATCAAGAAACAGCTGGGAATTTTGGTGTTATGAGTATTCCAACCATGCTTCTCTTTAAAGACGGTGAAATGGTTGATCAGACCGTAGGCTACCAACCAAAAGACTCTCTTGTTCAATTTGTTAGCAAGCATTTCTAAGCTTGAGTCATTTATAAATTTGAGATCATATGATCTCAAATTTTTTTATGCCATCATTTATATGATAACGGTCATTTATGTGTTCTTTTAATGTACGCTAGAAGTCTGGACCTGAGTACAGATACTTTCGCCGCACAGAATGTGCTAGCTTCCGACACACACGGACGTGTCGGGTTTAACTGAAATTCCTTTTTATGTGGTATACTAAACATAATCATCTTTCGTCTCTTTTCTGGAAAATGCTTGTGAAACTAGGTGATGTTAATGGCTAATATTAATGAAAAGTTGGCTACTTTGCCAGATCAGCCTGGATGTTATCTAATGAAAAATAAAAATGGAATGACTATATATGTTGGAAAAGCGAAAAATTTACGGAATCGTGTGCGCTCCTATTTTTCAGGAAGTCATGATGCCAAGACTCAGCGCTTAGTGATGGACATTGTAGATTTTGAATATATAGTGACGTCTTCTGATATTGAAGCATTATTATTGGAAATGAACCTTATCAAGGAGCATGATCCGAAATATAATATCATGTTGCGTGATGATAAAAGCTACCCGTATATTAAGCTCACCAATGAAACGGATCCACGATTGGTCATTACACGGAAGGTTAAGAAAAATACCGGACGCTATTTTGGTCCTTATCCTAATGTCGCTGCTGCTCAAGAAGCAAAAAGGCTACTTGATCGTTTGTATCCCTTGCGTAAATGTCGCACGCTTCCCGATCGTGTTTGTCTCTATTATCATATTGGACAATGCTTAGCACCATGCGTCAATGAGATCAAAGTAGAGACGTACAAAGAAATGATTGATGGCATCGTTCGTTTTTTAAACGGTGAGCAGCATGATGTTAAAAAGCGCTTGACAGAAGAGATGAATCAAGCAGCTAAACAATTAGAATTTGAGCGGGCAAAGGAGCTGCGTGATCAAATTCGCAGTATTGAAACCGTGATAGAAAAACAAAAGGTCATGTTCAATGACACAGTGAATCGCGATGTCTTTAATTTTGCTTATGATAAAGGCTGGATGTGTGTTCAAGTTTTTTTCATGCGTCAAGGTAAGCTCATTGAGCGGGACGTTTCGCTGTTTCCCTTTTACAGTGAACCTGAAGAGGTATTTTTAACCTTCATAGGTCAATTTTATTTGCAGGCCAATTATATCAAGCCGAAAGAAGTTTTAATTCCCAAGGAAATTGATCGTGATTTAGTGGCTTCATTATTATTAAATAGTGAGGTAACACAACCTCAAAGAGGACGAAAAAAGGATCTTGTAGAGATGGCGGCTAAAAACGCTAAGATTGCCTTAAAGGAGAAATTTGTCCTGATCGAGCGTGATGAAGCACGAACGATTAAAGCGGTGGAAAATCTAGGTGAGAGATTGAACATCCCGACACCTAGGGTGATTGAAACCTTTGATAACTCTAATATTCAAGGTGTTCATCCAGTATCCGCCATGGTGGTTTTTGAAGATGGTGTGCCAAAGAAAAAGGCCTATCGTAAATATCGTATTCAATCCGTTCAAGGACCTGATGATGTAGCATCTATGCGTGAAGTCATCCGCCGTAGATATAGCCGATTGTTGAAGGAAAATCAACCACTTCCGGATTTGATTTTAATTGATGGTGGAAAAGGGCAAATGCGCGCGACTATGGATATATTAGAAAATGAATTGGATTTGTCTATTCCCGTATGTGGTTTGGTCAAGGATGATAAGCATAGAACATCTCAGCTGGTCATCGGTGAGCAATCTGAAGTGGTGCCATTGGAGAGGAACAGCCAGGAATTTTATCTCTTGCAAAGAATACAGGATGAGGTGCACCGCTTTGCCATCAGCTTTCATCGTCAAGTGCGTGATAAATCGATGGTGAAATCCCAGCTTGATGATATTGAGGGTATTGGACCTAAGCGTAAGCGACTTCTCCTTCGCCATTTTGGTTCAGTAAAAAAAATTAAGCAGGCAACTTTGGAGGAACTGAAAGCAGCAGGAATGCCTAATCAGACGGCTGAGCACATTTTTGATTATTTTCAACAAGAAGAATCGTGATGCTTTATGTGATAGAAAACGTTGTTGAAAGCCAGGAATCATGATATAATTCAGCGTAATTTTATAGTGTCAAGCATGGTTTGGTGGAGGGGTAGCGCCTAGCCTTAGAAGAGCAGTTGTTGTTAGAGGAAGGCGTTTTAGTGATCAATTGGAGTCGTGCGATTGCCAAAGTGAAGGAGCATTTCCGAGAGGCTTGGATAGCTCCATGGTCGAATAATGTGAGAGGCTAGGTTGCCCACAAGCATGTTGTATAGAGTGTTATATGGCAGGGAAGGGCATGCCTTCGCTGCTTTTTCTATATTTAGTGCGCTTTTTATAAGCGATAGATAGAATTAATCAAGGAAGATAGGTGCGACACATGGGTATCACGGTGATGAAATTTGGTGGAACATCGGTTGGTTCAATCGAGCGCATAAAAAAAGTTGCAGAACGAATCATGGGTAAGCTCAGCGAAGGAGAACAAGTGGTTGTTGTTGTTTCAGCGATGGGAAAAATGACGGATCATCTTTTAGAGCTCGCTAAGCAGATTAGCAAGCGTCCTAAAAAACGTGAGCTTGATATGCTGCTATCAACAGGGGAGCAACAAACCATTGCTTTGTTGGCGATGGAATTGGAAGAGCGTCGCAAGCCTGCTATTGCTCTTACAGGCTGGCAAGCAGGCATTAGCACGGAGCGCATGTATGGTAACGCACGGATTGAGGATATTAAAACAGAGCGTTTATTGCGGCATTTATCTGAGGGACAGGTGGTTGTCGTTGCTGGATTCCAAGGGATGGCACATGACCAAGAAATCACCACTCTTGGTCGTGGAGGATCGGATACGTCAGCAGTGGCAGTGGCGGCAGCGTTGAAAGCATCACTTTGCGAAATTTATACTGATGTGGACGGCATTTATACGACTGATCCGCGCGTTGTAAAAAACGCGAGAAAATTAAAAGAGATCAGCTATGATGAAATGCTCGAATTGGCTTATTTAGGGGCGGGCGTATTGCATCCACGAGCGGTTGAAAATGCTAAAAAATACTCTGTTCCTCTTACCGTACGCTCAAGCTTTGACACAATAAGTGGGACAGTCATTATGGGGGAAATACATTTGGAAAAGGGATTAGCTGTTAGAGGGATGGCATTTGAAAAAAAGGTTGTCAAGGTTACATTGTTGGGGTTACCAAATGACATTTACACACTTTCCACTGTTTTTCAGATATTGGCGGTATCTCATGTCAATGTGGATGTGATTATTCAGAATGCTTTGGATGAACAGCAAACCAGCATTTCCTTCACGCTAGCTGAAGATGGGTTAGAAGATGCTTTAGAGGTTATGAATCAAAATAAATCTCAGCTGAAATTTCGGGAATTAAATGTTGAAGTTGATTTAGCGAAGGTGTCTATCGTGGGTTCAGGAATGGTTTCGAATCCAGGTGTTGCTGCGACGATGTTTAGAACGTTATCGGATGAAGGCATTAAAGTTAAAATGGTTAGCACATCTGAAATTAAAGTATCGACCATCATTGCGACCGATCAGCTGACCATTGCGCTAAATGCCCTGCATCATGCTTTTCATTTAGACGAAACCTCTGAGGATTCTTCATCTGTAGCAGAATAGTAACTAAAAAAGGTAGCCCTCACGGTGATGGTTGGGCTACCTTTTTCTTTTTGTTCTACGAAGCGGTGTTGCTTCTGTAGCTAGTGGATCTTTAGGATCCCAAGCAACAAGAAAGATGATTTTTCGATCACGACTCCCTTTGAATTCAATTTGGGAATCGGCAGTGTATCCTTTTATGTTTTGAATTTGTTCAGCTAAAAAGCCGTTTTCGAGTGAGTAATTAGACTCATTTTTGTTTTTAAAGCGAGCATCGATCAGATCGGATCCTAGCTCAAATTTCATTTTATCTCGCGTTTCGTTTATCAGCTTAAGCGTTCCCCATGAGGCGTGTTCAAAAAAGAGAATGAGTTCATCGCTATTGGCGCACGGATAGTTTCTTGCTAGTTTTCGTCCTGACCAATATAAAATGGGTTCAATTTCTTCGCCAAGAAGCTCTTGAAGCAACGTGTGTCGCAACAATTCATAACCGAAAGCGGGAACTTGTTTTTCATCATAGGTTTCCATATGAGGTTGAGCTATTTTCATGGCTGTTCCAACTCCTTCTAAACTACAGTATAGCGTTTTTTTGTTAGATAAACTATGTGTTTTTATTAAAAGATAAGAATTCTTCAATTCTTGACGGGTTATACTGATGAGAGTACAATGTATTTGTTACATATTTGTTGTCATTCAGCAGGGATGGAAGCGGCAATTATCTTGGATTAATTTTCATCGTTTTCTGTGAAAAATGAAAGGGTATGTCTTTAATTGCTCAGGTCATTTCAAAAAATAGGCAACTGGAAAAAATTTAAGCAAGGGGGGACCTTAATGGCAAGTAGAGATTTTGTTAGTCGACAGCTCCATTCGTTGGCAACTAGAGATTTTGTTAGTCGACGACTTCATTCGTTTCTGGGACTGATTCCCATCGGACTCTTTTTACTGGTTCACTTTACGGTCAATTATTTTGCTACCAGAGGCGCTGAAGCTTTTGACAAAGCAGCAAATTTTGTGGAGGATCTACCTTATCTGATTGTCTTAGAAATCGTTTTTATTTATTTGCCACTTTTGTTCCACGCAGTATACGGTATCTATATTGCCTTTCAAGCTAAAACAAATGTGAAGCGCTTTGGCTATTATCGAAATTGGTTGTTTTTCTTTCAGCGTTGGACAGGCCTTTTCCTTGTCATTTTCTTAGCATGGCATATTTGGCAAACGCGCATAGCGGTGCTTCGAGGAACGCCACTCGATTTTGAACTGATGGCACATATTTTGTCCAATCCTTGGATGGTCGTGTTTTACATTGTGGGTGTCCTCTGCGCTGTTTATCATTTCTCCAATGGTATATGGGCGTTTCTTGTTCATTGGGGCATCATTGTTACGCCAAAATCACAAAGATATACGTCTTATGTGACCGTCATCATTTTCATCTTCTTAGCGATTGTGGGCATTCGAAGCGTCTTTGCCTTTGTTAATCCAGATGTACCAATAATTTAAGGAGTGTCATTCAATGAGCAATCAAGTAATTAACGTTGTCGGTGGCGGACTGGGTGGTTTGTTTGCAGCTACTAAAGCGGCTGAAGCTGGTGTGCATGTCAATCTCTTTTCTGTCGTGCCGGTCAAACGTTCTCATTCTGTTTGTGCGCAGGGTGGTATAAATGGTGCGGTTAATACGAAGGGTGAAGGAGACTCTCCGTGGTTACACTTTGATGACACCATTTATGGCGGAGATTTTTTAGCTAACCAAGCGCCCGTTAAAGCGATGTGTGAAGCGGCTCCAAATATTATTAATCTGTTTGATCGCATGGGCGTTATGTTTAATAGAACACCAGAAGGACTCCTTGATTTCCGTCGTTTTGGTGGGACACAAGTACATAGAACGGCTTATGCAGGCGCGACAACAGGTCAGCAATTATTGTATGCGATTGATGAGCAAGTGCGTAGCTTTGAAGTTAAGGGTCTAGTAAAGAAATATGAATATTGGGAATTCCTATCGGCGGTTCTTGATGATGAAGAGGTTTGTCGAGGTATTGTTGCTCAAAATCTACAATCAATGGAGATTGAAACATTTCGTGCTGATGCCACTATTATAGCAACTGGTGGCTGTGGCATTATCTTTGGTAAGTCAACAAATTCTATGATTAACACAGGAACGGCTGCTGCTGCGCTTTATCAGCAAGGAGCATATTATGCGAACGGTGAATTCATTCAAATCCATCCAACAGCCATTCCAGGGGATGATAAGCTGCGATTGATGAGCGAGTCGGCACGTGGTGAAGGCGGACGCTTATGGACGTATAAAGATGGTAAGCCGTGGTATTTCTTAGAGGAAAAATATCCTGATTATGGTAATTTAGTACCGCGCGATATTGCTACACGTGAAATTTTTGATGTCTGTGTCAATCAGAAGCTAGGCATCAATGGTGAAAACATGGTTTATCTTGATCTGTCACATAAAGACCCACATGAGCTGGATGTCAAGCTAGGTGGCATCATTGAGATATATGAAAAATTTGTTGGTGAAGATCCTCACAAAGTACCGATGAGAATTTTCCCAGCTGTTCACTATTCAATGGGTGGCATGTGGGTAGACCACAATCAAATGTCCAATATTCCAGGCCTCTTTGTATGTGGGGAAAGCGATTATCAATATCACGGAGCTAATCGCTTGGGTGCTAATTCTCTTCTATCCTCTATCTATGGTGGTATGATTACTGGACCGAATGCTATTGAGTATATCAATGGTCTTGGCGAGCATGCTGAGGATATTTCATCGCAGGTATTTGATCAGCATAGACAGCGTGAACAGGAAAAATACGATGCTATTCTTAAGATGGACGGAACAGAGAATGCCTATGTTTTGCATAAGGAATTAGGCGAATGGATGACGAATAATGTCACCGTTGTTCGTGAAAATGATAGATTGCTCCAAACAGATGAGAAGATTCAAGAGCTTATGGAACGCTATCAAAATATTAATGTGAATGATACATCGAAATGGTCCAACAGTGGGGCGGCATTTACACGTCAGCTTTGGAATATGTTCGAGCTTGCTCGTGTCATTACCCAAGGTGCGTATAATCGCAATGAAAGTCGCGGGGCGCATTACAAGCCTGAATTCCCAGAGCGTAATGATGATGAATGGTTGAAAACGACAAAAGCAAGGTTCAATCCTGCTACTAACGCACCAGAATTTTCGTACGAAGATGTTGATGTGTCATTGATTAAACCGCGGAAACGTGATTATACGTCAAAACATTAAGGGAGGCATAGAGGATGGCTGAAGATAAAAAAACGGTGACTTTTATCATTTCTAGACAGGATGGACCCGGAGCCACCCCTTACGAAGAAAAATTTGAAGTGCCATACAGACAAAATATGAATGTCATCTCGGGTTTAATGGAGATTCGTCGCAATCCTGTTAAAGCAAGCGGAGAAAAAACCTCCCCACCTCAATGGGAAATGAACTGTTTGGAGGAGGTATGCGGAGCTTGTTCGATGGTGATCAATGGGAAGCCTCGGCAGGCATGTAGTACGCTTGTTGATAAGCTTTCACATCCGATACGTATTGAGCCCATGCGTACGTTCCCAGTAGTCCGTGATTTAGCTGTTGATCGAAGTCGTATGTTCGATGCTTTGAAAAAGGTTAAGGCGTGGATTCCCATTGATGGAACCTATGATCTTGGACCAGGACCTCGGATGGCGGAAGAAAAAAGGCAGTGGGCCTACGAGTTATCCAAATGTATGACCTGTGGCGTTTGTCTTGAGGCGTGTCCAAATGTTAACAGTAAAACCGACTTCATGGGACCTTTCGTATTTGGTCAAGTTGAGTTGAAAAATGCTCATCCAACAGGTGAAATGAATAAAGCAGAACGTTTGGAAAGCTTTATGGATGAAGGCGGTCTTCAAGGATGTGGTAACTCACAAAACTGTGTGCAATCCTGCCCTAAAGGGATTCCATTGACCACTTCCATTGCTGCTATTAATCGTCAAGCTGCGGTTCAGTCGCTTAAAAGCTTTTTTGGAAGTCGTTAAGATTTTATAATCTTGCCTCGCATCTATAGCATGCGAGGCTTTTTTGTAGTTATGGGAGTTATGAAATGGAGGTGGACACGGATTTTTTTAATCCGTGAAACATTTAAAGAATAAAAGAGCAAGCCGCTAATTAGCGGGCTCACACTCAAGAGAACATATGAAGAAAGACCATCGTCGCTTTGCCATTTGTAACTTAAGAGTACATGGGGAAACGATCTTTAAATAGAAACATGATGCACCTTGGATTGGATCTTAAGCCATTGCGTGACTAAATTAAGTAGAACGTCCTTGCCGTCCGTTGTGTAAAAGTGATGCTGAGGACTGTTTTCCGAGGTGCTCATGGCATGATGCGAGAGAATCGTGCTTACTTCTCGTGCCGTTTCCTTCGCCGAATCAATGAGTTGAATATGTTTCTCCATGCTGTTACTAATAGTAGATCTGAGCAGTGGGTAGTGGGTACAGCCTAAAATTAACGTATCAATATCGGTGTTTTTTAATGGTAATAATGATTCATCAACAATGGATTTACAGTGTTCACTCGTTAAATCCCCTGCTTCCACCAGTGGAACGAAAAGTGGACAGGCGAGCTGGGTCACCTCAATATCGGGATGGATACCTTGCAGGGCGTGAACATAGGCATTGCTATTGACTGTGCCTAGTGTTCCGATGATTCCGACTTTATAATTACGGGTCACCTGAAGCGCTGATCGGGCTCCAGGATTGATGACTCCTATTACGGGAATTGGCAGGGCATCGCGTATTTCTTCAAAAGCTACTGCAGTAGCCGTATTGCATGCAATGACAAGCATTTTGATGTCTTGTGATAATAAATGGTGAACCATGCGCCAAGTCAGCTCTCTAATTTCTTCCTTGGGACGCGGACCATAGGGACATCGTGCTGTGTCCCCTAAATAAATAATAGATTCATTAGGGCATTGGCGAATGATTTCTTTGGCAACCGTTAATCCTCCAACCCCAGAGTCAATGACACCTATTGGCTTATTCAAAAGATCACCTCACTCATGTTAAAAATCCTTTTGTATTTCTTTGTATAGCTTATCAAGTCCAAGCTGAAACGCTTGAAACTCGCTGTTGGTAAAATCCTCAAATTTCTTTTCTAAGTATTCTTGCCTCTTAAGAATAACGGCATGAATGGCCTCCAAGCCCTTTGGTAGCAGAAAAAGCCGCACGACCCTCTTATCCTTTTCATCTTTGGCGCGTTTGACAAAGCGACGTTCTTCAATACGATCGACAAGGTCGCTTGTCGTACTGAATGGAAAAAACATATATTGAGACAGCTCTCCAATTGTCGCGCCGTTTTTTTCAGAAATCCACTGCAATGCAACAAATTGTGGAGGAGTCATGTTGTACTCTGTCAGCAATTGTCTACCTGTATCCTTGATCACAGAAGAGATCCAACGCAACTGCTTTTCAATTTGCACGGTTAATATGTTTGTTTTAGACATTCTACGCCTCCCGAAGCAGAATCTCTTTCCTCATTCCTATATTGTAACAAGATATGGTCTATTGTCTATAGGTGAAGTTAGAAAAGTCATAACCTGTCTTATTTTAACACATATTCATATGAAACAGGGAAGGATTTACGCCAAAGGAAATGGCGGAGAAGAACCTAGAGTAGTGATGGTTTTCCTATTGTCATAAACAGCCTTCATGAATTCCTTGAGACAGGCGTTTTCATGTTTAGATGGTCATACGTGTAAATATAAAATAAGAAAAGGGTATTTTAGAAAGGGAATAGTATGTTATAATAAATGAGAACATATATTCTTATTGGTGATTCGTGTCACTAGACGTTCGAGGTGATAGTCAATGGGTGAGGGCTTAAGACAAAATAAAGGTAAGGAAATTGAACATATTTTAAAAAATTATAGAACCTATCAGGTTGCTATCAAAAATATTGAAAGAGAGCTGAAGAGCGATCATAACGGTCGTGATGGTGGCTCCATTTGTTATGAGGATAAGGTGAGATATATGTGTCATGAAAAAGAAAGGTATATCAATATTATTGAATCCATTGAGAGTTCGCTGGACATCATGGGAGAAAGCGAAAAAGAATTCATTAAAGAACGGTATTTTGAAAATTATTCTATAAGAAAAATTGCTATGAACATGAATTATTCGGAGAAATACATTTTTTCAATCAGAAAAAGAGTATTGGAAAAGCTGGAGATAAGTCTGGTAGGCGTTCTCTAAGCAGCATGATGAGCTGATATCAAGATAGGTATTGATGAGTGAGCAGACTTTTAGTTAAGTTTTAGAATACTTTTTGGTGATTTTCCTTTTCTTTGACCGTGCTAGCATAAGGGTATCAATCATTGATGGGTGAGCTACTCATTTATCAGTGAATAAGAAAAGGGGTAATTTTATTGGATCCATTAGTTTTGCAAACGCAAGAGTGGTTAAATGAAACGTACAAGGATGTGGAGGGGTATGAGACTATTCCCGAAAATGGGAACACGGGTTGGACAACGGTTTTTGCCTTGACGAGAGCTTTGCAGCATGAATTAGGAATTACCGAGCTGTCCGATAATTTTGGACCGCAAACCGAATCCTTATTTCAGCCATTGGTTGCGAGTGATTATCAAACCGAGAGCAATATGATGTATATTTTGCAAGGTGCTTTATGGTGTAAAGGTATCCCACCAGGTTCTTGGACTGGCGTATTTGATGAAAGCACTGTACAAACTGTCAAAAATTTTCAAGCAGATGCTGGACTCACTGATTTAGATGGCATTGTCACAACTGATATTATGAAGGCATTGCTGAATATGAGTGCTTTTGTTCTGGTGGCGAATGGTGATTCACGGATACGTGATATTCAGCAAAGTCTTAACAGCAATTATCGTCAATATACGGGATTATTAGCTTGTGATGGTGTTTATGAAAGAGAGACGAACACAGCTTTGATCTATGCCTTACAGGCAGAAGAAGGATTGGGTTTAGGTGTTGCTAATGGTTTTTTTGGAGACGAAACGACAAGCTTATGTCCTACTCTGTCAGTGGGTGATACGAGAAAGAATTTTGTTTTGATATTACAGTACGCCCTATATATTAATAAGCATTATACTGGAGCATTCGACGGTATATATGGCAGCGCTGTTGAGGAAGCTGTTCGCAGCTATCAAGAATTTATGATTCTGCCTGTAACTGGGGTAGCCAATATGACGACGATTAAACAGCTTTTATTAAGTGCAGGTGATCCCAATCGTGATGCTCTAGCCTGTGATACGGCGACTATTCTGACTGAATCAACAGCTCAAGTCTTAAAGCGAGCCGAGTTCGATTATGTTGGTCGTTATTTAACGGGTAATGTGGGCGACGGTAGTGGCGGAGTGAAGTCAAAAGCTCTGACTAGGGAGGAACTTGGTCACATATTTGATGCCGGGTTAAAGATATTTCCCATCTATGAGGACGGAGGATTTGCATTAGACTATTTTAATGCTGATCAAGGAAGCTCTGATGCGCAAGCCGCGATGAGTAAAGCATTGGAATTAGGGATTCCTAAAGGGACGATGATTTTCTTTGCCGTCGATTTTGATGCCTTGGATGTTGATATTACCAATAACGTTCTTCCTTATTTCGAGGCTGTCAAACACGGCTTTGATGTCAATTTTGACAATCAAATTCCCCAGTACCGCATTGGCGTGTACGGTCCAAGAAATGTTTGTACACAGGTTTGTAACGCCGGTTATGCTGAATTAAGCTATGCGGCAGACATGTCGACAGGTTGGAGTGGAAATCTTGGCTTCACCATGCCGGACAATTGGGCCTATGATCAATTTAGTACAATTACGGTGGGCAATGCGACCTTAGGCTTTGTGGAAGTGGACATGGTAGCGTTTAGTGGAGCTGATCAACCCTTCGCGCAAATAATCGATGCGCCTACAGAAGCAGAAGAACAGGCACTTAGACTGAGTAAGTTTAAGGAGTTTCAAGCGGATATACCAATCCTCAATGATTTCGACACGGCAACGTTAGAGCTTGATAAAGAGATTTCACTTAGAGAGGATCGCATCACGGTAACCCTTGTTGCGACTGGTCAGCTGACCTTCCCAGGTAGCCAATACTCGGTAATTGCTGTAAAAAATGGACAAATAGCGCAGACATTTACGGACGGGTTTAATATTTTCCAAGCGGAATTAGGCCTAGCAGATAATTATCAATCAGCTTTGAAAAGCATTGCTGCCAAGGTAGGAGAAGGAAATATTTACGTCAAATACTCCTTTACTCCTGAAACAGTCTCAGTGGAGTTCATGACTCAGTAAAATTTGATCTCCAATGATATCTATTCAGTCGGTTTGCAAATATCCTTGGTTTATTCAATAGATAATCGACCACCTCAAGATGGCGATCCTGTGACCATTCCAGATACACAGCCTCTGTTCGATTGGGCGTTGGCTAAAAGTATAGCAGTACCTGTTGCTGTGGTTGCCTTAGGTGCGCTTGTTGCTTTTGGTATAGCACTGGCTTTGCCAGCAAGTGTAGTTATTGAGGGTTTGACTGCTATTATTACCGCATTATTAAGTAGAATTTCCAGTAATTAATATAAAAAGAGACTATCCTCAGAAGAAACATGGGGATAGTCTTTTAAGTGTTTTAATGTGTTGCATATTTAGGACGAACTGGATAAGGCTCTGTATTTCTCTTCCAATACAAAGGAAATTATGGACATCGTTCTTTGCTTGACTATGATTCTATTAGATAATTTTATAAGCTCTGCTTCCTTGGTTAATCGTTGCATTCTTAAATAACTAATAATCCCGAGCACTGCTATGAAGAGACCAATCATTGTTTTGAAAAATTCTATATTAGAGACACTCAAAAGACCAGATTTTAGGTTACCAGAACCCATAAAAACAATAATTAATCCGCTAAATGCACTGAATGGAATAATTAATAACTGAAGCATTTGCATGGGGGTTCTTAATGAACCTCCGCCGTTAAAGATGAAGTACAGTTGGTTGAGCGTATCAATATCGAATGCCTGTAAAAAATGTAGAAATGCTTTTTCATCTCCCTCTTGTTTTTGTTTGACCTCTGCTACAATTGCTGAAATATCTTGTGTCATGATAGTCTCCTTTATGTTTGAGAATTTCTTTCATTATAACAAGGAGAGGTAGTGTATAAAAACAAAAATTTATTACTAAAGCTGATATGAGGTGGGATGAGGAGTAGTTGGGGGATAGTGGTTGTAAGCGAAGGAAGTAGAACAAAACACTTTATGGAATGCAAGGGCAGCATTATCTCGAATGGCTGTGATCGAGCGTTCTGAAGTGAAAAATGCCATCGTTTGCTGCCATATCTTTAGTCATGATGATTCCCCCTTTATATTTTGGAGGTCTTTCATTTTTAAGTACCTATTTTTATCTGTCACTTTTTTTATTTTAATGTATGCCATTTAACAAGAGGTTGTAAATTCTATCAATCAACGAAAGGTCGTCATCATTTATGTCCTAAATGTAGTTCATAAACATAAAAATTAAATAAGTTATGATCATCGATTTGGGTGTATAGTATGTATAAATAAAGGAGGAGGATCCAGTTGGAAACACATATATTGGAATACTTGTGGAGTGCCATTGGCGTCTTTGTCACGGGGGTATTAAGCTACGCAGTAAAAACAGCAGTGACATATCTTGTCGAAAAAAATCTCGACATATTAGCAGGTCGAGCTGTCTACTTTGTTGAGGAGACATTCAAGGAATTAGGTGGTGAGGAAAAATTTAAAAAGGCGGCAGAGTGGTTAGCTAAAGAAATCAATATGAATTTTAGTGGACTTTTTCGAAAAAAGGTGACAGGTGAAAAAATTGAGGCCTTGGTGCAATCGGCTGTGAGTAAAATGCGTCAGGATGCGAAACAAGATTTGAAAGAGGCACGTAGCTAGAGTTGTCATGATATGAATCATTCACTAACACCATCGTTCTCACGGTGGTGTGTATTTTTATTTGAAGAGATAGTCTAAATGGATCTAGTAGGGGGTATTTATTAGGATATAATAAGAGGAAAACGCTAACGGTTGTCCGGTTTTTCCATATATTGTATTAAATATCATTAATATTCGTGAATATTCGTGTATAATTTAAAATCGACAGGTAAAAGTCTTAATCAAAGGAAGTGGTACTTTGAATTTTAATTATAAGTTTATGCAAGCCCCCCCAATTGCTTGGAATATCATAGTCGGTACCTTATTCAGTAGAATTTCAACCTCGATGAGTATACCCTTTCTTTCTATTTATCTCACTCAAGTAAAACATGTATCCCCAGTCACCACGGGGTTTATTGTTGGGACGAGTTCTTTATTAGGTATTTTCGCCAGTTTTAATGGGGGTTATTTATCAGATTTAATGGGGCGTAAAGCCTTGTTATTAACATCTATTTTTTGTTGGTGTTTGGTTTTCCTAGGGTTCTTTTTTGCGACTCATATACTATCCTTTTTTATTTTAAATGCCTTAAACGGACTTTGTCAGTCAACTTTTGAGCCTTCATCCAAAGCTTTATTATCCGATATTACAAAAAAAGAAGATCGTTTAAAACTATTTAATTTAAGGTACACAGCTATAAATATAGGAGTGGTATTCGGACCCCTTCTCGGATTACAGTTAGGATCAGCTAAAAGTACATTCCCCTTTTTACTCGCAAGCATAACATACCTCTTATACGGACTGTCATTAGTCTATTTCTTTAGAGCAATTAACAGCGAACAAAGCCATCAAAATGAGAACAAGTTAACATTTATTACAGCCCTGAACACGACTCGAAAAGACACTCTTTTCCTTGTAACCTTAGTAGGAATGATTTTTTCAATTTCAGGCTATGCGCAATTCTCATCAACATTACCACAGTTTTTTGCTGAAAGAAGTCAGAGTGGCTCCGGATTGTTTGCAATTCTTTTATCCTTGAATGCTATTATTGCGATAAGTGTGCAATACCCGATTTTAAAAATAATGAAAAATAAACACCCTTTAAACTCTTTAATAGTTGGTAATGTGTTTATAAGTTTCAGCCTATTGGCTATCTCTTTCACCTCTAATATAATTCTGTTGGGCATCATTGTCTTATTTTTCACGATTGGTGAAGTCCTCATATTCTCTATGATAGATATCATTGTCGATTATATAGCCAAACCTGATTTAAAGGGAACTTACTTTGGCGCTATTGGTTTTAATCGTTTAGGAAATGTCATAGGTCCTTGGCTTGGAGGGATACTTCTTGGGTTGTTTAGTCATAATTCTTTTTATGTTTTCTTAATTATATTTTTAACCACCTTATTAGGAGTACCCGCTTTAATCATCGCAAAAAGCAAAATGAAGATTGAATCAAAAACAAATAAAGTAAAAATAAATTAAAAAGTTAGGTTTTGGTCATTTATTTTTTTCGCAGGCGCCTCGTCGTTTCTTTGTCTAATTTGAAAATAAGATCATGATTCACCCTGTCTGATTAAATCTCAAATTGCCGGAATATGTTTAATGACTTAATAATAAAATAAATGATTTGCCTGTGCTATAAGTACACTGCACTATGGTTTTTTTGATAAAGAACTAAATGTATATTTACCGAAGAAACGATGCCGCTACAATTTCAGGTTAAATACCTTGTCATATAATACATAGGGGGTTTTCCCTTAATCTAAAATGTTTTATGAGTACTTAAACTCTTTCCATATTTGAGAAAGTACTTTGTTTTTATGTTTTGAGAATCTTGGTTCATACAGGCTTAGATTTATGAAATTTATTTTAGTTAATAAAAAAATTATATTATTTACAAAAAAAGTAAATAAATGCTAATATTATTAACAATAATTTTTTTATTTAGAAAAAATTTAATTTTAAAAGAGGGTGGTTTTTAATCTTATTATGAACAAACATATTTTATTTTTTAATGCGACCTATATTAAAAAGCTTCTCACATTAAAAACTGCTAAAGACCTTGGTCTTACCGTGTCTGTCATAGGCCCTGACCTTCCTGAATGGTCTAAGCCGTATGTTGACCATTTTATAGAAGCGAATACCTATGACATGGAAGAAACGTTGAGCAAAATTAAAAAGCGACATCAAAAAATGCCATTTGATGGTGTTATTACATTTTGGGATAGAGACGTCATCCCTGTATCAATTGTAGCTCGTGAACTTGGCTTAAAAGGAAGTAGTATAAAATCAGCTGAAAGGGCGAGAAATAAAGCTGAGATGCGTGAATGCCTTGAATTTTCCAATGTTCCACATCCAAAATACAAAAGATTTAGCAGTTGGGATGAATTATATGGTGCAAGTCAAACCATGGAATACCCCATTATTGTTAAACCCATTGGGGCTTCCGCAAGTAAAGGCGTATTTAAAATTTCAAATCCTAAAGATTTATTTTCGTCCTATCAAATGTTAGTTCAATCTACCAATCCCGAAAAAGATAAAATGTTTTCTTTTTATGAAAATGAATACATCGTTGAGGAGTTTATGAAGGGTACTGAAGTGAGCGTAGAAGGTGTCATTTCAGATGGTTCTATTTTTTGGGCGGGTATCACAGAAAAATGGATAGATACCTTTTTTGAAGAATATCAACATGCATTTCCAGCAAGGTTAACTCATGAATTAGAAGCTGAGATATTCAATATAACACAGGCTGGCATAGAAGCACTGGAATTAGATAATTGTGGTTTTCATGCAGAAATCATGATTACAGATGATGGATGTAAAATAGTAGAAATAAATGGAAGGTTAGGTGGGGATTTTATTACCACACACTTAGTGCCACTATCTACAGGCATTGATATCACAGCAGCCAATTTATTAACGGTTGTAGATGAGCCTTTTAATTTCACACCCACTCATGACAGAGGAAGTTGTGTCAAGTTTTTAATCGCTCAACAAGCTGGTCTATTAAAAGAATGGAAAGGTGTAGAACGTGTTAGAAACCTACCAGGGGTCGTTGATTTTATACTAGAAAAAAATCCTGGTGATTCTATTGGGTTACCACCACATACATTTCATGATGCTAGAATTGCTTATGTGATTACTCAAGGTCAAGACACACAAGAAGCCATTGATCTGGCTGATCAAGCATTATCGGAAGTGAGTTGTTTAATTGATGAATCAAAAACGGTTGTTTCTAATCGGCATTCCTGAACATCATATTAAAAAGGCTATTGAAAGAGCTAAAACTGTCGGTTTTTATGTCATTATTGGTGACACAGAAGATTCACTTAATACGCATCAACACTTATTGAACAATGCTGACGAACAAGTCGCGGTAGATTTCACGAATTACAATCAGTTATATAACCTCTGCAATGATCTTTACCAAAAAAAACATATTGATTCAATTTTTACCTTTAAAGAAAACGCGCTTTACAATGTGTCAAAAATACAACAGCAATTTAAGATGAAGGGGAATTCTCCTAATGTTGTATCAACATGTTTAGATAAATATAAAACAAGACAATTACTTAAAGACGCCCATTTTGATTCACCTTCTTTTAAATTATGTAAGAATATACAGGAAGTGAGAGATTTTTGGGATAATAGCAAACATCCTATAATTTTGAAACCTAGAAGCCTACAAGGAAGTATCGGAGTCATAAAAGTGAATTCAAAAGAAGAAATTGAGGATGCCTTTAATCAATGTGCAACATTTAATGAAAGACACGATTCAATATTAATAGAAGAATTTATTGATGGAAAAGAAATTTCGATAGAGGGAGTTGTTCATAAAGGCGAGGTACAGATATTTGGAATAACAGAAAAATTTTTATTTCCAGGTACTTTTATAGAATCAGGACATCTATCTCCTTATGATTGTGACAACATGTTGTTTTATAAAAAAATCATTCAGAAGGTCATTAAAGTTCTTGGTATACAATTGGGACCCTTCCATATCGAAGCTTATTGCAAGGAGGATAAATTAATTATTGGTGAAGTCCATACACGTTATGGTGGCGACAATATTGTAACGATTACTGAATTGGCTATAGGTTGTGATATGCACACACCAATATTTTCTGAACTCGCGCAATCAAAGCATAAAATACAATTACATTCACCTGATAAAATTTGTGGTGTGTTCTTTTTAAACCCAAATCCTGGTGTTGTTCAATCCATTGACATTAATCAACACTTACATTCTCTAGTAAACTTAGTCGATTACCATATAGATTGTAAAGTGGGTGACACCATTAAGACGATGACTAATAGTTATGATAGGGTAGGCTGGTTGATTTTAAAAGGTAAAAATCGCATGGAATTAAAGAAGGCATTTAAACAGGCGACTAAAACTATAAAAATTATAACGAGCTGAGGAGATTGAAGAACATGACAAACGGTAAAGCAACACTCTTAAGAAATACTTTTAATCGGAACGGTTTAATAAAAATTGCAGGTGCTCACGATGGATTAAGTGCTAAATTAGCTGAAAATGCTGGTTTTGATGCAATATGGGCAAGTGGTTTAGGTATTTCTGCCGTACAAACAGTCCCTGATGCTAGTATTTTGACCATGACAGAATTTCTACAAGCTGCTGTTATAATGAATGAATCATGTAACTTACCAGTTATTGCTGATTGTGATTCAGGGTACGGAAATATTCATAATGTGATGCATATGGTAAAAAAATATGAAGCGGCTGGTATAGCCGGGGTTTGTATAGAAGATAAAGTGTATCCAAAGTTAAACTCGTTTGATGATAGGCAACAAGTTTTGGTTAGTACAGAAGAGTTTTGTGCGAAGATTCGCTCGGCAAAAATCGCTCAAGAAAACGAAGATTTTGTAGTCATTGCTCGTGTTGAAGCATTGATAGCAAAATTAGGTCAAGATGAAGCCTACTCAAGGGCAAAATCTTATGTGCAATCAGGAGCAGATGCGATATTAATTCATTCAAAGGAAAAGAAACCAGATGAAATTATTGAATTTATTAACAACTGGGATTTGGATACACCATTAGTTGTTGTTCCCACCAAATACCCTAGTATTTCAATGGATCAATTAGAAGAGTTAGGAGTTAAAGCTTCCATTTATGCCAACCAGGCTTTAAGAGCTACATATCAAGCGATTGATAATACATTTAAAAGTATTATTAATAATAAAAGTAGCCTACCGTTAGAAGAAAATATTTCTACTGTACAAGATATATTTGATATCCAAAACGTTCAAGAAATGAAAGAAGTAGAACGTTTAATTTATAATTTCAATATTCAGTAGACTAATTTTCCTGGTTTTGAACTAAAATGCCAAAACCCAAAGAAAAGTAATCCTGATTGTTTAGTAATAATATATTATTTTAAACAAAGTGACAGGATGGAAAAATTCTTTAAAACACTCTGGAAATTTACTTGGATATTGAAAGATTATGGTTATTCATAGATAAATATAATTTTTAAAAGATTAATGATAAAGGAGTGAATGTTTTGGGTATGCGTATATCTACTAAAGCCAGTCTTATAAAACCTTCTGCAACAATGGCATTAAATGCTAAAACTAAAGCATTAAGCAAATCTGGTAAAAATATTATTAATATGAGTGTGGGAGAACCGGATTTAAACCCTCCTGTAGTAGCATCATTAGCAGGTATCCGAGCAATCACTAATGGACAGACAGGTTATACTCCTGCAGCAGGTTTGATAGAATTGAGAGAGGCAATATCAAATTACCTTTTTAATAGTATTGGATTAAAATATAAACCTAACCAAATTGTTGCTTCTGCTGGAGGAAAACAGCCTCTTTACAATGTATTCCAAACTATTTGTGATCAAGGAGATGAAGTAATTTTACCCTCGCCATATTGGGTATCGTATCCAGAACAAATTAAATTAGCCAATGCATTACCAGTTATAGTTCGTTGTGATGAAACCTCTAATTTTAAAATGACAGCAAAGCAACTTGAACAATCAATTACTGAAAATACTAAAGCCATTGTTATAACATCCCCTAACAATCCTACTGGTTCTGTTTATACAAAGGAAGAACTCTATGAAATAGCTAATGTATTGAAGAATTACTCTAAAATTTTAATTATTTCAGATGAAATTTATGATCGATTTATATATGATGGAAAACATGTTAGTTTCGCATCATTGTTCCCTGAATTTATAGACCGTACTATAATTACAAATGGATTTTCCAAAGTATTTGCGATGACTGGATGGAGATTGGGATACACAGCAGCACCACTAGATATAGCCTCAGCAATATCTAATTTTCAAAGTCATGCCACTGGAAGTCCATCTACCATATCACAAATTGCGGGTATTTCTGCACTTGAAGAATTTAATGAGTCTATGGTTGACGAATATAAAAATAGGCGTAACATTTTAGTAAAGGGATTAAATAAAATTGAGGGAATTAAGTGCAGTGTACCTAATGGAGCATTCTATGCTTTCCCAAACGTTTCTAAAATTATTGGAGGTACATATCATGGAGAAATTATTACTGATATTGATAAATACTGTGATTTATTACTAGAAACCCAGTTACTATCTGTTGTTCCAGGGACAGCGTTTGGAGAACCCAATAATATTCGATTAAACTTTGCAGTTTCACCAGAGTTAATTAGTGAAGCAGTTGAAAGAATTAAAAATTTTACTAAACAAATTAAAATTAGCTAAAGTATAATTGGATTTATGTCAATATCTTGGACACAAAAAATTAAGCAAATCGATGTTCTTTTATAATTAAGTTGACCGACAGAGGCTTAACACGGGAGCCTCTACTTTTAATAACTAAAAGAGCTGTAGATACCTTTCATTTGAACATTGATAGCTTAATATTTTTTGGAATATTAAGCATCTTAATTTATTACACTATCCGTGATCTCAAAGCTAACAAGGAACTATTGATAACGGTGATTCTAGTATTTATAATAAATGGATTAATGCCTATATTAACTATTCTCAACAATATAGTCTCCTAGATTTGAATAGAAGGAGAAATGATAGATGCTACCTAAAAAACAAAGAATTGCTTGGGGAATTTTCTATATCATTTTAATTCCTTTACCCATCCTCTATTTTTATTGGCATCATATATTAGGTCTGCTCGGGGGCGCCTTTTTCTTATATTTAGCTTATTTTATTTTTTTCAAAGATCACCCAGAATAACTAAGATTTTTTTATTCTAAAAATATATAGATGGTATGATCTTGTTTCCTGTAGAGCACCTTTTGAAGAAACGTTGTTTTATTGCAACGTTTTTTTGTTTTATATCCTTGAACATATATTTTTAAGTAAATTAAAGGGATATTATGAGATAATAGTTGAATATTTTCTTCGTGTTAATCAAAATAAATCAACGTTAACATATCTTTACTGTCATTGGTGTCTAAAACTTAAACAATTAAATTAAGTTTTAAACAATCTTTTAAAATCAATAGAAATTTTAAATCCTCTAAAATTTAGCTTTCGGTAAGATCTTTTTCTATAGTACTCGGCAGTTAACCATTAATGGCTGTTTTCAAAATTAGGATACTATTTTAATACCTATAATTCAGTTAGAAAGATTGTCAATTTTTTCATACAAATATTTATTTAAAATAATTACTGTGGAGGAGAAATTATGAAAAGTGCAAATGATTTTTTAGATGAGTAGACAGGTACAGGTGGAGAAGCATGGAAAATCCACGTTCTTAATAAAGTTAAAAAGAAAAGTAATGATATTAATTCAATTCAACTACTCAATGAAGTTTTAGATCTAATGAAAACTAAGGAATCAGCTGTTAATATGGTTCCTGAATAGGATGTCTTTCCAATCAAAGAGGGAAACGCTAAGGGTTGTCCGGTTGCTTTTGTCATAAATAGCCTAAAAAGAGTGGTGATTGTCATTATAAAAAATGAGCTTCCGGCTTTCACGAATAGAAAGCCGGAAGCTCATTAGAGCTCCAGCTCGCCAATACGCAATAATTCGACGACAGCCTGGGAACGTCCTTTGACGCCAAGCTTTTGCATAGTGTTAGAAATATGATTTCGAACTGTCTTTTCGCTGATAAAAAGTTCCTGAGCGATGTCACGAGTGGTTTTATCCTGAACGAGCAGTTCAAAAACTTCTCTTTCTCTCTTAGTTAATAAAGGCTTTGGGCGATGGTAATTCTCTGTCAACAATTCCCCCTCCTTGCTCGAGCAAAAGAGCTGCGTGGAAGGTGTTTAGTCAAGACTATATTATGTTAATAAAAAAGAACTGTTACACGTTAATTTTTGGATGTCCCAAGAGGTTTCAACCATTTAGCAGCAAGGTAATTAAAAAGTTCTTGGTCTAATTTGGACAATGGCTCGTATACATGGTAGTACAAATCATCAGAGGAGGGAACCCATGGGTATCAAGGGTAAAACATCCTTCGTGACAGTGTGTGCGATCATTTTGCTTATGCTGTCAGGTTGTGGGATTTATAGTAATGGCTTACCATCTTCCAAAGAACAGGCAATGACAGATCAAGCTAAACCGAAGCATCTTGGGGAACAAAACGATAATAAGAAAAAATCGGAAAAAAATGCAGTGGAGCGGCAATTGTATCTTGTTGATGCTCATGGGCATGTGACGCCGCAAGTATTTCATTTACCTCAAAGCAATGAAGTTGCTAAACAGGCACTTACTTATTTGATTCAGGGTGGTCCAGTCTCAAACATGTTACCGGATGGTTTTCAAGCTGTTATTCCAGCTGACACAACCTTCTCACTTAATTTGGATAAGGATGGGACACTCTATGCTGACTTTTCAAAGGAATTTACAGACTATAAAGCGGCAAATGAGCAGCAGATTATGCAGTCAATTACGTGGACACTGACGCAATTTGACAACATTAAGCGTGTTAAATTAAGTGTAGATGGCAAGCCGCTACACGTGATGCCTGTGGCCCAAACGCCTGTTCCAACACAGGGCTTAACACGAGCGGATGGGATTAATATTGTTAAGAACTATGCTGGGGAGGTGACGAGCAGTAGTAGTATGGTTGTTTATTATACTGCTCAAAGCAGTGCGGGGAATACCTATTACGTGCCTATTACTGAACGCTATGATAATTCAAAAGATATGTATACAGCGCTTGTCGATGCTTTGAAACAGGCACCTGTTGGTGATAACGCCATACAAGCACCTTTTAATTCTGATGTTGCGTTAACCGAGAAACCGTCTATTAATGATAAGGGTGTTGTAACATTAGATTTTAATGATTATTTGTATGCAGATAGCAGTAAAAAAGCTATTAGTGATCAAGCGCTTAATTGTTTAGTCCTAACCTTTGCCAACGGCTTGGCGGTTGATAGGGTCTCTATTGAGGTAGGCGGTAAAACACAGGTGGTGACAGAGTCTGGTAAATCATTGGCGCAACCTGTAGGGGTACCAAATGTCAATGTTACTAAGACTGGGATTTAAATATTTTTTTGAAAATGATATAGTAATGGAGGTAGCAAGGAAGCTACCTCTTTTCCAATTAAGGAACTTATTGTACACTATACATTTAAATTAAAGTTTTAAATTAGGGGGATTTGCATGCGACAAGACGGACGAAGGAATGACGAACTTAGACCGATACATATCGAACCTTATTTTACGATGCATCCCGAAGGATCTGTGTTAATTACTGTGGGACAAACAAAAGTGATTTGCAATGCTTCTATTGAAGAGCGTGTACCCCCTTTTATGCGAGGACAAGGCAAGGGGTGGATTACCGCTGAATATGCCATGCTTCCAAGAGCAACAGAACAAAGGATTATAAGAGAATCCAGCAAGGGAAAAGTTTCAGGTCGGACGATGGAAATTCAACGGTTGATAGGTCGGGCTTTGCGCTCAGTTGTGGATCTATCATCCATTGGTGAGAAGACACTTTGGGTAGACTGCGATGTCATCCAAGCGGACGGAGGCACACGAACCGCTTCTATAACCGGAGCCTTTGTCGCTATGGTTCTTGCTTTTAAAAAGGCAATTGAGAAAGGCTCTATTAATAAAATGCCCGTCAAAACCTTTTTGGCAGCTACGTCTGTTGGCATTGATCATAAGCATGGCGCCCTATTAGATTTGTGCTATTTGGAGGATTCTTCAGCACAGGTCGATATGAATCTCGTGATGACTGGTAAGGAAGAGTTTGTTGAAATTCAGGGAACAGGTGAGGAAGCAACGTTTTCAGCAACACAGTTAGATGGTATGCTTGCTTTAGGTAAAAAGGGGATCAATGAGCTCATTGATTATCAAAAATCAATCATTGGTGCCTTCACTCTACCTGACTATCAGGAGGATTAGAATTGACATCTATTATGATTGCTTCCAAAAATAAAGGGAAGATAGCAGAGTTTCACAAGCTGTTCCAGCCGCTTGGCTTGCAGATCCGGTCGTTGCTTGATTATCCAGACACTATGTATGTGGAAGAAACAGGAGAGACATTCTATGAAAATGCTCAGTTAAAATCTGAGGCGATCGCCAAGGTATTTAATTCGGTGGTGATCGCTGATGACTCTGGGTTAGAAATCGATGCGCTGGCCGGTAGACCGGGTGTTTATTCTGCTCGCTACGCTGGGGAAGATAAAAATGATGAAGCCAATATGGAGAAAGTGTTGAAAGAGCTGGAAGGAGTGCCGTTTAACAAAAGAACGGCACGATTTATTTGTGTGCTCTCCATAAGTGCCCCAAAGGTTTCAACGCGTTTTTTTAAAGGAGAGTGTCACGGCTTTATTGCCACCCAGCCCACAGGTACACATGGTTTTGGTTATGATCCGATTTTTTATATTCCTGAATATAAAAAGACCTTTGCAGAGCTTGAGGCTGATCAAAAGAATAAAATGAGCCATCGAGCGCTAGCCATGCAGGCATTACAAGGTACTCTGTTGACAATTGAAGAGGAGTTTCTAAAATGAAGATAGTGATTGTTAGCGATAGTCATGGCTTAGAAAATGAACTACAGATGGTATCTAGACGCCATCAGGATGTGGAAAGTCTCATTCATTGTGGTGATTCAGAGCTGTCATCCGGTCATCCAGCCTTGGAAGGCTATCAGGTGGTTGCTGGTAATTGTGATGTGCCAAGTGCTGGTTTTCGCAATGATCTCATCACTGATTTTGCTGGTCATAAGCTTTTTGTTACCCATGGTCATTTATATAACGTCAAGATGACCGAAATGAATGTGTTATATAAAGCTGAAGAAACGGGAGCCGAGATCGTTTGTTTTGGTCACACACATCTAGCTGGTTCAGAGCAAGTTGATGGGCGTGTACTCATTAATCCGGGAAGCTTACGGTTACCGCGTGGGCGGCGCGAGGCAACTTATGCCATCGTAGCTTGGGAGAAGCAGACACGTACTTTAAACGTCAGCTTTTGTGAAATAAATGGACATATTGTCGAAGATCTCGCAGCTAGCTATCAGCTTTAACGAAGGAAGGTCCAATTAAAACGATAATTTCTATTGACGTATTGGAAAATGTATATTACATTTATTATTGTCGTTACAGCGTGCGGGTGTAGTTTAGTGGTAAAACAAGAGCCTTCCAAGCTCTGGTCGTGGGTTCGATTCCCATCACCCGCTCCATTGGTTAAGTTATAAAATGGATGGACAAGTCAATACTATCAATCGTGTCAGCACGTCCCAGTAGCTCAGCAGGATAGAGCAACGGCCTTCTAAGCCGTCGGTCAGGGGTTCGAATCCCTTCTGGGACGCCATTGAGTCAAAAGACGTTGCGTTTGATTAAAGTGTAATCCTCTTAAATGTTGTTATGGCAATATTTTTGAGGATTTTAGTTTTTTGAGCATACGATGACTAAAGATACTAAGATGAAATTTTTTTACATTTTTTTATACATCATTATCTGAGACAGATGATAAGAATGTGCCCTGTCAACTTAGACGTGAGAAGTTTTGTCATAACGGCCGATAAACCTTTTGCTCACTCGTGCGTTGTGTTGTCTATATGAACCTGCTAAACTGTAAGAAGCCATCATGATTTAAGGAAGTAGGGGACGGATGCATGAGCGTTGATAAATGTGATAATATTGTCCAATTTCCAAACCTATCTATTCGCTTGCTTGACAAGGGGATTGCGACTTTAAAGGATAAGAATTATCGCCAGGCCTTTGCGCTCTTTAAGCAGCTACATGACATGGCTCCTGAACATCCGCAGGCAGCCTATGGTTTAGCTGTCTGTTATGTAGAACTTGGTTTCTATACAGAAGCGCGGGATCTGACTAAAGAGATGATGCAAAGAGATATCGGACATTATTACGATGTGTTGAAGTTGCACGTCACTGTTCTTATTCAAATGAAGGAATTTCAAGAGGTATTAACATTGGTAGAGGCTGTTTTAAGCGAGAATAATGTACCCGTTGATAGTCGACAAATGCTTCAACAGCTTGCTTATTTTTCTCAGCAAAGAGCGGATGAGCCAGCCATTGAAAGCGATATGGGAGAACGCCAAGACGCTGTATATCCTTTTCAAGATGATGCATTAGCGGTTGTTGATGGGATTGATAAAGGCTTAAAAAGCCAGATTTATGATCAGCAGCTTGCTGTCATACAAAAAGCGAGGGATTTTGGCATTGTAAGTGGGGCGATGCTGGAGTTTTTAAAAAGTGATAGTGAGGCATTCCTTAAAAGCTTGATGCTAGAAGTTCTACAAGAAAATAACCACCGTGGGTATGTGGATGTTATAAAATTTGGTAATACCTATCACGTTGATTTAAGTCAACCATTGTTTTATCGTGAATTTTCGGATAGTGTAAAAAAGCTTTTAGAGGCTGTTTTGGCATCTGATAACCCGTCCTTAGAAGATGTTGCTTCGCAGGTTTGGGATCATTTCATCTTGACGATATTTCCGCGCTCGATAGAACCTAACGACCCCATGTTGTGGGCAGCAGCTTGCTATTTCTATTCCAATGAAGTGATGGGTATGGACATTGGAGAGGAGACAATAGAAGCGCTGTTTTCCGTAACTAAGGAGGAGATTACGCCACTCGTACAAGACATTTGGAAGATTGAACAAAATACATAGTATGATTGATTTTCAAGTGAGACTTTATTATAATGTAATGGTTGTAAAACTGATAGTCGTTTTAGTAAATCAAGTATGAAGTTGGATGTTGGAGGTAAGAATATATGGATGTAAAAGCACATTGGGAGAAACAAGAGGGAAATCAGGGTACACTTACTTTCGAGGTGGATGCTGATAGTTTTAATAAAGCACTGGATCAGGCCTTTAGAAAAGTGGTTAAAGAAGTGAATGTTCCAGGTTTTCGTAAGGGGAAGGTTCCTCGTATGATTTTTGAACAGCGCTTTGGTGTAGAGTCCCTGTTTCAGGATGCGGTTGATATCATGCTGCCAGAAGCTTATTCAAAAGCGGTTGAGGAAACAATGATTGAACCAGTGGATCAACCAAATGTTGATCTTGAGAAAATCGAAAAAGGCAGTGCGGTGGCGTTCAAAGCAGAAGTGACTGTAAAGCCAGAAGTGCAACTAGGCGATTATAAAGGCTTAGAGGTAGAAGAACAAGCTGTTGATGTTACTGCTGAAGAAGTGGATGCTCAAATGGCACAGCTTCAGGAGCGCTATGCAGAATTAGCGGTCAAAGAAGATGGGGCTATTGAAGAAGGCAACACAGCCGTTATTGATTTCGAGGGCTTTGTTGATGGCGAAGCTTTTGAAGGTGGCAAGGCAGAGAACTATTCTCTTGAGATTGGTTCAAATTCCTTCATTCCTGGTTTTGAAGAACAGCTGGTAGGCTTAAAATCTGGTGAAGAAAAAGATGTCAATGTGACGTTTCCTGAGGAATATCACGCTGAAGAACTAAAAGGTAAAGAGGCAATCTTTAAGGTTAAGATTCACGACATTAAAGTGAAGCAATTGCCTGAGCTGGATGATGAATTTGCCAAAGATGTTGACGAAGAGGTGGAAACCTTTTCTGAACTTAAAGACAAGCATGAAAAGCAATTACAGGAACAAAAGAAACAAGGGGCGACGAATACCGTTCGTGATGCTGTCGTTGAGCAAGCGGCTAAAAATTCTACCATTGATGTACCTGAAGCCATGATCACAAACGAACAAGATCGCATGGTACGTGAGTTTGAACAACAAATTCAATCTCAAGGTATGACAATGGAGATGTATCATCAATTCTCAGGTACAGATGAAAATGGGCTGCGTGAGCAAATGGCAGAAAATGCAGAAGCACGCGTACGTGCGAATTTGACACTTGAAGCAATAGCTGAAGCTGAAAACATTGAGGTTTCTGATGAAGAAGTGGAAGATGAAATTCAAAACATGGCAAATACTTATCAAATCGATGTTGATCAAGTGAAGCAAATGTTGACATTGCAGGGTGGGAATGAAGGCATTAAAGGTGATTTGAAAGTTCGTAAAGCCGTCGACTTCCTTGTAGATCACAGTGCCTCCGTCCCTAAAGCCGAAGAAAGTACTGAGGATAGTGAGACGGCGGAGGCTAAATAAAAATTTTTAAGAGTCGGTGAAGTAACGAATAGGAATAGATGTCACTATAAAGTACTGAAGGCAAACTAGGCACGTTTAACGTGCCTTTGTTTCATCACAATTTTTCTTTCAAAAAATTGATCCTTTTCTTCAGGTTTTATTTTTAGCCAAGATAAGGTATGGTAATGAGAGAAAATAAGTGTATTTTTCAAACGTTATACATATCCTGTTCTTAAGGCTAATCATTATTGTCGCTTGTTCATTTATGTTACAATGCTTACATAGCTTAGCTATTAGTGGCAGCTTACTTCATGCAATTTGTTTGAAATATCGGCTGGAAATAGATATTATATAGAGAAAACCAATTCGCTCTTTTCTGCCCGTGCTTAAAAGACAGAGATTAGGGGTGAAAGTATTGTTCAAGTTCAATGAAGAAAAAGGACAATTAAAATGTTCTTTTTGTGGAAAAACACAGGATCAGGTAAGAAAGCTGGTTGCTGGGCCGGGTGTATATATTTGTGATGAATGTATTGAGCTTTGCACTGAAATAGTGGAAGAAGAGCTTGGCGGCGAAGCGGAAGTTGAATTCAAAGACATTCCAAAGCCACAAGAAATTCGCTTTATTCTTGAAGATTATGTTATCGGTCAGGAAGAGGCGAAGAAAAACCTATCCGTTGCTGTTTACAATCATTATAAGCGGATCAATGCCAAACAAAAGAGTGATGATGTAGAATTAGCAAAGAGTAATATTGCTATGATTGGACCGACGGGTAGCGGGAAAACGTTGCTAGCACAAACATTGGCTAAAATTCTCAATGTGCCATTTGCGATTGCTGATGCAACGTCATTAACAGAGGCGGGTTATGTAGGTGAGGATGTTGAAAACATTCTGCTAAAGCTTATTCAAGCGGCTGATTATGATGTGGAAAAGGCTGAACGTGGCATTATTTATATTGATGAAATTGATAAAATTGCTCGTAAGTCTGAAAATCCATCGATCACACGCGATGTCTCTGGTGAAGGTGTACAGCAGGCCCTGCTTAAAATCTTGGAGGGCACGGTAGCGAATGTTCCTCCCCAAGGTGGTAGAAAGCATCCACATCAAGAGTTTATTCAAATTGATACGACAAATATCCTCTTTATTTGCGGTGGGGCTTTTGATGGTATCGAACAAATCATTAAACGGCGCTTGGGCAAAAAGGTGATTGGTTTTGGATCTGATGATGCGCAACAACATGTAGACCATGATGATTATTTGAAACGCGTTTTACCTGAGGATTTATTGAAATTTGGGTTAATTCCTGAATTTATTGGTCGTTTACCAGTTGTGGCGTCCTTGGAAAAGCTTGACGAGGATGCCTTGGTTGAAATTTTAACCAAGCCAAAAAATGCTTTGGTTAAGCAATATAAAAAATTGCTTGAGCTTGATAATGTGGAGTTGGAATTTACAGATGGGGCTCTTAGAGCGATTGCTAATAAGGCAATTGAACGCAAAACAGGTGCTCGTGGTTTGCGTTCAATCATCGAAAGCATCATGTTGGATATCATGTATGATTTGCCTTCGCGTCAGGATGTTGAAAAATGTATTATCACAGAAAAAATTGTTGAAGGTATGGTTGGTCCGACTTTTGTTATGGACGATGGCACGGTGATTGAAAATAATCATTCCCCCAAAGAATCTGCATAGGAGCCATGTGATTTTTAGGTCATTGTGCTGAAATCTACTTTGTTTGCAGTGTAAAAAACAATAATGTATCAAAAAAGACGATGACAATTCACTCTTGAGAATTTGTCGTTGTCTTTTTTGTATGTCATAAAAATGACAGGAGATAAAGGTCATTGGTTTATAGCTGTTCTTGGTCGGAGATACTAACGCAAAGAACACGATTCAGAAGGAACCTCAGCTAAATTCGGTACGTCCGTGTGTCAACGACGAAGCTTCTTAATTAATCGTCTTTTTAAGTGGATTTTTGGTTGTTGCTTTTCCCACAGGAATCTTCGTAGGCTTCTTCCTCTATTCGCTTTCCATCCCTGAGGGTAATCGTCATTTTACACGTTTTTATATGAAAATCCTCTCTCTTTTTATCTTTATGTTGTAATATTAGACATGGTACGACTTTATAGGTAGAATTGTACAGAGCAATGAAACGGAGGTGCTTTAATGCCCAGTGAAGAGATTAGAACCATACCCCTTCTTCCACTTAGGGGGCTTCTCGTCTATCCATCTGTTGTCTTGCATTTAGACGTAGGTCGTGATAAATCGATTGAAGCTCTAGAAAAAGTGATGATGGATGACCATAAAATTTTACTTGCAACACAAAAAGAAATTGCTACTGAAAATCCTCAACCAGAGGATATTTATGAAGTGGGGACGATTTCATCTGTAAAACAAATGATTAAATTGCCAAACGGAGCGGTTCGTATTCTTGTTGAAGGCGAATCACGTGTGCGCATTTTATCTTATAAAAATACGGCAGACTGTTTTGAAGTTGAAGCAGAGGTTTTGGAAGAGGATATAACTGTGGATGCAGAAGCTGAGGCACTTATGCGTACAGTGGTCGATCAGTTTAGCCATTATGTTAATTTATCAAAGAAAATTAACGCTGAGATGTTAGGAAAGGTTCAAGATATGGAGGATCCCTCTCGATTGGGCGACACCGTTGCCTATAACCTGCCGCTTAAAATTTGGGAAAAACAAAGCTTATTAGAAAGTATTGATGTGAAAGAGCGCTTGCGTCATTTAATCGGTATTTTAAGCAATGAGCAGGAAGTGCTGAGTCTGGAAAAAAAGATCAGTCAGCAAGTGAAAAAATCAATGGAACGAACGCAAAAAGAATATTATCTTCGCGAACAATTGAAGGCGATTCAGATGGAATTGGGCGAGCGTGAGAGCAAGGAAGATGAAATCGACGATCTAAGAGCCCGGATTATGGATCTAAAGATGACAGATAGCGTGAAGGAATCTGTGCTTAAGGAATTACGGCGTTATGAGAAGATTCCAACAAGTTCTGCAGAAAGCGGTGTGATTCGCAATTATATTGATTGGCTACTACAGCTTCCCTGGCAGGTAGAAACTGAAGATAATCTAGATATTCATCATGCAAAGGATGTATTGGATGGAGAACATTATGGACTAGATAAAGTGAAAGAACGTGTTTTAGAATATTTATCTGTGCAAAAACTGACCAAATCATTAAAAGGTCCGATCTTATGTTTAGTGGGTCCTCCTGGGGTTGGGAAAACATCATTGGCACGTACTGTAGCTAAAGCATTAAATCGTCATTTTGTACGGATATCGCTCGGTGGAGTGCGTGATGAAGCTGAAATTCGTGGTCATCGGCGTACCTATGTTGGAGCCATGCCGGGGCGAATCATTCAAGGTATGAAAAAGGCAGGAACGGTGAACCCTGTTTTCCTTCTTGATGAAATTGATAAGATGTCGAATGATTTTCGTGGGGATCCAGCGTCAGCAATGCTCGAGGTATTAGATCCAGAACAAAATCATGCATTCAGTGACCATTATATTGAAGAGCCGTATGACTTAAGCAAGGTCATGTTTATTACAACAGCTAATAATATTGGAACGATTCCTCGCCCTTTGCTTGATCGCATGGAAGTGATTAGCATTGCGGGTTATACAGAAATTGAAAAGCAACATATTACGACTGAGCATCTTATTCCTCGGCAACTGCGAGAGCACGGTTTGAAGAAAAATCAATTTCGCATCAAGGAGGAAGCTGTACAATTTATGATTCGACACTATACGAGGGAAGCAGGTGTAAGAAATCTAGAAAGACGTATTGCTTCGTTGTGTCGTAAGGTTGCCAAAATGATTGTGGTCAGTGAACAAAAATCAGTGACAATCACACCAAAAACTATTGAAAAGCTATTGGGCAAACCGCCATTTTATTATGGTATGGCAGAATTAGAAGATCAAGTTGGTGTGGCAACAGGGCTTGCTTATACACCATTTGGTGGAGATACATTGTTCATTGAGGTTTCCTTATCTAAAGGAAAGGGACGCTTAACCCTAACAGGTAAATTGGGCGATGTCATGCAAGAATCGGCACAAGCTGCTTTAAGTTATGTACGTTCTCGTGCAGAAGCACTGGATTTTTCCGAAGAATTATTGGAGAAGAGGGATATTCATATTCATGTTCCCGAAGGAGCAACTCCTAAGGATGGTCCATCCGCCGGGATTACGATGGCAACAGCCATCGTTTCGGCACTCACACAACGTCCTGTGAAAAAGGAAGTGGGGATGACTGGAGAGATCACCTTGCGTGGGCGTGTGCTGCCGATCGGTGGACTGAAAGAAAAAACACTCAGTGCACATCGTGCAGGGCTGACAACGATCATCATCCCGAAGGACAACGAAAAGGACATAGAGGATATTCCTCAAAGCGTGCGAGATGATCTCACTTTTATTCCCGTGCAGCGTTTGGATGAAGTTCTCAAGCATGCTTTAGGCGGTGGGAAGGAGTGAAGGTGAAGACGGCTGATTATATAATCAGTGCGGTTGGTCCGGGACAATGGCCAACCGATGGTAAACCACAGATTGCTCTATCAGGTCGCTCAAATGTTGGCAAATCATCACTGATCAATCATTTATTAAATAGAAAAAATTTGGCTAGAACGTCACAAAAGCCTGGAAAGACCCAAAAATTAAATTATTTTATGATTAATGAAGCTTTTTATTTTGTTGATGTGCCTGGCTATGGCTATGCTCAAGTCTCACAAACGGAACGACAAGCCTGGGGTAGAATGATGGAACACTATTTTTCTGAGAATGAACAGCTCCGGGTCGTTGTCGCCCTCGTTGATTTTAGACATCCTCCTACCAATAACGATATACAAATGGTTGAGTTGTTAAAGTATCACGAGATTCCTATCATTGTTGTGGCGACGAAATGCGATAAGGTTCCAAAGACCAAGAGATTGAAGCAAGCGAAAATTATTCAAGAGAAGCTAGGCATTGCTTCTGGCGACCCTTTCGTTATGTATTCAGTGTCAGAGCATATTGGTAAAGAGGCTTTGTGGAACGAGATTGAAAAATTTATCTGATGGTAAAAGAGGTTGGAATAAAACCTAGTCATTGAAAAGAGTGATACTCGCCAATATGTTTTGGTAAGTATCACTCTTTTTCGACGCACGGGATGTGTTTAGTCAAAATTTCAAATTTTCCGCAATGCTCATAAATCTACTTCAGCAACCTACTTCGCTTTCTGCGGGCAACGCCTCAACTCTTAGTATTCCTCTGTCGTGTTACACTAAGGATTTTCAGCTGTTGCTTTTCCCGCAAGAGTCTTCGTAGGTTTCTTCCGTTAATTTTTATGTTTCCATCATAGAAATTTGATTGATCTTTTCCGTTCGTTTTTGTAAAGGCATCCTTAGGATCGAAATGGATGAGAGCGAAAGACGCGAGACTCCTTCGGGAACAGCACGTGTCTGAAGACCCCGCAAGAAAGCGTTTAATAAGGAACTTCGGTTACATTCGGCACATCCGTGTGCCAACACCGAAGCTAACGTGTCCTGTGCGGCGGAAGTGTTGTCCGCGGAAAGTGAAGGAGTTGCTTTTGCTAATGGTAGAACGGATTATTTTTTCTTAAAGATGAGATAAAATCCCACTAGAATTAAAGCGATGGGCCAAAGATTGCCTACCAGTGCTGTGATGTGCGAAGTGAGCATTTGAGCTCCTGAATAAAACAGGTCCACTAGAGATAAGATCAAGAAAAATAAACCAGTTTTAAGCCCTTTCTTGCGTGTTTTGTAATATTGAGCGAAAAAGGCAAGGCTAATGGAGAGACCATAGGCTGCCCAACCGTTTGGCCACCAAATGATGTGCTGATAAAAATGATAGTGGATCCCAAGTGCCAATAAGAGTACACCGATAAAAATGGAGTCCGTATCTGTAGAGAAATAAGAGTACAGAATAAACGCAAGACCGAGGAGTATGAACAGTGTTGGCCAATTATTAAAGGACGTTAAATAAGCGGGGTGAAGTGTTTCTAAAAGCAGATAGCTTCCGATAGCGATGATGATGATGCCGATAAATACATGTTGTTTTTTCATATAAGTCTGTCACTCCATGCCGAATATGGGATTTGTCAGCAAACAGAATGCTTGGCAAGCTGTCAGTCATTCTTTATACTTTAGAGAGGTTTCATGGCGTGAGTAGCCGAACCTTCTTAATAGTATCATATGAATGCTAATTGGTGGGGCTATGATGAACAAGAGTTGTTGAGTGGTTACCATTCTGTGCACTTCAATTTATAAGTGTTGGACATGTTATGTTATAATTATTCTAAATAAGAGATAGGAAGAGGTTCATGATTCCTTTTGTAAATCTCAGTTTTGACAAATTGACGGGGTGAAGTAAATTGCATATTCTTGCCATCGGACTAAATCATCGAACAGCCCCAGTGGAGATCAGGGAACAATTTGAAATTCCAGAGTCTGATTTAGAACAGGCGCTACTGGAGCTTAGACAACAAAAAAGTATTTTTGAAAATGTCATTCTTTCAACTTGCAACCGCACGGAGATATATGTTGTTGCGGATCAACTGCATACGGGTCGTTACTATACAAAAGCCTTTATGGCAAAGTGGTTTAGCATTGAAAAGGAGGATTTAGAAAAATACTTGTTTGTTGAGGAAAATGAAGTGGCGATCGAGCATTTATTCAAAGTTGCTTGCGGATTGGATTCTCTGGTCATTGGAGAAACACAGATTTTAGGGCAATTGCGCGAAGCCTTCCTAAAAGCACAAGGCTTGAAGGTTACAGGGACATTGTTCAATGAATTGTTTAAAGGGGCAGTGACCGTTGCCAAGCGGGCACAATCGGAGACATCTATCAATGAAAATGCTGTTTCGGTCAGCTATGCTGCTGTTGAGCTAGCGAATAAGATCTTTGATCGCCTGGATGATAAACATGTGATGATTATTGGTGCTGGGGAAATGGGTGAGCTCGCCGCCAACCATATGAAAAGTCATGGTGCTTCGCAGGTGACTGTGTTAAATCGCACCTTGGAAAAAGCGGAGGAGTTGGCTGCTCGTTTTGAGGGGCAAGCCTATACTATGGAGCAAATAACAAACGTTTTAGAGGACGTTGATATTATCATCAGTTCTACAGGTGCACGCAGGTTTATTCTCACTGCAAGTCAGGTGGAAGGGGTGCTTAAGACACGCAGGGGTCGCCCTTTATTTATCGTAGATATTGCTGTGCCTAGAGATATTGATCCTGCCGTTCATTCTTTTGAAGGGGTCTTTTTGTACGATATTGACGATCTAGAAGGTGTTGTTCATTCCAATTTGGAGGAAAGAAAACTTGAGGCAGAGCGCATTGAAGAGATGATCAGTGAGCAGCTTTGGGCGTTTAATGAATGGTTGCAAACCCTTGGTGTCGTGCCAATTATTACTGCTTTAAGACAAAATGCCTTGGATATCCAAGCTAATACGATGAAAAGTATTGAACAGAAAATGCCTGATTTAACAGAACGTGAACGAAAGGTGATCAGTAAGCATACCAAAAGCATTATTAATCAACTCCTTCGTGCCCCGATTGCCAAGGTCAAAGAATTTAGTGGAGAGGCGCATGGAAGTGAGAATCTTGAGACCTTTATCTCCATTTTTGGCATTGAAGAAGAGGTGGCTCGCGAACGTCAAAAACAACATCTTGATGAGGGTAACCAACAATCTAAGGTCAGTAGGACTTTAAAGGAAGCGAACGCTAACTCCTAGAGAAAGGAATTTCCCTCATGACGATGCAGTGGCTTTATGATATAACGGTAATCTTGTATGCGGCATGTGTGTGTGGTTTCTTTATAGATTTTTTGCAAAACAACCGAAAAGCCCACCAGCTGGCATTCTGGTTGCTTTCGGTTGTTTGGGTTCTTCAACTGAGTACAGTTGTCGTAAAAGTCTCCGATACTCAAGAATTTCCGATTGTAACGCCAAGTGATGGGATATTTTTTGTTGCGTGGGTCATCGTCAGCGTATCGCTGGTCATGCATCGCTTTTTTAAATTTCATTTCTTTGGATTTTTTGCCAATCTTGTTGGTTTTGCTATCATGGTGATGATGCTGTTTCAGCCGGATGATCAAGCGGATATGATTTTAGGTCAACATCTTATGTCGGATCTGCTGATCGTTCATATCAGCATTGCACTGTTATCTTATGTAGCGTTTGTGATTTCTTTTATCTTATCCATGATGTATTTGGTGGAATATTATTTGTTAAAAAAGAAAAAATGGGGTCAACGTTTACTTCATTTTGACAGTTTAGCCAGGTTGGAGCAAGGTTCTTTTTATTGTAATTTGCTTGGTGTCCCCTTGTTGCTCATCAGCCTTTTGCTTGGTATTATTCGGGTAGTGGATGTGTTTCCCACGATCAATTGGTTTGACTCTAAGATTGTGACCTCTTTTTTGGTTTTATTCGCGTATTGTTTTTATCTGTATCAAAAAATAGGCAAAAATGTGCGTGGAAAACCTCTTGTTTTTTGGAATATCATTGCTTTTTTACTTGTTCTTATCAATGTTTTTTTATCTGAGGTTCTTACAGGATTTCATCTGTGGTAAGGAAGGGTATATACATATCGATAGAATTGGAGACCTTATATGGTTAATATAATTGTAGGTTCACGAAAAAGTAAGCTGGCTCTTACACAAACGGGTTGGATCATGGAGCAATTGGCAGCGGTGTACCAGGATGTTTCTTTTGAATTAAAGCATATCGTAACCAAGGGAGATCGCATTTTGGATGTGACGTTATCCAAGGTGGGCGGCAAGGGATTATTTGTGAAAGAGATTGAGCAAGCGCTTTTGAATCATGACATTGATATGGCAGTGCACAGCATGAAAGACATGCCTGCAGAGCTTTCTGAAGGCTTAATAATTGCGTGTATCCCATTTAGGGAAGATGATAGAGATGCATTGATTTCTCGAGATGGACGAACATTTAAAGAACTTCCTAATGGGGCTGTGATTGGAACAAGTAGCCTAAGACGTCAATCGCAGTTGCTTGCTGCTCGTCCAGATCTCAAGATTGTCCCACTGCGCGGCAATATCGATACGCGTCTTCGAAAATTACAGGATGGGGAATACGATGCTATTGTTCTTGCAGCGGCAGGTTTAAAACGGATGGGATGGAGTGAGGAAATCGTCACTGAATATTTGTCACAAGAGGTATCTTTACCAGCGGTTGGACAGGGGGCCTTGGCGATTGAATGTCGAAGGGATGATCATGAAATCATTGCTTTACTGAAGCGCATTCATGATAAGGCAGTAGCACATGCGATCACTGCTGAACGAGCCTTTTTGCGACAGCTAGAAGGAGGCTGTCAGGTGCCCATAGCTGCGCATTGTATTCAGAAAGAAGGTCACTTTCATTTAACTGGACTTGTCGCTTCTCCAGACGGGCAGACCATGATCAGAGGAAGCTTGGCCGGAGAAGACCCAGAAACATTGGGCGTTGCTCTAGCAGAGCAATTGAAAAAGGAGGGGGCAGAACAGATTCTTGATAATGTAAAAGAAGGGCTGGATCCATCATGACAGCGAGATTGAATGGCTTGAACATTCTCATTACTCGAGCTCAAGCGGCAGCACAATCAATGATTGCTGATATTGAGTATCATGGTGGTCAGGCGTTTGTTGCTCCCGTCATGACTTTCCAATCCCTTTCTCTAAAGGATGATGAGGAGAAAAAAATAAAAGAGCTAGGGCAGTATCAATGGGTGATATGGACAAGTGCTAATGGCGTCCGATTTTTTATGGAGCATCTTAAACATCTGTCTCTCTCCCTTCCTAAGAAGATGAAGCTTGCTGTCGTTGGGGAAAAAACTGCTAAGGTGTTAGAGGATTATGGCTATTCTGCTGATTTTGTTCCGGAGGTTTATACAGCGGAGGCCTTGGCAGCGGGAATGAGGCGGGAACCATCTGATCGTGTTCTTCTGCCAGTCGGAAAGCTAGCTAAAGATGATTTGAGTAAAGAATTACGACAGCTTGGTTTTGCTGTTGAGCGTGTAAATATTTACGATACTTTATGCAATGAAGCGATTAAGCCGAGGGTGCATCAGCTTGTATTGGACAATTCCATCAATGTTGTTACCTTTGCTAGTCCATCGGCGGTTCGCTTTTTTTTAATATTAACGCAATCATTGGATATGGAGCTATTTTGGCAGCGTGTTGTTATTGCTTGCATTGGAGAAGTGACGGCGGCGGAGGTTGAGCGCCACGGATTGACCGCACATATAGTTTCCGCACAACATACCGCTTCTGCACTTATCCAGTCCATCGCTCGCTATAAGAGATAATTGAAAGTTGACTAGGAGGAATATAATCATGACTAACTTAAAATTTCACCGTCATCGTCGTTTGAGACAGAATGCGACAATGAGACGTATGGTAAGGGAGACCGTTGTCACTGCTGATGACTTTATTTATCCGATATTTGCTATTGAAGGGGAAAATATCAAAACGGAAATAGCCTCAATGCCTGGTGTCTACCAATTTTCCTTGGATAGATTAGTAGAGGAAATGGCGGAGGTGGTGGCTTTGGGGATTCCTTCAGTCATGGTCTTTGGCATTCCAAGTGAAAAAGATACTGTGGGAACGCAAGCTTATCATACGCATGGTATTGTTCAAGAAGCCACACGAGTGATTAAAGAAAACTTTCCGGAATTAATGGTGATCGCTGATACATGCCTTTGTGAGTATACGGATCATGGGCATTGTGGCATTGTTCGTGATGGTGATGTGATCAATGATGAAAGCTTAGAATTATTGGTAAGAACCGCTGTTTCTCAGGTTGATGCTGGTGCGGACATCATTGCGCCTTCTAATATGATGGATGGCTTCGTGGCGGCGATTCGCCAAGGATTGGATGAGGCTGGTTATGAAAATACGCCAATCATGTCCTATGCGGTCAAGTATGCGTCTGCTTTTTATGGTCCTTTTAGGGATGCTGCTGACAGCACGCCACAATTTGGAGATCGCAAAACGTATCAAATGGATCCAGCCAATCGTTTAGAAGCTTTAAGAGAAGCGGAATCCGATGTAGAGGAAGGCGCTGATTTCTTGATGGTGAAGCCTGGGCTTTCTTATTTGGATTTGTTACGTGACTTAAAAAATCACTTTCGTCTCCCATTGGTGACTTATAATGTGAGCGGAGAATATGCCATGGTAAAAGCTGCGAGTCAAAATGGTTGGATTGATGAAAAGGCAATTGTTTTGGAATTGCTGACAAGCATGAAAAGAGCAGGCGCAGATCTCATTCTTACTTATCATGCCAAAGATGTAGCAAAATGGTTGAAGGAGGCAGAACATTGAAATCAATGGATCGATCAATACAGGCGTTTGAAGTTGCAAAACGAGTCATGCCCGGTGGTGTTAGTAGCCCTGTCCGTGCTTTTAAATCGGTTGATACCAATCCCGTGTATTTTACTGAAGGGAAAGGATCAAAAATTAAGGACATTGATGGTAATGACTACATTGATTATGTGCTTTCATGGGGTCCGCTTATTCTTGGCCATGCCAATGAGAAAGTCGTTGATGCCATCAAAAAAACTGCTGAAAAAGGGACAAGTTTTGGTGCGCCACATTTATTAGAGACCGAGCTGGCGGAGCTTGTTGTTGAGCGTGTTCCGTCCATTGAAGTTGTGCGCATGGTGAACTCGGGAACAGAGGCTACGATGAGCGCCTTGCGTTTAGCACGCGGATTTACTAAACGAGATAAAATTCTAAAATTTGAAGGATGTTATCATGGACATGGTGATTCACTCCTCATCAAAGCGGGATCGGGCGTTGCAACGCTTGGATTACCTGATAGTCCCGGCGTTCCAGAAGGCATTGCGAAAAATACCATCACGGTACCTTATAATGACCTTGCTAGTGTTCAGGTGGCTTTTGACCATTTTGGCGAGGAAATTGCTGCCATCATTGTGGAGCCGGTTGCTGGTAACATGGGGGTTGTTCCGCCACAGGAAGGCTTTTTAGTAGGATTGCGAGAGCTTACACAGAAGTATGGTTCGCTCTTGATCTTTGATGAAGTCATGACTGGATTCCGCGTGGATTATAACTGTGCACAAGGTTACTTTGGTATCACCCCTGATATCACTTGCTTGGGTAAGGTGATTGGTGGAGGGCTGCCAGTAGGAGCTTATGGTGGTCGTCGTGATATTATGGAGAGAATTGCTCCAAGTGGTACGATTTATCAAGCGGGAACACTTTCGGGTAATCCGTTGGCTATGGCGGCAGGATATGAGACTTTGTCTCAGCTGAAGCCAGAGGATTATCAAGGCTTTCAGAAGATTGCCGACCGACTTGAAGAAGGCTATTTAGAAGCTGCTAAAAAATATGATGTACCGTTAACGGTCAATCGTGCTGGGTCGATGATTGGTATTTTTTTCACTGATAAAAAGGTGATAAACTATCAGACAGCTAAATCAGCTAATCTAGATTTTTTCAAAATATATTTTAATACGATGTTAGAGAACGGGATTTCTTTACCTCCATCACAATTTGAAGGTATGTTTTTATCCACAGCACACAGCATGGAGGATATTGAAGCTACCCTTTCCACAGTTGATGCTTCCTTTGCAAAAATAAGGAACTTCGGCTAAATGCGGCACGTCCATGTGCCAACGCCGAAGCTAGTACATCCTGTACGTCGGAAGCGAAGGAGGTTGTTGAAGTCATTCAACAAAACCATCCGTTCTGTTCCGCACCCCAAAAGTTAGAGTGATCATCTTATTTTTGGGGTGTTTATTTATGGCTAAATATAGCGGATCGTTTGAAGAGGGCTATTTTGATAACTTTTTATCATAACCTTGAGACGCGTTGCATACATCTGTAATGATAACCGTGGAAAGGGTGAATAAGCATGTCCCAGTCTTCTAGTCAAGATCTAAGATTTTCAATCAACGAGTCCGTCTGGTTAAAAAATGGTGAACGTGCAGAAGACGTATTGTCCTTGGCGTTGGAACCGGACATCACAATAGAAGAAAATCCTCATTATGTTTCCATCAGAGGAGGGCTTTTGTTAAATGGGGAGTATCACCCGAGAGAGGGTACACTAAAAGAAGAGTTGCTTGATGATACAGTTGAACGATCTAACTTTAGAGTCGTCGATGTTATAAGGACATCTGATGAGGGAACGATGTTATTTGAGCATCGATTTCCAGTTGATATAACGATTCCATCGAATCGTGTCGATGATAGTGATGATCTGCAAGTGAATGTGGAAACCTTTGATTATACTCTTCCAGAGGACGGGTGTATTCAGCTTCAAGCGGAGGTTGTTATTTCAGGGTTGGTAGATGCAGTGGAAACGCGTCACGAAGTTGAAGGTGATGAGGCAGAGGGAACAGTGGCAGAATCTGAAGAAGATGAGGATGTGAATGCCTTTGACCCAACAGAAAATGTGAATTTTGAAACGTATCGTGAGCCAGTGGAGGGGAGCGAGCAAGAGGAGGAAGCTCCGGAGATTGGGTTGAACGCCCAAGAGGAGGAAGAACGGGCAGGGGATACAGCTTTTGTCGAACAATTAGAGGCGAGCGAAGAATTTTCTCAAATCTATCAAGAGGTTGAGGCAACGGATCGGGATTTTTATAGTGCTGATAATCGTTCAGAACAACAGGAGAAGCTCCCAATCAACGCTGATATTTTTTTCGAGGGAGAGAATGTCGGGTTAGAAGAGGTAGACGATTCAGCACATGCGCCTATAGAACAACAGAAACGGTCTGAGAATGCGCTTTATCTTACCAAAATGTTGACGAATGCTGACGAACAATTTTCAAGAGTGCGGATGTGTATTGTTCAATCTGGGGACTCTTTAGAAAGTATTTCTGAGCGGTATCAAGTCCCTGTACCAAGTTTACTGCGGAGAAATCACTTGCATTCGGAATCTGTTGAAGAGGGGCAAATCATCTATATACCAGGAACTAAAAGGTAGCCATGCGAGTGAGCATGCTTTTTCATAGGTGGTGACATAGGGTGGAGTCGGGAGCAAATGTCTTAAGACGTGTCCTTTTTTACTATGGGTTGGAACCTCTTGCCATTCAACAGCATGGTAGGAGGTTCCAAGTGTTTACAAGAGATAAAGTCTATTCTCTTAAAAAAGTAGCCACTGAAGATAGAGTACATGGCGCTCTGCAAACGCAAAACAAATTATTAAGCCTGTCCTTAAATGTCTTACCACTTCTTACAACGACTAAGGGTCTACACTATGTAACGGTTGATGGAGAGATATATTATCTGACATATTGGCTAGATGACATTCCCTTTTCTATTGAAAGAAAAAGCGACATGCTCATTGATTATCTTAGTTATATTCATCGGGCGACGGCTGAGCTTGAGCCCATTGAAAATGTTAAAAAAATAGATGAGGGACTTGAGTTGATTAAGAGATATTGGCAGGAACGATTAGATTGGTTAACGGCATTCGTTTATCGAGCGGATCATAGAATCTACCCGTCTCCGTTTGAACAGCTCGTTGTTGCGCATTATGCGATATTTGTTCAAAAGACGCATCGGGCGATTCAGCGATTAGAAACCTGGAGAGAGCATGTCAAAAAGACACCGATGCAAAGGCTTGTTCAATGCCTTGGTAAGCCTGACCCTTCACATCTTATTTTTCATGCTGGAGGACTCACGGCAATCAATCTGGAGTACGCTGGAATAGATACCCCCTTGAGGGATTTGGCGACAATGTTTGATTCGCCACATTTTTATTCTAGAGATTGGGTGAGAGCGCTTAACATATATGAGACAACCTTTTCACTTAGAAGCATAGAAAAAGAGCTTTTGATAGGTTTTCTCCACTATCCAGGCTCCATTTTTGAAACGGTGAAAGCCTATGAAAGTGCGGAATCTGTCGATAGAGAGTGGCCATTTATTGAACAATTTGAACGTGTACATCATCAGGAGCCAAAACGTGAGGCATTGATTCAAGCTCTAGAAGCAGAGAAGGATAATGAGCAAAATGATGCTTCCCCTTAGATCCATCTTTTTAAAAAGAGAATATAAAGTGCAATGAGGCAGACGAGAACCAAGACATCAAAGGTAGTTGGAAAAAAGAAGGTGCGAATCATTTGAAAGACAGCTAATGGAAGAACAATGATTTCCAAGCCTTCAATGAGTCTTCGAAACCAAAAAGGGACATTATAGCGATTGAATGGGCTTTTATTTCGATTAAACATCGTCCGATCACCTCTCGGCTTAGTCTATGATTTTTATCGTGGGATGGTGCATGTATGTCGCCTTTTTTAATGGGTAGACGGTGTATATGTCATGTTTAAAAATAAAGGCTTGACGTTTTGGAGGCTTTATCATTAGAATAATGTATGTAAGAGTGTCGTGATTGGATATAGTGCTATCGGCGTAAAGGGAAGAGTATGTGATTTGGAAACTTATAGAGAGGGAAGCTCTTAGCTGCAAGGCTTCCTAGGTGGACAGCACAGAAGGTCGCCCATTCAGCTGCTCTTCATGAACAGACAAGAGGTCTCGTGTAGTGAGAGCCGGTTACAGGTCGTTATCCTGTCAAAGTGTGCATGTTTTTTGTGCAAATAAAGGTGGTACCGCGATGCGTTTTTCGTCCTTTTGACGAGAAGGGCTTTTTTTATTGGCTAAAATATTGTATAGGTGATTTCAAGGAGGAATAGGCAGTGTCTAAAGAACAGCAATTATCAAAGAAATATGACCCCGCTGCTACAGAAGAAAAGTGGTATGAAGTGTGGAAACAAAATGGCTATTTCAAAGCTGAACGCAATTTGGGAAAAACGCCCTTCACGATTGTCATCCCCCCTCCAAATGTTACTGGGAAGCTCCATCTTGGGCACGCTTGGGATAACACCGTGCAGGATTTACTCATTCGCTTTAAAAGAATGCAGGGCTATGACGCGTTGTATTTGCCAGGAATGGATCATGCGGGTATCGCAACTCAAGCCAAGATTGATGCGCGTCTCAAGGAGCAGGGCACGAATCGTTATGAGCTTGGTAGGGAGCTATTTCTTAAAGCTGCTTGGGATTGGAAAGAAGAATATGCCGATTTGATTCGTAAACAATGGTCAAAACTGGGCATATCCGTTGATTATTCACGCGAACGATTTACGCTTGATGAAGGTCTTTCTAATGCGGTCAAGGAGGTTTTTGTTCGTCTATATGAAAAAGGGCTTATTTATCGAGGCGAATATATCATTAATTGGGATCCCGTGACAAAAACAGCGCTTTCTGATATTGAGGTCATTTATAAGGATATTCAAGGACATCTTTATCATATGCGCTACCCGTTAGCCGATGGTTCCGGCTATATTGAAATTGCCACCACTCGTCCAGAAACCATGCTCGGTGATACTGGGATTGCTGTTCATCCAGATGATGAGCGCTACAAGGGGTTGATTGGTAAAAATGCTGTGTTACCACTTGTAGGTCGGGAAATTCCTATCATTGCTGATGAGTATGTAGATAGGTCATTTGGATCAGGCGCTGTTAAAATTACGCCTGCACATGATCCTAACGATTTCGATATGGGGAATCGCCATGGTCTTGAGCGTATTCTTGTTATGGATGAATCAGGTAAGATGAATGACAACGCTGGGAAATATCAGGGTCTTGATCGCTTTGAATGCCGTAAGCAAGTCATTGCGGATGTGCAAGCGGAAGAGGTGCTTGTGAAAATAGAGGATCATTTTCATTCCGTTGGTCATTCCGAGCGTTCGGATGCCATTGTCGAACCGTACCTGTCTACGCAGTGGTTTGTTAAAATGCAACCTCTCGCGGAAGCTGCGCTTAAGCTTCAAGAAGGTGAGGATAAGGTTCGTTTTGTTCCTGATCGCTTTGAAAATACGTATTTTCATTGGATGGAAAATATTCGTGATTGGTGTATTTCCAGACAGCTTTGGTGGGGACATCGCATTCCAGCTTGGTATCACAAGGAAACGGGAGCGATTTATGTTGGTAAAGAAGCACCGGCAGATAGTGATCATTGGACGCAGGATGAGGATGTCCTTGATACGTGGTTCAGCTCAGCTTTATGGCCGTTTTCAACATTAGGCTGGCCAGACGTCAAGGATGAAGATTTTAAGCATTATTTTCCAACGAATGTCATTATTACGGGGTACGATATTATCTTTTTTTGGGTGACAAGAATGATATTTCAATCTGTAGAATTTACAGATCAAAAGCCGTTTAGAGATGTTTTGTTGCACGGATTGATTCGTGATGAAGAAGGAAGAAAAATGAGTAAATCTCTGGGCAATGGTATTGATCCGATGGAAGTTATTGAGAAATATGGTGCAGATGCGTTGCGTTTTACCTTGGTTACCGGAACGACTCCAGGTCAAGACTTGCGTTTTCAATGGACGAAGGTCGAGGCAAATTGGAATTTTGCCAATAAGATTTGGAATGCTTCCCGTTTCTTGATGATGAATCTCGACGATTATACTGTTGATGATCTGCGCTTAGGTGGCAAACAATCAGTTGCCGATCGCTGGATTCTTTCAAGGTTGAATACGACTGTTCGGATGGTCACGAAACACTTAGATGACTATGATTTTGGAGAAGCGGGTCGCAAGTTATATGGCTTTATTTGGGATGACTTCTGTGATTGGTATATTGAAATGGCAAAGATCGTGTTATATGGAGATCGTGAAGAAGAGAAAATGACTACTAAATCTGTATTAGTGCATGTGCTTGATCACGTCTTGCGCTTATTGCATCCTTTTATGCCATTTGTTACAGAAGAAATTTGGCAGCATCTTCCACATGTGGATAACAGCATCATGCTTGCCAATTGGCCTGAAGCAGAGGAAAAGTTGGAGATAGCAACAGACGATATGCAATTGCTACAAAATATCATTAAAAGCGTGAGAAACCTCCGTGCGGAAAAAGGCGTAGCACCAAGTAAGCCTATTGCGCTTATGATTAAGCCCGCTTCAGAAAAAGAACGGATGATTTTAGAGACCAATTATTCTTATATTGAGCACTTCTGTAATCCGGAAAGGCTGACACTGTCCTTATCTATAAGCGCACCTGAACAATCGGTTACAATGGTAGTCACCGGTGCTGAACTTTACTTTCCGCTATCTGGTTTGATTGATATTGAAGAGGAGCGGCATAGATTGCAGGCGGAACTTGAAAAATGGACAAGTGAGGTTGAGCGTGTTCAGAAAAAGCTTAGCAACCAACGTTTTATTGCCAAGGCTCCCGATAAGGTTGTAGAGGCAGAGCGTGCAAAGGAAGAGGATTATTTGGAGAAGCAGAGGAAGGTGCAAGAACGCTTGATCGAGTTAAATGAGTAGGCAGATAGTCTTGATTGCTTAGTTGTGTTGACAGAAGGAGCGCTGGCTTGGGTGTCATGGTTCTTTCTAGTTTGATCTCTATTCTATGGATAGTGACAGAATGAAGGTGAAAGGATGTTTTCTGATGTTTCTGAAGTAAAAAAATGGTTGGATCAGTGGTTGGTTTTTGGTATGAATCTTGGACTTGATAGAATGGAGTGGATGCTGGAACAGCTCGATCATCCTGAACGTCGATTGCGAACCGTACATATTGGTGGGACAAATGGTAAGGGCTCGACGTTATCTTATTTAAGTTACATTTTAAGAGAAGCTGGCTATGAAGTTGGCTCATTCACATCACCCGCTCTTCATGCGTTTAACGATCGTATTATGAAGGATGGGGTGCCGATTCCTACTGTTGATTTGATTAAAGCGGTGCAGCTGATCAAGCCTGTGGCTGAGGCTCTCGAAGCAACGGATTTCGGTGCCCCGACCGAATTTGAAGTGATTACGATGATTGCTATTGTTTATTTTGCTAAAATCAATCCGTGCGATATCGTACTCTTTGAAGTGGGGCTTGGTGGCCGCCATGATTCGACGAATGTGATTCAGCCGATGCTTACCATCATTACAAATGTTGGTCATGATCATATGCAACAGCTCGGCTCAACACTTACAGAGATTGCGTATGAAAAGGCGGGAATTATTAAGATGGGCAGGCCCTTAATTACGGCAGCAGAAGGGGAAGCCTTGGAAATTTTTACAGGAGTGGCAAAAGAACAACATGCAAAGATGTACCGGTTGGGACAGGCGTTTACGGCTCAATCGGTGGAAAAAGGTGAGGTATTTGCTGAAGTGTTTTCTATGAGAACACCTTTTCATATCTATCCTGATTTAAAAGTCCATATGATTGGTCAACACCAAGTGAAAAATGCTGCTTTGGCAGTGATGGCTACCGATTATTTACGGGTTTATTATTCCTTCCATATTGAAGAAGAGGTCATGCGTCGGGGACTGGAAAAAATGCAGTGGCCTGGGAGATTTGAACAGCTTTCTGATAAGCCGTATGTCCTCATTGATGGTGCTCATAATCTAGAAGGGATGCAAGCACTTGTTCAAACTGTACAACAGCATTTTAAGGACAAAAAAATCACAGTGCTTTTTGCCACTTTAAAAGATAAGGATAATGCAGGATTATTATGTGAATTGGCTAAGGTTAGCGATCGTCTTATCTTGACGGGCTTTGACTTAGAACGTGCTCTTGAACCCCAAGCGGTATTACCTCTTGTTCCCAAATCACTGCCTGCTCAAGTGATGCCATCATGGCAGGAAGCTTTGGGACAGCTTGTTGAGGATGGGAGAAAATCAGATGATGTACTGTTAATGACAGGATCATTATATTTTATTGCACAGGCTCGAGAGTACTATAAGCAGCATTATGCTTTGTAGCGATAGGTTTTCTGTGGTAAAAGTGTGGTCAGCAGTTCCCTCTGCATGAGGAAACATAACACAAGCACGATGCTTCTTTATATCTTGGTCTAGAGAAAAAATGTGATAATTTGCCGATAAATAAAAAGGATGAGACGACAATTGTCTTGTCCCTTTTTTTTGTCCATATGCTACTCTTCATTCGAGATCGTCATTGAAAGGGGAATCTGTCGATGACACGTACCGAACAAAATGAACCACAACATGGCGAAAATGAGGATATTATTGTCAGTTTTAATGGTAAAGAGTATCGTTTACAAGAATGGACAAAAAAGCAGGTTGCAGCCACAGAAGAGGATCGCTCTCTAGATTGGAAAAAAGCATTTCAAGATCAGAGGCGCATGAATGAACGGGATGATAGTGAGCTCGCTTCAACAGTTATCACAAGTCAGCATAAAAAAAAGAAAAATAAGAGAAAAAATCGTTTAGCAAGCGGGGACCATACAGCGCCAATGACGTTTTTAATTTTTTTAAACTATCTATGGATACCTTTTCTCACCGCTATTATTGTCGGGCTTGGCATTGGATTTACAGTACTCATCCTCTTTTCACATAATGATCGGACGTCAGAAAATGTTGGGGTAGAAGGGGGTGGGCATCAGGTAGCGACACATGCCAAGAATGCGTCAAACAGCAGCCAAAAGGCTAAGTCCTTGTCTCTTTCTCTTATAGAAATTCAAGGAGGGGTATTTTCAACTCAGAAAGCTGCAGAGGCAAGGGTGAGTGAGCTTACCGAAACTAACGGTATTCCGTCAACGGTGATCGAGGAAGGGAGTCGCTATGCTGTATTCATTGGGATTGTGTCCAGTGATACGGCACGGGCTAGGCTACAAAACACGCTCACTTCAAAGGGGATAGACATGTATAGCGAAGACTGGTCCTATCACATTCAGACCTTGCACGCCACAGATCTTATGTATCGCAATTTAAAAGATGGAAAAGCCGCTTTTTTAGCTTGTCTCCATGCATCTAGTCAACGATTGGCAGCAGAGAAGCCAAGTCAATCTAGTTTACATAAAGCACAGCAAAGCGTGTCTAGATTTCAATTGCCTAATCAATCACAGGCAGAAGCTACACTGAGGTCGCAATTAAAAATGTTCCACGATAAATTATCAGCAGCTTTTAATCAGATTAAGAGTGGTGGGACAGGGCAGCAGCCCCTTCTGGATGCCTTAAGTAGCTATCAAAAAATAGTACAAAATCTTTCTAAATAACATGAACACTCCTGAATTTAGGAGTGTTTTTTTCAGTTAGACTAGTCATAAAACGGCTGATTTTGACGAAAATTTTAAAGAAAGTAAAAAAATGGGGAATTGTCACCAGCTTTTTCGTGACAAATGAACAGGATTGCGTTACATTTAACTTGATAGTAAAACGCCCCAAAAGCGGCCTACCATAGCCCTGTTGATCATTTATTCCTTTCACTTACCTCTTTTACATGTGTTTCCCACATCGTTTTTCAAACAGAGATGAGGATAGATCTTTTATGTATGATGTATGATTCAAGCCGAGTAGTGGATCATTTTCACTGAGGCATCTTTGTCAGTCATAGAAATTTTTATGAGGAGGAATATCTTGACAAAGTCAATGCTGATGATTCGTGATGTTCCAAAGGAAGAGCGTCCTAGGGAGCGATTGATGAAGGAAGGGGCTGGTCGTTTATCCAATCCAGAGCTGCTGTCCATTGTGCTGAGAACAGGTCTGCGCAATGAATCAGTTATGCAGCTGGCCCAACGAGTGATTACTCAATTTTCAGGAGTGCGTGGGTTGAGAGCAGCCACTATTGAAGAATTAATGGCTGTTAAAGGAATTGGGCAGACCAAAGCTGTCGAAATTCTTGCGACGATTGAAGTTGGGAAACGATTGATGAGAGAAGCAGATGAAGAGAGCTATGTTATTCATTCACCTGAGGATGGTGCGAACTATGTCATGGACGATATGCGCTTTCTTTCTCAAGAGCATTTCGTTACGCTGTTTCTTAATACGAAAAATCAAGTGATTCATCGCCAAACCATATTTATAGGGAGTTTAAATGCGTCGATTGTTCACCCAAGAGAGGTTTTTAAAGAAGCTATTAAACGTTCGGCGGCATCCATCATTTGTTTTCATAATCATCCGAGTGGCGATCCGACTCCAAGTCGTGAGGATATTGATGTGACGGCGCGTTTGGTGGAATGTGGCTTATTGCTTGGGATCGATGTTTTAGATCATATCGTTATTGGAGATAGAAAATTTATTAGTTTAAAGGAAAAAGGTGTCGTTTAAGACTATTCAAGTGATTCTGTTTAGGATATAATTTAGTTTATGAGTTTCTCAACACGAAGGGAGTTTACACGGATGTTAGGCGGATTTTCCAAAGATATGGGTATAGACCTTGGAACTTCAAATACACTTGCTTGTGTTAGGGGGAAAGTCGTCCTTCGTGAGCCGTCTGTTGTAGCTAAAAGAACAGACACGGAAACCATCGAAGCCGTAGGGAATTCTGCCAAGAATATGATTGGACGAACCCCTGGGAATATTGTGGCACAGCGCCCTTTGCGCGATGGTGTGATTGCGGATTTTGAAACCACAGCAACCATGTTAAAATATTTTATCAGGCAAGCTTACAAGCGATCAATGTTTGGTAGAAAACCGAATGTAATGGTTGGTGTACCTTCAGGAATTACTGCTGTAGAAAAACGCGCTGTGGAGGATGCAACAAAGCAAGCGGGAGCCAGAGAAGCCTTTACAATTGAGGAGCCGTTTGCGGCAGCTATTGGTGCTGATTTGCCCGTTTGGGAACCGACGGGGAGCATGGTGGTTGATATCGGTGGTGGAACGACGGAGGTTGCCATTATTTCTTTAGGTGGTATTGTTACCAGTCAATCTATACGGATTGCTGGTGATGAGTTTGATGATGACATTATTCAGTATACCAAGAAAACTCACAATCTACTGATAGGGGAACGAACGGCTGAGCAATTAAAATTACTATTAGGTTCTGCCGGGAATCCAGAAGGACATGAAAACATGGAAATCCGTGGACGTGATTTGTTAACGGGTTTGCCAAAAACGATTAATGTGACAGCTGTAGAAATTGCCAAAGCATTAAAAGATACTGTTAATCAGATTATTGACGCAGTAAAAAACACACTGGAAAATACACCACCTGAACTTGCAGCTGACATTATGGATAAAGGCATTGCTTTAACAGGTGGAGGAGCGTTATTGCGAGGTTTCGACAAAATTTTAAGTGAAGAAACGCAGATGCCCGTTATCATCGCCGAAAATCCAATGGATTGTGTGGCGATCGGAACAGGACGTGCACTTGAGAATCTTGCTGTATTCAAATCGCGATCAGGAATAACATCAAGGTCTGGATCAAAGTAATCTGAAGTAGGTGTGAATAATGCCACCCTTTTTTTTTAATAAAAAGTTAATTTTATTACTGACGAGTCTGATATTGTTGGTAGCACTCGTCGGGTTTTCTTTAAAGGAGCGCAAGCAGTTATCCTGGCCAGAGCAACTTATTCATGATACGTCAGGATGGCTTCAAGTTGTACTCAATAGCCCTGCTCAATATGTCAAGGGTTTTGTTGAGAATGTTGAAGATATCAAAAATGTATATGAAGAGAACAAAGTATTAAAAAAACATTTACAGGATTATGTGGAATTAGATGCAAAGTATGGTGATCTTCAGCAAAGGTATACGTCACTAGAAAAGCAATTACATATTAATTCAGCGACAGATATCCTTGCTTCTAAAACACATATCGCCCTGGTGATTAGTCGTTCCTTTGATGACTGGAATCAGCAGTTGACTATTGACAAGGGAAGGCAACAAGGCATTAAAAAGAATGATGCTGTGGTTACCAGTGATGGTTTTATCGGAAAGATTAAGGATGTCAGCCAGTTTACGAGTACTGTGACATTGATTACTGCTCAAAAAGGCAATAATCAAATATCAGTCAAGGTGATCAATAAAAATGGAACGAATGGTCTGATTCAAAGCTATGATTCTAATAAAAATGTACTCTTATTAGAAAAATTACGCGTGGATTCAAAGATAAAAAAAGGGGACAAGGTTGTAACCTCAGGAATCGGGTGTGTTTATCCAGCGGGATTATACATTGGTAAGGTAAAAAGCGTTGCTGCCGATCGTTACGGTTTATCAAAGATTGCTAAAATCAAGCCTGCTGCAAATTTTGATAATCTTGATTATGTTGATGTTGTTGAACGGCAAGCGTTGACCTGCAAGGGCTCGGAAGGGGATAGTAGGTAGTGATGAAGCAGGTGCAGTTATTTATCGTCTTGCTGGTGTTATTCTTACTACAAGGTACGGTATTTCAAGTATTTTCCCTTCGCTCCTTTGGTTATGATCTCGTTGCATCACCCTATTTTATTCTGATAGCTGTTCTCATGATTGGCTTTTTTTATTCAAAAACAGTGGCTCTTCGATACTCCATAATTTTCGGATTTCTTATTGATTTTGTTTACACGGATGTGTGGGGTGTTTATGCCTTCTGCATGACAGTTACGAGTTATGTCTTGCTTTTCATAGGAAGACATTTTAATACTCATATCATTATCATTTTGCTGACCTCAATGGTTGCTACGATTTTAGTAGATGTGGAAGTGTATGGTATTTATACATTGATCGGCATTACCAAGCAGAATTTTATAGAGTATATCCAGCAACATCTAGCGCCTACGTTAATTTTAAATAGTGTTTTTACGGTGATTTGCTTTTATCCACTAAGAGCGCTGTGTGAACGTTTAAAAGAGAAGTTAACGTAAGGTAGAGACGGAGCTTAAGGAACTTGGAAGCGGGTCGAGAATTGACCTATCTCAAACATTCTCTTATAAAAAAGGATATTGTAATGCCCATGTCGAAACATTTACACAGAGTGTTGAGGTGAACAACAAAATGACAAATAAACCACCACTTGTGACAATTAAAGGTAAAAAAGATGGGCTCATCCTTTTGTTAAATGACCGCTGTTCCTATGATGAGCTTGTCTTAGAATTACGAGAAAAGCTTTCTGTGCAGGGGAGCTTTTATCATGAAGGTCCCCGCATTTCTGTTAAAGTTGAAGTGGGTAATCGCTATTTGACAAAAGAAGATCGGGAAGATATTCAGACTATTATTCGTTCTGAAAAACAGCTTTTTGTAGCGGAGATCGTTTCAAATGTGTTGTCGAAGGACGAAGCTAGAGAATTGAGGAAGCAAGAGCAACTGACAACTTTGAGAGAGATCATTCGCTCTGGACAAGAGCTTGTTATCGAAGGCGATGTGTTATTAATAGGTGATGTCAATCCTGGTGGTAAGATTTTGGCGACGGGAAACATCTATGTGATGGGGGCGTTGCGAGGAATTGCCCATGCTGGTTGTAAAGGTCGAGAGGATAAGGTGATTGTGGCTTCACTCATGAAACCTTCTCAGCTTATGATCGCCGATTCCCTAAGCAGGTCGCCAGATATTATAAATGATGGGAATCGCATGATGGAGTATGCATTTATTGATAAACAAACAAAGCAGATTTCTGTAGAAAGATTGCAGGCGTTATTTCGAAGATCCCTTGAATCCGACGAGAGATTGTAGTGAGGTGAAAAAGTATGGGGGAAGCTATTGTCATTACTTCAGGAAAAGGCGGAGTGGGTAAAACTACTACAACAGCAAATCTTGGTACAGCCTTAGCTCTTCAAAATAAGAAGGTGTGTTTGGTTGATACCGATATTGGACTGCGAAATCTCGATGTTTCTATGGGGTTAGAAAATCGCATTATTTATGACATTGTCGATGTAGCAGAAGAACGTTGTAAGCTCAGCCAAACCTTGATTACAGATAAGCGCTTTGAATGTCTAAAGCTTGTTCCAGCTGCACAATCGAAAGATAAGACAGCGATCACCCCTGAACAAATGAAGCGTATTATTGGTGAGCTTAAGGTCGATTTTGACTATGTTCTTATCGATTGCCCTGCCGGTATTGAACAAGGGTTCAAAAATGCCGTTGCTGGCGCAGATCAGTCTATCGTTGTAACGACACCAGAAAATTCTGCAGTTAGGGATGTTGATAGAGTCATCGGTCTTTTGGAGAAAGAGGAAACCACCGCTTCACCGAAGTTGGTTATTAATCGGATGCGTCCCCATATGGTAAAAACGGGTGGTATGTTGGAAATAGATGATATTCTCGATGTTTTAGCCATTGACTTATTGGGTGTTGTTGTCGACGATGAAGAGGTTATTTCGGCATCAAATAGGGGAGAGCCCATTGCGCTTAATCCTTCTTCACAAGCTTCCATTGCTTATAGAAACATTGCACGTCGTATATTAGGGGAATCAGTCCCACTCATGTCTTTTGATGAAAATAAAGGATTTTTTTCTCGAATGAAAAAATTATTAGGCATGCGTTAAGCAAAAGAGATCCGCAGGGTTCTCTTTTTTTGTGTGTCATAACTTGTCCCCGCCCTTCATAAAGTGTTATTAAGCAAGGGTTAGGGGGTTTATGCTAATGAACCGAATCAATGAGATTAAAAGCCGCCATAAACAGCGGTCGAGACGAACAAGCTTGCCGATGGATGACATGTTGAATCATCGCCCCATTCAGGAGCATGCTACGACACCTCCCGATGAGCATCGTCCGCTGTTTAATATGAATGTCTTTGTTGTCAAATGTTTGCTTGCTGCGATGCTTATTTTAGGGGGGGCAATCCTCTATAAAACCGATATGTTTGCCTCTATCCCTAAGGCAAAGCGTGTTGTGTCGGCAACTCTAAATGATGATATGAATTTTACGATGGTTTCTCAATGGTATGAGAAGACCTTTGGACATCCCCTCGCTTTTCTTCCAACAAATGAACATAAAAGTCACGTCTTTTCAGGAAATAAAGATAACATATCCTCTAAGGATTTTGCAGTGCCTGTTAGCGGAAATAGAACGGTAACTGAGCATTTCTCTGAAAAGAACAAAGGCATAACGGTAGAAGCAGCGATGAACGCTGAAGTGAAGGCTATCGACAGCGGTCTGGTTATCTTTGTGGGAAATAAAACGTCTATTGGTAAAACAGTGGTGATTCAACATAAGGATGGAAAAGAATCATGGTACGGTAATCTGGAGAACGTGGATGTAAAGCAATATGATAATGTAAAAAAAGATCAAAAATTAGGCACAGTGACAGATGAGCACGGAAAGGAGAAAGGAACCTTTTATTTTGCTATTAAAAGTGGGAAGACCTTTGTTGATCCTATCCAGGTGATTTCCTTTGATTAAGGAAATAAGGACATTAAGAAAAAAAGTACATATTCACCCCGTTTTTTGGATTGTGTTTGGCACAGGCATTCTCACAGGACATTTTTGGGATGTTACTGCCACTTTTTTTATTATCATGATGCATGAGCTCGGGCATGCGTATGCTGCGCTTTTTTTTGGGTGGCGGTTAACCTCTATGGAGCTGCTTCCTTTTGGTGGAGTGGCAAAAGTTGATGAAAGTGGCACGCGTCCATTTCAAGAAGAATTGATCGTGACACTTTCGGGTCCTATGCAGCATTTCTGGCTCCCGTTTGTCTCTTCTGCTTTGCTTTTAACGCCGTATTGGAATATGACCAACCATGAAATGTTTTTAGAGAAAAACTGGATGATTCTATTATTTAATATGTTTCCGGTTTGGCCATTAGATGGCGGTAAATTGTTGTTAATTGTGCTATCTAGATATTTTCCATATCGACGGGCGTATCGCCTTGCGTTACTTTTTTCCTTTCTTTTTCTAACACTTTTAACGATTTGGGTAGTCTTCCACAGGACAATTCTTTTGAATTATTTTGTTATAGCTCTTTTTCTTTTGGCTATGTTAATAAAAGAATGGAGGCAGCAGCGCTACGTCTTTATGCGTTTTTTATTAGATCGTTGGCAGAAGGCAACTCTAGATCACTTAGAAGGTGTTACTGTCTGTGTGCCCAAGGATATGATGCTCATGCACGTTGTAGAAAAATTTTATAAGGATCGCCATCACCGCATCATGATTCAAGGAAAAAAAGAGCAGCACATCATTACAGAAAAGCATGTTTTAAACGCTTTTTTTAATGAGAATTATTATGATCAAGCGATTGGTAAGTTATTGTAACAGAGGTCAGTTTTAGGAGGAAAATTGTACTCAAGATCATCACATGTATGCTTCGTGAAGAACACTGTTTAAGAGGATTGACAGCATGATGAGGATTATGATACAATTTTTATCGTTAAAGTTTTGGAGCACCGGCTCCAACCGCACGGAATGGGTTATAAAATGCCAATTGGCTACCCGTTTGGGCGAGTCTGAGAATTAGAGGAGGTGCGGGTATGTACGCTATTATTGAAACGGGTGGTAAGCAATTAAAAATCGAAGAGGGTCAAACGCTTTTCGTTGAAAAATTGCACGCGGAACCAGGAGAGACAGTAACTTTTGACAAAGTTCTTTTCGTTGGTGGAGATAATGTAAAAGTTGGACAGCCACTTGTTGAAGGTGCGCAGGTGACTGCGAAGATTGATGAACATGGAAAGGGCGATAAAATCGTCGTCTTCAAGTTCAAAAAGAGAAAGAACTATCGTCGTAAGCAAGGACATCGTCAACCTTACACGAAGATTACCATTGAAAAAATTAATGCATAAGTAGGCTATTCTTATGATTCAGGTTCAAGTGAAGCGCAATGCACATAAGCAGTTACAGTCGGTTCAACTATCGGGGCATGCTGATTCTGGTCCACACGGCTATGATTTGGTGTGTGCGGGGGTGTCAGCCGTGACATTCGGAGCCATAAATGCCGTTGAAGAGCTGTGTCATGTTGAATTGGTCATTGCGCAGGAAGAAGATCGGGGTTACCTCCTTTGTTCGGTTCCTGATTCCATTCAAGAGCATCCGAATGAGCATGTTTATCTGTTGCTTGAGGGTATGATTTCTTCATTGAAAACCATTGAGGCTGTTTATTCTGAACACATACAAGTTAATGATCGAGGAGGTGGATGGCGTGCTTAAGCTTAATCTTCAATTTTTTGCTTCTAAAAAAGGAGTCGGTAGTACTAAGAATGGTCGTGACTCTATTTCTAAACGACTTGGTGCTAAACGTGCCGACGGTCAATTTGTAACAGGTGGCTCTATTCTTTACCGTCAACGTGGGACAAAAATTTATCCTGGTAATAACGTTGGACGTGGTGGAGATGACACGCTTTATGCAAAGATTGATGGCGTTGTAAAATTTGAGCGACTTGGTCGTGATCGTAAGCAAGTGAGCGTTTATACTGTAGCAAAAGAAGCATAATTATAACCAAAAAAACCAGTCAAAAGACTGGTTTTTTAACACCTTTGGGAAAATAGGGTCCAGAGGATATTACAAGGGTTTTAGGTTTCCTTAGAGCATTTTTTATAAACTGTGAAAAAGGTTTGTAACCTGCGTGTTTTGTGTTAGAAAGTCTGTATATAGGAGATTTCGACGATGGATGATCCGGATAAGGTGATTGATGTATTCCGAGCCATTAGGCATGATTGGTTGAACGATTTACAGCTTATTAAAGCTAATCTAGAGTTAAATAGAGTAGAGCGGGTAGCAGAGATTGTTGAGATGCTTGTTTCGAGAGCAAAAAATGAGGCGCAGCTTTCTAATTTATGTGTACCCAAAACAGCGGCTTATTTACTAGCCTATAATTTGTATCGACCGATGGTACCTTTACAATATGAAGTGCTGGGAAAGGTGCTGGATTTATCAGCTGAGGATGATTGCCTGTATACTTACATTCATAATGCTTTAACCTATTTTAATGATAGGGTCGAACGGCAAGCGAATAATCATGTGACTATTCAGATGGATCTTACAGAGAAACAAGTGACAGTTACATTGAATTTTATAGGACAACTTGCTGATGCTGAGGAAGCTGACCGATTTTTTATGAAACAAGTAGCGGAGCATTATTTACATTACACGACAAAATATATACATAAGGAAAAGGCGATTTTGGCCTTTATTATCACCACATAACTGGGGTGGAAGCATGTTTGTAGATCAGGTTAAAGTATATGTTAAAGGCGGCGACGGTGGCAACGGTATCGTTGCATTTCGTCGCGAGAAGTATGTTCCTAATGGTGGTCCAGCGGGCGGCGATGGTGGAAAAGGTGGAAGTGTTGTTTTTAAGGTTGACGAAGGTCTCCGCACATTGATGGATTTTCACTTTCAAAGGCATTTCAAGGCCAAACGTGGTGAAAATGGTAGCTCTAAAAATCAACATGGAAAGAATGCTGAAGATCTTATCATTCGCGTACCTCCTGGAACCATTGTTTATGATCAGGATACTGAAGGATTGATCGCTGATCTAACGGAGCAAGATCAGGAAGCCGTTATTGCTCAAGGAGGCAGAGGAGGCAGAGGGAATACAAGATTTTCAACCGCCGCTAATCCCGCACCCTATCATGCTGAAAATGGTGAGCCGGGTATAGAGCGAAATATCCGTATTGAACTAAAGCTCTTGGCAGATGTTGGTTTGGTGGGGTTTCCAAATGTAGGGAAATCGACGCTTTTATCGGTTGTTTCAGCTGCGAGGCCTAAGGTTGCTGATTATCAATTTACAACGTTATCTCCTAATTTGGGTGTGGTTGCGGTGGATGATGCGAAAAGTTTTGTGATTGCCGATTTGCCTGGATTAATTGAGGGCGCTCATCTTGGAGCAGGTTTAGGGCATCAATTTTTGCAGCATATTGAACGAACGCGTGTTATTGTCCATGTGATTGATATGTCAGGTTCAGAGGGGCGTGATCCCTTTGATGATTATCTCAAAATTAATGATGAGTTAAAACAATACAAGTACCGCTTAATGGAACGTCCACAAGTGATTGTTGCGAATAAAATGGACGTATCTGGCGCTGAGGAGAATCTTGAGCGTTTTAAAGAGCAGCTTGAAAAAGATGTGTCTATTTTCTCGATCTCAGCTGTGGCTAAATGGGGTGTCCAGCCTCTGATGAACCATGTTAGTGATCTCGTTGAACAGACACCGATGTTTCCTCTCGGCAATTCAGAGGAAGCAGAGGATAAAGTGGTTTATCGAGCCATGGCAGAGGAAGAAGCTTTTATTATCACTCGTGATGATGACGGGACCTTTGTTGTTTCCGGTGGAAAAATTGAAAAACTCTTTGTCATGACAGATTTTAATCGAGAAGAATCCGTGCAACGCTTTGCTAAAAGGATGCGAAATATGGGGCTGGATAGTGAACTCCGTAAACGTGGTATTGAAGATGGAGACACGGTGAGAATTCGTGATTTTGAGTTTGAGTTTGTTAATTGAGGGAGAGAGAAATTTCTCTCTCTTTTTTTGTGCATACTGTTGTTAAGTGGGTTGGTATAAAAAACAACATGCTATTCCTTTATTCTTTTTAAGACGTTGATGTATCCTTAGAAAAAGTCTGGCACATAGAAAAAACAGTGGCAATAGGTCTATATCATCAATATACTGTAGTAACTTGTGCGTAGAGGAGGATACGAGTGAAAATATATATTGTTCAATTAGGAGATTCATTATACAAAATAGCACAGAAGCATGGTGTGTCTTTGGAAGATTTAACAAAGCTGAATACTCAGCTCGCTGATCCTGATAATATTAAGCCAGGAATGAAAATAAAAGTACCGTCTGATTCAAAATATGTAAAGAAAAAAGTAAAGGCAGACAAAATTATTAAAGAATCGCCTAAAAAAGAAATGATTAACAAAAAAATGCCCGTTAAGGAAAATGCTATAAAGGAGAATCCCGTCAAGGAAAATGTTGTGGAGAAAAAACCTGTCATGGAAGTAAAGAAAAAAGAGCCGGCTAAGAAAAAACTTAAAGAATCAGCAAAAGAAAATCCAATAAAAGGGCAGGCTGTAGAGAAAAAACCGATTATGAAAGCAAAGAAAAAAGAACCCATGAAAGAAATTGTCAAGCTAGAAAAAGAGCCTGCTGAAAAAGAAAAAATAGAAAAGCAGCTTGAGGAAAATCAATTGCCAATGATGAACTCTAAAGTCATTGAGCCAATACAGCCAGCAAATAATGAGGCTCTTAAGCAGATGAAGGCAAAAGAAGAACAGGTATTTCCAATGATGGAAGATCCCTATCCCAATGCGATGATGGCCAAAGAATCTGTTGATTCAACGCATGAAGGCAAGTGGAAATTTCCGGATCCGGGAATGGGAATGCCGTCTGAGTCTCTGCCTAATAACTCTACCACCTATGAACAAGGACATCATCCTTATTTTCATCAACAGGCCTTTAATAATAGCTCACAATCGGGAAAAATGAAGATGTTAAACCAAAGCCCTCAACCTTATTATCCCTTCGCTGAAAATTCTCAAGCTCACTATCATCAAGGGCAACCAGGTATGGGGAATGGAGGCTATGCTTACCCAAACGCACAGTCTTCACATCTTCAACAGGGCGTTGGGTATAGCGTTCCAGATGTTCCACCTCAGATACCAGCTTCACAGCAAGGGATGTCGTCTGGCAGCTACGGTTACGGTTATGCGAGCATACAACCTCCACAGCATCCCCAGCATGGTATGATGCATGGTGGTTATGGTCACCCGAACGATCAGAATGGCTGGATGCAAGGCTCAGGCGAACACTCTTTTCCAGACGTGATGCCAGCAGCTTCACAACCAACCCAGCAAATGCCTCACATGGGTGTAGGCGGGCAGATACCGGGAGCTTATGGCTATCCGATGAGTCAGGCTGGTCAAGGGCAATCTGATTTTTCAACATTGCAGCCCCCTTCTGGGTTGACGGAGTTACCACATCGGGATGAAAATCCTTATTCCTTATGGGAATCCTATCATCATTCCATTAATATTCCTGATTTTCCTAAAAAGCAAGAGTGAGAATAGCGGCGATAAGTTCACGGCTATTTTTCAATAATATGACAAGTAATTGTTCAGAATTCATTATAGAAAAATGGGTATAACTCATGTTAAGTTGCCATGTGCTTTTGAGAAAAATGTTAGTCAAAGACTGTTTTAAATGTCAGTAAAGCACGTGAATTTTTTTGGAGAAAAATAACATGGACACCTCTAATTGTTAGTTTACTTTTATTGCTCTCTACACACTCTATAAGGTGAAAGGGGGGCAATTCAACACATGAAAAAAACACTCACGTTGCTTTCTACTGGTTTAATGGCTGTAGGGTTAATGACGGGTTGTGGAATGAATAAAGACAATAATAATGCAATGGGAGGTCATGGCATCCGTAATGTTGGTTATCATGTCAATAAGCATAGATCCCATGTTATGCCGAGAAACGCTACTAATGGTAATAATGCGGCACTAAATAATAATAGGAACTTTAATGACGTTAACCATAAGGGTTCTGCTGCTGACAGTGTGCTTTCTCGTCGCATTGCAAGCCACGTTGCTCGGTTGAACAATGTCAATGATGCGAGTGTCTTTACCAATGGTAATACTGTTGTCATTGGAGCAACTTTAGATAGAGGTGTTCGGAATAAACAAGGTGTTGAGCAGAGCATTCGTTCAACGGCCAAACACATGGCACCTGGTAAAAATATTCAAGTTGTGACGGATCGTAAAATGGTCAACCGCATTGCCAATGTGAATGACCGTTTAGACAATGGCGCACCTATGAAAGAAGTGCGTTCAGATATAAGTGGTATTATCAATGATTTAGGCAATGCTTTGCAACGTCCTTTCCAAAATAATGTCAAATAACGAGTATTATTGAGTACATTGGGACAAAACTAGCCTGAAATAGTGAAAAAATTCCGGTTATCAAAAAAGATAATCGGAATTTTTTGGTGACTTGCGATACATAGGATGTGTCGATTTCAACCGAAGTTCCTTATTAATCCACTTTAGCACCCTCCTGCGCTTTCCACGGGCAACGCCGAAGCTAGCACGTCCTGTGTGTCGAAGGAACTTCAGCTAAACCCAGCACATCCGTGTGCCAACATCGAAGCCAGCACATTCTGTGCATCGTAAACATGGATAAATGTTATTGCTGCTGGATAAACTAATTGTTAATTAAACAATCCTCAGCCTTAGAGGTGACTTCCATGGAAAAAATCATACGTGCTTTGTTGATAGTGTCTTGTATGTTTGTTGCGACGTTCCTAGGTGGCAATATGAAGGTAAGCGCAGAGGATAAAGAAATAAAAATCCAGGCTGTCTCAGTGTCGCATATCCATATGAATACCCGATACATAGATGGTGTTTCTATATATAAAACGGTGGATCAGCATATTTTATCGCTCAAGGATTATTTGCATGAACATCCTCAGTGGACCTTGATGAAAAAAAACAAAACGCATATATTTTTAAAGCGTACAGTGAATGATCTTTCTCCCGTTTCAAAAGCGGCGGGAGTACTCGGTTTGAAGGATGGTCATACACTGACACTTTTTAGGGGAAATCCGGCACAAAATCGGATTATTCAAACCTTTTTTCAAATTGATGTACAAGCTCTGCAAGCGAGTGAATACAATCTTTTAAAATCTGGAATCCCTATCACAAATAAAAGGTCATATCAAAAAATGCTTCATATGCTTACGAGGTATGAGATGAACGGTTAATGACTCACCAATGGTGGGTTTTTTTAATTATTGAGAAGGGATTTTCATGATGTATGTCTGCGATCTAGCTTGAGAAATAGCTGAATTTTTTAATGGAAATAGGAGATATTTAGACTGTTTTATCTTATGGTGTACGTTGTGTTGTAAGATATGTTATGATAAAAATAAGCACATATGTTTTCCTTCATAAAGGAAAGACATATTGACGGGAAAAGTGTCGACTAACTATCGAGTTGCATTTGCTAATCGGCAAGATGGAGGCAAAGTGGGTGTTTGAGTTTATTCGTGGAAAGATTGTTCATGTAACCAGTGAGGCGGTAACGATTGAAAATCAAGGGGTTGGTTATCTCATCTATTGTCCCAATCCTTTTTCGTTTCATCCTGTGGAACAGGAACTGACAATGTATACATATCACTATGTTCGTGAGGATGCTATTCACTTATATGGTTTTAAAACAAGAGAAGAACGGTCATTATTTAAACATTTGTTAAATGTCTCTGGCATAGGTCCGAAGGGTGGACTTGCTATATTGGCAACCGGAGAACCTCAGCGCGTGATGCACGCTATAGAAGATGAGGATGAGGCGTTTCTTGTGAAATTCCCTGGAATAGGAAAAAAAACAGCGAGACAAATCATCTTGGATCTAAAGGGGAAGTTTTCAAGCATTTTTATGGAATATTCTCTATTTTCAGAGTCAGAGCCTGTTCCAGCTACTGGATTGGAAGAAGCGAGTCATGCCCTTCAAGCTCTGGGATATTCTGAACGAGAAATTACCAAGATTATGCCAAGGTTAGAGAATCAGGACTTAACGCCTGAACAGTATGTTAAAGCGGCGTTGAAGCTCATGCTGAAAAATTAAGGGGTGAGCCTAATGACTGAAGAGCGCATGGTTTCTCAAGAGGCTGATGCTGATGAAGAGTTGATTGAAACGTCAATACGACCACGAAGTTTGGATGATTATATAGGTCAAACAAAGGCAAAGGAGAACCTCAAGATTTTTATAGAGGCAGCTAAACAGCGTAATGAAGCTCTTGATCATGTTTTACTATATGGTCCACCTGGACTTGGAAAAACCACGCTGTCAATGATTATTGCTCATGAAATGGGAGTGAATATCCGTACAACGTCTGGACCGGCAGTAGAACGTCTAGGCGATTTAGCGGCGATGTTAACAGCACTTGAACCAGGGGATGTTTTGTTTATCGATGAAATCCACCGTTTGCCACGCGCGGTTGAGGAAGTTCTTTATCCAGCCATGGAGGATTTCTGTTTAGATATTGTCGTAGGGAAGGGTGAGACTGCACATTCGATGCGTATTGATTTGCCTCCCTTTACTCTCGTGGGTGCGACGACAAGAGCAGGCTATTTGTCCCCTCCTTTAAGGGATCGTTTTGGGGTGATGTTGCGTCTGCAATTTTATGAGGTGAGTGAGCTTGCTGCCATTGTTACACGGACGGCAGAGGTCTTCAACGCCAGCATTGGTGGCGAGGCTGCTTTGGAGATCGCCAGTCGCTCTCGAGGGACGCCGAGGATTGCTAATCGACTTTTAAGAAGAATACGGGATTTTGCACAGATTGCTGGCACAGGATCTATTCAATTAGACATCACTCGTCAAGCATTAGAACGTCTTCAAGTTGATGAAAAAGGTTTGGACCATACTGATCACCAATTATTGACGAGCATCATTCATAAATTTAATGGAGGACCCGTGGGGCTGGATACCATCGCTGCAATGGTTGGGGAGGAGAGGCATACGATCGAGGATGTTTATGAGCCCTATCTGTTGCAAATTGGCTTTTTACAAAGGACACCGCGGGGGAGAGTGGTCACATCATTGGTCTATGAACATTTAAATATTAAAGGAGTTTAGGCGATGCAGGTTCTGGGTAAGCTCTTGATGCTCGTCGGTGCACTTCTCTTTTTATTTGGAGGGTTGTGGTATGCTGTTGGCAGATTGCTTGGGGGTATCGTGATTAAAAAGGGGCATACGACTTTCTATTTTCCAATCATGACGTCAATTGCTATCAGTCTTGCGCTCTCCTTGATCGTCTCTATCATCAATCGATTTCGTTAATTTTTTTGAGGGGAAGTAAAGGATGGACATTTCATTATTCGATTTTGAATTATCTGAGGAACTCATTGCTCAGACACCTTTGAAGAATCGTGAGGATTCACGGCTCATGGTGTTGCACCCAAATGAAGGCCAAATAGATCATCGGCATTTTTATGATCTTGTCGATTATTTTAATCCTGGCGATACGTTAGTCCTCAATGACACGAAGGTTCTTCCAGCGCGTTTATTGGGTGTTAAGTCTGATACAGGCGCTAAGGTGGAGATATTGCTTCTTAAGCGACTTGAAGGAGATAAATGGGAATGCTTGGTTAAGCCGGCTAAGAGAATTAATGTTGACACCGTGGTCGATTTTGGTGATGGGAAATTAAGGGCTCATTGCGTGCAAACCGCAGATGAAGGGCGGCGTTATTTTCGGTTTGAGTACGAGGGAATATTTAATGAAATTCTTGATGAATTAGGCAATATGCCTCTTCCTCCTTATATCCGTGAACAGCTTGAGGATCGCGATCGCTATCAAACGGTTTTTGCCAAGCATGAAGGATCGGCGGCAGCTCCTACCGCGGGGCTTCACTTTACAGAGGACCTCTTGCAGAAGTTAAGGGATAGAGGCATTTATATTGTTTTTGTTACGCTTCATGTGGGTATGGGAACATTTCGCCCTGTAAAAACGGATACGGTTGAAGACCACCAGATGCATGCTGAATTTTATCGCATGACAGATGAGGTAGCTGATCAGATCAATAGGTCACGACAAGAAGGCAACCGTGTTATTGCGGTAGGGACGACGGTGATTCGTACGTTAGAAACCATTGCTGCGAAGTATAATGGTCATTTTCAAGGGTCATCGGGATGGACGGATATCTTTATTTATCCTGGATATCATTATCAAGGTGTGGATGGATTTATCACCAATTTTCATCTGCCAAAATCCACGCTCATTATGCTTGTCAGTGCTTTTGCTGGACATGAATTTCTCATGTTTGCTTACAGAGAGGCTGTGAAGGAGCGCTATCGGTTTTTTAGCTTTGGTGATGCGATGTTAGTGTTAGAAAGGAATAAAAGAAATGGTAGCAGCAGTAACCTATGAATTAATTAAAGTGTGTCGACAATCAGGTGCTCGTTTAGGAAAGCTTCATACGCCACATGGAACATTCGATACACCTATGTTTATGCCGGTGGGCACATTGGCAACGGTGAAAACAATGAGTCCAGAGGACTTAAAGGAAATGGGTGCCGGTGTGATTTTGAGCAATACCTATCACCTCTGGTTACGCCCCGGCGAAGATATCGTGGAAGAGGCAGGTGGCTTGCACAGGTTTATGAATTGGGATCAGGGACTTCTCACAGATTCTGGTGGTTTTCAGGTGTTCAGTCTGAGTGATCTGCGAGAAATCACTGAAGAAGGCGTACATTTTCGCAACCATCTCAGTGGAGAAAAATTGTTTTTAACCCCCGAAAAATCCGTTCATATTCAAAATGCATTGGGTTCAGATATTATGATGGCCTTCGATGAATGCCCTCCTTATCCCGCTGAGCGAGACTATCTCATCGATTCCTTGGAACGCACAAGCCGATGGGCTGAGCGATGTCTAGAAGCTAATAAGCACCCTGATCGTCAGGCGTTGTTTGGCATTGTTCAAGGCGGGGTTCATGCAGATTTGCGCAAGCGTAGTGCAGAGGCATTGACATCATTAGATTTTCCTGGATATGCTATAGGTGGTCTTTCTGTTGGAGAGCCAAAGGATTTAATGTATGATATTCTGGAAGATACCAACACATTGCTTCCGACAAACAAGCCGCGTTATCTCATGGGTGTAGGGTCTCCAGATGCTTTGATTGAGGGAGCCATTCGGGGTATTGATATGTTTGATTGTGTACTCCCAACCCGAATTGCCCGCAACGGCACATGTATGACAAGTACGGGGCGACTTGTCATACGTAACGCAAAATATGAGCGTGATTTTAGACCGCTTGATGAGAATTGTGATTGTCGTGTCTGTCAAACATATAGTCGCGCGTATATAAGACATCTTGTTAAAGCAAATGAAACATTCGGATTTCGACTTACTACTTACCATAATCTCTATTTTTTGATAAAATTAATGGAGCGTGTCCGTGAAGCCATACGCGAAGATCGTCTCATTGATTTTAAGGATGAATTTTTTGAACAATATGGTTTTAGTCAGCCAAACGCTAAGAATTTTTAAAACCTAAAATTTAACTACATAAGGAGTGATAGGAATGGGTGGAGCAGGTTCAATTATCCTGTTGGTAATCTTTTTTGCCATCTTTTACTTTCTGTTGATTCGTCCTCAGCAAAGGAGACAGAAGAAAACACAGGAAATGCAACGCAGTATTGAAAAGGGTGACACGATCGTAACAATTGGTGGTCTCCGAGGTATTGTTGATGTGATCGATGATACTAAAGTGACGATTAAATGTCATGGCAATACGAAATTGGATTTTGATCGCAGTGCGATTCGTGAGGTGATACAAAAGAAAGTCAATGTCCATGAAAAAGAAGCTAAAAACATTGAAGAGTCAGCAAGCGAACAAGAAGCAGAAAAACAAGATTCATAATTACAAAAGGCTAAGACATTTTTAGTCAAAAGAAGTTAAAAACGGTTCCAATCAGCGGAGGTTGATGATTGGGGCTGTTTTTTTATTGAAAGAAGAAAGGATAGTTTAAGGTTAAGGAAGTTTATGTATATTTTTGCGTCGGAGGCGTTGCCCGCGGAAAGCGAAGAAGGTTGCTGAAGTGGATTTATGAATGGAACATTGTGGAAAGCGAGTATTCTGGAGTGTCTATCACTTCTCTATGATTGGGTTTTGTCCTAGCTTTTTTAAATGGTACGAAAGAAAGAAGCTCTTTAAAAGAGCTTCTTTTATAATCCAGGCTTAGATTCTCGTATTTTTTTGAAATATCGTCCATCCGACTAACGCAATACAGAAAGGATGTATGTTGCTCCTAAGTTTAGTGTTTCTGCGATGAACTAGAGAGATTCACGCCAATAATGCCTCCCATTCCTGTGACGGCAATATTCACTAGGATTGTTAAGTATTGATCTAGCCCTAATGGATGACTATAGCCTAGATAGAGGATAAGATAGATCAATAAAGAATAGAAAAAACCGGTGCTGGCTCCTATGAAGAGACCTTTTTCCTTCATTTTTTTACCCGCAATAATCCCACCAATAAATAGAGCACAAAAAGAGATGATCGACATCGGAAGCTGACCGATAGAGAATTCATCTAGTGATGTAAATTTAAAAAGAGTAGCTAATACGAGAGCGACAGCGATGATAAGGATAAATGCGGTGATCATGCCGTAGCCTGTGGCGGCAATCATTTTTTTTGCCATTTTTTCACCCTCCTTTGCACCTTCTTTTAATTTATAACTATTCGGGCTTGTTTGATTTAGAAGTGAAACCTGTCTGAGAACTGAATTTTTGAATGGCTGATCTGATAATCAGTTGTTTTTTGCTCATACTAATAAGAAGAGATAAGGTCTGCAGCAAGAAAATAGGGGTGGCTAAAATTTAGACTGAGGTTTTTTGTATGGATGATTGAGCAGAAAAAGGAGACTGTATAATGATCACCGTTGGTTTAAAAGTGTTAGTAATGTATGTCATTATATGGTTATCCTTTCGATTTTTTCACTACCTAATCGCTGATAAATCGACAATCCTTATCAAGGAGGGAAAGATTGATCACAAGCAAATGCGTAAGCAACGCTATACTTATGAGGCTTTGATGATACAGCTACGAGCAAAACATGTGCAGGATATTTCCGATGTTGAATTGGCTATTTTAGAGCCTAAGGGGAGGCTCTCGGTATTGCAGAAAATGAATGAAAAAGAGGCGTTAAATCAAAAAATGACAGAATCTCTATTTCCATTGACCTTGATTTTAAATGGTAGCGTTCAAGAAGAAGCTTTGGATTGTTTACACAAAACCCCATTATGGCTTAGGCAAACTCTTAGAGAATTCGGTTATCGACAAATAAAAGATATTGCCTGTTGCATACTTGATCAAAATAAAATATTTCATGTTAAATTGATGAAGGAATAAATGAAGCAGAATTACGCTATCCACTTGTTGATGATAGGGAAGTGAGACAGTTCTTCCTTCGTCATCATGCGTAAGGTGATTAAAAGGACACTATAAACAATAGAAACAATGAAAATTAAGAGGAGTGTTCTTGGTAGAAGAGTCCAATTCATGAGTAAGGAATGGTTAATCAGCTGGGCGGTGAAGCCTGTCGTTATGAGTAGGATGGCGCCTTTAATGAATATGATTGTGTTGAGTCGAAAGCCAATGGCTTTCACGATTGTGGCAAAATGAAGGAGAGTGACGAGTACGATGCTTGCTGAAAATCCTAATGCGGCACCGATAATGCCGAGTTCTGGACGAGAGGCTAGGACGAAGATGAAAGAAATCTTGACTATAGCACCAATTAAACTATTGACCATTGCTGCTTTTGCTAGATCTAAGGCTTGCAGGGCTGCTGCAAGTGGTGATTGGAAATAGAGTAAGAAAAAGAAGGGCGCAATCACGTAGATATAGATAGCAGAATGTGGTGAGTGATACATAAGCTCCATTATCGGTTTAGCAAATACTAAGCAAATAACCGTCGAGAATCCGCCTGCGATTAAAGCAATTTTTAGTGCCTGATTTAATCTGAAAAAAATGGTTGAGAGGCGGTTTTGAGCAGCAGCTTCACTAATAGTGGGTATAAGCGAGACATGCAAAGCATGTGTGCTAAATCCTGCTAGCCCTAAAACAGGTAGAGCGTAACCCACAAGCTCCCCGTATTGACTTGTGGCCATCGATGTTGTGACTCCGGCTAGAGCTAAGCTTTGAGCCACAACAATCGGTTCGAGAAAGTAGGAAATCGATCCGATTAAGCGGCTGCCTGTCGTTGGTAGAGCGATATTCATAAGCTGTTTGAAGGTGGCCTTCCCCTCGCTTAAGTAACTCATAAACTGTCTTCGTATGCGTATTTTTTTTTGATGTTTGAAGGACCACAGCATGTAAAAGAGGGAGATTAATTCCCCAATGACACCTGAAATCATGGCGCCTCCAGCTGCATACTCAATACCATAAGGGAGCAATGCTTGAGCAAGTGTGGCAACGAAAGAAATGCGGACAATCTGTTCGATAACTTGAGAATAAGCATAGGGCTTCATATTTTGCATGCCTTGAAAATACCCGCGTAAAACCGATGCAATAGCGACGATTGGAATGATCGGTGTAATGGCAAGAAGTGGGTAAAGTGTGCGTTTATCTGTAAACAATAAATGAGTGGCAAAGGGAGCAATGCTGATTAAGGCAATCGTAAAAATAATGCTCAATGATCCCACGACAAAGAAGGAGACAGTTAAAATCCGTTTGATTTTTTTACGGTCATTGTAAGCAGAGGCTTCCGCAACAAGCTTAGAAATTGCTACGGGAAGCCCTAGTTGAGTAAGCGTGACTGTTAGCAAGAGTGTAGGATAAGCCATCATATAAAGCCCTACACCTATATCCCCGATGATGCGAGCAAGGATGATTTTATTGATAAAGCCGAGTATTTTTGTGATCATACCGGCAAACATTAGTGTGAATGCGCCTCTTAAAAACGATTGTTTTGGCATGGTTTCTCCATCCTTCATCAAAAGGTTTCATGTCGCTCGCAAAAGATTCTGCTGACTCATATATATGGGAATAGTGGAACAGGCATGACAAGTTATCATTGCTTGGATAAAATAGTTTTTAATCATTGAAGGTGAGAGTATGGTAAGATAGTAGGTATAAAGTTCTTGCAGACGTCTTATAAGGCTGTTGATTCATTCTCTAATGTAGGCATATTAAAAGCAGAGATGGAGAGTGGGGGTGTACAAAATTGGATAAACCGATTGCGTATGACGATTTGGACAAGTATTTACAGGATTTTCAGCCATTCGTAAACAGTAAATTAGAGGAATTTCATTTGTTGGGATTAACGCATATCAAAGACAGCGAGCTTTGGGCGTTCATCAAGGAAAGGATGAAGACGAATGCTAAGAAACAAAAGAAAGACGAATGGTATTTACATGAGGTTGTTAGTCAGGTGATGCGTGTCACGCTTAATGACTACATGAATAAAATTCGCTTAGAAATGTTTCAAGGCGAGGATTTATTGAAAATAACTCAAGAATTGTTATAGTTTTTCTATGGATCAATTGAAAAGAATCGAAGGTTAATGTGAAGGAGGTAAGGAGCGGTCATGGTTAAAAAGGGGAGGATCGTATCCTTTTTTGTCATCGTAGTTATACTCGCTGGGCTTATTGCCGTAACAGCGAAGCCATTAATACATAGTGTAAAGCTCGGTCTTGATCTTCAGGGCGGTTTTGAAGTGTTATATCAAGTATCTCCAATTAATAAGGATGAAAAGATCACGAGTAACACATTACAGGATGCCGTTACGGCGATTAATCGCCGTATTAACACCTTGGGTGTGAGTGAACCGGATGTAACGATTGAAGGAAAAAATCATATTCGTGTGCAATTAGCTGGGGTTAAAGATCAAAAAAAAGCTCGAGAACTATTGTCTACAACAGCTAAGCTGAGTTTTAGAGATGTCGATAATAAAAAAATGCTTGATGGGTCTGATTTGAAGCCTGGCAGTGCCAAGGTGGACTTCGATCAATCCAATCAGCCTGTGATCACGATGCAACTGAAGAATGCTAATAAGTTTGCAAATGTGACTAAAACGATTGCTGCTAAAGGTGATCCAAATAATAAATTGGTGATTTGGCTCGATTGGCATAAGGGATTGACCTATAACGATGAGGTTACCAAGTCAAAGCCAGACTCTGAATTTATTTCAGCGCCTGCTGTTCAGGAGGAGATTGATAGTAATAATGTGCAAATTACTGGTAATTTTTCCATAGACGATGCCAATAATCTTCGCGATCTGCTCAATGCTGGAGCGTTGCCCGTTAACATGAAGGAAATTTATTCAAACTCTGTTGGGGCACAATTTGGACAAGACGCTATGAAGGATACTTTAGTTGCTGGGGCTATCGGTATTGCGGCAATCTTTTTATTCATGCTTCTGTTCTATCGCTTTGGTGGTTTTATTGCAGTGGTATCGTTGTGTGTGTATTTATGGCTTGTTATTGCGGTTTTGGTAGGTCTAGAAGCCGTGCTTACTTTGCCGGGTATTGCTGCGCTCATACTTGGGGTCGGGATGGCGGTGGATGCCAACATCATTACCTTAGAGCGGATTAAAGATGAGTTGCGCTCAGGGAAATCCATGCTGTCTGCTTATAAATCGGGAAATAAGCGTTCTTTCGGTACGGTATTAGATGCCAACTTGACGACGCTGATTGCTGCGGCTGTCATGTTTATTTATGGAACTAGCTCGGTTAAAGGCTTTGCCGTCACATTGATTGTTAGCATCGTCATTACATTTATAACCTCAGTGTTCGGTTCTCGATTCTTTTTATCCCTCTGGATAAGGAGTCGGGCACTTGATAAAAAGCCAGGCATTTTTGGTGTGAAGAAAGGTGATATCAATGAGCTTTAAAACAATGGATTATATGAAGTTGCGACGGTTCTTTTTCATCTTATCTTCGATTCTGGTCATATTAGGGGTAGTCAGCTTATTTGTATTTAAAATGAACCTGGGTATCGATTTTTCAAGTGGAACACGGGTTGATATTCGCACTGATAACTCCATATCCATTAATAAAGTAACACACGTGATGAAAAGCCTGGGGTATACACCTGAACAACCAACGTTATCAGGCAATAATCATAATTTTGCCAGTGTTAACCTCAATCAAGTGCTGACGAAAGAGCAAGTCAGTCAAGTACAAAATAAAGTACAGGATCAATTTGGAGTCAAACCATCTGTAAGTACGGTCGATCCGACTGTTGGTCGCGAGCTTGCTAAAAATGCCATTTTATCTGTGTTAATTGCTTCGATTTTTATCATCATTTATGTGACAATTCGCTTTGAATTCTTACAGGGATTAACTGCGATTATTGCGTTGCTGCATGATGCCTTCTTTATTGTTACGATTTTTAGTCTTTTGCACATTGAAGTGAATGTCGTCTTTATAGCGGCTGTGCTGACCATCATCGGTTATTCGATTAATGATACGATCGTTACCTTTGATCGTATCAGAGAAAATATGAAAAAACATAAGAAGATCCGCAGTTTTGATGAGTTGAAGGAGATTGTGAATGTAAGTATTCGTCAAACGATTGTTCGTTCGATTAATACGGTACTTACTGTTTTGCTTCCAGTCATTGCCTTGTTAATCTTCGGTAGTCCGTCCATTCGTACATTTACAATTGCCATGTTTATCGGACTGATTGCTGGAACCTATTCTTCCATTTTTATAGCGGCTCCTTTGTGGGCAGTGCTGAAGTTCCGGACTATTGGACGACAAAATGAGAAAAAAAGGGCTCGACCACAACAGTCATAAATAGATGGGGCAGGCATGCGGCGCGTGAGGCGTGTGCTTGCCTTCAGTTGTGTTAAATAGAGAGGTTTATGTAGATTTCATCAAGAGGGGTCTTGATTCACAAATTCAAAAACTACTAGTAAGGAGTGTTAATATGAAGCGACAATGGGGAATCATTTTAGGAATTGTATTTACTTTAATCATTGCAGTCTTTTCGGTTATTAATGTTGATTCAGTTACCGTTCATTATCTATTTGGACATGCTAAATGGCCGCTCATTCTCGTGATTTTAGGCTCTGTTTTAGTAGGGGCGCTGATCGTTGGGTCGTTTGGGCTAGTTAAGCTTTATAAGCTCCAACGCACTGTGCATCGTTTGACAAAGCGTCTGAATGAGTATGAAGAACAGGAACCCATCCAGGAAATAAAAAGGGATAGTAAAACGATGGTGAGTGAGGATGTAAACACTGATCAACAAAACGATTCAAAATGAGCAATTTTTCACTAGAAATGAGGTGGCACCCTTATGCTAAAAGCAAAAACGCACTGGGAGCTCACAGAGGAATCAGAGCATGAGGTTGTGGCATTGGTTGATGCCTTAGCCATTTCACCTATGCTTGCCACACTGCTTCTTAAGCGTGGTTGTCGCACAGTTGAGGAAGCGCATGATTTTTTGACTATCGAAAAGATGCCTTTTTATTCACCGTTTGAGCTTGACGGTATGTCAAAAGCTGTGGCACGTATAAATAAGGCGGTTGAGAACCATGAGAAAATTCTTGTGTTTGGAGATTATGATGCGGATGGTATAAGCAGTGTTTCCGTTATGATTTTTGGTTTAAGACAATTGGGAGCCGATGTGGATTATTATGTTCCTCACCGTTTTACTGAAGGTTATGGACCTAATGTTTCCGCATTTATAAAATCTAAGGAACAGGGCGTATCATTGATCATCACGGTTGATACGGGCATTACTGCGATAGAACCGATGACGGCAGCGAGGGATATGGGAATGGATGTCATCATTACTGATCATCATGAACCACCTCCGGAATTACCTGATGCGTATTGTATCATCAATCCTAAAAAACCAGGCTGTCCCTATCCTTTTAAAGGTTTGGCGGGAGTTGGTGTTGCTTTTAAAGTCATCCAAGCCTTGTTAGGTGAGCCACCTGAGGATTTGTTAGATTTGGTCGCCATCGGGACGATTTCTGACTTGGTGCCTCTCGTGGGTGAAAATCGCTTATTGGTGACCAAGGGTTTACAGATAATTTCTAAATATCCAAGACAGGGACTTCTTGCTTTATTAAAAGTGGCAGATAAACAGCCTCAGTTCGTAACAGAAGATGATATTGGCTTTAGTATTGGACCACGTCTTAATGCGGCGGGGCGCATGGATCATGCACGTCCGGCTATTGAGCTCATGCTTACGGATTCAGCAGATGATGCCGAGAAATTAGCGCAGATGCTTGATGATTATAATAACGAGCGCAAACAGTTAGTGGAGGAAATAGTAGAAGAAGCACTAGCAAAGGTATCCCTCATGCCAGACGAGCTTCGCGATATGATCGTTGTAGCCGGTGAGGGTTGGCATGAAGGTGTCATCGGCATCGTTGCGTCACGATTGGTTGAAGTCTACTATCGTCCGGTTATTGTCTTGGCGGTGAATGCGAATACAGGAGTGGCGAAGGGTTCTGCACGCAGTATTGAAGGATTTGATATGTATCAAGCGTTAACCACATGTAAAACCATGCTGACGCATTTTGGTGGACACCCGATGGCAGCAGGTGTAACGGTTCATCGTGATGATATTGCGACGTTACATCAGCAATTAAGTGCCTACGGAAAAACACTATTAACATCGGATGTGTGCACTCCTCGAACGATCATCGATTATGTCTACGCTTTGGAAGAATTATCGCTTAAGGTTGTTGAAGAGCTACAACGATTAGCTCCCTATGGGACAGGGAATCCTAAACCACACTTTTTATTTGAACAGGTGACCATGGATTCAATAAGGCAGATAGGGAGTCATAAAGATCATTTGAAATGTGTCTTGGTAAAGGACGAGGGGACACTTGATGCGATCGGTTTTAAAATAGGTCATTTGTATCATCACATTACGTCTGATGCACATTTGTCAATCGTTGGACAATTGACGATTAATGAGTGGAATGGGTATAGGAAGCCGCAGGTGATGATTAAGGATATTCAGGTTCCACAGTGGCAGCTCTTTGATTGTAGGGGAAATCTGAAAGGACTGAGAGATGATATAGAACGGATTCCTAAAGAGAAGCGCCAGCTCATATGCTTTCGTGATGATACTCTACAGACCTTGCAATTACAGGCGCTCAGCGATGAGGTGGTTCCGAATTCTTTAGGGGGAGCAGCAGAAGCTCCTTATTTGATTCTGTTAGACCTGCCCACCACTACCGATGAGCTTATAGGGCTGCTTGAACAGAGAGAGACACTTCCCGAGCGAATCTATGCGGTCTTTTATCAAAACAGTGACACTTTTTTCACGAATTTTCCAACGAGAGAACACTTTAGATGGTTTTATGCTTTTCTTTTTAAGAAAAAGCATGTTAGCTACACTCAAGCGTTGCAAGCCATTCCCAAGCATAAAGGATGGAGTCGGGAGCTTGTTACATTTATGTTTGAAGTGTTTTTTGAGTTGGATTTTGCTACAATGGATAAGGATATTGTTCAGATATCGCTTAATCCTAATAAGAAACCTTTAACAGAATCACGTTTATATATTCAGAGACAAGAGCTTTCAAAAATAGAAGAACTCTTTTGTTATTCTCCGAGAAGAGAATTAAAGGAATGGTTTGATCAATTTTATCATGGTGCGATGCTCATTGGGGGGGCTTTTGGTTAAGATGGATTTCAAAGATCACATTACTATTATTGAGGATTTTCCGAAGAAAGGGGTTCTTTTTAAGGATATTACATCTTTAATGCAGAACGGTAAAGTATATAAAGCGGCGATGGATGCCTTAGCCGCCTATGTCAAGCAAAAGGATGCTGACATTATTGTTGGACCAGAAGCGCGAGGCTTTATTGTTGGTTGTCCAGTTGCTTATTCACTTGAGTTAGGTTTTATTCCTGTAAGAAAAAATGGGAAGCTTCCTCGCGAAGTCATTAAGGTTGATTACGGTTCGGAATATGGGAACGATGCACTGACCATTCATAAGGATAGTATTAAGCCCGGTCAAAAGATTGTCATCATGGATGATCTGTTGGCTACCGGGGGTACCATCGATGCGACGATAAAATTGGTTGAGCAATTGGGTGGAGATGTCGTGGGTCTTGCATTTATGATTGAGTTGACTTATCTTAATGGTAGAAAAAAATTGAAGGATTACGATATTTTTACGCTCATGCAGTATTAGAACAAGACTAAAGAAGGGAGCTGGCTGCTCAAGGCTGGGTGCTCTTTTTTTATTTTCATAAAACAAAATACCTCATGGTTTAAAGAGGTGTATGTGTTTGATCCTCATTAACTTAGCGGCATAATGTGCTATAGCAAATCTCGACATTTTTTTGTTTCTGACTTTACATGTTCGTCAATATTCACGATAATAGAATCTATATAGTTATTTAAGGTGATGGATTGAATGATGATTAATGATCTTATAGAGCGAGCTGCTAGCTATCTCACTGCTGAAGAGGTCAGCAGTATTAAATCCGCTTATCAATATGCCGAAGACTCTCACGGTGGGCAACTGCGGAAATCGGGTGACCCATACATTAGCCATCCTGTTGAGGTCGCCGGTATTCTTGTCGGTCTGGAAATGGATGTGACAACGATTATTGGTGGCTTGTTACATGATGTGGTCGAAGATACTGATGTGACGTTAGAAGATATTGCGGAGCACTTTGGTGAAGAGGTGGCAAGGCTCGTCGATGGGGTCACGAAGCTTCGTCATTTTGAATTTAAATCTAAAGAAGATCAGCAGGCAGAGAACCATCGTAAAATGTTTGTGGCGATGGCACAGGATATTCGCTGTGTGTTAATCAAGCTGGCTGATCGCCTGCATAATATGCGGACTCTAAAATTTATGTCATCTGAAAAACAAGTGCAAAAGGCTAATGAAACGTTAGAAATCTTTGCGCCATTAGCGAATCGTTTAGGCATATCTGCGATTAAATGGGAGCTTGAGGATATTTCTCTTCGATTTTTGAATCCACAGCAGTATTATCGGATTGTCAATCTGATGAAACAGAAGCGTGATGATCGTGAAGAGTGCATTGCCGAGGTTATTGATAATATTCAAGAGGCTGCTCGCAATCAGTTAGGAATAGAGGCGGATATCTCTGGAAGGCCTAAGCATATCTATAGTATCTATCGAAAGATGGCTTACCAAAATAAACAATTTAATGAAATCTATGATCTTTTAGCCGCCCGTATTATTGTGAAGAGCATCAAGGATTGTTATGCTGTGCTAGGCATTATCCATACGTTTTGGAAGCCAATGCCAGGTCGGTTTAAGGACTATATTGCCATGCCTAAAGCTAATATGTATCAATCCTTGCATACGACTGTTATTGGACCGAGGGGAGATCCATTGGAATTTCAGATTCGTACGGAAGATATGCATAAAGTAGCAGAGTATGGTATTGCGGCGCATTGGGCGTATAAAGAAGGAAAGCAAAAGAACGTTAATAATAAATTTGAGGATAAGCTGGCTTGGTTTAGAGAGATTTTAGAATGGCAGAATGATACGGAGGATGCCAAAGAGTTTATTGAATCATTAAAAGCAGATTTATTTTCTGATATGGTATTTGTTTTCACGCCAAAAGGTGATGTCATTGAATTGCCAAGAGGGTCGGTCCCGATTGATTTTGCCTATCGCATACACACGGAAATTGGCAATAAAACCGTTGGTGTAAAGGTGAATGGAAAAATTGTCCCGCTTGACCATCACCTGCAAACGGGCGATATCGTCGATATGATGACTTCAAAGCATTCCTATGGCCCCAGTCAAGATTGGCTTAAGATGGCACAAAGTTCTCATGCTAAGAATAAAATTCGTCAGTGGTTTAAAAGGCAGCGACGTGATGAAAATGTTTTAAAGGGACGAGAGTTTGTTGAAAAAGAACTTAAAAGCCAAGGTTTTGACTCTAAATCTAAAGAGCTACTCACAGAAAAAAACCTTGAAAATGTTGCCAAGAAATTTCATTTTTCCACTGGAGAAGAAATCTTTGCTGCTGTTGGTTATAACGGTATTACGGCTAAGCAAGTGGTCACACGCCTTACCGAGAAAATAAGAAAAACGCCTGATGCTGAGCAGTTGCTTCGTGCATTTCCCGATGCAAAAAACCATGATTCTAAACGACGGACAGAGACAGGTGTTCGTGTGAAAGGCATCGATAATTTACTGATTCGTTTATCAAAATGCTGTAATCCTGTGCCCGGGGATGATATTGTCGGCTATATTACAAAAGGGCGTGGCGTATCCATTCATAGGCGAAATTGCCCAAATCTTAATAATGATGAAGCACGATTGCTTGCTGTGGAATGGGAAGTATCCAAGGAAGAAACGAAAAACTATGACGTGAACATTGAGGTCACTGGTTATGATCGTAACGGTTTATTAAATGATGTGATACAAGCTGTTTCTGAAACGAAAACACGGATCAGTGCTATTTCAGGAAAAACTGCTAAAAATAAGGTGGCGTTTATTGATATTAAGATTGCTATTCATGACGTTAATCACCTGAAAATTGTGGTAGAGAAGGTGAAGCGGCTTACAGATGTTTACGCTGTCAAGCGTTTGATGGATTAATTATTTGAGGCAGGTAAGAGAGGGCTGATTCGTGTGCGGGTTGTAGTACAACGCGTGAGCAGTGCCAAGGTGGTCGTGGATGATCAAACCGTCGGGGTCATCGGTGGTGGACTGTTGCTGTTAGTTGCCATAAAAAAGGGAGATACCGAGGCTGATGTTTCCTACATGGTCAAAAAAATAGTTGGACTCAGAATTTTTGAAGACGATGATCAGAAGATGAATCTTTCTGTGAGCGACATCGGAGCTGACATGCTTTCAGTCTCCCAATTTACTTTGTATGGAGATGTTCGTCGAGGCCGTCGTCCTAGTTTTGTTGATGCGGCATTGCCTGGTGAAGCAAAGTCATTATATGAGCGCTTCAATGATGAATTGCGTGCAGCTGGGTTTGTTGTGGAAACAGGAATCTTTGGTGCAGATATGGCTGTACATCTTGTAAATGATGGACCTGTGACCTTAATCGTTGAAAGTAAGGTTCCTTGAAAAGGTATGGAGTGGTGATATTTCGGCTAACCTATGTGTGTCATAGGAAGGGCGGAAGAATTATGCGTGTTTCGCAGAAGCAAGCACAGCGTCAGCACCTCAATGGTAATCATCAGAGTGAGAAGCTAGACATAGAAGAAGTACTGTATGACCTTCTGTTTATGGAAAGACAAAGTGTGTATTTTTTAAAAAAGAACGTATCTCGGGGCTGACAACAATAAGGATTTTTGCTTGCAATGAAGGATGGCATTGTTTTGGGATGTTTAAATGACACTTGACAAATAGCAGTGGACTCCGTATGCTTAGTGCAAGTTAATAAGAGAATAACCTGTGAGGAAGAAAAGTAATTGCGTAGTGCTTTGAATAGAGAAGAGGCGCCAAGGGCTGGAAGCGTTTCTGCAGAGCATGTAATGAAAGACACTTCCGAGGTGTCTTTTCGAGCGTTGAAGAATTGAAGGCATGAAGCTAGCAAGAGAGACCGTAACCAAGGCGTTAACTGGTTAAGCGGAAGCCTTATTTTTTAAGATTATTGCTTCAAAAAGGGTGGTACCACGGGTAAAACTCGTCCCTTATTCATGTCGTTGGATGTGGATAAGGGATTTTTCTATGTTTAAGGATGAGATATGCAGAGAGCTTCACTTTATTAATTGAAAAAAAGGAAGCATAGAACTGATGAGGAGGGAAAGCATGACGATACAAATCCCACGGGGGACACAAGATATTTTACCAGATGCTTCTAATAAATGGCAATGGATGATCGATAAAGCCAGGCAGCTTTGTAGGTTATATCGCTATGAAGAAATCAAAACACCGATGTTTGAAACAACAGATCTCTTTCAACGTGGTGTGGGAGAAACGACAGATATTGTTCAAAAAGAAATGTACACATTTAAGGATAGAGGAGATCGGAGTTTAACACTGAGACCGGAAGGAACGGCTCCGGTTGTCAGGTCATATGTAGAAAATAAAATGCATGGCTGGGCGAATCAGCCTGTGAAGCTTTACTATATTGGGGAGATGTTCCGCTATGAACGTCCTCAAGCAGGACGAACGAGGCAGTTGACACAGTTTGGTGTCGAGGTCATTGGGGCGGAGGATGCCACACTTGATGCAGAAGTCATTGCTTTAGCAATGTCTTATTATAAGAGCTTGGGTTTGAATAAATTGAAACTCGTTATTAATAGCCTAGGGGATTTGGACAGTCGTAAAGAACATCGCACGGCGTTAGTTCGTCATTTTGAGCCATCCATTCATGAGTTTTGTGATGATTGCCAGCGTCGTTTGTATACAAATCCATTGCGCATTCTAGATTGTAAGGTCGATAAAGATCATCCGTTGATGGCAACGGCTCCATCTATATTAGAGTATTTAAATGAGACTTCAGCGACATATTTTGCAGACGTACAAAAAGCGCTCGATCGAATGGGTGTGGCCTATGAAGTTGACCCTACGCTTGTGCGTGGCTTAGATTACTATAATCATACTGTCTTTGAAATCATGGGTGCGGACTTTGGAGCTATCACAACGCTATGTGGTGGAGGACGCTATGGGGGCTTAGTCCATGAGCTTGGTGGACCTGAAACGTCAGGAATAGGCTTTGCTTTAAGCTTTGAACGCTTGCTGTTAGCATTAAATGCTGAAGGTATTGAGCCTGAGCTGTCTGATCCGCTGTATTGTTATATTGTTACGATTGGCGAAGCGGCAAACGGCAAAGCCTCAGAGCTTTTATTTAATCTCAGACAAGCTGGCATTACAGCGGATAAAGATTATATGCATCGCAAGACGAAAGGTCAGTTCAAACAAGCAGATCGCCTGGGAGCCAAAACGGTCGCTGTTTTAGGGGATGAGGAACTAGAAAAGGCTGTGGTCAATGTCAAAAACATGGCATCTGGAGAACAGCAGGAAGTTGCTTTCAGTGATTTATCAAACCATATAAAATCAATTGTAGATCAGCAGGGGGATAAATGATGAAAATAGGAATACCATGTGGGACTTTGACAACTGAGCATATCGGACAAATCATCACGTTACAAGGCTGGGTTCAAGGAAGACGTGATCTAGGAGGTTTGATTTTTGTTGATCTGCGCGATCGCTCAGGTCTCGTTCAAATCGTGTTTGATCCTGAAAGGACAAAAGAGGCGTTTGCTATAGCGGAGCAGGTGCGCAATGAATTTGTCGTTGAAGTAGAAGGTGAAGTTGTCGCCAGGGGAGACAATGCGGTTAACGATAAAATGCCAACAGGCCAGATAGAGGTTCGGGTAAATGCTATTCACATTTTAAATGAATCTAAGACACCGCTGTTTCCTATAGAAGATGGTGCGGAGGCATCTGAAGAGGTTCGCCTAAAATATCGTTATCTCGATTTACGCCGACCTGTTATGCAAAACACTTTTAAAATGAGACATGAGACGTCCAAAGCCATTCGGCGTTTTCTGGAAGATAGAGATTTCTTAGAGGTGGAAACACCAATCTTAACTAAAAGCACTCCTGAAGGCGCGCGTGACTATCTTGTACCAAGTCGGGTTCATCCAGGCGAATTTTATGCATTGCCTCAATCTCCGCAAATCTTTAAGCAGCTATTGATGGTGGGAGGTATGGAAAAATATTTCCAAATTGTACGTTGTTTTCGCGATGAGGATCTCCGTGCCGATAGGCAGCCGGAGTTCACTCAAGTCGATATTGAGGTCTCCTTTTTCGAGCAGGAAGCCTTTCTAGCGATGATTGAGGAAATGATGGTTCATGTCGTCGATAAAGTGCGTGGGATGAAAATTGCAAAGTCATTTCCAATCTTAACCTATGCTGAAGCGATGGAGCGGTATGGCAGTGACAAGCCTGATACACGCTTTGGCCTAGAGCTTATCGATGTATCTAGTATTGTGAAGGACAGTGGTTTTAAAGTCTTCAGTCATACACTGGAAAATGGTGGACAGATCAAAGCGATGAATGTGCAAGGTCAAGCAGAAGCCTATTCTAGAAAGAACATCGATGCGTTGACTGACTATGTCAGTCGTTATGGTGCCAAGGGGCTAGCTTGGTTAAAAATTGAAAATGATGAGGCTAAAGGACCGATCGCTAAATTTTTTGAGACTGAAAGGGCTCAAGAGCTTTTTAAGGCAACGAACGCAAAGAATGGGGATCTGCTTCTCTTTGTCGCTGACAAGCCTCAGGTGGTAGCGGCTAGCTTAGGTGCTCTTCGATTGAAGCTTGGTAAGGAACTTAGTCTTATTGATGAATCTCAGCTCAATTTTTTATGGATTACAGAATTTCCACTTTTTATGTGGGATGAAGATGAAGGGCGTTATGTTGCTGAGCATCATCCTTTTACGATGCCAATGATTGAAGATATTGACAGGCTAGAGACTGATCCGGGGGCTGTGCGTGCCCAAGCTTATGATCTTGTTCTTAATGGTTATGAACTGGGCAGTGGCTCACAACGGATTCATAAGAGAGAGTTTCAAGAGAAAATGTTTGAATTACTTGGCTTTTCTAAAGAGCAAGCAGAAGCTCAATTTGGATTTTTGATGGAGGCTTTGGAATATGGTGCTCCACCTCACGGAGGGGTGGCTCTGGGCATTGACAGGATTGTTATGATCTTAGCCGGTCGGACCAATCTCAGAGAAACGATTGCTTTCCCGAAAACCGCCAATGCATCTTGCTTGTTAACGCAAGCGCCCTCTTCAGTGGATGAAAAACAGCTCAAGCAATTGCAGATGGACTGGTTGTTCAATAAGTAAAAATAGAGGCTGAGATAAAAACCAGTCATTGAAAAGAATGGTGCTTCCCCATGCATGTTGGGAGGTGCCACTCTTTTTTCGATGCACAGGAGGTGCTAGCTTCGGTGTTGGCACACGGATGTGCAATGTAACCGAAGTTCCTTATCAAACGCTTTCTTGCGGGATCTTCGGACACGTGCTGTTCTCGAAGGAGTCTCGTGTCTTTCGCTCCCATCCATTTGAGTGTTAAAAATGCTTTTACGAAAACGAGCAGATAAAAATGGTCAGTCAATTTTAGATGTTACAAACATAAATATTAACGGAAACAACCTACGAAGACTCCTGCGGGAAAAGCAACAGCTGAAAATCCTTAGTGTGACACGACAGGGGAACACTAAGAGTTGAAGCGTTGCCCGCGGAAAGCGAGCATTCTGTAGCGGATTTGTGAGGATTACGGAAAGCAATTAATAAAGAACTTCAGATAAACTCAGTGTGGTCTTTGCATCGGAGCTTCTTAATCATTATTTCACCAGTTTTTCAAGATTACCATTTGTGTCCATCTTGAAGGTCGGGCCTTGAGAATCAGCTTCGTCAGAAAGCATCACCATTCGTCTTGCTCGATCCATGATGCTGATGAGAGATTGATAATCATCTTCAATGGTTTGGTGATTTTCTTTAAGCCTTTCAATTTCTTTTTCTTGATGCTTCACCTTTTGCTCTAATTCTTTATTCGTCTTCCAGAGGGTTGCGTTTTCTGCTTGTATGCGCATGCTTTCAGAATCATTAGTTTGTAAGTTTTGTAGAAAATGGATGACGTGGTTAAGCGTGAGTTTGGGCTGCTTATCATCACCTTGTTCGGGCATAATGGGTGGCGAGTCAGGGGCATCCATCTGCTGTTCGAGATAGTTTGGTTGCCAATTTCGAACCAGGCGTTTTTGTTGTGCTCTTTTCAATTGTTTCCGTTGCTTTTTAGCTAAACTTACTGCTTTTTCGTATTTTTTACGCACGATGGCATTCCAACGAAAACCACAAGCGGCTCCTGTGCGGTTTAACTTGTCGCCAACCTCCTCGAAGGCATCCAATTGCGTGCTGCCTTCACGTACATGCCTTAATACCGTTTCGGCTAGTAATAAATCATCTTCATGGCTCCATGCATCTTGTCTTACTTTGGTCATCTGTACCTCTCCTTAAGATAGATTGCTTAATAGAAAGGATGGACAAGATACATTGGGATTATACAAAATAACGATAATTTTTCTATAATATGGCTTGATAAGGCTCTGTTTTCTTGAAAATGGTGACTTATTTTTCTTTCTTTGATAACCAATAATCCAATCGTTTTTGAATCGTCTTTTCGTGCCCTCGTTGTGTGGGTGAATAAAAGTGATGATTGAGTAGATGATTGGGTAAGTATTGTTGATCAACGAAAGCATCTGGCGCATCATGTGGATAGTGATAATCGACCCCATGCCCCAATTGTTTGGCGCCTTTATAATGAGCATCCCTAAGGTGAATGGGGATTTGACCGGTTTGCTCTTTTTTTACGGCTTCGAGGGCGCTATCTATGCCTCGAATGACGCTGTTGGATTTAGGTGCAGTGGCTATATAAAGTGCAGCCTCTGCTAAGGGAATACGTGCTTCAGGCATGCCGAGAAAATCAACGGCGTAAGCAGCTGCTTGGGCAACGAGCAGGGCGTTGGGATCTGATAAACCGACATCCTCGGCAGCGTGAACATAAATACGCCTGGCAATAAATCGAGGATCCTCGCCAGCGGTGATCATTTTCGCCAGCCAATATAAAGTGGCATCAGGGTCAGAGCCACGCATGCTTTTAATGAAAGCTGAGACAGTATCATAATGGTTATCGCCCGATTTATCATACTGCAAAATGCGCTCCTGGATGGATTCTTCCGCTTCATCAAGAGTGATGTGGATCGCTCCCTTGTCGGAGGGTGTTGTTAAAACAGCTAATTCTAAAGCATTGAGAGCGGTGCGAGCATCTCCGTTCGCCACATTGACTAAGTGTGCCAAGGCATCGTCATCCAGTGTTATAGAGTAATTTCCATAGCCGCGTTCTTTATCCACTAGCGCTTGTTGTAAAATGGCTTGAATGCTATCATCCTTTAAAGGCTCAAAACGAAACAACCTGGAGCGAGATAGGAGCGCGGGATTAATTTCGAACATAGGATTTTCGGTTGTGGCGCCAATCAATATGATCGTTCCATCCTCTACAAAAGGAAGAAGGGCATCCTGTTGGCTTTTATTAAAGCGATGTATTTCATCGATAAAGGCAACGGTTTTCTGTTTCTCAAACTTTAAACGTTCCTGTGCAGTGGACGTGATGGCACGTATATCATTAACACCTGAAGTGACCGCATTGATTTGTTGAAAATAAGCGGAGGTTGTATTAGCGATGATTTGTGCAAGTGTTGTTTTTCCTGTGCCGGGTGGTCCAAAAAAGATCATTGCTGATAATTGGTCGGCTTGAATCGCCCGTCTAAGTAGGCGCCCTTCACCAATAATCGTGCTTTGACCTATAAATTCATCCAAGGTTCTCGGGCGCATTCGCGTTGCGAGTGGTGCTCCTGTTTGTCCTTTTTCATTTGAATAATCAAATAGATCCATCAGTGCTCGTCCTTTCTGGCAATATTCTACCCAGTGAAGGCGGTTCGTTCTTTCAGCTCGATTATATCATTCTAATTATAACATTAAGTAGAGCGGAGGTTCAGTCTTAGTCGGCTTTGTATGCATATTCAAAGGAAGGGTATTCATGGTATACTAGTTGTCAAATAGACATAAGGTACGTCGATAATCGGTCGGTATCTATTTTTTCAATGCCAAATTTAGCCAAGGGGTAAGATTATAGTTGAAGGGGGTTCTCTTTTTGAAGATTTCAACAAAAGGAAGATATGGGCTTACCATTATGATGGATCTCGCTAGGCATTATGGTAAAGGTCCTCTAGCACTTAAAGTGATTGCCGAGAAAAATGACTTATCTGAACATTACTTGGAACAGCTGATTGTACCACTTAGAAATGAAGGATTAGTGACGAGTGTTCGAGGGGCTTATGGAGGCTATATTTTGGTAAATGAGCCTCATGAAATTACGACGGCTGATATTATTCGGGTGCTTGAGGGTCCTATTCGACCTGTGGAGATTATGGATGATGATGATCCTGCTAAACGAGAGCTATGGATCAAGATTCGTGATGCGGTCAAAGGGGTTCTTGATAGCACAACACTTATGGATTTAATCAATTTTGATCAAGAGGATCATGCACAGGATCCGTATATGTTTTACATTTAAAAATGATTTAGGAAGTGAGCAATATGGAACACATCTATCTCGATCATGCTGCAACCACGCCGGTTCACCCTCAAGTGGTAGAAGTGATGCGACCCATTTTTGAAGAGTTTTTTGGCAATCCGTCTAGCATTCATTTTCATGGGCGTCAAGCTCGGAAATTCGTTGACGATGCTCGAGATGAAATTGCGCAAATAATCGGGGCTCAGCCCAAGGAAATTGTTTTTACCAGCGGGGGGACTGAGGCAGATAATATGGCGATCATAGGTGCGGCTTTTGCGCAAAAAGAGAAAGGCAGGCATATTATTACCACTAAAATTGAGCATCACGCGGTATTAAATACCTGTAAATTTTTAGAGAAACAAGGCTTTGATATCACCTATCTTGACGTTGATGCAACCGGATATATTGCTGCCCGGGATGTCAAAGCGGCACTTCAAGATGACACCATTCTTGTCACCATTATGATGGCTAATAATGAGGTAGGTACGCTACAACCCATTGAGGAGATTGGTGCACTGTTGGATGGAACGGGCATTGTTTTTCATACGGATGCTGTCCAAGCCTTTGGTACGATGGCCATCCATGTGGATGAATTGAAGGTTGATTTGCTTTCTATGACTGCACACAAAATCAACGGACCAAAAGGGGTTGGCTTTCTTTATATTAGAGAAGGTGTTTCACTGCTTCCCTATCAGCATGGGGGAGAACAAGAGCGGAAGCGCCGTGGTGGAACGCATAATGTATCTGGTATTGTCGGGTTACAACAAGCCTTGGCGTTGGCCGTTAGAGATAGAGAGGAAAAGGTGCGTCATTATCACTGTCTCCGGAAGGTGCTTATTCATGCATTGACTGAATCCAATATGACCTTTGCCATTAATGGTTCAACAGATAAAACATTGGCTAATCTTGTCAATCTATATATTCCAGGTGTGAACGTTGAGTCCTTGCTGACCGCCCTTGATCTGAATGGGGTATCGCTATCCAGTGGGTCGGCGTGTACAGCGGGGTCTGTAGAGCCTTCACATGTGCTCGTAGCTCTTTATGGCGCTGATAGTGATCAGGCAAAAAGTTCGATTAGAATTAGTTTTGGGTTGTATAATACAGAAGATCAGATTTTAAAAGCGGCGAATCGTATTGTCAAGACTGTTCAAAGTATGGTGACTGTGTAAGGCATAGATAACAACGGGTGAAGGAGGTGCTTACCGTGAAACCAAAAACGGAGACACGCGTTATTGTCGGCATGTCTGGTGGAGTGGATTCTTCCGTAGCGGCTCTGTTGCTAAAAGAACAAGGCTATGATGTTATTGGGATATTTATGAAAAATTGGGATGATACCGATGAGAAGGGTGTCTGTACTGCTACTGAAGATTATGAGGATGTGGCTCGTGTCGCCGGGCAGCTTGGGATTCCTTATTATGCTGTGAATTTTGAAAAACAGTATTGGGATCACGTTTTTTCATATTTTCTAGATGAATATAAAGCGGGAAGAACACCTAACCCGGATGTCATATGTAATAAAGAGATTAAATTTAAAGCTTTCTTGGATCATGCGTTGGCATTGGGTGCAGATTATGTGGCGACTGGTCATTATGCACGCGTGAATCGTGCAGATGGACAAGTCACAATGCTTCGTGGCATCGATCGTGGTAAGGATCAAACGTACTTTCTGAATCAACTTAGTAAAGAGCAACTTTCTCATGTGCTATTTCCCTTAGGAGAATTGCAAAAATCTGAGGTGCGTGATATTGCGCGTAAGCATCAGCTGATCACGGCAAATAAAAAGGATAGCACGGGGATTTGTTTCATCGGTGAACGCAATTTCAAGGAGTTTTTAAGCAACTATTTGCCTGCAAAAGGTGGCGATATACTGACGATTGATGGTGAATATAAAGGGCGCCATGATGGATTGATGTATTATACCAATGGACAGCGTCAAGGATTAGGCATTGGTGGTCCCGGTGGACCATGGTTTGTGTGCGGGAAGGACTTGAAGGAAAATATTCTTTACGTTGCTCCCGATGACCATTCAGCGCTTTTTTCTGAAGGCTTATTTGCTGAAAATACGAGTTGGATTGATAGCGTACCAGAAGGAAAATCATTTAAATGCACGGCAAAATTCCGCTATAGACAGCCTGATCAATCGGTAACCGTGTATGTTGAAGCAAGCGATTGTCTCACCGTCATGTTTGATGAGCCACAGAAAGCGATCACCCCAGGGCAAGCTGTTGTTTTTTACGATGGAGATGTGTGTTTAGGTGGTGCAACCATAGCAACCCTTTATCAAAAGATGTATCATGAAAAATTGGATTTTGTTGTTTCAAGCTGAGGCTGGGACAAATTCTAGTCATTGAAAAGAGTGGTACTCACCAAGACAATTTGGTAGGTATCACTTTTTTTCGACATGTAGGATGTGTGCTAGTTTCGGTACTGACTGAGTGTGTGGATGTCCGCTCTAGGGTGCTCGCTTTCTAAAGACATTCTTAAATAATGCTCACACATCCACTTCAGAAACCTACGTCGCTTTCCGCAGGCAACGCTTCAACTCTTAGTGTTCCCCTGTCGTGTCACACTAAGGATTTTCAGCCGTTGCTTTTCCTGCAGGAGTCTCCATAGGTTTCTTTCGTTAATGGTCGTATCGTGGATGGGAGCAAAAGATACGAGACTCCTTCGGGAACAGCACGTGTCCGAAGACCCCGCAAGAAAGCGTTTGATAAGGAACTTCGGTTACATTCGGCACATCCGTGTGCCAACACCGAAGCTAACACATCCTGTGTGTCGAAGGCCGTGCCCGAGGAAAGCGAGTGTTCTGTAGCATCCATTCACAACATATTCACCATGAATGAATTTCGATTAGACCCGGCACGTCGCTGTGTGTCGGAGGTTATCATTCTTCTATTTTCAGTTGTGGCTTATTTTTGTTATACTTATCAGAGATTTGCGGTAAGACGGAGGGAACCAAATGGAGGATTGGAATCATATTGGATTGACCTTTTTAAATGAAAAGAAATATGAACAAGCAATGCATGCTTTTGATCGAGCCATTCAGGATCATCCGTATGATCCACTTGGATATATAAATTTTGGGACGATGCTTACAATGATCGGAGAATTGGAGCGCTCTCTGAATTTTTTTGAAAAAGCGATTCATTTGAAAGAAAACTATCCGTCTGCTCACTATGATTATGGTGCGGCGCTCTATGGATTAGAGCGTTATAATGAGGCAATTGTAGAGTTGAAAAAAGCTGCCAGTCAAGGGTTTAATCAAGCTGATCTTCATTTTATGCTAGGGATGTCTTATGTAAATGTTGGTCAGCTACTGATGGCGCTTGTCCACTTGCAAAGAGCTGTTGAGTTAAATGAAGAGGACATTGAGGCTCGTGTTCACTATGCTTTATGCTTAGCTAAGCTTGATCATAGTGATATGGCACTAGAACAATTGAAACGCGTGATTGAACAGGATCCAAACCATTCAGATGCTTACTACAATATGGGTGTCATTTTTGGTATCAATGGACAAAGGGATGAGGCAAAAATGGCCTTTGAAAAGGCGTTGACTTTGCAAGCTGATCATCTTTTAGCTGCCCATGGTCTTGACCAGCTAAGTACAGAGGAACAAGGCGCATGATGAATGAAACATTAGATCTGTTTCCCGAAGAGAAAGGATATGTTAAAGGCATGCCTCATCACATTGTTTTTCGCAATGATGATAATGCCTATACTGTTCTCAGGGTTTATATTCAAGAAACGAATGAAGCCATTGAATCTAAAGACATTGCCATTTTTGGTTACTTTCCAGTGATCCATCTCCATGAAAGCTATCAATTCTTTGGTCAGCTTAAAAAACATCCAAAGTATGGACAGCAATATGAAGTTATTCAATTTAGAAAGCTTCTCCCACAATCCAAGGATGGCATTGTTCAATACCTCTCGGGCGAATTGTTTCCTGGCATTGGACAGACCACAGCTGAGCGGGTTGTGAGTCATCTAGGAGAGGGAGCGATTTCAAAAATTTTAAATCATCCTGAGGTATTAGGTGAAGTGCCCAAGCTTCCAGAAGATAAAGCAGTACAAATCGCTGAAACACTGCTTGCTCATGAAGGGCTAGAAAAGGTGCTCATTGCTCTTTCCGATTATGGGTTTGGCACGCAATTATCGACGAAGATTTATCAAACCTATGGGAATGAAGCCGTGAATGTTATAGAAAATAATCCCTATCAACTTGTACAAGACATTGAAGGGGTTGGATTTCAACGAGCTGATGAGCTTGGTAGGCGACTGGGGCTGGTAGGTGATCATCCGGAGCGTATTCAAGCTGGCTATTTGTATTGGTTGAACGAAAAGGCGATGAATGAAGGTCATGTCTACATGCCCTTTGAAGAGACGCTAACAGGCATTCAGACGTTATTAACGACAGGTAAAGCTGAAGAAGTCAGTACACAATCTATTGAAAAAGAAATCAATACTTTGGAAGAAGAAGGAATAGTGGTAGTGGAAGAGGAGCATATTTATCTTCCTTCCCTCTATTTTGCTGAAAAAGGCATTGTTACAAGCATAAAAAAATTGTCAGAGCAAACCGTGTTTGAAAGTGAGTTTTCCGAGAGTGAATTTCTCGAAGCGCTAGGTGGTCTTGAGGAACGTTTAACTATTCAGTATGCGTCTTCTCAAAAAGAAGCGATTCAAAAAGCGATTCAATCGCCGCTCATGCTTCTCACTGGCGGACCTGGTACGGGAAAGACAACTGTTATCAAAGGGATTGTTGAGATTTTTGCAGAGCTTCATGGACTTTCCTTGAATGAAAAGGATTATAACCAGGATAATCCCTATCCCTTTATTTTAGCTGCCCCCACTGGACGTGCAGCAAAGCGTATGAGTGAGTCAACGGGTCTTCCTGCTGTGACGATACATCGTCTGCTTGGTTGGCGAGGTGGGAGTGGCTTTGATCATGACGAAGAGCAACCTATTGAAGGAAAGTTGCTGATCATAGATGAAATGTCCATGGTTGACCTATGGTTGGCTAATCAATTGTTTAAATCATTGCCTTTGCCTATGCAAGTCATCGTGGTTGGTGATGAGGATCAGCTTCCCTCTGTCGGTCCTGGACAAGTTTTAGATGATTTTTTACACTCTGACATGATCCCTACGGTTCGTTTAACGGACATTTATCGACAGTCCGAGGGTTCTTCCATTATAGAGCTTGCTCATGAGATGAAAAAGGGACAATTGCCTAAGGATATCGCCAAACCGACGGAGGATCGCCGTTTTTTTAGCTGTCATCAAAATCAAATTGTTGAAGTCGTTAGTAAAGTTTACAAAAACGCTGTAAAAAACGGCTACACACCTATGGACATTCAGGTGCTGGTGCCTATTTATAGAGGTAATGCAGGCATTGATGTCATGAATCAAGCCCTGCAAGAGCTTTTGAATCCGGAAAGTGAGCAAAAGCGGACATTGGTGTTTGGAGATAATTTATATAGGACGGGAGATAAGGTTCTGCAACTGGTCAATAACCCAGAGCAAGGCATTTTTAATGGTGACATTGGTGAGGTCGTGGCTATTTTTAGAGCTAAAGAAACGACCGAAAAAGAGGACCAGCTTGTGGTTTCTTTTGATGGAAAAGAAATTGTCCTTTTAAAGCGTGATTTAAATCAGATCACCTTGGCATATTGCTGCTCCATTCACAAATCGCAGGGCAGTGAATTTCCAATCGTTATCCTACCCATTGTAAAGGGATACCATCGAATGTTGAGACGCAATCTTATTTATACTGCTGTTACAAGGAGTAAGGCCTTTCTCATTTTATGTGGGGACGAACAGACATTGGCTTATTCTATTCAACAAACCGATAGTGGAGCAAGGCACTCAGCATTAAAGGACAAGCTTGTTGAGCGTCTCCAATCCGTTGATGATGAAGATGATGATTGGGAAAATATCTTGATGTCAAATGAAAGTGAGGTATAGTCGTTTGAATTTTGGATAAGATGCTGCTAGAGGTGAAAAAGGCATGCGCTGTCCAAATTGCAAAAATAAAAATTTAGGAAAAATTGGTATGAATCAGTTTTATTGTTGGGATTGCTTTATAGAATTAACGCTTGACGATGGACTTTTATCTTTGAATCAGGTGGAAGAGGATGGGAGCCTGACAACGCTTGACGATTTATTTGAAGATCAAGAACGTCATATCGGGTTCTAGATTAGCAAAAGTATAAGATGATAAAGAGGCTGGGAGAAGACCTAGTCATTGCAAAGAGTGGTACTTGCCAATAGATGTTGGTAGGTCCACTTTTTTTCGACACGCAGGACGTGCTAGTTTCAGCATTGGCACACGGACGTGCCGAATGTAACCGAAGTTCCTTATTAAATGCTTTCTTGCGGGGTCTTCAGACACGTGCTGTTCCCGAAGGAGTCTCGCGTCTTTCGCTCCTATCCACTGGTATGACGACGATGCTTTTTCATGTTCGTACTCAACGAATGAAGGAGTTTTTTCTTGATAGAAGAAACAGATATGGTGAGCTAGGGTTGATTCGAAAGGATCATGAGGTATGAATGGCTATCGCCCATGCTTCTCATAATTCCATGTTTTTTTGAGCAAACTAAGCTCTGGAGGGGTTATGATGAAAAAATGGACGACCTTGGATTGGATGAAGAAACTAGCTGTTCTGATTCTTATCTTCTTAAATTGCTGGTTTCTTTTAAAGTTATTTCCTTATATCTTGCATGGATTGGACTATACCATAAGACTTTTAACCCCATTTCTGATTGCCTGTTTGATCGCCTATCTCCTTCATCCTTTGATAGAAGGATTACGCAAGCAAGGGATGCCGAGACCTTTAGCAATTTTAGTGATCTATCTTTTATTTTTTGGCACGGTGATTGTTGGCTGTATAAAGGGAGCTCCGATTGTTGTTGAAGAGTTAACAAGTTTTGCAAAACAAGGGCCTCATCTTCAAGAAATGTATGAGAACAATGTCAACCATATTTATAATGCAACCGCTGCTTTTCCTGAAACGCTTCATGATTATTTTGATCGTGCACTTGCTTCGTTGGAAAATGGGTTGAGTCGACTTGTAGGGCGCATTATGTTATGGCTACAAGGTCTGTTTAAATCTATCTTTACCATCCTGCTTATTCCGTTTATTGTCTTTTATTTGTTAAAGGATTTTATGGGAGTGAAAGAGTGGTTAAATAGGCATGTTCCTAGTCGTATAAGAGATTCTAGTCGTGCGCTTGCCATGGAGATTGATGCATCATTAGGTAGTTATATCAGAGGTCAGCTCTTTGTCTGTCTTGTCGTCGCTGTTGTGTCCATTATTGGATTATGGATCTTGCGTATGCCGTATGCTCTCCTTTTAGGTATTTTCATTGGAATGACCGATATTATTCCTTATTTTGGGCCTGTGATTGGCGCTGTTCCCGCATTGCTTGTGGCAGTGACGCTATCTATGAAAAAGGTTATCTTTGTCCTACTATTAATCCTGATTGTTCAATTTCTCGAAGGCAATATTTTTAGTCCGCTTATCGTGGGCAAAAGCGTTCATATTCACCCAATTTTTATCATGCTCGCACTGGTTATAGGCGGAGATATTGCAGGGGTTGTTGGCATGCTCCTAGCTGTGCCAATCTTTGTCATCCTGCGTGTTTTTATCATCCATCTTATAAGATATCGGAAAAAAATTGACAATGAGCAGGAGACATGACTATAATTTAAGTATATGGATTAGGTATTTATCTAACCCATTAATAATGAATATGTTAATACGTTGACGGAGTTAATTATTGATATAGCCCTAACAGAAAAGGATTTCAAGGCTGAGAAAATCCAGGTGTAATGATTGATGAGTGCCACTCTTGAAGTGCAGTTAATAGCTGCCGGGGACATCCGTTATCATGTGGCTGAAGGTGATAAACCTTTTCCTTATTGGGGATGCGTTTATAACCAGGGTGGTATCGCGTGAGAATAGAGCTCTCGTCCCTGTTGGGATGGGGGCTTTTTGGTATTTTATAGCGAGGGGACTCGTTAAGGCTTAGAAGGGGGAAGTAAGTATGAAAGCATTAAGTTCAAAACAAGTGCGACAGATGTTTTTAGATTTTTTTAAAGAGAAGGGACATCGGGTTGAGCCAAGTGCTTCCCTCATTCCTCATGAAGATCCAACCTTGCTTTGGATCAATAGTGGTGTAGCCACATTAAAAAAGTATTTTGATGGACGGGTGGTTCCGGAAAATCCTAGGATTGTCAATGCCCAAAAAGCGATCCGTACCAATGATATTGACAACGTCGGCTATACGGCGAGACATCATACTTTTTTTGAAATGTTAGGGAATTTTTCGATTGGCGATTATTTCAAAGAAGAAGCCATTGCCTGGGCATGGGAGTTTTTAACGAGTGACAGCTGGATTGGCTTTGACCCTGAACGTTTATCAGTGACCATCCATCCAGAGGACGATGAGACCTTTGACATATGGCATAAGCAGATCGGACTCCCTCAAGAGCGCATCATTCGCTTAGAAGAGAATTTTTGGGATATTGGTGAGGGACCAAGTGGACCAAACACAGAAATTTTCTACGATCGTGGTGTAGCTTACGGCACTGATTCCAATGATTCTGAACTCTATCCAGGTGGGGAAAATGAGCGCTATCTTGAAGTGTGGAATCTTGTGTTCTCTCAGTTTAATCATAATCCAGATGGTAGCTACACACCGCTTCCTAAGAAAAATATTGATACCGGGATGGGTCTTGAGCGTATGGTGTCGATTATTCAAGATGTTAAGACCAACTTTGATACCGATTTATTCATTCCAGTGATTAGACGTATTGAAGAGATAAGTGGCGAACATTACGGAGAAAAAGAGGAGAAGGATGTTGCTTTTAAAGTCATAGCTGATCATGTGCGTGCCGTTTCTTTTGCCATTTCTGATGGTGCTTTGCCTTCTAATGAAGGGCGTGGCTATGTTCTCAGACGTCTTATCCGCAGAGCTGTGCGATTTGCGATGACTCTGACTATTGAAAAGCCATTTATGTACAAGTTGGTTCCACTGATTTCCGAGAGCATGGGTGAATTCTATGATGTTCTTGAAAGCAAAGCTGGGCTTGTTCAAAAAATCATCCGCACGGAAGAGGAACACTTCCATGAAACGCTTCGTGACGGCTTAGAGATTTTGGAGAAGGTGATTGAAACGGCAAGAACAAATGGAGACACGATGATTGCTGGAGCAGATGTGTTCAAGCTATATGATACGCTCGGTTTTCCAGTGGAATTGACAGAGGAGTATGCAGAAAAAGCTGGTTTGGTCATTGATCATGATGGTTTTGAAAAAGAATTGGCATCTCAGCGGGAACGAGCAAGACAGGCTCGGCAAACGACAGATTCCATGCAGGTGCAGGATAATACCTTGCGAGATATTACTGTTGCCAGTGAATTTGTTGGCTACTCTGAGCATGAGGTGTCCTCACGTGTTTCAGTCATTGTCAAAGGCAACGATCTCGTGGATTTTGCGAGTACGGGCGATCAAATAAAAGTGATTTTGGATACGACCCCTTTTTATGCGGAAAGCGGTGGGCAACTATCTGATAAGGGCGTGTTGACAAATCATGATACAGAGCTCCTTGTCCAAGAGGTTAAAAAGGCTCCAAATGGTCAGCATTTACATACCGTTTTTGTGAAAAGTGGTCGAGTGAAAACAGGTGATGTATTTGTTGCAACCGTGCAATCAGAGCGGAGAGCTGACACGGAAAAAAATCATACGGGTACGCATCTCTTACATCAAGCTTTAAAAGATGTTCTAGGTATGCACGTCAACCAAGCAGGTTCCTTGGTCGCCCCTGAAAGATTGCGTTTTGACTTTACTCATTTTGATAAGATCAGCGATGAAGAGCTTGTCCGAGTTGAAGACATTGTTAATCAAAAGATATGGGAGAGTATGCCTGTTACTATTTTTCAAAAAAATATTGCTGAAGCAAAAGCGATGGGAGCTATGGCATTATTCGGTGAAAAATATGGAGACATCGTTCGGGTCATTCAGATAGGTGATTATAGTTTGGAGCTTTGCGGAGGATGTCATGTGAGAAATACCTCTGAAATTGGCTTATTTAAGATCATGTCGGAAGTTGGGATTGGTGCAGGAACCAGGCGCATCGAGGCTGTGACAGGAAAGGCAGCTTTTATGATGCTGAACCAGCGGTTAAAGGATCTTCAGCACATTGCTTCGCTATTAAAAACGACGATTGATGGCGTTCCTGATAAAATTGTAGGGTTATCTCAACAAATACATCAATTAGAAAAGGAAAAAGAGTCGTTAACAGCGAAATTAGGCAATACAGAGCTTAGTGACGTTGAACAATTTGTTAAAGAGGTAGAGGGTGTTTCGGTTGTCGTTCGTCACATCGAGGGTCAGGGCATGAACGGATTGCGTGCCATGGTAGATAAGATTAAAGATCAGCTGCAGTCAGTTGTCGTTGTGTTGGCATCTGTTAATGAGGATAAGGTCAATATTGTTAGTGGTGTCACGGATGATTTGATTAAAAGAGGGTATCATGCTGGTAAGCTAGTGAAGGAAGTTGCGATGCGTTGTGGTGGAAGTGGGGGTGGACGCTCTGATATGGCGCAAGCCGGTGGAAAACAGCCTCAAGCGCTTGACAATGCTCTTCGATATGTAGAACAATGGGTGTCAGAGCAGTCCTAATTATTTCAAGATGAGGGGGAGATATCAATGGACAAAACAATGACATTTAAATTTTTTGATGAACAACCTGATCGAAATGACGTGAAAGATGTCTTATTACAGGTTTATCAGGCTCTACAGGATAAGGGATATAATCCGATCATTCAAATTGTTGGTTATTTATTGTCAGGTGATTCAGCTTATATTCCCCGCCATCGAGATGCTCGTAATCTCATCCGTAAAATTGAACGCGATGAGATCATTGAAGAGCTTGTGAAAACCTATCTGGAGAAACAACGTGAGGGAGATTTATGAAAGTGATGGGGCTCGATTATGGAACGAAAACCGTAGGTATTGCGATTAGTGATGCCCTAGGGATGACCGCTCAAGGTATCGAAACCATTCATTATAAGCAGCATGAAAGACATAAGCTCTACGGTCGAATTGGTGAATTGGCTGATGCCCATGACGTGTCCTGCTTTATTGTTGGACTGCCTAAGCATATGAATGGCACCATTGGCGAGCGTGGGGAAGCGTGTCAGTACTTTGCAAGGCAATTGAGTGAGCGTTTCGGAAGACCTGTTGAAATGTATGATGAACGCCTAACGACAATGGAGGCTGAACGGCTATTAATTGAGGCTGATGTCAGTCGTAAAAAAAGAAAAAATGTTATTGATAAAACCGCCGCTGTGTTAATTTTACAAGGGTATTTAGATCGCAAAGGGAATGGGGTGTCGTTAGAATGACGCATGCACATGATGAAGATCAAGAGCGTATCATCATTCCAGATGAAGAGGGTGAAGAACATCTTTTTGACATTCTCTTTACCTTTGATGTTGATGAAACGGGAAAATCTTATATGGTTGTCCAGCCTGTAGAATCTTCTGAAGAGGAAGAGGGGGATGAAGCAGAGGTATTTGGCTTTAGATATCAAGATGATGATGGAGAATTTAATCTTTATCCCATCGAAACGGATGAGGAATGGGCTATTGTTGAAGAGATGTTAAACACCTTTGTTGACGAAGGTGTTCTTTAAGCTTATATAGATGAGATGTATCATGTGCTCCTTTTGAGGGAGCTTCAGACTGTCGAGAAAGCCTTCGACAGCTTTTTTGTATAGTGAGTCTGAAAAAAGGTGAACCTTGTCGTATTCTCCTAAAATTCTTCGACTTTTTACTATCTTATAGTATAATGAATGAAGAATTTGAAAGGGGCGTTCTCATTGGGGGAATTACCAGGTCCATTTGACAGGTTCAAAGAGCCATTGAATGAAGCGAAACGTGTACGGAAAATCGTATGGATGAGTGTTGTAGCGCTTGCGGTTATTATAATAGGGGGTATCGCCTTCCTTTTTTATTATATTCATCATTCTTTAACTCCCGTAAATCCCTTGAGCGACAAAAAAGTCGTTTTAGAGATTCCAAGTGGAACGTCGATAGAGGAGATTGGGGACTTATTAAAATCCAAGAAACTTGTTCATAGCAGTCCAGTTTTTCTTTATTATGCTAAATACAAAAATCAAACCAATTTTAAAGCGGGTATCTATCGGTTTTCTCCTTCAATGTCCATTGAAGAAATTATTAAAAAAATGGAAAATGGCGATGTGGATACAGTGTTTAATATGGTGATACCAGAGGGTTTTACCGTTTCTCAAATCATAGAGAAGGTCGCTAAAAAAACGGGTGTGAGTGTTCAAGTGATTAATGACAAGTTGACAAATCGCGCATATATTAAGACGCATTACATGAAGAAGTATCCTTTCCTAGCGAATGTCATCTTAAATAAACACATTAAGTCACCGTTGGAAGGGTATTTATTCCCAGCAACCTATACTTATGATGAAGAGAAGCCAAATTTGGATACCATCATTGATACAATGTTGGATAAAACGCAGACTATATTGGAAAAATATCAGACACAAATCAAGGCTAATTCCTTGGGTTCCATCCATAGGGTTCTAACCATGGCGTCTATCGTAGAACGAGAAGGAAGACAGCCAGTGGACAGACAAAAAATAGCGGGTGTTTTCTATAATCGTCTAGAGAAAGGCATGCCTTTACAGAGTGATGTGACGGTACTATATGCTTTAGGAAGCTCCCAGCAGACGGTGACATATAAGGATACGAAAATGAGCTCACCCTATAACACGTATTATCAAAAAGGCTTGCCCGTTGGTCCGATAAATAATCCAAGTGAAGCTTCGATCTATGCGGTTTTGAATCCAATGCATAGTTCAGAATTGTATTTTTACGCCCGACCCAATGGTGAAATTATTTATACGAAGACGCTTGCGGAGCATGATAAAGTTATTGACAAATATAAGCATGAGTGGGATGATGCCGAGAAAGAGGGGTAGCAGCTTGCTCCCTTTTTTGATGGTATAGAGATAGCGCAAGAGGAGTGAGCATTTAAATTAAGTGACGGACATGTGAACGCGTGGTAGGTCATAGTATATGACTATACAGTTGAGATAAAATCTGCTAAAATAACTCCTATCGAGCTAAAGAAATCAATACTTCAAAAGGCATCTTGACATTAGGGAACGAATGATTGTGTGATCTCATGAGTATTCAGATGTATGTAGATATCTGCTCAAACATGTGTGATGAGATCGGGCAAGGTCTGTCGTTATTGACTAGCACATTATGATGATGTCCAATGCATGACCGATTAACCCATTCATGAACCAACAAACAACGACGTAAATAGCATTGTTTTTGAAGATGGAAAGTCTTTCAAAGCCGTTGATTTAATGGCGGCAACATGTGTTCTAGGCATCTGAGAAGAAATAGTGGCGAGTTTATAGTAGTTAATTAATTAAACGCTTACCATAAGTTGTGTTGATAATAAAGAGGGAGTGTGTCACTTGGTCGAGGAAAAGAAACACTATATGACAGTAGAAGGAAAAGAAAAATTAGAAAAAGAACTAGATTATCTTAAAGTTGAGCGAAGAAAAGAAGTTGTGGAACGCATAAAAATCGCACGTAGTTTTGGTGATTTATCTGAGAACTCTGAATATGATGCGGCTAAGGATGAACAAGCCTTTGTAGAATCTCGAATACAGCAATTGGAACAAATGGTCCGTAATTCTGTGATCATTGAAGAAGATGCCTCTCACCCTGATATAGTGAGTATCGGAAAATCGGTCACCTTTCAAGAGTTACCTGACGGTGATGTGGAAACCTATAAGATTGTCGGGAGTGCGGAATCAGATCCTTTCGAAGGTAAAATTTCCAATGATTCGCCTATGGCCAAAAGCTTGATAGGTCGAAATATAGGTGAAGAAGTGACAGTTCCCACGCCTGGAGGGGACTTGCTCGTTAAAATCGTTGAGGTTAATTAATTCATTGAATACTTATAAATAACACATGCACATATCATTGATAACTATACGAATTGAGCCTAGGTGTTTTATATTCTAGGTTCTTTTTGATGGTATCTTTAGAAATAATAGCCTTTCTAACGCATGTTCATTCATAGCGATTCTGATTTCTTTCTTTGCCTTGTTTATAGCGGTGGTGATCAGTCAACACTAGGAGCAGGGTGGTGGAGTAATGCGAAATCGACGCATAGCGTTTACCGGGGTTGTCATCTTACTCATATTCATAGGATTTATTTGCCGATTGGCGCAAATTCAGCTGTTTGCAACCACGTCATTTTCAAGGGCACATGTCAATCTCATTACGCAAAGCATAGCCCAGCGAACAAGTCAATTGGTTATTAATAATGGACGGGGTATTTTGTTGGACCGAACAGGAAAGGTTAAATTAAATGATGTGGAACAGCCAGCACTCGTATTATTCCCCTTTCTTAAAAATAAACAGTGGTCAGTTGAAAAGCTGTCACAAATTATTCATGTTCCAGCAACGGAGATTATTTTGGCTGTCAGACACGCCAAGCAACCCTTTGTTTTTAATGAGCAATCTGTAAAATTGACTGAAGACCAGATGAAACGCATCAGTCAGCTTCATCTGGTCGGTGTTCAGGCGTTAAAAGTGAGAGAGTCATCAAAGGATTGGTCTGGATCTTATGTCCTCGGTACGACAAAGGAAAATCCAACAGAAATTCAAAAGCTTTATCCAGATTTATTAAAAGAGGGGGATATTACAACACGCACGCCAATCGGTGTTTTGGGAATGGAGAAGGCATATGATCCGTTTCTCTTATCAAAGAATGAGACGAAGCTGTTGTACCATATGGATGCCTCTGGTGACCCTTTGTTCGACACGAGTGTTCGGGTGTCATCGATGGACAATACAGGCTATTATCCCTTGAAGGTTAAAACGACTCTTGATACGACTATCCAAAAGCTCGCTGAGCATGAAGCTTTAAAACACAGGCTACAACAAGGCGGTGTGGTGCTCTTGGATGTGAGGTCCAGCGAGTTGTTAAGCATGGTGAGTTTGCCGCAAATGGATGTTCATCATCCGTTTGTAAACGGCAATCAAATGTTGAAAACCCAGTATCCAGGTTCTGTGTTTAAAGTTGTCACGGCGGCAGCTGCTATTCAAAATAATTTAGTGAACAATGAGGAGAGATTCAATTGTAATTTGGATCCTTATGGAACGGGAAACGGAGAGAGGAAGCTTGGTGCATTGAATTTTGAAGACAGCTTTGCTCAAAGCTGTAACTATACGTTTGCCACTCTTGCTAATCGTTTGATGACAACTGATGATCAAGCACTCACACGCTTTAGTAAGGCATTGGGTTTAACGGAAAAGGTTGGCTGGACAGATGATGTCTTTCACTTGCAGAACTTTCAACAGTTTCCTGATGAAGAAAGCAATGTGATTTGGAAAAAAGCAGCGGATCACACTCATCCAAAAGCCATTGCACAAACGGCAATCGGTCAGCTTAATGTTCGATTAACACCGTTGTCGGTTGCTAATATGATGGCGACGATTAGTCGTGGCGGGGAGAAGCAAAGCGTTAGATCGGCGACAGAAGTTGATTATAATCAGCCGAACGGTGTAAAATTGACGATCTTTCCAAAAGAAGGACTGGGTGATAGTGAGCTAGAATCCTACACTATTTTACGCTTACAAGCGTTGCTTCGCGATGTCGTTCAGGATAAAAAAGGGACTGGCCGTGTCTTGGCAGATACGCTTTATCCCATTGCAGGAAAATCAGGGACAGCTGAAACTGACCAGGGGCATACAAATGAATGGTTTGCAGGTTACTTCCCAGCTGACGATCCAAAATATGCTATGGTTGTCGTCAATCTTGATCATCATTCCGGAGATCATAAAACCTATGAAATCTATCACGATCTTGTCAATGATCTGTACCATCTCGATAGCAGGCGGCATCCATAAGTATCTTCTACTAAAAACTTTTTGAACGGTATCTATGGTGATCTGTGTTTTCATGATTGGTTTTTTAGCGTTCTTTTGGCAGTGATATAGCCTTTGTTCTCCCATCATTCTAGCGTTCTCTTGCTGCGTTATGACAATTTTTTTGAGAAGTCAGGATAACTTTTTATACTACGAATAGTATATTGGTGGTACAATTTATGCGAGGCAGTAAAAAGGAGGGTGGATGATGGCTAATAAAGACGATGAATCTCTTTCTTCTCGCTCTTCAAGGAAACATAAGTCACGCTTTGATCGCTTTCTTAATTGGGCCATAGGCATTGTGATTGTATTGATTGTAGTAATAGGAGGCTATTTACTCATAAATATTTTAAATTCTCCATCTGATACAGCAAGCAAACAAAATATGACGTCAAGCAAAAGTGAAGGAAGGCATGAGAAAGCTGAGAAACATCAACATCAGAGGAAAGATAAATCAAGTATAGACAGTACACAAGCAGTAGAGGGCCAGAGCCAAGGGGAGAGTTCGCAATCATCAGATAGTGGCTCAACAACAGCAGATGGTACCGAAAATGGACCAGCCCTGACAGGTCCTTGGAAGCCGATCGGAACATCACAAAGTGAACCACACACAACGAATTATACTGAAGGATCTGTCGATTGGAATGAGCGGGTTAAAGCCATGTCGATAGCCACTGGTATTTCCGAGGATGATATGGTGGTCGTTTGGTTGGGAAATGGTGGCGCTCCCGATAAGTCATTGGGAAAAGTTCATGCTAAAGGTGGAAATCAAACCTATGATATTTCATTACAATGGGTAACAGACAAGGGTTGGCAACCGCTAAGTGTTACAGAAGAGGCAGGATAAGCTCTTCCAAGCAAAAAGGTTGAGCGTGGACTAGAGGAAACAATTGGTTCCTTGATTGTTAAGGACTAGGAACTTAAGTAATCGTATGCTAGGATAAGGTTTCGTATAGTATTTAATATTTTCATAAAGTGTCTCGAACAGGTTAAAATGAATGATGTAAAGTGTTGAAATGACAAGCCTTTGCGATGATGCGTTCATTTTAAAATAATTGTGGTAAGGAGTTAAGACTATGCGGGTAGGCATTATTGGTGCGATGGATGAAGAGGTGGTGCTACTTAAAAAGTCCATCAAAGATCTGGAGATGCGTGAGAAAGCCGGCTGTGTTTTTTATATAGGGAAAATAGAAACTTGTGATGTGGTCTTGCTCCAATCAGGCATTGGTAAGGTGAATGCGGCGATGGCGACAACATTATTAATCAATGATTATCAGCCTGATGTCATTATTAATACAGGGTCAGCAGGTGGATTTAACACTGAACTCAGTGTGGGAGACCTTGTTATATCTACAGAGGTTGTTCATCATGATGCTGATTCGACTGCTTTTGATTATGCCCTTGGTCAGGTGCCGGGAATGCCAGCCACCTTTAAGGCAGATCCCATGCTGATAGCAATAGCTGAGCAAGTGGCTGACCGGATGGACGACGAGATTAAGGTCATTAAGGGCTTAATAGCAACAGGTGATTCCTTTCTCTCTGATCCTGACACTGTCATGACGATAAAGTCGCATTTTCCTGAATTACAATGTGGGGAAATGGAGGCGGCGTCGATTGCTCAAGTGAGCTATCGATTTAATGTTCCCTTTGTGATCATCCGTTCACTTTCTGATATTGCGGGCAGGAATGCAGATATCACTTTCGATCAATTTTTGGAAACAGCTGCGGCGCATTCCGCAAACCTTATATTGCTTATGTTAAAAAAATTATGAGTCATGTGAAAAAATGTGATGTCATTGCTCGTTTTTATCAGCCGATTCGAGAACATATGTAATCATCCTGGTGCATACTCCATTAAACATTTAGTGGGAGGACTATTGGTGATGGATATGGACAATATAATTGACTCACTCTCACCTACTGTCGGTTTTCACTGGCGGTAGTTTTTTATGATATAAAGCATGCTATACATCGTTTTACAATGTAACGATGGTTTTCCTACATATCTATTGCCATACCTTTTGAAAATGCTGAGCTCTGGCGCGGCTGTTAGAGGAGAAACACGCTTTGTACCTAATAGAAAGAAGGACCTGTATGACAGAAGGGATCAATAGGATTTAGGGTTTATGTTTATTAAAAATTTTGTTTAAAGAAGTGCTCTATGGCAGTCATTTTCATGTGAAAAAAGTGATTTTTATAGGGCTTTCTTCTTGGCGTAACGTGTCTATTATGCTAATAATTATGAGGAAGGTTTTTTATAGTATCGTTTTAGCCTAGGTTTTTTTAAAATTCATATTAAAATCGAAAAGAAACTTGAGAATGGTGGTCTACTATACTAAAATGGCTGGGGAGATGTGAAAAGGTGATTTCGTAAGTTTAACAGCTCATAAGCTACGCGCTGAGGGACATTAGCTTGAGTTTTTAATAACTAGATATGTTTATTTACTCCCGATATATGGGACATCCTATGTTCATAAAGGAGAGAGTGCTTAGGGGATTTTTTAATCTTTTAGTGCGCCCATAACAGGGAGTGGGTTCCTATTATCATTTTTAGTGTCATTGTATTATAATAAGTAATTGGGAAAATAAAAGTTAGGAGTGTCATTCATGGCAACAGATAATCGTAGCAGTCAATCTCCATGGCAGAAACTATACGGTCCTAATCTTGGCTATGTTCAAGATCAATACGACGTCTATCGCATGGATGCTAATGCTGTAGAACCAGAACTAAAGGAATTATTTGACGAATGGGGAGCGCCTCCAGCCTATTCTTCAACGACTTCAGCTGTTCAAAGTTCTGAAAATGTAAGCACTGTCCCTTTAGGCAAGGCTGTGGCAGTTGCTAAATATGTTGATAATATTAGAATTTACGGGCATTTAGATGCTGATATCCATGCTATTCCTGACAAGGACAAGGATGCGCATATGTTGGATATGGCAACCTATGAACTAAATGAAGCAGATCTTCTAGATATACCTGCGAGTGTTGTTTTGGAAAATCCTCCTGCTGGCATTCATAATGCTTTAGATGTTGTTAATCATTTAAAAGCCGTTTATACTCAGTCTTCCGCCTACGAGTTTGGTCATATTCATGACTTCGAAGAGCATAAGTGGTTGACGGATAAAGTTGAATTTGGCAGTGCTCAATCGTCATTATCCAACGATGAGCGCATCGCTCTTCTCAAGCGTTTAACGAATGTGGAAGGGTTAGAGCACTTTTTACACAAAACGTTCGTCGGGCAGAAAAGATTTTCTATTGAAGGGGTGGATACTCTAGTCCCTTTGCTTGAACAGGTTGTTAAAGATGGTGTTGAAAATGGTGCAAAAGATGTGACCATTGGCACAGCACATAGAGGGCGATTGAACGTACTTGCCCATGTTTTAAATAAGCCTTATAAAAATATCATTGCTGAATTTGCTCATGTTGCGTTGGATGATGATAATGCGGTCGACAAAGGATGGGCAGGCGATGTGAAATATCATCTTGGTGAAAGCAGAGAAATTAAGGAAGGCGAAGAGGTTAAAGCACGTATCACGCTTGCCAATAACCCGAGTCATCTTGAAGTGGTCGATGCTGTCGTTGAAGGCTATGCACGTTCTGCTCAAGAGGATCGTAGTACGATGGGGTTGCCTAAGCAGGATTTTTCGCGCGCTTTTACCATTATGGTACATGGGGATGCCGCCTTTCCGGGTGAAGGTATTGTTCCTGAAACATTGAATTTGAGCCAACTACCTGGTTTTACAACGGGGGGGACGGTTCATGTCATTGCGAATAACTTAATTGGTTTTACAACAGAAAGTATTGATGGGCGTTCAACACGCTATGCGAGTGATTTGGCAAAAGGATTTGAAATTCCGATTGTTCATGTGAATGCTGATGATCCCGAAGCATGTTTAGCTGTAGCTGATCTTGCCTATGAATATCGCAAGGCTTTCGGTAAAGATTTCCTTATTGATCTTATTGGTTACCGTCGGTTTGGTCACAATGAAATGGATGATCCCTTTGTCACGCAACCGAAGTTATATGAGCTCGTGAATGCTCATGATACGGTTCGTGCTATCTATGCACAGAGATTGCAAAGTGAGGGCATCGTTACAGCAGAGCAAGCGGAACAATTTGTTCAAGATATGCAGGCGGAGCTTCAAGATATCTATGATGAGATTAAAAACAGCAACCATGCTGAAGTGCACGAGTTGCTTCCTCCAGAGGAAGTAACAGAACATTGGCCAGCAATAGATACCTCTGTTGATGAGGGACTGCTAACGACTATCAATCTTAATTTATTAAAGTGGCCTGAAGGCTTTCATGTTTATGAAAAGTTAAATAAAATTCTATCGCGTCGTGCTTCTGCTTTTGAGGAGGGTGGTAAGGTAGATTGGGGACATGCTGAGATTCTCGCTTTTGCGACCATTCTTAATGAAGGAACGCCGATTCGTTTGACTGGTCAGGATGCTCAGCGTGGCACCTTTTCACATCGGAATATTATGTTGCACGATGAAACGACTGGTGCACTTTATTCACCTCTACATGGTCTTCCAGAAGCCAAAGCTTCTTTTGCTGTTCATAACAGTCCACTTTCAGAAACAGCTGTGCTAGGGTTTGAATACGGCTATAACGTATTCTCTCAAGAGACATTGGTGCTTTGGGAGGCACAGTATGGTGACTTTGCCAATGTTGCTCAACCTATATTTGACCAGTTTATTGCCGCTGGACGCGCAAAATGGGGACAGAAATCTGGCTTGGTTATGCTACTTCCTCATGGTTATGAGGGACAAGGGGCTGAACATTCCAGCGCAAGGCTTGAGCGCTATCTTCAGCTTGCTGCTGAAGGCAACTGGACGGTAGCTAACCTGTCAAGTGCTGCACAGTATTTTCATATTTTACGACGTCAGGCTGCTATGTTAGGTAAAGAAAGCATTCGACCACTCGTGATTATGACACCAAAGAGCTTGTTACGTAATCAAGTGGTCGCTTCAGAAGCAAAGGCATTTACAGAAGGGCATTTCGAGACCGTTCTAGAACAACCTGCTCTCGGTGACGATCCTAGTAAGGTTGAACGCTTGATTTTAAGCAGTGGTAAAGTTAGCTTAGACATTACGACGCAAATGAAAGAACAGGAGCAGGCAGATTTGGAGAGAGTACATCTTGTGCGTGTTGAACAGCTGTACCCATTTCCAGAACATGAGCTCAAAGAGATCATTAAGAAGTTCAAGAATGTAAAAGAGCTTGTCTGGGTGCAAGAAGAGCCTAAAAATATGGGGGCATGGATGTTCGTTGATCCTCGGCTTCGTGCGCTTGTGCCTAAGCGGGTAAATGTCCAGTATATTGGGCGTTCAGAAGCTGCAAGTCCAGCGGTAGGAGAATCAGGTGTCCACAAGATTGAGCAAGAACGCATTGTAGCTGAAGCTTTTAAGCTAAATTAATTTTTCTTAAACTGAGGAGGGCGTAACATGGTTGATGTAAAAGTACCGGAATTGGCCGAATCGATTACTGAAGGCACGATAGATAAGTGGCTTAAAAATGTTGGAGACAAAGTAAATAAAGGTGACGGTATCGTCGAGCTAGAGACAGACAAGGTCAATGTGGAAATCAGTGCAGAGGATGAAGGTGTCCTTGTAGAATTAAAAAAAGAAGAGGGAGACACAGTGGAGGTAGGCGAAGTGATCGCTGTGCTTGATCCAAATGCTGCAGAAGGTAGTCAACCAGCGCCGGCAACGAATAACATGAATGATGCGAGTGAGACTCCTGCGCCAGCGGCTGAAAAAGAGAAAGCAGAAGATGTTGTGGCTGGATCTGTTAACGATCGCTACGTGGCTTCTCCAGCTGTGCGCAAGCTTGCTCGTGAGCTCGGGGTCGATTTAAAGGATGTTTCGACCACTGATCCGCTTGGACGCATTCATGGAGATGATGTTCAGCGTGCAGCGCAACCCGCAGAAAAGCCTGCACCAAAAACTGCGCCAGCTGCTCAAGAAAATCCTGCCAAACCTGTAGAAGTTGTCAAAATGTCTCGTCGTCGCCAAACGATTGCCAATCGTTTAGTTGATGCTCAGCATACGGCAGCGATGCTCACAACCTTTAATGAGGTCGATATGTCAGCGATCATGGATTTACGTGCACGCCGTAAGGAAAGCTTCTTAAACAAGCACGACGTCAAGCTAGGTTTTATGTCCTTCTTTGCTAAGGCAGTGGTTGGAGGCTTAAAAGAATTTCCATTATTAAATGCTGAGATTCAAGGCACTGACCTTATGGTTAAGAAATTTTATGATATTGGTGTGGCTGTTTCGACGGAAGAAGGTCTAGTTGTTCCAGTTGTGCGTGATGTCGATCGCCTTGATTTCGCTGGTGTAGAAAAAGAAATCGGTAATTTGGCTATAAAAGCACGCGATGGCAAATTAGCATTGAGCGATCTGCAAGGTGGAACCTTTACGATTACTAATGGTGGTACATTTGGTTCTCTACTATCTACGCCAATTTTAAATGCCCCTCAAGTAGGAATTTTGGGTATGCACACTATTCAAACGCGTCCAGTAGCCATTGACAAGGATCACATGGAAAACCGTCCAATGATGTATATTGCATTATCATATGATCACCGTATTGTCGATGGCAGTGAAGCCGTACAGTTTCTTGTTAGTATTAAGCAAAAGCTTGAAGATCCGGAAACATTATTGCTTGAGGGTTAAGAAGTTTTTAATAAAAATAGATGTACAACACAACATTATGGGTTTCGCAGTTTTTCGATGCCCATAGTGTTTTTCTTTTGGTTTTATTAGAGTTCTATTTTACCCATTATAGAAGTGACACAGTGAGATAAATAAAAGACTTAGCTTTTTTATGTGGTGTGAGGATTTTCTCTTTACCCATGTATGATTAGAGTGGATTAATTAGAATAGATGTTAGTTTATTTTCTCGGTTATTATTATCAGAAAAATTGATTTGCATTTTTAGAGGGTAATCAATGAGGAATGAAAAGTGAGGATTAAGCTCGTTATTCTTCCATTGACACACAGGGTGTGTTAGCCTTGGATTGCTGCCATGAGTTTGTTCTATGTGGTTGCTAAAGAAAACAAAACGAGAAGAGCATTTTACAATATAAAAGAGGGTAGAAGCGCATATAAAAAACCTCCGCTTGAGTTAAGCGAAGGTTTGTTTTGGTTTTAGAAAATGATTAGTTAAGCACACGACGATATTGAGTTACATCGTCTCCCCAAGTCCTAGTATGGGAATCTAAGTGACTTAAACTTACAATAGCTACACCTGTACTACTTTGTGAACCAATGAATTCTCCACCACCAATGTAAATTCCAACATGTGTGTTACCCCAGAAGAAGACGAGATCACCAGGTTGTGGGGTAGAAACTTGGTTACCGACATACTGTAATCCAGATGTTGAACGAGCACCAAGACTTACACCAATTTGATTATAAGCCCAGTTAACAAACCCAGAACAATCAAACGCTCCTGTAGCGGGATTTTCCGCTCCGAAAACATATTTGGAATGACCAATAAATCGGTCACCAGCATGGATTAATTGGTCAATATTTCCAGTTGCGGCAAATCTCGGAACAAAGTAATGCTTTTGTTTTTTTACAGGTTGAGATGGAACGGAAGCAGACGATGCTTGATGGGAAGCAGGTTGACTAGATGAAGCTGTGCTTGAGTTCGTTGCAGCGAGCTCTTTTGCTTGTTCAGCTTTTTGTTCCTGTTCCTTTTGTGCTTTAACTTTAGCTTGTGCTTTAACGTCAGCAATAGAGCTATTGATAGTGTCTTCTTTTTGGTCTAAAGTGGCTAAGGCCGCTTGTTTCGTTGCTTGTAAACTTTGGATTTTTTCAACATCATTTTGTAAATCACTTAAAGCTTTTTCAGATTGATTTAGTCTATCTTGAACTTCAGTTTGTTGCTTTTTCAATAAGTCTTGATCGTCTTTTTGCTCCTTGATAATTTGCTGATCCTGATCATTAAGCTTATGCAGTGCAACAGCACGATTGATGAAATCACCAAAATTCTTAGAGTCAAAAAGAATTTCAAGAGAGCTTGTCGAAACATCTCCGTGTTTGTAGACGGTATTTAAGCGCTTTTTGAAAAGCTCTTGGCGCTCTTTAATATGCTTCTTTGTCTTAGCGATGCTCTTGTTTAAAACGTTAACCTTAGCTTTATTCTGTCCAATTTCAATTTGTTTGTTTGAGACGTTTTTAGTAAGATCATGGATTTGCTGATTGACTTTATCAAGATCACTTTGAACGCTCTGTTTTTGATTTGAAATAGATTGTTTGCTATGAACAAGATCACTGTATGTATTTGCTGAGGTGCCTAAGGGTGCTGCCAATACAAAACAACTAGCTACACATAATCCAGCGATTTTATGATTTACTTTAAGTCCCATGTTCTTCCCACCTTTGAAATTATCAGACTTTTATTTTTCGAATTTATTTTATTAACTAAGATTATTATAGCAAGGAATGACATGTGTGAGATTACGTGTTGTTAACGTTATATTTCATTGAGGCAGTATTTTGTAACATAATGTAATATTTGATAATAGTTTGTTGGAATTTATACTATAAGTGATTATAGATGAAAATAGATGAAAAATGTGACTGATTTTGTAACTCTATTTTTGAGGGCATGATTGTCAGGAATAATCGAAAGACAGGTTCATGATAGCTTGGTTTGAAGCCATATGTTGTCATCAGGAGTAATTCTGAGAGTAGTCAATTATTTTTTAGAATAATAGATTAAGAGGTTGTCAAATCAAGGAGTTAGGTGTCATTTTTGTGGCTAAGCTCTGATCTTAGTATGAAGATGAAGAGAGGTGGGGACACCTTTCATATTTCTTATTTTTCTCTTGACACTGGACAGACAGCATACAAGTTTCAGAGGCATACAATGATGATGAGAGATCAGGGTAATTAACGGAGGTGTGGATCGTTGCTCTCCATAATCGGAAGTATTACTTATTTATTTAAAGAGTTTTGGCTTTTTGTATCATACGTGAAAAACAATGCTTTTCCCCAACCGCTTCCTGAAGATGAGGAGCGAGAGTGCATAAAAAAAATGGCAGAAGGAGATGAAGCAGCACGAAATAAATTGATTGAGCATAATCTTCGACTTGTTGCTCACATAGTAAAAAAATTCGAAAATACGAAAGAAGACAATGAAGATCTCATTTCCATTGGAACCATCGGATTAATCAAAGCGATTGAAAGCTACTCATTAGGGAAGGGAACGAAGCTAGCCACGTATGCTGCGCGCTGTATTGAAAATGAGATTCTTATGCACCTTAGAGGCATGAAAAAAACAAGTAAGGACGTTTCCCTCAATGATCCCATAGGTCAGGATAAAGAGGGGAATGAATTCTCTTCAATAGGTTATCTGTATATAATCTGTATGCGTTATTTTAGGATAGAGCGTCAGTTCAAAGTCGTCCCTGAGCTGATGTTTTTCTTTTTTATAAACAGCTTTTTTCAATAC